>Ga0233438_10000005_pt1 | contig 408619 bp, 351 predicted proteins | sample SI_123_September_FD_182720 | JGI IMG/M metagenome (GOLD analysis project Ga0233438, IMG submission 182720) | Seawater microbial communities from Saanich Inlet, British Columbia, Canada - SI_123_September2016_10_MG | ecosystem: Environmental > Aquatic > Marine > Inlet | place: Canada: British... | reverse complement strand
ACATTTCAGGATGTACCAATATATTCGATTCCGCGTTTGCTAATTCTGAACATCCATCCGTTAGTGTCAATGTGTAAACCGTGCTTTTAAGGGGTGTAGCGAATGCTTTTGCACCGCTCTGGCCGTGTGACCATTGGAAGCTATAGTTACCCGTACCACCAAACCCAAATGCTTGCAACGTTGTGTTCTCGCCAGGGCAAAGACTATCAAAATCAGGAGTTACAATAGCTTTCAATGGATTAAGTACTGTTAAATCAAAAGAGTCTTCCCCAGTGCATGATGCAAATGGGACCGTGTAGGTGATACTGTGGTTGCCAGAACCTAAAACAACTGGGTTAATCTGATCATAGGTGCTGTTTTGGAATTTGTATTGACCACCTGAAGGGGCTATCTCTAGATTGAATAAGGAATCCTTGAAACAAAGAGATGAAGGGACTAAACCAAAATCAATGTTGGGAAGTGTATCAATAAATACGTTAAATGAATTTCTACAACCTTTCTCTGAAATGAAATTGACTCGCTCAATTAATGATTTTCGTAATAACGGATTAAATAATTGTGGGTTTTTAGAAATCACGGTATTGCCATAGAAGAAACCATTTTCTTTTGGCGATAAAACTATATTGGGTGAATCTTCACAGATAAATGTATCGGAAGGGACAAGTGCTGAGTCTAACACCCTAAGGGTTAAATTATCGGAACAGTTGTTTTGAGTGTAAGTTAGTGTATGTAGACCAGTTCCAGCTTTGTTTGGATTGAAAACATGGCCTTTGACATAGATAGAGCTCCAATTGCCGTTGTCGACATTTGTTTTAATCTTATTAAGATCAAATGAATCAATTTCTGGGCAGATTTCAATGGTGTCTTTCTCAAGAACTCTAGTACCAATAATGTGAATGATTTTTTCATCCGTGCATCCTTTGCTGGTTAGAGTGATAGTATCAACGGCATCTTCTCCATTCGCCCATTTTGCGGAATATCTTCCGATGCTTGGATTATTGATACCTTTTCCTGTCCATTCAAATTGTTTTGATGCTCGAAACCCTGCGAGTGGGAAGTCGGAAGTAGTCGGGCAAATAGTATCATCTATTCCTGCATAGCAAGGCAGAACGGTAATTTGAGTAGTATCTCTGCACCCACTGCCTCGTCCGTAAAAATACACATTGTAATCGCCTGGGCCTCCCATGATCGAGGGGTTGTACCATCCCCAGTAAGCATTTACTCGACCTTTAAAGTATCCAACGATTAAACCTCGTGGTGAAAAGGATAAAGTATCTCTTGTTCTTGATTCGCAGGTGGTATCAAACTTAGGTACATCAGGTTTGTCCAATACAATGACTTTTTTATCAGAGGTACACCCTTGCCAGTGGTAAGTAGGGTAGAACTCTCCCACAGAATCTGCGAGATATTGGCCACTTGAATCAACATTATTACCTGTCCAGTAGCCTCCGGCTGGTCCATACCAATAAAGAGGTTGGGTCCGCTTGCTGTCTTTGCAGAATACATTTTCATAGTTGTATGGACGACTTACGAATACATTGAGTGTATCCGTACATCCGCCGATTTTGTATACAATCGCACTGTTTCCCCAAGCCCTTCTTGGGTTGAATTGCCCGGTTTTTGAATTTTCAATTCCGCGACCTTGCCAAACACCTCCATTAGGCGATGCGGTTAATTCAATAGGGTCAGAGTAGTAGCACAGTTGTGTATCTGATTGGGTTTTGGGAGGGGACAATACAACATAATAGAAAGTGTCTAATCCTGGTATTGCATTCCCGTCTGTGACTTTAATTGTTGTGAATCCTGATTTTTTAGGGCAAATGCTGGTTTTCTTCGAGTCTTTACTAGTGTGACGCCATTCATATTTGTATTTAGTGCTATCCCCGCCCGTTGCATTCGCCTCTATATCAATACATTCGCCAAGACAGATGGTATCGACGGATGATGTTAAATCTACTGTAATGGGACAATTTCTCACGGAAAATGTCAGAGACGAAGACAGGAAATATGCGCTGTCACAAAAATCACGATATCCATGCGTATGGTCAATGCGATAGCTTCCATTAGACCCTATTGGGTTTTGGAAAAAAATTCGAAAATAATCACTTAAACTATCTTTGCAGGTAATAGATTCTATCCTGTTTATAATCAAATTACTAACGGATGTATTAGTGTTGTTAAATGAGTCACAATGAATCTTAGTGCTTAGCTTCACATCTATGAATGAATCTTTGCAATTGATACTATTTTTAGTAGAAAGATTTGCTGCTTTAGGAGGTATGATATTATTGATAATCTTGGCTTTCCATCCAGTACATGATACACTTTTATCCGAAATGAAATGAAGCGTTATAAAGCTATCCGTTGAAGATACAGTTCCTGGCGAAGTACTCCCATGATACCTTCCAATCAGCGTTGAGTTTGTATCCTTTCCATCAAAAATGCTCAAAATATCCTCATCAACTTCCGTACAGAATGAACTGAACTGTAGTGAAATTTTAGACGCTCCTGGTAGCGAAAGGGTCAAGGTGTAATTTTCATTATGATCGTAGTAGCCTTTGTTTTTAGCCGCATCTGAATCCATTAGAAAACCCTTACAGATTCTAAAACGACCATTTTGCATATTGAGTTCCGTTTGTCCAATACCATAAATCGTATGCATCATAAAGAAACATACGATTAAGCATCGGAGTATTATGGATTTTCTCAATGTAGAATTCAAGGTTTGGTTATTTCAATACTAGGTGTGGTGATTGTATTACTCCAATTCTTAGCTCGGTCTCTGATTTTGATTTCCAATATGGTTGTCTCCGACTTTCCTGATCCCAATAAAAATAGATTCTTGAGCTTTAAGTCAAACTCCCCCTTGATTATAACATTTGCACCTTTTGTTGCTAATGGAGGAAGGTGATAATAGTCTGAATTAGTCAATCTACCATCGCGAACAGCGATATCAAGTGTATCCGCATCGAAGCTACCCAAGTCTCCATCGCCATCTTCATATGAGATACGAACGGTTAATGAGTCAATGAATTCCCGAACTTGTTCGCTAGATATGGAAACAAACTTGATTCTAGGTTTAAGGTTGCCCTTGTAATTGATCTCATCTTTGCAAGAGAACAAGGTCAACAATACCAGCAATAAGGGTACTTTGTATTTACCAATGCTAAAACTCATTGTATTCGAATTGCGAAGTATTTTTTAAGCGAGAACATAGATTGTTCGGAAGGGATGTAAATGGTATCGATACCATCGGTAACCTTTACCCTTAACCAATAAACATCTAGTGATTTTGCTGTATCCAAACTCAAGTCTGCTTTGAATTTGTAGGTAGTTTCTGCTCCGAATAATCCTTTATCAGTAATCGAACTTGATAACGTAGTGATAGGCTGTTCTACTTGGTTTACAAATGAGTCAGGTGCAGTACTCATTTGAAAGCTCAGTGCCTCAATATTCTGAGGGGTCTCTTTATCGAAAAACGAAAAATACATACTCACTGATTTTGAAGCGTCAACATTCACGGGTTCGTATATACCGATTCGTGTTGATTTAACACCGTTTTGCATAACCATCACACCTTCACAAATCGGAGGAAAATTGCCATTTGAAGGAGTATTTCCATACATGTCCTCTGCTCCGTTATTGATCCAGGTTTCCAATCGATTGATGAATTCTGCTTTGCGATCCGGGTAATCAGAATTGGTTTCGAGGCCTAAAGGCATTATTCCAGAGTTCCCATTTAGGTCTACCTTAAGCCTGCGTATTAACATGCTATTATCAGCATCATGTGGTTTAACTCGTAAGTCAAAACCTCCGTTGGCATCGGCTTTTATCACCGGTGAGTTGATCAAACTATAGTATGAACTTTCCACCGTTCTGAAATCAGGTTCAAAGTTTCCGTCATGACAACCGGAATTGGCACAGGTTGGTTTGAATAAATCCTTGTGTAATCCAAATACACCATAAGCATCATAAGAATTGGTGTCGATATCTGTTTCCTTTTGATCCTCCTGTGTTAGCGGATTGTCTTTTAATTTTATATCATCGTCACATGACGATAGAAATAAAAATATCAAAATTGAGAATATGACTTTGTTCATCTTATAATCTCATAAATTGTGATGTAGCCAATGGATCGATATAACCCGATCCCTTTACATCGTCGTACACCCCAAAAATATCTGCTATTGTGGGGACAATATCGGTTAGTCTGCCGACAGCATTGCTTTCTGAACCAACTTGTACGGCAGGCACGTTTTTACCAAGCATAACACTCCAAACTCGTCTAGCGTTGTAATCAGAATGATCATAGGCAAACCAATCGTTCTCGTCGATGATAGGATTGGGGTTGAGGTTTCGTCCACATTCTGGAGCAACTATGAATATGGTGTCGTTTGCCATTTCGGGGATATTGTTTTGGATATACTGCCAAAGCCATCCTGTAATATGGTCCGCTCGATGCAATGCTCTGAGGTAACCGGTGAAATTTGAATGACAACCATCCACCTGAGACATATTCAAAGCGAGCATTCTTGGTTTAAATTCTTTTAGGATTTCTGCTGCATATGAAACGGTGGTTGCATCACCTCCCGAACCGGATGGAGGTCGTTGTATCTGACCTAAACCTTGTTTTATAAACGTATTTCTAATGAAGGTTTTGATTCGTGTACGTTCTTCTGCCGTGTTCTTAATAGTGGTTTGAAACGCTTTTTCTAATGCAAAACTCTGATCGAGAAATGATTTCATTTTATACATAGGCTCCAATTCTTGATTGGAATAGGGCTTTGCATTGGCTAAGGTGTTTCTACCTGATGATCCAAATGTTACGGGTGGTATGAACATGTTTCCACCATAGTCTAAACCGTAATCGATATTATCCGATGAATTAAGTAACGGAGTTGAGTTACCAATGCCATTTCCCAAAAACCAGCAATCGGTAGCAGAGAATCCACGGTGTCTTCTCAAATATTCAAAAATGGTAGGAGAATTGGGCCTTACTTTAAGTCCTTGAGCCACTCCTGTTGAACCGGTGATTAATGTATTAAGACCTACATAGTGGCCCGCACTCTGGGCCCGAACCTCTTTAAACAGCATTCCTTGTTCGCCCATGGCATTATCTAGCAACCGGGGTATAGGGTCTGTACCTCTTACTTCACCCGGTACATCCAATCCATAAACGACCTTTTTGTCTGGGGCATTTCCAGCGAACAAGTTTGGCATGATATTTCCTACAGCCCCCGTTACTCCTTGGCTGTCTTCCAAATACCTACCTAGAACACTTTCTTGTTGGCGCACACCACCTGCAAACATGACGAGTACCACATGCTTGGCTTTTTCTGTTCCGGTTCTTGCAAATAATCTTCCAGATGGAAGTATGTAGGGAGCTACAATTCCACCTCCGATTAATGTCGCCGATTTCTTAATGAATTCCTTCCTTTTCATGCTTTTTCATTAATAGTATCCGTATTCATCGCTTGCAGCAAAGGCAGAGTATACCATCTCTACTGTGACATCCTTGTTATTTGTGATATATCGAATGAAGTAGGTTTTTTCTGCTTCGCTAGGTGTTCTGAGTAAAAAGCGTTTATACGTTTCGATTACAAAACCTTCGATGTTTGATCTCATGTATTGTTCTGTGGGGATCTTGAGGTCTGTTCGATTAAAATAGTTGCTTAATAGCATTTCCTTAGCCACATTCTGATCTCCGATAGAATACAATACATTTTGTGTTTGATACAAAGTAGCGGGAGAGATGGCTTCTTGGAAAAGGTTCGTGTAGAGAATTGAGATGTATTCTGCTTCGTTCTTAGCTTTCTGTTTTTGAGCTTTTGTCTCGTAAACTGCTATATCTTCTATCCCGTATGACACATCTACCTTTTTATTGCAGGATATGATAGAGACTAAAAGGCCAACCGAAACAATATAAAATTTAAAACTGGGCATATTCATCCGTGATTAAAATTTGGCGCTGAAACCATTCTATTTTCTTGTTCATCTGGTATTCCTTGGTCCATACAAATAACTGATCACTCGGGATTTCTTTTCTTAGATACTGAAAGTACCACCATCTCACTTGGGCTTCATAAAATGCATCCGACTGAGTTAATATGGAAATGAATTCTAATTTATTGGAAGCTACCTTGTTAAAGACAAGGGTAGGTTCGTTTTTGTCGACTACTGCGTAAGCAGCATCAAACTCCTGTTTTGTTGGGTTTCTTCCTAATACATCGTCAAATGCGGCATTAACAAAATTGAAAGAACCCATATTGACTACATCGTAGACCCCATTATACATTAAGTACCCGCAAAGCGCAGGGTATGTTGAATTAGCTTTTCGATAATTGTATTTCCATCGCAGTATGTTTTCATACTTCTGTGCTTCAGCCAGATATTGTTTAACTCTTACAGAATCTCCATTCAATCGACTCACGTTTATTGCAAAGCGAAGGTTACCAAGTTTCTGGCCAATTTCTGGGTCTGAAGCGCCTTCTACGTAATTGAATTTTAAAAGGTTGTACACCCGTTGGATGTAGGCATGTCGGTATGAGGAGTCACCTACTCTGTAGGTGGTATCCCATTGCAAATCGTAGACAATGGAATCTCTACATGACGTCGATAGTTGACTGTCTTTTAATTTCTTTGTGAGTGAATTTCTCTCTGAGTCTGTAGGTTCTCTTCCCAATAAGTCTATAAATAGTCGATTGATGTAATTCTCAACATGTATAGTGGGTATATCATCGTATTTCGGCGTTTTATTGCCATTGATTTGAATTTCTACCTCTTTTTGACAACTGGTAAAAAAAGCAAATAAAAGCACGTAATATATTAATAGCCAACGCATGAGATATACCAAATATACGTATTTCTTACAAATCCGTGAAAACGCTCGCACTTCGAATTGCTTATATTCGCGTAGAATAAAATAAGCAGTTATGGCATTTTATCATCGCTTAGGAAAAATCCCCAAAAAAAGACATACACAGTTTAGGAAACCAAACGGAGAACTTTACGCAGAAGAATTGATTAGCACAGAGGGTTTTAATAGTTTGTACTCTCTTGTATATCATGCACATCCGCCAACGCTGGTGAAGGATATTGGAAATCCCATCGATGTTGCTCCCAAGATTGCGCATGTTAAAAATATGAAAAGCAGGAGCTTCCTTACTTTTGATACGCCTTCTGAAGATGATTATATCAAGGCAAGGAAAGTACTTTTGCTTAATTCTGATATTTCCATTGGGGTAGCGTCTTGTCGGAAGAGTATGACCGACTATTTCTTCAAAAATGCAGATTCCGATGAAGTGTTATTCATCCACAAAGGCTCAGGAAAGCTTAAAACAATCTTCGGTTCTATTGAATTTGAATACGGAGATTATCTCGTCATTCCAAGAGGAACTATATATCAATTGGATTTTGACGATGAAAATAACAAAATGATGGTTGTTGAGTCTCCAACACCCATTTACCCACCTAAGCGATATCAAAATTCTTTTGGACAATTATTGGAGCACTCTCCATATTGTGAACGTGACATTAAATTGCCTCAAAACCTTGAAACACACGATGAAGAAGGTGACTTTAAAGTGATGATCAAAAAACAAGATTTGGTTTATCCTTACACCTTAGCAACACACCCATTTGACGCAATTGGTTGGGATGGATATGCGTATCCCTTTGGTTTCAGTATTCACGATTTTGAGCCCATTACGGGCAGGTTACATATGCCACCACCTATTCATCAAACCTTTGAGGGAAGGAATTTTGTGATTTGTAGCTTTGTTCCAAGAATGTATGATTATCATCCGGAATCGATTCCAGCTCCATACAATCATTCCAATGTAGATTCTGACGAGATATTGTATTACGTAGATGGCGATTTTATGAGTCGCAAGCATGTTGAACAGGGGATGATCACCTTACATCCAAAAGGAATTCCACATGGACCTCATCCCGGAGCCGTTGAAAAAAGCATCGGTAAAAAAGAGACTCAAGAGCTGGCGGTTATGATTGACCCATTCTATCCTTTACAGATAACAGAAGAGGCAGTTAAAGTTGAGGATCCAAGTTATTGGAAGAGTTGGTTTGATTAAATAATAACTTTAAATAAACATGATTAATATATTAAAAATCAATTTTTTATTATTGTTTCTATTCTTAAGTTATTTCTGCGCTTATGGCCAAGGAAGTTTCCCTTTTGATGAAGATTATACAAAACAAAAAATTGTACGTTCAACGTATTCAAAAACGCTAAAACGAGCAGAAAAGTTCTTAGATAGAAGTATTCGTAAAGCAAGAAGAAGCGGATTCATAAAGAAGGAGATAACACCATTGGAATGGTGGAAACAAGATTTCTTAATGACGTTGGACCCTTCCAAAGGAAGACCAACTCCTGAGGTGCTATTTCCAGTGTTACAGAATCTAAACACCTTTCATAAAATCAATAAAAGGGGTACACCAGGAACAAAATCGACACCCTGGAAATCTAGAGGGCCCAATAATGTTGGTGGAAGAACCCGCGCATTGGCCTGGGATGCCAGCGATTCCAAACAGATGAAAGTTTTCGCTGGCGGAGTTACAGGTGGACTATGGGTGAATTCGGATATAAGCAGCGCCAACAGTAAGTGGGAGCAAGTAGGAGGTATTTGGCCAAACCTGAACGTGACATGTATTGCACAGGATCCTAATGACCATGATATCTGGTATGTGGGAACAGGTGAAGGGTTTGGAACAACTTCTTCTAGTTCCAGAGGTTTTGGAATCTTTAAAAGTACAGATGGTGGAGAAACTTGGTCTCATCTAAGTAATACGTCATCCTATTATTATGTAAATGATATCGTAGTTAGAGATGAAAGCGGCACGTCCGTAGTATATGCGGGGGTTGATATTCTATACTATCAAGGAACATATCACGGAAATAACACAACCGTTGGGTTGTTTCGCAGTACAAATGGAGGAACTTCTTGGTCAAATGTCGCGCCTAAAATCCCAAGTCAGTCGCATTATCATGCGGTATCTGATATTGAAATAGATGCGGACAATAAGTTATGGATTGGAACTCGAAAAAATCCATATGCAAGTAGTTCAGACCAAGGCGGAGGTCGAATTTACTGCAGCTCTAATGGTACAAGCTTTACTGAGTCCTACAAGAACACGAGCGCACTTGGTGGTCGTGTGGAGGTAGCTTGTGCTCCTAGTTCATCCGATACTTTGTATGCAGTTATAGAATCAGGAGGAAAAGCTCAAAACGTGGTTCGATCTTTTAATGGTGGCTCAAGTTGGTCAACATTTACCGAACCTGCCGATGCAGACAATGGAATTCCGAATACAGATTTTACAAGGGGGCAGGCTTGGTATGACTTAATCATTGCGGTAAACCCAGTTGATGCCAGCGAATTGATCATTGGAGGGATTAATTTTTTCATGAGTACGCAAGCCGGAAGCAATTGGAAACAGATTTCAAAGTGGTCAGAAAATGCATCCATGAATTCACTTAAGTGTTCTTATGTTCATGCAGATATGCATGCCGCGATTTACAGCAATGATGGTAAAAGGTTGGTTGTTGGTACTGATGGCGGGGTGTTTTATGCAGGAGATATTAGAAATAATCCCTGGAATAGAAGTACTGCATTTGTAGAACGCAATAATAACTACGTTATTACTCAGTTTTATAGTGGAACTATTTCCCAAAATGATGTAAACTTCATGATGGCAGGAGCTCAAGACAATGGCACTCATTACACTCAAGATACTGGGCTTAACGATGAAAGACAGCTGTGGGGTGGTGATGGTGCATATTGTTTCATACACCCTGAGAGCGATAACAAGCTTGTCTTTTCCTACGTAAGGAATAATTTCTATGGATATGTTAATAGTCAGTTATACACTCTAGCAGGAGACAATAATACGGGTGCGTTCATTAATCCAGCTGGACTTGACTTTGTTAATGATAATCTATTCATGAGGAAATCAGACGGTAAAGTATATCGAAACAGCATCACAGGATCAACCAGTACCCTAACTACAATAACCTTCGCAAGTACAACAGAAGGTAATGCAAGTGCTTTTTATGTAATGAAAACCTCCTCAGGAAAAGCGAGAATATACATAGGTACTAACAAGGGTAAGGTGTACTATTCAAATAACCCGGAAGCCTCAACGCCCACGTTTACTGCATTAGGTTCGGTTAATTCTGGTAATATTACTTCCATTGAATCATTGGGAGATAGGGGAGATACCATGTTTTTAACATTGTCAAACTACGGAATTAAGAATATATATGTTTCTACCAATGGAGGAACTTCTTGGGTTGCTAAAGATGGCAACCTACCTAATATGCCAGTTTGGGATATTTTAGGCAATCCAAATTCAACAGGAGAAGTGGTAGTTGCTACTGAGGTGGGGATGTATCATACGACAAATATATTCGCTTCTAATCCAACATGGACAACCATTCATGAGGGTATGGGTCCTGTAAAGACCATGATGATTGATTACAACAAGAAGTACAATTTAATCATGGCATCAACACACGGTCGCGGTATATTCACAAGTAATGCTTGGTTAAGTCAATCGCCATTAGCCGATTTTGAAATTTTAGATACGCTATTGTGCACAAATACCAATGTGACTTTAACTAATACATCGTTGAATGATCCAGATGTCATTCGTTGGAGAGTAAATCCATCTACCGATGTGTCTTTTGTCGATTCTGATAGTACTTCTAAGAATGCAACGTTGAAGATCGGAACAGAAGGGGATTATACTATTACCTTGTACATTGAAAAACAGGGCGAGGTAAGTAGTAAAAATGTGAATGTAAAAGTGTTACCCAGTATAACGAACTCCTTGACTCTAACAACAAATCCTGAAACATATTGTAAAACAGAGGACGTAACCTTATCTGTAAATTACGGCGATAGTAAGTTATTGACCTTGAACAATCCAGCGCTCAACTGGTATATCAATGGATCTGAATTGACATCTAACTACAATAAAGATCAATACGTAGTAAAAGCCCCACAGAGTAATGGGAATCAATTTATCGTTTATTTTACGGCAGATTATGCCTGCTTAAGCCCAAAAATTGCTACCTCTCCAAGCTATAGCATCAAGGCAGTGAACGTACCAACTTTGAGTATTACTAGAAATTGGGATACACTATACAGTAATTATACCGGCCAAGGTGAAGTCACTTGGTACAGAAATGGTTTGCAAGTAGCCACAGGTGAAAAATATACCTTGATTAATAACGGAGATTATTACTCTAAAGTTTCACTAAATCAGTGCACTAGTGAAGAATCCAATACGATATCCTATAATTCTCTGAATTTAGTGGGATTCGAAAATGGCGTGATGGTTGGGCCAAATCCTGTAACGGATAAGCTAGTCGTTTCAAGTAGAATAAAAACTGTAATGAGTGTTTTTAATGCAAAGGGTCAAATTGTTCTAAAGCTCAGTTTAAAGAATAATGATAAACTAGAAATACCAACGACAAAATGGAGTCCTGGAATCTACACGGTTCGATGGGAGTCAAGTCAAGGAACAAGTCACAAGAAAATAGTGCGCAAATAATACCAAATCGATTTTATTAGAGGCGATCTTTTAGGGTCGCCTTATTTTATTACTCGAGAACAGATCGAATTAGATTCTGTTTGATTAAGTAAAAAAGCTAAGTCTTGGATAATAATAGAATAGGACTTGGATTAGAACACATGTTAGAATAAAGATGTCCGATTGGATTTAATTAGGGTAATAGTTTTAGTTTCTAATTATTGCACATTGTATTATCTAGATGGGATAGTATATATACGCAAGCACGATGTATAGTTATAGAATTATTGTTCTTATGATTATCGAATTATGATATTTAACATAATGTAAATTATCAAACAAAAGGATAAAAACCCAGACCATGTATTGCAAATCGAACTTGGCTTGATAACTCTCAATAAAAAAGGCATCTCTAAGAGATGCCTTTGTCGTTCTAATAATTTTACTTTTAAAACTGTAGGTAAAGTCTTGCGTCTTCACCTTCGACTTCCTTTTCAGCGACAACTTCATCGTTCACAATGATTTCTCCTTTAACGAAACCACCATCATTTATAGTTATTGCCAAGCTCAGCATGTCTGACTTTTCCGTATAGTCAAAAGTTTTTTCCCATGAATATCCGTTTTTCGTCCATCCAGCCTTTTTGTAGTCAGCATCGGTTTTGGCGTATAATGTTGAATTCGTGTTTCTCTTGTTTTGATAACCAATCTGAAGATCCCCTGCATTACCAGATATGCGGTAAGTGAATTTATCTCCAATATATAGGCTAAAACCATTGAGTGTTCTAATCTTATCGCGTTGCTCAGCTGCACATGACTTGTCTTCTAGTTCCATACAGCAACGGCGAATTCCTTTACTAATATTGATTAACTCTTCCTTGCTGTATTTTGGGTTTTCAGAAGCATATTGTAAATAACCACGGGCTTCCTCAAATAAGGCTAATAGAGATTTTTCTCTTTTTGTTTTCTCCTCACCAACTAAAGAACTCAATCCTTTCATTAGATCTCTCGTCTTATAGGTAATAAGGGAAACGCCTAAATTCCAATTGGCATCGTAGTTGTATTCATCCATTTCGCGCGCCTTTCTGTAGTCCGATGTGGCCTGGTCGTAGTTCTTTTGTTGTTCATTTAAGTACCCACGTATCCAATAATTACGAGAAGTTGGTTGCTCCGCAATCTGTTTGTCAACTTCCTCCATTAGTTCTTCTGTACGATCAATCGTGAGATAGTAATTCACCAACAGGTTAAAGATATCGTTGGCATAATTAGACTTTTCTAATGCTGTTATGATTACCTCCTTTGCACCCGCCGTGTCTCCTTTGTTTAATCGCATTTTGGAGATACTTTCAACCACAAAAGGAATTGGGTTCTCATTCTTGACTAGATCAGATAGCAATACCTCTCTTTTTAATTCATCGGAGTTGTTTAACGCGTGATAGGCAATTCTTTCAACAAAGAAATCGCGTTCTATTTTTTGACCTTTTAATTGATTGGTCATGCTCGTATCCAAACGCTCGTACATTAATAATAAGCTCTGGAAATAACCAATCATTGTATCATTGTAAAGCGCTTTTGCCTCGCCTTCAGCTTTATTGATATCCTCAGTATAACCCTGAGTTTCGTTAAAAGCCGATGCAAACGCATTGCTCAATGCGTACTGAGCTTCCTCCTTATCAGAGCCGCGTTTTTTTCCGTCGCTGTTGTAAAACTCAATGATCGAGTTAGCAGACTTGAGCCCAGCTTGATGGCTAATGGGTTTAATCACAGGATTTCCTTTGAATTGGAAAATTTGCTGATAAACCTTTGAACGAACGAGCCACATTCTGGGGTCGTTAGCTGTTTTCGGATGCGTCTTTGCCTTTTCGATTTCTTCGTAAGCAATGATTACATCTTGTGGTACTTTACTTTCTAACGCGTATTCTGCAGAATTTATGGCTCGTCTTTGGCCAAAAACACTAATGCTTGCAACGGTTAACAATCCTAGAGATGCTAATTGTTTAACGTATGTGAACTTCATATTTAATTTTCAGTGTTTTCTGTTTCGGCTCCGTTGTTTTCATCGGTTCCATTATTTGTTGGAGAATCAGTTCCTTCAGTCGGTTGGTCTTGATTTTCCTCAGCGCCCTCCTGCTCCTTTTCGTCATCGTTACGTGGGGTTTTTGCAATACTGGCTATGGTGTCGTTCTTTTTCAAATTGATCAACTTAACACCCTGTGTTGCTCTTCCCATCACACGCAATGAATCGATTGCCATTCTAATAGTCATACCACTACGGCAAATAATTATCAGGCCATCTTCATCCGTAACGTCCATGATTCCAACTAAATTACCCGTTTTCTCCGTTATGGAAATGGTTTTTACCCCTTTTCCTCCACGACCCGTAATCCGGTAGTCATCAATATTAGAACGTTTTCCATATCCATTTTCGCTTACCACGAGGATATTAGAAGCACTTACTTCAGTATTTACACAAATCATGCCAATCACCTCATCTTCTTCACCTTCTAACGTAACTCCACGAACACCCGCGGCTGTTCTACCCATGGCGCGAACTTTAGATTCATTAAAACGAATGGCCTTACCCTGCCTTTTCGCTATGATTATATCGCTGTTACCATCGGTAACTCTAGCTTGAAGTAATTCATCGCCCTCTCTAATCGTGATGGCATTAATACCATTCGATCGCGGACGGCTATAAGCTTCAATAGATGTTTTCTTTATGACACCATTTTTGGTGACCATTACAATAAAGTTGTTCTCCAAATATTCAGGATCTTTAAGGTCCTTGATATTCAAATATGCCTTTATTGTGTCATCAGAAGGAATGTTAATCAGGTTTTGTATTGGTCTACCCTTCGTTGCTTTAGCTCCTTCAGGAATCTCGTATACTTTCAACCAGAAACACCTACCCTGCTCTGTAAATAATAAAAGATAGTTATGTGTGCTAGCAACAAATAAGTGCTCAACAAAGTCCTCGTCACGATGCGAAACACCTTTAAGTCCCCTACCTCCACGGTTTTGTTCTCGATATTCGGTGAGTAAGGTGCGCTTGATGTATCCTTTGTGTGAAATGGTGATAACCACTTCTTCGTTAGGGATTAAGTCTTCAATATTGATTTCTTCAGCGTTGAACTCAATGTTGGTTCTTCTTTCATCGCCGTATTTTTCGGCAATTTCAAGAATTTCAGATTTGATAATGCCCATACGCATGCTCTTGTCTGAAAGAATCTCTTCGTATTCCTTGATTTCTTTGAGTACCTCTTCGTATTCTGCACGAATCTTATCAATTTCAAGACCCGTTAATCGCTGAAGCCTCATATCCAAGATGGCTTTGGATTGGATTTCAGATAAACCGAAGTCGTTCATTAAGCCTGATTTTGCTTCATCCGGAGTTTTACTCTTTCGAATCAAAGCGATCACTGCATCTAAATTATCTAAAGCGATAATAAGACCCTCTAATATGTGAATACGTTTACGCGCTTCTTTAAGTAAATACTCGGTTCTGCGAACAACAATTTCATGACGATGCTCAACGTAATGTTTGATCAGGTCTTTCAGATTTAGCATCTGTGGACGACCCTTGACTAGAGCAATATTATTAATTGAAAATGAGCTTTGAAGAGGCGTATACTTAAACAATTGGTTTAATACTACGTTGGGTATAGCATCTCGTTTTAATTCAAATACAATACGCATTCCCTGACGACCACTTTCATCTCTTACAGCAGAAATACCGTCTATAACTTTTTCTTGAACCAAATCTACAGCCTTAACTATGATTTGAGGAGGAGACACCTGATAAGGCACTTCGGTCACCACAATCAGCTCTTTTCCTGTTTTAGTAACCTCTATCTCAGCTTTACCGCGCATAACTACCCTACCTCTTCCAGTTTCATATGCATCTTTTATGCCTTCCACACCGTAAATGGTGCCACCAGTTGGAAAGTCTGGTCCTTTGATAGAGTTCATTAACTCCTCAACAGTGATATCATGATTGTCGATATATTGAGCAACGGCTTCACAGACCTCTGTTAGGTTGTGTGGTGCCATATTGGTTGCCATTCCCACCGCAATACCAGCGGCTCCATTGACCAATAGACTTGGGATTTTAGATGGAAGTACAGTTGGTTCCTTGAGGCTCTCGTCAAAATTTGGACGGAAATCTACCGTTTCTTTGTCAATATCGGTAATCATTTCCTCGGCAATCTTTCTTAAACGCGCTTCTGTATAACGCATAGCTGCCGGTGGATCACCATCGATGCTACCAAAGTTACCTTGCCCATCTACGAATGGGTAGCGAACGCTCCAATCTTGTGCTAGACGTACCATGGTGTCGTAAACTGATGAATCTCCGTGTGGATGATATTTACCTAAAACCTCACCCACAATACGAGCTGACTTTTTATATGGCCTATTAGAAGCTAGCCCTAAATCGACCATACCGAATAAAACCCTACGATGCACGGGCTTTAGTCCATCCCTTACGTCGGGTAATGCACGAGACACAATCACAGACATCGAGTAATCGATGTAAGCGGTCTTCATTTCATCCTCAATATTAATCGGAATGATTCTCTCGTTTAATTTTTCTGGACGTTCGTTATTCTCTTCCATACTTTATTTTACTAAGTATTGCAATATACTCTCACCTGCTGTATCTCGCTAAGCCGAAAGGTCATTATTCCCCACATTTTTTAGACAATAATCAACATCTAAATCAGGCATAAAAAAAGGCGGTTTCAAAACCGCCTTTTAAACTTATTTCCAATTTTTTATGTGGGATGTTTTCCCTTTTTTGTATCTCTTGACCTTGCCCGATCCGTCCTTTTCCAGGATTTGTAGTTTACCTAGACCCAATTCTTCTAATCTATCTTCTAATAACACCATGTCACCCGCTACAACAATCACCATATTCTCAAGTGTTAAGTATTTTTTCGCCAGTGCATTTAAGTCTTCTTTAGTAAGGCTCTTCAATATCTCAAGTTGCTGCTCCGTGTAATTCATAGGTAAATTACGATAAGCCATTTGAGCCATGAATCCTGCTTTTTTGGATAAACTCTCAAAGTCTAATGCTTGGCTGGCAAGGAGCGCATTTTTAGTGAATTCAAATTCTTCATCTGTGATGCCATTTTTTCTAAAGTCATCCATCAACCAAAGAACCTCATTAATAGCACTGTCGGTAGCTTCTGCTTTTACTCCAGCGCTTACCGTATAGAAACCAGGCATATTCTTATAGGAAGAGCTAAATCCTCCCCTAATACCGTAGGTCCATCCCTTATCCTCTCTTATTTTAAGGTTTAATCGACTGTTAAAGTTTCCACCCAAAACAAAATTCATTACGGTGTTTTTAAAGAAATCACTATTGTAGTCGTAAGGTAAGGAACGGAAACTAAGCATGATGTCGCTTTGTTCGGCATCGGTATATTGTACACCAAAAATCTGTGATGTTTTGAATTCTTCAGCTAACTCGGGCATAGGAACGTTCCAATCACTGCTTTTTGGAAGGTTCCCAAGAAATGCAAATTTTTGCTTTACTTCCTCCTTAGTTAAGTCTCCAACAAATATGAGATTTGCATTATTTGCTTTGAAGTAGGATTCAAAATACTTCTTACAATCATCGATACTGATTTTATCATAATCCTCAGCACCAACATAGACACCGAGTGGAGATTCTTCGTACATCAATCTTCTCCATGCATTTCTCATTCCAGATCCGCGATTATTCAATGAAGATTGAGCACCTTGAACCACACGTTTTCTAATTTTTTTGAATTCTTCCTCATCCCATCTTGGTTGAGATAGCATTTCATTCGCTAAAGCCAAGGTAGCATCCAAGTGTTGTTTTTCACAACCGATATAAACAGAAAGTCCTGTATTTGAAGAAGAGAAAGATATACGAGCACCGAGCTTCTCCAATTCGTTTTCCAACTGTTCAGGTGTTTTGTTTGCTGTTCCTATTTCCAAAGACGAAGTCATGAGTTCAGCTGTTCCCCACGGAATTTTCTTACCGTCTTCAAATAATCTTCCTCCTTCCATTCTTAAGAGAGCCAATACACGAGGTGTTTCAGTGTATTCCGTTCCCATTACCTTGATATCGTTGCTCAAAGTCAGGTTGTAAACATCGGGAATGGTTACTGGCTTAACTTCTTTGGGTTCTGGTCTGATACTACGATCAAAATTGTCCTTTACAACCCTTTCTCTCAATCCTTGATATTCTAAAGCAAGCGCCGCACTACCTTGGAATGAAGCATTTGGATTATAACTCTGGTATTTCTCTGCCTTTTCCCCCTTCGCTGGTTTATTGGGTTGGATATTAATCGTTGAAGAGTATTTGCCCTTAATGTATTTACGATATACGCGCATGATATCTTCGCGACTAACAGAACCAATAGTCTTTGCTAAATCCTCCATTGTATACATGGTGCCGTCGGCTGATTTTAAATCTAGATACCAAAAGTTGCTGATGTTATTCGCCTTGTTGCTGGCAACTTCAAATCCGTTGGATAAAGACGAAAGTATGTTTTGCTTAGCTCGTTTTAGATCCTCATCGGTAAAGTTGTTATTCTCAAAATCATTGAGGATAGCCATTAACTGATCTTTTAACTTGAACATATCAGACCATGGATAACCTACTAATGTAAAACTGAATTCACCCGCGAGCTCGTGATTAATGATACTCATGGGATTGTTACTTGCTTGTACTTGCAGGGCGAGCTCCTTATCAATGAATTTTTTGTAAAGAATAGAACTTTGTGTATTTCCCATTAGATACGCGAGCATATCTAATGCTGCTTCATCTTTATGGGCAACCGGAACACCGGGGTAAGTTATGTATGTCAGCGGTACATAAGCATTCGGGTCTGGGTAGTTCTTGACTTTGTTTTCTGTTAAGCGAACAGGTGGAAGTCTCTTTTTACGGACTTTCTTACCTGCAGGTATACCTCCGAAATACTTTTGAGTCCAATCAATAACTTCCTTAGTATTTACATCCCCTACAACAATAATACAGGCGTTATTAGGAGCATACCATCTAAGAAAGAAGTTCTTTAAATCACTGCTGTCTGCACGGTCTAAATCATCAACAAACCCAATGGTCGACCAACTATATGGATGATCGGAAGGGTAAAGTTCTTGATCCTTTACTTCCATCAAAAAACCATAAGGCACATCGTAGCGCTGATCTTTTTCATTTTTAACCGTAGCACGCTGATTTTCGAATTTCTCTTGGGTGAATCCCTCTAGGAAAAAGCCCATTCTGTCTGCTTCCATCCACAGGGCCGTCTCGGTGAAATTACTTGGGAAGGTCTCCACATATACCGTTCTGTCACGGGTAGTGTTTCCGTTAACCTCACCACCGTATTCTTTTATTATCTTGAAATGCTCCTCATCCGCTACGTGTTTGGATCCTTGAAACAACATATGCTCAAAAAAGTGAGCAAATCCAGATTTTCCTGGCGTTTCGCGAGCTGAACCTACATGGTAGGTTACGTTAATATGGGTAACGGGGTCAGAATGGTCTTCACTAACAATCAAAGTTAAACCGTTGGAGAGCAAATATTTTTCGTACGGAATTACGAGTTTCCCTTCTTGCGCCTCAACCTTCTCAATTAACGTTGCCTGAGAAAAGAGAGGCAACGCTGCCATTAAGGCAAAAACAGTTAAAATGGATTTTCTCATCTATGTTCAAAAATACAACTACTCATGGGATAACCTTGAATTTAGATGGTACTTTTTGGTCCTATCTTTTTTAGAAATAGATGAATTTTCTTTAAAAGGGTCACAAAATCGTCGATTTACAAACCAAAGAGTCCTTAATTTTGTCTCTTAATTATGAGGCCTACTTTTATTAGATCTATTGTTTTGTTAACCGGACTTGCTATTGCTTCTACCTACCAGATTAATGCAAACTCCAGCGGAGCATCATCTCCAAAAACGGGTGCACCCAATGAAACGACATGTAATTCATGCCATGGAGGAAGTTCTGTAGTTAAAAGTGGAACTCAACATAATCGCATAAGATTTAAATCAAATTTTACTGGTGGGGGTTATATTCCGGACTCAACTTACACCATAACAATAACTTACGCAGAATCTAGTAGAAGTAGATTTGGTTTTCAGATGACTTCTCTAGTCAAAGGAAAGCCAGCGGGTAGTTTCTCATCTAACGGAGGAAGAACGGGCACATTTAGTTCATCTGTAAATGGAGCTACCAGATCGTATATCGAACATACGTATACTGGTTCGTCAGGGGTTTCAAAGGATAGTACAGCCTGGACATTTAGTTGGAAAGCACCAAGTAGCAATATGGGTGATATTACCTTCTATGTTGCTTTAAATTCAACAAATAATAATGGCTCATCTTCAGGAGATGTGATTTACAACAAGACATTTAGTGTTTCGCCCTCTAGTTTATTACCTGAAGCCACAGCCAAACTTTCTTCTAAATTCTTGTGTGCGAAGGATTCCATAACATTTGAAGGAAAATCAACAAATTCAGCCACTTTTTATTTATGGAGTTTCCCAGGAGGTTTCCCTTCCCTATCTATGTTGCAAAACCCCAGTATTTATTATTCCACTGCTGGTACGAAAACAGCTATTCTTCAGTCTAAAAACTCAAAAGGAATTTCCAAAAACGACACACTAACTTTTACGGTTAATGATGCGGCTATACAACCCAAAATGAACATTCGTACAAATACGTATAATTTATGTTTTGGTGATTCTGTGGAGTTTTCAATTGGAACCAATCGAACACATACCTATCGTTGGTTTAACGGAGAAACTGGAAAATCTATATTCGTTGATACCTCAACATGGGTCGAGGTAGAGGCCACTAGTAGTGATGGATGTAAAGCCATGTCTGATAGCGTCTACGTGGTTGCAATTCCAAAACCTATATTCAAAGTAAGCTACGGTTACACCGATGACAGCCTTTGTGTAGGGTCAAACTTATTAATCTTACTTCAAGATAGTGGATATACCGATTCATTTTCGTTGATCGGTTCAAATGGACCATTTGGAACAGCGAGTATACTCACTCAAAAAATAGATACAGGCCTAAATGAATTTCAAGTTTGGGGCAAAAACAGTTTTGGTTGTATTACAGGTCCCATTGGATATCGTAAGTATATTGGTATTGACACCCCAAGAGGACCAAAAATAAAGACCCTATCGGTTAAATCCGATGAAATAATTTTCGCTTGGGACTCAATACCATATGCAACAGAGTATGAGTATTCTGTGGATATGGGGAATAGTTGGAGCTTTCCAGATACAGGTAGATTACATAGAATACAACGGATAGCATTAGATAGTGCTACCCAAACCGTTGATTTTTGGTTGAGAACAGCCACCTCTAACTTTTGTTTCTCAGCCCAAGTGTCTAAAACTCGCGCTCAAGGGGCAGGTTGTGATCCGATTGACTTTTCTCTTCAATTAAATAAAAACGTCGTTTGTCTGGATAGTACTTACCAACTTCAAATACAGGGCTTAGATCTAAATCGTAAATTGAGCATATTTTTAAATAGTACAATCATAAAAGATACCATCATAGATCAAATAGCTAGCTCCCACAAGGAATGGAAGGTTTTCGTGATTGATTCATCCCAATTGATTTGTGGTGGAATCGAAAAACAGATTAAAGTGTACACTGACACCCCTCGATATGTAAAAACCAACCTAGAAAATAATAGCCGATTAGAGTTTTGCGGAGTTAAAGACACCCTACAATTCACATACACAATACAGGATTATGTGGATAGTATGACTTATTTCATCAATACAGTCGAGGGTAAAAACGTATTAACTTCCATGGCTACTCAGAAGGCCGTATTAAATACCAGTGATTCTTTGGTGTGGTGGGCATCTCAAACTAAATATGGTTGTTTTGCTAGTGGTGATACAGTGAGAATTGTCTCTCTACTTCCCTTAGATGCTGGGTTTGAGCATTCTTATGAAATCGATCATTATTTGTTCTCTGCCAATTTGATGGATACCATCTCATACGAGCATTATTGGTTTGATGCCCAAACAGATACGCTTTTGACGAATGCAAATTCGTCTATGGTGAAGTATTACAATCCAAATAGCGCAGAATTAATCAGTGTAAAACACCTTGTTCGATACAAATTCTCTAAACAGATTACAGATACCTGCGAGTTTATCTCAGAAAAGAGAAACATTGCGCTTGGAAATAGTAAAATTTCCTCTGATGAGGTTTTCTTATTCCCAAACCCAATTGAAAGTTTATCTCAGTTAAAATGCTTGGGTTGTGAAAAGGGTGATAAAATCCAAATCATCAATCATTTGGGTAGGTTAACACTTGAATTGAGTTGGATTCAAATTGATCAGCAACAAAAAGATCTCATATCAGGTGTGTATTTCGTTGAGGTCAGAAGTATAAATGGTGCGCTAAAACTTCGGAAAAGACTGTTAGTTAGCGAATAATCAATGCTCATTTTTTAGATGCTGTTTAAGATAGGCCCCTGTAAGGCTAACCTTGCAGTTAGTGAGTCCATCTCGTGAACCCTGATAAACAAGTTGCCCACCATTGTCTCCAGCTTCAGGACCTAAATCAATGATCCAATCCGAACATTTTATTACGTCAAGGTTATGTTCAATACATAAAACCGTATTACCCTTGGCAATTAAGGCATCAAATGATCCTAAAAGCTTCTCGATATCATAAAAATGCAAACCTGTCGTGGGTTCGTCAAAAACAAATAGTACTCCACCTTCCTTAAACGGAGTAGCTTTACTCAAATAGTAAGCTAACTTTACTCGTTGAGCTTCTCCTCCAGATAGCGTGTTACTCCCTTGTCCTAGTTTAACGTATCCCAAACCCACATCTTGAAGCGGTTTTAAACGTTGACTGATATTGGCGGTGCCCTCAAAGAATTCAATGGCTTCATCAACGGTCATTTCCAAAACATCAAAAATATTCTTTTGTTTATGACGACAGTCTAAGACATCTTTTTTAAATCTTCTCCCTTGGCAAACTTCACAGGGGATTTTAATATCCGCCATAAACTGCATTTCGATAACGGTTTCTCCCTCTCCCTGGCAGTTATCACAACGTCCACCATCTACGTTAAAAGAAAAATGTGAAGGCTTAAATCCTAACCGTTTTGCATTAGGTGTGTTTGCGTACAGTTCCCTAATCTCATCATATGCCTTTATATAAGTAACAGGATTGCTTCGAGAGCTTTTACCAATGGGATTTTGATCCACAAATTCAATGGCTTTTAGCAAATGTTTGGCGCCATTGAGTTCATGATATGCACCCGGCTTAACGGTTGAAAATTGTTTGAGTTCTCTTGAAAGGACTGGAAACAAGACATGCTTTATCAAAGTAGTCTTACCAGAGCCCGAAACACCCGAAACACACGTGAGCGTCTCCAAAGGGAATTTAATATCTATACCCTTAAGGTTATTAGCAGATACACCCGTAAGCTCTATGAAATTGGTAGATTTACGAATTTCTTTTGGTTGGATGATTCGTTTACCTGTTAAATATTCAGCTGTTAGGCTTTGGCCATCCTTAATAAACTTGGCAAAATCCCCTTCGAATACCTTCTCGCCTCCTAAATTTCCAGCTTTAGGGCCGATATCAATGAGGTAATCAGATTGACGCATCATTTCCTCATCGTGTTCAACCACGATAACCGTATTTCCTTCTTGTTGGAGTGTTTTTAATACTTCAATTAATCGATCAGTATCTCTACTATGCAAGCCAATACTGGGCTCATCGAGAATATACATTGAACCAGTAAGACTCGAACCTAAGTTTGTTGCAAGGTTGATTCTTTGACTTTCTCCTCCGCTTAAACTATTGCTTAATCTGTTTAAGGTTAAATATCCAAGTCCGACTTTATCCAGATACGACAAACGATTCGCTATCTCATTTACAATACGGTAAGCTATTGAATGATCGTGCTCAGTGAGTTTTACATGCTGAAAATAATGAGTGGCTTCAGAAACGGTCATTAATAGGACTTCTTGGATACTCGTCTGTGCAGGGACTTCTTTCTTTCCGTTATGGATGAGCTTGACATAAGAAGCTTCTTTACGAAGTCTAGTTCCTTTACAATCTATACAGGTTGTCTTTCCCCTGTACCGTGCAGCCATTACACGATATTGTATCTTATAGTTATTCTCTTCTAGATGCTTAAAGAAATCTCTTATTCCTAATACTCTATCGTTTCCATCCCACAACAGGCCTCTCTCTTGTTTATTCAACTGGGCATACGGTCGATGAATGGGGAAGTCAAACTTTAAACCACTTTTGATAAAATGGTCTTTCCATTCCCCCATTATTTCACCTCTCCAAGGAGCTACGCATCCTTCGTAAAGGCTGAGTTGTGGATCTGGTATGACCAAATCTTGATCAATTCCCAGGGTAGAACCAAATCCCTCGCATGTTTTACATGCCCCATAAGGATTATTAAAACTTAGAAAATCTTTTGTGGGGATATCAAATTCAATCCCATCAAGTTCAAAACGATTGTTGAATTTTTCCCTACTCTTATTCTTGTAGTCGTACAAAGAACATTCTCCTCCCCCTTCCCAGAAGGCTGTTTCTATGCTATCAAACAAGCGATTGTTCGTCTCTTCTTCCGTTTTATTGATTTTAATTCGATCAATAATGACCTCTACTTTGGTTTCGTCCTCGATATTTTCACCAATGAGGGATTCAATTTTCTTCATTTCCCCATCAATGAAGACCCTAACAAAACCTTTTTGTAAAAGCATTTCGTAGGATTCGTCCTTTTTGGTAATGGGAGACAAAACCAACAACATGGTTCCATCTTCATATGAAAGCGCTGCATTATATACATCACCCACGGTGTCTCTTTTTACCTCCTTGCCGGAAAGAGGTGATATGGTGTGACCCACACGCTCAAATAGAAGTTTCAAATAATCGTATATTTCCGTTGAAGTAGCGACAGTACTTCTTGGATTTTGGGTGTTGACTTTTTGTTCGATGGCTATGGCTGGACACAATCCATCGATATTATCTACCAACGGTTTTTTCATTCTTCCAAGAAATTGCCGTGCGTATGCGCTTAAACTCTCGACATAACGTCGTTGGCCTTCAGCAAATAGCGTATCAAATACGAGCGAAGATTTACCCGAACCAGAAACACCTGTAACAACCGTAAACGATTCGTGTGGTATAGCTACATCAACACCTTTAAGGTTATTATGACGGGCATTATGAATAGTAATCCTACTCTCTTCTTTTGACATGGAGTGCAAAGATACTATTGAATCGTGTCCTTTGTTACGGAAGCTCCAGCGCAAATCCCCACACCACCCGTGATGTTATTGAAAATTGAGCTCGGATCTGAAAATAACCCGCCTTCGACTCTATAGTCTTCAATTGATTTGAAATACTTGTAATACTCGCTACTTAGGTTCTTCACAACCACCAAAAACTTGTAGGGCGTGCCAAAACTAGACCCAAAAGGCGTACTAAATCGAAGCTCTTTTTGTTCTCCATTAAAGCCTGCATCTTCGAGCAATAGAGCACCTGCTTCGTTAAATGTGGGGTCTGCTGCTATCTCAGGATTTTCAGGTATTACCGGCATCACATCCCAAGAGGGACCTAATGGCTCAAATCGAAATAGACTTACCTCGTAAAAGTTTCGCTCATCTACTGCATCGTTAACATTAAAAGAAATCGTCCCTGTTGGAAACCCCATGGAATCTAGGTCGGTTGAATCTTGCCATTTAGCGGCTACTTGCTTAAATGTAGAAGGAATTCTAAATGAACCTGTTACGTTTGGATATCTGGGGTGTTGCACTACCAATTTGTAGGTGTGTTGTGGTTTTGGTACAAAATCAGAAATGTACTTTCCGTCGTACAAAAAAGTATATGGAAGAGTGCTCGAATTGGCATTCTCATCTATGATTTGAACCTGCGCATCCTCAATTTTCTCCTCGGCAGTAGAGTCATTCAAAGCTAATGTCTTCCCAATATGCACCTTGATAATATCATCATTGGTTGCTAAAAGGTTCACCACCATCTTATCACTAAAATCAATATTATCCGTCGGCAATTCTTGCTCGCAAGATGCTAGAACAAATCCAAATAATATGGCAAAAAATAAGTTTCTCATTAAAATTCGATTCGATAAAAAACAGATGGAACAAAAGTGAAATAGGACTGGCCAATTAATTTAAGGTCTCCATTACTCTCAACTCGGAATTGAGCATTCATGGGATTGATTTGTCCCAGCATATTGTATAGTTGAACACCGTAAAATTCTTGGTATTCAAAGTGTTCTTCTGGTTTGATTTCCTTCGTGAATCCTACATCTAATCGTTGATAATTAGGTAAACGATAGTTATTAATAGCACTAAAATCGTAGACCATGGTTCCATCTGTGGTAAAATATCGACCTGTTGGGACAGTCACGGGATTACCGGTCATGATTACGGCATTCATATTTATAGTAAGGGAGTAGCTGGGCTGATATACCAATTGCAGGGCTAGTTTGTGTCGTCTATCCCAGCGGAATGGATAATCAATACCACCATTTACGTCTTCAAAGTTTCTTTCCGTATTGCTAAGCGTGTAGGAACCAATCATGTTAAGCATGCCGGTTCTTTTGGTAATTAAAATCTCTAAGCCCTGGGATTTTCCTGTTCCTTGGGTGATCATCTGTTCCCAATATCCATTGGATAATTTCTCATCTCGACTTTCTTGGATATACATGATGCCATTGAAGTACTTATAGTATCCTTCTATAGATAATTCAAAACCATCACTCAAAGGCTGAATAAAAGCCGCTGAAAACTGAGTCGTTTGTTGGGGCTTCATATTTCCTGTGGTAGGAAACCACACATCTTGTGGAAGAATACCTGTACCCGATGATAATTGATGAATCCCCTGATTGTTCATGCTCACACCCAATTGGACTCTTTTGTCACCTTCTAGGCGTTGATTCAATGTTAAACGAGGCTCCAACCTAACGAAGGTGTTTTCCCTACCTAGGTAGGTCCATAACCTAGCTCCCAGGTTGATGCTCAGATAGTTATCCGAATGAAAATCAAGTTCTCCGTAACTACTCCATTCAGAAGGCGCCTGGTTATTACTCGCTCCATAGGTGTAGTCCGATTGAATATTTCCGTTAAGTGTTTCTGTAAAAGATAGTTCACCGGGGCGCATATGGTGAGTAACCCAATGTGTTCCATAACGCAACTTGGTTCTGGCACCCATCAAGTATTCCAAGTCAAGAGCGGCATTGTAATCTGTAATGCTATTTAATTCTTCAAAATTGAATTCACCAGTCTGTGTGTTCCCAACAGACCCGAACTTGGACGTAAGATCCTGACTTCTGGCGTATTTATAACGAGAAACACCTGTGCTCAGGTGCATAAAATGCTTTCTACTTAGCTGCTTATAGTAGTTAAAGCCGGTGAGTGTATTGGACCATTGCCAACCGAATCTTAATTCTAAATCCGATACTCTACCTATCGAATCAGTAAATGAGGATGTTAGGTTGATTCCATATTTATCTCGGCCGTTGTAAAACCAAAAGTTGTAATGCTCTTTACTGCTCTTTTTGTAGTTCAACTTAAAATTGAAGTCATGGATGTTACCAACCAAAAGCTCGTTTATACCTGGTGCTAATGAGTTTAAGGCCAAGTCCCAGTAAGATCTTCTAAAAGCCAAGCTAGTAGTCCATTTACCTGCTTTGTCCAATGGACCATCAATTTTCATACTTGCCGTGGCAATGTCAATATTAACAGCACCATCCCATTTCTCGGCATTTCCTGCATCGGTAATGATATCTAAAACACCTCCTCCTGCACGATTTCCAAAACGTGCTGGTGCTACACCTCGGTACAGCTCAGCGGAATGAATGACGTCGGTATTATAGTTAGAAAGTAATCCCCAAACGTGACCGTTCCCGTAAAGTGGCAAACCATTCATAAGGAATAAGTTTTGATCTGAATTACTTCCTCTTATATATGAAGATGAAAGGCCTTCAATTCCACCAGAAACACCAGGTAGGAATTGCATGAGTTTTACTGGATCAGAAATTCCAAATAGCGATTTAAACTGATTGATTTGCCTTGGTAGCGGCCTGTAATATGAGGTTTTACTGGTGTAAAGCGCCGCGATAGCTGAAGAATTATCCTCTTCATCAAAACCAACGGGCTTGAGGAATATATTTTTTAGGACGACTCCATTAACTTCCACTTCTATTTCTACAGAAGAGTAACCCGGGGAAGCAACAATGAGTGTTCGTTTACCCGATTTTGTGAGTAGCTGATAAAACCCTTCAGAATTTGACTCTGTATATAGATTCGTTTCAGGATCGTAAACTACAGATGAAGGAAGGTTTTCTAATGTTTCACTATCAAAAACCCAACCAGTTACTGCTCTGTTTTGTGCAACTGTATATTGAAATATTCCACTTAGAATACCGAAAACCAATAGGCCTATATTCTTCATTTATTCAAACTTAACCTAAAACCTTTAATCTCTCACCTGTGAAAGGTGGGTAATTCTTAATATTTCCTAGATATTTTTACCACTTGAGATGTACTCTTACTGTTTCCCTCGAGGATTTGCTTTTTGGTAATCTCAATTACCCCAAAAGTCAGTTGAATGTTTGTAAATCTATCTAATGCGGCCTTAAGTACTACCTCGCCATAGGTTTCCAGGAGTTTATACTCCCTAACACAGTCCTTTAACAACTGATGCATTTCCGCGTAATCTATGGTATTTGAAAGATCGTCATTAATCGTATTGGACTGGTACTCTAAATGAAGTGAAACCAACACTCTGGTTTTTATTATTCTTTCTTCGTCAAACCACCCTATTGGAATTTGTAGGTCTAATTTATTAACACTGACTTGAATTAACATATCGTTTATTAAAAAAAAAGCGTAAAAGCGGTGTGGATGTATATTTTTGTAAATATACCACATGCTCGACTCAAAATTAGAAGAATTATATCAGCAGGACATCGGTCGTGATGTGTATTCGGGCAGCGATTTTTATGCGATCGACGATTGGCTCAATACAGAACACTTGCAAATCAGGGATTCTGTACGTGATTGGGTGAAAAACAGGGTCTCTCCTATCATCGAGCATTGCGCTCAAGAAAACATATTCCCCAAGCACTTAGTCAAAGAAATGGGTAAAATGGGTGTTTTTGGCCCGATGATTCCAGAAAAAGATGGTGGATCAGGCGCCGATCATTTTACCTATGGTATCATGATGCAGGAAATTGAACGCGGCGATAGCGGAATCAGAAGTACGGCTAGTGTCCAAGGGTCATTGGTGATGTATCCTATTTCCAAGTTTGGCTCTGATGAACAAAAAAAGAGATTTATACCAAAACTGGCAACAGGAGAGTATCTTGGGTCATTTGGATTGACCGAACCCGATCACGGAAGTAATCCATCAGGTATGACTACCCATTTTGTTGAGGAGGGAGATCATATAATTCTAAATGGTTCAAAAACATGGATCAGCAACGCTCCTGCTTGTGATGTGGCGATTGTATGGGCGAAGGGTCCAGATGAAAAAGTTTACGGAGTAATTGTTGAGAGAGGAATGAAAGGCTTCTCTACGCCTGAAATCAAAAGGAAATGGAGTTTAAGGGCGAGCACTACAGGAGAGCTGGTACTCCAAGATGTACGCGTACCCAAATCCAATATTTTGCCACATGTCAAAGGGATGAAAGGCCCATTGTCTTGTTTGAATTCGGCAAGATTTGGCATTGCATGGGGTGCGATTGGTGCGGCTATAGATTGTTATGAAACAGCCAAGAAATATGCGCTAGAACGTCAACAATTCGATCGCCCTATCGCATCATTTCAATTGCAACAAAAGAAATTGAGCGAAGCACTTACAGAAATAACCAAGGCGCAGTTATTGGCTTACAAATTAGCTGAAATGATGGATAATGGGTCGGCCACTCCCGCTCAGATAAGTATGGCGAAAAGAAACAATGTCGATATTGCCTTGAATATTGCAAGAGAATGTCGTCAAATACTCGGCGGAAATGGTGTTTCAGGTGACTTCCCTATCATGCGACACATGAATAATTTAGAATCTGTAATTACCTATGAAGGAACTCATGATGTGCATTTGCTCATTTTAGGAATGGATATAACAGGAATAAACGCATTTACTTAAACAGAACTTAGATATGTATAAAATAAAATTTGGTACAGATGGGTGGCGCGATATTATCGCGGATACCTTCACGGTGGAAAATGTTAGAAGAGTTGCAAAAGCAACAAGTGATTGGTTGAATAAGCAAGATTTGCCAAAGTCGGTAGTGATTGGATATGATTGCAGATTTGGTGGTGAGATGTTTGCAAAGGAATCGGCAATGATATTTGCAGACAATGGTATCCATGTAATACTTTCCGATGGTTTTGTATCAACTCCCATGATTTCATTAGCTGCAAACATGAAGCAGGTAGGTCTTGGTATAATATTAACCGCTTCTCACAATCCCCCATCTTACAACGGTTTTAAAATCAAGGCGAATTATGGAGGACCAGCAACACCACAAACGGTAAGCGAAATTGAGGATTTGATTCCAGATACGCCCGTGGAATTAGCTCAGTCATTTGACAAATACTTTTTTGAACTCATTGAAAAAGAAGACTTTGAGAGTATTTATTTGGACCATTGCAGGAATAACTTCAACATGAAAGCTTTGGAGTCGATGAGTTCCAGCTTATTATATGACGCAATGTTTGGTGCGGGTCGAAAGGTAGTAGCCAAATTACTCCCCGATAGTAATATCATTCACGGCGATGAGAACCCTGGTTTCTTAGGCAGGGCACCTGAACCGATATTAAAGAACCTTCCAGAGGCTAGTGAAATGCTCAAAGAAAATGAAAATCTCACCATTGGTTTAGCAACAGACGGAGATGCGGATCGTATTGGTTTCTTTGACGAGAACGGATGTTTTGTTGATTCACATCATTTGATCTTGTTGCTTATTGAATACTTGGTTGATCATAAAAACATGTCAGGAAAGGTAGTAAAGAGCTTCTCTGTTTCTGATAAAGTGGGTAAGCTATGTGAATTAAAAGGCCTAGAGACCATCACTACCAAAATTGGCTTTAAGTACATATGTGAGTATATGGTAGAGGATGATGTATTGATTGGCGCGGAAGAAAGTGGAGGAATTGCGATTAAAGGTCACATTCCAGAGCGCGATGGTGTTTGGATGGGATTGGTTTTAATGGAGTATGCAGCAAAAACAGGAAAAACCATCTCTCAGCTCATTGAAGACGTGTATGCCAAAGTCGGTAAATTTGCTGTTGAAAGATACGATTTACATATAAATAACGACCTAAAGTTAAGTATTGTAGATAATTGTAAACAAAACAAATACGACTCGTTCGGAGAATACAAAGTAGAGCGTGTTGAAGATACGGATGGATTTAAATTTCACCTCGGCAATGAAACATGGGTAATGATCCGCCCTTCTGGTACAGAGCCTGTTCTAAGGGTTTATGCTGAAGCGACAGACAGCAATGCGGCATTTGCAATTTTGGAAACCACAAAAGCAGCGATTTTGAATTAATCCTCAAATGCAGGTTGACATTCGGAGCATTATATCCTCCAAAAATCCAAAGCTTATAAAGCGAATACCGGGGTTTGTTTTAAACTGGCTCGAACGTTTTATTCATCAGGATTTGATTAACCAAATCCTAAAAGAAGGAGAAGGTCAGACGGGTAGCGATTTTATTGATACGGTATTCCGGGTAAATAATGTTCAAACCCAGAATGATTTCCTGGAAAGAATCCCTAAGTCAGGAGGTTTGATTATTGCCGCAAATCACCCCTTAGGAGGTTTGGATGGAATGGCGCTAATGTTGGCGGTCAGCAAGGTTAGAAAAGATTATCTCTTTTTGGCAAATGATATCCTAATGAATATCTCGCCTTTAAAAGAGCATTTTCTCCCTGTAAATCGTGTGGGAAGTAATGCAAAAGAATCACTAGCACTCATCAGTGAAGCTTATGCTTCTGGGAAAGCAATTCTGATATTCCCCTCTGGATTCGTTTCAAGAAAAATAAATGGGACAATCCAAGATTTGCCTTGGCAAAAATCTGTCATCACGAAAGCTCGAGAACACAAACTTCCTATCGTGCCGGTATTTGTGCACGGAAGTAATTCGAAGCGTTTTTATCGGATTTCTAATTTTCGTAAGATTTTTGGAATCAAAGTGAATTTTGAGATGTTTACGCTCCCTGATGAAATGTTCAAGCAAAGCGGAAAAACCATTCGCTTAACATTTGGACACGTTATTAAGAATGATCAAATACGTAAAGGACGCCCAATAGAAGTTGCTGCCAAAATCAGGTCATTCTTATATAAACTAAAGGAAAATCCATCCATAGAATACGAATCATAACGTTCATTGTTACGAATAGGTTAACTTGCAGTATTCTATGAAAGAGGCCATTGTAGATAAAGTAAACGTCTCACTTCTTAAACAAGAGCTTAGCAGTGAGATATATGTTCGCCCTACCAATAAGGGTGAAAAGGAGATTTACATATTTAATGGTTTGTATAAACCCCATCTCATGCGTGAGGTTGGTAGATTAAGAGAACTGTCCTTTAGAATGCCAGGTGGTGGCACCGGGAAGTCAATGGATGTTGATGAACTGGATACCCAAGAAAATGGCTATAAACAATTGATTGTTTGGGATCCTTTAGAGGAGCAGATTGTTGGAGGTTATCGTTTTGTATTTTGCAAAGATAGAAGGGATAGTGAAGGAAATTACGACTTGTCAACTTCTGAAATATTAACGTACAGTGAAGATATTAAAACCAAATACTTTCCTTATACTATTGAATTAGGTAGAAGCTTTGTTCAGCCTGATTATCAACCATCTATAAATGGAAGAAAAGGTATATTTTCATTAGATAATTTGTGGGATGGTTTAGGTGCCTTGGTTGCAGACAACCCTGAGATGAAATACTTTTTCGGGAAAATAACCATGTACAATTCTTTCAACGAAGAAGCAAAAGGTTTGATTTACTCTTTTATGCATGCCGTTTTCCCAGATAATGAAAATCTCGTACAATCTGTGAATCCCCTACCCAACAGCAATGAAAATTTAGCATTCCTCAAAGAATTCGATGGATTACCCTATAAGAAGGCCTTCAACCTATTATCTAAGAATGTCAGAGAACTAGGCGAACAAGTGCCTCCATTGTTTAATAGCTATATGAGTCTTAGCCCAACAATGAAAACATTCGGCACTAGCATCAATCATCATTTTGGGGGCGTTGAAGAAACAGGCATAATGGTTACCATCAACGATATCTATGAGGAAAAGAAAAGCCGACACGTCAATTCCTACATCGATTGGAAGAATTCTAAGGGATAAATAGACTCTGCTTCATCGTCAGTTGTCCATCCGATAGGTGCAATAAATAAATTCCAGTTCTTATTCTGTTGCTCAGCGGTATTAGGCCATCTCTCAAAGATCCCCTTTGAACAATACGCCCTTCTACTGAGTATATGGTATATAGCATGCTTCGATTTAAATTCATTTGGCCATCACATTTTATCGCTATATCGCGATCATGATTGACGTATGCAATGGATGGATTCTTGGTAAGGGTATTTTTCCTGGCTGTCTGAATCGATTGTAATACGGCCTGGTATGCATTTACTTTACCAAAACCATACACATTATTAGCATTGCTGCCTGAAAATGCATCTCTGTATGCTGTTTCTCTTAAAATCTCACTAATGTGCACATAGTTCAATGTACCATTAGATGCTTCAAGCATTAGGGCCACAATACCCGCAACTTGTGGGGAGGCCATAGAAGTGCCACTGAGCAGAACATAATATACAGGATCGCCATTCCAACTATCAAGGTGAACAACATAAGGCGCCAACCAACCAGGAACGGCATTCTTATGATAAGACGAGGCAATAAACTGCCCAGGAGCACTAACGTCTGGTTTTATTCGCCCATCAATGCTAGGACCGTGAGATGAAAACCGACTTATTTCTTCTTCAGCCACAGCGCTATCACTTTGGAAGTTCCCTTTAAAATTTAACCAATTCACCCTGTTGTTGTATGATCCTACAGAGATAATTGCCTTGGATGTTCCTCCGTTTTCAATTAAGGTATGATCTGCATCACCATTGATCCAATTATTAGGTTTGTATTTTCTAATGTAATTCCTAAACGTTCCTGACGTCCATTCTCGAACACGCCCACTATTCCAACCATGAATTTCACCATTGCCAGCAAAAGATACTTTAAAGAACCTTTTATTGGTCGGCGTATACGCCATAAGGAGCACATTAGATTTTCCGTTATGTGGGTAGGATTTGTTCAGACTTGCGGTAAACTTCAATGTATCTGTGGAAGAGGTAAAAACTTGATCAATTAAATCATCCTGATGAAAATTGAAATAGCCAGATGATAGCAATTCATTCCCATTTGAATCAATGAGGCTGATTTCCATATTTATCTCACTACCCTTTTCTGCCCAAAAATCGCAATACACCGATTCTTCCTTTTTGTAATTATCACGGCTCCTGTCCATAGCCAGAGTTTCTAATGTATCGTTCTTTAAATTAAAATGGACGTGCATTTCATGTTGGGCACTATTTCCGTTGGCACCAACTAAAATTCGCCCGTTATTGTTTCCGGAATATCTATTCTTCGAGTTGACTAAATCTTCAAGCGATAAATCAAATAAAGACGTGCCATCATGAGGGCCTGTGTGCATACCCCAAGAGAGGTTACATACAGCTGGCTTCTTCATCGAATCTGCATAATCAAAGATGTAATCAAAGCCATCAATAATAGCATTATTGGCAACAATGTAATCGCCTAGTGCACTCCCTCCAATGGTATCGTTTTGGTATTTGATTCCAACAAAAACCAAATCTGATTCAGGAGCTACCCCAGCATACTTCAAATCTGGGCTTTTAAACCCTGAACCTGAGGCAATTCCTGCTACATGGGTGCCATGGGCACCATCATTGTCATTGGCATTTAGAATCTCCTCTTTTGAGTTTTTAAGTATGCCATATTTAAAAGGTAATGGACCTTGAAGATTTTTATATTTCTGTTGCCAGAATCTTTTGACACGATATTGTTCTCCGTTTTCATTAAAAAAGGTAGGATGCGTAGTTTGAAAGCCGATATCTACAATCCCAACAACAACACCCGATCCTTTGATTGGAGGTGATTTTATCTCGTACACCTGGTCAACTTTGGATTTTGCCAGGGCTTTCTGATCATTCTTTCTTGCAGAGTTGAGTTTTGTAGTAATATCCAAAAACGTAACCACGGAGAAATTGCTTAGGAGTTTGATTTGCTCAAGTGATAGGTCAGCTGTGAATGTATGGCTACGTACTTTATAGCGTGTACCCCATGATTGGAATAAGGCTATTATTCTTTCTGCATTATTGTGGGATCCCATTACAGGAATAGTTCCATCGTGGTCTATAAATAAAATATTTTGAAATTGTTCCGATCCAAGTAATCGGGCATTAGGTGAATAAATAGGCGAATTTTTTAAGGGAGAAAATCCAATATTTTGCTGTCCGAACAGCATAGTTGTTGTAACAGAAAGTAAACTTATACTAAAGGCCCTCAATCTCGCAATGTTCATGAATCAAATGTAGATATATAATCACATGAATTGAAAGTAGAATAAGCTTATGACCGTATTTTTGCAGACATGAATCCTGATTGGTTGGAAAGAACTGAATTGCTAATTGGTGAGAAGGCACTTCAAAAACTCCAAAAATCCAAAGTTTTGATTGTTGGATTAGGTGGTGTAGGAAGTTTTGCGGCAGAATTTATTGCACGTTCTGGGGTTGGTTCAATGACCATCGTGGATGGCGATACCGTTGATAAGACCAATAAAAACCGTCAATTACCAGCTTTGGATAGTACTACCGGTCATAAAAAAGCCAAAGTCATGGCAGATCGGATAATGGATATCAATCCGGATATCCGATTGACGGTGATTGATGAGTTTCAAAAGCCCGAGGATAATATTTCCTTGATTCAAAATGGTGATTTTGATTATGTCATGGATTGTATTGATTCAGTTTCACCCAAACTATACCTAATCAAAACATGCTATGAGCTCAAACAGCGATTTATAAGTAGTATGGGCGCTGGAGGAAAAACGGATGCGTCGAAGGTACACGTTGCTGACATTTCAAAAACCTATAATTGTCCCTTTGCAAGAACAGTACGTAAACGTTTGAAAACACATAATATCAGGAAAGGCTTTAAGGTAATTTTCAATTCAAGCGACTTAAATAAAGATAGCCTAAAGCTTACGGATGGGTCAAATTTCAAGAAATCATTCTATGGGACAATTTCCTACATGCCGGCATTATTTGGTCTAAGAATGGCTTCTGAGGTTATTCAAGATTTAATTGATTCTTAAATTTTACAAAACCTAACTGATTAAAACCCTATTTTCGCTTTATGAAAGCGAATAGATTGTTTTTAATTCTTACTGCAAGTCTAATATTCACGACGGCGTGTAAGGATGATGGAGATGGTAGTGATGTAGACATCACAGGAAAGAACAACCAGGAAGTAATGATGATTCAGCCCTGGAAACTTTACAAGTACACCCAAATAGATGAGGGTGCACCAACGCTTGACATGATGGATGAATGCATGGAAGACGATGTATATCGTTTTGCAACAAAAACCACATGTAAAATCACAACGAATGCAAAAAAATGCTACGATGGTCAGCCAGACGTGGAAGAGACAGACTGGAGCATGACATCGCCTACTTCAGACGAAGTAAATATGAGTGGTATTTTTTATGCAACGTTTAAAATAGACTCTAAAACCAATACGGCTGTTAGAATGAGTCGCACTTACTTAGATCGTGATGGTTCAACCATTGTGGAAGAATTAGAATTTCGCGCTGCGAATTAATCTTCTAGATATTTTTTGGCGAGCTCGTTATTGGGCTCCAATGATAAGGCCGCTTGAAAATCTTTTTGAGCGGCTTTTTCTTGTCCTGTTGACTTCAGTGAGAATCCTCTTAACACATAAGCCTTTACGAATCCCTGGTTTTGGTCAATGATTTGCGTACAGAGTTCGATAACATCTTCATGGTTATCGAACAAAGCTTGTATAACAGCCAGATTATAAAAAGCGTAAAGGTGTGCAGGATTTATCTTTATTACTCGATTGTAAATAATTTCAGCATCTGCATATTGCCCTTTTCGTTGTAATAACAATCCTTTAGTGTATAAAGCCTCGTCGCTGTATTCATCTAACACCAATGCTTTGTCAGTCCATTTTTCTGCAAGAGAAGAGTCTTTTTCTAAAAGGAATAAGGCTTTTTGCATACTTGCATCGTAATTATCAGGATTATCCGCAAGAATTAAATCCACTAGTTGCATGGCTTTTGTCGTATCCCCTTGCTCCTTCAATGATACTATATGCAGAAGCCTCGCCTGTTCCTTAAAATCCTTGGTTTTTGATAGTTTAATCAATAAAGGATCACATTTCTGATATTGTTGTCTTGCTAGCAATAGCTTTGACTTAAGAAGAATGGCTTCGTGGTAATCCTGTTTAAGTTCAATAGCTTCATCTATTTGCTCTAATGCCCCCAGATAATTCGCAGAATCTTCCTGAAGGTATGTTTCAGCCGCTCGATAACGATACAACGGGTTTTTAGGCTCTAATTTAATGGCCGTACGGAAGTCTTTAATGGCTAATTTGAATTTATCTTGATAGAAGAATGTGTTTCCCCTCAGATAGTATTTATTAGCTTCAAAAGGAGATTTATTGATCTTTTCTGAAATTGTTAGGATATCCATACCATAGGTGGAGTCACCCGTTGATATACGCAACGCCCCTTCAGGATATTTTTGATTGCATGAAACAAACAGGAGCGCTAATGACCAAGCAAAAAATAAGGTAGAGCGCATATAGTGCTCGGGACGGGAATCGAACCCGTACTCCCTAATGGGAACAGGATTTTAAGTCCTGCGCGTCTACCAGTTCCGCCACCCGAGCAAGAGAGGTGCAATATTACGATTTATTTTGTTTAATCCATCAGCTCTTTAATGGATCTTTCAATAATTTCTACTGAGGCATCTAATTGCTCCTCATTAATGACCAATGGCGGAGCAAAACGAATGATGTGTTCGTGGGTTTGTTTCGCTAGTAATCCATTGTCTCTCATCTTCATACAAACGTCCCAAGCTTTTTTGCCATTGAATGGTTCTATTTTTATTGCATTCAGTAAACCTTTTCCTCTTACCGTTGAAATTACTGGCAATTTTAAATCTTCAAGGGCTTTTCTGAATTTAGATCCAAGCTTTTCAGCGTTTTCACTAAGCTTTTCCTCTAAAATAACCTCTAATGAAGCCATGGCTACCTTACAGGCTAACGGATTACCTCCAAATGTACTCCCATGTTGACCCGGCTTGATGGTGAGCATCACTTCGTCATTTGCTAAGGCACAACTAACGGGGAATACACCGCCACCTAAAGCTTTTCCTAAAATGAGAATATCAGGTTTCACATTTTCATGTTCACAGCACGTTAATTTGCCGGTTCTACCAATTCCAGTTTGAACTTCATCCGCAATGAACAATACGTTGTACTTTGAACAAAGCTCTCTTACTCCTTTTAAGTATCCCTCATGAGGCACCACTACGCCAGCTTCACCTTGAATAGGTTCAACCATAAACGCACACACATTTGGATTCGCCTTTAATGCCTTCTCCAACGCATCCAAATCGTTATATGCAATGTTTTTAAACAATGGAACAAATGGTCCAAAGTTTCCGTAACTATCCTCATCATCGCTAGAACTTATTGCTGCAATAGTTCTTCCCCAGAAATTACCCTCTGCGAAAAGGACTTCTGCCTTGTTTTCAGGGATGGCTTTTACTTCATAACCCCATTTTCTAGCTAGCTTAATTGCAGTTTCACCTCCTTCTACGCCTGTATTCATTGGCAAAACACGATCATAACCAAAAACATTGGTAATGTATTTCTCATATTCACCTAGTACATCGTTATGGAACGCACGACTCGTTAACGTAAGTGTCGAGGCTTGCTCGTTTAAAGCTTGGATAATCTTGGGGTGACAATGCCCTTGATTAACTGCTGAATACGCGGACAAAAAATCGAAATATTGTTTTCCCTCAACATCCCAAACATAAATACCTTCACCTTTCTTAATCACAACCGGTAGAGGGTGATAATTATGAGCACCGTATTTATCTTCCAATTCAATGTAGTATGACGAATCTTGCATGCTACGAAACTACTATCTTTTCGATGTTCTTTACAAAGAGAAATTAAAATCCCTTGTCAAAAATGATATCTTTGGGAAGTGGCCCTTCAAAAGCTATATAAAGGTTGGATATTCTTACTCGTAATCTCTTTACAGCAAACAGGAATATCCCAGACTCCATATTCAAGTCATTTGAAAGATCGCATCGAATGGGTATTCAACGATGAGGCGCACCATTCATTGAGTAAATCGACCTATTTAAAAGAGGTGTATCGCATTTCTGAAGGTGTACTTTCCGAACTTGAAGGTAATCTCATCTATAAAATGAGCGATAAAATACATCTAATCGGGTTTGTTTCTTGGTCTCGTTTCGTTAATTACAAAAGCAAGTTTACCCAACAATCACATTTCAATAAGTCAAAAGAACCCGTTTATTACCCCGTTTATCTGGGTAGCGATCTGAATGATGCGCTTCCACAAATAAAAAGAGGTTTAGCACAGCAGTATTTGCGTGAATTTTTACTAGGCTTCTCTTATTCGGAAAAACTAAATCCATTAAGTAGTTATCAGATTCCAGATTGGCTTTTACTCGGATTCATTGGTTATTTTTCTGATGGAATAACGAGAGATGAGTTCCTTAAATTTCAACAACTGACTGAGAGCTCGGACTTCAACAATGTCAACTATATACCCAAGACCCATAAAGAACTTTTTGGCAAGGTTATGTGGTATTGGTTTGAAAAAGACAAAACGAAGGATGTAAACAGTGTTTTTTGGCAGATTTTAAGACGAGCCCACAACTTTGAAAAGACCTTTGGCTATCACTTTGAAAAACGATTTGGAGATTGGCTCAATGAAAAGATTGTAAAGGCGCAACAACTTAAAAGTGATGAAGTTATTTATTCGGATGTTCAATTCGTTTGGAACTCTCAGAATTTCAGAAATGTTAAGATTCTGTGGAATAAAGAGGCTACAGATTATCGATTAATTAGTAATCAAGGATTGGTTAAACCCAATGAAGAAGCTAAAATCAACTCCAATCTTATTCAAATATCTAATCAAACATTTAAAAACCAAATTTATCCTCAATTTGCTCCAACTGACTTCAAAATATACTTATCCTTGAACGAGTCTAATTGGATCTTATATAACCATGGTGAACCCATCAACCTGGGTGACAAAGGAAAATACCAAATAATTAATACTGATCTTAATGGTATTTATATTCTAAACACAGAACAGGGTATCCAAACAGTTCACCGTTTAAACTCCGCTACAAATGAAATGATCACAGTAAAAAGTTGGACAAATTTCTGGGGATCAACGAGTTTATTTATTGATAAGGATAGTTCCTATTTCGATAATAGAGAGGTGCGCTTGAATAAGGATAAATACGTCAGTTTATTTTTAAGAAATAATTGTGATGACTGGGATACATTGTTTTCTAAGGCACATACGGACGCTTTTGTTAGCCTACATAATTTTATTGTAGAATCCCCAACTCATTTTAGTTGCTCATATAATAATGGCTGGAAAAAAGGAATACTACATATCAAGGATGGGAAACAAATACTAATTCCATCAAAGGGCTACATGTATAGGCAAGATTATTTGGCCGGCACCGATAGCTTATATGAAAGCTTTTTGGCTAATGATAAAATCCATACAAATTTCATGTTAAGGGGACTACCTGTTCTCACCCAAGATACCATACCCTTGAATGATGTAACAGATGAAATTTTACCGAAGCCTATTCAATTTCCTAAAAAGAAGTCTATGTACCCATCAGGAGATAAATTTGTTTCTCCCTACCAATACGAATCAAGAAAAACGTACAACAGAAGATTCATTGAAAAGAGAAAACAGCCTTGGGTGGTAAAACCCTTTAAGCCTTGGTTTTATGGGGTTAATGGCAAGTTCTATTTCTCAAATAATGAAATCGATATCCCTTATCATGCATCCTTGAAGCCTACGGAGCGATATAATTCTCCGTTTACTTTATTCTATGCATTAGATATCCCAGAGGTGTTTGAAGACCAGCAGTTAAACCTGCGTATGTTTACGAATTTAAATCGCCGTCGAATAGGATTAGGATTCGACTACGAGTTCAAAAAACAACCTCTTACTCATAGGTTTTCATTCGATTATAGACTTCGACAATTTGAGCCAATTCCCGATATTCGAAAACGTGATAGGTCACTACTCTTGCAGTATGGCATTGAAAAAAAACTTATGGGTTGGGTAGCTAGTTCTTCCACTCAGTTGTTTTCTAATGGAATTATATCCATTAACTCGAATCCTGAACTTCTGCCATTAAATACGCAAAGAACATACGCGCCGTATTTGAAAATGAAGATCACCAAGGCTTTGAGCAAGCATGATGCAATTATTGAAAGGCATCTCACTCAAGAATATGGAATGAGTGTCGGTCAAATCAGGAATTCACTTCAGAAGAGCTTCGCTTCCGCATTGTTCGCAAATGTTCATAGCAAAGCACGTTACAAAGGGTTTCAATATTTTGGAAATCTTAAGTTTAGATATTCTTTGAGTGAATCCAACATAGGAACCTTAATGGGCGGTAGCCAAGGGTGGATTTCACGTCAGGCCTTTACCAATGAGCAATGGAATAAAATTGATATGTCACTCAGCCCATTAATTGCAAATGCTCTTCCCGTTAGAGGTGTTCAAGCGGGTGAAAGAATTGGAAATAGCTTTGTTTATAGCCAGCAAAATGTTGCCTTGTCTCCATTGAGTATTTTTAATGGAACTGTTCTTGAATCAAAATTCTGGCAAAGCATAGAGATCATTGGATTCTTTGATTTTGGAACGGCTTTTTATGGCAATACTACTACACATTTCAGCAATCCATACAATCAATTAGTCTACAGTACACCAAACTACACCATCACTGCAAATACTCAAAACAACCCTTGGTTATTGGGTTATGGATGTGGGTTGGAGATGTCTGTCTGGAATATTCCATTTCGTATTGAAAGAGCATGGGGGAAAATTGGCGATGATTGGCAGTCACCTCAGTGGCTAATTTCGCTTGGAAAGCTTTTTTGATTTTTTGATATATAAAAGGCGATAAACGCATTATTTTCACTTAATTTGCACTAAAGACATCCAATGGGATTATTTAGTTTTCTTACACAAGAATTGGCTGTAGATTTAGGAACGGCCAACACGCTTATTATACACAAAGACACTGTAGTTGTTGATGAACCATCAATTATCGCAATGGAAAGAAATACGGGCAATGTGATTGCCATCGGTAGCGAGGCCATGCAAATGTATGGGAAAGAAAACGAGGGCATTCGCACTATTCGACCTCTTAAGGACGGTGTAATTGCCGATTTTCAAGCTGCTGAACATATGATTCGTGGCATGATCAAAATGATGAACCAACGTCAACAGTGGATTAGCCCACAGTTGAAAATGGTTATTTGTATTCCTTCAGGAATCACTGAAGTTGAAAAACGCGCAGTTAAAGATTCCGCCGAACGTTCAGGAGCAAAAGAAGTATATCTCATCCATGAGCCAATGGCAGCAGCAGTAGGTATTGGGATTGATGTTACACAACCTCAAGGAAATATGATTATCGATATTGGGGGTGGAACTACGGAAATTGCGATTATCGCTTTAGGTGGTATCGTGTGTGATGAATCTATTCGTGTAGCTGGTGATGAGTTCAACTTGGATATTGTTGAATACATGCGAAGAGAACACAACCTATTGATAGGAGAACGAACTGCAGAGAAAATAAAAATCAACATCGGTTCGGCATTGCAAGAGCTTGAGAATCCACCGGAAGATTATTCGGTGAACGGAAGAGACCTAATGACCGGTATTCCTAAATCAATTCATGTATCCTATTCGGAAATAGCAGGTGCGTTAGACAAAAGCATCATGAAAGTAGAAGAAGCTATTTTACGAGCGTTAGAACACTCACCACCCGAGTTAAGTGCCGATATCCTTACAAACGGAATTTGGTTAACTGGTGGTGGAGCATTATTGCGTGGATTGGATAAGCGTATTTCGGCAAAGACTCGTTTGAAAGTAAATATCGCTGACGACCCATTAAGAGCGGTGGTGCGAGGTACGGGTGACGCATTGAAAAAGATTGGTCAATTCAAGTTTTTAATGACAGCTTAACATAACCGCGCATGTGGGTTATCATACGTTGGCTTCGGAATAACGCATACCCATTAACTACGCTGTTTTTGTTTCTATTCTCTTTTAACCTGGTTCTAAGGTATCAGGTCTATCAACATTCTCTTTATTTTAATCAAAGTGTTTCTTTCTTTCGTACGGTAGATGGATGGAGGTCGAGTCTTACTCAGTACTTTGAATTAAGAGAGGAAAATAACTATCTCAAAGAAGAAAATCTTATACTTCGAAAGCAACTTGCCCGAAACTACTTTTACCATTCCCCTTCTTTCGACTCAACGTTTGTTGATACCAATACTAATGGCGCTTCTCGATTAGCTTATCGTTATCATCATGCAAACGTTATCAGAAATGAGTTCCGAAAAAGAGATAATTACTTTTATATCAATCAGGGTAGCTTAGACAGCATAGAGGTTGGCATGGCCGTATTGAGTCCCCTTGGTGCTGCGGGAATCGTCACGCATATTTCTGATCATTATGCACGCGTGATGTCCGTCTTGAATTCTAATTTTGAAATTACATCTTGGATTCCCAACATTGGTTTACGACAAGGAGCCGTAAAGTGGGATTTTAAAAACACGAGTTCCGGTATTATTGATGAAATAAATCGCTCAGAGGCGATTAAAAAAGGACAAGATGTACTCACGAGTAATTACTCTTCTATATTTCCTCCTGGTACACCCATTGGAAAGATTGATAGAGTTGTGAACAGTGAGAAAAGTCAATACCTCCAAATTCGAATTCTATTTGCAACTGATTTCAAAAGGCTGAATCATGTGTATTGTGTGAAAAATTTATTTTCAAAAACATTAGACCAATTAAAAACGGAGGAGCTAAATGATTGATTCATTGAAATACATTGGCCTTGCGATTGTATTAGCCTTTTTTCAAGCGTTCATTATTCAACAAGTGGATCTTGGTTTTTGGTTATTCCCCATGCCCTATTTGTACTTATTTTTCGTTCTACCCATCAATTTCAATCGTTTTGGATACTTGTTTTTAGCATTTGTATTTGGGACCATAGTCGACTTTTTATCCGGGTCTTTTGGTACCCACGCTGCAAGTTGCGTAGCCATGGTATTTGCAAAGAACTTCATTGATGAACGATTTATTGATTTTGAGAGCTTACAACTTCAAGGTGAGCAGTATTTAAATACTCAATCAAAGGGTTTATTAACCTTCTTTTATTATGCTTTGTCTTTGATTGCCATTCACCATTTGGTTTTCTTTAGTTTGGATTATTTTGAGTGGAGATTAACTTTTCACGTAATTCTAACAACCATCGTCTCCTCACTTGGGAGTCTCTTGCTCATTTTAATGTATAAAGGTATTTTTGGTAGATAATGCAGGATTTATACAAATCTCGATTCCGAACATTTATTGGGATTATCGTATTTTTTTTCCTGTTATATTTAGGTAAAGTTTCATCGCTTCAGTTATCAGGCAACCGATACGAACAAAAGGCCATTGGTAATGCACTCAATAAAATAACCTTATACCCTGCTAGGAGTATTATTTACGATCGTAATCACAAAATCATTGCAAAAAATTTCGTGATGTACGATCTATTCGCTTTTCCCAGAAAGATAGACTCATCAAATCGTGAATTCATCTGTGATGTACTTAACATTGATAGCAGTAAATACGAGGAACTACTTTTGAATACTTGGATTAAGTCAAGGAAACGAAGAAAAAACAATGCCTATGATCGAAGCGCATTATTTTATTCCAACCTCACGGAAAAACAGCATGCTATCATCAGAGAGAATCTATTTAGATTGAATGGATTCTATATCGAACCCAGAACAGATAGATCATACAATATCAATGGAGCCGCCCATGCATTGGGATATTTGGGTGAAGCGCAAGATTACCTGCTTAAAGAGAACTCGTATTACCAACCGGGAGACCTTGTGGGTATTACGGGTATTGAAAAGTACTACGAAACTATTTTTCGAGGAGCTAAAGGTATAAAGACTGTTTGGCAAGACAGGACATACAAAGAAAGAGGTGAAGTAAATGCTGATTCATTTAATATTCCTGCGGTATCGGGTCCCGATGTATTCAGCACAATTGATATCGAGCTACAAAAGTATGCCAGCCAATTGTTAAACGGCAAACGCGGAAGTGTTGTTGCTATTGAACCGGGCACTGGGGAAATATTGGCTTTTGTAAATAAGCCCGATTACAACCCAAATGAGCTAGTAGGAAAAGATAGAAATCGTGCCTTTAGGAATATGTTGGTTGACCCTAAAAAACCACTCTACAACCGTGCAGTTAAAGGGGTTTACCCTCCTGGAAGTACGGTTAAGACTGTTTTAGCGTTAATTGGCTTACAAGAAGGAGTAATATCTCCATATTCAAGAAAAGGCTGTTCATATGGTTATCATATGGGAAGTATAACCATTGGCTGCCATGGTCACCAAAGCCCATTAGATCTTGAAGGCTCCATTCAAAATTCGTGTAACTCCTATTATTGTCAATTGTTTAGAGAAATCATAGACAACCCGAAATATGGGGATGTACATAAAGGCTACGCACAACTTGAAAAACATTGGAGGAGCTTTGGGTTAGGTGATCCTACTGGTTTGGATATGATCGGTGAGTCTAGTGGAAATATACCTACTGTAGAGAGTTTAGCTCGACGACACGGGAAAAGATGGAGAAGTTCAATGGTGGTATCCCTAGGAATTGGACAAGGAGAAATCCTCTTAACTCCTCTTCAGTTGGCTAATGTGGCAGCAATACTAGCAAATAGAGGTCATTATATACGTCCACATTTGATCTCCAGTATCATGGGTCACAAAGACAGTAGTTGGCAACGAAAATACGCGGAAGTACTACATACAACTATCAATAAAAAACACTTTATCCCAATCATCGAGGGCATGAGTAAGGTCCCTAAGGCGGGCGGAACCGCATATGGTACGAATATTGAAGGACTAGAAATCTGTGGTAAAACAGGAACCGCTCAAAACCCACACGGTAAAGACCATTCGTTATTTATTGCTTTTGCACCAAAGGACAACCCTAAAATTGCTATTGCTACCATAGTAGAAAACGGAGGGTTTGGCTCTACTTATGCTGCTCCTATTTGTAATTTGATGATTGAAAAGTATTTAAGGCCGGATACTACAACAAGTCGACCTTATATGGAAGATAGAATATTAAAAGCAGTACTTGAAAAATAATGAGGTATCAATTAAATCAAAATAGAGAAGGTCGAATGGATCCATGGGTTGTCCTCACCTATGTTCTATTGTTATTGATCGGGTTGGTGAATATTTACTCCGTTACCTCAGATATTAATCAAGAAGGATTTTATCTTTCAGCCATCACCATGAAGCAACTCGTTTGGATTGGAGGTGCCGCCCTGATCGTTCTTATTATTTCCTATACCAACGTTGTTTTTATTGACTATATATCGTACTACGTATATGGCCTTGTTATTCTGCTGAATATTTTGGTTCTATTCTTAGGAAAAGAAGTTGGCGGGGCTAGATCTTGGTTTGGATTTGGAGGTATAGGAATACAGCCTTCAGAATTTGCCAAATTGGTAACTTCAATGGCTTTGGCCCGTTTTTTAGGAGGATATGGCATTCGATTTAGGGGGTTAAAAAATATTTTAATCTCTTTATTGATCATCACCCTACCACTGGTATTGATACTGGTTCAAAATGATACAGGTACTGCTCTTGTTTTTTTATCTTTCTACCTTGTTCTTTACAGAGAAGGTATGCCTGGCTATATCCTCTTATTGGCCGTATGGATGGGTGTTTTATCGGTCGTTTCAATTTACTTTAACAGCCTAGAAACTTCTCTTTATTACCTCATTGCTGGCATTTTTAGTTTGGGAGGAATGGCTTGGTTTGCATTCAGGAAAATCAAACAAGCTCTGCCATTGATATTGGTGATAATTGTTTTAAGTTCATTGTATTCATTCGTAGTGGGTTTTGCTTACGATAAGCTTTTTAAGGAATACCAAAAAGATAGAATTGAAATCGTATTAGGATTAAAAGCAGATCCGCAAGGGATGGGATATAATTTGAATCAGTCAAAAATTGCCATTGGTGCGGGTCAATTTTCTGGACGTGGTTTTATGAAAGGTACACAAACCAAAATGGGGTTTGTACCTGAACAACATACTGACTTTATTTTCTGTACAATTGGTGAAGAATGGGGTTTCATTGGTGTTGCCACATTTTTTCTGATTTATTTGTTCTTGGTTGGCAGATTGATTTTCGTGGCAGAAAGGCAAACCGAAACCTTCGGACGTATTCTTGGATATTCTGCCGCAAGTATTTTATTGTTTCATTGGTTAATCAATGTGGGAATGACGATCGGGTTAGTCCCTATTATTGGTATACCACTACCCTTTATTTCATTTGGTGGTAGTTCCCTTTGGGGATTTACACTTCTTATATTTGTATTCCTTCGTTATGATCAAGCAAGACGAGATTAAGTATCACATTCCCTTAAAAGGATTTTTATCCTCCCTCATAATCGTTTCGTTGCTCTTTGGTTGCGGTGAGAAAGAGGTAGATGTAGAGATCGAAAATAACTCAGAGTCATTATTTAAACTCCTAGGGAGTGAAATCACTGGCATTGACTTCATCAATCATATCCCAGAAAACGACACACTTAGTCAGTTTACTTACCATTATTTATTTAATGGAAATGGCGTTGGAATCGGAGATATTAATAACGACGGGCTAAATGATATTTATATCTCTGGGAATTCTACTAGTTCAAAACTATACCTTAACCAAGGTGATTTCAAATTCCAAGATATCACCGATGAAGCAGGTGTTGCCACAAACCAATGGATGACGGGTGTTAGTATGATTGATGTCAATAACGATGGTTGGTTAGATATTTATGTGGGATCAAGTGGCCCTTCTAAAAAACCATCGCAAAAACGCAATAAACTATTCATCAACAATAAAGACAATACATTTACTGAATCCGCAAATATGTGGGGAGTCGATGATGCTGGTAATACTTCAACAGCTGCATTTTTTGATTTCGATAACGACGGTGATTTAGATATGTACCTCGGTAACCATGCATTAGAATATTATTCAGATATCAATGTGCCGTATCGACGCACAATGAAAATGAATGAAACATCTGCTCAGCGCTTTTATGAGAATAAAGGCGATAGATTTATTGAAATCACCAAAAAGGTAGGCATGGAAGCCATGGGCTATTGTTTAAGCGCAACTCCAGGTGACTTTAATAACGATGGGCTCATTGATTTATATGTTTGCAATGATTATCATATCCCGGATTTTTTATATATCAACAAGGGAAATGGCACCTTTAAAGATGAATGTTACTCGCGTGTAAAACATAGCTCTATCAATTCAATGGGTAGTGATATCGCAGATGTTAATAATGATGGCATTTTGGATTTTATTACGCTTGATATGTTGCCAGAAAACCCGGATAGATTAGGGCGACTATTAGGCCCGCAAGACTACGATTACATAAGGGTAAGTACTAAAAATGGCTATGGACAACAGTATATGAAGAACAATCTTCAAATGGGTATTGGAAACGGCCTGTTCTCAGAACAAGGATATCTTTACAACGTAGCACGTACGGATTGGAGTTGGTCTCCACTGTTCTGCGATTTCGATAGTGATGGTAAACAAGACCTATTTGTAAGCAATGGTTATTATCGAGATGTAACCGATTTGGATTTTATAATGTATCAAAATCGAAAGGAGCAGGTTGATAAGCAAAGTATCAATCATGAGGATGTGTTGAAAATGCTGCCTTTTGAGAAAATCAAAAACTATCTATACATCCAAGGCAAAGAGGGGTTCGTTAACAAAGCAGATAATGAAGGTCTTTCGCAAGCTACTTTAAGCACCGGAGCAGCCATCGGTGACCTAGATGGTGATGGTAAAGTAGATTTGATTGTTTGTAATCAAGGTTCACCAACTCTTGTATACAAGAATCAACAAGAAGGAAACAACTACATCAACATTAAACTCAAGCACAAATCACATAAGACTACCGAGGGTTACAAGATTTGGGTAGATAACAAAGAAGGAGGTTATAGATTATTTCAGTCTTTTAGCAATAGAGGTTATCTAAGCTCATCTGAGCCCATCGTACACATAGGATTACAAGAAGAAACTGCGACACCCAAGGTTTTTATTCAGGATAACCGAGGTGCGTTCTATGAGACTGATGAACTCAAGTTAAACACGACCAATGTAATATACATCGATGGTTTGAAGCGTGTTAAAAAGGAAAATCATCCTAAAACATCTAACCAAAACCTCTATTTTTCACAAGACAACAACGTCATCAATATTAGGCATAGAGAACAAGAAACACCGGACTTTAAAAGAGAGCCTTTACTGCCCCATCGTTTTACGATGCTTGGACCAGGAATGAGTACAGGTGATGTAAACCAAGATGGTATTGAAGATGTGTTTTTGGGCATGGGCGCAAGCAGTGGCGGAGCAGAATTGCTTTTTGGTTCAACCGATGGTCGCTTTAGAAAAAGCAATTCTCAACCTTGGAAGTCTATCAAATCAGATATTACTGGTTCCTGCCTGTTTGATGCCGATGGAGATGGGGATTTGGATCTTTACATTGCCTTGGGTGGTGCTGAGTTTTCATGGCCAAATGATAAATACAAGCACAGGTTCTACCTCAACAATGGTACCGGTATATTTACTGAATCTTCCTCAAACATACCCAATATCATTACAAGCTCTAGTAGTGTTTCATCGGCAGACTACGATGGAGATGGGGATTTAGATTTATTCATTTCTGGCCGGGTTTTCCCAGGGAGCTACCCAACCATTCAAATACGATCTTATTTGTTAAAGAACAACGGAGGAATATTTGTAGATGCTACTTCAGAAGATGCCCCTGACTTAACCATGCCAGGTATGATTTGTGAGGGAATCTTTACAGATTATAATAACGACGGCAATCCAGATCTTATGCTTGTAGGTGAATTTACACCTATCATTTTCATGAAAAACGTGGACGGTAAGTTTATCTTTTCATCGAGAGAAACACAAACATTTGGTATATCTGGCTGGTTCAATAGCATTTGTCCCTTGGATATAGACAATGATGGAGACATGGATTATGTGGTATCCAACAAGGGCTACAATAGTTTTATGAAGGCGACCCAAACAAAGCCTATAAAAGTATTCTGGTCTGATTTCGATAATAACGGACGCCAGGATTTTGTATTGAGCTACACCCAGAACGGACGAGATTATCCAGTAAACAGTTTAGAAGAAATGGCCATGGTTATGCCTAGTTATTTAAGCAAGAAGTACAAGAATTATTCTTCCTTTAGCGGTCAAACCGTGCAAGATATATTTGGTGACAAGTTAAAAGACAACCAAATGTTCGCCAATGAATTTGGTCATGTTCTTTTAATTAATCAAGGTGGCATGTTTTCTATTCAGACATTGCCAAGGGAGTCACAAATTTCTCCAATTACAGGCATGAAAGCCTTGGATGTAAACCAAGATGGTTATTTAGATATTGTGGGGCAAGGTAATAATCGATATACCAGAGTTCAACACGGTCCTGATGATGCCCACAACGGATTTGTCCTACTCAATAAAAATGGAGCTGGTTTTCAATATATCAATGGTAACTCCTCCGGATTATATGTACCTGGTGACGGAAGATCTATGGTTTGTGTCACATCAGCTAAAGGAACGCCGCAAATTTTATCAAGTCAGAACAACGATAAACTGTTGGCCTTTAGATTGAAGAATACATCCAGATCTTTAAATATCCCCAAGAATGCTAAATATGCAACTGCTACCCTAAAGAATGGACAACAGAGAAACGTCATGCAATACCTGGGAGGAGGATATATGTCGTCTTCCACTCCAAAAGTCTGGTACGATAAAAATGTACAAAAAATCACATTTTGGGGTAATGACCGGCAAAAACCGCTAAAAGAAGTAAAAATAGACTTTTGATTTATTTGAGAGTATTGTATATTTGCGCCACTCTACAATCATGGCAGTAACAAGATTAAAAAGAAAAGAAGCTAAAAATCGTTCCAAAGCAACTGTTCGCGTTAAAACCATCAAACGTTTAAAAGAATACACGAAAGTAACCTCTCCTTACAAAGAAGAGTCTGGAATTATCTTGGAAGATTAATACTCTTTCTAAATAAGCATTGAAGCCGTTAACTCTGATTAACGGCTTTTTTATTTTATACATTTGAATATGAAAACGTTTAAACTACTATTACCTGCAGTCTTACTATTAATTATCGGTAGTTGTTCAAACATCACCCCAAACAATCAGAAAACAACTTTCAATCACGACATACTCAGTGAATGTAATCTAGCTATTCAAAATGCTGTGGTTTTAGATGGTGTAACGCCTCCTGTAGCTTCAAGAAGGTACTTTTATTCTTGTGTTTCCGCCTATGAGGCCATTAAGCCATTTTTCGGAAATTTAAATTCCATTTCTGGACAATTTACAGATTTTGAAACGCTTTCTAACTGTGATACTTCAAAAGGTTATTGTTTGGACCTCGTTGCTATGGAGTCATACACTCAAACAGCGATGAAACTTGTATATAAAGAAGACTCCATCGCTTCCTTTAGAGAGCGAAAACTGGTTTTTTACAAAAGTCAACTTCCTGAAGATACTTACAACCGTAGTTTAGAATGGGGGCAAACGGTTTCGAACCATGTGGTGAAATGGTCTAAAGGAGATACCTTCAACCAAATTCGAGGTACAGATTTATACATGGCCAATGAATCAGAAGCTTTTTGGCAGCCTACTCCGACAGAGTACATGGAAGCCATTGAACCACAATGGAGAAAAATACGCCCCAACCTAATCGAATCTTGCAATCAATTTAAGGACACCCTTCCCGTACCTACTCCATATAACATGGGAAAGAACCCTGATTTCTATCCGTTAATGAAAGAAATACATGATGCAGTGGTAAATTTAGATTCAAATCAATTGAGGATCGCTCGTTACTGGGATGATAACCCTAAGAGTACATTTCATTATGGTCATGCCACTCTCAAAGTATTAAAGGTATCCCCTGCTGGACATTGGTTATCTATGTTCTCAACGGTTGCGAGAAAAGAACAGTACTCACTTAAAGAATCGGCGGAGGGAATGCTGAGATTGTCAGCAGTTATGTTCGACGCTTTTATTGCTGTATGGGATGCCAAATATCACTACGAATACATTCGTCCTGTAACAGTGATTAGAAGACACATGGATTCATCATGGCTTCCAGCAATTGAAACACCTGCCTTTCCAGAGTATCCGAGTGCGCATAGCGTAGTTTCATCTGCCGCTGCAACAGTGTTAACTGATTTGTTCGGAGAGTATTCTTTTACAGATTCGGCGGAATTTGAATTCGGATTGGGTGTGAGAACGTTTAAAAACTTCAGAGAAGCGAGTGACGAAGCTTGTATGAGCCGTATTTACGGAGGAATTCATTTCAGAGAAGGTATGGAATATGGTAAGTACTTAGGAAATACGATTGGCGCATACCACAACGATAAGCTGATCACAAGAGAATCTGAAAAGGATTAATAAGATGAAATTCTTAACTTTGTACTATGGCAGTAGAATTTAATAGCAGCAACTTCCAAAATACCGTTTTAGACTCAGATAAACCTGTTTTGGTTGACTTTTGGGCAGAATGGTGTGGCCCATGTAAAATGATTGGTCCTGTAGTGGAGGAAATTCATAACGATTATGCAGAAAAAGCGGTTATCGGTAAGTTAAATGTTGACGAAAACCCAGATATCGCAATGAACTATGGTGTTAGAAGCATCCCTACTTTGTTGGTCTTCAAAAATGGAGAGGTAGTTGATAAAATAGTAGGTGCCGTTCCTAAAACAGCCATCACTCAGAAGATTGATGCTCAATTAGGTTAATCCTAAAATAACTTTTTTAAAGGGTCGCTATACAGTGGCCCTTTTTTATATTTGCCCATTGCTACTAGAAGAAGCTATACAGATACAATCCCTTCATTTCTTGGCTCAAAAAGCCATGGAGGGATATGTAACCGGAATACACCGCAGTCCATTACGTGGTCACTCCGTTGAGTTTGCTGAACACCGACCTTACAACGAAGGCGAAAATATCAAAAACCTCGATTGGAAGCTATTAGCAAAAACAGAGAAGAAGTACATCAAAGAGTACGTTGAAGAAACCAACCTTAAATGTCACCTATTTATAGATGTATCTAAAAGCATGTATTACCCAGAGAATCATGCTAAACTAAAATTTTCTGTGTTGGCTGCATCTTCATTATTATACACTATGCAAAAACAGCGGGATGCATTTCGTATTAGTATCTACGATGATGAAATCGTGCGTTGGGAAAGTGAAATTAGATCAACCCGATCACATTTAAATGTAATTATATCTCAATTAGAGCAATATTGGAGTAAAAACAACCCAACCACAAACTCAAAACAATTATTTAGCTATCAGCACTTTATCAAAGGAATAAAAAAACGAAATGTCGTAGTCTTCATTAGCGACCTCCTCTTTCCTAATGGTTCGGATGCATACAATGAGTTCTGGAACACTCTTTCCTTTTTACATTACTTGAAATGTGAAGTTGTTGTACTCCATGTAAACGATGCTCAATCAGAGTTAGAGTTAAATGTTAACCTCGGAGATCAGCCTTTAAAGTTTGTTGATATAGAAACAAATGAAGTTGTAAAGCTCACTCCTGAAGAAATTGCGTCTGAATATCAAAACACAGAACAAGGAAGACGAAAAAAGATTAGAGAAAAGTGTTTAGAGTTGGGTATTTCTTTTGTGGATTGCAATGTATCTCAACCAATAGAAAACGTACTCAATGCCTTTTACACGAAGCGAAACTCCAGGAGTTAACGGTCTTTGTCAAACATCAACCTTTGAGCTTTTATCTCCCCTATTCCTTTATCGGAATAACTCAATGAACCATTTATCCATACCTTTTCAATAGAATGGTCAAATGTACTATCCATCAAAGGTGACCAACCACATTTATACAGTAAACTCTCTTTCGTTACTGAAGTTTTATTGTTGGGATTAAGCAAAACCAAATCGGCTTTATAGCCTTCTCTGATGAAACCTCTTTCCTTTAGCTTATAGGCTTTGGCCACATTATGAGACATTTTCTCAACAACCATTTCCTTTGATATTTTTCCTTCTTTGGCCTTTTGCCACATCATTAACAGAGGGTGCTGAACCAACGGTAACCCAGCGTGGCAATCCAAATAATCCTCAGCAAACTTTTCATATTGCGCATGAGGAGCATGATCTGTTGCTATAACATCAATCCTTCCATCTATCAGAGCTTTCCAAAGTGCATCTTGATCGTCTTGAGTTTTTATTGCAGGATTACATTTGATCTGATGTTGTAGATGTTTGTAGTCCTTATTTGTGAAATGCAAGTGATGAACACACACTTCGGAGGTGATTCTTTTTTCCTCAAGGGATATATCATTTCTAAAAAGATTCGTTTCCACTTGGGAGGTAATATGCAAAATGTGGAGCCTACTGTGATATTTTCTCGCTAGATCCACAGCAAGTGAAGAACTCAGGTAACAGGCGGTTGCATCTCTTATAACGGGGTGTTCTTCGGCAGGAATGCCATCGGGAAATCTGCGTTTAGCCTCCTCGAGTCTTGTTCGAACCCTTGTTTCACACTCACAGTGAGTGGCGATAAGGTTGGGGACATCTCTAAATATTGCTTCTAATACCGGAGCGTCATCTACTAGCATATTACCGGTGCTGCTGCCCATAAATATCTTCACACCACAAACATTTTCGGGGTCTACCCTTTTGAGTTCTTCAATATTTTCATTGGTTCCACCCAAATAAAAGGAATAATTCACGGCTGATCTATTAGCACCTAATTGAAACTTCTCTTCTAGAAGCTCGTTTGTAACTGTTTTAGGGTCAACATTAGGCATTTCCATGTATGAAGTAACGCCACCTGCTAATGCGGCTCTGGATTCGGTGTAAATATCCGCCTTGTGCGTTAAGCCTGGTTCCCGGAAATGAACCTGATCATCGATAACTCCAGGAATCAAGTATAGACCTTCTGCTTCAATCACATTATGAGCTGATTCAATACTAATACCTTGATCAATACGCGAAATCCTTTCATCCTCTATGAGTACATCTGAAATAAATGTCTTTCCCTCATTAACAATTTGGGCGTTTTTGATGATCGTTTTATTCATAACTCGAAAATAACCATATCAGAAACAACGAAGTCTATCCACCTGGATTTTAGTATGATATTACTCTAATTTTACCTTCCACCAATTTAAAACGCTCTTCACTAAAAGAAATACTTTGAATTGAGTCAATGAGTTTATTCTTGAATTATCACAATTGAAAATAGCTCAATTACATGATGGATGAAGAAGAATTAGCGCACATTGTAATCGGAAAATCAATCGAGATTCATAAAACTTTAGGGCCTGGATTAAGCAAAGCGAATTACATTCAATGCTTAAAATCTGAACTAAACGATGAGAACATAAAGTTCGAGTCAATGGTGGAATAGGAAGTTTACTACAAGGACCGCATTTTACCTGACGGAAATCCCATAGATTTTATCATTGAAGATATGCTCATCGTAAACATACTGACAGAAGCTCAGATTTATGAACACGAAATCCAACGTACCTTAAAAGTGGTACGCACAAATGATTATCGTCTAGGGTTTGTTATCAATTTCAACTCCACCTTGTTAAAGAATGGAATAAGACGAGTGAGCAATCACCAGAACAGCCTACCTTAGTAAGGTGAAATCTCCTTTTAGGCTTCTCCTTCTATTATCACAACCCAACCACGTTATGGTGTATACATAAACACCACCTGGCGCTTCCGTGCCATTAATATTCCCGTCCCAGTTAAAATCAGGAGAATTATAATCCGCTAATTTTTCACCCCAACGATTGTATAGCCTGAGATGATACTCAGCTCCTTTTATTTGAAATTTATTTAATGGGTATAAGTCATTGATGCCATCGCCATTCGGTGTAAAGGCATTGGGCATGTATATTTCTGAAGGATAAAGATCCTTACGCTTATTCACCCAAACCGAGTCCAATGTGAAACAGCCGTCTTTATTGATAATCTTAACCGTGTAAATACCAGAATCATACGCCTTAATCTTTCTTGTTTTAGCACCGTTGCCCCAACGATAACTAAACATTCCAGGTCCTGCGTCTAAAGTAGGATTCTCCGACAAACACACGGTAGTATCTGAACCGAGATCTAAATCTGGACTAAAAAATAAAAATACATTTATTGAGTCACGTTCCGTACAACCAAATTTATTCGTTACACTAACGTGAACCATACCAGGGGAATTCACTCTGTATTTCGTACTGGGTATCTCTCTATTCCAAATGATATTGGTGAAATTTGGATTGTCAAGCCCAATTATGGTATCGATTTTATCACAAAACCTTAAATCATTTCCAAGTTCTAGTTGATTGGGAAAATGACTTAGTTCAAATTGATCTCTCGACGTACACAACCCAACCTTGGCTATCACTTCATAATCACCTTTTACATCCGTGGTCATTGTAGGGCCTTGAGCCCCGTTACTCCAAGAAAATGTTGCCTCTGGTTTGGAAGAAGTTGCTTCAAAAGTAACACTGGTTCCCTCACATACCATGGTATCGGATACAGCAACGTCCACCGCAGGAAAACGATCGACCCTCACCATATCCGTTGTGATACAACCATACTCGGTAGTTGCGGTTACCTCATACCAGCCAGTATCTGTAACGGTTTGAGAAATATTATCTACTCCATTAGACCAAGAGAAACTGGTATTTGGATTAAAATCTGCACCAATTTCATGACTAAACTGGTCATCACTACAAATCAAGGTATCACCATAAGCATTAACCTCATATTCATCAATATCAACGAACATCGTGTCTGACCACTCGCAAGTATTCTTTATGACTGTTAAGATGTAGGTCCCTTTCTGATCAACAGTAATTGAATCTGTGAATTGACCATTATTCCACCGATACGCATCCCCCACAATATCGCTCTTTAGCACTACTTTTTCGCCAGGGCACAAGGTCGTGTCATTGGGCAAAGTTGGTTTTTCGGGTTCAACCACATTTACCGTGATTGTGAAGGTATCTGCACAATTATTTTTATGCGCAATTAGCTTGACTTTGTAGGTCCCCGCTTCAGGGTAGGTGTATGTCGGTTTACCCAAATTTGATGTGTCATCGGTCCTGTCTTCTACTCCGAAATCCCAATGATATCGTTGAGCTCCAGAACTCAAGTTTCGGAATTCATATTCGAATCCACAGATGTATTTAGGAGCAAAGAAAGAAGCTACAACGTCTACAATACACGCTTGTACATTGAATTGGTAGTCACGAATAGTTTGAGCGATTACTTGATTATCTCGATACTCATCCACCGCAATACCCACTACATATTGTCCTGCACGTGTTGGGGTTAATGTTAACAGCCCCGTATTGGGATCAATTTTCATTTTTGGATTTCCATCTATCGGATCGGCGGATGAATAACCCGCTCTCCAAGATATATTGTCAAAATAAGGACGATCCATGATACCGCTATTATTATCATCAGGTCTGGGATAGTCTCTATCGCCTGCTGTAAATGGGGTAATCAAATTGTAAACCAAACTATCTCCATCAGCATCTTTTGCACTATGATCAAATCGAAGTTCCGTATTCGTGCATAAGAAATTTGGCGGTAATTGTTTAAACACAGCCGCACTATTCTCTGATCCAATTTTGTTTTTATTTGGAATAAAAGCCCAATAGTTTGCTCCAGTGCCACCGGGATCTAAAATATTATTGATGGTTCCATTTCTACAACAACGTTGAAAAGAAACATAATATCCACCTGTTCTTGGACTTAGGGTCACTGTTCGCTCATACCAATAATGATCTACACAGGCATTAGGTTTAACAGCGATACAGTTATAATTTGTTTTCTCGATTCTTTCAGGGCCCTTCCGCGATACAGAAACTGGATAGCCACTCAACATCTGGCGATTACTACCAGTGAAAATGGCAAACAATGCATATCTATCAGATTCAATCGCTTGAGGATTACCGTTGATGCAATCAATGTATAAATCCAAACGAAGCTTATATTGATTATTTCCAAGGTATGTGTAGGTCATCTCTCCTCCCACAATGTGGGTACCACGCAATAATGCTGCAGAAAGGAACAAAACCATAGTTAATATGCGAGAAAACCAATTCAAGATTAGGGTAAATTAACAAATTGTATCGGATTATGTTCAATGGTTTGACGACGAATGCATCCCATTTCGTTGTCTATCATTTTAAATAGACAGATAATTCTTCGCCATTGGTATTATCAAAATACACATGTTCCTGAATAGTAGTCGCAATCAACCTCCCTGTATAGCGCGCATAGACTGGGAAACTACGGTGTTCCCGAACGGCTAAAAAAGCCATCTCCATAGACTTCAAACCTTTGTGATAACAATGTGCTGCAGCTAAGAAAGCAGTTCTGCCCGAATTGAGCACGTCGTCCACAATCACTAAATGTTTTACATCGGTATTTAGTTCGTCGTGAAATTTTAAATGTTCACCTTCCGTGTCCAATCCTATAAAAGATGTTTTCAAAGAAGGAATCACTGACTTTAATTCGCCAATCAATAGATTGGCTATGTAACTACCTCTCTCGTTTAAGCCAACTAAGCCTAGTTCTGGAATACCAATGTGGTCCTCTGCAATTTGATAAGACAACCTTTGTATGATTAGTTGGATACTTTTATGATCTAATATGTGCTGAATAGCTGACATATATCGAAGTTACGTAATTTAAATTTCCTCAACCCCGTTCAAATTCTTTTCCAAACGATGTAAATATCGACTTTCCTGATACCAAACCAATAACCGATCCCACAAAGGACTTCCAAAGTTTGTTAAAATATCAGGGATTTCTTTCCAGTTTCTATCCAATTTAAACAATCGAATAATCAAATCTTCTCGCTGCCCTTCCAAGGCATTCCTAACCGATAACTGTTGAGCTGAATCCAGACCCTTTACTTCATTAATCGAATCACTCAAATCCATCATTTCCATTAAAAAATCAGGACCTAATTTATTATCATTTGCATTAATCGAAGCATTTAAAAACAATATACTCTGTATTCTTTTTTCGTCATCTTTAAGAATAGAAAAAGCTTCATTTGCTTTCTCCGATTTATCATCCTCTTGTCCAAAATCTGGATGTACCGTTTGTTGGACTTCAATAAACCGTCTCCTCAAATCACTCTTATCGAGGATTAAGGACACAGGTAAATCAAAGAGATCAAATGGATTTTGCATCATCAAAAGCCAAGCGCTCTAGAAATATCCACCCAAAAGATAAATACAAATAGACTTAGGAGTATGGCCATTCCAATTACTTGGCCAATGTAAAGTACTTTTTCACTTACAGGACGTCGGAAAATTATTTCATAAAGTAAGAACATCACGTGCCCCCCATCCAAGGCTGGAATAGGTAGAATATTCATCAATGCTAAAGCCAGACTAATCGTGGCTGTAAGAGTCCAGAAGTTAATCCAATCCCATGTAGAGCCATACATTTGAGCAATTCCTATAGGACCCGCTAAAGAGTTTTTTGCTTTCACTTTACCACTAACTACCTTGCTCAATCCACGCATATTTGCTGCAATCAATTCGTACGATTTCTCAGTGCCTTTAACCAAAGACTCGCTCGCTGAATAATCAAGGGTTTTTGCTAACCCTTCAAAACCATCGAAATCTGGCTGAAATCCAAGTGTTCCATCCTCGTTTATTTTAATGGTCTTTTCAATGACTTCACCTTCTTTCTTACGGATACTAAATTTAGATTCGGTTCCAGCTTTTACTGCTAATACTTCTTTAAATTCAAAAAACGATCCCGCTGATTGGGAATCAATCATCACAAAACGATCCCCTTCACTAATGCCAGCATTTCCCGCCGGACTACCTCCTACCACACGCTTAACATAAAACGAATAACGTGGAGATAACAAAGGAATTTCATCTTTAACGGAGATGACATTTTCTAGGTTTTCCGGGAGCGTTATTTCCATTATTTGACCATTTCTTTCAACTTGAACCACTTTTTGGTCAATCGTTAGAAATTCTGGGCTGTAAAATTCGCCTAATAGGTTGTCTACGGGTTTCCCGTTAAGTGCAATTATTTTATCCCCTGTTTGAAGACCTAATTTTCGCGCATTTGGGCTCGCATAAATTCCTCCTTTTTGATTAATTGCTTCATTTGGAATGTAACTCTCTCCTTGAGAGTAGGTCAAAGAACTAATAATTACAATCCCCAATATAACGTTCACCACAACACCGCCAATCATGACAATTAGCCTTTGCCACGCTGGCTTGGATCTAAATTCCCATGGTTCAGGTTCAGATTTCAATTGGTCTTTATCTAAACTTTCATCGACCATTCCTGCAATTTTTACATACCCCCCTAGTGGCAACCAACCAATACCATATTCAGTTTCGCCCCGTTTGATTTTAAATAATTTTAAACCCCAGGCATCAAAGAACAAATAGAATTTTTCTACTTTGATTCCGAAGGCTCTGGCGGCCAAAAAATGACCAAGTTCATGAAGCGTAACCAAAATGGCCAAGGCCGCAAAAAATTGTACAAGGGTAATTAAGGTATCCATATAAAGGAGCAAAAATACTTATTCAAACCGTAGGATTTACAAAACAATCGCGTAAACACAGAATTGGAAGGACTAAATCTTCTTCCTCATTTTATTATGAGGAATATTTACCTCAAAAAACTCCTCTCCCACAAACTCAAAACCTAAACGAGAGTAAAATCCATATGCCACTTTTCTCGCATGTAGTTCGACGGTCTTAACTTGATTATTCTCACACCATTGTTCAATAAACTCATTCATTAAACGCCCTACTCCTATTGATTGATATTCAGACAATACCGACACCTGCTTCACCCTAATGACCTCATTATCTGTCCAATACCATTGAGAAGTCCCAACAACCATCGCATCATTAAATGCAACCAAGAAATGGTGATTGGCTTCTTCTTTTAAATCTAGATTGGAAAAGCTTAATCCTAAAGGCTTCCTCAACATCTCATCTCTTACGGCTAATCCTTGCAGATACAAAGTATCACCGTAAGTACAAATTTTGCAATTGATATGATTAACGTTTTGCACGATCCTGTGCTTCGCACACTGCCAAACCGACCATATTGATGATTTCTCTTACCGTTGAACTATGATGTAAAATGTGAACCGTTTTATTCATTCCAAGTAGCACAGGTCCAATTGCCTCACTTGCTCCCATGGTTCTCAATAACTGATATGCCGCATTAGCGCTATTAAGCGCTGGGAAAATAAAGGTGTTGGCTTGATCATCACCCAACTTATTAAAGGGGTACAGCTCAAACCGTTGTTCCCCGTCTAATGCAAATACAGGCTGCATTTCACCATCTACTTTGATATGAGGCTCCTCTTTGTGCAGGCGATCAATGACTCTTCGCATGGTTGTGGGGGACTTACCCGAATTAGAACCAAAATTCGAATATGAAATCAATGCGATCTTTGGCTCGATTTGGAAGTTTTTAACCCTCGAGTAAACGTTCTTCACCAAGCAAAACAGTTCTTCTTCATTTAACTCTACATTTACTGTAGTGTCAGCAAAGAATAACGGTCCATACTTACTCATCATGATGTGCATTCCTGAAACACGTTGTGTTTCTGAATTCATACCAATACTCGCCAAGGCTGGCTTAAGTGCAAGTGGATAGTTTCTAGATAAACCAGAAATAAAAACGTCCGCATCACCATTTTCAACCATCATTGATCCGAAATAGTTTCTATTTCGCATTTGATATTCTGCTTCGTACAAAGTGACTCCTCTCCTTCTTCTTTTTTCGAAAAACAACTTTCCATAGGCCGTACGTTTTTCATCTTCGCGTCTTGGATCAATAATGGTAACATCTGGGATTTGAATGTTATTCTCCTCCATCATTCTGTGAATGATTTCTGGCTTACCCAATAAAATAGGTTCAGCGATAGCATCGTTTACGCAACCTTGGGCTGCTCTTAGAATTCGCACGTTGTCAGCTTCAGCAAATACTACCTTTTTGGGATTTTTCTTCGCTTTAATCATCAAACGATTGACAAAATCGTTATCTATTCCCAAACGTTTTCTCAGTTCTTTCTCATAGGCATCCCAATTATTAATGGGTGCTTTTGCAACCCCACTGTCCATTGCTGCTTTCGCCACTGCAGGTGCAACTGTCGTAATCAAGCGTGGATCCATGGGTTTCGGAATGATATAAGTTGGCCCAAAACTCATATTACTTTCACCATAAGCCATCATCACAACCTCCGGAACAGGTTCATGAGCCAATGAAGCAATGGCTCGTACGGCCGCCAATTTCATTTCTTCGTTAATTTCGGTTGCCCTTACATCCAATGCTCCTCTAAAGATAAACGGGAACCCCAGTACATTATTCACTTGGTTAGGAAAGTCACTTCTACCTGTGGCCATGATGATATCAGGACGCGCTTCCATGGCTACATGATAATCTATTTCAGGTGTTGGATTTGCCATTGCGAACACGATAGGGTCTTTGGCCATCGTCTGTACCATTTCTGCAGTTAAAATATTTCCTTTGCTCAGACCTACGAAAACATCTGCGTCAACCAATGCCTCCTCCAAAGTGTGTAAATCCCTGTCTGTAGCAAATTGCGACTTGTATTGATCCAAATTGCCCCGATCTTTTCGAATAACACCTTTAGAATCAAGCATGATAATATTTGATTTATCAACTCCCAAACCAACAAAGAGTTTTGTACAAGCTATTGCGCTGGCTCCTGCTCCATTCACGACCATTTTAACATTTGAAATGTCTTTTTTCACAATCTCAAGTGCATTTATAAGTCCGGCACCAGAGATGATGGCTGTACCGTGCTGGTCATCATGCATTATGGGGATGTTTAATTCTTTCTTGAGTCGTTCTTCTATTTCAAAACTTTCTGGAGCCTTGATATCCTCGAGATTTACACCTCCAAATGTGGGTTCTAAAGCTTTAACCGTTCGTATGAATTCCTCTGTGTTTTCACAATTTAATTCAATATCAAAAACATCAATATCCGCGAATAGCTTAAAAAGTACTCCTTTTCCTTCCATCACTGGCTTACTCGCTTCTGGGCCTATATTACCTAGACCTAAAACTGCGGTTCCGTTTGAAATCACCGCGACCAAGTTGCCCTTAGCTGTATATTTGTAGACATCCTCTGGATTTTCTGCAATTTTCTCGCATGGCTCTGCTACACCTGGTGAATAAGCCAACGCCAAATCAAACTGTGTACGTGTTGGTTTTGTACTAATAACCTCAATTTTACCTGGCCTTCCTTCGGCATGATAGGACAAAGCATCAAAGTATTTCTTGTTCGCCATAGATGAGCAAAGATATGCTATGAATTTGTGTGCCCTAGGTTATGAATTCCACATTTATTCAGCATGTCAGATTTTTTAGTTTACCTTTTAACTGTTCATCGTATAAAGAGATATGAATAAGCTAAAAATTCTAATTGTAACCGTCGTCATTACTTCGTTTGTAAGCTGGACCATTTCATCCCAAAAAGTCGAGCATCCAAATTTTGTATATCTATTGGATAGCAACGATGTAATTATGGACTCGTTTATCTTAGATGCCTATGGAAATGCCACATTTGAATTAGATAAATCTGGCATCTACTTATTATCGAATCGACCTAATAATGGAAATTGGAAAAAAAAGGTTTTGCTTTCTTCAGGATTAAATCATCTAAAAATTGCTGCACCTAATGACAAGGGGCGATTTTTTAAAACAGAAAGCGCACTAATGGAAAGAGTTAAAGACTCAAGACGATTACCTACTTCAGTAGGTAAGGCACCTATCTTGGACATGATGAGTATGAAGGTAGACGAAGCAACCACAGATCATACGCGCATGAAAAGGTCAATCGCGCCAGACATGATCATGGAAAAAGAAAAAAATGCAAAATCCGGCGTCATGACTGCCGGAAGATGGAGCGATCTAGAAAATTGGGAACAGTATCTTAAGACGTATAAAGATAACTCAGCGATAAGAGGGAAATGGGCTTCCAGCCTCGATAATAAACGCATTTCAGTTGAACTCAGGTATGATAATTCATCTGTAGCATCGGGAATTCCACTACGGATATTATCGGTTGATGGTAAAATTGTATGGCAAAGCATTACCGACAATCGTGGTCTATGTGATTTTTGGATAGAACCATTCAACAAAACCGAACCACGTAAAAAAGCTAAATATCAATTGCAGTATAAAACTCCATCTTCGGTGGAAAGCTCAACATGGATTGATCTTGGTAAAGTATCAGCAGGATTGGGCTCCGAATTATTTTCCATCAATAAAAAACCGACTTCCCCAGCTAAAGCAGTTGACATTGCATTCATCGTAGATGCCACCGGATCAATGGGCGATGAGATTAATTATCTGAAAGAGGAATTAATGGATGTGATGATCAATGCCCAATCAATGCTCCCGTGTGCTCAAATCCGATTAGGCACTGTTTTTTATCGAGATAAGGGAGATAGCTATACCAGTAAATTCTCACCTTTCACCTCTCGTGTAGAGGATGCTATTGAATTCATTCAAGATCAACAAGCAGGAGGTGGTGGAGATTATCCAGAAGCGGTTGATGCAGGAATGTCAGATGGGTTATATCGTTTGAATTGGAGTCCAATAGCGCATGCAAAACTTGCCTTTTTAATCCTTGACGCCCCACCGCATGATGAAAAAAAGACCGAAATCGAGAAGCTTAGTAAAGAGTATGCCCTTAAAGGAATAAAGATTATTCCCATTGCAGCGAGTGGAATCAACAAACCAACAGAGTTTTTACTAAAACAACTAGCCATTCTAACAGGTGGTGAGTATATCTATATCACCGATGATTCTGGTGTTGGCAATTCACACATCAAACCCAGTGGTGTTAAGAGCAATGTCGATTTACTAAAGAACCATTTAAAAGAAGTTATCATTAAATACGCATCCGACTCAAAATGTGAATCTAATGATCAACAAAATAAACCAGACCCAAGAACCATCATTTTTGGAGACGATCAAATATTGGTTCAAAGCTTTCCCAACCCAGCTTTTGATTATATCGATATTCACAGCAATATCAACATCAAAAAAGTGAGTATTTTCTCTGTTGGTGGAAAACTAATGAAACAATGGAACGATATTAAAAAAGACAGATTACGAATCGATGTCCGCGATATAAAACAAGGCTTATATATCTTGAAGGTGGAAACCCCACAAAAGATTTACAGTTCAAAAACACTCATATTAGATGGTCAAACTACCAATTAAGATTGGGGATACTCATTGCTAGTCTTATTTTTGCATCACTATGTCAGATTTCCGTATCGAACACGACACCATGGGTGAAGTTCAAGTGCCCGCTGAAGCCCTTTGGGGAGCACAAACTCAGAGAAGTAGGAATAATTTCAAAATTGGCCCTGAAGGTAGTATGCCAATTGAAATTGTCAGAGCGTTCGCAGTCTTGAAGAAATGCGCAGCTAAAACCAATTTTGAGCTAGGCGTTTTAGCAGAAAACAAGTATAAACTTATTGCTGCTGCGGCAGATGAAATTATTGCTGGCAAACACGATGATCAGTTTCCATTGGTAATCTGGCAAACAGGAAGCGGTACACAAAGTAACATGAACATGAACGAGGTAATTGCAAATCTCGGGCATCTCATAAACGGAGGAAAACTAACCGATTCAGAAAAAGTGCTCCACCCCAATGATGATGTAAATAAAAGCCAAAGCAGCAACGATACTTTCCCAACCGCCATGAGTATTGCTGTCTTCAAACAAGTGGTAGATTATACGCTACCAGGACTTCAAGCCCTTAAAACAACGCTCAAGCACAAGTCTCGTGAATTCAAGGAAGTCGTGAAAATTGGTAGAACTCACTTTATGGATGCAACTCCTTTGACACTAGGTCAAGAATTTAGTGGATATGTGGCGCAATTAGATAATGGCATTGCAGCTATTAATCGCGCTATGGAACCAGCAAAAGAATTAGCCTTGGGCGGTACGGCTGTTGGAACAGGATTAAACACTCCTAAAGGATATGCATCATTGGTAGCTAAATACATCGCTGAAGAAACCGGTTTACCACTGATTACCGCAGCCAACAAGTTTGAAGCTTTAGCGGCACATGATGCAATGGTAGAACTACACGGAGCAATCAAAAGAACCGCAGTAAGCGCATTTAAAATTGCTAATGATATCCGCATATTAGGTTCTGGACCTAGAAGTGGAATTGGGGAAATAAGTTTACCTGAAAATGAGCCAGGATCATCTATCATGCCGGGTAAGGTAAACCCTACTCAGCCCGAAGCATTGACTATGGTTTGTGCCCAAATCTTAGGTAACGATGTAGCCGTTTCTTTTGCGGGTAGTCAAGGTCATTTTGAGTTGAATGTGTACAAACCCGTAATTGCTGCTAATCTGCTACAAAGCGCCCGATTACTAGGACAGGCATGCCTGAGCTTCAATGATAATTGTGCTGTAGGAATCGTTCCAAACCACGATAATATCCAGAACTTATTAGAAAAAAGCTTGATGCTTGTAACAGCTCTAAATCCGCATATCGGTTATGAAAATGCGGCTAAAATTGCCAAGAAAGCTCACAAAGAAGGCACTACGCTTAAACAAGCTGCAATGGAATTAAACTTACTCACTGAAGAACAATTCAATGAGTGGGTAAAACCAGGTAACATGGTAGGAGACCCTAACGAAAGCGTACAATAATGTCCCCGATCTTAATTGGGAACCATAAAGAAATCCCCATTGCTCAAGCCGAAGTAATGGGGATTTTAAATATTACACCGGATTCTTTTTACTCTGGGAGCCGTATCCATGACTTGGAAGTATTAAAGTCAGCTGAGAATATGCTCAATGAAGGAGCATTGATACTAGATATTGGTGGACAGAGCACAAGACCAGGAGCTAAAATATTAAATGCTAATCAGGAATGGGATAGAATTAAAAATCCTATTGAGCAAATTAGAAACACCTTTCCTAGCGCCTGGCTAAGCGTAGATACATTTCATGCTGAAGTAGCACGAAGATCCATTGATTTTGGTGTAGATATTATTAATGATATTTCATTTGGTAATGACGATAAAGAAATGATGAGCGTTGTGTCTGGGAAAAACATCACATATATCGGAATGCATAAACGGGGAAATGCTCAAACGATGCAAAACCTAACATCCTATTCTTCTATTACAGATGAAGTTGATGCCTTTCTTAAATCTCAAAGCAGCAAGTTCACCAATGCAGGCGTTAAGAATGTTTGGGTTGATCCAGGCTTTGGATTTGCCAAAACCATCGATCAGAACTTTGAACTAATCAATGGATTATCCAAAATATGCAATGACTACCCATCTGTATTAGCAGGGATTTCTAGAAAAAGCAGCATTTACAAGACCTTAAATATAAGCGCAGAAGATGCGCTTAACGGGACTACTTTTATGCATGGGTTTCTCCTATCCGCTGGGGTAAAAATTCTAAGGGTTCATGATGTAAAAGAAGCAGTAGAAGCTTGTACACTATTCAAAAGAATCACTTCTAATCCTGCATGAACTTCATTGGCTGATTTGGTTAACTTTGCAGCATGACAAAAATTATTGCACCATCGATACTATCTGCTGATTTTAACGCCTTAGGTCAAGATATTGATATGATCAATCAATCCGAAGCGGGTTGGTTCCATGTAGATGTCATGGATGGTGTATTTGTTCCCAATATTTCTTTCGGATTCCCGGTCATGAAGGGTCTTCAAAAACGCGCGAACAAACCATTGGATGTGCACCTTATGATTGTTCAACCAGAAAGATACATTCAACAATTTGCTGATGCTGGAGCGGATGTATTAACCGTTCACCTCGAAGCAAGTACACACTTACACAGAACTCTACAGGAAATCAAAGCTGCCGGTATGAAAGCTGGAGTTGCTTTAAATCCTCATACTTCTATTTATGCGTTGATGGACGTTTTAGAGGACATTGATCTGGTATGTCTCATGAGTGTTAACCCAGGTTTTGGAGGCCAAAAGTTCATTTCTAAAACATTAGAAAAAACAGAAACACTCAAAAATGAGATCACAAAAGCCAATCTAAATACCCTAATTGAAATCGATGGTGGTGTTGCATTAAATAATGCCAAAGCTTTATTCGATGCAGGAGCGGACGTCTTAGTGGCGGGTAGCACCGTTTTCAATTCAGAAAATCCCTCAAATACAATCTCCGAGCTTCTGGCATTATCAAAATAATTATTGCATTGCTTCGTTTTCAGTTTGTGAGGCACTTTGCGCTCTACCTAATTTTACTCCTTTCGGTTACCTTCTCATTCGCTCAAAAGAATGACGAATTGTATCGTGGTTATGTCAAGGGTCATCCTATGACTTTTGGAGAGATTACGATCAAAGATGAATCGGGTAAAACACTCACCACAACTAAAGCGTCTGTATTTGAAATCACACTACCCCGTTCACCTTATTTGATTTTTGGTTTCATAGAAGGTGAAAAGGTTTTTGGAAAATATGTAAAAAGTCAAGCTCACACGGATACTATCGAGTATGGAACCGGTATTTCTTTGATTGGAGCTGTAGAAATACGAGCCAAGAACAGAGGTAGTTTTATGCAGAGTATCAAACCTAGAGAGCTCGAACTAAATGTGGGTGTAGGCTCTTCCATTGAAAACTTGATTAAAACCTTAGGTGGAGTAAGCAGCAACAATGAAATGTCCTCTCAATTCTCTGTAAGAGGAGGAAACTTTGATGAGAATCTTATTTACGTTAACGACATTGAAATATATCGTCCTCAATTGATTCAAAACGGACAACAAGAAGGGCTTAGTTTCATTCATTCAAACCTTGTTGAAGAAATCAATTTTTCAACGGGAGGATTTTCATCGGAATATGGTGATAAAATGAGTTCTGTTCTAGATGTATCGTATATAAAACCAGACTCTCAAGAAGTAATTGCAACCCTGGGCACAATGTTAAATTCCTTTGGTTATATGGGAAAACATAAGTCCCTATCTGGAATCTTAAGTTTCCGTCATTTTTCGAATAGCTTGCTCACGGGAACCTTAAACACGGATGGTACTTACAGCATGAACTTTGCGGATGCTCAGGCATTTCTTAAATGGGATATTAATCGCTTTTGGTCATTAGATTTCCTAGGAAACTATGCTCGCAATGCATTTCAGCTCATTCCTGAAAGCAGAACAACCGAATTTGGAACCATACAGAATGCCTATCAGTTGAATGTATTCATGGCGGGACAAGAAAAACTAAACTATGAATACCAACTAGGCGCCCTCACGTTAAACTATACTCCTTCTTTTTATTCTCGCTTTAAATGGATAGCCAGCGTAACCTCTATCAATGAAGAAGAGTATTTTGATGTACAGGGAGCATATAGTTTAAATGAACTTGATCGTGACCTTGGTTCAGATAATCTAGGGACTCCACTTCGAACTTTGGGTTACGGGTACTATCTAGATCACGGGCGTAACAGAATGCAAAGCCGTATCATCAACGTTAGTCATCTTGGAGAATTCGGTAAAAAAACAGCATCCTCGCAGTTTAAATATGGTATCAGACTGAATCAAGAACTCATCCAAGATCGTTTTTATGAATGGTTGTATTCAGATAGTGCAGATTACAATCTAGCTCCTTGGAGTACGGCGCTGGATAGTATTATTTTGGATGATGTGGTTCGTGCCAACAACGAAATCAATAGCACCCGAATCAATGGATATGCTCAGCTGAATCAATACTTTGGTTCAAGTAAAAAACTTTGGCTAAACGCAGGTATCCGAAGTAGCTATTGGAGTTTAAACAACGAATGGCTGATTATGCCAAGGGTTGCGTTTTATTACGAACCCAATAAAAGAGCATATAAATATCAAGACACGAACTCTTTCAATCCAAAAACGGTTCTTCGCTTTGCTTTTGGCGCTTATCACCAGCCTCCATTCTATCGTGAACTGAGAAATTTTAGCGGACAAATCAATCCGAGTCTGCGTGCTCAAAAATCATGGCACTACGTACTTGGATTAGACAGAACCGTCCGTTTATGGGGGAAAGATTTCAAATACTCTGCTGAAGCCTACTATAAACAACTTTCTGATATTGTCCCATACATTTACGACAACATTAGAATCAGATATTATGCTCAAAACTCGAGCAATGGATATGCCATGGGGTTTGACAACCGTTTATATGGGCAGTTTAACGACGGATTAGAAAGCTGGTTTACCCTGAGCTTCTTGAAAACCGAAGAACAGATTAATTATGTGGATGACGCAGGTAATCCTATGATTTCTGAATATTTAAGACGCCCTACCGATAGAAGGGTGAACTTTTCCGCAATATTCCAAGATCGGCTTCCTTCAAACCCTGGTGTACGAGTTAATCTAAGTCTAATTATTGGTTCAGCAATACCCTATTACCTGGATGGCTCTGCGCGCTACAGTACAACACCAAGCATTATTCCCGCTTATCGTCGTGTGGATATTGGATTTAGTAAGGTACTAAAAGATAAAAATAGCAAAGGAAGAAACTGGAAATGGGTAAAAGAAGCATGGGTATCCCTGAATATATTCAATTTGCTTGACATCAATAACGTTATCGCTTATTCGTGGGTCAAGGACCTCAATAATAACCGTTATGGTGTTCCTGAATATCTCACAGGCAGAATGCTAAATCTGCGCATTCAAGCGAAAATTTAATCCCTTAATTTCCTGGATCAGTAGGCTCTTCTGCCCCATCCCCTTCTTTAAGTTTCTCTGTTGACTCCACCGATTTTAATTTTGCATTGCAATCCTTAAGTTGGGTTTGAAGTTGCTCAATCTCTGCTCTTAGATTACTTAATTCCGTATTGTTTGTCTTGATGATTTCACCAAGCTTGGCCATATCCGCATCCATGGTGTCAATCTGAGACTTCAAAGCTTTATAATCGTCTGTTACCGATTTTTTCTCACCTTTTATTTTTTCAAGTTCCGCCTTGATATTAGCCAATTCATCCTTGCATTTTTTATTATTTGCTTCACTCGCTAAAATCGCCTTTTCCTTTGTAGATAGAACTTTATTTAACCGATTAACCTCTTTTTTCAAAGCCTCATTACCCTGAGAAGTGGAGGCCATTTTACTTTTCAGGTTAGTTAACTCCGCTTTGATACCAGCCAAGTCTTGGCTCAACTTATTCCTATCGGTAATTGTAGATGATAAAGAGTCTCTCAGTTGGGCAATCTTGGCATCACTCGAGCTCGTGCTTGACGTTGATTTCTTACATTTGTTTAGTTCGGTCTCAATTCCATCCATCTTGGATTTTAAGGTTGAAATTTCAGATTGGGTATCGTTCAGTTGTCGTTCCAGATCTTTTTTCTGACTCTCTAATTCAAGAATGGTTTGTTTACACTCTTCAGAATTCGTGTTATTCTTTTCTATTTGACTTTTTTCATATGCTTCTTTCCATTTCTTTACCTCTGCATCCTTTTTTGTTATCTCTGAAGCGATGATATTGGCTTTCTTGATTTGCTTCTCCTTTTCGTTATTGCATGCTTCCAATAGTTTGGTGAGTCTTAAAAGCTCAGCATCAGAAATAGCCAACTTACCTTTGAGTAGCTGAATTGAATCTCTGATTTGTTTAGTATTGTCGGTAGTTGCCAGAATTTTGGATTGATTCTTTTTGCACTGATCCAATTCATCTTTCTTCGCAGCAAGTTCTGATTTAAGCTTTTCTATGCTTTCGTTGAGCTCTTTCAACTTCTGCTCAAAGTCTGCAAATTTTTCTTTTGAAGTAGATTTCTCATCATTTAACTCCGCAGTGATTTTAGATTTCTCATTTTTGACTTCGCTCAACCTCTTTTCTAAATCTAAGACCTTATCTCTAAGTGTATTATTTTCGGCTTCTAAAGGTCCGCAATCCTTAAGTGCTACACGTTTTCTTAATTCTTCAAATTTTGACTTCCATCTTTCCGCTTCCTTCTCTTGGTTAAGAATCACCATCAATAAAGAATCCTTCTGTTTGTCACAAATCTTAGCTTTGTTTTGTTCCTTTTGGAAATCCTTCAGCAATTCAGCATATTTACTTTCAACCTCGACCGCCTTAATTTTAGATTTGTTCATCTCGTCCGTGAGTTGCTCATTTTTATCCAAAAGGGTTTTATTCTTATTTTTTAGTTTATCAGATTCTGCTGTGATTTCAGCATTGCGTTTCTTTTCAACAGAAAGTTTTTCTTCAAATGCTTTAACTTGTTCATCGCAAGATTTATCTGGGCTTACCAAGGTTAGACGCGCTACTTGATCCTTAAGGATTTTCTTTTCTGCGGAAATTTGCGCCTTTTCCTTCTTAAGTTCTGCAATCTCTCTAGTGAGTTTATCTATGTAGAGCTGCTGCGATGCTTTTTCATCATCACATTTTTTCTTTAATGCATCAGATTGCGCTTTAAGCTCATTGTAACGTATCTGAGATTTATTGAGCTGATCTTCTAAATCTTTCTTCTGCGATTCAAGTTCCAAAATAATATTCTGGCATTTTTTCGCATCGTCATTATCATCAGATTTTAAAGCCTCTTGATATGCCGATTTCCATTTTTCAATTTGTACATCTTTATTCTTTAACTCTTTTGCTGTGATTTCAGCTTGGGCCTTTAATCGTTCCTGATCCTCCTTGCATTTCTTTAATAATGCCAAGATTTTGGCTTCGTTTTTGTTGCATTTTCTTTCAGCCTTATTTAATGCATCATTTAGGTAAGCAATTGTATCTTTTAGTTTATCGTTTTTATCAGATAATTCCTTCTCCTTCAGCGCGATTTCAGACTTTGCATTAGGTGTTTCAGGGTCGGTTATTTTTACGGTTTCATTTTTAACCTCTCGGATGGTATCCCTGTTGATCGTAACGATGCGAATCTGCTGTGTATCTATTTCAAGAATGGTATCGTAGAATATTTCCTTTTGTAAGTAAGTAAAGCGTTCCGTTCTCTTATCACAACCTCCAATTTTAGATCTTACACCAAAATAAAAGCTCCCCCCGGTGTATTTTGAATTTTGAATGTATTCATTTAGACCTACTAAATTATCGCTACCGATAATGACGGGACCAAACCTAGCATATGCGCCTACATGCAATGTGGTATAGTCATTCGCCAACGTTACGGGGAACCCATATTCAAAATTTTCTGTTTGCCATCTAGGAGAAACGCTCAAATAAGACGCTCTTCTCAAACCCACACTATTCCTTCTCTTCAAGTTTTGAGTCCAATAAGCCCCTACATGTAGTTTACCACCCATGTATTGGTCCCATTGTATATTAAGTGCTGCTGGAGTGAAACTATTGATACTATTAAAAAAATCCTGATCCACTGCTCCTAGTGATTGAAACAAGGTGTTTTCAATACTAGCCAAACGATCTTCGTTGGAGGAGTTTTGTATACTTTGAAGGATGTTTGGATTTACTCCCCAATTTTGGTTAGAGGTTGAGACGATCTCGGTTGAATTTCCTTCATAATTCACAAAACCTATATCGGTTAAACTAACCCCAAACTTCCAATCATACTTTTGACGTTTCTCATACTTGCAAAAACCATCGGGTTTAGACCAGGCACTGCCCCAACGCTTATCTCTCCCACCCATTGGTCGGTGTTCGTAAACCATCCCTAAGTCCATACCAAGACCTACACCTTCAATAAAGTCAAATGACATTCCCATGGGGTTTGTCAGGGTGCTGAGATTGCCTATAGCCGAACGGTTAAGCCGTCCATTAAATTGATTTATATCAATACTTTGCGCGTCATTACTTACGCGAAAGTTAAGATTATCACTACCTAAATGCGCCATACCCATTCCCACAAGAATCTTACCAGATAAACCCCATTTAAAAACGTTCTCACCGTCATGCGGAGCATAACCAGCCCAGTTAAACACGAATTCTTGGTACTTTTCTGTATTGATACTGAATTCATCTTGATTGATGGTTTTACCAGCATTTTTGTTTAGATGAGATTGACCGTATCGGAGGATCCCGCCAAATGTTCCATTTAAACCATTCACAGAAAACCCAGAAACTTCTTTCATTCCGAAGCCAAATACCCCAATATCACCGACAGGAACCCAAAACGAGGGGCCGTAAACTTCGCTTAAATAGTTTAACTTAAATACCTCTTTGCTTGTATTCACAGGTAACCAGTCTTGCTCAAAGGATAAATTACCATTGATGTCTTGGTATTCTTTCGGATAATCTTCAGATGTCCATGCACCCAATCTAAACGGTGCATTATACTGCATAAAATTATTCTCTAAGTTTACCGCTGCTCCCCACCAATTGATATAGATTCGTTGGCTTGGGTTCCCAAAAGAAAGTGCAGGGTTAAGTGAGTAAGAATATGGTGAATTATAATCCCCTATTTTTAATCCCAAACCATTTTGGGCATTCAAAATCATGGTATAACAGACCATCAAGGATAGGGAGATAATCGATTTAGTTAGTTTCATAGGAAAGTGAAACAAATTTAAATGGTTTAGCAAGGATTCTCAGAATGAATCATAGGTATTTGCATTTTTTAGTCGAGTAAAGATAGCGTGTTAACGTCAAGGCTTGTTTTGTAAAGTGTCACAAGGACTAACTTCGTAGCTTATGCGGAAGTTTTTGAAATATTTTCTAACGTTTTTACTAGGTCTTCTCATTGGCACCGTGGGATTAGTGGTTATTTTCTTTTTTGCAGTTGCCGCTGTGGGTGATCCAACAGAAGAAATAGAGGTTCAAGAAAACTCCGTCATATCATTGAAATTACCCGTAGTAATTGAGGACCGCGTAGAAGAAGATGACATCTCTAAAGTGTTTAATCTTCTTTCCAATACTTCAAATCTTGGACTGAATGAACTAACGAGTTTATTCAACAGAGCATTTGAGGATAAAAACATAAAGGGCATTTATCTTGATGCCGGCCTATACGCCGGTGGATATGCAACAGCCAAAGAAATCAGAGATCTCATACTTAACTTTAGAAAAACCGATAAATTCATTTACAGTTATTCGGAGAATTACACCGAACAAGGATACTACATTGCTAGCGCCTGCGATAGTATATTCTTAAACCCAAATGGAATGTGTGAATTAAATGGTCTTGGGGCGGGAATCACCATGTATAAGGGATTATTTGATCAAGTGGGACTTGAAATGCAGGTTTTCAAAGCTGGAAAATTCAAAGGAGCAGTGGAGCCATTTGTTAATTCCAAACTATCTGAAGAAAATAAATTTCAGATACAAACTTACTTGAACTCATTACATCAAACACAAAAGAGCGAGATACAAAAGGAACGTGACATCAGCATGCTTCAGCTTGATTCATTTATCGCATCAAACGATGGATTTGAAGCGGCAAAATGTCGAGATGCAAAGATTGTAGACGATCTTATATACTGGGATCAATTTCACCCAAAAGTAGCCACCAATAAAACGAATTGGATAAAAGCAAAAAACTACTTAAACACAGCGTCTAAATACGAATACTCAGAAAATCGTATTGCTGTACTTTACCTCTCCGGAGATATTATTAACGGTACAAGCGAAGATGGCAAACAAATAGCCAGTAACGATGTATTAAGAGAACTAAAAAGCATTAGAAAAGATAAAAAAATCAAGGCACTCATACTCCGAATCAATAGTCCTGGTGGAAGTTCTGCTGCAAGTGATGTTATAGCAAGAGAAATTGAACTTACTAAAAAACAAATGCCTGTATATGCGTCATACGGAAATGTAGCGGCATCGGGCGGATACTATATTTCATGTTTAGCCGATAGCATCTTTGCGTCAAAAAATACCATCACCGGGTCCATCGGTGTATTTGCTATGATACCTAACACACAAAAGCTATACAAAGAAAAGTTAGGCTTGGGTTACGAGTCCATAAATACCCACGACAACGCTACACTTTGGAGACCTGACGCACCACTAACGGCATTCCAGCAGCAAAAAATTCAAAAAATGATTAACAAGGTGTATGGTGATTTTACTGGAATCGTTTCAAGAGGAAGAAATATTCCTTTGGAAAAAGTTAAAGAGTTGGCAGAGGGACGAGTTTACAGCGGGATAGATGCTAAAAAGGTGGGTCTGGTGGATGCATTTGGTGGACTTAATGATGTGATCAAGTATGTAGAAAATTCAAAAAACCTCAAGGGCTCGCGCATTGTTTCCTATCCGAAAGCTTCTTCACCTTTTGAATCCTTACTTAAGAAAATAAAAGGAGAATCTCCCCTATCAAAGGAATTGAAATCCAATAAAATGACAAATGAAATCTTGGAATCGGTTGAAGTTCTGGAAACCTTTGTCGGCCCCCAAATGAGATTGCCTTGGTCGACATCAATCCATTGATTTAAGACGTTCAACGATAAGGAAGGAAACTTTTAATAGGATTAAAGTTTCCAATATCAACAAATCTTACTTTTGTGCTCGATTTGAGCAGTTTCAGCAGTCAAATAAAAGAATTGGCCTCCTCTATGTTCATGCAAATGGGCATCAAACAGGTTTCAATGGACAACTTGTCAGCCAAATTAAAGATATCCAAAAAAACACTTTATAATAATTTCAAGGACAAAAGCACTCTCGTAGATAGCGCTGTTTTTCATCACTTTAATGAAATCGAGGATAAACTCTCAGAAATCAACCGAAGCAGTGACAATCCTATTAATAAAATGTTGAATGGTGCGCGTCTTGCAATAGAACAATTAGCAAAGGTTAATCCCAAAATGATCGATGATTTGGAGAAATACCATCCCGAAACCCATGCCAAACTTGAGGAATATCGTATAGACAGCATTAATAAACATATCACTGGTAATATTAAGGAGGGAAGAGAACTTGGCATTTATCGATCCGATTTTGACTCGGGAGTTATCACCCAATTATTCGTAGAAATGCTATTTCACTTAACCCATGGTTTAGCGGCTGGAAAATCGAAATATCAACCAGATTCAATTAAAGAACTCGTTAGTTATCATCTACATGGGATTTGTACAAAATCAGGCCTATCAGAACTAGAAAAAACATTACAAAATGAACAATAAATTGACCCGTTCACTCGCCCTATTCCTATCTATGTTTTGGATAGGACAAAGTACGGCAAGTAACACCGACCCTAAGGACTCATTTTCTTTACAAGATGCTATCTCTTACGCACTTGAGCACAACCCAGAGCTAAGAAAAGCTCGGATGGATGTATCCATTTCAAAAGAAACGGTAAAACAAACCGTGGCTATTGGACTTCCTCAGATTTCTGCTACTGGTTCTTACAGCCATTATTTAACCATTCCCGGTAACTGGATTAAAAACTTTGCGCCAACTCCAGGTTCTCCAGAATACATCTTCCTTCAATTCCAACAGAAAATCAACAGCTCCGGGACTATTGGAGTTAATCAACTGCTTTTCGATGGATCATATCTCGTGGGGTTGAAAGCTACGAAAGAGTTTGTCGATATGAGCAGATTCCTAGAAGCCAAAACAGCGTATGATGTACAGGTAAATGTTTCGAAAGCCTACTTGATGATTGCAAGCACCGATTTAAACATCAAATTGATTAACGCTAACATTAAAACACTGGAGAAAAGCCTATCTGACTTAAAAGCTATGTTTGAAGAGGGGTTTGTAGAGGATCTAGATGTAAAGCGTGTTCAACTATCGCTCAATAACATACTCATTCAAAAAGAAACGTTATCCAAAGCTAGAGAAGCCTTTATAGAACTATTGAAAGTTCAAATGGGTATGGACTTAACTCACAAACTTTTTCTTAAAGACGACATTGAAAGCATTGATCGCCAAATACGTTTAGAGGAAGAGAGAGGTAAAGCCGTTTGGACTCCTATTAGCCGCCCAGAGTATCAGATTTTAGATCAGAGCATCCGATTGGGTAAGTTAGATAAGAAACGATATCAAATGGGTTACCTACCCAAACTGGTTGGCTTTTATCAGCATCAGCAAAGTACCATGAGACCTGAGTTCAACTTCTTCGAGAGTAATCTTACTCCTAACAACAACTGGATACCCTCCGATATGTTAGGGCTTCAAGTGCAGTTAACCTTGTTTGATGGATTACAAGCACAGTCTAAAATCCGTGAGATTCAATACAAAATTGATAAAGCAGAAACAGACCTAGAGGCATTTTCAAACGCGGCTTCCGTAGAATGGAGAAATGCAAGAAATAACTATCAATTACAATTAAAACAAGCTGCCTTACAAAAGGAAAACATGGACCTTGCTGAGGAAATTTACAATAAAACCCAAATCAAATTCAAAGAAGGTGTGGGAAGCACGTTAGAAATAACCCAAGCAGAAGGTGAGTTTAAAAGTGCTCAGGTTAATTACTTAAATGCAATTTACGATTTAGTTCTTGCTAAAATTGACTATCACAAAGCCATCGGAAAACCAATTAAATAAAAAAATGAAACCTACTATCATATTATCACTAGCTGTCTCTACCCTTTTATGGATTTCATGTGGAGAGAACTCAAGCAGTACCTCTACTAACCTTGACGAACAACTCAAAGAAGTAAGAAATAAGATTTCTGAACTCAAGCAACAAGAAGAGCAATTGCTAAAACAAATCGGTAGCAAATCCGGCAAAAAGAATAACAGTAAGCTGGTGGAAGTAACAGAAATATCTACGTCAAAATTCACTAGTTCCATCGGAGTGGAAGCCTTGGTGGATGCAAATAATAGTACCATTGCAACGGCTAAAGTTCCAGGTACCGTTATTCAAATAAAAGCGCGTGTAGGACAGAAAGTGAACAAAGGTGATGTCCTTGCTACTTTAGATAATAATTCGCTACTGAAAAGTAAATTAGAGCTACAACAACAGTTTGATTTCGCCAAAACCATTTATGAAAAACAAATGCGACTTTGGAAAAAAGGAATTGGAACAGAAATCCAATACCTAACGGCTAAAAATCAATTAGAGTCAGTAGAGAAAAGTTTAAATACTCTTAATGCCAACATCGATATGTATTCTATTAAGTCTCCAATCAATGGAACCATAGAGGCGGTTGATTTAAAAGTTGGACAAGTAGCGGCACCAGGAATGCCTTATTTCAAGGTTGTAAATATGAACAAATTGAAAGCCGTTGCTGAGGTATCAGAAACCTATTCAGGTAGTATTAACCAAGGTGATTTTGTTGAAGTTGATTTCCCAGATATTAACAAAACCATTAGCGGTGAAATTTCATTTGCTTCAAATTATATCGATCCGTTGAACAGAACCTTCAGGGTAGAAGTCAAGCTTCCCGCAATAAAGGCTGCCAAGCCAAATATGATTGCCAAATTAAGAATTGTTGATTACCAAAGTGAAAAGGCAATCGTGGTACCATCTAATTGTGTCCAAAAGACAGAGAGGGAAACCTTTGTAATGGGAATCAATAACACCAAGGGTAATATTACGGCAAAGAAAATCCCGGTAAAAACAGGTGTTTCAAATAAAAACACAACGGAGATACTCCAAGGTCTTAATGAGGGCGTTCAGATCATTATCAATGGTTTTCAGGAGCTATCAGAAGGTCAGAGCGTAACTGTGCAATAGAGAGAACAATATGTCAAAATTCAAAGAATTTAAACCCACTAGTTGGAGTATTGATAACAAAACGAGTATCTATATACTCACTTTGTTTATCAGTATTGCTGGTGTATTCTCATACATCAAACTCCCTAAGGAGCAATTCCCAGATATCGTCATTCCAACCATTTATGTTCAAACGGTATATCCTGGTTCATCGCCAAAAGACATTGAAAACTTAATCACGAAACCTATTGAAAAGAAAATCAAAAGTATCAGCGGTGTAAAAAAGTTAAAAAGTCAGTCACTTCAGGATTTTAGTATCATCACCGTTGAGTTTGGTACGGATATGGATGTTACCGAGGCTAAGAATAAGGTTAAAGACGAAGTCGACAAGGCTAAAGCTGATCTTCCTTCTGACCTAAAAGATGATCCAGCAATTCAAGAGGTGAACTTTAGTGATGTGCCTATTCTCTACATCAATGTTTCCGGGGACTATAGCTTGCAAGATTTGAAACGTTATGCGGAATCAGCAAAAGACAGAATTGAATCACTTCCTAGTATCACACGTGTAGATATGGTTGGAGCCTTAGATCGTGAAATGCAGGTAAACCTAAACCTTACAAAAATGGTTGCTGCTGGCGTTACCATAGATGATGTAGTGCGCGCGATACAATATGAAAACTCGCGTATCTCTGGAGGAAATATTGATGTTGGGAACATGAAACGATCCATCAGTGTAAGTGGTGAGTTTGAAAACAAATATGACCTAGAAAACATCGTGATTCGAGGTAATCTAGGTGCAACTCTCTATTTAAAGGATATTGCTGAAATCGTAGATGGATTTAAAGAAAAAGAGAGCTATGCTCGTTTGGAAGGTAAAAATGTCATTACACTAAATATTGTAAAAAGATCAGGTGAGAACCTCATCCAAGCATCAGACGATTGCCGTGATATTATTTCGGACTTGCAATCTTCTGGACAATTCCCAGAGAAACTGAATGTTGTATTTACCGGTGACCAAAGTACCCAAACACGCATCACGGTTCATGATTTGATCAATACCATTATCATTGGATTTATTCTAGTAACTCTTATCCTGATGTTCTTCATGGGAGCGACCAACGCAATTTTTGTAGGGTTGTCGGTTCCATTATCATGCTTTGTGGCCTTCTTGATCATGCCAAGTATTGGCTTTAGTCTGAATTTTATCGTGCTGTTTTCATTCTTACTTGCCTTGGGTATTGTCGTTGATGATGCCATCGTCGTAATTGAGAATACCCATCGTATTTTCCATGAAGAAGGATTAGGCATTGTCGACTCAGCAAAAAAAGCCGCTGGTGAGGTATTCCTACCGGTTTTGTCTGGAACACTCACAACACTTGCACCGTTTTTTCCATTGGCATTCTGGCAAGGAGTGGTAGGTAAATTCATGTATTTCCTACCAGTAACCCTGATCATTACCCTACTCGCTTCCTTACTTGTTGCATACATCATCAACCCCGTTTTTGCCGTTGATTTTATGACAAAGGATGAAAAGCCTACATCTGGTCAATGGAGAACAGCAGCCTTTAGAAAAACAAGTATCACGTTTACCATATTAGCCGGTTTAGGTTACCTTATCAATTTTGGTTTTGGAAACCTTATTGTATTGTTATACGGTTTATATGCTTTACATAAATTCTGGTTGAAATTTGTTATTTATCGTTTTCAAAACAACACCTGGCCTAAATTTCAAAATGCCTACAAGCGCTTGATAACATGGACCTTAACCGGAAAACGAAGTGCTTTAATACTTGGAAGCACTATAGTACTGCTTTTTGTAAGCTTTTTCATCACCGCAATCCGTAAACCGGGTGTCATCTTCTTCCCGAGTGCTGACCCTAATTTCACTTACGTTTATATGACCCTTCCAGAGGGTACGAGTGCGAAACATACCGATAGCATCGTTCAAATTGCTGAAAAAAAGGTGTTTAAGATTCTCAATAAAAAGGAAAATCAAGTACTGGTGGAAAGTGTTATTTCTAATGTTGCCGTAGGTGCTACAGATCCTAACGATGGTGATAGATCGACAAAAAGCAATAAAGGAAAAATCACCGTGGCATTTGTGGAATTCTCAAAGCGACAAGGCGGAAGTACTCGTCGAGTTCTAGAAGAAATCCGAGATGGCCTTCAAGGATTTGCAGGTGTGGAATTAACCGTTGAACAAGAACGTAATGGTCCTCCTGTGGGTAAAGCCATCAATATTGAAATTCGCGGTGATGACTTCGACAAACTCGTCTCTGCTGGTAAGGGACTTAAGACATTCCTTGATGCAAAAAGTATTGCTGGAGTTGAAGAATTAAGGAGTGACTTTATCAGTTCCAAACCCGAATTGATTCTAAAAGTAGATCGCGAGCGAGCAAATCGATTTGGAATAAGCACATCGCAGATTGGTATGGCTCTGAGAAACTCAATTTATGGAGCTGAAGCGTCTAAATTTAAAGATGAAAATGATGATTACCCTATAATGGTAAGATTGGACAAATCAACTGTCAACAACGTGAATGAATTACTAAACATGCGTATTACGTTTAGGGATATGATTGCGGGAGGAATGCTTCGTCAAATTCCGTTATCATCGGTAGCATCTGTTGATTATAACAATACATATGGAGGTATTAACCGATTAAACCAGAAACGCGTGGTCACGTTGGCATCTAATGTATTACCTGGTTTTGCACCAAATGAGGTGGTTACTTCAGTTCAAAATCAGATCAAGCAATACGGCAAAATAGATGGTATCGAGATTGAAATGACGGGTGAACAGGAAGAACAAGCCGAAACAGCTTCTTTCTTAGGAGTAGCTATGCTCGCAGCTATAGCTTTGATTATTGCAATCCTCGTATCTCAATTCAACTCGATTACCAAACCCATTATCATCCTGAGTGAGATATTCTTCTCGTTGATCGGTGTGCTCATAGGGTTTGCTATTTTCGATATGGACTTTTCAGTCATCATGACTGGTGTTGGAATTGTCGCGTTAGTTGGTATTGTGGTAAGAAACGGTATTTTAATTGTAGAGTTTACGGATTTACTAAGGAGGCAAGGAATGCCATTAAAACTAGCGCTAATCGAAGCGGGTAAAACACGTATGACTCCAGTTCTTCTTACCGCGGCAAGTACAATCATAGGCTTGATACCACTTGCTGTTGGACTGAATATGGATTTTGTCACCTTATTTACAGAATTCAATCCACATATCTTCTTTGGAGGAGATAGCGTTGCTTTCTGGGGTCCATTGTCGTGGACCATGATTTATGGACTAGGTTTTGCAACCATACTTACCTTGTTCATTGTGCCAAATCTGTATTACCTTAATGAAAAAATGAAAGCCAGAATTTTCAAAATTTTTGGCGTTCACTACGATCCTGACAAAGAGTTAAGACCCACCAAAAAGAATTAATCAGTTTTAACACTAGATAAATAACTAAGCCCTTGTGTAGATCACGCAAGGGCTTTTTTATGCAATAGAAAAAATATTCGTTTGAATGTCCATAGAAGGTAAGATGTATTTATCCAGATATACAGTCGAACATACAAAGATGAACATTCGCTTTATGAAACAATGAATGAATTTATTCAACACTTAAGGTAGTCAAGGGTATTTATACCCTAATAAGGATTAGCTTCAATCGCCATAATAAAGTCGGATTTTACTTCTATTCGGATTCATCATGCACAAAAAAAGGGACCATTTGGTCCCTTTTAAATATCAATGAATAACAATTATTTCAACGTGAATGTGTTTTTCTGTCGAAGCAAACCGCGCGTCCAAAGCTCCGTGGTGTATTTACCTTTTTTCAGTTTACCGTCTAAACTGCCTCGACCGCGAGGTGGGAACTTCCACTTCACTTTCTGATGTGCTCCGTCAAAAGCAATAGATTCTTTGAGAGTAAATACCTGGCTTTTATCTCTGAGTCGTTTATTATTCTTTGAAAGAACTCCTCCATCCGGATCTATCAAACGAATAGTTACTTCTTCCTCGACTATCTCTGTTACCAAAGGATTGTTTTCTATGTCGAAGGTTATTAAAAACTCCTTTACTTTTTTTGACTTATTCACTAATTTCTTTTTCTTACTATACGAAGACGTGATAAGTGCCCCAAATTGAGGTAGTGCACCACGCTGAATCCGATCCTTTAAGTCTGTATTTTCAACTGCTAAAGCTTCTCTTTCATTTACCGCTACTTCCCTAGCAACAATGGCTGAATCACGTTCGATGATTAAGGTGTCAATTTGAGCGGTAAGATCCTTAATTTTAACTTTCGCATCTTTGAGTTGTTTCCGAATTCCACTTAGATCTACTTTTGAATTATTGCGGCCAACAATGATATCTCCGCCTTCCCCTGTGGTTACTCGGATTAACTGACGACGTAATCTATTGATTTCGCGATAAGCCGCAACTACTCTCGGGTTGTTTGGTCCTTCTAATTCAGTCACTTTTTCTACCAACATGGCATTCTCGTCTTGCAGTGTGCTTACAACCAAGTTCAAAGAATCTTCCATTTTCAAAAGTTCATTTTGAAGAGAATCTCTCAAAGCAACCAATTCCAGCTCTTTTTCAGCTAACGAATCTTGATTGTCATAATACAGATAAGTGTTTGTTCCCGCTGATAAGATTAGCAGTATTAACAAGATAATGATGGCACCTGTTCTTTTCATGTTTCTAAATCTCCACAATAATACGCAAATAAACGCTACTTATCCACATTCGGGATGAGGTGGTTCAAATCATCTAAACCCTTCCCTGTGGCTACGAGTTGATGCTCTTCATCAAAATAATAGTATTGCGGAAGGGTTTGTATTTTGAGTTTTTCAGCAATCCGAGATGAACAAAAACCCTGAGTAACATCTAGATCAAACCGACGGTTATATCCTCCAACATATCGGCCGCTACCACCAAAATTTAGAAAAACCCAATGTATGTCGTTGTGTATTCTACTTAGTCGATGTACCATGGCACTATCGTTCGCAAAGCGCTCATTATCAGCAGACCAAATAATAAACACTTGGGCTTTACCACCACTTTTTCTAGATGATTTTTTTGAAGACCTACCCTTCTTCAACCGGCAATACCTAAAACTTGGAACCTTAGTACCATTTATCAGAGTATTCTTTGAGCATCTATTATCACTTCGAACAAATTCAAACTTGGGAAATGATGATTTACGCAATTCAAATTGAAAACCTAACCATGATAGATGGCTATTTCTCTCAAAGGGAGTTGTTTCTTTTGTATCTGCAAAGTGCTCCCTGAATGGTGAAATCACCCATTTATCAATTCCCTCATCTGTAAAAACTCCATTCTGATTCACATCCATCAATCCAACTATCAATGAATCATTACGGAATTTTACCAAATCATATAGTATGTTAAAACGAGTTTCTTTGAGTGAAAAACGTGTCCCAATAAATTCTCGCGGACCTTTTAGTTCTTTTATGGATAAATTATTCATCGAAGTAAAGCGATGAAATTTTGCTGCCGGAAACCTTTCCAATTTCAGCCCTGACTCCTTACTATCCCCAGTATCGAAGTAAATTATATTTGACTTTCCCCTGTAGAAAGTGTCGGGCTTTTCATTGTTGAAATCTAAATCGTGATTTCGATCGAACCATACACGTGATTCATTGTAATTCCACCAATATTTACCGTTTTCCAATAAAAATAATAACCGATTGGGCTCAAACCCATTGCTCTCATGCTCTTGAAAAACATAACCGTAATAATAGTTGTGTTTGTTAGAATCTGGAAGAATTATTTGGTGCGTTTCAACTTCGTCGTTGAAGTCTGCACCTACGACATCCATGTAGGAATGAATGATTCCATCCGTTTTAAACAATGGAATAAAACCCATTGATTTCTCGTTGGAAAGATCCCCAGTGAGGAACCTAAGATTCAATTTTAAGGTATCAGAGTTGTCGAAATTAGCAACAGGAGAGATTTGTGAAATGAGCCCGTTTACAATCGAAAATAAGGTGGTTATTAAGAGTTGTTTTACGAATCCATTTTTCATTATCGACAAAAACGAATAAACATAACTACAATAGCAAACAAGAACATAAAAATAGAAATCTTATTGATGCCATGCATGACCTTTAAGTTTAGGTTTGGTTTTGCTCCAGAAGACTTTCTAAACGTAAGGTAATCAAGTATTTTCCTCCAAATCATAAAGCCAAAGGTACATTAATTTACTTCCTTTTTGATTTCCAACTTGATAGGTCGTTTTACCTGCTCATCAAGTAAAGCGATATCTAAAACTTGATACATATTTTTTACAAAATGAAAATTCATTCCTTCAATATACTCTGGATTGATATCCTTAATGTCTTTTTCGTTTTGTTGGCATAAAATTACTTCTTTGATTCCCGCTCTTTTGGCAGCGAGTATCTTCTCCTTTATTCCTCCAACTGGCAACACTTTACCCCTAAGTGTGATTTCCCCCGTCATTGCAAGTTCCTTCTTAACTTTTCGCTGAGTAAATAAAGACGCCAAGGCGGTTAGAATTGCTATACCGGCAGAAGGGCCGTCTTTAGGAATGGCACCAGCAGGAAAATGTACGTGTGCATTCCACTGGTCAAAAACTTGGTAGTCTAAATCTAAATAATCCGCGTGCGACTTAAGAAACGAATGCGCAAGGGAAACACTTTCCTTCATTACCTCTCCCAATTGGCCTGTTACTTTTAATTGCCCTTTCCCACGAGAAATAGAACTTTCAACGTACAACAAACTTCCTCCGCTAGGACTCCAAGCTAAACCAGCAACAACACCTGCCGTTCTATTGTCTTCGTAATGATCAGGTTCCAGTTTTTCTGGTCCAAGAACTTGCTCAACTTCCTTTACTCCGACGGTCTTTTTATATGTTTCTTTGGATGCCTCACTTTTTGCAGAAGCTCGTGCGAGAGAGGCGATTTTTTTGTCTAATCCCCTTACCCCACTTTCACGAGTGTATTGTTCGATGATCAACTGTAAAGCTGAGTCGGATACCTTAAATTGGGGAGATTTTAATCCATGCGCTTTTCTCTGTTTTGGGATCAAATACTTCTTGGCAATTTCTCTTTTTTCCTGCAGAGAATATCCATGAATATCAATAATCTCCATCCTATCAAGCAATGCAGGTTGAATCGTATCTAAGCTATTTGCAGTGGCTACAAAAAGCACTTTACTCAAGTCATAGTCGCGCTCCAAATAATTATCATAAAAAGTAGCGTTTTGCTCAGGGTCTAGTACCTCTAAAAGAGCAGAACTTGGATCTCCTCTGAAATCCCTACCTAACTTGTCTATTTCATCCAAAACAAAAACAGGATTTGATGAAGAAACCTTTTTTAAACTCTGGATAATCCTTCCTGGCATGGCACCAATGTAGGTTTTACGATGTCCTCTTATTTCAGACTCGTCGTGTAAACCACCTAAACTCATTCTTACATATTTTCGACCAAGTGCCTTCGCAATACTTTTTCCTAATGAGGTCTTACCAACACCAGGAGGCCCATGCAAACAGATAATTGGAGACTTAAGATCTCCTTTTAACTTCAAAACGGCTAAATATTCTAAAATACGTGTTTTTACCTTTTCTAATCCATAGTGGTCGTCATCTAAAACTCCTTCTGCATGTTCTAAATCGAAATTATCTTGGGTGAATGTTTCCCAAGGCAGATCTAAAAACAATTGTACATAATTCAGTCCTACCGAATAATCAGGAGAAGCTGGATTGATACGACCTAAACGGTCTAGTTCATTATTGAAATGCTCATGTACTTCCTTGCTCCATGCCTTTTCATTTCCCTTTTCTCTAAGATTTTCAATTTCCTTATCAGGAGTATCACCGCCGAGCTCCTCTTGTATGGCCCTCATCTGTTGATGAAGAAAATACTCACGCTGTTGCTTATCTATGTCTGTACGAACCTTATTCTGAATCTGATCCTTGAGTTCCAACATTTGAAGCTCCTTAGTTACATGTTCAAGAACGATTTGAGCTCTGCTTTTGGGATCTAAGTTTTCGAGTATTAACTGTTTTTCCTCAACACCAACATTCAAGTTGCTCGCTACAAAGTGGATGAGAAACACCGACGAGTCGATATTTCTAATTGCAATGGATGCCTCCGACGGAATATTGGGAGACAGATTAATGATATTATTGGAGATATCTTTGATAGAGTCAATGATGGCCTTATACTCCTTATCTTCTTTGAAGGCTTTATCTGGCTGTGCGGTTATTTTGGCCTTTAAATAAGGATCCTCACTCGTAAACTCCCCTATTTCAATTCTCCTTTTACCCTGTATAATAACGGTTGTTGTACCATCAGGCATTCTCATTAATTTAATGATCTTAGCTAGCACACCCGTTTTAAACAAATCATCAGATGATGGGTCTTCCACATCCTGGTGTTTTTGAGATACAACGGCAATCGTTTTATCTCCTTTATTGGCATCCTTTACCAATTTTATACTCTTATCCCTACCAACAGTAATTGGAAAAATCACCCCTGGAAATAAAACAGTATTCTTGATGGTTAATACCGGTAATTCCTCCGGTATATCCATTTTGTTACTCTCGTCTTCCTCTTGTTTAGAGAACAATGGTAAAAACTCTGGGGTTCCATCCATTTGATCGTCCTCATTCATCAAATGCGCAAAAGGCTCTTTGCTATCAAACATTATACTTCTTTTATCAATGGCTATGCCAAAACCTGCACAATCTCCAAAAATACTGAATATGGCCGGCTGATGATTCTTTTGAAAGTGGTTTTTTGCAAATTAACCGACAAATTGACATCATTAAGCCCTTGCTGTCAGACGATACTTGTATAATTCAGGGATTTGTCAGAATTTGCGAAAACAAAATAGAGAATTATGAAACTAAAATGGTTATTTATGGCGGCAGCATTACCTGCCATGGCATTGGTCTCCTCTTGTGGAGATGGAGAAGATGATTTACCGAAACCCACTATTTCCCTTACAGACGATGGTTCATCCATCACTGGAAATGCAGAGGTTATCGGTGGAAAAGAAATCAGTTTTAATATCTCCGCTACAGCTGGTTCTGAATCTTTAAATTCTTTTATGATTATCGCTGAGTGGGGTGATAACATGGAAACGGTATTAGATACTTCAATTAGTGGAAAAACATTTTCGTATGTAGCTATGTTTGATGCTTACGGATCACCTGGTGATGATGTAAAGTATAAGTTTACCGCAAAAGATGGAAACGGCGAGAGCACAACCAAAACAGTAACGTTAGCAGTCGTACCTGAGCAGGTAAGCTTAGATGGAATTGCAAACCAAAAAGTGTTCAATGTCAACTCGCAAGGGCAACACATCGCTTTTGATTTAACCAAAGCCACTCCGATGCTAGATGGTACTGCACCGGCAGAACAAGATATCAAGGATGGAACGGCTAGCGGAGCACAACAGTGGGGTAAAACTTGGACATCTGGTAATGGAACAACGTTTGTTAAAGTAACGTTGAATGATTACAATAATGCTTCTGATTCTAAATACTTATTCAACCTATATAAGGCCAACGAAGACCAAATGACAACTGAAATCGCGTTCGAAGAAGGTGAAGTGATTTTGGCACGTTCGGCTCAAGATGTAGAATTCAATATATTCATCATTAAAATCGATAAAGTTGTAGACCTGCCGGCAATAGGCAACAACAACGATTACGTGCAATTTGGATTCAAAGGTGTATTAGCGATCTAAATAAAGATTTTCAATAAACGTAAAAACCCTCGACCATGTCGGGGGTTTTTCTTTATTTTGAAGATTGAACAAACATGTCAACCCAAATTAATAAAATCGCCGTTTTTACCTCAGGTGGAGATGCTCCAGGAATGAATGCTTGCGTGCGAGCAACGGTTCGTACTTGTATCAACTATGGAATCAATGTCGCTGGTATTACTGGTGGATACGACGGTATGATTCATGATCGTATTTTTCCTATGGAAGCATCCTCCGTAGCAAATATCATTCAATACGGAGGTACCGTATTGAAATCGGCTCGCTCCGAGGAATTTCGAACCACTGAAGGTAGAAAACAAGCATTCGATAACTTACAAAAACACAGCATTGACGCGCTAGTTGCTATTGGCGGTAATGGAACATACACCGGTGCACTAAAATTTCAAGAAGAGTTTAATATTCCTGTTATTGGCTGTCCAGGAACCATTGATAATGACCTCTCCGGAACCGATTATACCATTGGTTACGACACGGCAACCAATACAGCAGTTGATGCCATTGATAAAATTCGAGATACGGCAGATGCACACAATCGTGTTTTCTTTGTTGAAGTAATGGGTCGACATTCTGGTCATATTGCCCTTAACGCCGCATTAGCGGGAGGTGCAGAAGGAGTTTTTATCCCAGAAAAAAATGGAGAATTTGATAATATTCTAGAGTACCATAAAAATAAGACCCGTGAAAAACAGTTTTCGATTTTCGTGGTGGCGGAAGGTGAAGAAGATGGCCGTGCCTATGAACTTGCCAAAAAGTTTCAGAATCATTTCCCTGAGGCCGATACACGTGTGACAGTACTTGGGCATATTCAACGTGGAGGTAAACCTAGCGCAAATGATCGTATTCTAGCTTCACGGTTAGGAGCACACGCCGTTAAAGGGTTGGTCGACGGAAAATCTGGTTATGCCGTTGGTGTAATTAATAATCAAATCGTCTTCACTCCCTTCAAAGAAGCGATATACGGAGAAAAATCGATTAACGAAAACTTGTGGATACTCAACGGTATCCTAACTAGATCATAATCAATGCTTAAGCACCTTAGCATTTCAAAATATGCTCTGATTAACCATCTTGAACTCGACTTTAAAGAGGGATTGACTTCTATCACTGGTGAAACAGGTGCTGGAAAGAGTATTTTATTGGGAGCTATCGGGCTGATACTTGGAAATAGAGCTGATACTTCGGTTGTTTCTGATGGCAGTAACAAATGTATCATCGAAGCTGAATTTGATGTCATTAAATTAAACCTTTCCGGGTACTTCGCAGAGCACGACCTTGATTTTGATGATCTCTGCACGGTTCGCAGAGAAATAAACAACAATGGAAAAAGTCGTGCCTTTATTAACGATACCCCTGTTACTCTATCGGTTTTAAAGGAAATTGGGGCCAAACTTGTTGAGATACAAACCCAGAATACAGGATTACTACTTTCAAGTGCGAAACAACAAACCTCCATCATTGATGCATTGATTGATTCAAAGATTATTGAAAGCTACAAAACTGAATTTAATGAGCTTAAAAAGTTGAAGTCTGAATTCAATCTACTCAATGAACAACTAGAGGAAACGCTTCAACGGAAAGATTATCTCCAATTTTTGGTTGAAGAAATCAACGAGTTAGATCCTGTAAAAGGTGAAGAAATTGAAATAGAACAAGAAATTCAAAAACTAACTCAATCCGAAGAAATTAAAACTTCCTTTTCGCAGGTCGCTGCTGGGTTAACCGAACAAGAAGATAACTTAAGCACTGCACTCTCTCAGTTGACGCAACTCGTCAAACCTCTGGTCAATCTAGACTCTCGATTTAACGATGTCTATAATCGTCTGCAATCAACACAAATAGAGCTAGATGATATATCAAGTGAGGCATTAAGGATAGCAGATTCAACGGAACAAGATGAGGAAAGGTTAAGTACATTAAATCAACGATTTGATAGAATCAATACCCTATTAAGGAAACATCGTCTAGAGGACACGCAATCCTTGATTGATCTGCATGATAAAATGTCTGAAGAGCTACTAGGATTGGGGTCAAAAGACGATCGAATCGCTTATTTAAAAGATCAGATTAACATTCAAGAAAAAAAATGCATTGAGTATGCCTTAATGTGGTCAAATGCTCGAAATCAGTCGGCGGAAACCCTTAAAAATCGGGCGCTAGAAATCCTCCAATCATTAGGCATGGAAAATTCCCAAATTGAATTCGAATTGGAGTTCAATGAAGACAATTTAAAAACTGACGGAGCCGATACCATTCGCTTGTTGTTTAGTGCAAATACAGGCATACCTGTTCAGGAAGTCTCAAATATTGCTTCAGGTGGAGAGCTATCACGGCTAAACTTTGCCTTTAGAAGTGTCGTATCAAAATCCAATCAACTCCCTACTCTCATCTACGATGAGGCCGATACCGGAATCAGCGGAGAAGTGGCGGGTAAAATGGCCGTTCAATTTAGAGAACTCGGAAAATCTCATCAGGTAATATCGATTAGTCACCTGCCGCAAGTGGCTGCTGCAGGAAACCAACAATTAGAGGTTTTCAAAGTAAATACGAATAACACAACATCATCACAAGTACGAGAATTAAACGATGAAGAAAGGATTCAATCAATTGCGGTGATGTTATCAGGAAAGGATATTTCGGAGGCGGCAATAGAGAACGCCAAACAACTTTTATCTTTTTAGCGCGGATTTAGTTTTTCATAGTTAGCATCAACCTCCGTAGGGCTGATCATTGCCGCTTCGGTCGCTAAGAAATCACAGCGTTCATTTTCTACAATTCCAGCGTGTCCTTTTACCCATTTAAATTTCACGTCTAATCCTTGTGAAACCTGAATGTACTCTTTCCACAAATCGGTATTTTTGACATTTTTCCAATTCTTTCTCACCCACCCTTGTAACCAACGTTTGGCTATAGCGTCACATACATATTTTGAATCTGTGTGTACTAAAATTGAGAGTTGCTTATTCTTGATATGTCTTAATGCCATGATTACGGCAAGTAGCTCCATTCGGTTGTTTGTGGTGTAACGAAAGCCTTCGGATAATTCTTTACGATGTTGACCATACATCATCACAACTCCATATCCTCCTGGTCCGGGATTTCCCAAAGCAGCTCCATCTGTGTACACAATTATCTCAGACATGGCACAAACATACCCCTGTTTGATATCCCTATCAAAAAAAGTAATCACCCGTTCCTTTATTGAATACTTTTGTATCCATGAAGGCAGAAATTATCACAATTGGTGATGAACTATTGTTGGGACAAACCGTTGATACCAATAGTGTATTTATCTCAAAGGTCCTGACTCCTTTAGGATTTAACATCCATTACAAACAAGCCATTTCTGATTCTAAACAGGCCATCATTGAGAGTTTAGACCTGTCCATCAAAAGAAGTAAACTTATCATTATTACAGGCGGATTAGGACCAACCAAGGATGATATTACTAAACATACACTAGCCGAATACTTCCACTCGGATTGGAGGTGGGATAAAGATGTTTTAAAACACCTAGAAAGTATTTTTTCAGATCGAGGTAGAGAGTTACTTGATATCAATAAACAACAAGCCATGTTACCCGCACTTTGTGAAACCTTGTTTAATAGGAAGGGAACTGCTCCTGGTATGTTATTTGATATTCAAGGAGTTTGGGTAGCTTCTTTACCAGGAGTTCCATATGAAGTAGTTGAGATTATGGAGCACTCACTAATCCCAAAATTGAAATCTGAGTTCAATATAAAGCCCATTATCAATAGAACCCTAACCACTGCACTTATCCCTGAAAGTAAAATAGCTCAAAAATTAGAAGCGTTTGAAGAATCCATAAAGAACCGTTTCAGTTTAGCTTATTTACCGTCTTATAACATCGTAAAAATTCGATTAAACGCTTTAAATTCTACCATAACTCAAAATGAATTTGAACAAACATGGGAAAAGTTAATCCTTGAACTAGGTAATTGGGTCGTTGACACCACCGACTCCCCTATCTCAGAACAATGGGCCAAAATCCTTAAAGAAAAAGATTTTCAAATTTCTACCGCTGAAAGTTGCACTGGCGGATACATTGGAAATCAACTAGTAAGTGTAAGTGGTGCATCTACCTATTTTCAGGGAAGCGTAGTTTCTTATGCCAATCAAATCAAATCCAATGTTCTAAATGTCGATGCAGACTTAATTCAAAAATATGGATCCGTTTCAAAAGAAGTAGCCGTTGCTATGGTGAACGGAGTTAGTCAAGTTATGAATACCTCGGTAGCCATTGCGACTACAGGAATTGCTGGGCCAACTGGAGGTACTGAAGAAAAACCAGTTGGAACCATATGGATAGCCGTGAAAATCAATGATCACATTTCCGTGAAACAATACAAACTTCGAGGTACACGAATCGAATTTATGTTGCGCGCATTCAATACCGCATTTGTTCAGTTTAAAAACCTTCTTCAGCATAGTAAATAGTTCAACATTCACTCCTATTAATAACTAACTTTGTGGCTTTCATGACAGAGAAAATTCTTATCTATGATTTTGGTTCTCAATACACGCAATTAATTGCGAGACGACTAAGAGAGCTTAATGTATATTGTGAAATCCACCCTTACAATTCAGAAATAAAGCCAGACACCGATACAAAGGGAATCATCTTAAGTGGTAGCCCTTGTTCTGTCAATGATGTAAATCCACCACAAATAGACGTAGATTCTTTGATTAAACAAGCACCTATACTAGGCATTTGTTATGGGGCCCAGTATATGGTTAAAGCAAGCGGTGGTGTGGTAAGCAAAAGTGAGCATCGTGAATACGGACGGGCAAAAATGATTCAAACGGGTGTTCAAAATGCACTCTTAGATGGCTTAAGTCATGAAAGCCAGGTTTGGATGAGTCATGGTGATACTATCGGTGAATTGCCAGCAGATTTTGAGGTTATCGCCAAGTCTGAAAGTATACCTGTGGCTGGATACGAAAGAAAAAACTGTGCTAATCCAGTTTTTGGTATTCAGTTCCACCCAGAAGTGTACCATTCAACAGAAGGTATAGATCTTCTGAGAAACTTCGCATTTGATATTTGTGATTGCGAAGGAAGCTGGACGCCAGGACATTTTATTGAAGAAAACGTTGCGGACATTCAAAAACAAATTGGACCCACAGATCGAGTAATTCTTGGTTTATCTGGAGGTGTTGATAGTTCAGTAGCTGCAGCGTTGCTCAATCAAGCTATAGGTGATAGACTAACCTGTATATTCATAGATAATGGACTGCTTCGAAAAAATGAATTCAGTGATGTACAGGATAGTTACGAATCGATGAATCTTAATCTAAAGGCCATTGATGCCTCTGAGGAATTCTACAAAGAACTCGAAGGATTAACTGATCCAGAGGACAAAAGAAAAACCATAGGACGTGTATTCGTCGAGGTATTCCAAAGGGAAGCAGAAAAAATTCAAGATGCCAAGTGGCTAGCACAAGGTACCATTTATCCAGACGTTATAGAGAGTGTAAGCGTGAATGGACCCTCTGCAACCATAAAAAGTCACCACAATGTAGGTGGACTACCAGAAAAAATGAATCTAAAGGTTATCGAACCTCTTCGTTCATTGTTCAAGGATGAAGTCCGTCGTGTAGGAGCCGCCATTGGACTACCAAAACATTTGTTAGGAAGACACCCATTCCCTGGTCCTGGTCTCGGAATCAGAATTTTAGGCGAAGTGAATCGAAATCGTGTAGAATTACTACAAGAGGCAGATTACATTTATATTCAAAAACTACGAGATGCGGGTTGGTACGATAAAATCTGGCAAGCTGGAAGCATTTTACTACCCGTTAATAGCGTCGGTGTAATGGGTGATGAAAGAACCTACGAACAAGTGGTTGCCCTACGGGCCGTTAGTAGCACAGATGGAATGACTGCAGATTGGGTTCATTTACCCTATGAATTACTCGCGGACATATCCAATGCGATAATCAATCGAGTAAAAGGAATAAATAGAGTAGTATACGACATCAGTTCAAAACCACCTGCAACCATAGAATGGGAATAATATGATCAAGACCCAGAAAACTATCAACATATTTTGTATCGTTTGTTTATCCTTGTTAAGCAAACAAACTTATGCAGCTGATACCGCTGTATTAAGGATTGGATTCTTATTGCCCATTTACAACGATGCGAATTCCAAACAAATTCAAAAAGCAATTGGACAGGCCGCATTGGATTATTACAGCGGAGTAAAGATTGCTATTAGTAGGTTGCAAAACTTAGGTTTAAATACTCAAATTTTTACCTGGGATTTAAACCTAAAAAATGACTCTACACTCATTGAAATCACTAAAAGTAAAGCATTTCAAACTTTGGACGTGCTAGTTGGTCCGTTAGATCAAAAAAGAACCAATATTATCGCTTCAAATCTTCAAAACACCGATTTTCTTTGGATTTCACCGTTAAAGCAACTGAATTTACCCAAAACAGTGAATTCTCTGAACTTTTTCGCAGATGACAACCATAGGATTCGCGGTTTAATTGGAGATTTACGTACTAAATATCATAATCACGACTGGTATTTAGTGACACCTAGAAAACAAAACGAGAGAGTTACGGTTTGGCTAAATGAACTTAAAAAAGCTGGGATAAATTTTAAAACCATAAAATACAGTAACAATAGAATTTACCCTAGGCCAACTCAAAAAAAAGAAGTTTTATTGGTTAATGCAGGAACTAATAACTTCTCAAAGTTATCTCAATATAGAGTAATTTCAACAAAATATGATAGCTACATCGTCGGAGATTTAGAATGGTATCAAAACATGATGTCCATTGCTGAAGTAGATGAAAAACGAATTATTTATCCTCAGATTAATATGATTTATGGGCTCGATAGTATAACAGAATCGTTCACAAAAGAATTTGTAGATTCCTCTCTATCAGAGCCTAGTAAATTTGCTTTCATCGGATATGACCAATTAAATTATATTGGACTAAACTTTTTGGCATTAGGCCATGATTTTTACCACCATTTCCCGAAGGGAGAATACACTGGACTTATCAATAACATCCAAATTACAAAAGAGGCTGATAATCAATGGGTCAATACGGGTATGAGATTGAATCAGTTGGAATTTATTGAAGTACCTAAATAGAAAACGAGGAAGACTCCGAGCAGGATAAGAACTAAAACTCTCTTGAAAAGGCATCCAAGACATTATTCTATCTGTTATGAGATTATTCAAAACTACAAGGGTGACATCCCCTTCCAGCTTTACTTACAAAATATATCTAGAATCAATAAATCTTGGGGTAGTAAAGATAGACGATCCTACCGCGAGCTATCCTATTTATACCTAAAAAATATTGAGTTCTTTGAAAGGCTCACCAATGAAACGGAGTTCATCAAAACCTGGCAACAGTTGGAGGAAGGTACTTTAGCGCATTCTAAGGCTTACTCACGATTTGAATCGAACATTAGTAGATGCGTAAACATTGAAAGGCTAAATGATTGGTATCATACACATGGTCCTGTTTTTGTGCATGCTTTAGCTCCAAACAAACTAAAAGACCAGCTCATATGGAGTGAAGCCGAACCTACCAATTATAAAAATGTCAAGCGTTTTCCTGCCAATAGTCCTATTCAATCTTGGGTAAATAAAGGATGGGCTTATGTACAAGATATTTCGAGCTTTAAAGTCATCTCTGAAAATAAAGAATCCTTTGTAGATAAGCGTATATGGGACACTTGTTCTGGTGCTGGGGGAAAGGCATTGAGCATTACAAGAATTGCGCAACCTAAGGAGTTGATATGTACAGATATCAGGCAAAAAATCCTTGAAAACCTTAAAAGGAGGTTCGAAAATTCACCCTATGACACACCTATACATTTTACTTTCGATGTAGAGAAAGATTCTTTGAATGATCGACTAAAAAAGTCAGATGTTATTTTTGCTGACGTACCGTGTTCAGGTAGTGGTACTTGGCGTAGATCACCTGAACAATTGAATGCCTTTTCTACCGATTTACTTGATAATTATACATCAATACAGGGAAAAATACTCAATCGCCTATTAAGGATGAAATTCACCAATACAGTTATTTATTGTACATGCTCTATTTTCAAAGAGGAAAATGAAAATCTCGTAAGAAATGCTCTTAGTGAAAATGATGAGTTTCTTTTAGAGAAAGAGTCCTACCTAGGGACTGATGATCATAAGGAAGGTGATTATCTATATTACGCCGTATTAAAGCGCCCACTTTAGGTAAATAGCACCCCAAGTAAATCCGCCACCAAACGTACTTAAAATCAGGTTATCTCCCTTTTTAAATTTATCCTGAAAATCCCATAGGAGTAATGGCAATGTACCCGCTGTGGTATTTCCATATTTCTGAATATTGATCAGGACTTTGGAACTATCTAGGCCCATCCTGTCCGCAGTGGCATCGATAATACGTAAATTGGCTTGATGAGGCACCAACCAATCTACATCATCACTGCTTAGGTTATTTCTTTTCATGACCTCGTAACTCACCTCGGCCATATTCGTTACAGCAAACTTAAAAACAGTTTTACCTTCTTGATACACGTAATGCTGACGAGCTTCTACGGTTTCTTTAGTCGGAGGATTCAATGAACCACCCGCGGGCTGATACAAGAAATTTCTTCCCTGTCCATCTGAATGAAGCTTTGCATCAATTACACCTAATCCCTCTTCATTGGGTTCGAGTAATACGCATCCGCCACCATCACCAAAGATGATACATGTATTCCTATCTGTATAATCAATGATGGCGCTCATTTTATCAACGCCTACAACAACCACCTTTTTATATGTACCAGATTCAATGAATTTCGCACCTGTTTGTAACGCGTATAGGAATCCTGAACAAGCGGCGCTCACGTCGTAACCCCATGCATTAGTTGCACCAATTTTATCGGCAACCACATTTGCTGTTGCTGGGAAAATGTAATCACCGGTGATGGTTGCACAGATGATGATATCTATCTCATTAGGATCGATGTCTTTCTTTTCCAACATTGGTAGAATGGCACGAGCCGCCATATCAGAGGTAGCCTTTCCTTCTTCCTTTAGAATACGTCGTTCGTGTATACCTGTACGAGTTCTTATCCACTCATCACTAGTATCAACCATCTTTTCTAAATCTGCATTAGTCAATACAGTTTCAGGAACATATCCGCCAACTGCGGTAATTGCCGCGTTAATCTTCATTTTTTATTTGTTTTCGGTCAGCAATATAGTAAATGCATCCTCAACCTTTCGACAAAAATCACTTTCAACTGATTGTTTTGCCAACTCAGCCATTTTAACAAATGTTTCAGCTTTAGAAATTCCATGTCCAACAACAACTGGTGCTTTAACACCCAATACCAATCCCCCGCCGTGATTTTTAAAATTCAATCCATTTAGGAAGTCATCTTGCACTCCGCGCTTCACAAGTTGGTAGTAAAATCCTTCAATAATTTTTACCATTACATTTCCGGTAAACCCATCACAAACCAATACATCATGGTCATCGGTGAAGATATCTCTACCTTCAATATTTCCTATGAAATTAATCTGGTCCGTCTCTCGCAGTAACTTATTGGCTGCACGAGAAAGTATACTACCCTTCTCTTCTTCTTCACCAATATTCACCAATCCTACACGTGGGTTTTGGATGTTCAATATAGACTCGGCATAGATACTACCCAACAATCCAAATTGCTGTAAATGTTCTGGCTTATTATCTGCATTTGCGCCAACATCTAAAACAATTCCTGGCTGTCTAGATGGTTTGGATACCGTGGTAAGTAAACTAGGGCGATCAACTCCATTAATCGGCTTTAGTATTTGAATTGAACCTACCAACATGGCTCCAGTATTACCGGCACTTAAAAAAGCCGAAATACCACCCTGAGCCAAATCCATAAAGCCCCTAAAAATACTAGAATCTCGTTTTGAAGCCATCGCTTTCACAGGGTGCTCCCCCATTTCAATGACTTCAGAACAATGAACTGTATGCAAACCATCCAAAGAAATCCCTTCCTTGGCAGCTGTTTCCTCCACGATAGCCTTATCGCCATAGAGGTAAAAATCTATTTCGGGGAACTCTTGTTTTGATAGGCTAGCTCCCGTTATTGCTTCGAGTGGCGCAAAATCGCCACCCATAGCATCGATACCTATTTTCGTCATGAGGGTTAATCTTCGTTACGACCCTTCATTACTTTAACTCCGCGATACATACCTGTTTCTAGGTTAACACGGTGATAAAGCGAAACGTCTCCCGTTACTGGGTCTGCGATCATTGGTCTCACGCTTAACTTGTCATGTGTACGACGCTTGTCTCTACGAGTTTTGGATATTTTTCTCTTTGGATGTGCCATAATCTCTTATTTCTTATTCAATAACTTTTTTAAATCGTCCCATCTAGGGTCGGTTGTTTCTTGTTTGTTTGTTTTCTCTGATTTATTTGAATGTTCAAGGTGAGTCAACATGTCTTGATTACAAGGTTTCTCATTAAGATCATCACAATTTTTAACCATTGGTAAAGCGGGTAAAAAACTCTCGTATATACTCTTAGCGATGTTGAACTTAAAGTCATTCGCTGTTAGATACACAATATCTAAGCCAACTTCCTCAGCTTCGTTTACTTTACTAAACTCAGAGTTCAAATGATAAATCACTTTAAATGAAGCCTCAACTGGATAATCCAGACTCTCCAAACAGCGATCACATTGCAAGCCGATAAGTCCTTTAGTGGAAATATCAACCACAGCCATGGTTGCCGTTTTATCAACATTGGCCTCTATTTTCAAGTCTGCACTCAGTACTTGATCATTCTTAAATAACTCAAAGAACGCTCCATCTAACTCATACGTGTACTGATGATTTCCGTTTTGCAGTTTGACGTGCTCAATATCGAAATCTCCCATCATAGAACAGTAATCGTTAAACGAACGGCAAAGATAAATAAATTCAATGTATTATCAGTTATAAACAAAAAAAAGGGCCTCCGTAAAGAAGCCCTTTTAGTATAGATAAATAGACAATCAATATTCCCAAACGTCGTGCTCGAAAATAAATAAGTCGTTTTTAATCTTATCTGATTCCAAAAGCGCGGCTACACCGTCACCCTTGAACTCGGTTTTACCCGAAATATATTGGTCATCCCAATCCGTTTGTTTAACGATATAACTATCGAAGATACGATGCAGATTGATTTGCTGATCCCAATTCAAACGCATGGCGTCGTTGTATCGGTTAAAAACCTGACTCTTCGCCAAGGTTGGACGGCAATCATCCATTTTTAACCAGAACGGACGACTTTCACCAACCATTTTCTTTTTGGTTGAACCATCTGGTTGAGGTTCATCTATGAAGTTTGGTTTGAGAGGAGCGATTCCAATGATGATTGGTTTTAGCTCACCGTGTTTGTAATCAAACACCCAATCCTCCATAATTTCAAACTTCTTGATATCTTCCCATTTGAACTGTACGACGATGGTTGAATCCATATAGTCGTCAGCCGTTGCGGTTTCAGGGTCAATTCCTGACATCAATACAGGTACTTCGTCTAATGAAGAAGTTTCCTCTACAATTTTCTCAGGTGTTATGATACGATTGAACGAGTCATTCGCATAGGCTCTTACCAAACCCTTCGTTCCTAACTCCCAAAAAACTTGGGAAATAGGACTTCTTGGCCAGGTCCACGCCTTATTCAATTTCTGCCTCATATCAATCACCCTCCAGATACGACGACGAAACTTCACATCTGCTTGACGCAAGTATGGACGTTGAATCACCAATTGATCCCCGTGTAACAATGAAATATTGGTATCCTGATTAACGTATTCCGGCTCATAATGAGCAGCTGGCTCATCATCATAATGCGTACCAATTGCTTCAACCGTGATTTTTGGAGGTGCAGGTTTAGCCTCTTGAGTTGAAGAAGATCCTACAGAAACATTTTCTGATCCTGAATCGTCATCGCCTCCTCCGGATCCCCATCCTCCGCCCCAACCTTGAGCATTCAAGGATAAAGAGCTCGCTAAGATTGTGAAAAATATGAATTTACGTATCATTATAATTTATTATTTAACTATCGCACTGGCGTTATCTAATAGTCGTTGCGTCCCATCTGGACCTACAGCCGTGATATCCGAGAAGGACATTAAGTCACCCGACCCAAGAAGACCCAATACGCCTTTAATAGGTGCTAAACTTGCACTTCTACTTGTAGCGAACCGCGGACCATTCGTACGACGACCTACTGCCATAAACTTATAACCTGTCACTTTAAAACGAACGCCTTCGTAAACGAAACCATTTAGTACAGCTGTTGCCGCTTTTTGAATTTTCAGGGCATTCACGTTCACCGCACCTTTAAATTCTACACCTCCACATTGGAAACGCGGATCTGGAACACGGTTAACCTTGAATACTTTTTCTCCCATGGATTTTACACGACCATCTGGAAGACGCACTGCCACTTGTATTTTTACACGGGCATCTGTACGCTTCTTAATTTGCACTTTGTAACGACCCTTAGATCCAATGATTTTTGCTCTGGTAGGACCACCCTTTTGATTCACTATTCTAACCAAATAGTTTGAAGGATCAATTCCACCAACAGATATGGAAACTGGGTTTTCAAGACCTACATAGAAAACCGCAAGCGCATCAGCTGAAATTGCAGCTGAAGGAGCAAAAGCCGTAAATTCAGCTTTACCAACCTTTATTTCTTCACCACCACCTGGTTTAGGAACAGAGATTTTAACATCAAGACTATTGGTACCTGGAGATTGTGGGGTTACTTTATATTTACCTACACCTGCCTCAACCGGAACTGAACTTCCGTTCACAAAAACCTTCATATCCGCCTTTGAGTTGTATGCCGCTAAAAGGATGTCTGCTTCATAGGTTTGACCTGTTACAACCGCCCCTGTTTTGGCGGCTACCACTGGGATAATCGCATCAAATTTAAAGTCAGCCGCACTAACAGACTCAGCTAATGCCTGACAAACCTCAGATTCTAACAATTTAGCATCATTTTCAACTTTGGACAAAATGGCAAATACAGCTGCCAATGGGGCTCCTGGAAAATAAACTTCAGACCAAGGGAGTTTTTGTCCGTCCTTATTTGTTATAGGCCCGGATTTTAACTCAAATGGATTTTTAATATCACCAGCAGCTAGAGAGGTTTTCTGAGCCAGTTCCTGCATTCTATTGTCCAAAAATAAACGAGACTCCTTGTTTTTACCCAGGTTAGTATCTTTTTGTGCTATCTTTAAGATATTGAGCAAGTCGACCCTCGTTTTGTTAATTGCGATTTCGATATCTTTTCCCCGTTTACCATTATTTTCTTCGATAAAGTATCGAACATGATCATCAAGATTATCACCACCTTGCAATACAGGCATTTCCCCATTTGCTTTGATAGTTATCCAGGGATATCCTTTATGCTTTTGATAATCACCCGGCTTATCCTCATCGTAGCTGAAGGCCTCAATCGGATTTACACTCTTATTCTCGGGATCCTGAGCACCCTGCACGTAGCGTAATAGATGAGTTTTAATCTCATGAATGTTTTCCACAAACTCTTTGGTGATCTTATTTGCTTTTTCGCTATAACCTAGAGCTGCTTTTGCCGCATCGTTATCAGAAGCAATTTTATTTAATTGCTCAATCATCTTAACAGTTTTTGAGTCAATATTCGCGGTAGATTTTGATAGCGAATTATCAATAACTGTAAAGGCCAGTAAGATTTCTTTTGTTACGTTCATCGCCAAAAGCGCAGTCAACACGAGGTACATCATGTTGATCATTTTTTGACGTGGACTTACGTTTCCTCCTGCCATATTTCTCTGTTCTTAATTTTATGTAAGACTAATACAATTAACCTTTACCTCCCATAGCGCTTAACATATTGCCATAGATGTTATTTAAATTAGAAATATTCTGATTCAATTGACCAATTTCGTCTTTGAACTGAGCCGTTGCATGCTCTGATTCAGATAGGTTATTCATGACGTTTGATAATGAACTTGAAAAAGACCCTAATGAATCAGAAACTACCGCTGAACTATCGGCAATGCTTCCCATGGTTGAAGTCGCTTTATTCGTAGCATCAACATACTCGTTGGTAGCAACTGCAGCATTAGAAAGAGAGCTCATCTCTTTAACATTTGAGCTTAACGAAGTCAAACCAGAGCCTAAACTTTCAATTAATTCAGGACCCACTTTAGCTTGGCTTAACATTGAATCTAATTGTTGAGATACTCCAGCTCCACTAGACTTCTTGGATGGATCACCTCCAGCTAGTTCAGGATAAACCAAAGACCAATCTGGCTCTGAGTGCACTGGTTCAAAAGCGGAAATAGTAAAAATAGCTGCCTCGGTAAGAAGACCCACTGAGAGCATGACATTCGCTCCAGGAAGGTGAAGAATTTTAAAGAGTGCACCTACGATTACCACGGCCGCACCCACACCGTAAATAAAATTCATGGTCTTTTTCCACTTTTTCGATTCAAAAAAACTTTTGCTCATTTTAAATTTAGTTAATTTTAGTTTGGTTTATTGTTTGTTATGTATTGTTCTTGATTATTTGGTGTCCAAAATTGAACGACCGATATATTCCTGTACGCAGCGGAATCCAACGTAACACTTACTTGTATCCTGGTACTCATAAGTACGCGCTCCACATTCTATGTAATAACCTACATCTTTCCAGCTACCGCCACGGATAACCTTCCTTTTCCGTGAAATCGGAATAGATTCGATTTCCTGCTGCTCTTTCGTATCTTCAGAGTGTTCCTTGATATATACGTTGTAGTTACCGTTGAGGTCGTGCACAAAAGAGTTATTGGTCTCATCCCAAGCCGTTCGTGTCCATTCCGAGACGTTTCCAGACATATTATACAAACCGAAGTCATTCGGAAAGTAGCTGTCTACTCGAACCGGATAAACACCACCGTCACTTGCACCATAATCACCACGAAGTGGTTTAAAGTTTGCTAACATACAACCTTTGGAGTTACGCGCATACGGTCCACCCCAAGGGAAACGATTACCAATACGGCCACCTCTAGCGGCATATTCCCACTCATACTCGGTTGGCAATCTGAAATCTTCGGTATTCGGCAATCCAACATGATCCCAATAGGCTTGTTTTAGCTGTGAACGCCAATGACAAAAAGCTCTAGCTTGTGCCCAGTTTACACCAACAACGGGGTAATCATCGTAACGTGGATGCCAGAAGTATTTGCGCGCCATAGGTTCGTTGTAAGAGTATGTAAAGTCGCGTATCCAACAAAGTGTATCTGGGTAAATCAACACATCCTCATCCACAATAAATTGCTCACGATTTTTTGGGTTATACTTATCTCTATCAATATCAGCAGCCAACGCAAGATCAAACCACTGGTAGTGATATTTTAACTTTCTAGTATCTATTTGACGCTTAAAACGGAACCTCTCAGCACCTTGGTAATACATTTCACGATAGAGTATATCGTCGAAGTTTTCATTCTTGCTCTTGTATTTCGGATCTAATGGCTCGTTAAAGTTGATGTATTTGATAGGATCCCCGTTATTGTCAACTGCGTTTGGATCGTAATAGTCATCCATAGGGTCACCATTATCGCGCGAAACAAATAACGCAACACCTTCAGAGGGCTCCTGAGATTTATTCATAAGTACGCGAAGTACACCATCGGGTATCGCTTGGTCTAGAACCGATCTCGACATAGAATCTATCACATAACTTACAAACTGACGGTATTCGTTATTGGTTATTTCGGTTTCATCCATCCAGAAACCAGAAATCGTCATTTGCTTGTTAGGCTCAAGATAAGATTGAAAAATATCTTGTGTTCCTTGACCGGTATGAAACGTTCCTGTGCGCACATATACCATTCCAGGCGGTTGAGGATGAAGCCACGGACTTCTTCCTTGGACACCAATAAGGTCTCCAGTATCACCTGGACAACCTGCTATGAATACCGCAACTGCAATCATCGCTATACCTTGTATCTTGCGTGATTCTCTTGCAATTCTGCCCACATTCATTGCTTTTCCTAAAGAGATGAAATCCTTCAAACGGTTTTTCATGATCATATTCTTTTATTTCAAGTATAATTCTTGTGAAGTTGCAAAAATATGGAAACTCGTCGATTTTCCAATCTATTCACTCCTTCGAAATCTTTAACGATAATATTTTGTGTTTATTGTGTGTGGATAAAATTAATCTACATTTGGATCACGCTGCATCCAACGAGGGTGGCGATAAATCTTTGGTGGACGATCAGGTAAGGTAAAGTTGAAACAGTAATTCACTTGCAGCTCATGCGTTCCAAAACTGGTGCGTCGAACATTGGACAATGTGATATCGTATGAATAACCTACTCTTAATGTTTGTTGTTGGCCAGTGCCTGAGGCACCGATGGGCACATAATAACCAAGCATTAAACTCAAGGCATCGACACCAGCAATGTAACTTCTTAAATTAACACCAGCAGCATACAAGCTGTTGTATGTCACCATACCTTGAATATCTAATTCAGGCTTGATAAAACCCCCATCCTCACCCATTGCTGACTTTAAAAGAACCGCGGGTTCTAAGCGCAAAGCAGGATTACCAAGAAATTGTTCCATTCTAGTTCCTCCTGCAATGTATAAGTTTGGTGTTGTAGCCGTAGCGACAATATTACTGCTCCCTACGTTGTATTGAAATTGACTTGGTAGCATATTGGTCATACTTAAAGAAGCCCAAATTCCATCCATGATATTCGGATTGGTATAATATGCCCCTACTCCCATATTGATTTTTGTATCTCCGGTTAACCCAGTTGGTATGTTAGGGTCGTTAGGATCGTGGTAACGAAGTTTAGTTCCGTCAAGTTGTTTTGTGAGTGACGTAATTTCTAAACCCACACGAATGCCAGAACCATCAGGTAATTCATATGCACCTGCAAGTCCTCCTCTAAAGTAAGTACTGTTTTCGTAACCTAATTGATCAGAAATAAATGCGGCGTAGGCTCCTCCCACATTCTTTTTCTCCTCTCCAATCTTCCAACGAATTGGAGCACTAAAACCAACACCAGTCGTTCTTGGATTAATTCCTGTTACGATTTGATTAGGATTTCCTGCTGGGAAACTCGGATTTTGCGCACCAATCAACGGAGATTCATCATCATAACCTACCCACTGCTGATGATTAATCGCGTTTAAGCAAAAATTATTCGAAGCACCCGCATAGGCTGGGTTGTACAATAATTTGTTGTAAGCAAAGTGGGTATAGGATGGATCCTGTTGTGCTTGTAGCTGCAGAATGGATATTCCACCGAGCAACAACGCGGCGCTTTTTGCTTTGAATTTCATCGATGAAACCATAGAATTCAATGTTTAACAAATATGGGGGAATAATCATTACTGAACAAATAATTTTAAAGCATCCAAAAGAACCTTGAGTTTCAAATGAACTTAGTCTTACCACGTTACTAATGGAGTAACCAAGTGCTATCATATTATTATACAAATAATTAAGCTCAAAATCTTTCGTACACTCTTGACTATTCTTCACCAACGTGAGCAATTCGTGGATAACACCCAAAATTTGCCAATGGTGTCTACTTTTTTAATCGCCATATTTGTGTACATAATATTTCAACCAAACATGCCGAATATATTAGTTGTAGATGACGAAGCCCCAATCAGAGAAACGCTCAAGGAGATTTTAGAATATGAGAACTTCGAGGTAACTCTTGCTGAGAATGGTGAAAAAGCTTGGCAAATAATCCAAAAGAATGACTTTGATGTTGTTTTGTGTGATGTAAAAATGCCTGGAATTGACGGTGTTGAGCTTCTGGAACGTGTTCATGCTATTAAACCTGAGACTCCTGTAGTCATGATTTCGGGGCATGGAAACGTGGAAATGGCCATCGACAGTACCAAAAAAGGTGCTTTTGACTTCATCACCAAACCACCAGATCTTAATCGTTTGTTAATTACACTTCGGAACGCAATTGATCGTAATAACTTGGTTGTAGAAACCGCGGTACTCAAAAGAAAAGTTGCGAAAACCTTTGATATCATTGGCGAAACTCCGGCTATCACAAAAATTAAAGATACGATTGAAAAAGTTGCCCCTACAGAGGCGCGTGTGTTGATTACGGGTGAAAATGGGACAGGTAAAGAGTTAGTTGCTCGGTGGATACACGAAAGAAGCACAAGAGCTGATAATCAATTGGTTGAAGTTAATTGCGCCTCTATACCTACTGAACTTATCGAGAGCGAATTGTTTGGTCATGAAAAAGGCAGTTTTACATCCGCTATTAAACAACGAATTGGAAAGTTTGAACAAGCACATGGTGGTACACTTTTCCTAGATGAAATTGGCGATATGAGTATGGCTGCTCAAGCAAAAGTACTCCGCGCGATTCAAGAAGGTCGTATAAACCGTGTGGGTGGCGACAAGGAAATCAAGGTAGATGTGCGAATTGTTGCCGCCACCAATAAGAATCTCCTTGAAGAGATAGAAAAGGGGAATTTTAGAATGGATTTATATCACAGATTGTCCGTAATACTCATACATGTTCCAACATTGAACGAGCGTACAGATGATATCCCACTAATCGCAGATAAATTCTTAAAAGAAATTTGTTCAGAAAACGGATTAATTGAAAAATCATTTTCCAAAGATGGTTATGCTGCTTTACAAGAGGTAAACTGGACAGGAAATATTCGTGAGTTACGTAACGTTGCTGAGCGATTGGTGATTCTATCTGGCAAAGAGATTACGGGAGATGATGTTTACATGTACAGTAATCCTGCACAACGAGGATCAGATCCTTTTGGCGTCGTTGATGAATATCAAACCCTCCAACAATTCAGAGATTGGGCAGAAAAAGTTTTTATTGAGCGCAAATTGATACAGAACAATTGGAATGTGGCTAAAACCGCGGGTGAAATTGACATCCAAAGAAGCCACCTTTACAATAAAATTGATAAATACAGCCTTAAGCGCCGATAAAAGATGGACACCCAAGTGGGTTCGAATATTGGGATTGCCAAAAAGTATTTGGATGATGGTTTCGCGGTAGGTATTCCTACTGAAACCGTTTATGGGTTAGCGGCTAACGCTTTTAATGAAGATGCTGTAAGTCAGATATTTAAAATAAAGAATCGCCCAGTCTTCGATCCATTGATTGTTCATGTAGCAGATTTAGACGTTGTCGGCAGGATTACTACCCATATTCCGGAAAATGCTAAGAAGTTAGCCGAAGAATTCTGGCCTGGACCATTGACATTGATTCTCAATAAATCTTCTCTCATTTCAGATTTGGTCACTTCAGGACAATTAACAGTTGGTGTGAGAATTCCTCGTCATGCACTTACTTTAGATTTATTAAAGGCACTAGAATACCCATTAGCAGCGCCTTCAGCCAATCCGTTCAAATACGTCTCTCCCACCTCTGCGCAACATGTAATAAATCAATTGGGTGGAAAACTACCCTACATTCTAGACGGCGGCCATTGCGAGGTCGGCCTCGAATCAACTATTGTAAGCTTTGATGATGAAACTCCAGTAATTCTTCGGCTAGGAGGCATAACAGAGAATCAAGTAAAAGCAATTTGTCCAGATGTTCGAGTGAAAATTCAACACTTACCTGATTCAGTAACCATACCGGGTCAATTATTGAAACATTATGCGCCAACTGTTCCATTTATTCCATTAACACAAGATTCAGGCTCAATAAAGGAGGATGATGAAAGCATTGGTTACCTATTCTTCAATAAACCAAACGAGCAAATATTGAAAAACTCCAAGTCTAAGATTAAATGGCTAACACAAAACGCCAATATGAATCAAGCAGCTTCAAACTTATACTCAATGCTAAGAGAGTTTGACGGTCAAAACCTAAGCAGAGTGTACTTTGAATGGGCTCCAGATGAAGGTTTAGGGAAGGCTATCAATGACCGCTTAGAGCGTGCTCAATCTAAGTAATAATCTTCCAAAGAATCTTCTAAGAATTCTTTGGTATTCTCCAGTACATCCCAAAAATCAATAGGCGCTTTTCCTAGGTGTTCTAATGGATGTTGCACACCGAAGGTATGACTTTGATCCTGCACCGGTAATAAAACGGCATGCTGACAAGCATTAGCAATGTTTTCTGCAGCAGAATACGGTACAGATTCGTCTGCAGTACCATGGATAACTAATAATGGTTTATCTGTTTTTCTGGCTGCTTCTAAAATGCTATATCTGGACTTATTTTGTTCGTATTCATTTAGCATTGAAATATCAAGTGGCATTTCTTGTTTTGTGCGTGCGTTATGAATGAATACTCTTCGGTCCTTTTTCCATTGTTCGATACTAATGCTTTTGAATAAATGCTCGTAGTCGTCAATGGCTGCCCATATAACCATACTTCTCACCCAATCGGGAAATAGATGTGAAAAGACCAATACATTTCCACCACCACGGCTATGACCAATCCAATCTATTTTCTCAGGATGAAGGTGATAACCCTCACCCTCTTCAGAAGCTATCCAACGAGCAACGGATTCCAAATCTCTTAATTCTTGACCTACAGAATTATGTGCAAACATTTTTAGTTGATCAAAATCAGTTTTGTCCACCCCATTATGGGAGTGGTTGAAGGTGATCAACGCTCTTTTCTCAGTGACTAAGTAATCATGTAGATGTGGAATAAATCCCCAGTCCTTAAAACCTTTGAAGCCATGACAGAAAACAGAAACTGGAATTTTCTCTCCGATCGGAGCCATTTCAGGTAAAAACAAATCGACGGCCATTGTGTGACCGTCGATAGTCTTAATTTGTATGGTCTTTTTTAGACTCAAGCGGTGCCCAGGACCGGAGTCGAACCGGTACGGGTTTAACCCCACTGGTGTTTGAGACCAGCGCGTCTACCAATTCCGCCACCTGGGCATTCCTTCTAAAAGGAATGCGAAAATAGAGATTTGAATTGTAATTATCAATGCGTAAAAAATGAAATTATTTTCTTTTCCATTCAATGACTTCAATATTTTTCACCGCTCCTTGAAGTATTTCAAATCTTATGGCCGTGCGTACCTTATGAAATCCGTGAAGTCCAACAGCTCCTGGATTAATAAATAACCAGTTTTTCTTTTGGTCTCGTTCAACCCTTAATAAATGCGAATGACCGCATATGTAAAGATGCGGTATATATGCCATGGCCATTGTCATCCATTTTTCCGGATATTTATATGGTTTCCCTCCAATATGGGTAATAAAAACCCGCAGGCCGTCAACTTCAAATGATAAATATTCTGGGTAAAACTGACGAACATCTACCCCATCAACATTCCCAAATACGCCCCTTATTACAACTCCTTTTTCTGTGATTTTTTGATGAAGTTCAAGATTTAACCAATCCCCTGCATGCCAAACTTCGTCTGCCCAATCCACATGTTTAAGAAGTCCCTCATCTACAAAGCCATGATTATCACTCAGAAGCAGAATTTTCATTTAATATCCTTTTAAAACCGTACCATGCAAATACCCAAATTATCGGAAACAATGGAACTAAATAACGAGCAGTTCCCACCGGACCAATAAGGACCGTATATCCCAAGATAAAAATGCACGATGCCCAGACCCAATATTTTTTGAAATCCAAAACTCTTACACCAAGCCAAAGCAGGCCGAGTCGTATGAAGGACAACAACGCAAAAAATCCAATATAAAACCATTGATAGATTGGAATACTCCCTTGGTTGTTAGTTGAATTGACTTGCAATAATCCTTTGGTCTCCGTCCAATTGAAGAATACCATCGCATCGTACCTCCCGGGATCAATAAACATCCGAAGCATTCCTTTTATGTGAACCCAAGCATAAGTAATTGGATAGTCAAACACCGAGCGATAAAATGCGTTCATCATCCATTCTCCTTTGGCCATATCTCGGTTTGACATACTCGCTAATGAATGGGCCTCTGCGCTGTATATTGAATCTGCGTAAGTCCCCCCTTTCTCTTCATTGATGAGCATGTATCTATTGTAGTCATAGGCGTTTGTGGTACTAACAGATGAAATCCCAGAATATCCATTGGAATGATTCCAAAATAACAAAAGCGTTACTGCTAATATTGGTAATATCCATGAAACACTCGTTTCAATAAACCGCCGTTCTTTCATGTAATGCACCATCGAGATTGCAAAATTCAAAAGGGTCAAGAATATAAAAATGGGTTTTAGTAGGATCAGAAAAGCAGATGCCATTCCTGCAATCCCAAACCCTCTATTTTTCACAGCTACCAACCAAATAGCAACTCCAAGTTCGGCCCAAATTTCAGGCATTACGAACCCTGTATAAAAATATTGAAGTGGAAAAACCACGCATACGATCCAAAACCATTTCATGCTTTGTGGAGTCTCGTTCTCTAACGCAAAGTGCCTGTAAATCAAGGCAGGCAATGTGATTGAGATAACCCATTGAAGAAAAACGATTACGTATTTATTCGTAAGCCAAAGAATGAAAGGATACAATGGTGTTCTTCTTGCGAATCCCATCCAATAACCATCGACAGAGACAAAGGTCGAATCTTCTCCAAAAAAGAATGAGCCATATTGCGTGTATTCGGTGGTATCTAGTAGCTCTTTAGGATTCAATAAATGCCATATAACAAAGGCGGTTACTAAAATCAAATAACACTTCGACAGTGGGCTCGAATAGACTTTTTTTATCTGAAAAACCATTGTTGAATGATTGAAAAAATGGATGTGAACACAAAGAAAGCGAACTTAAACTCGAAGGTTTTCAATTTATAAGTCCATATAGCGAGAATCAATATAATGATGGGTAGTCCAAAATGGCGTAACTCACGTGGATATTTGTAAACATATGGATTTATTTTGGTCAGTACTGGGTGATTCTCATCTAAACAAAATCTAATATTCTTAAAGATTGGAGTGATATAGACAAAAGCTTTATCTCCTTCTTTTGCGCGGTAATAGGTACTTTCATCCACTTCTACGAGTAACACATTATCTTCTGTATTCTCGCCAGAGGTATCGATTAATAACAATGCGAAATCCAGGTGTTTATTCACCTTGAATTCTTGATCTAAAGAAACACTTTGCTCACTATTAGTGATGGAATAAAGGCGGACAATCGGACTTAAAACCTCATCCGCAATATTAAGGGTTGCATTAAACGATAACAGAACCAAAAACAGACCTACGAAGCGGGTGAGTTTAATTTCCATACCCGTTCGATTGAATGTTTATACTTCAGTATTCATATCCCAATTCTCCAAGTGCTCTGCTACCCTCTTCACGAACATTCCGCCCAATGCACCGTCCACCACACGATGGTCATAGCTATGGGAAAGAATCATTTTATGACGAATAGCAATAACATCACCTTGGTCTGTTTCGAGTACCGAAGGCTTCTTTGTAATGGTACCAACCGCCATAATAGCTACTTGGGGCTGATTGATAACTGGGGTACCTGCGATATTTCCAAATGAACCAACATTCGTTAACGTATAGGTACCACCTTGAATTTCATCAGGGGACAACTTATTCTCTCGAGCGCGAAGGGCTAAATCATTCACCGCACGAGTCAAGCCCAATAAGTTCATACTATCTGCCTGTCGAATCACCGGAACAATGAGATTCCCGTTTTTCTGTGCAACAGCCATTCCCATATTGATGTCGCGTTTCTTAATGATTTTATCACCATCCACGGAAACGTTAATCATTGGAAACTCTTTAATGGTTTTAGCTAAAGCCCAAATAAAAATAGGCGTAAAGGTCAAGTTCTGACCTTCTCGCTCTTTAAATCCTTTCTTGATCTTGTTCCTCCAATTAACGAGGTTGGTCACATCTGCTTCCACAAAACTGGTTACATGGGGACTGGTCTGCATGCTCATTACCATGTGATCAGCAATCATTTTACGCACACGATCCATTTGAATAATTTCATCACCCTGGCCTACAGGTATTGCTGGCTTTTCTGAAACAACCATGGATTTTTCGGGTGTAAACGAAGCCTTACTCGTCACAGATTCACTTATTACAGAAGTTGCTGGAACTGCATTACCTCTATTTTTAATGTACTTGAGAATATCGGCTTTGGTTACACGACCCTCTAAACCGGTCCCTGTGATGGTTTCTAGTTCATTTGATGGAATTCCTTCTTGCGAAGCTATGCTCATCACCAATGGGGAGTAAAAGCGATTTGAATTCTCTGGTTTCGAAACGATGTTATGCGCAACCGGTTTTGCTAATTCAGCAGCTTCCGAGATTTGATTTTCAATCTCTTCAACTGGACTTTGCGTTGTTGGTTCTTTGCTTTCTGAAGTATTTGGGGCTTCTGCCACTGTTTCACCGTTTCCATCTATCATGGCAATGGCTTCTCCCACTTTCACAACGTCACCATCTTGAAATAATTGCTGTGTAAGAACCCCTTCCGAAGGACTTGGGATTTCGTTATCTACCTTGTCTGTAGCAATTTCCACAATTGGTTCATCTTTCTCAACACGCTCACCAATATTCTTCAACCAACGAATTACCGTTGCTTCACTAATACTTTCTCCCATTTTGGGAACGAAGATTGGATTCTCTGCCATAATAATTATACCGCGAATTTCGCTAATTTATTGTATCGTACCAAGTAGTTGAAGTTATTCCTCATCTCTCGTCTGGCCTATGAAGCGCATAATTTCTTCTACCTCTTTTTGTTTTTCAAGGTTTTGTTGCTCTGAATAAGCGAAGTGCATATTTCGAAGAATACGTTTAAAAATCTCAATGCTCTCACAAGGGTTATAAAAACTCGATTTTGGTTCAACCCCTATCACTTTTAAGAACGCGTCAACACTTTCCTCGGTGAATACTTGACCTTTTGAAAAAGGGTTAATGTAAAACATTATACGTTCAATATGATCTAATTTCAAATCTTCACGTTTAAGGTTTTCAACAAATTGAGATTCGTTATATAGCTTACAATAACCCAACACAAAATGTTGAGGTAAATTAATCCCAAAAACAGGCATTCCGAGCTCCTGAGCTACAAACATATACAATATCGAAAGTGAGATTGGATTACCCTTTTTAGTTTCTAAAACACGTGTGATGATAGAATTATCTGGTGAATGGTAATTGTCACTATTACCTTGGAAACCATACACCTCAAAAAATACATGATTTAAGGTTTTGATCTTATCGATAGGGTTTAGAATACCAGAGAGCTTAACCCAGGCATCAATTTTGAGTCTACTGATATGGGCTTTGACCAAACCCATATCAAAATTAGGATATTGGATTCTACTCGCTAGTATCCACCCTTGCATTGGGTCTGGGTGATCAGACGACAACCAATCCGTAAGGTCTTTTTTTAATCGATTTTGTTGGATCTTTTTGAGGACCTCAGCAATACGCTTATTTAGTTTTTCACCATACTGCCCACTCAGCCATACCTCTTCTAATGGATCTGCGAATTCATCTCCACTTTGTAGGATTTGATCTTCAACGATATCCACCACTTCTTTATCGGGGTCATCCAATAAAGTAATTAGTGCATGTAATTTTTTATGGTCAACCAATATCGAAATTTACTATTTCTTTTTGGCTTTTCCTTTAGTGGCTTTAGAAGCTGCTTTTTTCTTAGGTTTGGCATCTTTGGCCAATGCCTCTATCATCTCTACCGTAATATCATCGATTTCGGTATCCTTTGGGATTTTTATGTTGAGTTTTCCGTATTTGATGAAAGGGCCATATCGACCTTTTTGAACCGACATATCATCGTGACCTTCAAAAGTTTTAAGCATTTTCTGCCTTTCGTCTTCTTTTTTCTTTTCGATCAGTTCAACAGCACGCTCATAATTAATCTCAAAAGGATCTTCATCTTTCGGGATACTTGCAAATAAACTCTGATACCTTACATACGGTCCAAAACGTCCTTTGTTAACCTGAACGGCATGGCCTTCATACTCGCCTAAATCCCTTGGTAAACTTGGGGAAGATAAAAACTCCGTAATGATTTCGTTTATTCGTTCTTGATTCAACGATAGAACCTCTGATTCGTCCTTTAAGTTGATGTATTTTTCTCTGAATTTGAGATATGGACCGTATTGACCATTTCCCACTTGAACTTTGTCTCCTTCAAACTCGAATCCGTGGTTGAAAAGTGACAACAGCGCTATTGCTTCATCAAAAGTTACCGTTTCTAATCGCTGTGTCTTTAACAAACTAGCGTAGGAAGGTGTCTCGGTTTCTTCTCTAGAACCTAACTGAACCATAGGGCCATATTTTGCCATACGAACAAGAACCGACAGATTAGTTACTGGGTCTTTACCTAAAATTCTTTCTCCGCTTACCCTTCCTGCATTTTTTGTGGTTTCTGTTACCGTTATCTTAAACGGCTTGTAGAATTCACCCAACATCTTCTGCCATCCCTGTAAACCTTTAGCGATCTCATCAAATTCCTTCTCTACAGAAGCAGTGAATCCATAGTCCATAATTTGCTTGAAATTTTCAGATAAAAAGTCTGTAACGAGCATGCCAATGTCTGAAGGGAATAATTTATTCTTTTCAGCCCCGTAATTTTCTTCGATACTTGATTCCTTGAGCTCGCCGTTTTTCAAAATCAATTCAGGCACAGAACGTTGTTGCGCGTCACGGCTTTCCTGGGCAATATATCCACGTTTTTGAACGGTTTGTATGGTTGGTGCGTAGGTAGACGGCCTACCAATGCCTAACTCCTCTAATTTTTTCACTAACGACGCTTCCGTAAAACGAGGGGGATGTTTTGCAAACTTCTCATTCGCCTTGATTTCTGAATAACTTAATGGTTCGCCTTTCATTACTTTAGGAAGTAATCCTTCGGCCTCGTCATCATTCTCATCATCTGAGCTCTCTAAATAAACCTTTAGAAAACCATCAAACTTAATCACTTCACCCTGCGCCTTAAACAACGTACTTTCAACTGAATTACTAACACTGAACGTCGTTTTCTCTAATTGAGCTTTGGCCATTTGTGAGGCAATAGCTCTTTTCCAGATTAACTCGTATAGGCGAACTTCTTGGGGATTTGAGCCCGCTTGGTGTTTATTGAAATAGGTTGGCCTTATCGCTTCGTGTGCCTCTTGTGCATTATCGCTTTTAGTAGCAAAGTTTTTCGGATGAGAATAGTTCTCACCATATGCCGTTACGATCTCTTGTTTAGCTCCATCTATAGCGGTTTGGCTCAAGTTGGTAGAGTCCGTTCTCATGTAGGTAATGTGACCATTTTCATAAAGCTTCTGAGCCAACTGCATGGTTCGGGAAACGTTATATCCTAACTTCCTAGACGCTTCTTGTTGTAGAGTAGAAGTCGTGAAGGGGGGCGATGGACTGCGGTAAGCAGGTTTTACCTCAATATCGGAAATATTAAAATCAGCATCCTTGATACTCTCAAGAAAACTAAAAGCAGCATTTTTATCTTTAAAACGCTGAGAAACCTCAGCCTTAAACGATTTACCTTTCTCGGTTACAAAAGTCGCCGTGATCTTAAAGTCGCTTTTCTCTGTAAAATTCAGGATTTCCCTCTCTCTCTCAACTACCAATCGAACAGCTACCGATTGTACCCTTCCAGCGCTTAATTTGGGTTTAACTTGTCGCCATAAAACAGGTGAAAGCGTGTAACCTACGATTCTATCAAGAATTCTACGTGCTTGTTGCGCATCTACTAAAAATTGATCAATATCCCTTGGATTCTCAACCGCTCGTTGTATGGCTGGCTTCGTGATTTCATTAAATACGATACGCTTGGTATTTTCTTTTTTGAGTTTTAATTCCTCAAATAAATGCCAAGAAATGGCTTCTCCCTCGCGGTCCTCATCCGTTGCTAACCATATAATATTTGCTTTTTTAGCTAATGCTTTTAATTCCTTTACAACGGGTTGCTTCTCTTTGGAAACTATATATTTTGGTTGAAATCCATTCTCCACGTCGATGGCTTCGTTGCCATCTGCAAGATCGCGTATGTGCCCTTTGCAGGATACCACCTTATAACCACTGCCTAGAAATTTTTCGATTGTTTTTGCCTTTGCAGGCGACTCAACGATGACTAAGTTCTCCATGTTATTTAACTCCGTAGATTAAGGTTTGAGTAAATGTTCCCATGTTAGTAGTAACACGTATCATATATAAACCGTTTTGTAAATTTTCACGATCTAAATCCCATTTATTGAGCCCATTTGCTAATGTACCATTGAATATGTGCTTCACTTCTCTTCCAGTCATATCGTATAAACCTATGTTAGCGTTAATGCCTCCTCTTTTTACCTCAAGTGATAATTGAGACTTTGAATCAGCGGGATTAGGGAAAACATTAATGTTGATATCGTCCGTTTTTAGTTCATCAAAACCCGCATACCAATTCCCCATATTTATATTATCGATGAAGACAGGGTTTCCACCATCGCTCAAAACATCTATTCTAAATATCGCACTTTTAGCATCTCCGTATCCCAAACTGGCAAGTGATGCCAAACCATGTCGCCTCCAATGGCTACCTTCCGTTGGCACCCAATTAGAAGAATAAGGTGCATTCACGCTGTATGACAAACCTGTTCCACTTCTCTGATAGACTTGATTCCATGTACCTCCACAATCCGTAGAAATAAATAATTTTAGTGTTTCAGAACTATTGGCGTTAGGCTGAGCGTAGGAAGCATAGAATGTAAATTTCGGAGACTGGCCAACAGGCATCGATGCTATATTAAATGAAGGTGTTTGAAAACTGTACACAACCCCTGCCGGTGTTTGTGAAGTTATCGGAGCAACAAAGCTGTAGGAGCCTGTAAAACTAGCAATATTCGTCCGATTAAACCTATAGGGTAAATCCGATAGATGTACATATCTGCTTGTTTGCACAGGGTCTCCATTCTCAAACCCTTCTTCCGTATTAGGAGCCTCCTCCCCTTCTGCAGGAGATACTGTAATGTAATCTGTCTTGGAAATCTCATCGGCTCCATAAGGGCTGCTGGCTCTTAATTTCACAGGATACACACCAGGTTCTCCGTACGTAACACTAGGGGTCTCTTCAGTAAATGTCGTTTGATTTGCACCTTCAAAGGTCCAAACTCTGGATGTTACGGTACCTAGACAACTTAAATCATAAAAAGTGAGGGGTTGTCCAACACAAACAATTCTGCTGTTTGAACTAAATTCAGCTCTAGGTTTGACTGTTTGCTTAGTAATACCAGTTGCGATCAAATTGGATGTAGAATAAATGTTGCTGCGGTAACGACCAATATTGTACGCCATTCTTGAAATCTGATCCTTCGTGAATGCACACATACAAGATCCACGTGAATAATCCATGTAATTTTCCCACATATCTGGCAAGTCTGGATTGTCGGTTGAACAAGAGTTTCCGTTAGATGGACAATTGGCATTAGTGAATGTACTTGCTACTGGTGGTGTATCATCACATTGATCACCCCCGGTACAACCTCCTTGGAATGTATGAAACAGACCTAACCAGTGACCAATTTCATGGGTCAAGGTCCTTCCTTGGTCACTCGCGACTGCAGTTCCAATGGTACCTACGCGGTCATGACGCATCACGACACCGTCTTTGTTAAAGCTACTCGTCCATGGGAAAACAGCATACCCTAACACGGTTCCAGAGGAAGATCCGGAGGTGATGTTCGTAACCACCCACACATTCAAGTATTTACGGTAATCCCAGTAAATTAGGTCTTTCACCTTTTCCTCATTCATATCCATATCGATATGAAGCGGTGAATAAATCCTATTGACACCATCAAAACAATTTCCTTGAGGGTCTCTAGAAGCAAGTTCAAATTTTATGTCCGCACTACCCACCAAATTGGTAAAGTCTGATCGCAACTTGGATTTATTCGCATTGGTATAGCTAAAGTCCTCATTTAGCACTCTAATCTGATCTAAAATTTGATCTCTAGAAATATTTTCGGGCCCGCCTGTATGGATTACGTGAAAAACTACAGGAACGGTATATGAGGCTCGCTTTTGGGGTTCATTTAATAAGCGCTCACGGTATTGTTTTGCCTCTGCATTGGCCTTAATTTCTTCAATCTTTGCATCGGGATGATTTCTTAAAATATGTGCATAATGATCATCCGTACCACACACATGTTGAGCTTGTGTAACCGTTGAAAAACCAAAGAGACAAGCAAAAAACAGCGTTTTCTTCATTGTCTGCAAAGAAAGTCTAAAAGCGTTGAGCATTAAAATCTATGTCGTAAAAATTTGATAATTGGTTGCCTTACATCTATAATTTCACTCCGAAAAAAGCATCTTTCATATGAAAAAGCTGCAATGCATGTACATCTTGTGTGATAGCTATGATATCCCATTGAATTTGTTTTTGTGTTGGATATAACTCATTGTATTTGTTCATACTTCTGATTAAGTGACTTTTCTTCAACCGGCTAATTTTGTCCTCAGGGAAACCATTTGATCTTGCCGAATTTGACTTTACCTCGATAAATACTCTTCGATTCAAATTTTCCATGATTAAATCAATTTCTCGATGCGCATCTTGCCAATTTTTATGAAGCAGTGTAAAGCCATTCCTATTCATCCAATTCTCTGCTACTAATTCAAATTCAGCACCTATACTTCTTTTATTCATTAGACCAATATGAATAACAAAGGTCGAGAAGCAATAGGTATAAGCATCTAATTCACATTAAATTTGCGCTATGAAGAATTGCATTATTCACCGATTAAAGACAAAATCTTATGGCGAGGTGTTAGAAATGCAAAAAAACTTATTTGAGGAAAACATTCAGCGTAAACGTAATCAGCAACCAACGAACAATCATTTATTAATTGTAGAACACCCACACGTATACACTTTTGGCAAACATGCCAAAAGTAATAATCTACTCGCAAGTCCAGAATATTTAAAAACAATGGGTGCTGAAATCCATCATATTGAACGAGGCGGAGATATCACCTATCATGGACCAGGACAACTAGTTGTTTACCCCATTTTTGATTTAGAATCCCTGAATTTAGGGATTAAATCATACGTTGAAAAAATTGAAGCTGCCATCATGGATGTCCTTAATCAGTACGGCATAGAAGCAAGTACCATTTCTGATCGTATTGGGGTGTGGATTGGCGTTGGTACACCGCATGAAAGAAAAATTGCAGCCATTGGCATAAAAAGCAGTCGTTATATCACCATGCATGGACTTGCCTTGAACGTCAACACCGATTTAAATATGTTCAATCATATCGTTCCCTGTGGCATACCAGATAAGGCGGTTTGCAGTATTGAAAGCGAGTTAAACGAAAAAAAGGATTTGTTTGAAGTTCAAGAAAGAATGATTGATGCCTTCATTTCTATATTTGAATTACAAATATGAAAAAAAGTACCCTAGCTCTATTTTCCGTTTTAGGAATTATTGTTTTGTTCTTTGGAATGGGTTGTTCCACTTACAACGGATTGGTCAATTATGATGAAGAAGTTGACAAATCTTGGAACAATGTTGAAACCCAGTATCAGCGCAGAAGTGATTTGATTTTAAATCTCGCTAAAACCGTAATGAAAGCAGCGGATACCGAGAAAGAAATCCTTCAAGGAGTGATTGAAGCAAGGTCTGCTGCATCCAGCATTAAGTTGGACGCTTCTAAGCTTAATGCAGAAAATATGGCAAAATTCGAAGCCGCACAGTCAAAATTATCTGGTTCTTTAAGTAGATTAATGTTAGTTGTAGAACGTTACCCCCAATTGCAATCGATACCACAATTTGCCAAGTTAAACGATGAAATTGCTGGTACGGAGAATAGAATCAGCACAGCCCGTAGTGATTTCAATGAAGTGGTAGCCAAATACAATAAACGTGTGAGAAAGTTCCCAAATGTAATATTTGCGGGTATGTTTGGGTTTGAGAGAAAAACAGGTTTCTCCTCCGAACAGGGTGCAGAAAAAGCCCCTGATATGGACGACGTATTTGGCGAGTAATGTTTAATCGCTTTAAAAGGATAAATAAATTCTCACTTGCCGGTGAGATTGAAACAGCACGCGTGATTGAAGCCATTGAAAAAGCGGAGGAAATCACCTCTGCCGAAATCCGTGTGCATTATACTGTTTGTGGTGGACGTTCGCCTTTATTAGTCGAGGCAGAGAAAACATTCAACGCTCTCAAAATGCATAAAACAGAAAACAGGAATGGTGTTTTAATTTTCCTCAGACTAAGAAAAAAGGAAATTGCTGTTATTGGTGATATTGGCATACATGAACATGTTGGCGCTGAGTTTTGGGAAGCGGTAAAAGAAGAAATCATTCAAACCATTAAGAGCAATACGATAACCGATGGAGTTATCAATGGAGTACATGTTGTAGGAAAACAGCTTGCAAAGCATTTCCCACCAACCGATGAAAACCCTAACGAACTATCAAATGAGGTCACACGTAATCGTATTTTTTAATCTAATCTACATGCTTGTTGCAGGCCTCCAAGGTTTGGAAGCCAAGCAAGAACTACCAAAATACAATAATTACGTAAACGATTACGCTAACGTGCTAGACGGAATGGAACTCGCTCGTCTAAATAGTTTGTTGGCAACATTCGAAGACACCTTTCATACTCAAATTGCGGTAGTACTAGAAAAAGAATCTGAATACGATGCGTTTGATCGAGCAATGTTCATATCTCGAGGTTGGAAAGTTGGAGATAAAGGAGTCAACAACGGAATCTTGGTTTACCTTAATATCGGTGGCCGAAAGTACCACATCGTAACAGCTGACAAAACCCAAGGGGTTTTAACAGATGGTCGCGTTGGGGAGATTGGAAGAGAGAACCTTGTACCTTACCTCAAGCGTGGAGACTATTTCAATGGACTAAGAGAAACCACTTATGCCTTGGCTTTTGAATTGACGGATGAATTCAAAGGAAGAAAAAAAGGGAAACAAAAAAGAGAGAATTCTTGGTCGGTCATGATACCCGTCTTGTTTTTCTTACTCATTTACCTACTCTTTATTCGTAGAGGCGGAGGCGGAGGTTATTCGCGTTCAGGTTATTATTCTCCGCCAATATTCTTCGGTGGTGGCTTTAGTGGAGGCAGTCACTTTGGAGGCGGCGGAAGTTCTGGAGGTTTTGGAGGCTTCGGCGGAGGTGGAGGCTTCAATGGAGGTGGTGCTGGAGGAAGCTGGTAACTCCTTATTAATCCAACCCTCTACCCTGTAAATTTTTATTGTTGGTGATTTAACCACTGGGTTCAATTTCGGTATTAGCCTATCTAACCACGACGATTCGATTGTGGTATCTAACGATAGACGAACGAATGTTTTCAAACTGTCTAGCCTCTTAGTGATGGCTCGATCCTGAAAAAATAAGATATACTCCGGCATGGGTCTAGCATTGGTTTTTACCGAATCAAAGAAGCATCTCGCTTGGCACCCCGGCATAAAATGCTGGTAACCGGACCATTTCCCCCAGTAATATTGCGGGATAAATTCCATTTGACGCTCATTTGTGGATTCAATAGCAAAATGCTCCACTTGCCGATCCCGAAGAAATAACATGGCATCCATTTTTACTGTTTTCGTCGAACTTACCGTCAATATCAATAACAAAGGGATATTGATTGCCCAGAATAATTGATGAAGCCTTTTATTCCATACATCCTGCCGTGCTGTTATATTTCCTAAGATGATAAAAAAAGGGACCATAGGTAATATGAATCGCTCCTGCTTATTGGGGAAATAGGAATGAAACAAGAAAAAAGCCAACACAGGAATGAGTAGTATCAACCAGCGTTTATAATCCTCCACAATCCGTTTTATCCATAAAATGGGCAAACCCAAACCTAGCATTCCCACTACGATTAAGATATACTGATACCAGGGCCCATTCGGGTATTCGCCTGAATGGGTCATGTTGTATTCTACATAACCGATCAGTTCGTGGAATGGCACTCCAAATAGGAAATAATCCAATACACCAGCATAAATAAAGGCTCCAAAAAGGAACCCCACCAATACAGGAAGCGCCAATCGAAATCCTTTTTGATACCAGATAATCACACCTATTGATGCTGTCATTAAAACGGTTTGATACCTTATGACAAACGCCAGCGCTGCAATAAGCCCTACCAAAAAAAATTGCATCCTGGTTTCAGATTTGATTGATAGGAAAGTCGCATATAACAAGGGCGGAATACAAACCCATTCCACAAGGTTTCGAACCGAAAGAAATGGGGTAAACCACAATAATCCCAGCATCCATGCCACATTAATCGCCGCTTTTTTATTGGATAATTGTACGGTGATCTTATATCCAAAATACACAGTGAATAATGAATAAACTGAATGAATGAGGCGCACAAGAAGCATTTTTGTCTCAGGGTTATCAATTCCAAAGACATGGAGAATTTGAAAAAACAAGTAATGCAAAAAGGTATACAGCGTAGAATGAGAAATACGTTCTTCCCCTGATATAAATGGACTCAACCAATCTTGAACCTTCCCATTTCCCAACATCCATTGTTCGGCTTCCTCAATCACAAAAAAGTGATCATCGGTAAAGGCATATCCCTTAGAGAAAACAGCTGCCAACAATCTAACTAGAAAAGCAATAGCCAGAATAAACCTAAACGGATGAGAATGATAATATGCTTTGATACTGTGGAACATTTGATCACAAAAGTAATTGCTTTGGTTGAGTAGAGATAAACTTAGTTGAATATGTGGAGTTGACCTTTCTGTTGGCTTTAAAGTTTCGTAATTTCGCGGTTTCGCATGAAAACTAGTAAAGAGCGTATTCACGAACCCGACAAAACAGAACTCATCATTGTTGAAGGAGCTCGAGAACATAACCTGAAGAATATCGATATAAAAATTCCTCGAAAGTCTTTGGTTGTTTTTACGGGATTGTCTGGCTCTGGGAAAAGCTCACTCGCCTTTGATACTATTTTTGCGGAAGGACAACGGCGTTATCTTGAAACGTTTTCTGCTTATGCTCGACAGTTCGTAGGGGATATGAAACGACCCGATGTCGACAAAATCAAAGGTCTTAGCCCCGTTATTGCTATTGAACAAAAAACCGTTTCACGCAATCCACGATCTACCGTAGGAACGGTAACGGAGGTTTATGATTTCTTTCGACTTTTATACGCCAGGGCCGGAGAAGCTAGGAGCTATCTTACGGGCGAATTAATGGTTCGATACTCTGAGGATCAAATCGTTGAGAGTATTCTAGACCGATTTGAAAATCAAAAAGTCACCTTAACGGCTCCTGTTATTAAAGGTAGAAAAGGTCACTACCGCGAATTATTCGAGCAAATAAAAAAGAAAGGGTTCAACAAGGTTCTTGTGGATGGCACCATTATGGATATCGAGCCGAGAATGCAATTGGACCGATATAAAATTCACGATATCGACATTGTGGTGGATCGTTTAGAGATCAAAAAACTATCTCCACAGCGCTTGACTGGAAGCATACAAACGGCCCTGAAGTTAGGAGAAGGCTACATCCAAGTATTGGATGAACAGGAAAAAGCCCATCCATACAGTAAATTTCTCATGGACCCTATATCGGGAATTAGCTATCAAGAGCCACAACCGAATTCATTCTCGTTTAACTCACCATACGGTGCATGTCCAGAATGCGAGGGTATTGGGGTGAAATCTGAGGTTAATTTAGAATTCATTATTCCGGATAAATCCAAGTCTATAAACAAGGGCGGAATTATTCCTGTAGGAGAAGTGCGCGACAATTGGACCTTCCAACAGCTTAGAGCAATTGCAAAAAAATACGGTTTCTCCTTAGCGGATCCTATAGAAAAACTAACAGAGAAGCAATTAGATATCATTCTAAATGGTCTAGATGAACCCATCGACATTAAAATGAAAGGTGAAAAATGGGGAGGCCATATTTATGAATCGAGATACAAAGGCGTTTATAAGATTGTATCGGATTCATATTTTGAATCAGACGATGATCGGATGCGTGAATGGGCGGAAGAGTTTGTGCACGAAGTTGCTTGTCCTGCCTGCGATGGTGATCGATTAAAAGAAGAGTCTAGACATTATTTTATTGCGGAGAAAAGCATTTCCGATTTATCTAGGATGAATATCTCGGATCTGGAACAATGGCTGAGCGATGTTGAAGAACGATTGACTGATCGGCAAAAAACGATTGCTTCAGAGCTTCTAAAAGAAATCAAGAATCGAATATCATTTTTATCTGGTGTCGGGTTAGGATACTTATCCCTTCACTCACCTGCTAAAACCTTATCAGGAGGTGAAGCTCAACGCATCCGTTTGGCAACGCAGATCGGATCGAAATTAGTTAATGTGCTATACATCCTTGACGAGCCTAGTATTGGACTCCATCAAAGAGACAATGAAAAACTCATCGAGAGCTTGAAGGAGCTTCGTGATATCGGGAACTCCGTAATCGTGGTGGAACACGATGAAGATATGATGCGAGAAGCGGATTGGTTGGTGGAAATAGGTCCAGGTGCGGGCAACCAAGGTGGAGATATCGTTTCGTCTGCTTCTGTTAAGGATTTTCTTGCCGGAGAATCTGTTACAGCCAGTTATTTAAATGGGAAAAAGGCCATAGAAATACCTGAAAAGAGAAGAAAACCAGGAAAAGATAAAATCTCACTAAAAGGATGCTCAGGTAACAACCTAAAGAATGTAGACATTGATATTCCCATGGGAGTATTTGTTTGCGTAACGGGAGTGAGTGGTAGCGGAAAATCTAGTTTAATCAATGAAACCCTCTATCCTATTGCCAAGCATAAAATTTACGGTTCTCATCAACGACCTCTTCCTTATAAAAATGTTACTGGCTTAGATCATATTGATAAAGTCATACGCATTGATCAAAGTCCAATTGGTAGAACCCCGCGTTCAAATCCCGCTACCTATGTGGGTGTCTTCCAAGAGATTCGAAATTTATTTGCGCAATTACCTGAATCAAAAATTAGAGGTTACAAACCTGGTCGTTTTTCATTCAATGTAAAAGGCGGACGTTGTGAAGGTTGTCGAGGTGGTGGCAAGAAAATCATCGAGATGAATTTCCTTCCGAATGTGGAAGTGCCTTGCGATGTTTGCCACGGCAAACGTTACAACCGAGAAACTTTAGAGGTACGATATAGAGGTAAGAGCATTTATGATGTGTTGGAAATGTCTGTTTCACAAGCCGTTGAATTCTTCGAACATGTGCCTCAGATATATCGTAAGATTAAAACCATGAATGATGTAGGCCTTGGTTACATCACCCTTGGACAGAGTAGTACAACCATCAGTGGTGGTGAAGCTCAACGTGTGAAATTATCAACCCAACTGAGTAAACGCGATACGGGTAAAACCCTTTTCATATTAGACGAGCCCACCACAGGATTACATTTTGACGACATCAAACAACTATTGAATGTATTACAAACATTAGTAGATAAGGGAAATACCGTCGTTGTAATCGAACACAATCTTGACGTTATTCGCGTGGCTGATTGGTTGATCGATATTGGGCCAGAAGGTGGTTCAGGAGGTGGCAATGTGGTTGCCGTCGGAACTCCGGAAAAAATCAAAAAATCAAAAGAAAGTTACACGGGAAGATTTATCTAAACCCACAGGTTTAACTCTTTATTCTACCGCTACTGCTTGGGCTTATTCCTGGTAGAGAACGTGAACCGTCTCCACTACTTCCTCTTGAAGGTGATGAACCACCGTTCATTTGAAGACCTGAACCGCCTGGTGACGGGTTAGCTTCTCTGGTTGGCGTGGCGCAAGGACAAGGTGGACATGGTCTGTTTCTGTATCTATTAATCGGCTCTACACGTTGAACCTCCATGGACGTATCGTAATACCCTTCTGCAATTTTTTCTCTATCGTATTTACCGCCACTTAAATCAAACAAGAAACCCACTTTCCACATACTAGACTGCATTTGGGTTTGATCTGTTTTTAAATCAAACTGAATATTATTGAAGGAACTGTTATCCAAGTTTGCGACTTCTGTTGTTCCTCCAAATCTCCACTCATGTGAGACCGAAAGACTAACCCAAGAGCTCAGTCGAAGTCTTACTCCAAGCTCTGGAGAGAAGTATGTACTCACATGACCATGAACATTTTCCTGAGTTTCAGGCTCGTATCCCTGGAGGGCCACAAATGGCTTTGTTGTTTGGCTTGCACTGTTTATTAACAAACCTGCATTTATACCGATGAAGGGGTATAATCTACGCGCAATTTGAAATTCATATCGATTCAACCAATACAATTGCGTAGAAATTGTACTTAACTGCGTAAACGCGCTATCTCCCCTATCTGTGCTTAACTCAACATAACTTCTATCTCCTTCATGAAATTGATTAACATTCACGCCTAGTCCCCAAACGTAACTCCCCATTGTTGGGTTGTTTCTACTCCACTTAGTTGAACCCATTCCATAAATATTAAAACCACCAGAACGTGTTAAATACTCTCCATAAATAGCATTCTGATTTACTTTCGAAAGGTCGGCATACATCTCTGATGAGTAGTCCATTCCAAGAGCAAAATGAGAAACATAATTGTACCTGACAGGTGTACGCTTGTAACGTGGACCAACATAAGTGATTTTTCTAACGGTACGATGTGTTCGCATGGTGATAATGGTATCGCCTGGAGAATTGACAACTACACTATTGTTATCATTCTCGGGGGATGCTTTTTCCTTTGGCGTAGATAAACTCTGCTCAGAGTCAACTGGTGAGATTAATTTGGAATCGCTTTGAGCGATGGCAATTGCTGGGATGGCACAAAAAAGAGCGAATAATTGGCGTTTCATACAAATATTTAGACACCAAAAATAGGTATTTCCCCCAAACAACTAGGGTCTAGATGATTTTTTAGACTTATTTTTGAATTATATGTCGGATATCCATTCCATTAGCCCCATCGACGGTAGATACCAACGAGTTACCAGAGGGTTACAACCCTACTTTTCAGAAGCAGCATTGATTCAGTATCGTATTCGCGTTGAAGTGCAATATTTACTTGCATTAAGTGAAGAAAACTTAAAGGGTTTGGATCGTGATACCTTAAAGAAAGCAGTGGAAGTATTGATTCCATGGAGTGAAAACCTTTCAGATGAAGAAATTCTTAGGGTAAAAGAAATTGAAAAAACCACCAATCACGATGTAAAAGCCGTTGAGTATATCATCAAAGAGAAGTTGGATGAATTGGGATATAATGCTGTTAAAGAGTGGGTACATTTCGGCCTGACATCACAAGACATCAACAATACCTCTATTCCATGGAGTATGAAGGATGCAAATTTGAATGTGCTTCTCCCAAAACTGGAGGAGGTCGTTTCAGCCATTACCGAGCAGTCAAGAGAATGGTTTAATCAGCCTATGCTTGCTAAAACACACGGGCAACCGGCATCACCCACAAATCTCGGTAAAGAATGGGGTGTATTTGTGGCTCGCTTAATGGGACAAGTTCAACCACTTAAAAACATTCCATACAAAGCGAAATTTGGCGGTGCAACAGGCAATTTCAACGCCCACCATGTGGCGTTCCCTGATGTAGATTGGATACAATTTGGCAATCGATTTGTTTCTGAAAAATTAGGTTTACAACGCAATACATGGACTACGCAAATTGAACCCTATGATTCGATGGCTGCACATTTTGATGCATGGAAACGCATATGTGTGATTTTGATTGATTTTTCTAGGGATGTCTGGACATACGTATCCATGGATTATTTCAAGCAAAAAGTAATCAAGGGAGAAGTTGGCTCAAGCGCCATGCCGCATAAGGTAAATCCCATAGATTTTGAAAATGCCGAAGGTAATTTGGGATTAGCAATAGCTACACTTGAGCACCTTGCCCATAAACTACCCATTAGTCGTTTGCAAAGAGACCTCACTGATAGTACGGTGTTGAGAAATGTAGGCGTACCCATGGGTCATATCATGATTGCTTTGAATAGCCTCACTAAAGGATTGAATAAGTTATTATTGAATAAAGATAAGATCAATGAGGATCTTGAGAATAACTGGGCAGTGGTTGCCGAAGCCATCCAAACCATTTTGAGAAGAGAGCAATACCCTAACCCATACGAAGCACTCAAGGAACTTACTCGTGGGAATTCTCGAATTGATCAGGAAAGCATCCATCGCTTCATCAACGGTTTGGATGTTTCAGAAAACATTAAAGAAGAACTTCGTTGCATCACCCCACACAACTACACGGGCGTTTACCCAAAGGGGTAAAATCCTTTTAGGGGATTATCCAAGGGTTTTAATTCTTAAACTATATCGACGGCTAAGTTGATTGGGGCGTTTTTTAGGAGTTAGATTCCCTGCTTGGCTAAAATTGGGCTGGTAAATGAAATTTTGTCAGGAAAATACTTTCTGGGCAAAATAAAACCCGCCACAATGTCATCGAATTGTCAACAACTGGGTTTGGAATAACATTTGAACCGAAAAAAGTATGAATCCAAATCAGCTTACCATCAAAACCCAAGAGACCATCAACCGGGCTCAAAGCTTGGTGATGGCCACTGGACAACAGAGCATAGAAGTTTCTCATCTATTGCTCGCCATATTAAAAGAAGACAAAGAACTATTAAAATACATCGCTGGAAAACTAGGAATCAATCTAGCGCACTTAGAACAAGTACTAGAAAGTGAAATCAATCGTTATTCAACGGTAGAAGGTGCAAAAGTGTATGCATCTCAGGAACTCAGTGCCGTATTGGGCAAGGCCGAAAAAGTCATGCGGGACATGGGAGACGAATTTATTTCCAATGAGCATCTCCTTGTTTCTATCTTAGATACAAAGAGTTCTGCATCAAATATCTTAAAGGATTCCGGTTTCAAGAAAAATGAATTAACCAAGGCTATAAATGAATTACGTGGAGGTAAAAAAGTGGATAGCCAAACGGCTGAAAATCAATTTAACTCCCTAAAAAAGTTTGCATTAGACTTAAATCAAATGGCACAAGACGGGAAACTCGACCCCGTTATTGGCCGTGATGATGAGATTAGACGAGTCCTTCAGATCCTAGGCCGCAGAACCAAAAACAATCCTGTTTTAATTGGGGAACCCGGCGTAGGTAAAACTGCTATTGCAGAAGGTCTTGCACACAGGATTATTTGTGGGGATGTTCCTGAAAATCTTAAATCAAAAAAGATTTACAGCCTCGATATGGGGGCCTTGATAGCGGGTGCAAAATATAAAGGTGAGTTTGAAGAGCGTTTAAAGGCAGTGGTTAAGGAAGTGACCGACTCAAATGGTGAAGTCATTTTATTCATTGACGAGATTCACACGTTGGTGGGTGCAGGAAAAGGAGAGGGCGCTATGGATGCGGCTAATATTCTAAAACCCGCATTGGCAAGAGGAGAATTGAGATCAATAGGAGCCACTACCCTCGCTGATTATCAAAAGTATATTGAAACCGACAAAGCACTAGAGCGGAGATTTCAAAAGGTATTGATTGAAGAACCCGACTCACAAGAAGCCATTTCCATCTTGAGAGGATTAAAAGAACGATACGAAGTTCATCATAAGGTTAGAATCAAAGATGAAGCCATTATTTCAGCAGTTGAAATGAGTCAGCGATACATCAATGATCGTTTCTTACCCGACAAAGCCATTGACTTACTAGATGAGTCGGCGAGTAAGCTGCGTTTAGAAATGGATTCAGTTCCAGAAGAGCTTGATGAACTCAATCGTAAGATCATGCAGTTTGAAATTGAACGCGAAGCCATCAAACGTGAAAATGACAAGGTAAAATTGAGCAAACTAAATGAAGACATAGCAAACTCGTCGGTTAAACGTGACTCATTGAATGCTCAGTGGGAAAACGAAAAAAGCATCCTAACAGAGATCCAACAAAAGAAAACTAATATCGAAAGCTTAAAAACCGAAGCCGAACAAGCCGAAAGAGAAGGCAACTACGGAAGAGTAGCAGAAATTAGGTATGGATTGATTAAAAATAACGAGGAGGAGCTTTATGCCCTCACCATGAAACTTAGGGAAAGCAAAAAGGGTATGTCCATGGTAAAACAGGAAGTAGACGCCGATGATATTGCTGAAGTGGTTAGTCGTTGGACGGGTATTCCTGTGAAGAAAATGCTACAAAGCGAACGTGAAAAATTGCTCAAATTAGAAGATGAACTACACCAACGAGTGATAGGACAAGATGAGGCCATCTCTGCCCTATCTAATGCCATAAGAAGGAGCCGTGCAGGACTTCAAGACCCCAAGAAGCCCATTGGTTCATTTATCTTTTTAGGAACAACCGGTGTTGGTAAAACCGAGCTAGCCAAAGCGTTGGCGGACTACCTATTCAATACAGATCAAGCGATGGTACGTATTGATATGTCCGAATACCAGGAAAAGCATACTGTAAGTCGCTTGGTTGGCGCTCCTCCAGGTTATGTTGGCTATGACGAAGGAGGTCAACTCACCGAGGCAATCCGAAGAAAACCATACAGTGTGGTTTTATTGGATGAAATTGAAAAAGCACACCCCGATGTTTTCAATATACTTTTACAAGTCTTGGATGATGGAAGGCTCACAGATAACAAAGGAAGAACAGCAAATTTCCGTAATACCATCATTATCATGACCTCGAATATAGGCGCAGATATTATTCGAAATAGTTACGACAATATTGATTTAAATAATCCAGAGGAAGTTCAAGCAAGTACAAAACTCAAGGTCTTTGACTTACTCAAGAAATCAATTCGACCCGAATTCTTAAATAGAATTGACGAAACGGTTATGTTTGAACCTCTAAATAGAGATAACATTTTAGAAATTGCTAAAATACAATTCGAGATCCTGAGGAAAAGAACGCTTGAATCTGGTTATCAATTGAGCATTTCTCAAGAAGCTCTCGAGTTTATCGCAGAATTGGGATATGATCCACAATTTGGAGCACGTCCGTTAAAGCGCGTCATACAAAAACGCATAATGGATGAACTTAGCAAACAGATATTAGCAGGTAATATTGAAAGTAGTCACGTGGATATCACGATGGAAAATCAGGTGTTAACATTCACAGGCTTGACAGAACCCACTAAGGAGGCAATCAATTAAGCAACGTACCTATCAAAAAAGGAGCAATCTGCTCCTTTTTTTACTCCCAAGAATAAAGGTAATCCCATAACTGATAGGTTCTTATATTTCCGCGTGATTGAAGGTTGATAGCCAACACATCACTAAAAACCGCACGCATCAAACACTTACTATTAGAATTGTAATATATTTCTTGTTCAGAGTTTAAACCTACAGAAGTGATTTCGGAAACCGTCCCTCTATCCCCATTCTTCATTTTAAGATACTGTTGGGCTTCCTGCAGAAGTTGCTTTTTTAATTCAGCATCGGCCTTGTTTTGAGCCTTGAAAAATAAGGTATTTGCAGCACCATCGGTACGTGTGATTGACAAATCTCCCATCACTGGGACTTTTTTATTAGTAAACGGCGACTTTACGTTTTTCAAACGCAGATATTTAAGATTCAAATCAACCGAGTCTCCATAGATGTCAAACATGTATATCAAATCTTCCATCACCAACCATCGTATTACCTTTTCTGAATTAAGCAGCTCTTTCTTCTTTTTGAACATCGCTCTATTGATTAGTTCATTTTGAACTTCCCGTGATAATGCAGACACGAAATAATCTCGAAAATCCGTCCAATTCACCAACTCCTCGATTTTACCATTAGCATTCAAGCGAATTTCCAAGGGCATATTCTCAAGATCTGTACCTTTTTTCAATGCCTGTTCACCTCTGATATCTTGACTATAGCGAATCGTAAAAATACTGCTGTCCTCCCTGCTTCTTGTAGCGAGAATGAACGCAGTGTCTAATCTAACATCTAGTAAGTAATTATTCTCATTGGTGATGTATTGCTGATTTACCCTCCTGAACATGAATGATTTATAGCTCGGAAAATTTGAAGCTACATACTCCATTTCTGGAACATGATCAGCCAAGGCAGAGTCCAAACTTGTTGTCCTCTCTTCAACCACTTGCGCAGAGGTATAACTGCAGAAGATAGAAGCAATTACAATACTGAAAAATCTAGGCATCTTATAGTATCAGACGTTTTATATTACTTTATAGTTTACCAATAAGTAGAAAAACATGGGCAAAAAAAAGGTCCTTCGATAAAAGGACCTTCTTTCTTTATGAGGTATTTAATTATCCTTTCATTACTTGGTCAAAGATGGCTTTGAAACCTTTCGGATCGTTCATGGCTAAATCGGCAAGAACCTTACGATTAATTTCCATTTCTGAAGATGCTAACTTTCCCATAAACTGAGAGTAAGAAACCCCTTGCTCACGGCAAGCTGCATTGATTCTAATGATCCATAACTTACGGAATTCGCGCTTCTTCTGGCGACGATCGCGGTAAGCATAGGTTAAACCTTTTTCAACGGCATTTTTAGATACCGTCCATACATTTTTTCTTCTTCCGAAATACCCTTTCGCTTGTTTAAGGGTCTTTTTTCTGCGAGCCTTACTCGCTACGTGATTTACTGATCTTGGCATATTATTAGTTTTTAATGGCTTGAGCGGCTATAGATAACACTTTAAGCTCCGGCCAACAGGTTTTTTATTTTCCGATACGTAGCATGAATTTCACATTGCTCATATCGCAATCGTTCACAATCGCTGGCTTTGCCAACGCTTTCTTGCGCTTGTTTGCTTTTTTGGTCAAAATGTGATTCATAAAAGCTTTTCTGCGCTTAACTTTTCCAGTACCGGTTACCTTGAACCTCTTCTTAGCACTGGAATTTGTTTTCATTTTAGGCATAATATGGTCTAATTAAGTCTTTATTTTTTTACATTTTTTGTCGGGGCCAGGATAATCACCACTTTCTTCCCTTCTCTTTTTGGCTCCATTTCAAGTTTTGCAACTCCGTCTTCGATTAACTTATTCGCAAACTTCATCAACAAATCTATTCCACGATCAATAAATACGATAGTACGGCCTCGAAAGAACACGAAAGCTCTCACTTTGTTTCCATCTTCTAGGAAAGAAACGGCGTGTTTCATTTTGAAGTTAATATCGTGCTCGTCAGTATTGGGACCGAATCTTATTTCTTTTATTTCCTGTTGTTTTGAATTAGCCTTTATCTCTTTCTGTTTCTTTTTCTGTTCGTATAGAAACTTCTTATAATCAATGACCTTACACACAGGAGGAGTTGCATTGGGGCTGATTTCTACCAAATCTAAACCTTGATCATAGGCCATAGAGAGGGCTTTCTCGGTAGGATAAACACCCATTTCAATGTTGTCTCCGACCAAACGAACCTCTTTCGCCTCGATTTTTTCGTTGGTTTTGTGCGGGTCTTCCCGACGTCTGTTTCTTCCTCTGTTAAAGTTTGGCTTCATCTACAATTTTCTCAGCAAACTGCTGTATCCCCATTGATCCTAAATCTTCACCGCCATGGCGTCTAACAGAAACATGCTGTTGGCTCGCTTCCTTCTCCCCTACGATTAACATGTAAGGGACTTTCGACACTTCGGCGTCACGGATTTTCTTACCCGCTTTTTCCGATCTGTGATCTATGGAGGCGCGAATATCGTGCTTTTTAAGGAATTTAACAACCTCATCGCCATAGTCCGCATATTTATCTGAAATTGGCAAAACTGTTACCTGTTTGGGTGATAACCACACGGGTAAACGACCAGCGTAATGCTCTAATAGGAACCCGATAAAACGCTCATGAGTGCTCAAAGGCGCACGATGTATGATGATGGGTCTCTCTTTCTGATTATTCTCGTTGATATACGAAAGGTCGAAACGATCCGCTTGAGCAAAATCTACTTGGTTGGTAGCTAATGTAAATTCACGACCAATGGCACTATACACTTGAATGTCTATTTTTGGTCCATAGAATGCTGCTTCATCTTCTACCTCAACATAATTAACCCCCATCTTATCCAATACCTTCTTCACCATATTCTCCGTTTTAATCCAGAGTTCTGGCATGTCTATGTATTTTTTCCCCAGCTTTTCTGGGTCGTGCTTGGAGAAGCGCATCACGTAGCGGTCGATACCGAACTTTTCAAAATGCTTCAAATACATCGCATTCACCTCCTGAAACTCTTGTTCAAATTGCGCTTCAGTACAGTAAATATGCGCATCGTTCATTTGAAGGCTGCGAACTCGCATTAGGCCAAATAACTCACCACTTTGTTCATATCTGTAGCAAGTGCCATATTCAGCCAAGCGTATAGGCATGTCGCGATATGACTTTGGTGTTGCTGCGAAAATCTTGTGGTGATGCGGGCAATTCATTGCTTTCAGGTAATAATTCACCCCATCAATTTCCATGGGTGGATACATACTATCCTTGTAATAGGGTAAATGCCCGCTCTTCAAATACATACTTTCACGGGCGATATGAGGTGATTTGACCCTCTCGTACCCTGCTTCTTTCTCAACCTTTTTAGCGTAGGCTTCGAGGGTTTCGATCATCGCACCTCCATTGGGCAGCCACAGGGGAAGACCTGGTCCAACATCGTCGTCAAAAGTGTAGATTTCTAACTCTTTACCGAGCTTTCTGTGGTCACGCTTTTTCGCTTCCTCTATCATTTCCAAATACTCATCCAATTCGGATTTCTTTGGAAATGTTATGGCGTAAATACGGGTCAACTGCTTGTTCTTCTCATCACCTCTCCAATAAGCACCAGCAGTGCTCAATATTTTAATTGCTTTAATAAAACCAGTGTGCGGTATATGAGGACCACGACAAAGATCAGTGAACCCTCCTTGTTCGTAGAATGTTATTTCTCCATCCTCCAGCCCTTCAAGCAAATCCAGTTTGTATGGGTCTTTTTTTTCGTTAAAGAACGCAAGGGCATCTGATTTAGAGATTTCTTTTCTTACGAATGGATTTGATTGTTTGGCAAGCTCTTTCATCTTGGCTTCGAGCTTTTGAAAATCTGCATCGGTAAATTTATAATCTCCAAAATCAATATCGTAGTAGAACCCATATTGAATGGGAGGACCTATTCCAAGTTTAATACCTGGATATAGTGCTTCAAGCGCCTCAGCTAACAAGTGCGCCGAACTGTGCCAATACGTTTGTTTCCCATCATCGTCTTTCCATGTGAGCAGACTTAAGTGAGCATCCTGTTGAATCGACGTGGATGCATCAACCGTTCTATCGTTCACCTTCGCGGCTAAAACATTCCTTGCTAATCCTTCACTGATGGACTTAGCAATATCCATGGGTGTGCTACCGGCGGGATAATCCCGTTGTGCACCATCTGGCAAGGTTATGGTAATCTGACTCATTTAAAAGATTTACAAAGGTCGAAAAACATGCACAAAATAACAACGAACATATCAAAGCAATTGCGAATTAAAGGTTATTATTGAATACTCAATTGTCGTAACACATGAAAAGCAAGTCTTTCTCTACCCCAAAAAAAATAATTCGAAATTTCTTAATCTTAATTCTAGCAGTATTCACACACAGCGCTTCAGCCCAAGAATTAAAATACTTTGATACCACTTTAACCTATGGAATATCCACCAAAGATGGGGCAAATCTCACTGGAAAAGTCATTGAAGAAACGCCAGAATTTATTGTGATTAAAAAGAAGACTGGTTTAGAGATTAAAATCCCAAGAGAAAGCATCCGTATTCGGAAAGCACTCCGTGGGTTACCTTCTGGAGGTTACGGCTCCATCCCTCACCCTAGTCGTTATTTGTATGCACCTTCCGCTATTCCATTAAAGCGCGGAGAAGGCTACCTAAATATGATTTATTTCCTCGCATACCAGGCGCAATACGGTATTTCAGATAACTTCAGTTTAGGTATTACCACTACACCTATTTTTATGCCTAGTTTCATTAATGCAAAATATGCTCAAAAAATCAAGGATAAATGGTATGCTAGCGCTGGCTTTCAGATGGGGAAATTATGGTATGCAGATCCTGAAACCTTAGGTGTTTTGTTCGCGAATACCACGTACGGGGATGATGAAGCTAATATCACGCTTAACCTTGGCTACGGATTCTATTCTCAATCAAACGAGAATTTACCCATCATTGAAGTAAGTGGTTTGTTTCGGTCTACCAACAAAATAAGCTTCGTTGGTGAAGTTTGGGTACTTCTACATGAGAACAAACAACCTACCATTATCGGCGGTCCGGCATTGAGATTAAGTACGTCTAAGAAGTATTTTGTAGATGTGGGTGTGCTGTCTATCAACTTATCGATTCCAAGGGATGTTTATGACTTCCAAACCAATTCCTATACCACTGAACAGGAATATCTTTCTATTTGGCCTATCCCATTTTTAAGCTTGGGGTGGTCTTTTTAGTCTCTGGTTGCTGGTAGCTGGTTTCTGGTTACTAGTTGCTGGTTACTGGTTGCTTGAAACCTGTAATTTGGAACCTGAAACTTAGAACGATTACTCGCTTCGCTTGTGATTCCTGGAGGAGGAAGCTAAAAATATAAAGCCATGCTCCTTCGTCGCTCGTTACTCTTTACGTTTATTTCGCTCGACTGACAACAGTCAGACCTCATAAACGAAAAAAGCCCCGAAAAGGGGCTTTATGTTTTTGCGGTGAGAGGGGGATTCGAACCCCCGGTACGGTTACCCGTACGGCAGTTTAGCAAACTGCTGGTTTCAGCCACTCACCCACCTCACCGTTGGGGCTGCAAATATAATTGAAAATGGTGTTTTTTCAACCTAATATTTATTTTTCCGCTATGATTCATCGACCTTTGCCTTTATGTTGCAAAACGGGCGGTGGCACATCCTCAAATACAATCGGCAATCACCACATGGTTGGTATTTGATAGACAATGACTTAGAAGAGGTATTACTACCAAATAAATACTGCCCTGAGAAGATCATCATTGGCCAAGAAGTCCGGGTATTTATTTACAGAGACTCACAAGAACGCCTTGTAGCAACCAGTATCAAACCGCTATTGGAACTTAATCAATTTGGCGTATTAGATATCGTAGGAGACTCCCCTATAGGCGCTTTTGCTGACATTGGCTTAGAAAAACACATTCTCATCCCGTTTAAAGAGCAACATGAACGATTAAGAACGGGTGATCAAAGCGTTGTTTACTTGTATTTGGATGAGGCATCAGATCGTCTCGTTGGCAGCGCAAGAGTAAACAGGTGGTTAGATAATGAACCACCTTCCTATAAGAAAGGTGAAAAAGTTGCGCTTTTGGTATATCATCGAAACGAAGTAGGGTATCAGGTAATTGCAGACCAACGTTACAGGGGCATTATTTACGAAAACGAACTTTTTGAAGATATCCAAATTGGTGATCAACTTGAGGGATATGTTCGTGTGATTAGAGAAGGCGGATTAATTGATATTTCCCACAAGCCCTTAGGTCGGTCAAAAAACTCTCAATACGAGAATAAAGTACTTGAAGTATTACAGGATAATAATGGATTCATACCTTTAAACGACAAAGCCGACCCTCAAGAAATCCAGCGAATCATGCAAATGAGCAAGCGCTCTTTTAAAGAGGCCATCGGAGGTTTGTATCGCAAGCGCGAAATTGAATTCTTCCGTGATGGGATTCGGTTAACAGGATAAAATCTTTAATATATCGTTTATTGCATGTGAAATATATCAAACTAAGTCTGTTGGCTTCCTTTCTAATCATGCTAATCATGATAATTACTTGGGGGTGTAGAACCCAAGTAATAGGTCGCTCTGCTAAAGAATACGCCATTGAATGTGAAAAAATATTTGGCCCTTTACCAAATTTTAGTTGCGATGATGCAGTGGACATCCCAGCCACTAAAAATGGAGTTAAATTAACACATAATAGTTTTAAGCATAATGATTGTGACCGACCGTTTGCATTTGGAGAGCCATGTCAGTCTGGTAATAAAGTAGGACGATATACTGGAATAAATTCTGACGGTATAGAAAACAAAGATGTAATATTTATTACTTTTTGTAGAGATGGGGGACTAGGCGTTATTGGCTATAAGTTTTCAACAGGTCAGACATGTTTTTTATCTATCAATGACTATACGGATGCATCGAATCCTTCCAATTTATCTCATAATAATTACAATATCGATTGGATGTCTCCTGAAGTAGTTGCAAATGATGGATGTCAAAATTGCCATATGGCGAGTCCGTTTCTTCATACACCTGCCATTGATCAGGTAATGGACCCCAATAACCCGAATGAGCTACTAGTTCCGATAACTAAAAACCTAATTATTATGTAATTGGTAAAGAATTTGAACAACCTCATCATAATAAGGCCCTAAAAAATTCTTGTACCTCTTGTCATAGACCACAATGTACCAAACACTTTGAAAATTACCCTCTGGATGAATTAGTGATGCCTCCTCCGTTTGGTTCAGCTCATAAAATCGATAATAATACTCAATCAAAAAAGGACCGTGAAGAAATAAGAGAATGGTGTAAATCTCTAAAACTTGATAAGAAGTAATCTCCATTCAGAAGGTAACCTATCCTTCCCCTTCTAAATCTTTTAAGATTTGATCTACATCTACTTCCGTTTGATGTAATTTGTCCTTGCAAAATTTAAGCAACACACTGGCTCTTTTTACTTTTTCAGATAAGACATCCACTGAAATATCACCGTTTTCAATATCTTCAATGATCGTGAGTAACTCCTCGTAAGCATTGCTGTAGTTTAACTTTTCTTTGGTCATGATCTTATTATTTTACTATAGACTGTATGTCTCCTTTAGCTATTCTAGTAGTTAATTCATCCCCTTTTTTTACTTCATCAGAAGATCTCACAATATTACCATTCAGACTGGTAATGCTATATCCTCGTTTAAGTAAGTTCTGTGGATCGAGTAGGCGTAAACTACTTTCTATTCCCTCCATATCCCTTCGTTTATCCTTCAAAACAGACTTACTAATAAAAGACAAATTTTGACTTGCTCGAAGTAGGCTTGTTTCTTGTTTATTGATCAACTTAGTACTTGATTGTAGGAGTTGATTAGCCCAATTTTGATGACTTCTTGATTCCTGAGCAACATAATCTCCCACGACTTCTTTCAAACGAAAACGGCAGGTTATTTGGTTTTGCACCAGTGTGCTTACCCTCATGCGAGTAATGGAGCGTATCTCCTTTGCCGCAATAGCGATTCTTGCTTTACTCTCCTCAAGAATATTTGGTACCTCCATTTTGATCAAGTTAAAGGCTTGAATCAATGGTTGCTCAATATTTTCTATGTGATCAATAAAATATTGCGCGGTTTGTGTAGGTGTTATACCATGACGGTGTGAAACTTGTTCTACCACGGTTAAATTGGTGCTATGCCCTATTCCACTATAAACCGGAATAGGAAAAGTCGCAACCTCTCTTGATAAGTTAAAGTCGTTGTAACAGGTCATCCCCACTTCTCCACCACCGCCTCGGATGATCACAACCGCATCAAAATGTGAGAGTACTTTTTTAACCAACTTTAACTGCTTGAGAATACTCGGAGGAGATGCATCCCCTTGCATGACCGCAGGAAAAACATGTAAATAAAATGAATACCCTGCTAGATTAGTTTCCAATAACGATTTAAAATCAGAATACCCTTTGGACCCTTCCGCTGTTATTACCGCTAAGCGTTGCATCAGTATCGGAGGTTGAATATTCTTGTTGGCATCAAATATCCTCTCTTCCTTGAGCTTGTGAATGGTGGCCTGTTTTTCGCGCTCTAGTGCACCTAAGGTATAACTTGGGTCTACATCTAGAATATTCAAGGACAATCCATAAATGGGGCTAAACGAGATCTTAACGTAGAGTAGGACATTAATACCATCGTGAAGGGGCTGACCGACCGATTCTTCAAATTGTTCATTTGATCGTTGAAAAACGGAACGGAACAAAGTGGCTCTCATTTCTGAAATGACCTTTCCATTTGACTTTTCAACTAGTTCTGGGTATGCATGTCCGGAAAAAGCATTGTGATTTAATTTATTCATCTCTGCCCTGACCCAAAATGCCGAGGGAAACATTTGGTTCACCCTCTCTTCTATGATTTGAGTAACCTGGCTTAAGCTGAATGTTCTCTTCTCCGACACATCACAAACTTAAGGAAAATGACGAACTCCATGAATTGATTGTACCTTTGTATTATGGAAGTTTTATCCGTTTCAGAGGCAGCTTTTGACATTGTTGAGAATACCCACCGCAACGTATTTTTAACAGGTGAAGCTGGAACAGGAAAAACCACCTTCCTCAAGAGAGTACTAAATGAAACGGAGAAAAACTGCGTAGTTGTTGCACCCACAGGAGTTGCTTCCATAAACGCGGGTGGAAGTACTATACACTCTATGTTTGGCTTACCTACGCGTATGTTCCTGCCTACCATGGACTATGTAGATCCGAACCAAGCGCAAAATATTCCTATGCTTCAAGGTCATTTTAAATATCCCCGCGTAAAGAGAGATATTTTTAATGCACTTGAACTGCTTATTATCGATGAAATCAGTATGGTTCGTTGTGATTTATTTGATGCTATCGATGAATCTTTGCGCTTCTCAAGACGAAATCAAAAGCCTTTTGGTGGTGTTCAATTACTCTTAATTGGTGATTTATTTCAATTGCCGCCAGTAGTTCGTCAACAAGAAAAAGAACTTTTGGATACCTATTACAAGTCTGAGTTCTTTTTTGATTCCAGGGTATACGAGTCTTTGGATATTCTGCAGTTGAAGCTTAACAAAGTGTATCGGCAGACAAATCGTGCGTTTATCGGTCTGTTGAACAGCATAAGAAATGCCGAATTAGACCAAGGCGACTTTGAAACCTTACAAGAGCGCTATCAACCAGATTTTGAACCAGATGAAGATGGGTTTGTTACACTCTGTTCGCATAATGCAACAACAGAATCCATCAATAAATCAAAACTAACTGCCCTTGAAAACGATTCCATAAAATATCATGCAGATATAAGAGGAGACTTTTTTGAAAGCCAATATCCGATAGAACCCACATTAGAATTGAAGGTGGGAGCACAAGTCATGTTTGTTAAAAACGATATCAGTGGCGAGAAAAAATACTATAATGGAAAAATTGCCAAGGTCATAGAGCTCCACGACGACAAAATCATTGTGGAAGATACCTCAAAGGGAGAAATGATAGAGGTTGAACGCGTGGATTGGCAGAATTTAAAATACAGCGTTGATCCATCTACCGATAGTGTTATTCAAGAAGAGGTGGGTAATTTCAAGCATTTCCCTTTAAAACTCGCTTGGGCCATTACCATTCATAAGAGCCAAGGGTTAACATTAGAAAAGGTGATTATCGATGCTGGCCGTTCATTCGCACCTGGGCAGGTATATGTGGCATTGAGTAGAGCTGTTTCATTAGAAGGATTGTACTTGAAATCCGGAATAACAGGAAGAAATATCTACCTCGATCCAAGAATAGTTGAATACTCTCAAAACCATGCACCATTAGAAGAGCTACCCAGTATCCTCGAAAAAGAAAAGTATGAACATGCCAAAGAGAAATTATTGCAGAGATTTGAGATGGCGCAAATTCGGGATTTTACTTCGGTATGGTATGAAAAACTCGTGCGAAAGCATCCCGGGAAGGTTCCTTCTGAATTAACCGAGGTTTACGAGTATGGCATAGCTATCACCAATCAGTTGGAAGGCGTAATGATGAAATTCAGAAGAGAAATACTTGAAATCCATACCCAAGGAAACTCCCAAGAAGAAATCAAAACCGTACTTGTAGAACGTTGTGAAAAAGCCATTCGTTATTGTGTACAACAGCTGGACGAACATTGGGTTAAATTGCTCGGTAAGCATCGATACCATTTTCAAAATAAGCCAAGAAGTAAGCGTTGGGAACGTGCCATGGATGAAGTTTGGTATGCCGCCGTCGCCAAACGTGAGCAGTTATTAGGGATGAAATACCTGAATGAACCCATACATCCTGATTCTGTATCATTACCCATTATTCACCGCTCATAGTATGTCCTTCCGCTTGATATTCCTCCTTTTATTTTTGGTAACTCCTGCATTATGGAGTCAACAATCTCCATTGCCATACAAGGAATTCTCGGAAATACCTCTGCCCAAAGACCTTAGAGAGTGCAGTGGATTATGTGTTACCGACCATGGAATTTGGTGCATCAACGATTCTGGGAATGAGCCCTGTCTGTATCTACTAAATAAAGACAACACCGGAAAAGAATCATGGAAAACATTAGGGTATAAATTACCCATGAAGAACGTCGACTGGGAGGCGGTTGAAACTGATGATAAATACATTTACATCGGTGATTTTGGTAATAATAAGGGAAATAGAAAAAACCTATGTATATACAGGATTGAACTGCAAGAACTGATTAAAAAAAGCATTCCAACAACTATAAAAAATGTAATGCAATTTAAGGGCAAGGTGGAGGTTATACCCTTTGCATATGCCGATCAAACTAACTTTGACAAACGGCGGTTACACCGGTTTGATTGTGAAGCCATGGAAATTCGAGGCGATAGCATTCGTTTATTTACCAAAAACTGGAATAACAATAAGACCAACATCTACGACTTTAAGGCGTCAGAAGAATTTCAAAGCATATACCCCAACAAAGAAGTTAAGACAGGGTTTCTTATTACTGATGCCTGTACTTGGAAGAATCAATCAATTTGGTGTGGTTACAACCTTAAAGGCAATCAGTATCTATCAATTTGGGATTATCAATCAGAGAAGGTAAAAAAATACAAAATCAGCCTTAAACCTGCCCAATTAGAAGGCATCGCTATATGGGGAGATGATTTAGTGGTATGTACCGAAAAGAGAAAGTCCCAACGCGCTTCGATTCTGTTGTTTAAACCGTAATTACAAGGTGTAATTGATGCCCGTTGTCAACCCAATGGTATTAACGCCTAAACCCAATGAAGCATGATATCCAAAACCTTTGAGGTATCGGTAATGAAAAGCCTGTTTAATTCCAACTAGAGTAAGCTGCCAACCGCTTCCGCCCTGGCTTAAGTTTATCTGCGGTAGATTACTTGCATCTCCGGATAAAATATTGGTTTCGAAATTCACGTTGAATACCCCAAGAGCAATGCCACTATTTAGAGCCAGGGTTGATTTATTTCCATTTCTCACATACCAATGCCAATCTACAGATCCCAAGAAGGAGTTCAAACCCACTCGATAGGTATACTCTGTAACTTCGCCGGGATTCTGAAAATCGGGATACTCCAAAGTTGGTGTTTGAACATTTGAAATGCAGTATACCAACCCTATCGACAACCTTTCCTTGATGTGATACTGATAGCCGATAATCTGTGGTGCTTGTATCGTATTATTTGCTTTATTTGGATAATCGTATTTCAATTGCTCATCCAATTGGTCTGAGATTTGTTGTTGGCTCATATCACTACCGGTTCCATAATAAAAAGTGATGGCGTTCGATTTGAATGCATTTGGCTTTTTATCACTTTGCGACCAAGCCGTTGATTCCCAAAAAAAGACAATCGCAAAAATGCTAATGTGAATATATTTCATTGACTCTTAATCTTGTGAAGGATCAAAAATAAGGGCATCACCACACTTCTAGAAATTATTTAACTTAGGTCTGTCATTTTTGACAATTATTGGTTATTTTTGCACTTCGTTTTTGGAACGACCTCGTAGCTCAGCTGGATAGAGCAACTGCCTTCTAAGCAGTAGGTCATAGGTTCGAATCCTATCGGGGTCGCACCGTTTTGACCCAAGAACGAAAGCGGGAAGTAGCGCAGCCCGGTAGCGCATCTGGTTTGGGACCAGAGGGTCGCAGGTTCGAATCCTGTCTTCCCGACCGCCAAAAGACCTCACGTTAACGCGTGGGGTTTTTTTATGGTTTATGGTTATGGTTTCTAGTTCCAGGTTCCAGGTAGCTTGCGGCTGCGGTGCAAAGCCAGACTAAAAAACTCATGTTTTCGATTTTTTCGAAACAACTAAATTCAAGAGATCAGAAACTAGTGACCAGAAAACAGTAATTCGTCGTTCAATCACACACCTTCGTCGGGGATTTGAATGATTAGTTATTGTATATTTCACAATAACAATTTTATCCCTATATTTGAATTGTGTAATGAATCGTTGTGGCGGATTCCTTTCAGCGTTCCATTGAATTTCAGTTCCGCCATTGACATTTAAAAAGGCGACCATTGGTCGCCTTTTTTTTGTTACGTATTCTAGATGTTTAGGAGTGATCAAATGAGTACTACAACCTTTGAAAAATAAAGTAGAACAAGGATTTATGGCTTTATAATCCCTAAAAAACTAAGAATGGTTTACAAATCGAAGTTAAAACCAGAGGTTATCAGTTTATTGTATTTCCTGGAATTGTATTTGTATAATTTAGCCGGTCGATGGGTTACGCTATTCTGCTTCAAACCGGTATCACTTATAAAATCCATAGAAAGGATTTTCTTTCTGAAGTTTCTTACGTCAAACTCCTTCTCTAATATGGCTTCATACAAACGCTGCAATTCAGTAAGGGTAAAATACTTAGGAAGTAACTCAAAACCAATGGGTTGCCTCCGGATTTTCATTTTCAACAAGTCCTTTGCATAGGATAAAATCTCGTTATGGTCAAAAGGCAAATCCGGTAGTTTATCAATAGGGAACCATTCCGCTCGTTCAGCCCAAGAGGCCGCCTCCAAAGAATAATCCTGTATTTTAATAAGGGCAAAATACGCCACCGTAAAAACGCGTCCGTATGGATGTCGGCCAAGGCTACCAAACGTACGGATTTGATCCATATACATGTTGTCTAAACCTGTAAGGTTTTTCAATACCTTGACAGCCGAACTATCTGGAGTTTCATCTTTCAAGTTAATCAAGTCACCAGGTATAGCCCAAGTATCTCTAAACGGCTCTGCACCTCGATAAATCAATAACACATTCAATCCATTTTCATCAAAACCGAAAACCACGTTATCCACGGATACGGCTGCTTGGAAATATGGTTGTAAGTTACTATCTAACCCCACTATTCAAGTATATTGTAAATATTACAATAATTCAAATATCTCATGGAGGTTTAAGGCATAAATGGGGGAAAACTTAAGAATAAGTATATTTCGTTACACCTGAGGTCCAACTATTTTTGTAGGTGTTGGAACTGATTAACGCATTCATCAAAAAGCTAACCTTTACACATACAGATTTCTATCTGTCAATAGCTACAGGAAGCATTGTTATACTTATTTGGGTTTACCATTTTCTGATTTTCTATCGTGTTAAACCACCGAAAATAGAAAAAGAAGATGTTCCTGTGAGTTATCCTGTGAGTATTGTGGTTTGTGCTAGAAACGCACAAACTGACCTTGAAAAGCATATACCTCAATGGCTTGCACAGGACTACCCTGAATTTGAACTCATCATCGTAGATGATTGTAGTACGGATGAGTCATCAAGGTTCATTACAAACATCGCTTCCACGGATTCTAGGATTAAATACATTCTATTGGATCCCAATAAAATAAAAAGTGAAGGCAAAAAGTTAGCCTTAACACTCGGAATTAAAAAGGCGCAATATGAGTACTTATTGCTTACCGATGCAGACTGCTCACCAAGTAGCAATCAATGGCTACAGCGAATGGCGAATGGATTTCAAGATGACAAATCTATAGTTTTGGGAGCAGCACCTCTACAGGTTTCTAGTTCGTTTTGGGGACGTTTGATACATTTCGAAAATTTACTAACTGCCCTACATTACTTTGGCTTAGCCAAACTAGGATTCCCTTACATGGGTGTGGGCAGAAATCTTGCCTATACGAAAACGGCTTACCAATCCGTAGGTGGTTTTTCACAACATTATCATATACCAGCCGGCGATGATGACCTATTTGTTCAATCTGTTGCAAATGCTACGAATACTGGGGTTATCATTCATCCCGAGTCCTATACCCTTTCTGCTGGCCCGAGCAACTTTAATGCTTATTGGAGACAAAGACTCCGTCATCTTTGGGTTGGAAAACAATACAAAACGAGTGTTTCATTATTATTATCCATCCTTCCATTTTTGAATTTACTCTTTTTATCGGGAATAAGCGCTTGGCTAATTTTGGGGAGTCATTGGTTATGGCCCGCCACTACATCCCTTTTAGCATTGATTCCAATTTGGATACTTATGTATCAAAGAGGAAAAATATTACAGATGAATAAGGCTGGAGCACTCTACCCATTTTATGTAGTATTTCATTCTATTTGGTATGTATTGGTTGGAATACGCGTATTCTTTAAGAAGCAAATCATATGGTAACTTCAGAGATTATATACCGCTATTTTGATCATTTAAACGATCGACAAAAAGAGCAATTTGATGCTCTTTTTGAAATCTACGCTCACTATAATGCTCAAGTCAATGTTATTTCACGAAAGGACATGGATAATTTTTATGTCCATCACGTGCTGCACAGTTTGGCTTTGGCAAAATATGCCGACTTTAAATCGGTACGGTATGTGGTAGATATTGGTACAGGTGGTGGATTTCCGGGTATTCCATTGAGCATTCTTTTTCCGGAAATTGAATTTTTCCTTGTTGATAGCATTGGTAAAAAAGTAAACATTGTCCGTTCTGTTAGCGATGATATAGGTTTACGCAATATTCAGTCGGCCCATTCTCGAGTGGAAGATCTGAATCAAAAATTTGATATGGCCGTTGCTCGAGCCGTGGCACCAGCGGAAAAATTAGCCTTTTGGATGAAGGGTCAGTTCAAAAAAGGAACGAATATGGCCTTGTTGAAAGGCGGTGACTTAACGGAAGAGATGGAGGAAATGGTGAACCGATTCCCCAAAACGAAGTACCGTTTTCACGAAATTCAAAAAGACTTTAAAGAACCCTTTTTTGAAACGAAAAAAGTCGTATTAGTTAAGCAGTAGAGCTCTCGCAGCCTCTAAGGCTGTGGATAAACCATCTATGTTTTTACCTCCAGCAGTGGCATAGAAATCTTGTCCACCTCCACCTCCTTGAATGTGCTTTCCAAGCTCACGAACCATTTTACTCGCATTCCAATCATTGGCTTTAACCAAGACTGGATCAAGGTAAATAGCAATACCCGGTTTTTCATTTGCAACATATCCCAAAACACAACACAAGGAATCAAAATGATCCTTCAATTGGAAACAAATCTGTTTGGCAGCGTCAGCGTGTGGTAAGGTTAGCTTTTCAATGAGGAATACCTTTTGGTCAACCATTTCTGCTTTTGATTTCAAGTCCTCATAAGCATCAGAAATCATTTGCAACTCAAAAGATTCTACTTTCTTTTTTAGCTGAACTTGCTGCTCAAGTAATTTATCTATACTTTGAACCAAGTCCTTTGGACGTTGTAGTTTATCGTTTATCTGCTCAAGCACCTCCATTTTCTGATGTAAATCCTTCCAAGCTAAATCAGAGGTTATTGCCTCAATTCGCCTTACTCCAGAGGAAATACTCCCCTCTGAAGTTATTTTAAATAGGCTAATCTCTGATGTATTCGGCACATGGGTACCTCCACACAATTCCACTGAGTAGGCTTTATCAAATACAATTACCCTCACAAATTCACCATATTTTTCCCCAAACAAAGCCATTGCGCCCATCTTTTTAGCTTCTTCTAAAGGCATATTACGATGCTCGATCAAGTTGATACCTTCACGTATTTTTTGATTAACAATGGTTTCAACTTCTTTAATCTCATCCGAAGACATTTTACCAAAATGAGAAAAATCGAATCTCAAGGCTTTATCTGTAACCAACGACCCTTTTTGCGCCACATGGTCACCAAGCACGCTTCTGAGCGCACTATGTAATAGATGGGTTGCGGAGTGATTACAGGCTATCCATTGACGACGTCTTTCACTCACTTTAGCATTCACTTCACCTTCAAAAGAGGATGGTTCTTTGGACGTGGTAAGGATGTGTAGCTTGTTTTCTTTTTGTGTATCGTGGATAGGAAGAGTTTCACCATTTTCAAAGTTAAGCTCTCCAGCATCACCAATTTGGCCGCCGCTTTCTGCATAGAATGGAGAGTTCTCCAAAATCATTTGGTAATTCCTTTTTCCTTTATGCTCAACAGAGCGCCAACGTGTAATTCTTGTTCTGGCTTTGGTTTGATCGTACCCCACAAAGTTCTCTTCAGCATCTTCAACCATCCAATTCCAATCCCCTAAGTCTTTTTTAGCATCTGCTTTGGAGCGCTGTTTTTGCTCATTTAATGCTTCCTGAAATCCTGCTAAATCAACGGTGTATCCTTTTTCTCTAGCAATCAACTCAGTTAGGTCAATAGGAAAACCAAAGGTATCGTACAACTCAAATGCCATTGAACCAGGAATTTCTCCTTGGGGGTTTGAATTAAAATACTCTGTGAGTTTTGAAATCCCCTGACTCAAGGTCCTAAAGAATGAAATTTCTTCTTCGCGGATCACCTTTTGTATAAAGTCTGATTGGCTATCTACCTCAGGAAATGATTCTTTGAAGTAATTCGATAACTCTGGTACCAATTCATTTAGGAACGGCTTATCGAAATTCAAATAACTATAACCATATCTCACGGCACGACGAAGAATTCTACGAGCAACATAACCCGCTCCATTATTGGATGGCAACTGGCCATCAGCAATGATCATGGCAACCGCACGAATATGGTCTGCAATGACTCTAAAAGCAATATCCGTTTCTTCCGCTTTTCCATAATTTTGATTGGAGAGGGATTCGGTTTTCTCAATGATATAAGAAAAGACATCCGTATCATAATTGGATTTTTTTTCCTGAATCACTCGAACCAATCGTTCAAAGCCCATTCCTGTATCTACGTGTTTCTGAGGGAGATTTACCAATTTGCCATCGGCCATGCGGTTAAACTCCATGAATACATTATTCCAAATCTCGATAACCTCGGGATGGTCGGCATTAACCAATTCTTTACCCTTACCGTCTTTTCTTTCGCTTTCGGATCTAAGGTCAATGTGTATTTCCGAACATGGACCGCAAGGGCCCGTTTCTCCCATTTCCCAAAAATTATCCTTTTTATTCCCGTGAACAATATGGCTTTCATCTATGAGTTCCTTCCATATATCATACGCCTCTTTATCAAAAGGCAAGCCCTCTGAATCATCGCCTTCAAACACGCTCACATACAACTGTTCTTTCGAAAGTCCGTAAACCTCAGTTAGTAACTCCCATGCCCATTGTATGGCTTCTTTTTTGAAATAATTGCCAAAACTCCAGTTTCCAAGCATTTCAAACATGGTATGATGATAATGGTCATGTCCGACCTCATCCAAATCGTTATGCTTACCACTAACACGTAAACATTTCTGGCTGTCTGCAATGCGCATTTCTGGGGCTTCCTCGTTACCCAAGAAATAATCTTTAAACTGGTTCATTCCTGCATTGGTAAACATCAGTGTGGGGTCACCTTTAACAACAATGGGTGCGGAAGGCACGATTTTATGGCCTTTGGATGCAAAGAAATCCAAAAACTGTTGTTTTATTTCTTTCGAGGAAGGATACATATTGGCCGCAAAGATAAAAAAAGCCACCGCATGGGTGGCTTTTTATTATTCTGTTATGAAACTATTTAAATTGCTATTGATTGCTTTGGTGCTGCTGATTTAATCTCATCGCTAGAACCATCCGCAAATTTTTCAAAGTTATCGTTGAATAGCTTGGATAAATGATGACATTGTGCATCGTAAGCATCTTTATCAGACCATGTATTTCTAGGTTGTAACAAATCTGCTGGCACGTTTGGACAATCGTTCGGCATAGAAACACCAAACACGGGATGTTCGGTAAAATCACCCGTTAGGCTACCCTCAAGTGCCGCGGTTATCATTGCTCGGGTGTATTTTAACTTCATTCGACTTCCAACTCCGTATGCACCCCCGGTCCAACCCGTGTTAACTAACCATACGTTAATATCTGGATTCTCCTTTAGTTTATCACCCAACATTTCTGCGTATTTGGCAGGATGCAAAGGCAAAAATGCTTGTCCAAAGCATGCAGAGAAAGTAGCCTGTGGTTCGGTCACACCAGCTTCTGTTCCTGCCACCTTTGCCGTATATCCACTAATAAAATGATACATGGCTTGAGCCGGTGAAAGCTTAGAAATTGGAGGTAATACTCCAAATGCATCTGCTGTTAAAAAGAATATATTTTTAGGCGAATCACCTATGGATGGTACTGCAATGTTATCAATGTAATCAATAGGGTAAGCTACGCGCGTATTCTCGGTAACCGAGGTGTCTTCGTAATTCACCTTATCTGAATCCTCAAAGAATCGAACATTTTCCACTAATGCACCATGTTTGATAGCATTCCATATTTGTGGTTCTTTTTCTTCTGTCAAATCCACGCATTTTGCGTAACATCCACCTTCGAAGTTGAACACGGTGTTTTTCGACCAGCCATGCTCGTCATCTCCAATTAATTTTCTTTTGGGATCTGCACTCAAGGTTGTTTTTCCGGTTCCACTCAAACCAAAGAAAATAGCGGTATCACCTGATTCACCAATATTGGCTGAACAGTGCATACTCAGTACATTTCTCTCTTGAGGTAAGATATAATTCATCACACCAAAGATTCCTTTTTTGATCTCCCCAGTGTAACCGCTGCCGCCGATTAAGATTATATTACGCGACATATCAACAATCGTAAAATTGTGCTGTCTTACACCGTCTTCAACACCATTAGCTTTAAAACTCGGAGAAGCAATAATGAGCCACTCGGTTTCTTGCATTGCCGCTTCTTCCGCCGTTGGGCGTAAAAATAAATGTTTGGCAAATAGATTCTGGTAGGCACTTTCTGTAATGACCTGAATGTTGACGCGATAATTAGGATCAGTACCAGCATTGGCATGACGTATAAAAAGCTCCTTTCCTTCTATATGTTTGATCACCTGGTTAAGTAAGGCATCAAATTTTTCAGGAGAAATGGGTTGATTTACCTTGCCCCACCAGACCGTGTCTTTGGTTTTTTCATCTTGAACAATGAATTTATCTTTGGGACTTCTGCCTGTAAATTTACCAGTATCTGCTGCAAGGGCTCTACGGTCCGTTAATTTTCCTTCACCTCTTTCTAATGATTTTTGAACCAACTCATCAGTGGTCAAATTGGAATAAATAGATTTAGCTTGTTTTTCGATGGTTGATAACAGCGCTTCGTTCGTCATCATAGAATCTTTTGGATAAATTTGAGTCTTCAAAATTACACATAGCCTTTGTTTTTTCTGTTTTTTTGAGGGCTTTTTACTCTTATTTTTTTAACAATAAGTCAACATGAAAAACTTAACTCAATCAATTAAATACCAATGCTTTAAGCATGTTTTTTCAATTTCAAAAATTAGTGTCGATTTGACACTTACTCTATTTTTTTTTATTCCGACTCTAATTTTTTCACAAACAATAAGGTCACCTAAACGCTCTGATGTCTGGGTTTATGGGATCCATGGTGCTTGGAGCTTAGGTAATTTGATTTTAGAAAAAAACCTGACGATAGAACCCAAAAAATACTTGATTAGTGGCGTGGACCAATGGCACAACACTGAAGCAGATAAGCAAATACAATTTACCTCTGATGTCACTTTTTTGGGGACAATGGGAGCCGTGGGAGTATTGGGGTTAATTCATTGGGAAGATGGATATGCCAACGCAATGGCACAGAACTTATGGATAACGGCTAATCTTACACAATCGGTAAAATTGCTAGCTCAACGCCAAAGACCGGCATCCTTTGGGTCTAATGACGACTATCGTTCATTCTTTTCTGGTCACAGCTCGATTACCGCAACAGCCGCTACTACCGCACTATGGTATGCTTATCACGTAAAAAATCCAAATAAATGGGCTAAGCCATTGGGCTGGACAAGTGTTGGACTGAGTCTTACGACAGGAATACTCCGAATATTAAGTGGAAAACACTACCCATCGGATGTCATTACAGGCTTTGCCGTTGGCACGGGGGTGGCTTTGTTGAATTTAAGTTTGAAGAAAATATAGGTCGCTGGTTAATGGTCGCTGGTTGCTTGAAACTAGAAACCAGGAACTAGAGAAGCTATTTAATTTTTTCTGAAAACAGCTTTTTGAATTTCTCCACCTTCTCTCCTACTACATAAGTGCAGTATGGATTATTTGGATTATTAGTAAAATAGTCTTGATGGTAATCTTCGGCAGTGGAATAATCTTTTAATGGAACGATTTCTGTAACAATTTTACCTGACCAAAGCTGCGATTCTTCAACCGCTAATGTACTCTTTAAAGCCATAGTCTTTTGTTCTTCGTTTACAAAATAAATCCCGCTGCGGTATTGAGTTCCAACGTCATTTCCTTGTCTATTGAGAGTTGTTGGGTCATGTATTCGCCAAAAGACAGTTAGAATCTCTTCTAGATTGGTTTGGTTAGAATCATAAAAGACCTTCACCACTTCTACACACTCGGTTCTTCCAGTGCACACTTCTTTATACGTTGGTTTCGCTACAATTCCATTGCTGTAACCGCATTCAACCTTCTCTATCCCTTTCATGTTGCGGTATACCGCATCCAAACACCAGAAGCAACCTCCACCGAGTACAATGCTATCCGTAATTCTCTCTTCGTTCATCTTTTCATTTAGATTATTAGAGCTTGAAACGTTTCCTTTATTTGAAAAAGCGGTACAAGCCATGGGCAACAATAAGCATATCAACAGCCATCGCATGTAATCAGAACATTTATACTAACCTTTTGTTTTATATCCCGCCTTCTGAAGAAATGACTTTACTTTTTCCGCGTTATCGCCTTGAATAATAATATCGCCATCTTTGGAGGTTCCTCCCGTTCCACAATGATTTTTTAGCTGCTTTTCAAGCGATTTCAAATCCTCTTTTGAACCGATGAATTCTTTAATAACGGTAGACGGTTTCCCCGAACGAACCTCTTTTCTAACATATAACGTTTGAAGATGATTTTCTAAAGTCTCTACTTCAAAATCGTCGCTATCGTATTGATAGTCAGGATTCGTACTATATACGATGCCTTTTTTATTCTTATTCTTGTTGCTCATTTAATCCTTTTTACGGTGAATCACAGAGGCCACTGGTTGCGCCTGAGGCATAATGACTAAATCGTTGATATTAACATGAGATTTCCGGGTAACACAATATTCTATAGCATCGGCAATATCATCCGCTACTAGATTTTCAAAACCCTTGTAAACTAAATCTGCTTTTTCTTTATCTCCCTCAAAACGCACTTCTGAGAATTCTGTTTCAACTGCTCCCGGGTGTATGGCTGTTACTCGAATACCAAATTCAGATAATTCATATCGCATCGCCTTATTTAATGCATCCACGGCGTGTTTTGATGCACAATACACGTTTCCATTATCATACACTTCCTTACCAGCAATGGAACCTATGTTCACAATGTGGCCACTTTCCTGTTCTTTCATGATTCGACCAACCGCTTTTGAAACATACAACAGTCCTTTCACATTCGTATCCAAAATGGTATTCCAGTGTCTCGTATCTCCATCATAAAAACGAGATAAACCCATGGCCAATCCTGCATTATTAACTAAAACAACAATGTTTTTCCATTTACCATTTAAGCTAGAAATGGCAGCATTCACTTCTTCTTCATTTCTAACGTCAAAATTCAAACACAGAATATCTTCCTTGCCCTCCGACCATTGTTTCAATCGTTCTTCTCTGCGACCCGTGATAATGAGTGCAAATCCAAGATTATATAATCTTTCCGCCGTCGCCTTCCCTATACCAGAAGTTGCTCCGGTAATAAGGGCTACTTTTTTACTATCCATTTTGAGCAATGATAATCATGTTGGGAGAAAAAAGTACATCTCGGGTGCTTCTACCGGTAGCGAATAATTGCCATTTGTAGAGAATTTTTAATTCCCAAAAAGCGAATCTTCGGATCAATTCCTTTAAAGGATTATCAATGGACATATCCGAGGCATTAACACTTACTTTTTGAAAGCCACAGGCCATCATTACCTGTTGGGCAGAAGAGACATTCATATAATTCTCGTGCGTAAAATCCCCATTTGCAAAAACAGTAGCAAATGGAGCATCTAAATTGGGTGTGCGTATGATTAATCTCCCATTTGGTGTAAGGCATCTTCTGAGCGCGATCAATAATTCAACCAATTCATCTTTTGTGAAATGCTCAATGATATCCATACCAAGAATTACATCGTATTTCTCCGTTGTTTCTTTTAGATACACCAAGGCGTCTCCATGTTCAACGCCTTTTACTCCAAAATCTTTGGCCATATCCACTTGTTCTTGGGATAAGTCCATACCTGTGGACTGCTCATAACCATTATCCTGACAAACCGATAGCATACTGCCGCTTCCACATCCAAAGTCAAAGATTTTAGCACTCTTATCCTTTGGCAGCTCTGGTAAAATCTCCTTTGAAAATCGGACTTTTTCCCTCAAAAAAAGTGATTTGGCATCCGTCAAAGAAGCACGACCGCTTTGGGTCGTATGGTAGTTTTCATAAAGTGTTTTTCTATACTTCATCGGAGTACTATTTGTTAGTCGGAATATCTACTGACGCCATAATCGCGGTTGCTGTAGCAATCAATATCAACTCTCCATCATTCATAACATCAAAGACATCACAATCGCAATAGATCAAGAAATTGCCTGCTTTTCGCACTTTGCTTACCGCTTTTACTGTTTTTGAGGTGCTTGGGTTGAGGTAACTCACTTTCAGATCCGCCGTTACTACATTCTTTTCCTTTTTCACGGTTGTATATGCCGCAATACCGGTGGTAACATCGCACAATGTTGCGGTTACTCCTCCATGCAAAAAACCATTTTGTTGAAGATGGTGTTCCTCAACATTAATGCTCATTTCTGCGGTTCCCGTATTTACATCCTCCAAAACGAGGCCCATGTGCTGGATAAAATGATTGGTTTTCAATCGTTCATCAAGAAATGATTTGATTTCCTTATTCATATGATCATTATTTCACTGGATTATATCCAGAAAGTCTTAAAATCTTGTTTGCGTCATGCTCTTCAAATAGTTCTTCCCAAGTTACATCAACTTCTTGTAGATATCGCTGAACAATTTTGGTGCCGACAAAAGAGCCTATCATGGGCGGACATTCCGGTGGAATACCAGGACCGAAGGTTTTATCACCATAAACGAAATATCTACGATAAACATTAAAATCATTGGAATAGAGTGCTTTCTGCTCCAAAAACAATTTCCACATTTGACCTTGATCGCGTTCCATCATGGCCCACTCTTCTTCGGTATATCCTAAGTTGATAAATCCATCATTACCATCCTGCATGTCTAATATAAGAGCCCATATTTTCCCTTCAAATACGGCTTGTTCTAGCATATTTTTAGGGTTATGTTTCGACTCGTACTGGCTCTTCAAATAATTCCAAATCAACATGGTAGGAATCTGTTCTGTGTTGTTATACCGGTTGTAAAAACCAGGTACATCCAACATAGCATACAAGGGAAACGTATCGTTCATAAACATATCTTTACTGAAACCAAGAATCAATCCTTGGCTTTTAGAACTATCAACAAACGTATTGAAGTTTGAAAATTGTGAAAAGTACGATACTAAAGTAGGTTTAGGTGTTTTAGGAAGTCGATAACTCAGCTTTCCCCACATTATGTTTAAATCTGTTCTCCAGCTGGTGTTTTTTTCATAGTGTTTCTTCATCCATAAAAACACTTGCTTATTTGTTTGCACCCAATACGAAAAGCGTTGGGCTATGATAGAATCAGGATAACCCCGAAACTTGGAATAGTCCATTATTTCAGAAAACCAGATATCAAAAAACCTCCCATATTGCTGTTTAATTCGCTGTAAGTCTTGTGCTTCCACGCGCTGAGTGGATAGGCTATCTAAGGTAGTGGTGAAGTCTATCATGGGTATTTCAACGGGCTTTCCATCTTGTTCGTCGCAAGATGTGCAAAAACCCATGAGTATCAACAAAAGCGCCCACAGTGGTTTAGTAAAAAAATCGTTTTTTTGCATAGATTTAATGTATAACGCAATGAAGAAAATCAGCTTCTTAACCGCCGTAGGACTTTTCTTTTTTACAGGAAGTCAGGTAAACGCTCAAGTATCTACTGATAAACTAAATTTCGGTTTCAAAATTAGCCCAAATTTTTCCTGGTTGAAAGTTACTGAGGGCGATGTGATGAAAAACGATGGATTAGGTTTAGGATTTACCTATGGTCTAACCGCTGATTACAGGTTTACTTCTTCCGATAATTATTACTTAGCGGCAGATTTATTGATTTCCACTTCACCAGCTATTTTAAAGCACGAAGGAAAGATACAACGTACCGTTGCGGATACAACCGAGAGTTACGAGGGTGTTGGATTTGATTATCGTGTTCAATACTTACAAATACCAGTAAGCATCAAGTTAAAGTCGAACCAAGTAGGTAAATTGAAATATTATCTCAATGTTGGTGTGGCCCCTTCGTTTGCCATTTCCAAACGTTTATCTACCAAAGTACCTACGGGAAATACCGATGTTTACGATGGAACCAATGTGAGCTCTCATGATCCAAACGCGACAGAAAATACCCGTTATCAGTTTGACGGTGGAAAGGATGAGAACGTACAGTACATTTTTGAAGATGATATATCTGTTGCCCGAATGTCTTTGGTTTTCGGAGCAGGAATTGAATATCCTATGAGTGGAAATGCAATACTTGTTGCAGGTGTTAGATTCGATAATGGATTTACCGATTTCCTTTCTGACAACGCATACTCTGGAAGACATAATTTCATATCCCTCAGCGCAGGGATTATGTTTTGATGAAAGAGACTCATTCGTTAAAAGTTGCTGTCGCGCAGCTAAATTTCCGTATTGGCGATTTTGAGCTTAATACATCAAAAATAGCGGATACCATTTTTGAAGCTAAGCGCCAAGGTGCAGATTTGGTGGTTTTTTCAGAAATGTCGGTTTCAGGCTATATGCCAGATGATTTATTAGATTATCCATACTTTATTGAAAAATGTGAGCAAAGCCTTGAATTGGTGGCACAAAGTTGTCAAGGTGTAGCGGCAATTGTTGGTGGCATTATTAAAAACCCCGGTAAAGGAAGGTTGTTACAAAACGTATGCTGCTTTATGGAAAATGGAAGAATTTCCCATACCGTCGCAAAAACCCTACTACCCACCTACGATGTTTTTGGTGAAGCACGTTATTTTGAACCTTCGAAAGAACACCAAATTATTGATTTCAAAGGATATAAAATCGGCATCGCGATTTGTGAAGATTTATGGGATTCCTACAATAATTTTGAATATATACAAAGCCCAGGTGAAAAACTAAAGACTCTCGGTGCTGATTTAATCATTAACCCTTCGGCTTCTCCATACCACATGGGTAAGGAGTCACACCGAAACCGTGTTCTAAGTGGGCAAGTAGAGCGATTTAAGCTTCCTGTGCTGTACATCAATCAAGTTGGCACACATACAGAACTGATGTTTGACGGAAGAAGCCGTGCGGTAAATCCAAATGGTGAAATAGCGGTGCAATTACCAGAATTTGAAGAGAAAGTGGAATATGTTCAATTCGAGAACCACGAATTTAAAACCGTAATTTCGGATTTAACTTTAGACGACAATCCATTACCCCAATTATACAAAGCCCTGAAGTTTGGGATTTCTAATTATTTCCAAAAAATGGGTTTCAAAAAAGCCGTCATAGGTGCTTCTGGAGGCATTGATAGTGCCGTTGTTCAGGCATTGGCCGTAAAGGCATTGGGGAAGGAAAATGTGTTAGCCGTATTAATGCCATCTCGTTATAGTTCAAAAGGATCTGTTGACGATGCTATCGCACTCAGTGAAAAATTGGGTAATGAATACATTCAGCTGCCTATTGAAGATGTTCACTCCGCTTATGAATCTACCTTAGCTCCCGTATTTGAGAGAACCTCAGTGGGTATTGCAGAAGAAAATCTTCAAGCTCGCTCTCGTGCAGTATTACTCATGGGAATTAGTAATAAAACAGGAAATATTTTACTCAACACATCTAATAAGAGTGAATTAGCCGTGGGTTACAGTACGCTGTATGGTGATTTATGCGGTAGTCTATCGGTGATTGGCGATGTGTACAAGACACAGGTATATGCACTTGCCAAACACATCAATCGTTACAAGGAAACCATTCCCAATGCGATCATTGAAAAAGAACCAAGCGCAGAGTTGAGGCCTGACCAAAAAGATACGGATAGCCTACCTAGCTATACCATTTTGGATGGGATTTTACGTTTGTATCTAGAAGAGCAAAAAGGCAAGGAAGAAATCATCATTGAGGGATATGATCCAAGTACGGTTAACCGTATTGTCAACCTCGTGAATTCAAACGAATACAAGCGTTATCAAGCACCTCCAATTTTGAGGGTCAGTCCGAAAGCATTTGGCAAAGGCCGGATCATGCCACTTGTGGCTAAATATTTGTAAATGCTGTTCAAGAAAAGCCCTCTCCCATCCGCATTCATTCGGTTATGTGTTGGAGCTCTCTTGTTTTTTCTATCCTTTAATTTAATTATTCCAGAATTACCAGCTATGCTCCGCCAATTGGGTGGAAGCAATTATCTAGGGTGGATAATACCGGCATTTGCGATGAGCGCTTTATTTGCCAGACCCCTCAGCGGTTGGATGGCTGATCAATTGGGTAGGAAGATAACCATGATCGTAGGTTGTGTGTTTTGCATCATTTCTGGATTGGTTTATCCTTGGATTCAAGGTGTTTTAGCATTCATTGTTTTAAGGGTCTTTCATGGGTTTTCAACGGGTTTTACTCCAACGGGTTTCACCTCTTATACTGCTGATATAGTTCCTAAAGAATATCGAGGAAGAGCTATGGGCTGGCAAGGTGTTTTTAATAATGCTGGAACCAGTTTAGGATATGGCTTAGGGGCGCTTATTGCCTTGCATTTCAGTAGAGATGCCATGTTTTACTCAAGTTCCATTTTAGCCCTATTAGCCCTACTTGTATTCAGTAGCTTGCCCGAAACAAGAAAACGACCAAAAAACATTCGCAAGCCAACATTATCATTAAATGAAATGGTCTATCTAAAGGCATTTCAACCTGGTGTTATCATGTGGCTTGTATGTATTCCATTGGGGTCAATGTTAACGGTAATGCCAGATTATACAGAAGGGCTTGGATTTGAAAACAAAGGGCTTTACCTCACTTGGTATATATCTTTTTCTTTGCTCTTTCGATTGGTTAGCGGGAAAATCAGTGATGCCTTAGGTCGACCTTGGTCAACCGCTATTGGCACGGGTCTGCAAATACTCTCCATGTCCGTCCTTATTAACCAAAGCACTACTTATTTCTTTTACATTAGTGCTATTCTTTATGGAATCGGTCAAGGTTTTAACGCCCCCAGTTTATTTGCATGGGCCAGCGATGTTGCATCCAAAGAAAACAGAGGGAAATCATTATCCACCCTTTTTATTACGCTTGAATTGGGGATTATTTTTGGCGGTCTAGGGTCTGGTTATCTCCTAACAAAAATCAATTTTGGGTATTCCTCTGTATTTACAATGAACCTCGTGGCTTTTGCCTTGGCTTTTGCCTTGAGCATTTACTATATCAGAAGTAAACAACCTATCGTTACTGATATTTAAAGTGCCTTAGGATCCAGAGAACATCATTGAGCCATTTTGAATAGATGTTATAAGAGCCGTAAATATGGTAGATGAACTCTTTTTCATTTTCAGGATACCTTCCGTTTTTGCGGTAAAAAGACCCCTCCATGTACTCGATGTAATATTTGAAATCAAGCATTCCATCATACCAATGCTCATAAACCGCGTAATAATCGTTCCCCATGCGTTTCACAGTTGATTTTCGCTTGTAAGGGTAACGCATCCCAACCAAGTTGTAATAGGCCTTCGCATAATACGAATTTTGCCCATCGTTTCCACTCTCTTCTATCTTGATGGTCGTATACATCTTAGCCCATTTACCAATCACGGTTTTAGCAACCGTATGAAGATCGCGAACTTTGGGTATGGTATACAAGTGCAACTTAAGAGAGTCAACGTATAAAAAGCTATCCTTAATTTTCAAGTGATTCCCTTCTTTTGGAAGACCATACACTCTTTTGGGTTGCATATCTAGCTTCGCAGCAAACGATAGTATAACCGTTGTTAATACTATCATTCCGATATGTGTACTGTATTTTTTCAAATCCTGGTTACCACTGCTCCTATTTTCGACGCTATTTCACTCTTTTTGCGTATCAACTCGTTCAAAAAGTCAAGAACCTCCGTTTCGTCATACTCTTCATCGCCGAGCATTTTTTGATGTTCTATGATCAACTCCTCAATCTTGGTTCTTCTTAAGTGTAAAAATAGATCGTATATCTCGTTTTTGTAGTTTTCACTGCGGGTTGTTACCGAGATCATGTTCTTCTCAAAAGCTTTGGATAGTTCATGTTCCTCAGACAAAATATTTGCAGCAAAGCTAGAAATCTCCACCGTCGGATCGGCAATGAGTTCTTTTATGGTTACCCATTCTGGCCTTTCTGAATGAATTTCCATTAAACGATCCATGATTTTCGCGTATGTTGGATCTTTGAACTTAATGACTTGGTCTTGTTCAAATTCTTCAACAACAAAATCGATGATACGATTGTCCTCGTCAAATTCCATTCCACCGAATTTCAATACAAATTCCAAAATCGCTTTCTCTTGATGTTTATCATTCAGCGCATACTCAACGATACTGGATCCTTTGTTAGCAAGTTTACTCGCATCCGATATCAGATTATCAACTTCTCGAAGAACTTTTCTTTCTTGGGTTCTGGTCTTTTTATGTAGGATTTTACTTACCTCTGTACGGAGTAGATCCACTTCTGTTTGACTGATAGATTCTAGCTCCTGAAGCAAGGCATCGCGCTTTAATCCATCGTTTATCAAAGATATTGATTGAAGAATATCTCTTAGGGCTTCTGATCGTTTTATCGGATCTGAACCTGCTTCCTCAAACAACATGTTTGCTTTAAAGACGATAAAGTTCTGTTCGTTGTTTTTTAGAAACTCTTTAAACCCTTCTGGGCCAAGTTGCTTGCAATAGGAGTCGGGGTCTTCGCCTTCTGGCATAGTAACTACACGTACATTCAAACCTCCTTCAAGTAATAAATCAACCCCTCTTAAAGATGCTTTTATTCCTGCCTTATCACCGTCATAAACAGCCGTAGCATTCTCTGAAAAACGCTTGATAAGTTTAATTTGACCTGATGTCAAGGCTGTTCCACTACTAGCAACCGCATTTTTAATACCGGCTTGATGTAGGGTCATTACATCCGTATAACCTTCCATCAGTAAGGAATAATCTTCCGCTCGAATGGCATTTTTCGCTTTATCCGTGGCAAATAAGAAATCACTTTTCTTGTAGAGACTGGTTTCGGGAGAGTTTACGTATTTTGGAGCCTTATCCACTTTGCCCATGATTCTACCGGCAAAACCAACCACTCTACCACTAACAGACACCAACGGAAATATCACTCGATTTCTAAAAAGATCATATATCTTTCCATCGCTATCGCGCTTTTTGATTAGACCTGCGTTCAGGAGTAACTCATCTGAGTATCCTGCTTTTTTTGCATGATTATAAAATGCTTCCCAAGATTGAGGGGAATACCCCAAACGCCATTCTTTCATTGTTTCTGTGGTGTAACCACGCTCTTTGAAATAAGGTAATGCAACCGTTTGACCTTCTTCGGTGTTGTGAAGTTGATTTTCAAAAAAAGTCAAGGCAAACTCATTCAAGGCTTGTACACTTTCCTTTTGGCGTTGCTGCTCCATGGCCTCCTCGCCTTTTGGCCCCTCTGACTCCATGAGCGTAATCCCATATCGTTTTGCCAGATCTCTTGCAGCCTCAACAAAGGTCATTTGTTCCATTTCCATGAGAAACTGAATAGAGTTACCCCCTTTTTGACAACCAAAGCACTTGTATATATTTAGGCTTGGTGTCACCACAAAACTTGGGGTTTTTTCATCATGAAATGGGCAATTCCCTTTAAATCTTGAACCTGATCGCTTCAGCTTCACATAGTCCCCTACCAAATCATCTATTGGTACGGTGTCAAGGATTTGCTGTATCGAGTGAGGATGAATCATGATGGATGAATAAATCAAAGATAACAAGGTGGATTACTTAGAAGCAATATAATTATCGAGTTGTGGTTAACTTTGTAATAACAAATGAATATCGATAAGTCCTATTTTCTTGATAAAGCCAAAGCATTACATGGCGATCTAATTGACATAAGAAGAAACATCCATTCAAACCCAGAGTTATCATTTGAGGAATATGAAACTCAAAAAATCATAGAAGATTATCTTCAAAATAAGCTTGGACTTGAAACACAGCACATGGCAAATACAGGAGTTGTGGCTTTGATCAAAGGCAACAATCCAGATTCTAGATGTATCGGAATGAGAGCGGACATGGATGCCCTTCCCATTGTTGAAGTAAACGATGGACGACCATACCGAAGTAAGAAAGAGGGTATTATGCATGCTTGTGGGCACGATGTTCATAGCACATCATTACTAGGAGCCGCCACTTTGTTGAATGAAATCAAAGATTCATTTGAAGGGACGGTTAAGCTTATTTTTCAACCAGGTGAGGAGCGACTTCCAGGTGGAGCTTCACTCATGATTAAAGACGGTGTATTAGAAAACCCGAAAGTGGATTGTATGATTGGTCAACACGTCATGCCGTTGATCGATACGGGAAAAATTGGCTTCCGCAAGGGGCTGTATATGGCGAGCACAGATGAAATCTTTATAACTGTCAAAGGAAAAGGTGGTCATGGCGCCATCCCAAACCTTGCGGTTGATAGTGTTCTAATGGCTTCCCAAATAGTGGTTGTGCTCCAACAGATTGTATCAAGGAATCAAAATCCCGCCTTACACAGTGTATTATCCTTTGGTAAAATTGAGGGTCTTGGGGCTACCAACGTCCTGCCTAATGAAGTTAAACTTGAGGGTACCTTTAGAACGGTTAATGAAGAATGGAGAGAGGAAGCACATCGTCGTATTACCCAGTTGGCCAAAGGTATTGCCGAAGGCATGGGTGGAAGCGTTGAAGTAGATATTCGAAAGGGTTACCCATTCCTTAAAAATGATGAAACACTAACGCAAGAATGCATAGAGTCAGCAACAGACCTACTAGGTGATGAGCACATTGAAGAATTAGATTTATGGATGGCCGCTGAGGATTTCTCCTATTATTCACAGGTCGTTCCTTCTTGCTTTTATCGATTGGGTACAAGAAATAACGAGAAAGGCACCGGAATTAGCGTGCACAATTCCGCATTTGATATTGATGAAGATGCTCTAGTTAATGGCGCGGGTTTATTTGCCTATTTAGCTTATCGTAGGCTTTCAAACTAAGGTTTAGGCTCCTATGGTTGAACAGAGAGTATCAATGGCAGAATCCCAAATTGAAGCAGCCATCTCCGCTTCTTCTTCTTCTACGAATTCTGTGATGATCAATTCAACATCACCCGTGATATCGTCTTGAACTATTTTAAATTCTAAATAGTCACCATCTTGGTCGATTAACTCAAACCGAGTCAATTTATTGGTGGTTGATTTAATCATTTTCGCTCGATAAGCAGTTCCATCGTCCCAAGCGAAACGATACTCACCTCCACCCATTATATCGACATGGTCAGCAAACCAAATTTGTAAACCGGAAGGGGTTGAAATATATTGATATAAAATTTGAGGGGAAGAGCGCAGGGCGTACTCCAACTCAAGTTTCATCTTTTTATTATCTTTCTTAGACATGGTGGTGTAATGATTTAAAGTAGATTATTTTTTTGGCTAACTGCAATGAAATCAAAAACCTTGAGATTTACAAAAAAAATCGAGTGAAGAACCTCTTATCTTTGCTAATGATGCCACAAAAAATCACCCAATATATCATTTACGGAGTGGTGATATCCGTTGGTCTAATTTCAGTGGCTTTGGGCTTTGATGAGGTCACATTGGGGATACACTCAAGGAATTCAACTTCTACAGACGTTTTTTTCGCTTTCTTCACTCATTGGGGGGAATGGCCTATTATTTCAATCGCAATTTTAACCGCTCTTTGGAAATATGGCTGGAAGAATGGGTTGTTTTGGGGAATTGCGTTTTCTGCAGAAGGTCTCATCATAAACGGATTGAAATTATTGTTCAATAAGCCAAGACCAATTGAACGTTTAACTGATTTTATAAGACAAATTGATGGAGTTGAACTTGCGCATTGGAAATCATTCCCAAGCGGTCACACAGCCGCTGTGTTTTTTGGAACTCTAATGCTGATAAAGTTCAATCGTGAATCAAGAATCAATTACCCTGTAATACGAGTCATCTTGTTAATTGCTGCTTTCTTGGTGGGATATAGTCGGATTTATTTAGGCCAACATCACATCGAAGACGTAGTCGTGGGATCATTGCTCGGTCTATGGTTATTTCAGTTATCAGAAATAATTTTGAATCAAAGGACATCTGCAAAAAATGAAAAAACTTAACGTTCATATCGTCTTTAGTTTAATCACCTTAGGTCTTCTCATGTTTGGCCTTAATATGATTCCTTTATTTGATTGGGATGAATTGAATTTTGCTGAATCTGCTCGGGAGATGAACGTGACGAAAAACTATTTGTATGTCCAAATGGGCTTTGAGCCATTTTGGGAAAAGCCTCCTTTGTTTATGTGGTTACAAGCGCTTTCTCAAAGCCTTTTTGGAGCGCATGTTTGGGCTTACAAACTACCCAATGTTATAGCGGGAGTGGCGGCTGTAAATCTTGCTTACCATATCGGAGACAATATGGGTAAACGAATGCTTGGCAGCTTTTGGGCTTTGGCTACCCTTCTATCTTTTGGGCCTTACATTTATTGGAAATCAGGAATCATTGATCCCGTATTCAATTTATTCATTGTAACAGCCATTTACCAATGGTATAAGATTACCCAAGCTTCTTTGAAAAACGAAAGATCTCATACCTATTATTTATCGGTGGGTGTATTCCTTGGATTGGCTTTTTTAACCAAAGGTCCTGTTGCCATTCTAATCACCGGATTGGTTATTTTTGTAGTGACAGCGATTCGCTCCAAATGGCACGAACTGTTTAATGCCAAACTTCTACTGAGTGTATTTGGTTTGATTTCCGTTGTGTCATTGTGGGTATTGCCACTTTTGAATTCAAATGGTGCTCAGTTTTTACAAGAATTCATTGATTACCAGATCATTCTGTTTAAAGGGCAAATTGAATGGCACAATCAACCATGGTTTTACCATATCGTTGTGCTCTTTTTTGTGGCTTTTCCCTCCTCCATTCTCGCACTTCCACACCTCTTTCGAAATCAAATTCTTGATCGCAATACAGACATTTGGAATTTGTTCATGCGTGCTTTGTTTTGGTCCGTATTGATTGTATTCTCTATAACCACAACTAAAATCATCCATTATAGCAGCTTGTGCTGGTGGTCGTTAACCTATTTTGGAGCTTATCAAGTTTATTTGGTCTATACCAATCGGTGGCATTTACCTAAATGGTTGTTAATCCCCTTGTTCGTTTCATTTTTAGGTTTAGCACTTGGTTTATGGGGTATCCCTTTATTGTTTAATATGAGGCCAACGCCTGTATGGTTAGAGTCTAAATTAGATCTTTTTTCTAAGGGGATTTTATCAGCTCATACCTCATGGGAATGGTGGGTTCTCATTCCCGCTGCGCTCTTTACTGTTTGGATGCTGTTATGGTTTTTTCACCAACTTATGGGTAGAAAAAGCAATGCAGTTATTCTATATATAATTTCGGGGGTTACTGCGGTTTTGGCCAGCACGTTGCTAATCCCAAGGATAGCCGATACACTACAAGGCCCCGTTACCACATTGATTCAGAATGAAACGAAAAAAGGAGTATTTCTTGAGGCTTGGTACTATAAAACCTACGCCCTTTACTTCCATGGGAAATTTCAACCCGATGATTTCAAAAACCTGAATCCAGAACTCCCGGTAAAAGAAGACGAGCCTTATCCTCAGCAGACAGCAAGGCGCTCACACGCCATGAACCCTGACAATAAAGAACTGATCAAAGTGATTACCAAGGTTCAGTTCGTCCCAGATCATTCGTTCGCTGAAAAATTTGAAATTGATACCACGGTTGGTGGTTATCGTCTTTGGAAAAGACGATAATATTAAAATCTCGTTGAATAGATTGTATTTTTGTGGTTGCTATGAATTTAATGGAACTACAGATTATCACGTCAAATTGGGAATATGGAGCAGGGAAAAAAGGCACATCTGAAGGACCTCAAGCACTACTAGATTCACTAAGAAGTAAGGGAGCCGAAAGGCTATTACAACTTCCTCGCATTGACGTAGAACAAACCGTTGAATACGAAAATGTAGAAACCATACAATACCCCAAGCTGAAACGGGCCAAGCCTTTGATTGAACACCAAAAACGATTCGCTAGCGCAATAGAGTCAAGCAGAGGTAATTTACCATTTCAATTATTATTAACGGGTGACCATAGCAATGCAATAGGTGGTTTAGCCGGATTCTGCAGAAACGGTGACAGCAATAAAAAGGGAATCATATGGATTGATGCCCACCTAGACTTGCACTCTCCATACACCACCCCTAGCGGTAATATTCATGGAATGTCCGTCAATACAGCCCTTGATATTGATAACAAAAAGAGCCAAGTCCGTGAAGTTGACCCTGATTGTGAGGAATTGTGGAATATCATTAAATCATTAAAGAAAAACCATAGTATTCCACCGAGGAATATTGTCTTCTTAGGGATACGCAGCTTTGAAGAACCTGAGTTGAAATTGGTTCAAAACGAAGAAATTAAAGTCATCTACGCCGAAGAGATCCATCAAAAAGGAATCGAATGGGCACTGCAAGAGTGTAAGGATTATTTATTGGAAGTTACCGATGAATGGTACGTGAGCTTTGATGTTGATTCTATGGACCCAACGGTTTCAAAAGGCACAGGAACTCCCGTAAAAGGAGGGCTATCGAAAAAACAAGCTTTCACGAGTTTGGATTACTTTACTCAACATGATAAAACCCGGGTTTTGGAAATAACAGAAATCAATCCTTCATTAGACACGGAAAAGCCAATGGCTAACGAAGTTGCTGACTTATTGATTGATCTGTTTGAGTAACCACGATAAGGTATCTACATTATCGGCATAGTCGCGAAGAGTTGGTTTTTGGGCCTCACCATAAGAAAGTACATGGATACCTTCTACCTCCGACAGCACACATTGGATTTCCTCATTTTTAGATTCCAACCAACTATTCACTTCGCTGATATCTTTGTAGTAACTAAAATTCACTAGCCCAACAGGGGCATGCAAACTATCGCGTTCCTTGAATAATACAAACCCTGAATCAATGTGTGGATCAAGGTTCATTAATAATAAGGCTTTATGATAATTGTAGTTATTGGCGTATTTATGATGATTTACCAGATCTTGATATGTATCATGCCAAGTTTCAAATAACTGTGCAAACTCGAACCCTTCAGGAACCCAAAGTTGGGTTACATTGCGGCAGCCCATTCCAAAATAACGGAAAATATCTTCACCCAATTTAGTGATTTGTACAGTTTCTAATTTCTTAGGTAAAACAGCCACACTGCTTCTGCTCTTTCTAAGAATTCTTGGTTTGTCTCTGAAATAATATTCAAAATAACGATGCGTATTATTGCTACCTGTGGCAATGATCACATTCGAATCATTCAGCTTCTCGACGTATGTAATGGGTAGTGACTCGCCAATTAATTCCTCGGCTTGTGTTATCCAAAACTTAGGTAATACAGTATCTTCACTGGATAATTTCAAATGGATACGATACCCACTGACCAACGCACACAATACATCATGCATGACCACAAATGGAATATTGCCAGCACCAATGATGCCAATGGTCTTTTGGTGAGATGGGACTTCACTTATGGTGTATTCTGATAGCCATTGATTGATTTCATCGTCAGTCAACGCATGCTCCCACTCTTCCAAACTTTGTGCGATGGAAGCTTCCGTGAACCATGGATTCTCCAATTCTGCTTTCCTAATGATTTGTTCACCACCAGTAGATTGAAAATTCTTCATCGCGTTTCTAAATGAAATTAAAATATGGGAAGCATCCAACATGCGGCAAAGGTAGTATATTGTTTTGCGATGTTAACTGTGGTGGTGATGTTGTATTTTCGCAGGTAGTATGAAAAAGTTTTTGCTTTTGTTTTTAGTTGGAATGATTGGATTTAGTCAATCTCAAGCCCAGAATAGTCGTTGGATGATCGGAAGTTCCGCGGGAGTTGCATTATCCAAGACTTCAAATAACGATACATTAGCAAATAACTTCTCTACCCGTAATCGATTGGGAGGTTTCGGAAATATCCATTTGAACTACGACTTAAGCCCAGCGTCGTCATTAAACTTAAGCGTGGGATACCTAAATGCTGGATATAAAATAAATAACGACACCATGGCCTACAACACGAGCATTAACAAGGGGATATCGTATTTAAGTACAGGGCTTGGTTTAACCTTTCGACAAGGGTTTGGATCCTCGAATTTTATTTCAGAACGATTTGGAATGCTTGTCAACACCCAATTAAGTTCAAGCAGCACCGATACATTTAACAACCAAAAGAATGCCACACGCTTTCGCATTGTTCAGGAACAAAATGTTGCCATCTATCCTCTTTTCTATTTAGGTGTTGCTTTTGGGGGAAATACCGAAGGAGGAAATCGTTATGAATTCAGTGTTACTTACCAGCAAAGCTTTTCGACATCCCAAAACTTAAATGTAGAGTACGGAGAATTTCTAGGTGAACGTTTTCCATTAAACTACCGCAGTGGCAATCTACAAGTTGGATTTACCTACTATTTTAATTTTGGTACCTTCCAAAAAAGCGAGGAGTACTTTTACGACTAAACTGGAATCTTATCCAAGTCCGACATCTAAGGACATCATCAGAATAAAGCCAAACATGAGGCCAAGCGTTGCTTTATCTGTATGGCCATCTCTTTGGGATTCTGGAATAACTTCTTCCACAACAATATAAATCATGGCTCCGGCCGCAAAGGCCAGCGCATAGGGTAATAAACTTTGCATGGTCATAACCAAAATAACTCCGGCTACAGCAGCAACGGGCTCAACCATTCCGCTTAACTGACCCCATAGAAATGATTTCATCCTCGATAAACCATACCGACGTAGTGGTAAAGAAACTGCCATGCCTTCTGGGAAGTCTTGAATACCGATACCAATGGCCAATGCAATGGCTCCTGCTAAATCTGCACCTGGTAGCCCTTCCGCCACAGCTCCAAATGCGACGCCCACAGCAAGTCCTTCTGGTATATTGTGTAAGGTAATCGCAAGTACCAATAAAACCGTTCTATTCCAATTGGTTTTTACTCCCTCAGATTTCTCTAATGGTTCATTTAAATGTAAATGCGGTAAAATTTGGTCTAATCCAAAGAGAAAAAAAGCACCAAATAAAAAACCAATACCAACCGGAACCCATGCCATCGATGCTCCCCATGTGGCCTCCGCCATCTCTACAGCTGGGTTTAGCAAGCTCCAAAAACTAGCTGCAAGCATCACGCCCGCTGTGAAGCCTAGCATGGTATCCATAAAACCTCTGTTTACGTCCTTGATGAAAAAGACCAAAGAGGCGCCCAAAGCGGTAACAAACCACGTAAATAATGACCCCGTTAGTCCTTGCATAATGGGAGTCAATCCTTCAAAGTAGTTTATTATGGCCTCCATGTTATTTATTAATGTACCCTATCACCTCGTAGCTCGAGGCTTTCCAATACCTTAGATTCTATTTCTAACCACTCAGCCCAACGCGCTTTGACTTTCTCCGCAGGGTAATATTCTTTCGCTAGGTCAATGAACATCCGATAATGCCCAGCTTCACTCACCATGAATTCATGATAAAAACTCTTAAGGATCTCGTCAGCGCAATACAAGCTAAGAAGCCTAAATCGTTCACAACTTCTTGCTTCAATTAAAGCACAAACCAAAAGGTTTTCTAGGAGTTTCAGCTCTGTATTCCCTTTCATCATATGTTCGTGTAATCCTAACACGTAATCGTCCTTTCGCGTTTTACCCAACTCAATCCCACGCTTAGACATTTCTTTCAAAACTTTTCGAAAATGCCCCCATTCCTCTGCAACTAAAGGAGTTACTTCATCTACAAGCTTTTTATGCTCTGGATATTTCACAATAAGCGAAATACCAGAGGTCGCTGCTTTTTGCTCACAAAAAGCGTGGTCCACCAAAATATCTTCAATCGATTTTTCAGCGATATTCACCCATCGCGGATCTGTGGGTAGTTTCAACCCTAGCATTTTAACGGAGGTGATTTCTTCTTGCATGATGAATAAAAATATTTATTTCTCGATTTTTTGAACGCGTGTTTCGTGTCTTCCACCTTCAAATTCTGCATCAACATATGCGCGCACAATTTCAACCGCTTGATCTTCCGTAATGAAACGTGCAGGCAAACAAATCACATTTGCATTGTTGTGCTCACGAGCTAGTGAAGCTAATTCCGATTCCCAAGCTAGACCAGCACGAACGCCTTCATGTTTGTTCGCTGTCATACACACCCCATTTCCAGATCCACAAATTAAAATACCCAAATCTACAGTGTTGTTTGAAACAGATTCAGCCACTTTATGGGCATAATCGGGGTAATCTACACGATTAGCTGAACTCGGACCCATATCGGTCCAGTTGATTTCTTGCCCAAACTTCCCTTTGATAAATTCTTTTAAGTCAAATCCAGCGTGATCTGATCCAATGGCTATGTTTTTATTCTTCATCATTTAGTGCTTTTTCTTTTCTCTTTTCTACTCTTTTGGCGATAAAAATCCCCAGTACATACAAGGACATCAATGGAAATCCGAGTAGTAACTGTGAGAAAACATCGGGTGATGGTGTAGCGATACCTGCAATCAAAAACACGAAAACAGCCGCATACCTCCAGTATTTCTTGAGGAAGCCTGAACTCACAAACCCAATGCTCGCTAGTATGTATATCAGCACCGGTAATTCAAAAACCAAACCGGTAGCTAAACTCATAAAACTAACGAAACCAGTCACCGAGGAGATCGTAATGATATTGGTAATTTCATCGCTTAATGTATAGGACAATAAAAAGTTGGTTGCTACAGGAACCAACAAAAAGTAGGCAAAAAATACGCCTATAAAGAACAACAATGAAACCACAAATAAGCTACGTCTTGTACGTTTCACTTCTTTTTTGCTCAAAGCAGGTTTTACAAATAACCAAAGTTGGTTAATGATAAGGGGGAAACTCGCGACTAATCCAGTAACCAATGAAATTTTGAAGGCACTGATGAACTGCCCTTGCACCTGCATACTTTGCATAGAAAGTTTTGGTGGATCCCAGCACAAAACATCATTTCCCATAAATGTACGACCCGCTTTACAGAAAAACTGGTATCCCCAAAAATCCGGTTGAAAAGGCGACATCACCACCCAATCAAAAATATACTCAACTACGGTAAACGCAAGGATAGTAGAGATTAATAGGATATACGCGATTTTTAATAACCGTGAGCGAAGTTCATTGATATGATCGAAGAATCCCATGTTCTTTTCATTGGGAAAATCTTGGTCTACATCAACTTGATCCAGTGGCATAATTGGCTAGTTGATAGATTACATTAACATTCCACCGCAAACCGAGAGGGTCTGACCCGTTATATAGGCACTCATATCCGAAGCTAAAAATAAACAGGTATTAGCAACGTCCTCAGGGCTACCTCCGCGTTTTAAAGGAATGGTATCCGTCCAGCCTTTACGCACTTCTGCGTCTAAGGCTTCAGTCATCTCGGTTTCAATGAAACCTGGCGCTACCGCGTTACAACGAATGCTTCTTGAGCCTAATTCCTTGGCAATGCTTTTGGTGAATCCAATCATCCCAGCCTTAGAAGCCGCATAATTTGCTTGACCAGCATTACCGGTAACACCTACCACACTTGTCATGTTGATGATGCTGCCTGCCTTATTGCCCATAAAATGGCGAAGGAAAGACTTCGTTAAATTGAATGCGCTTTTTAAGTTAGTGTTGATTACCTCATCCCATTGCTCCTCCGACATTCTCAACATCAACCCATCACGTGTAATCCCAGCATTGTTGATCAAAATATCAATGCGATCAAAGTCCGCTATCACATTTTTGGCGAGTTCCTCGCTTTGCGTGAAATCTGCGGCATTACTCTGGTATCCTTTGGCTTTAACCCCGTATTTCTCCGTTAATTCAGCTTCAAAAGCTTTGGCTTTTTCTACAGAGCTAGCAAATGTAAAAGCAATATTGCAACCGTTTTTAGCAAATGTTTCAGCAATACCCTTGCCTATTCCTCTCGTGGCACCCGTGATTAGAGCAGATTTTCCATTCAACATGAAGCAAAGATACCTTTATTCTCTAACAGAATCAATCGCTTCTAATCTCGGATTCATTACCTTAAACCACAATGGAGCAATCAAACTCAACACCATCATGCCTGGATATCCAGTAGGCATTTGAGGCGCATCCTCCGAGCTAATCAGTGTTTGATACTTTTTATTGCTTTTGAAATGATGATCTGAGTGCCTCGATAACTCAAACAGAAGTAATCTCCCAACTGCATGATCGCTATTCCAAGAATGCTTTGTCTCTACCCTTTCATAAAATCCGTTAGGAAGTCTTTTTCTTAATAAACCGTAGTGCTCGATGTAATTTATAGTTTCCAATAGCACCGCTCCAATTATTCCAGCACAAACCACCGCAAGTAGACCATTTAATCCAAACAAAAAATACATCACACCTAAGTACATGGTTTGTATCAGTGTCAAATGAATCATTTGATTTCCCCAATGCCATTTGCTGTTACCTTCGCGTCTTAACCGCTCAAATTCTAGTACCCAAGCTTTCCGGTAAGTCTGAGACATAGACCTGATCCAGAAAACAAATACGGTTTCGTTTTTTCTGGCAGTGGAAGGATCTTCTGGTGTTGCAACGTGCTTGTGATGACCGCGGTTATGCTCAATGAAAAAATGCATATACAAGGAGGTACAAAGCAACATTTTGGCCATCCATTGCTCGCCTTTTTGTTGACGATGACCTAATTCATGAGCGACATTGATCCCATAGCTTCCGCACAAAATACCCATTCCGAAAATGTGTCCCCAAGTATCCATAGACTGGAAAGAGGCAAACGACATGAGATCCCCAAAATAGAAAATCATACCCAGTTGTACTGGAAATAACAGATAAAGAACTAGGTCAAATGATCTATCAAAAGCCCTTCGCTGCTTTTCTGATTCATTTACCGACTGATTACGGATACCCAACATTAACTCTAACAAAGGGATCACGCCAAAAATGAACCAAACTGATGTCCAAGCTAACCAACCCTCATTGGTCCATGAAAACCAAACCATTACCGCAGGTAACAATGCAAACAAATAGTGTATTGATCTCATTTTGTCAACTAAAATAAACGTTTTCAGTCTAATTTACGCCTTTGGGTAGCCAAGTCTTATTTTTGTTTCAATGAGTGAATTTGTCGAAACACAAATTGAGTTTCTTAAAGGAGTGGGTCCAGCCAAAGCGCAAGCCCTTCAACAAGAACTTGGCATTTTCACTATTGCTGATTTATTGAGCCATTATCCGTTCCGGCATGAGGATAGATCTAAAGTCCTTCCCATCGTGGAGGTAATGAACTATCCCGATGTTTTTATTCAACTTAAAGGCATAATTTCCAGAGGCGAACTGATTGGTCATGGTCCAGGAACAAGGTACTCAGCCATGTTAACAGACGAAACCGGACAAATTGAATTGGTTTGGTTTCAAGGGGCAAAGTGGATTGAAAAATATATCGACAACAGCAAAGAATATCTCATTTATGGTAAGGCCTCGAAATTCCGAAACCAATGGAATATTGCGCATCCTGAGTTACAGGTTATCGATTCTAATTTTCAATTATCCAAGTTAGGATTGGTGCCCGTATATCCACTAACAGAGGGACTTAAGAGGAAAAAAATTGAAAATAAGCTGCTTTTCAAACTTAGCAAACAAGTCGTTGAGGATCCCCGTTTTAAGATCCAAGATAACCTTCCAGCCACAATCCTCAAGAAATATAATTTCCCTGAGAAAAAAGATGCACTTCGAATGCTACATGCTCCAAAAAATTCGCACGAATTGGAGCAAGCCAAACAAAGACTGAAATACGAAGAACTCTTTTATTTACAGCTCAGGTATTTACAGCTTAAGGGAAATAGAAACCGTACATATAAGGGAATTGTCTTTGATCGCGTGGGTGATTATTTTATGGGATATTACGATAAGCATTTGCCATTCGATCTTACCAATGCTCAAAAACGTGTTTTAAAGGAGATTCGCGCCGATCTTAAACGTGGTTTACAAATGAACCGTCTGTTGCAGGGCGATGTAGGTAGTGGTAAAACCATGGTGGCTCAATTAAGTATGTTAATGGCCATTGACAACGGATATCAAGCCTGTTTGATGGCCCCAACAGAAATCCTTGCCCAACAACACGGTGCTGGTATTGCAGAAGATCTTAAACCCTTGGGGCTTCAGGTACGTTTATTGACCGGTTCAATCCCAAAAAAACAGCGAACCACAATCCTTGCTGAACTCAAGGAAGGAACCGTAGATATTTTAATAGGAACACATGCCCTAATTGAAGACGAAGTTGTATTCAAGTCTTTAGGACTCGTTGTCATTGATGAACAACACCGCTTTGGCGTGGCGCAACGCGCTCGCCTCTGGAAAAAGGGAAATGTACTCCCTCACATTCTTGTGATGACGGCTACTCCTATACCAAGAACCTTGGCTATGACACTATATGGCGATTTAGATGTCAGCGTGATAGATGAACTTCCAAAGGGAAGAAAACCAATCAAAACCGTCCATAGGCATGAGAGCAATCGACCATTGGTCATGGAGTTTTTAAAACAAGAAATTAGCAAAGGGCGTCAGATTTATTATGTATTCCCACTCATTGAAGATTCACCAAAATTGGCATTAAAGAGTCTGATGTCAGGGTATGAAATGGTAAGTGATTACCTCCCTACTCCAACTTACACCTACAGCCTACTTCACGGTAAAATGAAGCCTGCTGAAAAAGAGGCGGAAATGGAAAAATTTAAAACAGGGAAAACGCAAATTATGGTTGCAACCACCGTTATTGAAGTAGGTGTAAATGTACCCAATGCATCCGTTATGGTGATTGAGAATACCGAAAGATTTGGACTATCTCAACTTCATCAGTTGCGTGGTAGAGTTGGTCGTGGCGCGGAACAAAGCTATTGCATCTTGATTTCTGGAAGCAAATTAAGTGAAGCTGGTAAAACAAGAATCAAAACTATGGTTCGAACCACCGATGGTTTTGAAATTGCAAAAGTTGATCTTGATTTGCGCGGTCCTGGAGAAATGGATGGCACCCGCCAAAGCGGAATTTTAGATTTGCGATTAAGCGATATCCGAAAAGATGAATCTATTTTAATTGCATCGCGAGCAGATGCACAGTCATGGCTTCAAGAGGACGAATTACTCACCTCTGATGCGAGTAAACCCATTCGATACGAATTATCAAAATCACCAAACCGTACCATTTGGAGTAAAATCAGCTAATTCCCATCCGATTTAATCTTGTAGCCCCTTATTTTTTCTTAATTTCACGCACTGAATGAACTTCTTTTCTGAGTTAGGTCGTTTTGCCATCTTCATGAAATACGTAATGAAGAAGCCGCAACGTTGGAATGTCTTTTGGAAGATTACCTTTCGTGAGATGCACAACATCGGAATTGAGTCGCTATTGGTTGTGGTGCTCATCGCGACTTTCACAGGTGCCGTAACGACCATTCAAACAGCTAATCAGCTGCTTACTCCAAGTGATTTATTTCCTACCCAACTGATCCCAAAATTTGTGGTGGGTGCAGTTGTTAGTACTTCATCTATACTTGAATTAGCTCCAACGGTAACTTGTTTGGTATTAGCGGGTAAAATTGGTGCCAACATTGCATCGGAAATTGGCAATAAAAAGATCAGTGAACAAATCGATGCCTATGAGGTGATGGGAATCAACTCTGCATCTTTTGTGACGCTTCCAAAAATAATGGCTGGTTTGATTATGATTCCTAGTCTTATCATCGTGGCCAATTTCTTATTGATATACGGCGGTGTTCTTGCAACAAAATTCACCTCTGCCTTAACATTGGATGATTTAGTAGAGGGAGCACGAATGACATTCCATGCGGAATACGTAAAAATTATGTTGATCAAATCGGTGATTTTTTCTTTTCTTATCACCAGCTTGAGCGCTTATCAAGGATACTTTACTACAGGAGGTGCACTGGAAGTTGGAGAAGCAGGAACCAAGGCGGTTACCAAAATCTGTATATTCATCTTATTCTTTGATTTAGTTGTTGCACAAATATTTCTGGGCTTATGATCATCGTTGACTCCCTTTACAAATCATTCGGCGAAAAACACATTCTACAGGATATCAATTTGTCTTTTGATAAAGGGAAACCCAACTTAGTCATTGGCGCAAGTGGTAGTGGTAAGAGTGTTTTATTGAAATGTTTGGTTGGATTGTTAACCCCCGATACAGGTCGTGTGGTTTACGATGGAGAGAACATGGTGGATTTGGACTATAAAGAGCGGCAAGTTTTAAGGAAGAAGATTGGAATGCTCTTCCAAAACAATGCGCTGTTTGATTCACTTACCGTGGAAGAGAATATTGAGTTCCCTCTTAAGATGTTTTCAGAAATGTCAAAAGAGGAGCGTTTACATCGTGTTAACGAGTGCCTAGCCAAAGTGAATCTTATCAATTCAAATAAAAAATTCCCAGCAGAGATATCAGGTGGAATGAAGAAAAGAGTCGGTATTGCACGCGCTATTGCCTTGCCCATTAAATACTTATTCTGCGATGAACCCAACTCTGGTCTCGATCCATTGACTAGTCGGGTTATTGATGAGTTACTGGTTCAATTAACCCAAGATTTAAACATTACTACCATCATCAATAGCCACGATATGAAAACCGTGAGTGATATTGGGGACAAGATTGTCTTTATTCACCAAGGACAAGTGTGGTGGGAAGGGTCCAAAAAAGACATCTCAAAAAGAAATTTTGATAACGAAGAACTAGAGAATTTCTTCAAAGCTAGTTTTTAAGCTTACACACCCTTCGTAAATCCAACCGATTGATAGGGTCATTTCCCAAACCAATTACATTCTTTTGGGATAAGCGCAAACTTTTGTCGTAATACAGTACCAAGATGGGTGCATCATCTCGCAGTATATCATTCGCAAATCTCGCTTGATTTTGACGCTGTATGTTTTGATTTTCATTCATAACCACCCCATAAGCAACCTTTTGGAACAAAGAATCATATTTACGAGATTCATATCGCGTGTAGTTTGGGCCGTTTGGGGCTTTATAGGAACTGTAAAAACAGGACAAATAGTTCTCAGCATCAGGGTAGTCGGCAATCCAAGACCCCCTGAACATACCCAACTTACCTGCTTGTCTCAATTGTCTTAACATTCCACCTGTTTGTATGGATAATGAAACATCTACACCCAATTTTTTCCATGCACCTTGAAGGTAAACCGCCATATCCAAATAATCCGTAGTGGTGGTTAATACCAAGGGGGCATACACTTTTGGATTTTGTTTCCACTTTGATAATTCTAAATGCCTCCGAGCGCTGTCTAAATTAAACGAGATGGGTGATGTACGTTCATCCATCAAGCTGGGGGGAACAAATCCTGCTCCTCCTGCCCTACCCAAGCCATTGCGAAAAAACCTCAGCATCGAAGTTCCATCTACGGACCATTGAAGTGCTTTTCTTAGATGGAAGTCTTTAAACGGGTTGGGTTCATCATTTAATGAGTCACCCAAATGAAATCCAATGTATTCCGTATTTAGAAAATCCGTAATGATGCCATTGATTTTGTTTTTGTATTCCGGTGAAATTTTACCATCCGATGTCAATATCTTATCTCTAAAGGAACTCTCCACTCCATTGAAAAAATCATACTGACCAGCCATAAATTGCATAAACGCGGTTTGTTTGCTCTTTATAAAGGATACATTTACGGCTTTCAAATACGGTAATTGCTTTCCATCTTCAAATTCGTGATAATTCGGATTCTTCAATAAAACGAGTTTGACATCCGTTTCCCAACGACGCACCACAAATGGGCCCGTACCCTTGGGATTCATTCCCAATCCAGTACTTTCTCTAGGTACTATCCAGGCATAGTTAGTAGCCAACAATGACAAGAATGCTGGAAAGGCTTTTTTGATTCGGATGATTAAAATGCTATCGTTCGGACAAAAGATGGGTAATTGTGGGTCTTTATAAAGATGAGAATAATCCTCAGAAGAGATCGATGGCACATTGGGAAAATCCATTTTATCATTAATGATCCAACTTCCTGGTGAAGTGTTTTTAGGATCCAGTAAACGATATAAACTATGGCCCACATCGAAGCTGTTGACCTTCCTCTTAGTAATACGAAAATCATTTTGTTTTTCTTCGGGAATAGAAAAGAAAATATTGGGTTTTAAAACGAATTTATACACACGCCCACTATCGCTTATAGACCAATGTTTTGCAATTTTAGGGATGGGTTTTAAACTCGAATCTAGTGCCACTAAACCCTCGTAAATTTGGGAACCAATCCAAATTTCTGATTGCGATTTTATATAGATAGGGTCCAATGTATTTACCGAAGCATCCTCATTGTAGCGAAAAACCTGATCCTCAGAAACGTTATCCACATTTTTACAACATTCAAACAAGAAAAAAGTGAATAAAAGGGTGAAGATTGATGATACATGTAGACACCTCTTTGAGATAACTTTGTTCATTCCATTATAAAGGGATGTTCGGTTAAGTATTTCAGACACGCTTGTTTTGTATTAGACCTACCAAACAAAAGTAGACCATTTGATCTGTTCATTTCAAACGACATGGAACTACAACCACTAAATATTGGAAAAAAGAGACTTTTAAGCATGGGTAAAATAATATCATTGGCAAACCAAAAAGGAGGCGTAGGTAAAACTACCTCCGCCATTAACTTAGCGGCGAGCTTAGCCGTTCTTGAATACAAAACCCTGTTGGTTGATGCTGACCCACAGGCAAATAGTTCTAGTGGCCTAGGACTAAATCCAAAAAATATTAAAATGGGCTTGTATGAATGTCTTGTTCAAGATATTCGCCCAAGCGATGTCATACAATCAACCGATACCCCTTTTTTAGATGTTATTCCATCTAATATCGATCTAGTTGGTGCTGAGATTGAATTTCTAGATATGCCCAACCGAGAAAAAATAATGGAAGGATTACTCCAACCATTGAAAAACGAATACGACTTTATCATTATTGACTGTTCGCCTTCACTCGGTTTGATTACCACCAACTCTTTGGTGGCCTCTAATAGTGTTATCATACCCGTACAATGCGAGTATTTTGCGTTGGAAGGATTAGGTAAACTTTTGAATACCATCAAAATCATTCAAACACATCTGAATACAAAATTAGAAATCGAAGGTATACTGTTGACCATGTATGATAGTCGTTTAAGACTGTGTAATCAAGTGGTAGATGATGTAAAAACACACTTCCAAGATATCGTATTTGAAACTATTATTCAGCGTAACACCAAGCTTGGAGAAGCGCCTAGTTATGGAGTACCTGTTATTTATCACGACGCAGATTCCAGAGGATCTATCAATTACTTGAACTTAGCAAAAGAAATCCTCATTAAGAATGGAATTATTAAAAACACAGAAGAAAATACAACCGCATGAGTAAGCCTACCACAAAAAAGAAGAACCCCGCTTTGGGAAGAGGCTTAAGTGCCTTATTAGATAATGCTGGTGATGTTAGTAGCCCAAAGGCCGAAACCCCAGCGGCTGGAGAAATAGCCCTGATTCCTGTTTCGTCGATTGAAGCCAACCCGTTTCAACCACGTGTAGAATTTGAACCCGAAGGTCTCGAAGAGTTAGCGTCATCCATAGGCGTTCATGGTGTTATTCAACCGGTGACCGTTAGGAAAATGGGTTTTGACACTTACCAATTGATCAGTGGTGAACGCCGAACTCGCGCGGCTATGATGGCTGGATTAACACAAATCCCTGCCTATGTGCGTACGGCCAATGATCAGGGAATGTTGGAAATGGCGTTAATCGAGAACATCCAACGTAGAGACTTAAATGCGATTGAAATTGCCCTATCCTATCAGCGTTTAATTGAAGAGTGTGATTTAAACCAAGCCGAATTGGGTGACCGAGTTGGAAAACAAAGAAGTACGGTTACCAATTATTTGCGATTACTCCGTCTGCCCGATAGCATACAGAAAGGGGTTAAGGAAGGTAAAATTGGAATGGGGCATGCACGCGCGCTGATTAATATCGAAAACGAGACTATCCAAGAAACCCTATATCAAACAACATTAGATCATAACCTAAGTGTGCGTGACATCGAAAAGTTTTCTAAACTATCCTCTCCTATTATCATGGGATTGGCCAGTGGTGCTATTGACTACGAACACACAGTAGCCATCCAAAATACGGTTAAAGAAATGCAGGATGGACTCTATAAACTTGCGGTTGAACACAACTTTAGCGCGAAACAAATTCGTGAAATTGGGGAACTACCAGATGCGGTGATAAATGCATCTGTCGAGAATGAAATCAACGCAGAGCAACTGCTGTTATTAAGTCGAGTATCTGACCAAGAACGCATATTAGAACTTTTAGAAGATGCACGCAATGGTGAACTTAACCCATCTGAAGTCGAGCCTGAAATAGATTTTATTCCCAAAAACAAAGAAAACCCTGCATATAATCCAACCAGCGGCACAGATTGGGATCCAGAAATTGAACGAATCGAAGAAGAATTTAAGGCTAGATTAAAGGCTTCCACACACATTAAAAATGGAAAAACCGGCGGAGGACAAATACGCATATCCTATAAAGATAGAGCAGAACTCGAGCGTATTTTATCCGTCATCCCTACTCTCGAATCTTGATCCAACGATTGCGATATATCTTCATATTCCTATTTATTCTGCCGGGTCTAGCCTTCAGCCAGAAAGCAGACAGCACAATCGCGCCTTTGTCTGTGAAAAATGCATCTATTCATTCTCCGCATAAAGCCACTCTCTACTCTTTATATCTTCCGGGATTAGGTCAGGCATACAATAAAAAGTATTGGAAAATCCCAGTGGTTTATGCGGGATTAGGCGCTGCGGCATACTTGTTTGATCAAAACAGAAAAGAACTGAATAGCACCAACTCCTTTTTTAAAACGCTGTATGCTGCCGGTACCGAACCAACACCACAACAGATAGCAGAACGAGATGACTTGAGGGTTAACCGAGATATTGCCGGTATCACCTTCGTTGTTCTCTATGTGTTGCAGGTAATTGATGCCACCGTAGATGCTCATTTTTATCAATTTGACATTAATGAATCCCTGAGTATTAAACCAGGAGCAAATAACCCACAATTAGTATCGCTAACTTATCAATTCAGATAATACAACATGGACCGAATTGAACAATTAAACGAATTCCTTAAGGACTCCCCCAATGATCCATTCTTACATTATGCATTGGCTCAAGAATGGAATAAACTCGGCGATATACAATTAGCACAAGAGAAGTACGAGTATCTGATAAAGGAACATCCGAATTACGTGGCCACATATTATCATTTAGGAAAACTTCTTCAAGAAAAGGGAGAAAAAGAAAATGCCTTGGAAATGTATTCCCAAGGCATTCAGGTTGCTCAACAAGTCGGAGAGCAACACAGTTTATCCGAACTACAAAGTGCTAAACTCGAATTAGAGTTTAACGACGATTAATCGCGGCTTTGAAGTTTTGCCAAGAGGCGTAAAATCTCAATATACAACCAAATCAATGTAGCCAACAAAGCTACACCAGAATACCACTCCATGTATTTTGGTGCTCCTCTTCTCGCACTCTCTTCGATAAAATTGAAATCGAGAATAAAGTTAAATGCTGCAATACCTGCGATTACTACGCTGATTCCAATGGACATCATACTACTTCCCGCGTAGAAATTGGACAATCCATGAAATCCAAAAAGGTTTCCTAGCATCATAATGAGGTAGAATATACCTACACCCGCTGTCGCCATAAAAATAACCTTTTGGAACAAAGGCGTGGCTCTGAGCAAACCAGATTTATAAGCGAGCAACATCAAGGCAAATATTCCGAGCGTGATGCCTACCGCTTGCATTACGATACCCGGGAACATGTATTCAAAAAACATTGATAAGGCACCCAGCACGACACCTTGTGCGGCGGCGTATACAGGAGCTAAAAATGGCGCCCATTCTTTTTTGAAGATGATCACTAACATACTAATAAAACCGATGATTAAACCACCGATCATATAAGATTGAATACCATTGTTAACCGCGTATTCTGGATCTACACCCATTTTATTCCAAATCCAAGCCGCTGGAACCAAAAGGGTCAAAAACAAAATAATGGTTTTGTCTACTGCACCGCGCAATGTCATACTTCCGTATTGAGCACTGCTACTAGCGGTGTTGAATGATTTTTCTGTAAATAAAGGGCTAGACATATCTTTTTTTTATTCGAATTTATGTAAATCTATCTTATCAAATGAATGGTTCCGCTAAACTGATATAATTTGTCTTGGAAATCTTTGAACTCTAAACGGTAGACATAAACACCTTCTTGTGCAGGCTTATCACCATAATTACCATCCCATCCTTGTGACTCGTCGTTGAACTCGGCAATTTTTTCACCCCAGCGGCTGTAGATGATGAATCGGTAATCCTTTACTCCCGAAATCATAGGCCTGAAAAGATCGTTCGGGCCTTTTCCGTTTGGAGTAAACGCATTTGGAATGAACATAACGGGTTCGAAATAAAGCGTAAAGTCATTGCTCCAAGAGACCCTATCACCACCTAATTCATAGGCTTTAATTCGGTAACGTTGACCGTAGTTATCTTCACCATTTTTGAAAGAATCGGTTGATTCCATCGGATATGTTTGGTACAATTGGAACCCACCTTTTCCAACCAACTGTCGGTGCAACTCATAGCGTTCTACCCCATTTTCAAATCCTTGATAAGGCGTAAAGGTGAACGATAAACTAAGGGGACCCGTTTTTTCACCTGTCAACAGAATACTCGTATGCTCATTTGAAAATAAGGTATCACCGCAACGATTTAACATGAATACGCGATAATCAAAAGGGTTTGCATCAGGGTTTGCCGATGCATCCGTGTGTAAGTTGTTATTTTGAGGAGACGTACCCACTATTGACCATAAGCTACTGCCATTTATTCGGCGTTGAATATGGGTTGAACCATTTGGTATGGGTGAATTCACAACATTGTAATGTACGTCTATGGCATCGTCTTTAGCTGGGGGAGCTGTAACGGTTACCAGTTTTAAATAGATATTAGGATTGTCGTAAAAAACGCCAAATCCAATGGTATCTCCTGAGCATCCTTTATCAGAAATTTCAAGAACCTTTAGGCTTCTGTTAATGGCATTGGTGTCCCAGGAAATACGTGCTTGATTGCTTGTTCCTGGATCAACGGTAAATACTCCGCCCGTTAAATTCCATACATAGCTACTATTTATCTCTCCATTGACTACATAGTTGTAATCAGTTGCTGCTGGAAAACAAAAAATTGAATCTCCCGTTAACACGGTATTTACAGGTTTTGGATTGATCGTGACTTCCACTTCATCCCATGGACCCGGACATCCAAACTCGGATATAATTCTCGCTCTTACTGTGAATGTACCGAATTTATTTAAGGAGTAATCCAACGCCAATGGGGTTAAGGTTTGCGGGTCTCTATCCGATACCCAAACGTTTAAACCTCCTAAAGTTTCAATAAAAAGTGAATCCCCCTTACTCAATTTACCCTGTAAAGAGGTTGTTAAACGTTGAATGTTTCCTTGATTCTGGCATTGTTCACTTTCCTTATCTAGATCAAATATCTCTCCCGATGGGATGGGATATAATCGCACAGGTAATTGAAATTCTTGGCTACTACATTCTTTCTGGTTTACTGGATCATATGCTTTGGAAGTGACACCCACGCTAGCTAGACCAGCAACACCCCAGTCGACGGTGATATTATCTGTATTTTGTCCGCTTCCAATGCTGCCACCCGAAACAGACCACTCATAGGTCTCGCCCTTAATTTGATTCACTTTATAAGGCACACCCGTGGTAAATTCACAAAATGCAGTATCTCCTATTGGTGGCTGACCCAATAAATTGTAGGTTTTTTGCACCAATAATTTAGATGTGTATTTGCAACCAAAACGATTGGTTGCGGTAACCTCAATTTGACCTGCGCCTTGATTGCCCCAATCGACCTCAATTTCACCATTTTTAATTTCTTTGAATCCCGTTGCCCCAATGATATCCCATGTGTAGGTAGAATTGGCATCAAAGTTATCGATGTAGTAGGCGATGCCTGTATTATTTGGACATATGGTTGTAGGACCTGAGATAATCGGCTCGCCGGTGCTAGCCGGTATCACAAATAAGGAATCTGGGATACTTCTACAACCATCCGTATTTTGGGCTATGACAGATATCCAAGCCGGATTGGTATTGGAAATTACCCAGCTAACTTCTTGATATGAATTGTTGGCAGGATTTGCTCTTGGAATTGCGTTATTCCAAGACCATGAATAAGCTAAACCTGCGTTGAAATTATTGATTTCATATTTGTATGAATACTGTGTTCCCAAACAAATGGTATCAGCACCCATGATGTCCGGCTTATCAGGTGCAGGAACTAAATTGATGGTGGTATTGATTGGGTCCGATTCACAACCAAAGGAGTTAGTGACTGTGTAACTCAGACTACCTGTAGCAAATGCACCCCACTGAACTTTCACGGTATTTGAGGTATCAGAGCCAATGATTTTTCCTCGCACCGCCTCCCATTTTATTTTATTGCTGTAATCGCGATTCTCTAGAGTGTACTCTCCCGTATCGTTCTGGCATAGCCTAAGTGGCCCTTTTATTATTTCTTGGGGATCAAAGGGCTTTACCTTAATAAGTACATTTTCATTTATGAATTTTGACGGACAGCCATCATCGTAAGCTTCAAAGGTAACTCGAAACGTATCTTGGGTATTTACATCACAATCGGGTTGCCAACAAAACTCACTAGTAACAGAACCTTTGTTTGCGTTGGTGGCGGGGCTCAGTGTCGCTTTAGTTCCTGTATAGGTAGTTGAACCCGTAAGGATATCACCATAGGCTTTGAGGGTAATAATTTGATCATCATCCACATCATCAAATGCTGTCACCTTCCAGCATTTCTTTTCTCCAGGTTGGATTTCCCAAATTCTCGAACCTGTTTCATATCGCAAATCAGGTTTGTTGTTAGGTGCGCAATTAATCACCAAAATTTGTAAATCCAATCGAACCGTAGAAATCGCAACTCCATTCCTCCATTCTGTTACTTCAATGGCGACTGCAAATCGTCCATTAATTTTCGACATATACGTTGTCAAACCATTAAATGCATCAATGCTGGCTATACCCGAGGTCCCAAAAGGGTTGGTTGCAGAATACCCGTTTCTATAATCTACTTCAGGGAAATTTGACATAGGGTCTGGACATGTATTGAGAACAGGGTCGTTCTTTTGTGCTCCTTGCCAAGGCGTTACAAATCGGTAGGATAATGAATCTCCATCGGGATCCACTGCCCTATTTCGTATGATAGTAGTGTCGTTTTTACAGATGAATGGTACGGGAATATCCTGGAAATATGGCGAACTATTTTTTATCGAGCTTGGCGGTATAAAACCGTAATAGGTTTGTCCTTGGTAGGCTTCTCCTGTTTGGTCACGTAAGTTATTCTGGGTGTTTCGGCAACACCGTTCCCACTTAAGGTGATAACCTGTAGAACTATTTGGTAGTCCAATGGTAACCTCGTAAATCCCTTGCTCAAGACAAGCAGATGCAACCTCCGGACAGTTGGTATTACCTACGGGTTGTACTTTTTTACGGGATATTAATCGAACCACATAAGTCGTATATAATCTTTTGTCTCCGCTGTAAACACATAAGTCTATGGTTTCATCAAAGGGAACTTCACCATCTGTACCATCGTTGGTACAATCACGATAAACAAAAAGCGTAACGCGGTATTGCGTAGTAGTGCCATTTGAGCCCAACCAACGGTAGGTTAGAAAACCGCCGACCAGATGGGAGGAAATCAAACCTTTTGCCAAAAAGATTAGCGTTAAGAATACAAATATTTTGCGCGTTATGGTTATCCTCAAAACTCTACTACTAAAATAGACAAAAATTATGCCCAATTGGTTGCAAGGTCGCGTCATATTTATGAAAAAAACTAAATTCGCAAGATGTTATACAAACCGGACTGCCTTCACTTTTTAGGTCATATACCTTGCAAACCCCACAAAGAGCATGGATATCATTGTGATGACTGCCCGGCTTACACCCCCATCGAGAAACGAATACTCATCATTAAGCTTGGGGCTATGGGCGACGTAATTCGAACAACGCCGTTGATTACCCGATATAAGGAGTTATACCCCAATGCCAAATTTACATGGATCACCTTATTCCCTGGCATATTACCTAAAAACGAGATTCATGAGATTTACAAATTAGGGACGGAAGCAACGCTTTACGTTCAAAATACCGATTGGGATATCGCCATCAATCTAGATAAGGAAAAAGAAGCTTCTGCATTATTAAGAACCGTTAATGCAAAGGAGAAATACGGATACATCCTCAAGGATGGTACTTCGCAGCCGGTAAATGAATTGGCAAACCATAAGTTCAACACCGGTTTATTCGACGATTTAAGTCAAGCGAACACCAAGAATTACTGCACAGAGATCTTTGATCTCTGTGGACTGGAATACAAAGGAGAAGCTTACTTGCTTGATAATCATTCGGATAAAGGCTATGAGTGGGACATACCAAAGGATAAGAAAATCATTGGTCTCAACACAGGTTGTGGTGATCGTTGGACGACCCGACTTTGGGGAATAGAGAAATGGATGGAACTCGCTGCACAAATCGAAGAAGCCGGATATTATCCGTTGCTTCTTGGAGGTGCACAAGAACACGATAGGAATTTAGCGATTCAGGCCGGAAGTGGCGCAGAATACTTAGGTCATTTTGGCTTAGGACAATTCATTAATCTTATTGACCAATGTGATGTGGTAATCACCCAAGTGACCATGGGAATGCATTTAACCTTGGGCCTAGGGAAAAGAATTGTCTTGATGAACAATATTTTCAATCCTCATGAATTTGATTTGTTTAACAAGGGTGAAATCATTGGCCCACCCAAGCAGTGTGATTGTTTTTATTTAGGAAAATGCAAACATGGAACTTCGTGCATGGAAGATATTCAACCACAAGTTGTATATGAATCTTTAGAGAGAGTATTGGTAAAATAAAATAAGACCCTTATTTTTGCACCCTCAATTGGCGAGGTAGCTCAGGTGGTTAGAGCGCAGGATTCATAACCCTGAGGTCGGGGGTTCAATTCCCCCCTTCGCTACTAGAAAGGCTGTCAGTTTTTGACGGCCTTTTTTTTTGCACTAGTGACATAGTTGGCGGTATTCTGTATCAGTATAGTTTTGTAAGCACTCTACCCCTACCTTTCAGGGATTAGTCAAATTATTTTTGACCTGACAAATGCACGCTCAAATTAAAGAATGATAGCTTATTTTTACAACCTCAACTTTATGAAAAACAACAAGTTCATTTTTAGCCTACTTTTTATTTTTTTCAGCTTAGCGAATCTTCAAGCTCAGTTAGTAGGTAATTATACCATTGGCGGAACTGGCGCAAAAAACTTTCAATCTTGGCATGAATTTGCCGACAGTTTATACAACTACGGACTTGCTGGTAAGGTCAACGTGAGCGTAAAGTCAAACTTCAACATTAAAAACAAGGTTGAGCTGAAACAGCCACTTAAGAATTCTACCAACAAAAGTCGATCCATCACCATTAACGGAAATGGATACAATATCACAGGAAGCCTCGTGAGTGAACTTCTTCATTTGAATGGAACCGACCACATAACTCTAAAAAAGCTGCAGGTTATCAATACGAGCACAAATGCAAATTCAGCGGGTATACGATTTAGTAACCGTGCGGATTCCAATACTATTGACAGTTGTTTGATAAAGCTAGGAAGTTTACAAGCAGGAACATCTGACACTGGGGCATATATTACTTTTTCTAGCAGCAACTCATCATACATGACCAATAACAGTAAATCCAATGGCGTGTATAACACCATTCAAAATTGCATTTTCAGTACCAATGGAGGATCCGGTCCGCGTTATGCTATCATAGATCAACAGAGTTCTTCAAACTTTCGCAATACACCAACGCATAATTCATTTATCAAAAATGAAATTCAAAATTTCTATTCAACTGCTTTTTACATGCGATATGTAAACAGCGAGAAAATCATTGGAAATAAGATCAGCAGAGTAAATGCAGGATCGAATGATTACATAGATTCGAACGCCGTTGTTTTTCATGTTCAAGACAGCAGGAATAACGTTACATCTACCCAAATTTCACAAAACACCATTCAGGATATTCCTTATGCAGGTTCGAGCATAACAGCAAGCACGTCACCTGCCTTCAACTTCAAAATATTGGAATTGAATAATACCAGTGGGAATGACTCGGTTTATTTCGAGTTTTTATCTAATGAAGTCAAAGAACTTAAACTCTCTGGAGCTTTTGTGGGTTGCAATAGCGAAAAGAATTCATTTCTGAACCTCTCAAAAAATCATTTCCACGATATTGAATCATACACTGGAACTTCTTATGGGTATAACCTACAGTCTAATCAAGGCTTATTGATAAATGATAATATTTTCAAGACATCTAAATACTCAATAAACAGTACAAACTATGCTTGGATCATTTACCTAAGAAACAATACCCAAGCGAAGGGTAAAGTAATAGAAATTAATCGCAACCAAATTGATTCCAACAAAGCCACTTACTTGGGATCTATTTCCATATTTGGACAAAGCGATTATGACATCATAGGAAATAAAATCACCCATAATCGGATTACCTCCACCGATTGGAACAGTTTCACAGGTATCTACACAATTCGTTGTGGTAACCTAAATGTTATTTCCAACCTGATTGCAAATAACATCAGCAATGGTATGATGCTCACCTGGTACTCTGAGAATACTTCGAGTAGTTTATACACCTATAATGCGTATTACAACACCATCGTGTTTAACGATTCCGGCCTTAGTACATTTGATCAATACGTTTCCTTTTTCTATGATCAATCCGAACTAAATTTTGTTGGAAATGTGATTCAAGCCAAAGGAACTGCAAGTGCTTACATGAATTACATTCTGAATCCAGGAACTGTAAAAGACAATAACATTTGGTCAGAGGGTAAATTCTCAAATGAGTACTGGCAACTAGGTAATAACTCCTACAATAAATTTTCAAATTGGTACGCTGACTCAAAGTCAGATAAATCAAATCATAATCAATCCCCACGTTTTCGTAATGAGAAAGCTGGTGACTACAGAAGCGGTCAGGTATTAAACCAAAACAATACAAAAGCTACTACATTCAGCACCACGGATGTACTCGGAATAAAGAGATCTCAAATCATGCATGACAGAGGCGCGATAGAGTCCTATTTTGATTTAGGATTCAGAATAGATTATACCGCATCGATGGATACAGTTTGTTCCGGTTATATATTTGATCCTTCGGTTTCGGTTGTAAATAACTTTAGCGATACTGTTTCAACCTTGAAAATTGGGTATTTCGTTAATGGAAAACACTTCAGCGAATCGTTTAGCCAATCGGTTCCGGCAGGTGATTCCGTAAAACTAAATTTTTCAAAACCCATACAAACAAACACCCCAGGAACACAAACAATTGCTGTATATCAGGCAATAAATGATGATAATTCCCAGCTCGACACTCAAAAGATAACAGTATTTGTTAAACCTGCTCCCGGAGGTTCCCAGCTCACAGCCGTAGGTAGCAGCGGACTAAATAGACCCCGATATAGTCGCTTCACGACAACAGACAAAACAATTCGAGGGTTACAATTAACCTATGAAGTGAGTGCGCCAAGAGGCTTTAATAATGGTGATTACGGGTCAAAATGGACGGCCAGCGCTTCCGCTCATACTGTATCGGGACGCTATGTAAATGGAGCGACTGTTACAGCACCTTCAACTTCAAGTTCCTTGCTATGGGGTTTTAATAGTAGCGATACGCTCATTGATGATAGTACTTTAACATGGAGATTGAAACTAACGGATTTAGTTAACGGTTGTGATACTATCATAAATCGATTGGTTTATATAAGCCCCACACCCAAAGTTGATTTTGAAATTAATCAACCCTTGTGTAGCGATGACAGTCTGAAATTCATCAATACGTCTTTTATAAATTCTACAAACGTTTATCTGGAATACAAATGGGAATTTGGCACCAACAATCCTTTAGATACATCGATACAGAAAGATCCAATATTTAAATATGACACAAGTGGAAACTTTAATAGCACGCTGTATATCACTAGTTTTCCTGACACCTTTGTATTTGTTAAAAATCAAGGCCTTAACATTATAAAAAGCCCAAGCGCTGACTTTAGCAGAGACAACGCATGTGAAGGCAAACCAGTAAAGTTTGATAATAAAACGAGCCCAATTAATGCGAAGATGAGCTGGAATTTTGGCGGAGCAGACACGGTAATAAATGCCACCAATTTCAACCGAGTATTCACTAATTACGGCGCCTATTACGTCTCTTTAACAGCCGAAGATAAAGGTTGTAAAAACACCAAAATCACAAAGGTTAGTGTTTACGAACAACCCGTTGCTTCCTTCGATCTTACCTCAGGTAGCTGTCAATTTGAGGAGTTTCGATTCCAAAACAACACAACCATGAAGGCCAGTTTATTTGGTAATGTCTGGGACTTCGATGAAACTAATGGAAAATCCACCTCTCGCTCCCCTGCCTATAAATTTCAAACCTCGGGTGATAAACGTGTAAAACTCATCGTCAATTCTGAGTTTGGTTGCTCAGATACGATAACCAAAAATATCAAGGTAAATCGCAGTCCTGTGGTTGAAATAGCCGCTTTTGATACTTGTTCAAAAAGAGATGGAATTTTAACCGATATTACTGATTACCAAGGGGAATCTTTGGCTAGCCGAACCTGGAAAGTAGACGGTGGCACTATGGGCTCAAGTGACTCCTTGTATTACTCATGGAAAGGTGAAGGCACTTTCAATATTGAATTATCCATTTCATTCGCGAATGGTTGTACCTCGAGCCAAAAACGAACCATAACTATCCTGAAAGAAATCATACCTGTTTTTACAACTAAATCAGCCTGTTCTGGCGACACCGTGGTATTTGAAAATAATACATCGTTTAATCCCTCAGACAGCATGAGTTTCTTTTGGGATTATGGCAACGGTGAGACCTTTGACAGCAAAGAGAAAAATATAGTATACAACGCAACACAAACAACCGTTTATAAAGTACAATTAAGAGCGAAACCCGCTGGAGGTTGCCTCAGTGAAAGCATCGAGGAGGTGACCGTGTGGGAAAAACCAAAAACCTGCGATTTCGTTTCAACACCTTCTTACGAAACTGCTTATTACGGCATCTCATTTGAACCATCCGTAGACGGAACGAATGCCGGCGGACAATCCAAGGTTTCCTACGATTGGAATTTAGAACAAGTAGGAAATAAATTTAGCAGTGGGGTCAACGCAAAAGTAACCTATGAGCTCCCTTCTGATGGTGAATACACCATGAACATGATTGCTACCACCGATGATAATGCCTGTATTTGCAGATCGAGTAAAACCGTACGCATGGATCGTGCAAGCCTTATAGGTTTAACCAATAAAGAGGGTGTCAATATTTACCCTAATCCCTTACGTAATAATCAGAAATTACAGGTAGATGCAGAAAGTCCAATTGTTTACTACGCTTGGTATACATTGGACGGAAAACTACTCAAGGAGGAATCAAGAAATCGTGAATCTCAATTTACATTACCATGGCCAAATGACCATTCGAAGCATTTAATCATATTGCTATCCGATGGTAAACAGCAATGGACCAGGCCTGTGATAAGAGAAAAGTAATAAAACGAAAAAAGCCACCTAAAGGTGGCTTTTTTGTGATCCCGCTGAGGCTCGAACTCAGGACCCATACATTAAAAGTGTATTGCTCTACCAACTGAGCTACGGAATCATCCCATCGTTCAATGGTGGTGCAAAAATAACATACCGATACTATTTATGCAACACCCTCTAGGAAAATTTCTTTAAATATGTGTGATGTGTTTTTATCAGTCGAGCACCTAATGACTTTAACATACTGAGCATCTTCGGATTAAAGTCGCCTATCCAAGATAACTCCATCACTTTGTAATTATTCAACTTCAATGCCTCTCGGTACAATTTCATGATCATACCAGCTTCTACTCCCTTATTGTGATAATCAGGAATCACACCAAATACCACTCCTTTAAGGCGATCTATTTGACCCCTACGGAATAGATATCGGAGCTTATTCCAAAGAGTTAACTCACCATTAAAGTCCTTAAAGACTTGGTTAATCTCCAACATATTCACAAAGAAACCAATCGGTCTTTCTTGGTGATACGCAAAAATGATGGTTTCAGAAATTACCGCCGCTTTCATCTCCTTAAAACGAGCCAACAACTCCTTTTCCTCCAAGGGCTCAAAATCATCATGAAATGACCAAGCCTGGTTATATATCTCTACAAAGTCTCGAGCAAATTGATTAATCCTTGAATAATCAAGAGAAACAAAACGATAGTCGCCGTTCTTTAATGTGCGTTGCGAAATATTCGAAAACCGATCAAAATTAAACTCCTGGTGTGAAATCTCATAGGTTGTTTGCTCAATCTCACGTTCATACCCCATGTCTTCAATCCACTGTTGATAGACCTCTTGATGGTAATTCTCTTGATAACTAGGTGCACTATCTGCTTTTATCCTCAGACCCCAATAGCTATCCCTAGAGCCAAAATTTACGGGCGCCTGTATCTGCTTACAATCATTTTCTTTTAACCAATCCTCCGCATGTTTTATGAGCATCTCTGCCGTATCTCGCTCGAAAGCATCAAAGAAACCCCATCCTCCAAAACGTTTACTTCTTTTATCTTGATAAAAGGCAGCAATTCGTCCCGTGCACTCTCCATTTTCATTCAAGGCAATCCACCTTCTTGCCGTTCCGTTATTAAATGCTTTGTTCTGTTTTGGATCAAAAACAGCCTCAATGTCTGACCGAATATGCTCGATATAATGTGGATCATCGCAGTAAATTCTCGCCGGAAGATCCAAAAACTCCTTGATTTCTGTTTTTAGTTTGACTTCTGCTATTCTCATGGCTTTAAGGAAATATTTTCGTCTCCTGCTTGGTACCCAAGATAAGTAATAATGAATTGAAACATCTCATCCTCGGCTTTCATACTAGAACCACCGTACTCAAATCGCTCCGAAACCCTTTGCGGTGGATCATGCGGATTAAATGGATTATTCGTTGTGTTATCAAACGTAGCTTCTACTTCAATCACGCTTCCCTTGGGAACTTTTACCATTTTCTCGAAGGTGTAAAAATACTGCCATCTAAAGTCCCATTTGGGTATATGAATCAACCGCGTGGTATCTCCATTAGGTTTTAACACATAGGCTTTCAATGATCTCCCTAATAAGTGCATGTGTGGATTGACGGTTAAAACCGAGACATCCGCGGGCACCTGAAAACGTGTCACATGTGTACTCACCGTATTCGGTTCTATGATTAACGGAGGTTCAATTTTACTTACGCCGTTGGTTCCTAACATCAATTCTCCAATCCCTCTTTTGGGAGGTGTATCCGTGAAAAACAAATGAAGCTTACTTTGATCTATTACACTTTTAGCTGAAGGTCCGTAATGCACATCATTACCAATGATGCTGAACTGTTTGTTTACTTCAAATGTGCCAATTCCTTCAGGATACATAACCCCAGTGACGCCCGGCAAGTAATTCACAACAGAATGTACCCTTTCCGGTATGATTCCGTCGTCGGTCATTAAGTCTAGCGATTTAAGTTCATCTGGATTCCTACCAACGGTAATTTCAACTTTGCGTGGACGTGTATCAAATGGGTTTTTACTTCCCTCTCTGTAGTTAATTAAATGACCATTAAAATGATGCATCAGATTTCGTTTTCCTGGTATTAATTCAACGGCACGAACAAATCTTTTATTGGGGATATTTGCCGACACCTTTGTTAGAAAGAAACGGTCTTCATCTCCTTGAATTAAATGAATAGAATCCAACGGAAGCACCAAATCGGGCTTTCCTAAAGCGCTTACAAAGGGCTTAACCGTTGATAACAATCGATTGGGTCGCTCACCTTTAGGGCAACCATTTTTTACCCACCGACCAATGAGTTCAATTTCCTGATTTGTTAATCGTTTCTCACCAATAAAATGGCGATACGAAGGATCGGCAGGCCAAGGAGGCATATACCTTAATGCCGTTACCTTGGCGATCGTTCGCGCCTTACTCTTGACTTTTTTATAGGATGTCAACTCAAAAGGGGCTCCCCCATTCTGTCTGTGACACGGTGTACAATTTTTATAGATAATGGGTTCAATATGTTCATCGAAAACGGGATTAATGATTTCCACCAAATTCGAATCAGAGGATATTTTGGAATCACCACATCCCCATAATAGAGATAAGATAAATAGATATGCAAAGAGGCCTCTATTCATGATCTTCTATATAACAACCTACGGCCTCCGTGTGTTTCCATCGAGGTGATTCACCTTTACTAATGGATGTTATGGCAGACTGCAAATATTTTTTGGTCACTTTGAACTTGCTTAAACCGGTTTGATGTGCCCGATCATCAATGGCTCCTTTGTAAAGGATGTTTCCTACCGAATCCGCAATGACGGCCTGTGGATAAACATCCATCCCAAACCTATCGATATAAATGGCATCTACATCATCAATTACGTCATCAGACAAACTTCCCCTCCAATCAAAATCCCATTCTTCCTCACCGATGACTTTTAAGAATTTAAAATCCCAATATTCAGGCAATTCGTACTTTATATCTTGGAGGGTTTTTGTGTATCGGATGCAGAATGGACAATCATTGCTGTAGGTAACAAAAACGGTATAGGGTGCGCTCGACATCTGCGCTTGTTCCACCTCGTCTGTGGTGATTGACCCCGAATTACAGGCGGCTAGAAGTAAAATGATCAGCGATTGACTAAAAAAGTTTATTTGTTTTTGCATAATCCCATAGGAGCATTCCGTACGAAACGGCTACATTAAACGAATGTTTGGTGCCTAATTGCGGAATTTCAACACAACGATCACATTTATCAATAACCCCTTGTGAAACACCATCAATTTCATTCCCCAAAATAAATGCTACTGGTTTAAAATCCAAGGTGCAAACATTCAAGTTATCTGAAGCATCGGTTTGTTCCAATGCCACTAGGTGATATCCCTCTTTTTTAAGTCTTTCGACCACTTCTTCCGTTGATTCCACATATTCCCATTCCACCGAATTTTCTGCTCCGATGGCTGTTTTGGTTATCTCCCTATGCGGAGGAGTACCTGTAAAACCACACAGATAGAGTTTTTCCACCATAAATGCATCAGAGGTTCTAAAAATAGAACCTACATTGTTCATACTTCTGATATTGTCTAAAACCACCACAATTGGGGATTTTTTTGAAGATTTGAACTGCTCCACACTTTTGCGGGCTAACTCGTGTGTTCTTAACTTTCTCATGCCGTGGTTACAAAGATACTCGGGTTGTTGAATAAAGGGGGAAAACTGAGGTGGAAAGGCCTTTTGGGGTATGGTATCTTCGTAGCATGGCATCGTCTAAATCAAGCGGTAAGAAGGAAACTCCTTTGATGAAGCAATACAATCAAATCAAAGCTCAATACCCTGGAGCTGTATTGCTTTTTCGTGTGGGAGATTTTTACGAAACTTTTGATGCGGATGCCCGGATTGCCTCCAAAGTATTGGGAATTATACTCACCAAACGGTCGAATGGTGCAGCATCTGAAATGGACCTCGCTGGATTTCCTCATCACTCCTTGGATACCTATTTACCCAAATTGGTCCGTGCAGGTTATCGAGTTGCCATTTGCGATCAACTTGAAGATCCCAAACAAGTAAAAGGCATTGTAAAACGAGGTGTTACCGAGCTGGTAACGCCCGGTGTTAGCTACAACGATAAAATTCTTGAAAGCAATGAAAGTAACTTCCTTGCTTCACTCCATGTGAACAATGGAACTTGGGGCCTGAGCCTTTTAGATATATCCACAGGAGATTTTCAATGCACAGAAGGAGATTTAGCATTCATCAAGAAGATGGTGAGCAGCTTCCGACCAAAGGAATTCGTGTTTTCAAAAAACAACAAATCCATTATCCTTCAAGAACTTGGTCCTTTCAATTCATTTCAACTTTTAGATGATTGGGTTTATCAAATTGACTTCGCTTTAGATAAATTGCTCCAACAATTCAAAACCCAAAGCCTCAAAGGCTATGGCATACAGGGATTAGATATCGCGATTACTGCCGCTGGAGGATCTTTATATTATCTCGAACAAACTCATCACCACCAAACGGGTCACTTACAAGATATTCGTCGGTTAGATGAAAGCGATTACGTATGGCTTGATGGATTCACCATTAGAAATTTAGAATTGGTGAGGCCCATTTACCCGGAGGGGCACGCTTTAATTGACATCATTGATAGCTGCTCAACCCCTATGGGAAGCAGGCTACTTCGGCAGTGGATGCTACTACCATTAAAAGAAAAGTCTAAAATAGAACATCGGCTTGAAACCGTGAATCAATTTAAGTCAGCTGAGTCATTACTTTCTGAAACTCAGGGAATGCTCCGAGAAATTGGAGATTTACAACGTCTATGTTCTAAAGTGGCGTTAAAAAGAGCAAACCCCAAAGAATTACTACAATTATCGCGCAGCTTACAAGCATTGGAGCAGCTCAAAAACCGCTATTCTACAGTCACAGAATCAACGTTAGCCACTCAAGCTAAATCCATTTCCGATACGCACTCGATCTCACATTCTATACAAGAGCACATCCTTGAAGATGCTCCCGTCAATATCAGTAAAGGAGGTGTTTTTAGAGCCGATATAAATCCTGAATTAAAAGAATTAAGGGAACTTTCTACAAATGGAAAAGACCGATTAATCGAGATTCAACAAAGAGAAGCGGACATTACAGGTATTAGTTCGCTGAAAATTGGGTTTAATAATGTGTTTGGATATTATCTGGAAGTCACCCATGCACACAAGGACAAGGTGCCTGAGTCTTGGATTAGAAAACAAACCCTGACAAACGCCGAACGATACATTACCCCAGAGCTCAAAGACTATGAAGAAAAGATTTTGAATGCGGAAGGTAGAATTCAAGATTTGGAAAGTATTCTTTGGGAGCAATTTACCGCTACTTTATCCGAGACTATTCTTCCTATTCAACAAGCCTCAACAATTGTTGCCTCATGGGATGTTATGGCTGGATTTGCTCAGGTAGCCATTGATAGGAATTACACAAAACCCCAAATCTCCGAAGATCGCATTTTGGAGCTCAAAGCCTGCCGTCATCCAGTGATCGAGGCTCAGTTACCCCCTGAAGAAAGTTATATCCCAAATGATATTAAGCTGGACCCAGAAGATCAACGCATGATCATTCTTACGGGACCAAATATGAGTGGTAAAAGTGCGGTTCTCAGGCAAACGGCCCTATCGGTATTAATGGCCCAAATAGGCTCATTTGTTCCTTGCGAAAATGCAACAATAGGTTTGGTAGACAAGGTGTATACGCGAGTAGGTGCGTCAGACAATATCAGCCTGGGTGAAAGTACGTTCATGGTTGAAATGACAGAAACGGCAAGCATTCTTAACAATCTGAGCGATCGAAGTCTGGTTTTGCTAGACGAAATTGGCCGAGGTACCAGCACGTACGATGGTGTGTCACTGGCATGGAGTATTGCGGAATACTTGCAAAGCCACCCCGGCAAACCCAAAACCCTATTTGCTACCCATTACCACGAGCTCAATGAATTAGAAAATAAACTGGAGGGTGTAAAGAATTATCATATTGCCGTTCGCGAACGAGGGCAACAGATTGTGTTTCTTAGAACCTTAGAGCGAGGTGGAAGTGAACATAGTTTTGGTATCCAAGTGGCTCAATTAGCGGGTATTCCTAACTCGGTGTTGCTCCGAAGTTCAGAGATTTTGGAACAATTAGAAGAATCGAGGCTTAAAAACAAGCAACGTAATGTGTTAAAAAAGACCGAAGCCAAGCCAGTATATCAAATGAACATGTTTCAAACGGAGGATCCCGTTCTCAAACAACTCAAGGAATCACTTGGTAAACTGGATATCAATACGATGAGCCCAATTGACGCGCTACTGGCTCTACAAAAACTCAAAGGGATAATCCCAAAGGATTAAAAAGAATAATTACAACCCAAGGAAGGAAGGAAAGGCAATTGGTCTACCCTTGCGCTTCTAACCCTGTCATAGTAAAAAATATTGGCACGGTTATACACGTTGATAATGCTAAAAAGCAATTTAAACTCCTTGCCTTCTTTTAGCTTCCATAGTTTGCTTGCCGAGAAATCCAATCGATGATAATATGGCAAACGCCCTTGATTTATTGGGCCATAAAGGATACCTAAATCACCATTTTCAGAGGTGTAATCTGTTGAAATACCTCCACTGAAATCATATTTTTCGTAATAACCTTGGGTTTGTGTGAAAGGGAATCCACTACCCAGATTCCACCGCAAAGAAATATCAACAGGATTCTTTTCATCGAAGGTGTAACTAACCACAAAATTGGCATTGTGCCTACGGTCAAAAATAGGTTGATAGGTTTGTTGGCCATCAAAACGATTCACGTAGGTCAATGAATATACGCTCCATACGTACCAATGTTTATCCTGGTATTTGAGGGATATATCTCCACCATATGCATCGCCAGATTCTATGATAAAGTCTTGCCTGAGTCGTTCTGGTTTATCTTGATTTTGGTTATCGTCCTCGAAGAGTTTATCGCGGTTAATATTGGTGATTTGATTGAAGATCTTTACAAATGACTCAACGTTCAACGTTAGGTTCTTGCTTAGTCTAAAATCCGTACCAATAACGCCATGATCCGCTTTTTGCAAACGATGAGTAATGGGCTGCCCATTAAAGTTATCTGGCAAATTATCCGGCCCAGACAAAAAACCATAGAATAGATTCACCACATCTCTATCGCTAATTGCAGATAATAAATTCTGAGAGTAACGACCAAGGGCCATTTTAATACCCCAACCCTTAAATGGTGTATACCTCATTTGTAATCGAGGTTCCAAACTTCGGTTTCCTAATGAGGCATAATATTGAATACGGTAACCCAAATCAGCAACAAAATTTTTCCTTAAAATCTTATAGTTAACAAAACCATTTAATTCCGTGGTGTTCTCTAGCTGATTGATACGTCGGTTATTGGAATTATAAATTTGAAAATCAGTAGAGAATGCATTGATTTCAATCCCCCATTTAAAGGCATCTTTTCTAAAGTTGTAATTGAAGTTCATTCCCAAGTTGAAGCCTCCGATGTCACTGCTCCTCGGGCGATTATCCAGTTCTTTTTGCTCGATGTGGTAATTACTGTAAAGAAAAAAACCATCTACCCGCGTCTTGGCTTGCTCCGGTACCACGAGGAATTTTCCTCCTACACCAACAGAATTCCATGCATAACTCGTGGTATTGGGAAAGTCAACCATGTCACTGAAGTAGAAACCGTATAGTCTGCTATATCCACCATTGGATGAATTATTGCTAAACTTCAAAAAGAAGTCACCAAAATTGTAAGGTAAGCGATCTGGGTCCGCATAGTTGTAAAGCAATTTCGAGGATTGCTTTAAAAATGAATTTCTAAAAGAAAAAGATAAGCTACTGTTACTTTCTCCTTTTTTAAACTTTTTTATGGGACCTTCTAACACATATTTTGATGTAAAGGTTCCAGCACCAATTTTTTGTTTCCACTTATTCCTATCTCCATCGCGAGTTTTTACATCCACAATGGCAGATACCCTTCCTCCGTATTGCGCACCAAACCCAGCGGTGTAAACATCTGCACTTTCCATTAAGTCCGGGTCAAATACAGAATACAAACCAATGGAATGGAATGGATTGTAAATGGTCATTCCATCTAGCATCACCTTATTCATAACAGGTGACCCTCCTCTAATGTATAACTGTCCGCCTTGATCCCCGCTAAACACCACACCTGGAAGCACCTGTAAATATTGTACTAAGTCAGGTTCTGCACCCACAGATGGAAGTTTAGCCAATACTTTGGCGTCTACTTCCTGAACTGAAACTTGAGCATCTTTCCTTCTGGCTTTTACCGTAATGTTAACCGCTTCAAGAGATTCAAATGGTGTAAGGTAAAAATCTTTTTTAGAGTTTGCACCCGGATTAACAGTCACTCTCTTGATGAATGTATCAAAGCCGTTTTTAAAACAGACAACGGTATATTCTCCTGGAGTAAGTTTCGTAACCGCGAAAAACCCGTCTTCGTCTGTTTGAGTTAGCACATCTTCTGGAGACACGAAAACCTGCGCATTCCCTAATCTGTCTCCATTTTCGGCATTGTAAACAAAGCCTCTAATGTCACCATTCTCTATATCTTGGGCCTCTAATGTATGATAAGCAAAAAAGCCAATTAGAATCCAAGCCCAACGCACGATTTTCATAAAGTGACGAAAATACGCAAAGTGCCATTAAATCTCTAATTTTGCACCTTTATGGTATACCGATTTAAAATTTGGTTCGAACACAAGGATGAAGTCATCCGTTGGATAGACATTAAACCGTCCCAAACATTCTTAGACTTTCACGAAGCCATTCAAGACGCGATTGGGTTTGATAAAAAAGAATTGGCGAGCTTTTATGTGAGTGACGCAAAGTGGAAAAGGTTGTTTGAGATTATGCGTGAGGATATGACCGATGGCAACGAGGGCGACGAAGAGGCCTTGCCAGTGATGTTAATGTCGCAGGCCTCATTACGCGATTATGTAAACGATCCACACCAAAGATTTGTATACGTAACCGATTACCTTGCAAATTGGACCCTGCTTTGTGAACTTATTTCAATTGAAGAATCTTCTAAATCGATGTCTTACCCATGTGTTTTTAGAAGTGAAGGAAAGGCTCCAAGACAAAGGGAAGACAGTAAGTTTAAAATGCTTGATGACAGTGAGTTTGATGCAATTGCCGCAAAAATATTAGCAAATAAGGGCATTAAAAATGAACTTACCGAAGAATTCAATCAATTCGGTACAAACGAAGAAGATATAGAACAAGACGATGAATCTTCTGCTGATGATAACTTGGGTAGCTTCTAATTAATGAGCCACACTACTAAGATATGGATTATTGCAGGTCCAACCGCCTCAGGTAAAACCAGTCTCGGTATCGAAGTAGCAAAAGTCTTCAATACGGAAATCATCAATTTTGATAGTCGTCAACTATACCAAGAAATGAATCTTGGAGTCGCTCGGCCCTCAGAGGAAGAGCTGACTCAAATCAAACATCATTTAGTTGGAAGCCACTCGGTCACAGAACCCATTAATTCTCAATCATTTAGAGAACTTGCATTAGCCAGTTTGAATGATGTTGTATCAAGAACAGGGTCAGCCGTATTGGTCGGGGGAACAGGTCTTTATCTTAAAGCACTACTTCATGGCTTTGACACCTTACCTAAAACCAGTACAGAAACCAGGGAACAAATGGAACTTAAATATCAATCCCATGGTTTAGAAAGTTTATTACATGATATCCATAATATTGATCCTTTAGCTTCGAATCATTTTGACGTACAAAACACCGCTAGAGTAAAACGTATTTGGGAAATACTTCATGAATCACCCAAACCTCTATCCGAACATTTCCAAGGAAACCAAACTCCATTCCCTTATCCTTTCGAGGTCCTCTATATTGACGTGCCGCGTGATGAATTGTATAATAGAATTAATCAACGCGTAGATAAGATGATAGCTCAAGGCCTTGAGAATGAAGTACGCGACTTATTATCGTTTAAAGACCTGAGTCCTTTAAAAACATTGGGCTATAGCGAGCTTTTCGACTATTTTGACGGTCATCGTAACCTAGACGACACCGTATCTTTAATCAAACAAAAAACACGAAATTACGCTAAAAGGCAATTGACCTGGTTCAGAAACCAGCAGGAAGGAATTTGGGATTCCTCTCAAAACTTACTTAGTTTTATAAATAAGACATCGGCATGAACGAAGCACTGATCAGTTTATTTACCTTAACCATTTTAGAGATTGTATTAGGAATCGACAACATTGTTTTTATCACTATTCTTGCGGGCAAGGCGGAGGAGCAACATCAATCCAAAGCAAGAACCATTGGCCTGCTTATGGGAATGGTAGTTAGGATTTTAATGCTATTCGGAATCAACTGGATACAGCAACAAACCAATCCTATTATTAGCGTATCAGAACTTCATTTAACCGCTAAAGACTTGCTACTATTGGGAGGTGGTATGTTCCTATTGTTTCAGAGTGTTCGCGAGATTCATTTAAAGATGATTGGACAAAATCCCGAAGAACAAGAGTCTGGAAAAAAATATGGTTGGAGCACCTTGATGTTACAGTTGTTACTGATCAATTCTGTGTTCAGTTTAGACAGTGTCATCACGGCCGTTGGAATGGCGGATCACTTATGGGTCATGATAACTGCTGTTGTTTTATCTATGATTGTGATGTTGATGGCTAGTCGCCCCATTGCTGATTATGTCAACCAAAATCCATCCATCAAAATATTGGCTTTATCCTTTTTGGTTTTAATTGGCGTTAGCCTGCTAGCAGAAGGTTTCCATCAGCATTTAAACAAGGGTTATGTTTATTTCGCGATGGCCTTTTCATTCACGCTGGAGCTCATCAATTTACGGGTTGATAAAGTTCGTGCGATGAGGAAAGCAAAAAAGTAATTTTACCCTAAAGCAACCTCTACAAAATCACGTTCAAATGATTGGAAATCAAAAATCGATTTATTTTTAAAGACCCATTCCAAATAAAACGTATTTCTCTCCAAAGGTGAAATTTCATTGTATGGGCCACTTTTTAGTTTCGTTAACTGATTCAAACTTCTCTCTACTAATTGGGCATGATTCTCCCCTGAGAGATACAATTCGAGCTCAGACTGAAGCACTTTTAGCATTCGTTTATGATCCTTCTTTATTTCCTTGAGATGAGGGGAATGCAATTCATACAACGAGCTGTTTATTTCTTCCAGATATTGGGAAAGCTCCATGATTTGTTCTCTTAACCTTTTAGCTATTGGATCATTATTCTGGAGTTGTACTTGGAGTGTTTCCAAAGCTAGAAACCAATCCTCTAAAGCAAGGCCCAACTGATCCCGTTTTTTACGTTGAGAGACCGTCGTAACAGTGGAAAACATCCGCAGTTTCAACTTGGGTATCCCTAGCTCATTTATTCGGAATAGCTCAGGTAATTGTAACCAATATAAATATTCAGAAGGACCGGCGACATACGCGATATTCGGCAGTATGTATTGCTGGTATATGGGTCTTAATAAGACATTAGGTGAAAATCTTTCCGGGTATACATCCATTTCTATTCTTAATTCTTCAGCCGTCCAGTGTAATTCAGCATTCTGTGTTTGAAAAACTCCGTCCACTTCATCGATTCTCAACCTTTGATGATCGCTTAAATAAAATAGCCGGGTGTTGCGAGCTCCGATAATCACGGGTAATCCTTCGGATTTTAATCGACTGTTTTGTCTCTCGCAAGCTGCTTGATTGGATCCATCAATTTCGCGGAAAAAGATCTCCTTTGCCAAATGTTTTAGGGTTTTATCATTCGGGTCTAAAGGCAGAACCCCTAAATGCCCGAACCACTCATTAACCAATGCAATACTTGCCTTAGCTAGGCTAATGCCTTTTTGGTAATAAGAAGCGTAATGATCTAAAAAATCATGCAATTGTTCATCGGCTGGAAAATCCTGCTTGATTTGTTCAATTAGATGTTGGATGCCCTCCGTATCAAATTGACCAACTGCTCCCGTTTGTTTTGTTCTCCATTGATATATTTTTCCTAAAAATGGAACTTTTTTTATTTCCTCAAAATCATGATCCTCTGTGGCCATCCAAAAAACAGGAATAACAGGCCTTCCAAATTTTTTCTCATAACGCACGGATGAATCAACCGCGCTCATGATCTTTGACCAGACAAATAATGGCCCCAAAAACGGATGCAATTGTTGACCAGTAGTCACGGTAACTGAATCAGGATCCAGTAGTTTCGTAATATTATCTAACTGTTTGGCGTGGGCATTTCCACCAATTTGTTCTTGAATAACCTTGGTTAAGGTAATTCTTTGTTCCTGTTTAAAATTCTTCGATTTATTGATTAGAAGCGCTTTATCTATTTCAATTTCATGCCCCAAGGGATAAATGTCAGTTGGCGCTTTTAAGGCACGCTCGAGATTTTTTGATTTCAGCCCATTAGGAGTATGATGAAATTCGTAATGCATTACACGAGCGTCCCCTTCAGATCATAATGTGTCGCCTCTGTAATTTTCACTTGGGCGAAATCTCCAATTCTGATGTATTGATCCTTGGCAGGAACCCAAACCTCATTATCTACCTCTGGAGAATCAAACTGTGTACGACCCACAAAGGAATCCCCATCCAATCGATCAAAAAGGACCTTTTGTTCGGTGCCCACAAGCGATTGATTGAATGCCCAGCTAATGTCCATCTGTTGTTCCATAACTCGATTTGCTCTCTCTTGCTTTTCCTCTTCTGGAATAATATCTTCTAAGGTGTGTGCATGGGTATTATCCTCATGAGAGTAGGTAAATACCCCCAGTCGTTCAAACTTCACCTCTCTAAGTGATTCAAGGAGTTCTTGAACATCCTCCTCTTCTTCTCCAGGATGTCCAACTAAAATCGTAGTTCTCAATGAAATCCCCGGAACTTCTTCTCTTATTTGGCCCAATAATTCGAGTGTACGCCTTTTTGTAATTCCCCGACGCATACTCTTCAGTACACGATCAGTCATATGCTGAACGGGCATATCCAAGTAAGAGCAAATATTCTCTCTCTCCGCAATGACTTTCAGCACATCCATGGGAAATTGGGATGGATAAGCATAGTGTAAACGAATCCAATCTAAGCCCTCTACGTCACTTAAAGATTTCATCAAATCTGCCAATTTCCTTTCCCCATAAAGATCCAGACCATAGTATGTTGAGTCTTGGGCGATGAGCATAATTTCTTTGGTACCGTTTTTAACCAAGTGTTTGGCTTCGGTAACCAAGTCTTCAATGGGCTTAGAAACATGACCACCTCGCATAAGGGGAATGGCGCAGAATGAGCATGGTCGATTGCATCCCTCTGAAATTTTTTGATAAGCATAATGTCTCGGAGTCGTTTGTAGTCTTTCTCCAAGCAACTGGTGCTTATAATCAGCTCCCATACTTCTTAATAAATGGGGCATATCTAGGGTGCCAAACCAATCATCTACTTGTGGTATCTCTGACTTTAATTCTTCTTTATATCTATGCGAAAGACAACCGGTAACGATGAGTTTTTCTAATTGTCCTTCCTCTTTTGCCTCTGCAAATCTCAAGATGGTATCGATACTTTCTTGTTTTGCATTTTCGATAAAACCGCAGGTATTAACAATGACAACATCGGCATCATCTTTAGCACTCTCATGCTCGACCTGAAATTCATTGGCCTTTAGTTGACCCATTAGCACTTCAGAATCTACCGTGTTTTTGCTACATCCTAATGTAACTACGTTGACTTTAGGGTTTTTATGTGATTTGGTTCTCATGCTGAGAAAATTGAAGATATAAATGCTGGTTTATCAAATAATTTAAGGTCTTCTGCTTGTTCACCAAGACCCATGTACTTCACTGGAATCCCATGTGCATGGCTGACCCCAATAACGACGCCTCCTTTTGCTGTTCCGTCTAATTTAGTCACGGCGAGAGCGTTCACTTTTGTAGCTTCTGTAAACGCACGTGCTTGTTCGAAAGCATTTTGACCAGTGGTTGCATCCACAACGAGTAAAATTTCATCAGGAGCATCTTCTTTGAATTTCTGAACGACACGTTTGATTTTAGCAAGCTCGTTCATGAGTCCCACTTTATTGTGCAAACGCCCAGCGGTATCGATAATGACCACATCAGCATTCTGTTCAACACCAGTCTTAACGGCGTCATATGCTACTGCTGCTGGGTCGGCGTTCATACCATGGCTCACGATTTCAACTCCGGTACGATTTTTCCATATGTTCAATTGATCTACTGCAGCTGCTCGGAACGTATCAGCCGCACCCAAGATTACTTTTTTGCCTTGTTGGGCATATTGATGAGCCATCTTTCCAATGGTCGTTGTTTTACCCACTCCATTCACTCCCACCACAAGAATTACATACAGATTCTTATGTTCATGCAATTCAAAATTTGACGCTACAGGTAGCTGAATTTCAGGCATTAATTCATCCACAATTTCAGCTAGCCAACGATTTACATCTTCAGAAGATTCAAATCCAATGTTTTGAGCTCGGTTTTTCAATGATTCAATAATCGTTTCAGTTGTATCCATTCCAACATCGCTTAATAGCAATGCTTCCTCAAGCTCTTCCAATACATCGGCATCAATCTTACTTTTGCCTGTTAAAACTAAACCGATACGATTGAGTAGGCTGCTTCTCGTTTTGGTAAGCGCCTTACGGGTTGCATCTGCTTCTTCCGGAGTGGCTTTGGATTTTTTCTTGAACCAACTAAACATAGGACCTTCTCTTTATTAACAAAAAAAGCCCCGATAAGGGGCTTTGAATTGTATAATTCGTTTTTTATTTCTTTGCCAAAACGTCTTTTACACGATCTGCTGTTACGATTTCTTCGCGGAAAGTGTAAGCACCTGATTTTGGTGATTTAACGGTGCGGATGACTTTTACCATCTCTACGCCGCCCTCTTTTTTAAGTGTTGCTACTACCTTTTTTGCCATTACTTAATTTCTTTATGTAGCGTAACCTTACGCATGTACGGGTTGTACTTCTTTAACTCAATACGTTCTGGCGTATTCTTCTTGTTCTTGGTGGTGATGTATCGGCTCATACCTGGAACACCACTACCCTTTTGCTCTGTGCATTCAAGGATTACTTGTACGCGATTACCTTTTTTTGCCATTAGATTTTACCTTTTTTAAATAAGTTATCCAAACAAGCAGTAATGCCTTTTTTATCGATGGTCTTAATGGTAGAAGCACTTACCTTCAAAGTAATATACTCACCGGTTTCCTCGATAAAGAACTTCTTGGTTTGTAGATTTGGATAAAATCTACGCTTAGTTTTCTTATTCGAGTGAGAAACGCGATTTCCCTTTAAGGCCTTTTTTCCGGTTAAATCACAAACTCTTGACATAGTTTTTGGGGTTGCAAATATAGTCAAAAAGGATTAATTCGCCACACTACCTTAAACTTTTACTGTTTTTTCTTTTGGGGAAATAGACGTCAGTAAAACCGTGAATACAACAATTGCCAAAACCCCTGCTTGTCGTTCGGCAATACTCTCGAATATAGAGGCCATACCCAGTACCAAAACCCATAGTATACGAATCACTTGTTCTTGCCAATAAAACAATTGCATTCCCATTAACAACAAACCGATGAAGAGTGTGATTAACCCATGTTCGGCTGCCCATTGTAACCATTGATTATGCGGCCCAATCCAGTTACTCGGTCTTAATGTTGAACCCATTTCCTCGTATTCACCCATAAGCTTGGGGAAGAATGCATTCGACCCAACACCTGTTAACGGCTTTTCATTTATTAATCGGCTTGTGGCTTTCCACGCCTCTACCCTCTGACCAAAACTCTTGTGATTGATATCGCCCCCTGTTAACGTTGTCTGAATATCCTGATAAGAATTGATGATTCTATTTTTTACGGTAGGAATAAACAATAGAAACAAACCACAAATAGCAAATAAACAAATGATTTTAGATGATTTCAGGCCTTCGGAATGCTTCAAAATCAACCACCCCATTCCCAGCCAATAACTCAATAATCCTGTTCGAGCCGAAATCAGATGCAACCCTATCCATAGCAATACATAATTCACAGTGAAGAAAGGCGTTCTGAGTTCTTTCTGCTTTATCCATAATAAGGTTAAAAAAAGTAGGACGACAGTGATTAGTAAGCTATACTCAATGTGGTAAACCCGAGAATACAAGGGCAAAGGCTTCGACTCTAAGACCATTTGAGAAAGGAATTCACTGTTAGCCAAAAAATTAAGAGCTACGGGGATAAGAGTCCAAATTAACGGCAATGTATACATATACCACACCCGTTGCCACTCCGTATGATTTAGTTGCCCAAATCGAATGAGCATGGGTAAGAAAAATAACGGTAAGGCCACCTGCAAGTTAGCCCAAGAACGGTCAACCCCACCATCAAATTGAGCATCATATAAAAGTATCCCTAAGAAAAATAGGATGTAGAATCCTTGTAGCATTAAGTACTTTTTGGCTTGTGCTTCGGTAGAAATCAAATTTCCCCTAATCACAATAATCAAAAATAAAATGAGACTAATTGATGATACCGCTGGAGCAAAGTGAATGCTCGCCATCGAGATAGCTAAAAGAAGATGACCCCAATCGGAGTTATTGAGATTCTTCAGGAATGACATATTGAATTGTAACATCGGTAAACCTTCGCTTGGTCTCCAATTTTTCAAAAACAAAAGGTGTTCCAATAATGGTATCATCATTTTGTTTAGGTCTTACCCCTTTCACAATGGCATAAACCAATTTATCCGTTGATTTATCGTGAATAGCTACCACCTGATTTATCTTTAAGCCGTTGATCCAAACATGAGATTTATTGTATTCATCGGTTCCTTTTAGGGCATTGGTGTCTAACATATACAAGGTTTTATCCTCTGTTTTTGAGATATACTTTGGCTTATTTGATGAAAAGGTTCCAGACTCTATGATACCCCCACGTATGTCAAGGGCTTCCTTATGAATTTCTTCCACTTTAATCTCCGAGGATACAGGCTCAACATTCGCAGTTTCTTTATCTGCGGGTATTTTCAATACTTGACCCACATTGATATTGTTATCAATAAGGCCATTGGCTTTTCTGATGTCCGCAACCTTCACATTATACTTCCTAGATAAGCGGAAGAGTGTTTCTCCCTTTACAACTTCATGGGTTTGATAGTATTTCCTGGAGCTAACCTTTAGTTCTTTACGAACCTTAAGTTTCATACCCGGTTTAATTATCCCAATACCCGGATTGAGTTGCCTTAACTCACTAACCGTCATACCATATGTTTTAGAAATACGATACAAAGTTTCACCCTTGGTGACCACATGTTCAACTTGCAACTTTTTGTTATCAGGCTGAGCTTGAGCCGACAAGCTCAAACAAATTATCAAGGCAAGGGTTAAGGCACGCATATTTCAAAAATAACCAAACTTAGACGCAAATAAAGGGTTTTAAATATTCATCCATTCTTTGGGCAATTCACTCACCCTTCCTTTATCGAGATAAATCCATTTATCCGATACATGTTTAGCCACTTGTAAATCATGTGTGATGAATAAATATACCAACCCATTTTCATGTTGGAGCCTTTCAAGTGTTTCGAGTACCTGTTGCTGCACAATGGGATCCAACGCAGCTACGGCCTCATCTAAGATCAATATTTCGGGCTCTGTGCAAAGGGCTTTAGCGATACACAAGCGCTGTCTTTGTCCGCCACTCATTTCGGTGGGGCGTTTATTCCACAAGTGACTAGGAAAATCTACCCCTTCTAGCCATCTACGCATTTTAATTTCTCTTTCACTATTGTTTAATGAAGGAAATCGAACCCTTAAAATCTCATCCATGGCCTGAATTGCGGTATGACGACGATTCAAACTTGAGAAGGGATCCTGAAACACCATTTGAATGCCAGTTGGAGGAATCTTTGAAATGTGAACCCCTTCGATACAAACTTTGCCCTCAGAAGGGCTTTCCAAAGCGACTAAAATTTTTGCTAAGGTAGATTTTCCAGAACCAGAGGTACCAACAACCCCAAGCGTCTGACCTTTGGATAGATTAATATTGATCCCTTGAAGTGCTCTGGTTTTATTAGGGTAAACTTTCCCGATATCTCTAATTTCAATATGAGGGTCTCCATCTGGAATAAGTCCAACTTTTGGTAAAGGCAATGCTTTTAAAAGTTCCGCTACATAGGGATGAGGTGTATCAATCACTTGTTTTACCGAACCGGTATCAATCAATTCTCCTTTTCTCAAAACCGTAATGGTATCTGCATAATCCTGAACCACGTCTAACTCATGGGATACCCAAATAAGTGTAGAACCTAGTTCCTTAACCAATTCAATCAGATCCTCTAGCACTGTTTTTCTAGAGAAAAAATCCAATGCGGTGGTTGGTTCATCTGCTAGAATAATAGGTGGGTTATGTAAAGTTGACATGGCAATCATCAAACGTTGGCGCTGACCACCACTTAGTTGATGAGGATAAGAACTCCACACGCGATCGGCGATATCTTTTAGCCCGACTTGACTTAGTCTCTTCAAAATCGCTTGCTTGGATGCTTTCTTGGTTGATTGTTTATGTATAAACCATGCTTCTTCCAGTTGAGCTCCACATCTCATTTGCGGATTCAATGCACTCAATGGCTCCTGAAAGATCATCCCTATTTCTTTTCCTCTGATGCTCAACCATTTATCTTCGGCACAGTTTAATGGATTAAATTCCATTTCAGCAGTTTTCACATTCAGATCTCCTTTGCTATTTAAATCAGCGGGTAATAAACCCATAATGGTTTTCAGTAACAGCGATTTACCACTACCACTTTCTCCGATGATCGCGTGTATTTTTCCAGCCTTCGCATTCCAGTGGGGTAAACGCAGTAACTCTGCATTTGAAGTTTGAATCACAAAATTATCAATGGTTATCCCCATGAGTACTGCTAATGATTACAATATATAAAAAAGCCGCTTTGAAAGCGGCTTTTTTGATGTATAACTACATGTTTATTCTACTGATAATCGTATAGGAATTTCTCGCCATGAGTTAACGAATGTTCCTTTATTTTGACCTGGAATCCAACGTGGTGAACGTCTCAACACACGAATAGCCTCCTGCGTAAACTCAGGGCAACTTTTGGTTTCTTCAATTGCAGATACACGGGAGATTCTTCCACCTTGGTCTACCACAAAACGAAGCACCACTGATCCGTTAATCCCCTCGTCTTGACAACGGACAGGATATTGGAATTCGGTTGCTACATAATCACGGAACGCACCTTCTCCACCAGGGAAACCTGCCTTCACCGCTACATTCGCTACTGGACCGTCGTCCCCACCACCTGTTATAGGTCCTGAATTCCCGCCACCTAAATCTGGAGCTGTGGGATCCGTGATTCCCGCAATATCCTTCACACCTGTATTGGTAACAATATCCGGTGGATTAATCGGGGCATCTTCTTCAGCATCGGGGTTGATTTTAGGAGCAACATATGCCTGAGTTGCCACTGGTTCTGGCTCCTTTAGTTTTGGTGGCTCCTTTGGCTTTTCTTCCTCCTCCTCAATGGGTGAATCAATATCATCCAAATTGGTAACAATCTTTATCTTCTTACGCTCTTTTACCTCTGGTCCGCTCAACATCGAAACAATCTTAGGAGAGGAAGCCAAAAGGATAGCAAAACCACAAGCGATTAGTGTTGCGTAGGTTTGGGATTTTCTAAAAAGCAGACGGATCTGGTATGCACCGTAATCCTTAAATCGATCTTTGAAGACCATATCCAAACGAGTTTGTGCTTCTGGAAGGTCCCATCTGTTCTGAAATTTCTCAAAAATATTCTCTTCCATACCTCTATTCGTTTTCTAGATTTTTAATAAGCTCTTCCTCCATAGGATCAAGCCCTTCGTCAACCACGAAATACTTAGCAACCTGCGTTATTAAGAATTCATCTACTACGTCAATGACATTCTCGTACGTCGCGTCTTTACTGTGCTTAACTAAGACTACCAATTTCGATGCGATTTGGGCTTCCTTAGCTTCGCGTTCCACACGGTTCTTCGTTGCCGTATCGTTTTCGTTTGCTTTACCCAACTCGATTTGGAGCTTCTTTAATTTATCAATTAAAGGTGCATTACGTTCAACTAAAATAGATCTCAGACCTTTTTTTGTATAGTCGGTACGGATCATTTCAGTCTCCTTATTTAGAGCACCATTGTAATAATATATTTGGTCGTTTTCGGTGAGCAAGATGGTTAAACCGTTCTTTACCTCTGGTGGTTTAACATTAGGGTTATCCTTCTCCAATTTCTCAGGAAAGATCATCCTCAAAACCTTTGGTTTAGAGAATGTAGAGGTAAGTACGAAAAACGTTAGAAGCAAAAAAGCAAGGTCGACCAGTGGAGTCATATCCACTTGGGTGCTCTGTTTTTTCGCCCGTTTTTTACCATCACCTTGGCCGCCTGACTCTTGTATTTGTGCCATATCTTTCTACTTTTATTCTGGGGCGCTTTCTAGTCCCGTTATCATTTGGAATTCTTTTACCTTGGCTTCACGCAACACATTTATAATGTCCTGGACTCGGTCGTATTTAGCATCACTCGCAGCTTTTATTGCGAATTGAATGTAATTTGATTTATCAAACTCCATATTGCGCAAGCGAGCTTCCTCTTCACGACGTTTATAATCGTTGTGAGCCTCAATTTTGGTAAAGTATGCCCAGTGATACAACTCGCAGTTTTTAATCTTTGCTGCAGCGGTATCGTAGGGAACACCTCTCATTTCGTATGACGTTCTCTCTGTTGATTCGAGTTCCATAAACTGTGGAATTTCTGCGACGCGCAATCCAACAGGACCAACCCCACCAAATTGCTTAATGTCTTCCGCAGTCATACCAGGACTTTTGAATTCCTTCATCATCTGCTTCAAAACGGTTGTTTTTACCACAGGATTGGTGATTTCCACAAAAGCTCGGCCCTCTTTATCAATCATGATCAAGAACACCTGTTTAGGAATTTGAACTTCCGTTGTTGAAGACGGAGGATCTAAAATCACCGGTTCAGGAGCTCTAAAACTTGAAGTCAACATAAAGAACGTTACCAATAGAAACGCCAAATCCACCATTGGAGTCATATCCAATGCAGGAGTCGAGCGTGGCATTTTAACTTTTGGCATAATTCTTTTTCGTTTATATACGTTGAACGTTTAAAAGGTAAACGAATTTTATTCGTGAGTTGCTTGGAAGTTAGAAATGATAGAGTATCCTGCCTCATCCATTGAGTGAGTCATACCATCAATTCTGTTAGAGAAGTAGTTGTAAGCAATGATTGCCAAAGCAGATGCGATGATACCAAAGGCTGTATTAATCAAGGCCTCAGAAATACCCGTTGCAAGAGCAGCCGTATCAGGAGCACCAGCGTTCGCTAAAGCCGCGAAAGCCTTGATCATTCCGAATACCGTACCAATCAATCCTACCAGTGTACCAATAGAGGCACAAGTAGAAATCACCACGAGGTTACGTGACAGCATAGGTAATTCAAGACTAGTAGCCTCTTCTAATTCCTTTTCAATTGCCACTTTCTTCTCATCGCGGGATAACTTATCGTTTGACTTCACAGTGATATAGCGTGTTAATCCACTTTTTACCACTGCAGCTAAAGAACCTTGTTGCTTATCGCAAGCAGCAATAGCGCCATCTAAATTATCCTTAGCAAGTAAACTTCTCATGTTTTGTACAAATTGATTTCCATCACCTTTTCCGGAAGCAGATTTCAACGTAATTAAACGCTCTATACTCACAATGATTACTGTGATATTCACCGCAAATAAAAGAGGCACAATAACACCACCACGGTGAATGATACCCAACATATTCTTTGGATGACCTTTTTCAACGATGTCTTCTGGTCTCAAACCGGCACCCTCAAAGTTTGATGGGTCTCCCATGATGAAGGTGTAAATTACGATACCTGTCAGTAGTGCAACGATGATAGATGCACCTGCGAAGTAAGATAAAAACAAATTTTTACCTGAATTCTTGCTCTGTTTTTGGTTACTCATTTTATCAGTAGTTTTTAAATGCTGCAATATTAAAGGTGAGCCGCTGATTAAACAAGCCCGATGCCTCTATAGTAAAAGGAATAGTCATTTGAAAATATTGAACAAAACCTAAAAAAGGTCATTTAAAAACCATGAACCGAGGCTACAAGCAGCCGCAACTACAATGATTTCAGAAACAGCAAGGTGTAAAGCGCTAATATTGCGATGGTCGTGGTCTAATTCTTATCGAATAATTCTTAACAATGATTTAACATTGGGTTAAGACGCATCAAATTACTTTTTTTTGATACCTAGTGCAGTTGCCTTGGTTACTAATTGCTTTTCGATTAACGGTCTCTTTTCCCTCAAGATTAAGGTTTTCTTGGCACCAATCACCGCACTAATTTCTTTTGAGTATTTTGCAAACAAATCCAACTCCGTTTGTTGGAGTGATATCACATCGTTCAGGAATTTAGTTGCTTTTTTCTCTGAATATGAATTTATATCGATAGGGAACCACGTCTTCCTGAATCGCTTTTTGCTTTTGCTCAATTTGAGCTGGTATTCCTTGTAAAGGGGCCAAAACTTCGACCACTCCTCTTCATTCAACCTAAGCTCATTCTTGTAAAGGTCCTTTTGGAAATCATTTAACTCATCATATTTGGCTTTTTCTTTTTGGGATACACGTGTTTGTGCATGAACTGTTGAGCCTAAAAATAGAGTCAGAACAAAAAGAAAAGCCAACTTCCTCATAGTCTAATTGGATCAAATAAATGGTCTTCCAACTCCAGAACAATAAATCCTTTTTTCTCTAATTCAACCATGGATATTTTAGATGGTTCTTCTGAAGCTACAAAATCTAAGTACCCTATCTTATTTTCAGTGTTGTTGGAAAGCACAGCATTTAAAACTTCATGCTCCTCTGTTAATTCATAAAATTCAAGTTGCTCCGGCTGAAGGGTATTGACTACTGGTTTAATATTTGCCTTTTCCTCTGCTAATCGCGTTTGGTTTGAAACGTTTTGCACTACATCTTCAACTGAAGCCGGTTTTTGAATATTATTCCAAACCCAATATGCACCAAAAACAGCAACGGCCGTTGCTACTAGTCCTAATATACTCGCCCAGGGAAATTGAAATGAGGTTTGCTGCTCTATCTTGTTCTCCTCTTTCGCTGGTCGCTCATGTTGAGTATCTACCTTACTAATGACCTTTGGCTCTTCATCCTCGGCTAACTCTGACTCAACCACTACTGGTGTGATTTCAGTTTTTGTCGTTTCGTCTTTAACCTCTGGAATGACCGGTGATGGGATATCAAGTTCTCCCGTTAAGTCGGTTGAGGTGATCTCACTGCTCTCCACCTCGGTTGCATCCTTTTGTATTGTTTCTAGTTGCTTAACCTCATAATTCAGTTTATCCTCTACAACATTGTCTTGAACCGTTGTTTGATAATCTGTGCTTTCTGTTTTTAAAGATACCGGTTCATTTACCATATCGGTATTCTTTTCCTTACAGACAGGAGCTTCTAGACTGCGGTTAGAAACGCCAAACTCTACGCTTAACTGAACAGGTGAAACCCTATTTTCAATAACCGGTATTTGTTTTCTTGGAAATATTTCTTGAGGATTTAAACCTGCTGCCGATTGTATGCGGAAGGCAAGATCATTCATCTTGTCTATTTCAGCTTGATATGGCGAATCCAATTTCTTTGAATTTAATGTCGTCATAAGCAATTACATTACACCTAGATATATGTCTAACTTCTTTTTTGCATGCTCAAACGTAGATTCAAGCGTGAGAGAATCTGATTGTGTTAGTTCCGCAATCTCGTCAAAATCGAAACCTTCGAAAGAAGAAAGCACGAAAACAAGCTTTTGCTTAAAAGGCAAATAACAAAGGGCTTTTTGAAGTTTTACCTCAAGCAATGATGTATTCACATCCTGCTCCAACTCTAGAAATTTTGACATTTCCTGCTGAGCTTGATCAAAATCAACACTTTTATTATTGCTACGCAGGAAGCTAATCACCTCGTTCGATGCCAAACGGTATATCGTAAACCTCAATGCTGCATTCCATTTTACGCTAGCTATTTTATTCCATAAAGAAATAAATGTTTGGGCTGTGACTGCTTCTGCATCCTGAGATGAAACCAACAAGTTCCTCATATAGCGGTATATCTCATGCTGATACCGACGCAATACCTCACGGTAAGCATCTTGTTTAAATTCGGGTTTAGAGAAATAGGTAACGAGATGTTTCTCCTCTAACTTTTCAAAGTTAATCGAGACTGCGGGCTTTCTCAGTACACGTTCGGATTGCTGTCTTTCCGGTAAACTCATGCTTCCTTCTGTTTTCACGAAGTTTAACCATAAACCTCATTCACAACGAATTCACCCCAATAACATTGATCACACCCCCTGTGAATAGCCCAAAAAGTGTACAATAAAATGGAAAACAAAAAAAGGGAGACCAAAAGCCTCCCTTCTTCAAAGATTAAATATCTGATTAGATACGACGCTCTTTGATACGAGCCGCCTTACCAATTTGATTACGTAGGTAGAAGATACGAGCTCTTCTTACTTTACCGCGACGGTTCACTTCAATCTTTTCAATGAACGGACTGTGTAAAGGGAAAATACGCTCCACTCCAACACCGTTAGAGATTTTACGAACCGTAAACATCTCATCGATACCAGAATTTCTGCGTTGCAGAACATCACCTTGGAATAACTGAATACGCTCTTTATTACCTTCTTTAATCTTGTAGTGAACGGTTACACGGTCTCCTGCTTTGAAGTCGGGAAGGTCAGTACGTAGAGCCTCTTGTGAAATGCTATTAACTATTAGGTTCATGGTTTTATCTCAAAATCGGGCTGCAAATATAGCCAATAATCTACCAAATGCAATGATGTCAACAGAAAATTATTCTTGCCAGATAAGCCAATGAAAACCACCTAATTCTTTGTAAGTTATTAGTGACATTCCTAGGTTAGCGGCAATCTCCATGGCTCGTTGGGGTTCTTCGGTGATGACACCTGCAGCGCCTTTTTCTTTCCAACTAATCCAATTTTCGAAATTCTCAGTATCATCATACCATGGGAAGCCTTTGGCGCCCAAATAGTAAAAATTAATGGCTCCTGATTGATCTGGACCTACGATCCATAGTGGCTTGGTTCGGCTAATAGCCCGACAACTTTCTCTTTTCTTTTTGTCAAAAAATTCCGTTTGTAAAGAATGAGGCCCGACCTGCCAATTATGATGCATTCTAACCAAAGACCAAATTGGAGCAAGTGCTACGCAAACAACAACCGTATTTCGCCATTTTTTTGAGCGTAGCAAAAAAAGGAAAAAACCAATAGTCAAAGCAATGAAGGGCACGTATAGTAAGATGTAATACCCGTGATATTTCAATTGGTGTTGCATGACTATGTAATACATCAACGCACCCAATAAACTTAAAGTTATTCTAAGGTCACGTTTTTTATTTGGCCCTTTATTGAAAGCAAGGAATAATCCTCCAATAACAGGCAATAACAAAGGGTAGCCAATCCATGTTTCTACTGCATCTATGAAAACATTTTGGGTTATCGCAGCAATGATTTCAGAAGCTCCATTTAAGAACCTTATCTGGTGAACAAATTCGTGTAGACCATTTAATTCTGTTAAATATTTGGCCCATAGATACCACCAAATAGAACCTGCTAATGCGAGGAATGCCATGGTTGCATAGCCAATTAATCGAGGCAAATCGAACCATTTACGTCTGATAATTTCTCCCAAGAAAACAAAACCTGGCACCAAGAACATCAATTTAGTCATCCCTGCTAGAGCCAATAATAATCCTGCGTACAACGCATAAGCATATTTTTTTCTTTTACTAAAACGATAGAAGAACCACCACCCCCAAACCATAAATGCTAAGGCCAGCAAATCTGGTACTGCAGCTATACTGTAAAAGAAAAACTCAGGAATCCCTACCATTGCCAATAATGAAATAGAGGAAATAAACGGGTCAAGGTACAATCGAAATACCCGATATGCTCCCCACAAGGCCAACAGAGATATGGCGAGACTAAACCAACGGTGTATACTTTCAGAAAAGCCAAAGAGTCTATAGCAACACGCCAATCCATAATCGTATGAAGTAAACTGAGGGCCTGTGACTCCGGTAGTACCGTAATTCTTATCAATTCTTGGATACAATATCCGCATATCCACCTCATAGTAATTTTTGGCCACGGCCAAAGTATTGGTTTGCCTCCAAGTATGCACGCCCATGGCGGGTTTATTCATATAAGCAGAATGCAATAGTGCATGAAGGCATAGAATGGCCAGTACCATTCCACGAGATCCTATTTTTCGTATGAATGATTCAGCACTCAAAAGGTATGATCTATAATAATTTTTGGTACCCGACCACTAAAGCGTACAATCAATGAAAAGTGACCAGCATCCTCTTCTGTATCTGTGTTCACCATCCAATCTCCAGTAACCTGGAAAAGTAGTTGAAATTCATCCAATGGTCTAATGCTTAGATTACGAAAAGACAAGCGACCTAAACTTGGTTTTGCACCCCAAGATTTTTCGTAGTTTTCAAGTGTTTGGTTGTATCCAAACGTAATGCCTTTGGGTGAAATAAATTGCATGGAGTCTGATTTCCAATATCCTTCCATATATCCTCTGAGATCACCTTCATTCCAACAGGCACATTGCGTTTCTAACAAAAGTTGTATCGCTTGCTTTCTTTGTTGTAAAATCTCGTCCCCTGTTTGAGCTTTGAGTGTCGGTAACAAAGCGACCAACACGATGAGAAGTATGATTTTTCGAATCATGGTGTAAAGATAACACCTAAACCAATATTGTTGCTGTATACACCTGAGGGGTACAATGGATTACGTATAATTCCACTGTTTTTCACCATTGAAAACAGACTGTAAGATGCAGTGGCTTCAGCTGACCATTTTTCCGATAATTCGTACCGGACAGATGCCCAAAGGCTACTAGAAACCGAGCGATAATCCTCTTGAATTCTCGGTGCGATGCCTATTTCCTCCTTTGCAGAGGTTAACAAGTGAACTTGTATCCCAGCACCCAATAAGAGCTGTTCATACCATTGATGGTAACTCAAGCGGGTATCCAAATGATTCAAGCGAATATGAAAAGGATTAAATATTCCCAATTCAGGATTGATTCCTCTTTGACTACCTCTCTCGCTGAGTCCGATTCCCCACTCGATGCTTCTAAAATCACCTAAAGTATAACCGGTATTTACTCCGATGGAATAACCAATTTTATTGTATCCGCTTGCGCCATCACCATCTATCTGACAAGCAAGTGCTTTGAGTTGAGGTTGAAAATAGAATTTACCTGCACCGCCTAAACTCTTAAAATTTTGAGCGGTAACAACTGAAGAAATCCCTGATAATAAAAGGATTAATAAGTAAAACTTTGGCTTCAACATAGTCAATCTTAACTTCGTGCAAGTTCTATTGGAATGATGGAAAATCCAATCATTAAAAAATATTTGATCGTTGGTGCTGGTCTTGCCGGTTCTACACTCGCAATAGAATTAAAAAAGCGCAAACAGCGTGTTGACATCGTTAATCAATTCAACCCCAATAGCAGCAGCCAAGTGGCTGCGGGAATCTTCAATCCTATCGTTCCCAGAAACGTAGCAAGAGCTTGGCATTGCGATGATATTTTTCCTCAAATATTTGACTATTACTCCAATTGGGAAACTCAGCTAGGAAGTAAGTTTCTCATCAAAAAACCCACCCTTCAGATACATAAAATCCCCAATCATACAAAAAACTGGAAAAAACGCTCGAGAGAGAAGGGGTTTGAAAAACACTTAGAACCTTTAGAATCTAACCATTTCAATGAAATCAATTTACCTTTTGAAGCTGCATGGTGTTTACAAACCGGAAGATTAGATGTTAGGCACTTCCTAAAGGCCGTTAGGAACTATTTAGAAGCATCGGGCAGTCGATGGGATGAAGATCCATTCAATTACGATGCGTTAGAAAAGCAGGATAATGGATGGCTCTACAATGGACAGCCCTATGATGGTGTTATTTTTTCAGAAGGAATTGGTATGCTTAAGAATCCCTATTTCAAAACCTTACCATTGACTCCTACTGGAGGTGATATATTGAAATTAAAAATTAAGACATTGGATGAGCGCTACACATACAAAAGAAAAGAATGGCTCACTCCTTTAGGGAATAATGAATGGTTGGCCGGCAGTACGTTTAGACCTGGTGACTTATCTACGACGCCAGAAAAAGAAAATGCAGACTTCATTGTCTCGGCATTAAAAGAATGGATGCCTTATGAACTAGAGTTATTGGACCACAAATCTGCTCCAAGACCCACTGTTGGTAAATTACGTCCCTTCATGGGTGAACATCCCAAACACAAAAGATTATTCGTTTATAACGGGCTGGGTTCCAAGGGAAGCAGTCTTTGTTCTTGGTTAAGTCCGCTATATGCAGAATCGATTATCACGGGGGATAATTCGCTTCCCGTGGAAGTAAATATTGATGAATACTTTACTTAGCCCCGTTATCTAAAAAGTCGATAAAGGTCTGTGGTGTTGATATGATATGACAATTTTCAGGAACCTTTAGATCTCGTCGACGCACGATTTGGTTACCCGTTAAGCAAATTGGAATATCAGCCCAATTTCGATGAAGGGTATTCACATACACTTGGATGGGCATATTACTGTTGGCATTGGTAATAGCGCAGAAAAGTACATCTGGTTTATGCACTTTGCACAAATGGTTCAAATCGTCAACAGGTGTAGAAGAACCCACATAAATCACCTCGTGTCCTCGAGTCTTCAATATATACGAAGCAAACAACAAGGATAATTCGTGATTTTCACCATTGGGAAGGAACAAGATAAATTTCTTCGCGTCTAGCATTATTGGGGTGGTTATCTGATCAATCGAAACATACAAGCGTTGTTTGACTAGATGAGTAATAAAATGCTCGTGTGCTACATTAGTGGAACCGCTTAACCAAAGTATTCCTACATGTTGAAGGAAAGGAAAGATGATTTCTGTCATCGTCTCCATCATGCCTAGTTTCAAGATATTGATGGAAAGAATCTTATTAAATTCTTTCTCATCAAAGGCAATCATAGCATTCGTCAGCGATTGAACTTGATTTTGGTATGATGAATTATTTTCGCTGATATGCAAGGTTCTGCGTTGAACCTCCTCACGCGTCATTTCAGCGATCTTACTAATCTTGTAACCATGATGATTGAGCAAGCCTACATTCATCATGTATTTAAGATCCTCTTCCTCGTAATAACGGATGTTTGTATCCGTTCTTTTTGGAACGAGCATCCCATAACGTTGTTCCCAAACCCTAATGGTAAACGCCTTTATCCCCGTGATGTTTTCTACATCCTTAATGAAGTATTTGTCGCGAAAATCTTTTTTTGATTTGCGGACCTTACGACTTTTTGGAGTTTCGTTTGTTGTACTACTTGAGTTTTTCGTCATTTTATATCAATGAATATCCTAATCACCGGTAGTTCCGGACTCATTGGCAGCAAATTAAAAACCTCTTTACAGGAAAGTGGCCACACGGTTTTTTGCTTGCTACACAAGACTAACAATTCAACCCCTGAAAAAGATTTAACTTGGTCAATAAAAAACAATTATGTCCGTATTGATCAACTTGCACAGATAGATGCCGTAGTGCATTTAGCGGGCTCTAATATAGCCAAGCCTTGGACAAAAAATCATAAAAAATCGATCTATGAGAGCCGAGTAAACGGTACTGAACTTTTAATCAATCATTTAAAATCTCAACCAAATCGTATAAAACGCTTCATATCCACCAGTGCCATTGGATATTACCCCAACCCGACTACTAGCACCTGCAATGAAAGCGCAACATCAGGAAAAGGATTTCTATCCGATGTATGTGTGGATTGGGAAAAAGCGGCCCAGCCTATTCAGTCGGATCAGACCAAACTCAGTATTGTGCGAGTTGGCTTGGTACTTGCCATGGAAGGTGGACTTTTACCCGTGGCTGGATTAACCAGGAAATTGGGCATCGTTCCGAACACTGGATCGAAACAGAATATATGGAGCTGGATACATCTTACAGACCTTGTTGAGATATTCAAACAATTGGCAACAGGCGAATTAAAATCAGGCACTTACAATGCCGTTTCCCCTAACCCATGTGAGCAAGGGACATTTGCAAAAACATTGATCCAAGCTACTAAATCAAAAGGTCAGAGAATTTTACCTCTTTCGTTTACACCTTCTGTTCCTTCGGCCTTGTTACGCATGATCCTAGGTGAACGGAGTGTACTACCATTAACATCACAACATGTTCAAAACGCGGGCCTACAAGAGCAATCTTTTAAATATAAATATCCCGAAATCGAAATGGCTTTGGAGGACCTAATCTCATAACATGAGTTCATTATTCTTTTGGTTTAGAAGAGACCTCAGGCTTACAGATAACCATGGGTTATTACAGGCTTTGCAATCCGGAAAATCAGTACGACCTCTTTTTATCTTCGATCCTGATATACTCGACAAACTTTCCAACAAACAGGATGCTCGTGTTTCCTTTATCTATGAGCAACTAAAAACGATGCAAGAAAGCATTACTGAACACGGAGGAAACCTAGAAGTGTATTACGGTATACCAGCATCAATTTGGGGTGAATTATTGCAAGATGATAGTATGGATGGAGTTTACTCAAACGAGGACTATGAGCCTTATGCAATGAATCGGGATCAGGAAATAGCCAATATTTGTAGCGAGCAAAACAAAGAATTTCGACAGTTCAAGGATCAAGTGATATTCGCAAAAGATGAAGTAGTTAAGGATGATGGCTCTCCCTATACCGTGTATACTCCCTACATGAGAAAATGGAAAAAACATCTAATCGAGCATCCGATAAAACAGTTCCGTTCAGAAAAGTACCTTCACCATTTTTGTTCAACGTCTTCACCCAGCTGGGTAACACTGGAGGAAATGGGTTTCTCCGCACCAAATATCAGCTTTCCTGAAAAAAGCATTACTCAAGGTAGAATTTCTGCTTACGAAGAAAAAAGAGACATACCCAGTATCGTCGGCACAAGTCGCCTATCGGTACATTTTAGATTTGGGACGATTTCGATAAGGGAGAAATTTCTTCAAGGAGTCAGACTTTCTGAAAAATGGATCAATGAATTGATATGGCGAGATTTTTACATGCAGATACTATATCATTTCCCTCACGTGGTGAATGGTAGTTTTCGAAAAATATATGACCAAATCCCATGGCGAAACAATACCAAAGATTTCGATCGTTGGAAGTCAGGAACAACCGGTTACCCGATGGTGGATGCGGGCATGCGTGAGTTAAATCAAACGGGCTTTATGCATAACCGTGTACGCATGGTAGTAGCAAGTTTTCTAACCAAACACCTACTCATCGATTGGCGTTGGGGGGAAGCTTATTTTGCCGAAAAACTCTTGGATTTTGAATTAGCCTCCAACAATGGTGGGTGGCAGTGGGCCGCGGGTTCTGGCGTTGATGCGGCTCCGTATTTCCGCGTGTTTAATCCTGAATCACAACAAAAGAAATTTGATCCAAAATTCGAGTATATCAAAAAGTGGATCCCTGAGTTTGGAACAAATGAATATCCCCAACCGATGGTGGAACATTCGTTTGCTCGAAAACGCTGCTTAGAAACTTATCAAAGCGTCTTGAAAACCTAATTGGATTGGGTCTTCAATAAATATGCTTTTATAAACGGCATTAAATCGCCGTCCATTACATGCTGAACGTTGCTCGTTTCATGCTCCGAACGCACATCCTTTATCAGTTTGTAAGGATGGAAAACATAGTTTCTAATTTGTGAGCCCCACTCGATTTTCATCTTACCCGCTTCTATTTCATCTCTTGCAGCATTCCTTTTTTGTAGTTCTAGTTCGTATAAACGAGACTTCAACATTTGCGTAGCACGTTCGCGATTCGCTAACTGACTTCGTTCGATTTGACAAACCACAACGATTCCCGTCGGAATATGCGTTAATTGCACCTTCGTTTCTACTTTATTGACGTTCTGCCCTCCGGCACCACCTGAACGGGAAGTATGAAATTCTATATCATTGGGTTTAATATCGATTTCAATGGAATCATCCGCCAATGGATACACGTAAACCGACGCAAAGGAAGTATGACGTCTTGCGTTACTATCAAAAGGAGATATTCTCACCATTCGATGAACACCATTTTCACCTTTTAGATAACCAAAGGCAAAGGGGCCGTCAATTTCAAGCGAGATGCTTTTGATTCCCGCCACATCGCCATCTTGACGGTCTAATTCTGAAATTTTAAATCCGCTTTTCTCCGCCCACATTTTATACATGCGGTACAGCATATCAGCCCAATCACAGCTCTCCGTTCCTCCAGCTCCTGCATTAATTTCCAACACACAACCCAATGAATCCTCTTCGGATTTAAGCATGTTTTTAAACTCTAAATCCTCGAGTTCTTTTAAAAGCACGCGGTAAGATTGTTCAACCTCATCTTCGGTTGCCTCGCCCATATCGGCGAATTCTTGTAGAACCTCTAAATCACCTAATCCGTCTTCAATGCTTTTGAAAGCTTCGGTCCAGATCTTTTTTGATTTGATTTTCTTTAAATGTGCCTCCGCTTTTTTGGGTTCATTCCAAAAATTCGGATCGAGCGTTTGCTCTTCTTCGTCTGCAATTTCTGCTAATTTCCTAGGGACGTCAAAGATACCTCCCCAAAGCCTGCACACGGCCTCTTATATCCTTTAGATGCTCTGCATTCATTTTACAAAGTTAAGCCATTGCAGGGCTTGATAAATGATTTATTTTTTGTCTTTTAAAAATGGAAATTTCTCTCTAAAACGATACATCGGTGTTTTTTCTATGGTTTGATCAACCGACACCTCACGATCAACCACAGGCTCTACCAAGTACGTTCCGGCATAGTCAATGATTTGGGTACAACCTGAATGTGGAAAGCCATTACCATCTTTACCCACTCGGTTCACACCCGCAACCATGCATTGATTTTCTATTGCCCGTGCGCAAAGCAATGAATTCCATGCGGTCATTCGCATTTTAGGCCAGTTTGCTACGAATAACATCAAATCAGCATTTGCTTGTTCTCTCATCAACTCGGGAAACCGTAGATCGTAACAAATGAAAGGAGCTATTTTCCAATCATTCCATTCAAAATAGGTTGTTCCTTTACCACTTTGATAATGCTTGTTCTCTTCTCCCAATGAAAATAAATGAACCTTATCGTACTCACAGATGATCTTTCCGTTTGCTACGGCTAGAAATCGATTGTAGTATTTGCCCTCTTCTTCAAATGAGAGGCTTCCACAAATGCATTTATTCTTACTCATTTCTTTGAGCCACTGAACTACTAAACCATTTGATTTTTCAGCGTGATGAGATGGATTCATGGTAAAGCCTGTTGCAAACATTTCCGGTAAAACCACCAATGACTGTTCCGGAGTTCGTTCGATATGCCATTGAAATCGAAGTAGATTCTGATTCACATTTTCCCAAACCAAATCCGTTTGGATCAAATTCAATTGCAGTGCCGTCATATGGTTGGAATTTGCTTGAGTTTATTAGCTGCGGCAATCAATGTTTCGTCCGATTTGGCAAAACAAAACCTTAACAAGCCTGTGCGACTGGCATTTTCGTTAAACACGTTTATCGGGATACTGGCAATACCATGTTGTTGGGTAAGTGTAGATGCAAATTCATCATCTGCTTCATGGGAAAATGCATCAAAACCTAATATCTGAAAATATGAACCGGAACAAGGATATATTTTCCATTTGCTACCCACCAAGGATTCCTGAAATAGATTTCGCTTCTTCTCATAAAACGTGGATAGCTCCCGCTCCCAATTTGGATTGTTTGACATGAACCGTGTTAAACCCATTTGCGTTGCGCTATGAGTGGAGAAGTTCACAAATTGGTACAGTCTTCTTATCATTTCTGTGATTTTATTGTGGGCAATAACATAACCCATTTTCCAACCCGTAGAATGAAAGGTTTTTCCAAATGATGACACCTTCATGCTTCGCTCTTTTAACCCTTCCACTTGCAACACACTTTTGTGCTTTTTTTGATCAAACACCATGTGCTCGTACACTTCATCGGATAAAATAAATGTGCCTATTGGTTCTGTTTTTTGTGTAAGGGCTTTCCAATCTTCGTCGGTCATTACGGCACCCAATGGATTATGAGGTGTAGTGATAATAATCAGCTTCGTCCTAGGATTTAGTTTTTCGTTAATTCGTTCTATGGGAAATGATAAGTCTTTGAGGTTCATAGGTATTCTCACACACTTCCCCCCAGCCCATTCTACCGCCGCTTGATAACTATCGTAAGCTGGATCCAATAAAATCACCTCATCTCCAGGTTCTACTATGGCGTGAATACAGGCAAACAAGGCCACCGTCGCGCCTGGGGTAACCGTAATTTCGTCAGAAGGATGAACATCGTGACCATGGAGATCGAGTTCCTTTTGTGCAATTTGTTCACGCAGCTCTATATAACCGGGCATCGGTGCATATTGATTAAAGCCATTATTCATGGCCCAATTCACCTCTTCTAACAGTTGTTTTGGAGGATCAAATTCTGGAAATCCCTGCGATAGATTTAGTGCATCGTGTGCTTTTGCCATTCGAGACATCACAGAAAAAATAGATTCTTTAACTCCTGATAATTTATTTGGAATATCCACGAATAGCGAAGTAAGTATAAGTCCATCAATATTCATAAACCGCCCCAAAATCCTATCCCTTTATTTAAAAATTATCCATAGTTTTGGAAAAACGATATTGTATGGGCAACAATAAGACAGGAAGGATTTTTGCAATCCTCACGGGCGTATTCTTTTTTTGGGGATTTGTAGCAGCTAGTAACGGCATTTTAATTCCCGTATTCAAAGAGCATTTAAAACTCTCCCAGGGAGAAAGTCAATTAATCGCTTTCGCCTTTTACGTGGCCTACACAATCGGTTCATTGATTTACTTTTCTATGGTTCGATTCTTCAAATTCGATGTGGTTCGAGATTGGGGATACGGAAAAGGAATTGCCATAGGGCTCTTCATATCAGCGATCGGAACCTTACTATTTATTCCCGCAGCTAATAACGCTTCCTTTCCATTGGTTCTCGGAGGCTTAATGATTGTTGGAATAGGTTTTGCCTTTCAACAAACCGCAGCAAATCCGTTGGCTATTTTATTAGGGCCTTCTAAAACCGGATCGCAACGCTTGAGTATGGCAGGCGGAATCAATAACCTTGGAACCACCATCGGACCCTTATTGGTAAGTTACGCAATCTTTGGCTCGCTGGGACAGGAAGATACCGTTTTAGACATCACAGCGGTTAAAATTCCATATCTCGCATTGGGTGCTCTATTCTTTTTGTTTGGTGTGATTTTTTGGAGAATGGAAGATCCATTGAAAGATCAAGCCGAAGAAGAAAACGATTCAGAAGATTCTGCCATTTCTGTGAGCCATACAAAGAAAAGTGCTTTGGCTTTTCCTCAGTTAATCATGGGAATGTTTGGCATTTTTGTCTATGTCGGTGTTGAAGTAGCAACGGCCGATAACCTTCCAGAATACCTAAAACAAGAACTTGGAGTCGCTACCAATCAAGTGGCACCATTCGTAAGTATGTATTGGGCAAGTTTAATGGTAGGTAGATGGACTTCTGCAGCAAGCGCATTTAATATTTCAGATAAGGCTAAATCCTTGTTGAGAATCCTCCTTCCATTTGTGGCGTTTGGGATTTTCCTAGGGGCAAATTCTATCGCAGGTGTGGATGTGAGTCCTTTCTTGCCCTACGCAGCCTTAATCGGTGGATTGATTGTATTCGATTATCTCAGCATGGGTAATCCAGCTCGACAATTATTGATCTACTCCGTAATAGGAATTCTTTTACTCATTACTGGAATGTACACCGAAGGCAAAATAGCCATGTTTTCACTTTTAGGCGTAGGACTGTTTTGTTCAACTCTTTGGCCTTGTATTTTTACCTTGTCGATTAAAGGACTTGGCAAGCATACCGGTCAAGGTTCTAGCTTTCTAGTTATGATGATCATGGGTGGAGGTATATTGAGTTTAACACAAGGTGCTTTTTCTGAACTTCCCCAAATCGGCATCAGATATTCATTTTGGGTAGGCGTGATATGCTTCACTTATTTGGCAACATTCGCCTACATGGCACCAAAGTTTTTCAAACAACAAGGGATCGAAGATTAATATCCTTTGTGCTGTCTTTTTAGAAACACTAGCTTTGACGAATGGCCGGAAAAGGTAAACTCTCCACGGTAATTATTGCATACAATGAAGCCCATTGCATTGCGCGATGCATTCGCTCCGCTATGATGGTTTCCGATGAAGTGTTGGTTGTGGACAGCGGGTCTACCGATCGAACCGTTGAGATTGCAGAAAACTTGGGTGCTCGCGTTATGAATCATCCATTTGAAGGACATATCCAACAAAAAAATTGGGCTAAAGATCAAGCACTTTATCCATTTGTATTGAGCTTAGATGCCGATGAGTTTCTCTCCGAAGAACTGCAAGAATCCATTATGGAAGAAAAGAAAGTGGGATTCCATCATAGCGGTTACTACATGAACCGACTCAATTATATCGGTGAGAGACCCATTAAAGGGTGTGGATGGTATCCGGATAAAAAGCTTCGACTATGGAACCGAGATAGAGGTCAATGGAAAGGCATCAACCCACACGATCGCTTCAGAATCAAACGAGGTTATCCCAAAAAGAAAGTCAAAGGAGATTTACATCATTACTCCTACGAAAACAAGAGGGAGTTATGGAAAAAATCAATCAATTATGGAGTAATAGGTGCGAAATACGCCAAAACATTGCCTTGGTTGAAACTCTTATCAAAAGTGACGTTTAGTCCGTTGGTGAAGTTTTTCAAAAATTACTTCATAAAAAAGGGAATCTTTTACGGGTTTACAGGTTTGATTATCTGCCTTTGTCAGGTGGTTGAATCCTACGTAAAATATGGCAGAGGGCTTTTTCTTAAGTTGGGCTTACTCCGATAGAATTAGAAGAGTTTCATTTGTTCTGGTAACAACCGAAATGTTTTTCGGTGATAGGGAGTCACGCCAAACTCTCGAATAGCATCACGATGCTGAGTTGTAGGGTAACCCGCATTGGTAGCCCAACCGTACTGAGGGAACTTTTTATGCAATTCGAGCATGAATTCATCTCTATGGGTTTTCGCCAATATACTCGCGGCTGCAATGTTCAAAAATCTACCATCGCCTTTTACTTCTGTAGAGAATGGAACTTCACGATAAGGTTTAAACCGATTCCCATCAATGGCTAAAAAAGAAGGTTTCACGTCAAGAGCATCCACCGCTCGATGCATCGCCTGTATACTCGCATTGAGAATATTTATACCATCAATTTCTTCTGGTGTGCATACCGCTACTGCCCAAGATAGAGCCTCTTCTTCAATAACCTTTCTTAGTTCCTCACGGCGCTTTTGATTGACTTGCTTGCTATCATTAAGCCATTCGTGATTAAATCCTTTCGGTAAGATCACAGCCGCCGCGGTAACGGGTCCGGCTAGGCAGCCTCTCCCCGCCTCATCGCAACCAGCTTCTAGTTTTGTATCGGATACCTGCGCTTTGAGCACACACAAGTATAATCAATTAAGCTTTAGCTCTACGGCATCTTTCCGAACAGTATTTGATTTCGTTCCAGTTTTTTTCCCATTTCTTCCGCCAAGAAAAAGGACGTTGACAAACAGGACATACCTTACTAGGTAGATTGCTCTTTTTGATATTTTTAGGCACTAGGATTTAATTTCTTCCGGCCAGGTATCTGGCTTTGCATAGGTTAAACGCGTGCCTGGCTTTACTTCATGATAAGAATCCAATCCAGAACAAGTAGTAGTTTCTGTCGAAACAAGATCAACAAAACCATCCTCTTTAATGCAATCGATTGGAACTACTACCTGTATTATTTCTCCCAAAACCATATGCGTGCCGTTGATTTCAAGATAGTGTTTTTCTCTATACTTCATGACCCACTTAACAGCACTCTCCTTCACCATTGGCACATCAAAACCCTCAGGATATTCCGGTGTTAAACCCACTTCGTCAAATTCCGAAACTTCTTTCGGGTATCTTGCCGAGGTTTGGTGGGCTTTTTTGATGATTCCAGGATGTATATGATTAATGCTGTACCAACCCGTTTCAAGTAAATTATCCAAGGTATGTCGGTCTACTGAATCCGGTCTAAAAATGAGTCCGCAAAGAGGCGGATTAGCTCCAATATGAAACAATGAGCTGACAATACTCAAATTCTCCTGCCCATTTTTATCTTTCGTCCCTATCAAAACAACGCTTTTGAATCCCCCAAGAGAATTAATAAACGTGGCGCGATACCGCTGCGGCATTTGATCGATTTCTTCTCGACTAAATTGTGTACTCATTACTTGATACTTTTCATTGCTTTCTTCCAAAATCCAAAAAACGAAGGGAAATAACCCGTTACCTCGGGATACATCCAGTCTCTGCTATCTTCGACACCTCTATACTGTTGAGATGGATGCTCTTTAAAGATCCATGTACAATCGGGATGAGTTGCAGCTAGATCATCGAATGACCCAAATACGATTTGAACATTATCTGCAAGGTTTTCACTCAAGTTTAAAATAAAATCCAAGGTATTCCTACCCATCGGGCGCTCTTCTAACTCCTTTGCATCTAAGAGTAAAATACGCGAACCCGTATGTTGGGTTCTCCATTTGGGATCTAAGTTATTGATGGTGTAGAGTAACACTTCTTCGCCTTTTTCTAATACTAATTCATTTGGATTTTTGATGGACCATTCCGAGGAAAATTGTCGAATCCATGTAGCGCTAGGCTCTAAATTCAGAGCTGTAGTTTCTTGTAGCATTTCCGGACATTGAAAACGGTAAAATTGGTCATAATCAACGTCTAAATACGTCCCTCTTTGTTTGCTGGAGCAATATTTATTGATGTTCTCTTGATTGGCAAAATATAGTTTATTGGCGTTTGCACCGGTCACCCATTGCCAACTTAAATCATTGGAAGCCATGTCAGCATCCAGTAAATGATAATACATCCAACGCGCCCCCGTGTGCCAATAACAACGCGCCACATTTCCATGCAACATAGCCAAATACATTCGCATATGATTATGGACCCATCCGTGGTCTTTTAGATCGTCAATTCCTTCATCCAATGCATCGATTCCCGTGTCTGATTCTAGGATTGACTTTGAAATATCGTTGCCACGGAAATGAGTGGGATCATTCTTGATGTTTTTGCGGGATAAATTAGGATGAACTTGTGCCGTACGCTGGAAATAGTCCCTCCAAGCCAATTGTTGAAAGAAACGTTCGCATCGCTGATCGGTGAATCCTCGAGACAGCAGGGACTCTCGTATTTGCTTGGTTGAAATAACTCCCCGAGCTACATATGGGGATAACTGTGTGACCGAACCCCACAAGAAATTGCGATTCTTGGCATATTTAATCGGATCAATTTGATCTAATTTTTCAACTATGGAACCGTAATTGGTTTCAATCATCGTTTTGAAATTTTATTGTTAGATATCGCCCTTTGCCTGGAACATTTGAAACGGGTAATTTCCGAACTACGCTTATGCAAGTGCTTCTGAGATACTCCTGTATTTACTCTTTTCCGCCACAATCTAAAACTACTTGGTTTCAGATGCTTTCGCATGAGCTTTATCACCTCTTTTTCAGTTGTACCAAACTGCATTTCAATGGCTTCAAATGGGGTTCTATCTTCCCAAGCCATTTCAATGATTCTATCGATATCTTCTTCTTTCATTATATCCGAACGATTCCTTTTTCTCCCAAATCTCTCACCGTTAGTACTCCGTCATCTTGGTTGGCTTTATATCCTAACACATCAAAGAGATATAGTTCGTGATCCCCTGCTGATTGATTCCATAACGGCTTTAATTCCATCCATGCCACCGCATGTTTCAATACCACGTGTTCATTCCATTGAATACATTGGTATGGTCTTTTGATGGGATTTTCCATATCGCCGCTATTCTTCTTTCTCAAAAACTCGTGCTTATCCATATTCAACCCACTTTTCAAACCGAAATTTCGAACAATAACCGCTTGGTCAACATGCAACAATTGCAGCACAATGGAGCTGCCTTTTCGAATATTGTCTAGGGTTTTGGTGCCATAATAAACCCCAACAGCATAGCGTTTGGGCTTCATACTCATCGCCGAAACGTAGATGCAAATATTCATGTTTACCCGACCATTGATTTCAGTCATCAAGCTAAATACCGGTAGGTTGGGTATGTTCCAAGGCTTTTTCAAGAACTTATACCTTCAAGCTTGAGATGCCTCCATCAATATGATGAACCTGTCCAGTTATCCAACGTGAATCTTCCTTTAATAAAAAGGCCGCTAGTTTGGCAATATCCTCAGCTTCTCCTACTGCTTTTAATGGATGCCTTTGGGCATTCGCATCTTTTTTTTCTTGAGTACTCAATAAATTTGATGCCAACGGAGTATCGGTAATAGAAGGAGCAATGGCATTCACCCTGATCTTCGGTGCCCATTCTGCAGACAATGCTTTGGTTAATCCTTCAATGGCGCCCTTAGAACTAGAAACCAAGGCATGAAAAGGGAATCCCGTTTGAACGGCTACGGTTGAAAACAATACCACCGAGGCTTGGTCTGACGCTTTTAATGCCGATAGACTTTGTTGTAGAATTTGAATCGCCGCCACCGTTTGCTTTTGATAATCTTGCATAAACTCCTCTGCTTTGATTCGATGAAATGGCTTCAAAGCAATTGAACCAACGCAATATGCCAATCCGTCTATCTGATCTGGCAACCAAGTTAGGTCCATATTTTCTGCTGTTACATCGAGTTGGTGGTATGTCACTCGATCCTTAGATTCTATTGGAGTTTGATTATATGTAGCCCATACTTGGTGATCGGTTGAAAGTTGTTCTACCAAGGCTCTACCAATTCCTGTTGAGCCACCTATTACGACGTAATTCTTCATTGATATGATAAACACACAATACGAAAAAGAGTTTCAAAAGTCTTCATATATCTTATTTTTTGACTATATTATTAACGAATAATTGTTAATATTTTTATCATTATGGACGAGCGAATTATCACCCACATGGATCTTGATTCATTTTTTGTTAGCGTTGAGCGCATTTATAACTCAGCACTAAAGGAACGCCCCATCATCATTGGAGGGCTGAGTGAACGAGGTGTAGTTGCTAGCTGCAGCTATGAAGCCAGATCATTTGGAGTGCATAGTGCCATGCCCATGAAACAAGCACGAATACTCTGTCCGGATGCGGTTTTCATACGTGGAGATTCCCAAAAGTACAGCGAGTATTCGCATATGGTTACAGAAATTATTGCTGAGGCGGTCCCCTTGTATGAAAAAAGTAGCATCGACGAGTTTTATATTGACTTAACTGGAATGGAGCGCTTTTTTGGTAGTTGGCAATTATCCCAAGAAATCAAAGAGCGGATAAAAAAAGAAACCGGGCTCCCCATCAGCTTTGGCCTTTCTACCAATAAAACCGTATCTAAGGTTGCTACAGGCGTTGCAAAACCGGCAGGACAGCGACAAGTGGAGAAAGGATTAGAAAAAAACTTCTTGTCTCCCCTATCGGTTCGGAGTTTACCTGGCGTAGGCGGAACCACTTATAAAACCTTACGTAACTTAGGGATTCAATACATCAAAACACTACAAGAAATCCCCAGAGACCTCATGTTTAGAACCCTTCATAAACCCGGTATCGACTTATGGGATAAAGCGCAAGGCGTTGATCATCGCGCCGTTATTCCTTATCAGGAGAGGAAAAGTATCAGCACAGAACGAACATTTGAAAACGATACCATTGATGTGGTTAAGTTGCGGAATTTACTCAGTGCTATGGCTGAAAATTTAGCCTATCAACTCCGCAAAGGACATAAGCTTTGCGCCTGTGTGACGGTTAAAATCCGTTACAGCGATTTTAATACGTATTCCAGCCAAGCCAAAATACCCTACACTAGTTCTGACCATATTTTAATAGCAAAAACACTTGACCTATTTGAAAAACTATACCAGCGAAGACAACTCATTCGTTTGGTAGGTGTACGCTACAGTCACTTGGTTAGCGGTGGCCAGCAGATGAATTTATTTGAGGATAGCGAAGAACTCATCAATCTTTACCAAGCAATGGACGTCCTTAGAAATCGATTTGGTGACTCGGCGATTCGCAGGGCCAACGGAATGGATGCAAGAACCTTGGGAAGAATGGGCAACCCTTTTGATGGAAGCGCACCCATGCTATTGGCAAACAGAAAAATGTAATCATTAACCTTACCGAAAAACGAGCGCTAGATGCTAACATTATTTAATAAACCTATGGGAAATGCCATTTTTTGAAGATTAAGCAGCATTTTTGAGGAAGAATTAACACGTTTCAATAATTTTGTTTTCCAACATGAAAAAGAACTTCCTCGTATTGCTCGCATTTGGGATCATGCTGATGAAAACTTCATTGTTTGCCCAAACCCCTTCCCTTATTATTTGTAAGGGTAGTAGCATCAATTATCGAGAATTCAACACGGGAGGTAGCGAGGAATCTATAGCATGGGATTGGACATTTGAGGGCGGTACACCAAATACATCTAATTTAAGAGAACCGAGTATCAAATACGATGTGATTGGTATTTTTAAAACTACCTGTGTGAGTACCTTCCCCAGTGGAAGCAAGGACACTAATTCTACTTATGTTCGGGTAATTGATGGAACCATCGAGCCCATCCCCATGAACGATACGACCATTTGTTCTGGTAGTATTTCACTTACCCTAGACGCAGGAAACGATTACGACTATAACCGTTTTATGTGGAGCAGTCCAGATGTAACCTTAAACCCTGGAGATACGCTTAGGCAATTGAACATTAATCAACCTGGCACTTATAAAGTAAGCATTGGTAATAAGTGTGCTTCTGGTGATAAAACCATCACGGTAAAAAAGGGTATCGTACCAACGGTAGACCTCGGAGCTGACCGGTTTGTGTGTCGGAATATTTCCTTAACCCTTTCTGCGGGTAACAATCAAAACAATAGATTTTTATGGGCGCCTTTTGGCGAAACAACTTCGAGTATTTTAGCAAGTCAAGCAGGGACCTATCGCGTTACGGTAACAAGCCCAGACGGCTGTACTTCGGTTGATGAAATTATGCTCATTGATAGTTGTCCGCCGGTATACTATTTACCCAACGCATTTACACCAAACGACGCCCCACCCAATGATATTTACAAACCTTATTTGGAGGGTTTCAAAACGATGAATTTACGGATTTATAACCGTTGGGGCGAAAAAGTATTTGAAACGGATGACCTATACAGCGGTTGGGACGGCCAAGCTAACGGAGAGCCTGCTATTGAAGGAATATACATTGCTATACTTGAATTAATTGGCAACGATGGCTATCGCAAGATGGACCAAACCTCTTTCTTACTGATCCGATAATTTATCGGAATACACTGAAGCCTTCCCCAAATTTTTAACATTTCTCGTAAAATACACAGGTGTTGCTTAAACTTGTGTAAGTCTATACGTATGAAAAAAATCTACGCATTATTGCTTCTGTTTTTTGCTTTCGGAAACAGCTTTTCCCAATCGTTGAGCGTACTCCAAGCAAAGGAAGCCATTGAGAATGGTAAATATAAAAAAGCCATCAAGAAAGCAGAAAAAGGTCTTGAGAAAGACAAAATGCTTTATGAACTATATTTCCTGAAGGCGTGGGCGCAACTCGAAGGCGCAATGCAGATAGAAGAGGAAAGAGCACGACTGCGCGAGATGAAGCAATCGGTTCGTACCATTTCCCGGGTAATGAACAAGCAACCCGACACCTTTATCTCCAACAAATATACTTTCATCCTAAAGCGCATTGCGAATGAATATGCTGGTATTGGATACCGATATTACTACCGCAAACAATACCGTAAAGCCTTGCCGTTCTTAGAAGACGCTTGGAAACTTTCGAACGATACACTAGCCTATGCAGCATTAGGCTTATCCAAATACGAAGAAGGAGACACCAGCAACGGGGTCAAAATGCTAAATACGGCAATCCTGTGGAGCTACCAAAAATGGCAAGACAGCAGCAAGCCTATCGTTTATGATAGCAAGAACAAGAGTTTCCAAGAGTTCGAGAAGACTTACACCCTACTTTCTTGTCAATACCTTGCTGAACATTTCGCAAACCGCAACGAGGAAGATCTGTCTTTGGGGTATATCGAAATAGGCTTGGAAATGTATCCAGAAGACTACAAGCTTACCCTCACGGTGGTAGATGTAATCGAGAGAAAAATCAAAAAGCAAACGGCGTTATACGGCCTTAATAGCACAACCAAACGATGGATTGACCAGGGACTCAAATACGAGAATAATAGAACGTATTTCTTGAATATGCAGAACCAATATTTCTTGCATCGTTTGAATTATGTTTTCAATCGCAACGACTCGAGTGTTTTCTTAGCAACGGATGCCGATTTTTATCGTGAGAAAAAAGCATTGGCCAAGGCAGGTTCAGATAACGAAAAGGACCCTTTTCTCACGGAAGACTCATTTTTATTTGTTACCGAATGCTTGAAGCACTTTATGTCAAGGGATAATCCAGTGGGGATATTACATTACTTCTACAAATGGTACCCGTTATCGTACAAAACACCTCAACTGAATGAAGAAGGATTGCAGTCCATTCTTTCCAATCCGCCAACATTTGTTAGTCAGCGGTTGCTGTATGTGTTATCAAATCATGCAGTTAACATTTACGATAAAAATGAAACCATCAAAAAAGCGCGATACGACTTATACAAAAAGTGGTTAGACGGCACCATTCAAGGAGTAACATGGAATTATCTGTTTAATTGGAATGTGATGCTCGCAGAGGATTTTCCCAAGAAAAAATTCGAATTCCGTTTGGATAAGGAAAAAATCTTAACCCGTGGAATTGATTCCTTTTTGGTTTATGATGATCTCGCAAGTGTTTGGGGTTTCTACCGTTTACTTACAGAGGAGTTTCCAGAAAATGCCGATTTGGACAGTCTGAATAAGAAAATAGCTTTAGCCGATTTCCATTATAGATACAAAGGCAGCAGAATATTTTCAGAAACCAACGGTTCTGAAACCAAGGTATTTACAGGTTGGAATGGATATTCTAAACGTTGCACCGCGGGTAAAATGCCTGACTCTACCATAGCAAATATTGGAGATAGAATCAATTACTTCCGTCAGAATGCGGGTTACAAGAGAATACTTCCATACAATCCGAGGAGGAGTAAGAAATGTCAAGAAGCCTCTGTTATGTATGCCCCAATTGGGGTTTTCACTAGGGAGCCTACTCCAGAAACACATATTTGCTACACAAAAGATGCTGCGGAAGCCGCAGCATTCAGCCAAATGGTAAAAGACCCAAATCCGGCTATTGCGGCAACCGTTCTAATGGCAGACAATAAGAGCGATGAATTATACAATCGTCAGTATGTACTAGCACCCAATGCACGATCATTTGCCTTCGGAGCAAGTGAAAACAATTCCGTTTATTGGATGGTTGAGCCCTCAGAGAAATTGAACAAAAAGGATTCGGCTTGGTTCAAGAAGAACTTTATTTCTTGGCCACCTGCGGGATACTGCCCTAGAATGTTCTTGTTCTCAAAATGGAGTTTCATGATGGACCAAAACCTCGAAGGAGCAACGGTCAATCTTAAGTCTCTAAGCCTTTCTACAGTGAAAGCCGAAGCCAAAGTAGAGAAATCGCCTTTTCTTCCGTATTCAACCTTAGTGATAAACCCAAAAATCACGGCAGCTGAAGCCAGAGGCTTTGCAAAGGACGAAATCATTGATGTTCAAATCAAACTTAAAAACCGCAAGACGATTGGGTATCAAGTAAAAGTTTTGGATATTGAATAATTCTTTTTCAAGATTGAAAAATATACTTATTTTTGCACCCTCGTTTACCGCAAACATGCACGTGTGGCGGAATTGGTAGACGCACTAGACTTAGGATCTAGCGCCTTCGGGCGTGGGGGTTCGACTCCCTCCACGTGCACTAAAACAGGAAATGGAACGCATGTTCCATTTTTTGTTTACATCTAATAATAAAAGGAATCGATAACCGTGAACATCCGTTTAGAAAAACACAGCGAACTAGAAGCCACCGTTGTGGTGGATCTTTTAAAAGAAGATTACCAAGAGAAGGTTGATAGCCAAATCAAGAAAATCCAAAAAACTGCCAATATCAATGGCTTCCGCCCGGGTAAGGCTCCGTTAGGTATGATTAAGAAGCTCTATGGTAAATCCGTAATTGCTGAAGAAATCCAGCAAATGGCTTCGGATAAACTAAATAATTACATTAAGGATGAGTCTCTTGATATTCTTGGATACCCAATCGGAAGCGAGAAAATCGAAAGTTCATTAGACATAGAGAACAGTGAAGAATTCACCTTCGCTTTTGATATTGGACTCGCACCTTCCTTCGATTTGAATATCAAAGAAAAAGACAAATTAGAGCAGTTTAAGATTGAAGTTTCCGACAAAGAAGTTGACGAAGACATCGACAATGCGCGCAAAAGACATGCTAAGCTTGAGGAAGCAGAAAAGTCTGATGCAGAAGCTATTGTATACGCTGAAGTGACCGAATTAGGTGAAGACGGCAACCCACTCGAAGGTGGTGTTGGTACAAAGCCGGTAAGTTTCGTTCCTTCTATGATTGAAGATAAAAAGCTTCAAAAAGTTTTTATTGGAATTGGAAAAGATTTCGAAACGAGCTGCGATGTGCGTAAATTATTCAACAACAATGAAGCAGTTATCACTAACTCTCTTGGGGTACCAAAAGAAGCGGTAGCTGATTTATCCGATAAATTCTCAGTAAAAGTGACAGAAATCAAGTCCCGAATTTTACCAGAGTTAAACGAAGAGTATTATACAGAAGCTTTCCAAGGACAAGAAATCCCGAAAGACGAAGCAGAATACAGAAGCCGTGTTCAAGAAAATTTGGTCAAGTACTATGAGAACGAAGCCTCTTTGTGGCTAGACCACGAAATCGGTGACTATCTAATGGAGAAGCATAAGTTTGACCTCCCAGATGAATTCCTTAAGCGTTGGTTAATCACCACAAAAACCGAAGAATACAATGCGGAGAACATCGACGAAAAATATGCTCAAGAAAGAGATGCCTTGGTACGTCGTTTGATCATCGATAAAATTGCGGCTGAAAACGAACTGAAATCAGAGCAAGAAGAGATCATTCAAGAAGCTAAATTATATTACATGGGAATGTATCGCCAATACGGTATGAATATCAACATGAATGATGACTTTTTAACCGAAACCGTGATGAAGCGATTGGGTGAACAAGAATTCATCTCACAGATGAATGATCGTGTGATCTACCGAAAGGCTTATGACAAAGTAAAAGAAACCGTTACCATCAAAGACAAGAAAACGACGGTAGAAAAATACTTTGAACATGTGAACAAACACAAACATTAATCACTGCCAAAAAGCGATTATCTTTGTTATATACCTATGGACTACGGAAAAGAATTCAAGAAATACGCAACAAAGCACCTAGGCTTAAACAGCCTTTATGTAGATAAATACGCTGATTTAACAGCAGAGGCGGCAGGTGTTTTCAACTTGACTCCCAATATCATTGAGGAACGTCAGATGAACGCGGTTGCGATGGATATTTTCTCAAGATTGATGATGGATCGCATTATCTTTTTGGGTGTTCCTATCTACGACGATGTTGCCAATATCATCATGGGTCAATTGCTATTTTTAGAAAGCACTAACCCTAAGAGAGATATACAGATTTATGTAAATAGTCCCGGTGGATCGGTTTATGCTGGTCTTGCCATCTATGATACCATGCAGTATATCAGCTCGGATGTAGCCACTATTTGTACGGGTATGGCTGCTAGTATGGGCGCAGTATTAATGTCGGCTGGAGAAGCAGGTAAGAGAACGGCTCTTCCTCATAGCCGTATCATGATCCACCAACCATTGGGCGGAGCTCAAGGTCAAGCCAGCGACATCGAAATTACATACAAGGAGATCTCTAAATTGAAGAAGGAGCTTTACGATATATTATCTAAGCATTCAGGTCAACCGTACGACAAAATCGAAGCCGACAGTGACAGAGATTATTGGATGACAGCACAAGAAGCAAAGGAGTACGGAATGATTGATGAGGTGTTGGGTCGTCGTAAAGAGGATTAATCGCAATGGCAACTAAATCCCAAACCTGTTCTTTTTGCGGACGAAAAAAAGAGGAAGCAATCATGCTGATCTCTGGTCTAGAAGGCAACATATGCGATCAATGTGTAGATCAAGCACATCGCATAGTTGCAAAAGAGCTGGGTTTCAATGCGCAAGCAGACGACAAGGAACCGATTGAAACCATCCTTGAAGCAGAAGAACAACCGCTACCCACCCCAGCCTTTATTAAGAATCACTTAGATCAATACGTGATCGGCCAAGATGAGGCTAAGAGGTCATTGGCAGTTGCCGTATATAACCACTACAAGCGCATCAAAAACCAAGACTTCCATGATGAAGTGGAAATCGAAAAGAGCAATATTCTTTTGGTTGGAGAAACCGGTACAGGTAAAACCCTATTGGCTAAATCCTTGGCCAAACTATTGAATGTACCTTTTACCATTGCCGATGCAACGGTTCTAACGGAAGCGGGTTATGTAGGTGAGGATGTAGAAAGCATCATTTCTCGTTTACTTCAAGTAGCAAATTACAAACCTGAACTAGCAGAGCGCGGGATTATTTATATCGATGAGATTGATAAAATTGCACGTAAATCTGATAATCCATCAATAACAAGAGACGTAAGTGGTGAAGGTGTTCAACAAGGTCTTCTTAAGATTTTGGAGGGAACTATTGCCAACGTTGCTCCTGAAGGCGGCAGAAAGCACCCCGACCAGAAATATGTGAAGATCGATACTTCCAATATTCTGTTCATTTGCGGCGGAGCCTTTGACGGAATTGAAAAAATCATCAGTCGCCGAGTAAAGAACCAATCACTTGGTTTCAAAACGATCCATCAGAAAGATATTGATCCGAAGCGTTTGTTGAGCCAAGTGAATTCTACCGACTTGAAATCCTTTGGTTTAATACCGGAGATTATCGGCCGAATTCCTGTAATAACCGCATTACAACCCTTAGATAAAGAAGAACTTAAAAGAATTCTGACCGAACCGAAGAATGCGTTGATAAAACAATATCAGAAGCTATTTCAGTTGGATGGCGTGACCTTGCAAGTTGATGAGGATGCATTAGATTTTATTGTGGATTTAGCATTGGAAAATAAACTAGGTGCCCGTGGGCTTAGAGGAATATGTGAAATCATCTTTTCTCGCCAAATGTTTGAGATTCCCAATGCAGAAAAGAAACCCAAAAAAGTTAGAATCACGCGTAAGCAAGCCGAATCTGAGTGGCAGGCGGTTGAAAATTTAAAATACGCTAGCTAACCTAAGCTATTAATTTCTTTATATTGCGCAGGTGGAAAAGAACAACCCCACCATTCTCCGTGCATGGACCATGTACGATTGGGCAAACAGTGTTTATTCCCTGAGTATCACCTCTGCCATGTTTCCCGTGTTTTATGGATTATACACGGAAGAAAACATCACATTTTTAGGCACTGAATTCAAGAATACCGCTCTATTCGCGTATTTCCTATCCTTTGCTTTTTTGGTGAATGCTTCTCTTGCTCCCATTTTATCGGGAATCGCGGATGCACGAGGTAATAAGAAGGCTTTCATGCGATTTTTCATCGTGCTGGGATCGGTGAGTTGCTCATCCCTCTTTTTATTCGATGGAACAAATCCCTTGTTTGGATTGACTGCATTCATGCTAGCCACTTTAGGTTTTGCTGGAAGCATTGTTTTTTACAATGCGTATTTACCAGAAATTGCAACGCCTGACCGATTCGATAAACTATCGGCTCGCGGCTTCACCATGGGCTACATCGGCAGTGTGATCCTACTCATACTAAATATCCTTTTCCTGCAGAAATCTACCTGGTTTGGTATGACCGAACCCACTGCTACCAATACCTTGCCCTTTAGGATTGGATTTCTAACGGTAGGTATTTGGTGGTTTGGTTGGTCATTATGGCCACTTATTAAACTTCCCGGGCGGATTGAATCCAAGGAAGGAAGCAGCATTTGGAACGGTTACAGAGAAATCAAGAATACCTTTCTTCAAGTGAGAGGCATGAAGCCCCTTTTGGTTTTTCTCGCCTCCTTCTTTGTCTACACCATGGGTGTACAAACAGTACTGTATGTGGCCACCTTATTTGGGCAAAATGAGTTAAAACTGGAATCTTCGGATATGATCAAAACGATCTTGCTCATTCAGGTCATAGGAATTGCAGGTGCCTATTTCTTTGCATGGCTAGCCAATAAAAAAGGAAATAAAACTGCCATTATCATCGCCCTGTGCATATGGGTCATTGGCTGCTATTTAACCTTCTATATTGAAGAAAAGAAGCCCATGCAGTTCTTTGGTCTAGCCTGTATTGTGGGTACGGTGATGGGTGGAATACAAAGTTTATCAAGAGCGACCTATGCCAAACTCATTCCTGGGGATCATGATAACGCTTCGTTCTTTTCTTTTTATGAAGTCACAGAAAAGATCGCAATCGTACTTGGAACCTTTGCCTGGGGAGTGGTTGATCAAATCACCGGTAGCATGAGAAACGGTGTGGTCGTTTTAATGGTCTTTTTTATTGTGGGAATTATTATTCTCTTCTTCTTGAAGTCCGATAAACTCAAACCTCAAAAAACTGCTTGATTTTAGCCCAGTGTTCTGCTTTGGACTCTTTGGTTTCAAGCATTTGTTCGGGCGTACTCAATTTTAGAACATTTTTAGATTCATTACATGTAAGTCCCCAAGATATGATTCTAGTTTGTTCTGAAACATGCTGCTTCCACTCATTCAAATCATGCGCTGACCACACCTTTTCGTCCATGATTTGAACCTCTGTTGAGATCTCCGAATTGAGTTTATTAAGCGCCTTCATGGTGTTCGGAATTACCGTATTTATAAATTCTTCGTGACCCTCGGTTTTTAAGATATGTAATATAGATTGAGTGATCGAAGGCAACTTCGATTGAGGCGTGGTTTTTACTTCGGTCGCCTCTGGACTCACTTCCTTTGGACTATGCTCAGATTCAACCTCTTTTTTGACATCCGCGTTCATATCGGAATGAGGCATATCTCTCTTGTAAATCCCTTTAGAAAAGAGAGAAACCAAGGCTAGTGGATTATCCACAAACAACTCGTCTTTTTCCATTCGAACGCTTTTTGAACTATTTTTGGAACAATGAAGTTCGAAATTAAGGTTGAAAAAGTAAAAGAGAGCAGAATTTCTCAATTTGATCCTCAAAACATTGGTTTTGGTAAATTATTCACCGACCATATGTTCATCGCTGACTACCGCAATGGAGCATGGACAGACTTAAGAATTATACCTTATGGAGACTTCACCCTTAGTCCAGCAACCAGCGCAATCCACTACGGCCAATCCATTTTTGAAGGTATGAAAGCATATGCGAGTTCTGAAAATGAACAGGACATTACGCTTTTCCGCCCGATTGAAAATGCCAAGCGCCTGAACCGCTCGGCTGAGCGAATGGCGATGCCACACATCCCTGAAGAGCTCTTCATACAGGGATTAGAAACGCTATTGGATATGGACCGAGCATGGGTCCCTCGAACCGAAGGCGGTGCATTATATATCAGGCCATACATGTTTTCAACGGATGATTACATTGGTGTAAAACCCAGTGACACTTATCGATTTGCGATATTCTGCTGCCCTGTAGGCCCTTACTACAATAAAGCACTCAAAGTAAAGGTAGAAGAAGAATACAGTAGAGCGGCTCCCGGTGGTGTTGGATTTACCAAATGCGCAGGTAATTACGGATCTGCCTTACACCCCACTGCGCTTGCTCAAAAGGAAGGATATGACCAGATTTTATGGACTGACCCGGTAGAACATAAATTCGTGGAAGAGACTGGTACCACCAACTTCTTTGCTGTTTTTGAAAACGAGATTGTTACTCCCTCTTTAACCCAAACATTACTGGCGGGTATCACCCGTGATTCTGTGATTCAAGGTCTAAAGAAGTTAGGTTACCATGTGGAAGAAAGACCTTTGGCGGTTACTGAATTGATTGAGCGCAAAAACGAACTAAAAGAGTTATTCATCACAGGAACAGCGGCAACCCTCATGAATTTAGAAGGTTTTGGTTACCGCGGTGAGTATGTCCAAGTGTACCAAGAAGACCAAAACGAAGCTTCCCAAAAAGTAAAAAACTGGTTACAGAGCATTAAAATCAAAGCAAGCGAAGACCCTTTTAACTGGGTTGTTACGCTCTAGGGCAAATTTTGTTGAAAACTACGGGCGTTCATGGTTTCTACTGGAGAATTATAGGATACATTTGTATCCCGTAGCAACATCTCCATGAGCAAAACAAAACACATCTTTGTTACGGGCGGAGTTACCTCTTCATTAGGTAAAGGCATTATCGCCGCATCCCTCGCAAAACTTTTACAATCACGCGGTTACCGGGCAACCATACAGAAATTTGATCCCTACATTAACGTTGATCCGGGAACACTCAATCCATATGAGCATGGTGAATGTTATGTTACCGAAGATGGAGCGGAAACAGACCTAGACCTTGGTCACTACGAACGTTTTCTAAATGTCAACACAAGTCAGGCTAATAATGTAACCACGGGAAGGGTTTATCAAACCGTCATCGAAAACGAACGTAAAGGTGACTACTTAGGAAAAACCGTTCAGGTCATCCCCCACATTACCGATGAAATAAAAAGAAGAATGCTTCTTTTGGGGGAATCTGGAGACTATGACATTGTTATTACAGAGATCGGGGGTACCGTTGGTGATATTGAATCACTACCCTACGTTGAGTCCATGAGGCAACTCATTTGGGACTTGGGTAGCAACAATGCGATGGTTGTTCACCTTACCCTCATTCCATATTTAAACGCGGCGGGTGAGTTAAAAACAAAACCTACGCAACACTCGGTTAAAAGCCTATTGGAATTAGGCGTGCAACCCGATGTGTTGGTTTGTCGCACCGAACAACCACTTACGGGGGAAATCAAAAGAAAACTAGCCCTTTTCTGCAATGTTCAAGGAAATGCAGTGATTGAAGCGAGAGATCTTTCAACGATTTACGAGGTACCCATGGCGATGTTAAAAGAAAAACTCGACAAAGTGGTGCTCACCAAATTAAAATTGAAAACCACTACAGAACCCAACCTTAAACAATGGTCTGAGTTTTTGTTCAGACTGGAACACCCCAAAACCACCGTGCAAATCGCCTTGGTGGGTAAATACGTTGAATTACCGGATGCGTATAAATCCATCAACGAGGCATTCATCCATGCAGGGGCTCATAATGAAACCGAAGTACAAGTGACTAACATTCACTCTGAATACCTCACGGCGGAGAATGTAAATTCCAAGCTGAGCGGTTATGACGGTGTTTTGGTTGCTCCAGGTTTTGGACCTCGAGGAATTGAGGGTAAAATAGAAGCGGTAAAATTTGCTAGAGAAAATCGTATTCCTTTCTTTGGGATATGCTTAGGGATGCAAAGTTGTGTGATTGAATTTGCTAGAAATGTTGCCAACTTAAAAGACGCTCATAGTTCTGAAATGTCCCAAAACACCTCCACACCTGTTATCGACTTGATGGAGGAACAAAAGAAGATTACGGATATGGGAGGGACTATGAGATTGGGAGCCTATGACTGTGAGCTTAAGAAAGGGAGTTTTGCTGCAAAAGCCTATGGCAAGTTAAAGATCTCTGAACGCCATCGCCATCGTTACGAATTCAACGATAAATACAAAAATGATTTAGAGAAAAACGGCATGATGATCACAGGAATCAACCCAAAATCTGGATTGGCTGAAATTGTTGAAATCCCAGAACATCCTTGGTTTGTTGGTGCACAATTCCACCCTGAGTTGAAGAGCACGGTCGAAAATCCGCATCCTTTATTCAATGCCTTCATCGCAGCAGCGGTAAAGCATCACGGTTAAACGGCCTTATTTATTCAAGTAAATCTCTGCGTAAACCGGTAGATGGTCTGAGTAACCATTGAGATAGGTCTTACCACCAAAGGTGCGCAATGGATATCCTTTATATTTCCCGTTTTGTTGTAGCAGCCAAGGTTTGTTGTAGACAGATAAACTTGGAATGGGCGCTTCAGGTCCAATATGGTATAGCGACCTACTCAAGATGATTTGATCAAACATATCCCAATTCCCGCGGTACTTACCAGTACCTAAACTCGGATTCAACTGACGGTATTCATAAGCCAGGTTCACGGCCCATTGTGTATTATCTCCTGCGCCTAAAACATAACGTAGACTGCTATCAGAAGGATTGTCGTTAAAGTCACCGACTGCCGCCCAATGTGTAATTTCTTGATGGGCGTCAATATAATCGCGAAGGGCTTTTGCCGCTTTGGCGCGAAGATGACGAGATTTGGCTTCTCCCCCACTTCTACTTGGCCAATGATTCACAAATACCGTGAATTTTTCATCCCACTGACGGAGATGAACCGCCAAAATATCTCGTGTGGGTTTTTCCGGGTTACCCGTGCTAACATGAATGACTTCAAATTCTTTATTTAGTTTGGGTTGCTTGGTAGATCCTTGGGCATCAACACCTTGGCCTCCATAATAGGCCCAAGATGGCACATAAAACATGGCCACGTCTATACCGCGCTTGTCTGGAGATTCTTGATGAATAATTTCCGCATAGGATAAGGATAACCACCTCGATTTTGCCTTTAAATCTTCCAATACCCGTCGATTCTCCACTTCGCAGACCCCCAAGACATGTGGCTCAATAGAGTCTATGACCTGTGCGAGATGTTGTAATTTCTTTTGATACTTTTCGGTGTCCCAATTTCTTCTTCCATTCGGTAAATACTCCTCATCCATGTTTGAACCATCGATGGTATCAAACAGGTTCTCAAGGTTATAAAATGCCAGTCTAAAACTAGTCCCCTCATTAGAAACGAGTCTTTCAATGGGTTGGTCTGGAACTTGTTCGTTTGGAACTCGAATGACCGGTGCAGGAATTTCATCTACATCGGTTTCGTTTACCACCACCACTTGTTCTTGTTTACGCGATCCACAAGCAGACCATAAAGAAACCAATAAAATGAAGCTCAAGAAAGAGCGTATGCTTTTTAACATGATTCAAAAATACATGGATAAACGAATTGCAGAGTTCTAACGGCTGTAATTAGGAGCTTCGCGTGTGATGGCAATATCGTGTGGATGGCTCTCACGCATACCTGAGTTAGTGATACGCACGAATTGAGATTCTTGCAGCACATCAATGGTTGCCGCCCCACAATATCCCATTCCAGCCTTGATTCCACCAAGCAACTGATATACCACTTCGGATAGATTTCCTTTGTAGGGTACGTTTCCTACGATTCCTTCTGGAACCAATTTGGCCACTTCGTCTTCCGCATCTTGGAAGTATCTATCCTTAGAACCCTTCTTCATGGCCTCAATAGAACCCATACCGCGGTATGATTTCACTTTTCTTCCATCAAAAAAGGTTGTCTCTCCTGGAGATTCTTCGGTTCCTGCAAATAAACCACCAGCCATGATGGTATTGGCTCCTGCAACCAAAGCTTTTACGATGTCACCACTATATCGAATTCCACCGTCAGCGATAACAGGAACACCGGTTCCTTTAAGCGCTCCAGAAGCTTCCATGATAGCGGTAAGCTGTGGCATTCCGATACCCGCAATGATACGAGTGGTACAAATAGAACCAGGTCCAACCCCAATTTTCACTGCATCCGCTCCAGCATCTGCGAGCGCTTTTGCTCCAGGGCCTGTGGCTACATTACCTGCTATGATTTGTAATAATGGGTAGGTCTTTTTCACCTTTGAAACCATATCCAATACGCCTTGAGAATGACCGTGTGCCGTATCTATGGCAATAACATCAACCCCAACATTCACCAAGGCATCTACTCGTTCCATGGTGTCGTTGGTAACGCCTACCGCTGCACCAACGAGTAATCGACCGTGAGAATCTTTTACTGCTTTAGGGTAATTTTTTACTTTTTGAATATCCTTGAAGGTGATTAAACCAATCAATTTAAAGGCTTCATCCACGATGGGAAGCTTCTCAATTTTTTCTTTTTCTAGGATTTCTTGGGCACTTTCAAGGGTGGTTCCCTGCTTTGCCGTGATGAGGTTTTCTTTGGTCATCACCTCTTTCACCAACTTCTTTAGATTTACCTCAAAACGCAAATCTCTGTTGGTGATGATACCGACCAATTGATTTTCATTATCCACCACGGGAATACCGCCAATCCTATTTTCTTTCATGAGGGAAACCGCTTCAGACAGTGATGCTTCGGGGTGAAGGGTCAACGGATCTATGATCATTCCACTTTCTGAGCGCTTCACTTTTTTCACCTCATTTGCCTGAGCTTCGATGCTCATGTTCTTGTGAATAATGCCGATTCCACCCTCTCTCGCAATGGCTATCGCCAATTTACTCTCGGTAACGGTATCCATTGCAGCGGACACGATGGGCGTATTCAATCTCAGATTTTTTGTAAACTGCGTTGAAGTATCTACATCTCGTGGAAGTACTTGAGAGTAACGAGGCACAACAAGAACATCGTCGAATGTTAGGCCTTCTAATAAAATTTTGGTTGAATCTGACATGGCAAATAACAATTAAGAATGAGTGGTTATTTGCAGTACAAATTTAGGGGGAATCCTTCGATTATTTATTGAATTTTCACTATTTTTCGTCGATATGCCTGCATTCATCACAACATATTTGGGAGAGCTCCGCTGCGATAACTTGCACGAACAGAGTGGTACGAGCATTTTTACCGATGCCCCTACGGACAATCAAGGGAAAGGATCTTCATTTTCTCCGACGGATTTATGTGCCTTGAGTTTGACCACATGTATTATCACGACCATGGGTATTTACGCCAATTTGAAAGGATTTCCAATTGAGGGTATGTCGGGGAAAACGACGAAAGTCATGCAGGCCCAACCAAGGAAAATCGCCAAAATCATTTCCGAGATTCGGGTCAAGGTAAACGACTCGGTAACGGAACGTCAACGTGAAGGTTTGGCGCGTATCATGCGCACCTGCCCGGTTTCCAAAAGCCTCCACCCAGACATAGAGCAGGACGTGACTTTGGTTTGGGAGTAGGTATGTGAGAATTTTAAATCAAAAAGCCCCAGATTTCTCTGAGGCCTCAATGTTGTTTAGTGGAGAATGCCGGAGTCGAACCGGCGACCTCTTGCATGCCATGCAAGCGCTCTAGCCAGCTGAGCTAATCCCCCAAATGATTGTCGCAATAATAGAACAATTATAGTTTAACTACAACTCACATTTTTAAAAAAGGAACACCCTTTTATCATTTAAGAAAAAGTCCCTTTATCTCTACATCGATATGATTCTTAAACAATGGATAGGTTTCATGCTGCTATGCATTTCATTGACAACTTTAAAAGCTCAAGTTGGAAGTATTTTTTTAAGCTATAGTACTCTAGAGCTAGAGGTAGATGACCAACGCGTAAATATCGTACCAGGTTCAATTAAAAAAAGCACATCGCTACCAGGTTACAGTGCCGGTTGGTTATACAATCAAGTGATACGTCACAAATCAGTTAATTTCGAAACAGGATTAATTTTTTCTAAAATGGGCGGGGAATGGAGCTACCGTTTACCTGATGAGCAAGCTTACATACAAAACATTAGTATCCACCAAATCCAAGTCCCAGTAAACTTTAGATTCAACCTATTTCATGCCGATGGTGTTGGTAAATCAGGCGGCCTTCCTATTTATTTACTAGGTGGTTTCAGAGGCGGAGTATCTATTCTTGGAGAAGAAACCATCACCCAAAATAGCTCAACGAAAACAGAGAAAATAAACTTTGGGAATGGACCATCACAATATCGCATATATGATATTGGAGTTCGCGGTGGGGTCGCATTAAAACTACATTCGCGTTGGTCTATTGAAGCTATCGTTTATCGCGGTCTGCAGGATTTTATTAATCTCGATGAAAAATCAGCCTTCAATAAGTCTTTAGAATTCCGACTTAGGTTTCATTTTGGAGGAATGGATGGCGAAAGACGGTATTTTTCCATCAGTTTTTTAGATTAGATAGCTTCTGGTAAAATTATGCTAACAATCAGATTATTTTGAATTAACTCAATAGCATTAACAAACAGACAAAAGGCCGCATCCAGCGGCCTTTTCTTATTGAATCAATTTGAATGACTTATTTACTCTCCTAAAAACGGGTAGCGGTAATCTACCGGTGGGTTAAGCGTCTCCTTGATGGTTCTCTGACTTACCCATCTCAATAGGTTCACTTTAGCTCCCGCCTTATCGTTCGTTCCACTGCCACGTGCTCCACCAAAAGGCTGTTGGCCTACAACAGCACCCGTAGGTTTGTCGTTGATGTAGAAATTCCCCGCAGCATTGCGCAATAACCACGTTGCCTCCGAAATAGCCTCACGGTCCTGAGAGATAATGGCACCGGTCAATGCGTATTCACTTGTACCGTCGACCAATTCACACATTTCTTTCCATGATTTACCTTCATACACATGAATGGTTAATACAGGTCCAAAAATTTCCTCACACATAGTGGTGTATTTCGGATCATCTGCCATGATAATGGTAGGATCAATAAAATATCCATTCTCTTTAGAGTAAGTTCCTCCCGTTAAAATCTCCAATCCATCTTTCTTTGCCTGATCAATGTAATTGGTGATCTTATCAAATGCTTTTTCATCAATGACAGCGTTCACAAAGTTAGAAAAGTCTTCGGTTGGACCTACTTTCATCGTTGCCACTTCCTCAACCAACTTTTTCTTTACTTCACTCCACATTGATTTTGGGATATATGCTCTAGAGGCAGCAGAACATTTTTGTCCTTGAAACTCAAATGCTCCTCTCAACAAGGCCGTAGCCACGACGTCAGCATCTGCTAATTCATGCGCCAATACAAAATCCTTACCGCCGGTCTCCCCTACGATTCTTGGGTAGCTTCTATATTTCTCGATGTTATTTCCGATGGTCTTCCACATATGACGAAAAACTCCCGTGCTTCCTGTGAAATGAAGTCCAGATAATTCCTTATGGTTAAATACTACATCACCGATGGTTGGACCATCCCCGTAAATAAGGTTGATTACACCGTCAGGCAATCCCGCTTCTTTGAAGACACGCATCAATAAATTAGCACTGTAAATTTGGGTATTAGACGGTTTCCATACCACCACGTTACCCATCATAGCCGCGGCTGCTGGTAAATTTCCAGAGATAGCTGTAAAGTTGAATGGAGTAACCGCGAATACGAATCCTTCCAATGGACGATACTCCAAGCGATTCCAAATACCAGGACTATTTTCTTGTGGTTGTTCGGAATAGATTTCCGTCATATACTGAACATTAAAACGCAAGAAATCAACCAATTCGCAAACCGCATCAATTTCAGCCTGAAATGCATTTTTACTTTGACCGAGCATGGTTACCGCATTGATATCGTAACGATATTTAGTCGCAAACAATTCCGCTGCTTTTAGGAAAATAGCCGCTCTTTGCTCCCACGGCATAGACTCCCAATCTTCTTTTGCCGCAAGTGCCGCATCAATTGCCTGTTGCGCGTGTTCCGCATTTCCATCATGGTATTCACCAATCTTATGTTTTAAATCATGCGGAGGAAATATTTGCTGAACGATACCGGTGCGAATCTCTTTACCACCAATATACATGGGGATATTCTGAATTTCAGACCTCCACTTAGCTAATGCCGCTTGAAGATCTTTACGTTCTTGCGAGCCCGGTGCATAGTCGTACACGGGTTCATTTTTTACTTTTGGTATATTGAAAAATCCGTTCATAATCTTGTAATCGAAACAAAAATACGACTCATACCCTGAAATCAAGGTGCTACTTCACACAAGTTTCAATTAACCTTCGTCGTTATTTAATCAAGTCGCATCATTTAATCCGTTAATTTCGCAATATGAAGAAACTCGCACTCATGCTCTCTCTGCTGATTTCTTCTTCCCTATCAGCACAACCTATGCCAAAGGTTAAAAACGTTATTTTAATGATTGGCGACGGTACGGGCTTGGCACAATGGAGTGCTGCAAGAGCGCGTATAGGCAAAGACTTACAGGTATACACCTTATCTGAATATATTGGTTTAAGTCAAACACCGAGCAGCAGCAACCTTATCACCGATTCTGGTGCTGGAGCCACCGCAATTTCCATCGGAGAGAAAACATATAACAAAGCCATTGGAGTTAAATCCGATACCACTTCCTCCTTTACCTTATCGGAGATGTTACATGTAAAGGGAAAATCAACTGGAATTGTTGCTACCTGTGGTTTAACTCATGCCACACCAGCATCCTTTTATGCGCATCAACCCAACCGATACATGGATAAGGAAATAGCCAGCGACTTTTATAATGGTTTTATAGATATTGCTATTGGAGGCGGTTTCCCTCATTTTGATACCTCTCGTTTAATGGAGCAAGGGTATAATGTTTACCAATATACATTGGATAGCTTCTCAAAAATCAACAAGTCAAAATTTGTTGCCTTTTATGATACGGCCAACCATCCACCAAAAGCAATGGAAGGAAGAGGCCAATTCCTGTTGGAATCAACACAAGCGGCGGTAAGAAATCTATCAAAAAACGAAAATGGTTTCTTTTTAATGGTGGAAGGAAGTCAAATAGATTGGGGTGGTCATGCTAACGATGTGGAATACGTCATTTCAGAAACCCTCGATTTTGACTCAACCATTGCTTGGGTTGGTAAATGGGCAAAAACAAATGGCGAGACATTGGTTATTATAACCGCTGATCACGAGACGGGTGGATTGAGTTTAGCAGCCGAAACCGAGGATGGAAAAATATTACATCACTTTTCTACCGAACACCACACCGCTATTCCCGTGCCGGTATTTTCGTTTGGTCCACAGTCAAAACAGTTTTCGGGCGTTTATCAAAATAATGAGCTGCATCAAAAAATATTGGATGCATACGATTTAGACTATTAATTCAATGGTAGAAACCCCCATTACCTTTGGCATCATCATTCCAGCGCGTTACGCAAGTACCCGTTTCCCAGGAAAACCCTTGGCGAATATCCTAGGGAAACCCATGATTTTAAGAACAATAGCAGCGGCCCAAACAGCAGCACCTGATTGTGGGATTGCCGTGGCCACGGACGATGATCGAATTGCTCAAGTGGTATCGGGATATGCGGAGGTAGTTATGACCAAAGACACCCATCAAACCGGTACCGATCGGATTGCTGAAGCCGTTGATTTGTTAAATTGGGATTGCGACGTTATTGTAAACCTGCAGGGAGATGAGCCTTTTGTAACCACCGAACAAATTCAAGCATTGTTGCAGCCTTTCAAATCCCAAAATACCGATATCGCAACCTTAAAAAAGCGTATGCAAGACGATGAATTGGTGAGTAATCCGAATGTGGTTAAGGTTATTACTGACAAAAATAACCGGGCACTTTATTTTAGTAGAAGCGTTATCCCTTACAACAGAGGGAATACCAACTACCCATATTTTAGACACTTGGGAATGTACGCTTACAGAAAGCAAATCGTTAAAAAACTAAGTATGCTAAACGCAACCCTTTTGGAGGAAACCGAAATGCTAGAACAGCTACGTTGGATGGATTACGGTTATGTTGTAAGAGTAATTGAAACAGAACACGAGGGCCCAGCGGTTGATTCCCCCGAAGACATTAAAATTGCTGAAGCGTATTTAAAATCTACTTAAGCTCTAGAACATCCAACTCAACCACATGGATGATTTCAAGATTCATAGCTCGGGTTTCCTTTTTGGCTGCGAGTCGATTGTAATGCTGTAGAAATTCCTTTGACTGCTTTTTTTGATTCGGTATCAAATAATATACCTGTTGATTGTTTTGAGTTCGAATTACTCTAAAACCATTAGCCGTAAAGAACTGAGATCGCTGTTTCTGACTCATCCGATTGGTATAATCAAACTCATAATAAATCAAAGGACTCATGCAGGTGCGATTTCTCCCAAGTACCGGTCGACTTAAATAAAGTACAAATGGTGATCGCTTAAGAAAGTCTATAATCCATTGCTTTTTTTTCCTAGAAATACCTTGAGGTGAAAATTCATAGGTATGATAAAGAACATCACCACCAAGATGAAAGGCGGAAACTCCTTCTAGCGATTCTATAACTTTAATGAATTTTAAAAATGAATCCGGCGACTGTCTCCCACTACGATCATCTAAATGAATGACCCAATGATTCGTTTCAAACTCTATAGAGTCCGTGTAGGTTTGCATACCGTTTTTCATGATCCAGGCTTGCTTCTGTCCGTGAAGGTTTAAAAAAGCAAACAAAAAAAACGATAAACTAAAGTAGTTTCTCATGCTATTGAATACCGATACGGTGTAAAAGGTAAATTAAGAAACAGGCTTAAATGCCTCAAACGCATTACTGCAGTTTTTACAATAATGCATACTCCTACATAAAGTAGGACCAAATGGCGTTTGCATGGTTGTGTTTCGGCTATTGCACAAAGGACAAGGAGTATCACTCAGTACATCTAGTTCAATATATCCATCGTGTTTGGGAGGTGGGGCTAGTCCATGCTGTTTAAGAGCCGCTCTCCCTTTTTCTGAAATTAAGTTGGTATTCCACTGTGTTTCAAATGACGTTTCAACCTCTACTACTTCGTAACCAACCGCAAGTAATTTTTCTTTGACCATTTCCTCCATGATCTTTAGTGCGGGACAACCGGAAAAGGTCGGAGTCAATTGAACATAGGCTTGTTTATCCTCAGAGGAGGCAATTTTGGTGACAATCCCCAAGTCCACAATGGAAATCGTTGGAATCTCAGGATCCATTACCTCCTCTAAAGAAGCTTTAATATGTTGTTCTCTTGTATTCAAGAATTACCAGTCTGCTGCAGGATCAATACTAAATACTTCCGTCATTTCGTCTAATAACGGCTGAAGGTATTCGGTATGTTGACCTTTTCTTCCTCCATTGGAAGCTTCCGAATCCAAAGATGGAATCGTGTAACCAAAGGCCATCAACTTTTCAGAAACTGTTTCATACCATTTGGCTTTCAGCTCATCCTCTCCGCCAAAAATATTGGCTTCGATCAACTCCTTTTCATAATCAGATGACTCAAACATCCCAAGAGCCATGGAAAATGATTCGTTGATAGCAGTTTGAATGCGTAACCGGGATTCTTCTGTTGCCGCCAACTGCTTTAACCACGTATCGGCATGCATGGTGTGGTATTTAATTTCACCTTTAAACTTTCTAGCCACCATTTGCAATGGTTCCACCACAGTATCAACGAGCATCTCCATTCTCAATGCACTTTGATGGTCAAAAAAGAAATGTCTGACCAAAGAAAAATCGTACTCGCCTATCGGCATTTCTACCAAATAGCATGAATGAAACTGCTCGGCATTACGGGTAAAAGCAACCGTATCTGGATCACGCTCGCCCAACTCCTGAAGGATTTCGTACAGGGCCAACGATTGACCAATCTTATCCTGGGCCATGCTCGAAAAAGCAATATCCTCTTCCAGAATAGGGCCTAAACCGGTCCATTCAGAATTACGATGACCGAGGATCAACAGATCATCTGCCATTCTGTATAGTAGGTCTTTCAGACCCATCACGTGCTTATCGTTGAATTCCATTATGCGTTTTGTTTTTGACGCTCCTTAAACGCCTTGATTCGATCCATTACTTTATACGAATTCGGATCTCTATGATGCTTAGATGCGGTTGTTTCAAAAATATCGGCATCCTCGTATTGAGTTGCTAAAATCTCCGAAGTCTTAACCACCCAGAGGTTGACACATTGTCCTCTTCTGGAATATTGTTCCTTTGCAAACATCATAGCCAATTCTGAAGAAGGTGCGTGAACGCTTCCCACATGTATGTGGTGTGTTCCTCTCTTTTTCTGTTCGAATACCTCGTAGGTTTGAAAATGATCCATCGGATCAAGCTCTCCTTGTTTTGAGTCGCTATCGAGGTTTGCTCGGTTGATTCTTGGATCTAAACTATCTATTTTCATGTTTCGTGGGTAGTTATGTAGTATTAAGATAATGGTGCAACGTATTCTGCGTCTTTTTGTAAGATCGCGCGACGCACCCAACGTCCTTTTTCTTCAGCCATACGACGAACAGCTAGTCTCTCCTTATTACAAGGACCGTTTCCATTAATAACTTGTTTAAATACGTCCCAATCTGGCTCTGTGTACTCCCATTTACCCGTTTCCTCGTTTTTCTTCAAATTTGGATCTGGTAAGGTTAGGCCTAAGTCCCAAATCTTGGGCACGTACATATCGAGGAATGTTTGACGCATTTCGTCATTGGTTCCCATCTTCACCTTCCATCTCATCAATACTTCGGTGTGCACAGACATTTTATCTGAAGGTCCAAAGAAATGCATAATCGGCTCCCACCAGCGAGTAAGTGCTTCTTGCACCATCTCTCTTTGCTTGGCTGTTCCTGTAGCTAAGAACACCACATTATCGTGACCGTATTTCAAGTGGAATGACTCCTCTGCACAAATCCTATCGAGTGCACGGCAATATGGTCCATAACTTCCCTTACTATTTGCCAACTGATTCACGATGGCACCGGCATCGATCAACCAAGCGATAACTGCGCTATCCGCCCATGTTAATGCAGGGTAATTAAATACATTAGAGTACTTACTCTTTCCATTGATCAAATCGTTGATCATATCTTCACGGCTCTTACCAAGGGTTTCAGCTGCATTGTATAACAATTGCGCGTGTCCCACTTCATCTTGAACTTTCGCCATCAAAGCCAATTTTCTTCTAAATCCTGGAGCGCGGGTAATCCACGTACCTTCTGGCAAAGACCCAATGATTTCAGAGTGAGCGTGTTGCTCAATCATACGGATCAATTGTTTGCGGTATTGCGCGGGCATCCAATCATGTGGTTCAATTTTATCACCTGCTGCAATTCTTGCTTCAAAAGCGGCCAATTTTACTGGATCCTCGTCGGCTGTCATTTTATTGGATCCGTTGTTTTCGATATAAGCGTTTCCGTACATAATGGTTACTGGTTTCTAGTTACTGGTTTCTGGTTTCTGGTTATACGTAAAAATCAGGTTGACTGGGTTTATCGACGGCTTTGCAGACAAACTCAAACAAATGATTTGATACATCTTCGGGTGATAAATCACCATCCTTATTATACCAATCAACAAGGGAATTAAGGGCACTTAACAAAGTAATCACCGCAAATTTGGGATCTACTTCTTCAAAGGCACCTTCATCTATTCCTAGCTGAATGATTTTTCTAAATTCTTTTTCGTATTGATTACGTCGTTTGATGAACGCACTTTTTGCTTCCGCACTCAGGTATCTCCATTCGTGAACGAACACAAAGGAAGCATCTAGATTTTGAGTCAAAACATTTACATGAGACCTCACGGCGCTTTCAAGTCTCTCAACAGCGTTAAAGTACACATCGTTCACTTCGAGAATCCCCTCTTCCAATTGAGTCGCAATCCCAAAACAAACCCTTTCAAGCAAATCGTCCTTGGATGCAATATGATTATAAAGACTTGCTGCCTCCATTCCTAAAGACTTAGCCAAATCACGCATGGTAAGACCAGAGAAGCCCCGCTCCTTCATAATTTCCAATGCTTTTTGTATGATTTGTTTTTTTCTAGACATGTACTAACTAACGCTTGTTAGTATTGCAAATATAACCAAGAATATTGGGAATGCAAATCCGTCCCCCAATCGCATAATTCTGTTGAAATTTCTTTTAAGGATGAATAATTGTGATTATATTATTAACGAATTTTTGATAAATATTTTAACAATTGATATATCATTGCCATTCATATTTCAGCTTGCGTTACGGCTTAATGAGTCCAGAAGACATTGTGCACTGGGCTCAGAGCCAGTCGGACTTGATCAAACAGAAAGTAACCGTACTATTGGCTGACATTAACAATGTAAGTGGCGTCAGTAATTTTCTAAGAGAAGCAAAAAAACACCCTGGTGTGCGCCCTCTAGTAGGTGTTGAAGTACGAAATGGTGATGAAGCACTTTACGTTTTGGTTTCAACATCACAAAAAGGGTTTGCGGCGATTAACCGATTCATATCCGAGCACCAACTTGCGGCCCAACCCTACCCTGTTCACCCTCCAAAACTAGAGGAGAGTTTTTGCATCTATCCCTTTTACAAGGTTTCCGCACTTAAACCCAAAGACCTATCAAGAGGAGCCTTCGTGGGTATCAATCACCGAGATTTAAAACGTTTGCCACTATCGCATTGGAAGCATCAAACCCAACAATTATTGGCATATCACAGAGCCACCTTAAGGCATATGGATGATTTTGAAACACACAAACTCCTGAGATGCATCGCACACAACTGCCTCATCACAAAGCTCAAACCCATGGCCACCGCCTTTTCCCACGATGTATTAACCAATATCAAAGAACTGCTGATATCCTTTGAAAAAGCGCCTTATATGCTCGCACAAGCACAAAATACAACTAGCCATGCTTCTTGGTATTTTGACTTTAATTCACCCCAAAACAAAACTTCTTTTACGGGAGATAGAGACGAAGACTTTCGCATGATGCGAGACCTTGCCTTAGAGGGATTAAAATACCGATACCCACGGTACACCTTTAAAGAAACCGAACGTTTAGAGAAAGAGTTAAAGTCGATTTATGAACTCGGCTTTACGGCTTACTTTCTGATTAATTGGGATATCTGTCGTTTTGCTCGCGAGCAAGGTTTCTTTTATGTTGGTAGAGGAAGCGGTGCCAATAGCGTTGTAGCCTATTGCCTGCGAATAACCGATGTCGACCCCATTGATTTAGACCTTTACTTTGAACGTTTCATTAACCCTTTTCGCAGCAGTCCTCCCGATTTTGACCTTGATTTTTCTTGGCAAGACAGGGATACGGTTACCCAATATATTTTAAATAAATATGGACCCAATCACGCCGCATTATTGGCAACTTACAATACCTTTCAAAACAATGCTGTGGTGCGAGAATTAGGTAAAGTATATGGCTTACCTAAAGCAGAGATTGATGCATTGCTCGAAAGACCTAGTTACTATTCCCCTAAAAACTACCAACAGTACAGTACATCGAAAGACGATGTATACAGCACGCCAGGCATTGGACAGCGCACACGGCATAGAACTCTCGGATCCGATACAGCTGTAGAAGAATACGAAGCAGAAGACAAAGAACTACTTTATGTTAAGCTACTAAAACACGCTCAAAAAATTCACGATTTACCCAACTACAGGAGCTTACATGTCGGAGGGATTTTAATCTCTGAACAGAGTATCTACCATTACTCGGCGCTTGATTTACCACCCAAGGGATTTCCGTCGGTGCAATTCAGTATGCTAGAAGCGGAGGATCTCGGCTTGGCAAAGTTCGACATCCTAAGCCAACGTGGCTTAGGACATATCAAGGATACCGTTATTTACGTAAAGCAAAACCAAAAGAAAGAGATTGATCCTCACCAAATTCAGACCTTTAAGAACGATCCACGCATTGCAAAAATGATTGCAAGAGGCAATACCATGGGTTGCTTCTATGTGGAAAGTCCCGCTATGAGACAATTGCTAAGAAAGTTGAGGTGCAAAGATTATCTCACCCTGGTTGCTGCTTCGAGTGTGATTCGTCCTGGTGTAGCAAGAAGCGGTATGATGCGAACCTTTATTGAGCGACATATAGACCCTAAAAAACGCACCGAAGCACATCCTACGATGGAGAAAATTATGCCTGAAACTTACGGAATCATGGTTTATCAGGAAGACGTGATTCGCGTGGCGCATGAATTTGCTGGACTTGGCTTAGCCGAGAGCGACATCCTCCGCAGAGGTATGAGCGGTAAGTTTCGCAGCCGTAAGGAATTTGAAAAAGTAAAGCAGCAATTCTTTCAGCAAGCAAAGGAAAAAAAACATACCGTTAAACTCATTGAAGAAGTATGGCATCAAATTGAGAGTTTTGCCGGTTATAGCTTCGCTAAAGGACACAGTGCCAGCTACGCAGTAGAAAGTTATCAAAGCTTGCATTTAAAAGCCTATTACCCTCTTGAGTTTTACACGTCTGTAATCAATAATTTTGGTGGGTTTTACAAAACAGAATTCTATGTTCATGCCGCAAAGATGTGTGGGGCTGATGTACAGGCTCCATGTGTTAATAACAGTCGACACCTAACCCATATTAAAGGAACTACTTTATGGCTTGGACTGGGCCTAGTTCAAAGCTTAGAAAGCACCCTGATTTTAAGCATTGTCAAAGAACAAAGTCAGGAGCCTTTTAAAGATCTCTACGACTTTAAATCCCGTTGTGAACCTGGTATTGAGCAGCTCAAAATACTCATTAGCATAGGCGCATTTCGTTTTATACCCAAAACGCGCAAGGCCCTATTTTGGGAAGCCCACGCCCTGTATGCAGAAAAGAAAAAACAAATCGTAACGCCTAAGCTTTTTGAAGAACAGCCCGGTGAGGTCAAACTACCCAGCTTAGAAGATAGCTGGCTAGAGATTGCTATCGATCAACGGGAACTGATTGGCTTTACCTTGTACGATGCCTTCCAACTGATTCAACCCGATCACATTCCGATTTCCAATGTTCGGAGCCAACATTTACCATCGCTAATGGGGAAATCCGTTTACTTAGAAGGCCGATTGGTTACAGTTAAACCTACCCGCACAACGGGAGGCAAAGAGATGAACTTTGGCACTTGGCTTGATCGCGACGGCTATTTTTTTGATTCTGTACACTTCCCTACTGTGGTATCCCGTTACCCATTTAAAGGGCGAGGCATATATCGTCTTTGGGGAACAGTTGTGGAAGACTTTGGTGTGGTTGCCGTAGAAGTTGCTAAGATGGAAAAACTTCCGCTATTGCCAGATCCCCGCAGTTTGTAATCAAACAAACTGTTAAGAAATAGTTAGAAAATCAGAGATTAACGCACCTGTTTTTTTTGTTTTTTTGTTTTGTTCATGCGGCCAGTTCCCAATTCAAACTTAGACTATATCAAAAACCTATTTATTCTATTTGTGCTCCTCACTTTATCTCTAGAGGGATTCGCACAATACCCATATCCCACCAAAGAAAAACAGGAAGAATGGGCGGAAGAAGTATTAAATACGATGTCTTTCGAAGACATGTTAGCCCAAATGTTGATGGTACCGGCATGGACGAAAAATGAGTCCCTAAGTGACGAGGTCATTGATGCCGTTGAAAAATACCATGTGGGTGGCGTAATATTCTTTCAAGGCACGGCGCAAACGCATGCACAAGCCATTCAATACTTACAGCAAACGGCTAAAATCCCATTGTTAATTGGAATGGATGCGGAATGGGGAGCTGCCATGCGACTCGACCATCTGCATAAATTCCCTTACCCCATGACCATCGGAGCATCTCAAGATGCCAACCTTGCGTATGAAATAGGAAGAGCACAAGGGAAGCAACTAAAACGATTGGGGGTACATATCAATTTCGCTCCAGTGGTTGATCTAAATATAAATCCTAATAATCCAATCATCGGGTTCCGAAGTTTTGGGGATCAAGCCGAACAAGTGGGAAAACTCGCATCTGCATTCAATAGCGGATTAGAGCATGAGGGCGTTTGGGGCTGTGCCAAGCACTTCCCAGGTCATGGAAATACAAACGCGGATTCACACAAGGAATTACCCTTGGTGAACCACAACACAAATTCCCTGAATAAAGAACTAAAACCGTTCGATATTTTAATAGAACATGGGGTTAAGAGTGTTATGGTAGCTCACTTAAAAATCCCCTTTTTGGACAATCGGCCAAACATGCCCTCTTCATTGTCTCCCAAAATAGTAACCAAGCTGTTACGGAAAGATTTAAGATTCAATGGGCTCATCATAACCGATGCCATGAATATGAAAGGCATCAGCGCCCATTATAAAAACGATAATGCGGTTATAATGGCCATCAATGCCGGAAACGATATTTTATGCTTCGTAGATGATATTCCGAGAATCATGGCTTCTTGCAGAACTTGGCTAAAATCAGGCTGGGTGGATAGTCTAAAAGTTCGCAGAGCAGCAAAGCGCATTTTAGAAAGCAAATTTGCCTTAGGTTTAAAAAGAAAACCACAAAATATTATTGACTTAAAACAATCATTAGAAAAGGATTACGAAAATTTCCTTGGGATATCAGACAAAAACCTCAATAAGAAAAATGCGGCAATTGATATGGCTTCCAAGAGTTTATGTCTCCTAGGTGAACATGACTTACCTTGGGCTACCCATACCAATGACTCTTTATGGCTGATTGCCTTCGGTGGTCGCACTTCAGAAGACATCCTAAAAAAACTTAAGTTTTACCACCACACAGAGATTATTTGGGCCCATCACTTTAAGTCAACGGATGAATTATCCGCATTTGTCCAACTGAAAAAAGGGCCAAAACTGGTATTCAATGGGGCACAAAAAATGTGGAGTAATAATCCCCGTAAACTCCCTACAAATCTCAAAATATTTCTGGAATCAATGAATGATTCTAAGGGTATTGTCTTTCTGCACACTGGTAATATTTACGCACTTCACGGCTTACGAACCACTGTTCCGGTGTTACTCGGAATGGAAACGGGGGTGGAATACCAAAAAGCGGCTGTAGATGCGCTATTTGGACAACGACCTATACCCGGTAAACTACCTGTGGATATTGATACATATTGGACAAAAGATAAATCCAAAAACCTAATTTCTTATGCTTATCAATCGAAGGAATCAATCCCGCAGCCCAATGATTTCATGTGCAACGAATACAAGTCTTTGAGCGGCATCCTGGATTCCATCGTCTTAAATCGTGCTTCACAGACTGCTCAATTACTCGTTCTTAAAAACGGCTCTAAAGTCTATAATATTTCGAGGGGAACGGATCCCAATGGAGATAAAATCAACGAGCATAGCATTTTCGATATCGCTAGTATCACAAAACTAGCTGCTACAACTGTGGCACTGATGAAATGCATGGAGGATTTTCAATTGGATTTGAGCAAACCGATATCTACCTATTGGAAGGAAGCTGAGTCGTATCCATGGTCAAACACTCCCATTTATCGATTCCTCATACACCGATCAGGTCTACCACCCTATTTGCCTCTAAAAAGTATCCTTTCCAAACATCCATTATTCAGTATCCATAGGGATTCAATGGACTTCTCTAAAGGCATGATAGATATGGGAGATTCGCTTGATTTGCCCTCGGCTGTCAAGGATTCTGTTTGGTACTGGATTTGCCATGCTGAACCCAAATCAGTTCAACGACGTAAGCCTTACCCATACGTGTATTCCGATCTAAATGCCATTATTCTTGCGCGCTTTGTCGAGCATTTAACAAAAGAATCGTTAAGCTCTTTTTGTGATAAAAACTTTTACCGTCCTCTAGGGATGCATCGAACCGGATTTCTACCTAAACGGCGACAGCTTGAAAAATGGACCTTACCGACTCAAATCGATTCGTTATGGCCAAGGGGTAAAATCCAAGCCACAGTGCACGATCCCACGTCAGCATTAATGGGAGGAATTGCGGGTAATGCGGGTTTATTTTCTACGGCACATGATTTAGCCAATTTGATGCAGATGATCTGCAACGGCGGAAAACTCAATGGAAAGAGATACTTCAATAAAAGCACGGTAGATTTATTTACACAGGTATGGGCATACGATGAAAACCACCGCGGGCTTGGCTTTGATAAACCCAATGGATTTCCCAATCAACTGAAGCACAAGGAATACAAAGGGAGTAATCTTTTTGATTATGCCCCGTTAAGCATTTTTGGCCACTCGGGTTTCACCGGAACATGGGCATGGGCTGACCCCAAGGAAGACTTGGTATTCATCTTCCTCTCTAACCGCACCTACCCGAACGATCGTCGTAACTCATTGGCTAAGAAAGGTTACCGTGGTTTATTGATGGAAATCGTCTATCGTTCGTTAAGAAGCAAACCATTACAGAATTAAAATGGAAATTGGGCATTCTTTTGCCTATCTTTGCGAGTTCCATGAAAAGCGCGCGCCTGTTAGGTTTTATATTGATTTTCATTGGTTTGAACTCTTGTGGTGAATTCCAAAAAATATACAAGAGCAAAAGTCGAGAATTGAAGTACAATAAAGCAATGCAATTGTACCAAGAGAAAGACTATGCGCGTTCCGTTCAATTGTTGGAACAGTTACGCGACATGTACCGAAACCGAGATAGCCTCGAAAATGTGTATTATCACATGTCCATGTGCTATTACGAGCTCAAGGATTACAGCTATGCGAGTTTATTCTTCAAAGATTACACAGAAAATTTCACCCAGAGCGATCGTGTCATTGAGTGTGCGTACATGGCGTTATATTGTGATTTCTTGGATATCGGCCCCAATGACTTGGACCAAAGTCGAACGAAGGATGTGATTGGTGCGCTCCAGCTTTTTACTAATTATTATCCCGATTCAGAGTATACCGATAAATGCAATAACCATATTGATGCATTGAGAGAAAAGCTCCAAGAAAAGGAGTATGCAATGGTGATTCAGTACTACCGAATGGGCGAATACCGAGCTGCGGTGACGAGCGCTAGAAACGCCGTTAAAATGTACCCAGATATTGATGCACGTGAAGAGCTAGATTGGATTACGGTTGACGCACAATATCAATTTGCAAAGAATAGCATCAGATCCAAGAAATTGGAAAGATTAGAGGAAGTACTTCAAAATATTGAAGATTACGTTTACAATCATAACAAAGAAAGCGATCACTTTGAACAAGTGATGGAAATAAAAAATAAAGCAACAAAAACCATTAAAGAAATAAAACGTATTTCATGAATACCAAAGACCATACTCAAGCTAAAACTAGAGATTTGAAATCTCTAGAAGGTGAAACCAACAACGTTTATTTGTCGGCTATCATTATCGCCAAGCGTTCGAACCAAATCATGGAAAAGCAAAAAGAGGAAATCAAGAATCGTCTTGAGCCTTTTGCAATGGACAGCGACAATCTTGAAGAAGTTCAAGAAAACCGCGAACAAATTGAAATCTCCATGATGTATGAGCGTATGCCAAAGCCTACGCTTCAAGCAACAGAGGAATTCAGTGAAGGCAAGACTTATTGGAGAATTCCTGAGTCTTCCGACAATGCTTAATAAGCGCAAGATATTATTGGGTGTCACTGGCGGTATTGCCGCATATAAGACACCAGAATTGGTACGGCTTTTAAGAAAAGCAGGTGCTGAGGTACAGGTTATTTGTACACCTTCCGCCCTGCAATTCGTCACATTACACACCTTAACCGTAGTTTCAGAGAGACCTGCACTGGTAGACTTCTTTGACGAAGAGTCAGGCAACTGGAATCACCATGTTGAAATGGGCCTTTGGGCCGATGCCATGGTTATCGCTCCTTGTGGATCAAACACCCTAGGGAAGATGGCGCAAGGTTTATGCGATAATTTATTACTCACCACGTTTTTATCTGCTCGATGCCCGGTATGGGTGGCACCTGCTATGGATTTAGACATGTACAAGCAATCAGCCGTTAGAGAGAACTTAACACTGTTAGAATCAAGAGACGTGCGTGTCATAGATGCGGAGGAAGGCCCATTGGCCAGTGGGCTCGAGGGAAAAGGACGAATGGCCGAACCTGAAAACATTGTTACCGTACTTTCTGAGTTCTTCAACCCTCCCTATTCTCAGTGGAATAATAAGAAAGTATTGGTTACCGCCGGGCCCACCTACGAGCACATTGATCCGGTGCGCTTTATCGGCAATCACAGCACGGGAGCCATGGGTATTGAAATTGCCGAAAGGCTCGAAGAACTAGGTGCGTCTGTTCATTTGGTTCTAGGTCCTACACACCTTTCTTCTAACGAGAGAATACAAGTGAGTAAAGTAACCACCGCCGAAGAAATGTTTGAAGTTTGTAAACGACATTTTCCCAATTATGACGGAGGAATTTTCTCTGCAGCCGTTGCCGATTACAAACCAAAGAATGCTTCTAATCAGAAGATCAAGAAAACGGAATCAGACTTAAACATCGACTTGGTCCCGAACAAGGATATTTTAAGAGAACTATCACTATCCAAACGCGACAATCAATTCACGGTAGGATTTGCACTAGAAACCGAAGATGCCGAAGGCAATGCTCTCAAAAAATTATCCAATAAAAATTTAGATGCCATCGTTCTAAACACAGTCGGAGAGACCACCGGTTTTAAATCTAACACCAATAAAGTACAGATTTTTGACAAAAAAGGGCGTCGTTTTGATTCAGAATTAAAAAGTAAAACCGAAATTGCTTTTGATATAATTCAAACCTTGGATGAGTGGGGAATTCCTAAATAAAACTAAAAAAATCATTGGCTTATTCGGCCTTTTCGTTCTAACAATCGGTCATGCTTTTGCACAAGAAGTAAATGCCACTGTGCAAGTTGTGGCGCCAAGAGTACAACTCTCTAATAAAGAGATATTAAATACACTACAGAACAGCATTCAGCAGTTCATTAATAACCGCAAATGGACCGAAGAGAAAATTGCGATAGAGGAAAAGGTAAATTTCAGCCTCTTCATCAATATCAACGCCATAAACAACGACCAATTTGAGGGTACAGCTCAACTTCAAGTCACACGCCCTGTTTACAATTCTTCCTATAAAACCACGGTCATGCAGTTCAATGACGAGGATATCAGTTTTGCCTACCGTGAGTTTGAAAATCTCGACTACCAAGAGAACATGAACATGAATGACTTAACAACCCTTTTGGCCTATTACGTTTATATTGCCATGGGGGTGGAATTTGATAGCTTTGGAGAACTAGGCGGCAGCCCATTTTTCAGCAAAGCCCAAGCCATCGTGAATATCATGACCAATAAACCCGGTTGGAATCAGGGAGATGGTCGTGGATTTAGAAATCGATTTTACCTTGCCGATAATTTTAATAGTCCGAGGTTTAAGGATTTTAGAAAACTCAACTACCAATATCACCGAGAAGGAATGGATCAATTTTCTGAGGATCCTCTAGTGGCTAGAGAACAAATCACATCTTCTTTAAAACTTATTGCAGAAACATCGCAATCCAATCGAAACAGCTTACTACAAAAATTGTTCTTTACTACAAAGTGGCCAGAATTAGTGGAAATTTACAAAGGAGCGACAACGGCAGAGAAAACCATCATTGTCCGACTTCTCAACGAATTAGATCCAACCAACGCACAGAGATACGAAAAAATAAAGTCATGATTGTAAGAACTGAAACCATTGATGAACGCATCAGGGCCCATATGGACCGCATGCAGCCAGATAAGATTGTAGTTGTTGTGTCACACATTTCGGAAAAGCTCTGCCTACCGAAGCTTGAGATTCATGAGAAACTGGACAAAATCATTTACATCGTACCTGATGGAGACAGAGCCAAGTCATTAACATACTGTGAAGATTTCTGGGAAACTATGTTGCGTGAGAAAGTCACAAGGAGATCTCTGGTTTTGGCCGTAGGTGGTGGAGCTGTTTTGGACTTTACCGGATTTTGTGCCTCTACATTCATGAGAGGGATCCCCTTTATTTATGTTCCTACTACCCTATTATCCATGGTGGACGGTTCACAAGGCGGAAAAACAGGCATCAATCTATACGGAACAAAAAATATCATCGGAACCTTCACAGAGCCGCTGGCGGTTATGCGAAATATAGATTTTCTTCCCACCTTAGATTCTAAGCAAATTCACTCAGGTTGGGCCGAGATCATAAAACATGCCATCCTAGAAGGCAAAGATTTATACCACATTGTACAAAATGGCATTCCTGACCTTAGCGATACCGAAACTTGGATGGATATCATTCGAAAGAATATCATTTTAAAATCGTCTATCGTTGAAGAAGATTTCCGGGAAGCTCATAAAAGAAAATTACTGAACCTAGGTCACACTATTGGACATGGAATTGAGGCATTGAGGTTTGAAGACGAAGATGTTACTCATGGTTTATGCATAGCGAACGGCCTTTACTGGGAGACATTACTAGCTGAAGAACTAGGCGTTTGCAACTCAAAAACAACCCAAAACGTTAGCGCCTTGGTTTATCCATTGTTCTTCAAGATTCAATGGTCAAAATCGGAAGTACAACCCATGCTGCAGTTGCTACTTCACGATAAAAAGAATCATGAAGGCAAAATCCAATTCTCCTTCACAAAAGAAATTGGGAATTGTACCTACGACTACGAAGTATCTCCAGAAAGATTATTGGAATTCCTGGAGAAACACGCCATTGCGGATCAAGTGAATGAGGATTAACTACCATTCAACGAATAAATCAGACGGTACGAGTATTCAACTCCCACTTTCGAAAAGTCTCTCGCACCGGCTTTTCATGTTGAATGCATTACATGATTTCCCTGTCGCTATCCCAGCACTCTCTCAATCTAGAGATACTACATTATTCACTCAGTGTTTGAAGAGCGCCACAGATTATTTTAATTTCCTGGATGCGGGCACGCCTGCGCGCTTCGCTGTGGCCTATTTTGCAGCAAAAAACAGAAGCATTACACTTGACGGAAATGAGAGTTTAAGGCGACGATCTATCGCACCTCTGGTAGATGCCCTCTCTATGAAAGGAGCCAAATTTGAATACCTCAATGAAGATGGGTTCTTTCCAGTGAAAATCATCCGAGGTGTAAATAAAAACCATCCCTTATTTGAAGCTCCGTGGACCGTGGATTCCAATGAAAGTAGTCAGTATGCTTCTGCCCTCATGTTGATCACATCTTTGGAAGGGTTTCCTCAAGAAATAAAGGTAAATGGATTAGATCACAGCTGGTCATATATTCAAATGACACAGCAAATTTTAATGCGTTGGAGCATCCATTGTAGCCTTCAAGAGGGTCATATCAGCATAGATAATAACAATATAAAACCCCCACAAACTATCGAAATTGAGGCGGACTGGAGTTCTTCTGCTTTTTTCTATTTGGTATCATTGATTTCTGGCCAAAGCTTAAAATTCTCAGGACTCAAAGAATTAAGCGACCAAGGAGATGCAATTGTAACCAATTTGTTCGAAGGATTAGGAGTGAAAACCATAACCTATAAAAACGACACATCCCTAATTAAAAGCGGTCTAACAATTTCAAATCATGCAGAATTTGATGCTTCTGAATATCCGGATTTAATACCTGTTTTGATATCCACGCTGGTTTATCTAAAAATAGAGGCCACCATTTACGGTATTGAAAACCTCAAGAAAAAGGAAAGTAACCGTATCGATAGTATCAACCAGAATATCAAACAATTATCCTCTCAGCTCATTGACAATCATGATGGATCATATCAACTAAAGATTGATCGCGAGCCACACATTTCGAAGAAGTTGAATATAATGACCAACTCAGATCATAGGATAGCCATGGCCTTCGCGCCATGGGCTTGTCAAATTCCCAGTGTATACATCGATGATTGGAAGTGTACAGAAAAAAGTTTTCCCAACTTTTGGAACGAACTACAAAAATGCGGTTATACCTTAGTTAAAGAAATATGAGTTCTAATTCAATCGGTAAAAACCTCGTTCTTACGAGCTTTGGAGAAAGCCATGGTCCAGCAGTGGGTTGTGTTTTGGATGGCTTTCCTTCCGGATTTAAGATTGATTTTGAGAAAATACAATCACAACTCAATAGACGTCGTCCAGGGCAAAGTGCATTAACCACTGAAAGAAAGGAAGATGATCAATTTGAAATTCTATCGGGAATATTTGAAGGCAAAACCTTGGGAACGCCAATCACAGTGGTCATCGCCAATAAGGATTCCAATCCCAAGGATTACGACAACCTAAAGAACACTTACAGACCAGGTCATGCCGATGTTCTATGGCAAACCCAAATGGGACATAGAGATCATCGTGGAGGAGGAAGATCAAGTGCACGCATAACGGCACCTTGGGTAGCTGCGGGAGCTCTAGCCGAGCAATTCTTATCCGAATTCCAGGAAGGGTCTATAACAGTGACCGCCTGGGTGCAACAAGTTCAAAACGTATCATCCAATCACAGCCATAAGGTTCCTAGTCGTGAAGACATCGATAAATCCATCGTCCGTTGTCCTAATCCGGAGACTTCCCTACAAATCGAAAAAGCCATTCTTCAAGCAAAAGAAGAAGGCGATAGTTTAGGCGGAAGCATTCGCGTAGCCATTCAAGGCGTAAAAGCCGGATTGGGGTCGCCCATCTTCAGGAAACTAAATGCCATTCTATCTTATTATATGCTAAATATAAATGCAGTAAAAGGCATCTATTTCGGTGAAGATAATGAAACGCATAAGCGCAAAGGCTCAGAAAATAATGATACGTGGATCCATGAAGATGGTGCAATCAAAACAAAAACCAATCATGCCGGTGGAATCGTTGGAGGGATGTCATCCGGGTCTGATATTCTGTTTGAAGTCTTTTTCAAACCCACTTCTTCCATTTCAAAAGAACAACAAACCATTAATTCAACGGGAGAAAGCGTTCAATTGAAGGTTGATGGAAGACATGACCCCTGTGTGTTACCCCGTGCAGTGCCTATTGTTGAATCGATGTGTGCCTTAGCAATCATGGATTTAATCCTAGATAAAAATTAACTCAATGAATAGAGATGAAATCTTAGAACAGTTTTCAAAACTGCTTGATGTAATGAATGATCTGCGGGAAAAATGTCCGTGGGATATGAAACAAACATGGGAAAGCATACGTGTGCTCTCCATTGAAGAAGTTCATGAACTATCCGATGCCATCATGGAAGATAATCCAGAGGAGGTAAAGAAAGAGCTCGGAGATATCCTATTGCACATTGTTTTCTATTCTAAAATTGCGATGGAAAAAGGCTATTTCGACGTTGGCGAAGTGTGCCAAACCTTGATTGAAAAATTAATCCGTCGCCACCCACATATTTATGGAGATGTCAAGGTAGACGGTCAAGAAGAGGTACTTCAAAATTGGGAGCAGATCAAGCTCAAAGAAAAAGGAAATAAAAAGAATGGCCTATTAGATGGGGTTCCCAAAGGGTTAACTGGAATCGTGAAAGCGTACCGAATGCAAGAAAAAGCGAGCCAAGTGGGATTCGATTGGGATGAAGCAGAAAAAGCCTACGAGAAGGTGGAAGAAGAATGGGCAGAATATCAAGAAGCCCAAACCAAAGAAGAGCAAGAAGAAGAATTTGGTGATTACTTATTTGCCTTAATCAATTATGCACGATTAAAGGGCATCAATCCAGATAATGCATTAGAAAAATGTAATATCAAGTTTAAAACCCGTTTTGAATCCATGGAAGCTCAAGCAGAAGCAATGAATAAAGGGCTGAAGGATTTAAATCTCGAACAGATGGAGGAGCTCTGGCAGAATGCCAAGAAGCACTAAGGCAACCAAATACTACCTTCTAATTTATTATTGATATTTACCAGATTTTTACTCGGTCTTTTTCAGCCTTGTACATTTTATGGCCTTCTTTTAGATCAAATGCCTCGTAAAAACCATCGTGGTTCTCTAGCGGACCTATAGCTCTGAAATAACCTGGCGAGTGTGGATCGGTTAATAAGCGCATAGCCAATTCCTTGTCTCTAATTTTATTGCGCCAGATGGTTGCCCAGCTAATAAAGAAACGTTGTGGCTGGGTAAATCCATCAATCAAGCCCTTCTCTCCTACTCTGTTTAAGTGAAGTAACAAACCATCATATGCAGATGCCACTCCACCTAAGTCACCGATATTCTCACCCAATGTAAATTCGCCATTTACAAACTTTCCAGGCAAGGCTTCATAACTGCTATACTGGTCTGCCAAACTTTTTCCTTTCTCTTTGAACTTCTTAAGATCTTCTTCGGTCCACCAGTTCGTAAGATTTCCATTTTCATCAAATTGGGCTCCCGCATCATCAAATCCGTGGGATATCTCATGTCCAATTACAGCACCGATTCCTCCAAAATTTACCGCTGGGTCATTTCTAAAATCGAAGAATGGAGGCTGTAAAATAGCCGCGGGGAATACAATTTCATTGTACACCGGATTGTAATACGCATTAACCGTTTGAGGCGACATCCCCCACTCCGTTTTATCCACTGGTTTACTGAGCTTCTTCATATTACGCGCTACAGACCACTTGGATAAATTCACCATGTTCTCAAAGTAACTACCACCTTGTTCGTAGCTTTTTACAACCAGAGCTGAGTAATCTTTCCATTTATCTGGGTAGCCAATTTTTACCATTAGCTTATCCAATTTCTTCTGCGCTTTTGCTTTGGTAGCATCGCTCATCCAATCTAAGTTATTGATGCGAACTCGGTATGCAGCAATGACATCATCAACCATTTCCTTGGCTACTTTCTTTGCCTCTTCAGGGAAATATTTCTCGACATATAACTTACCTAAGGCTTCACCTAAACTTCCATTTACAACGGACAATGCCCTCTCGCGTAATGGTTTTTGTTGAGGTGTGCCCCGAAGTGTTTTACCATAAAAATCAAAAGACAATTTTGATAAATCTTCAGAAAGAACACCAAGACTTCCTCTTACCTGATTCCATTTCATGAAATTCTTCAAGTCAGAGATCTTCGACTTTTTAACCAATGAATAGGAAGCTTGGAGGCTTTTCACATCACCCACAACGATGGTTTTTGCATCCTCAATACCTAGAGTTGACATCATGCGCTCTACAGGAAGCTTCTTCATTTCTTTGATAAATGCTTCCCTTGATCTTGGGTTATATCGTTTGTTAGGATCTCTTCGTTCAACGCGACTCATCTCATTTTGCGCAAGATGAGTTTCCATTTCCATGATGCGTTCGCACTCATTATCTGAAATCTCAACCCCAACAGCTTTGAATGCATTCGACATGAATTCCAAGTACGCCTTTCGGATCTGCTTTGACTTATCATCGTCTTTTAAATAATAGTCACGATCCGGAAGTCCCTTCGACGCACCAAAGGTATACAGGGTGTTTTGCTTACTATTTTTCACATCTGTCCCAACATAGAATCCCAGGAATACAGATTCTCTAAGACTCGCTTTATTTACCATATAATCGCATAACTCAGACCTTGAAGTAATACGATCAATTTCTTCTAAGTATGGCTTAAGTGGAGCTGTGCCTTGTGCATTACGGGCTTTTGTATTCATTACCGAACCAAACATAGTTACGGCTTTACCTGCGTCTGTTTTAGGATCAATCAAATTCGACTTAGTAGCATCTTCTAAAACCTTTAGAGCCATGCTGTCAGCCTTTTTACCTAATTCATCAAAACTTCCCCAACGCCCTCTATCGGCTGGTATTTCAGCTGTTTCCATCCATTTACCGTTTACGAATTGGTAAAAGTCATCACCCGCATTTATGGTTGTATCCATAAAACTCAAATTCAGAGCTTGAAACCCTTTATTCATGGAAAATGCCGTTAACAGAACTGCGGCGAGCAGTACACCTACATATCTTGAAAAATAATTCATTGTTACTATTTCTTTAAATTAGCAACAAATTTATCTATTAAAAGGGTCAATTCCGATTAATGAACCCCCTAGATAACAGAATATTGCGTCTCTTCGCAATTATCTGAGGCGATACAGCATAGAAACTCCGAGACCACCGAACCAGTTGCCTTGAATCTTGCTGTTTTGATCAACAAACGATTGGTACATTACAGACGGTTCTATGACTACATTCAAACCTTTATTGACTTGTATCATAGGTCCAACCGATGCTTTACCATCCATACTCCACATTCTAGAATTCTGCAGTGCCGTGTAACTTGTGGCATCAAAATAGGTGCCCTCTGTTACGCTTGTGAACCCTGGAGCCAATTGCACACCGTAACGCAGATTAAATTTGGATACCCGCGCAAAACCACGGTATGATAATGGAATTGAAACCTTATCAATACTATAATTCACACGACCAGTGGTAGTTGAATTTATGATTTTATATGTGCCATCAGGCTGTAAGATTCTCTCTTTGGTATGTTCTCTCCATTCACCATTTCCAACCCATTGTGTGTAATGAAGTCCAATTCCCCACATCGCAGAAGATGAATTGAAGGATGTTAAGAAAGACGCTTGATACTGAGCCATGTAATTTGTTCCTAATACACTCAAAGGCTCTTCTTCGTTGAATTGAACTTGGTTATTACTTCCTGTAATCGCGGACAACTCAACATACCATGGCTTTTTTCTCAAATGTGGTTCAAATGGCCCCATGTTGAAATCCCAATCCAAATAATCTGATGGTCGCATTTCTAGAGGTTCACCCGGTTTGGTTGGTTCTAAATAACGTTTTCCATACAATGCTGGTTCTTCTTTCAAAACACTGGTCATTAATCCTTTGGGGAACTTTGAACTTTCCGAATACTGTAGAGTAATACCGCTATTGGTTGGCGTAATATCTGTACCACCATTTCCTCTAAGCTTATTGAAAATATTGAAGAGCTTAGCTCCCAAGGTTTTTTTGTTTGATTTCTTAGGCTCGTTATCAGCAAGAGTAGGTACTTGGCCCTCAGGAGTTGGGTTGGTTATATTTTGTTCTTCAGCATCTAAACTTCTTTTGTTTAGGCTGCTTGGGTTGTATGTTTCAGATTGAACCGAGGCACCCGGATTAGACGTGTTTTTTTGAACAGCAGAGGTGTTGTTTTCCTCTGAAGGCCAAAGACCAAAGTACATACCCCCAACCATGAGGAACAAAGCCGCGGAAGTAAACCACCAGATGATGCCTTTTTTACGCTTCTCTCTTCTACGCATCACTTCATCGAAACTCGCCGATGCCGACGGGCTCACTTCCTGCGTTTTAAGATTTTGTACGATATGTTCTATAGGATCATTGTTCATTACTTATCCAAACCCAATTTTATAACCCATTCTTGCAAGACCTTCCGCGCTTTTGCCAGTTGCGATCGGCTTGTTCCTTCATCGATTTCCAACAGTTGCGAAATCTCTTTATGTGAGTAACCTTCAACCGCAAACAAGTTGAATACTGTTTTGTATCCAGTGGGCAATTGATGAACTAACTCCATGATTTGATTCGCCTGAAGTTGGTTGTATTGTGAATCGAGATAACCCAATTCAAATTCTGACTCAGAAAGTTCGTTAAAGATGTTCTTACGCGCCCTTAGTTTATTAATGGATACATTTACACAAATACGTCTCATCCAAGTTTCTAGTGCACTCTGGAATCGAAACTTATTCATGTTATCGTATATTTTAACGTATGCTTCCATTAGGGCGTCTTCAGCTTCTTCTTGATTTTGGGTATAACGCATACAAAGGGCAAGTAGTTTGGAGGAGTAATGATCCCAAAGGTATTTCTGGGCTATTCGGTCTTCCCGAACACATCCTTCCACCAATTCTTTGTCCGTCATCTAAGTTATACATATCCCTGCATTTATGGGTCTGTATCATACAGACACAGGATAAACCACATTCGTGGTATTCAATGCAGATTTTTTTCGCAAAAAAGTTAAAAAGAAGCAAAAATGAAAATTGCGGATCGATCTGACCCGCAATTTCACATCTAATTTTAAGTTTATTTTAGTGCTGAACGCCACCTTCACCATGAACGTGTCCATGGTCTAACTCTTCCTGGCTAGCATCTCTGATGGCTACTACAGAACCTTTGAAATTTAATGCTTCACCCGCAAGTGGATGATTAAAATCCATTTTTACCGTTTCATCACCGATTTCCATAACCGTACCATCCATTGGATTACCTTCTTGATCTTGCATAGGTAAAGATGCTCCAACTTGAAGAATATCTTTCGGTACATCTGGCCCTTCGAAGATGTTTTTTGGAATATCTACAATAAAATTCGGGTTGGTTTCTCCATAACCTTCTTCGGATGTCAAAGAGAACGAGAATTTATCTCCTACGCTTAATCCGTTAATTCTTTCATCAAAGGCTGGTAATGTTTGACCAATACCGTGAATAAACACCAATGGCTCATCTGCTGATGCCTCATCGGCTAAATTGCCGTTACTCAAAGTAAGCTCATAAGAAAGGCTCACAACTTTTTGAGGGACGATTGTTTTGTTTTTCATAACTACCACAAAGTTGGGCATTATTAATTTAAGGCCAATAGAATAGTTCACCTTTCACCAGAATTGTTAATAAATACAGTTCATGGCGTTAAAAATTCACCATTAAGCGATGATATTAATTGAAGTCATTTCAGTAGTTTCGAATGAAATGGAAAGCACAGAGGCTCAAGAACGGATTGCGCAGTTAACCAAAGACTTAAACCATCATAACTACCTCTACTATGTAAAGGCAGAACCCCAAATATCCGACAAGGATTTTGATGTACTATTGGATGAACTGAAATCATTGGAAGGTCGTTTTCCTGAGTTTAAACTACCTAATTCCCCCACAGAACATGTGGGAAGCGATCTCACGGATGACTTTCCAACCGTAAAGCACGAAAGACCCATGCTATCTTTGGGTAACACATATAACCAAGAAGAGCTCCGCGATTTTGACCAACGCGTATGTAAATCACTGGGATTAGAATCTGTAGAATATGTATGTGAATTGAAAATTGATGGTTTAGCGATTTCCATTAAATATGAAAACGGATCACTTTCTAGAGCGATGACCAGAGGTGACGGAATCCAAGGAGACTTGGTTACCAATAATGTCAAAACTATCCGTAGTTTACCTTTATCGCTGACAGGAGATTATCCCGAAGAATTCGAAATACGTGGCGAAATATTCATGCATCGTAAAGGGTTTGATCGATTGAATGAACAACGAGCCAATGCCGAATTAACACTATACGCTAACCCGCGTAACGTAGCATCAGGTTCATTAAAAATCAAAGACCCCAAGGAAGTTCAAAAACGCCCTTTGGATGTTTTATTGTATCAGTTTTATGGAGACGACAACCTCTTCTCTAATCATTGGGACTCCCTCGAATCTGCTAAGTCTTGGGGGTTACCAGCACCTAACACCTCTACATTATGTAATGGAATTGACGAGGTGTTTGCTTACCTGTCAGAGTGGGAAGAGAAAAGAAAAACACTTGGATTTGATACTGATGGTGTGGTCATTAAAGTAAATTCCAAGGCCTACCAGTCTGAACTTGGTTTTACCGCAAAAGTTCCCCGTTGGGCCATTGCTTACAAATTCGCCACTGAGGCGGCTAAAACAAAGTTATTGGGTATAACCTATCAGGTAGGAAGGACCGGTGCCATTACACCTGTTGCCGAATTAGAGCCTGTTCCTTTGCTTGGAACCACGGTAAAACGTGCAAGCTTGCATAACTCCAATGAAATGAAACGTCTTGACATTCGGGTAGGTGATATGGTTAACGTGGAGAAAGGTGGTGAAATCATTCCTAAAATTACCGGTGTTGTACTTGAAGAAAGAAGTAGCGAAATACCCATAGAGTCCTTCATTACTCATTGTCCTGAATGTGATACTCCATTAATCCGTAAGGAAGGAGAAGCACAGCATTATTGCCCCAATACTGACAGCTGCCCACCTCAGATCATTGGAAAGTTAGAACATTTTATTGCTCGTAAGGCTATGGATATCGATTCCATTGGCTCCGAATTGTGCGAGACCTTATACAAATCGGGTTTGGTGCAATCGGTGGCTGATTTTTATGCCCTAACTGCGGAGGACTTGAGGACCATAGATCGCATGGGAGAAAAGAGTATTCAGAACATACTAAACGGTATTCAAGAAAGTAAAAGCCAACCTTTTGAGCGGGTATTGTTTGCCTTGGGTATTCGTTATGTGGGCGAAACTGTAGCCAAGAAACTTTGCAAAGCGTTTAACTCCATCGAGAGCCTATCGAAAGCGAATCTGGAAGAGCTCGTTGATGTGGATGAAATTGGTGAACGAATAGCGCAGAGTATACACCTTTACTTCTCAGATGAGTATCACACACTGTTGATTGATCGATTAAAGAGTTTCGGTTTGAATTTTGAATCAGAGGCCTCTGTATCTTTAGGGCAACAATTGGTTGGTCTTACCATTGTGATTTCTGGTGTTTTTGAAAAACACAGCCGTGATCAGCTCAAGGCTCTTGTTGAAGCACATGGCGGTAAAAATGGATCTGGAGTTACCTCAAAAACATCTTATTTATTGGTAGGAGACGGAATTGGTCCTTCAAAATTGTCAAAAGCTGAAAAATTAGGCATTCCTTTGTTGTCAGAAGATGATTTTATAGCCTTGATTGAATCATGAACGCTCCCCTATCCAAACGAAGTAAAATCAAAGATATCTTGTTACGGATCAAAACGAACCGTATTAAAACTACACAGAAATCTATCGCATTTAAGGAGATCAAAACAGCCGCGATTTTCACAGGTCTGCATCAATACCAACAACAACAAAAACTGATTGATCAGTTTGTAGATAATTTTAAACAATCAAATATCAAAGTCGTGCTGATCATCCTTTATCCTACCAAGGATCCCAATACTATTTCAAATGCCACATCCAACGGAAACCTGCATTTATGCTTGAAAGACTTGAGTAATATTGGGTTTCCTAAATCGGAACGGGCCAACTCTTGGAATGCCTCGGTCGACTTGTTTATCAACCTCAATGCAGCATTTTCTTATGCGGATATGGGTATGGCGCTAGCTTCAAAAGCTTCCTATCGCGTATCTCCGTACCTGAAGGAATACAAACCCTATTACAATATACTTCTCAAAGCCCCACAGGATGAGAAGTTGAATGACTACCTTTGTTCTATAACAGATTTTTTCGAGCATTTACAATGATGAATTTTAAAGGAGCGGGTACGGCATTAATCACACCCTTCAAAAGTGATTTATCCATCGATGTTGATGCACTAACACGTATCGTAAATCACCAGATAGAGAATGGCACCAACTATTTGGTCGCTTTAGGCACTACGGGTGAAAGCGCTACCTTGTCTGCACAGGAAAAGCGCGATGTTATGGATTGCATTATCCAGGCAAATGGTAATCGAGTACCTCTAGTGATTGGCATTGGTGGAAATCACACCAAAGCCGTTATTGAGCAAATTCAGTCTACAAATTTTGATGGATTTTCTGCTTTATTATCCGTTAGTCCATACTACAACAAGCCCAACCAAAATGGAATTATTGCTCATTACAAGAGCATCGCAGATCATTCGCCTTTACCGGTGATATTATACAATGTCCCTGGTAGAACAGGAAGTAACATGTCCGCCGCAACGCAATTAGAATTAGCATCTCATCCCAATATTGCAGCGACCAAAGAAGCATCTGGAAACATGGAGCAAATCATGGAAATCATCATGAATAAACCAACCGATTTCCATGTTATCAGTGGGGATGATGCACTCACATTTCCCATGATGGCCATTGGCGCATCTGGCGTTATTTCTGTGATTAACCACGCATTCCCGTCCACATATTCCGGCATGGTAAATGATGCTTTAGAAGGAAGGTGGAATGAGGCTAAATCAAAGCACTACCAAATTTTGAAAGCGAGTCAAAAAATCTTTGAAGACGGAAGTCCGGGCGGAATCAAAGTCATGCTTAATCAAATGGGTTTATGTGAAACACATTTACGTGCACCACTGTTCCCTGTAAATAGTACTTTAGAAAACGAATTACGACAGTTGGTTGTTTGATAACTTATGAACCCAAATCTTGATCCAAGTCAAAATAATTTAAGTAAAGCTGACCGCGATATTGAGAAGGTATTGCGCCCTGCTGATTTTGATGATTTCACGGGTCAGGAAAAGATTTTAGAAAATTTAAAGGTCTTTGTATTGGCGGCCAAACAAAGAGAAGAAGCCTTGGACCATATTCTATTACATGGCCCTCCTGGCCTCGGTAAAACCACCTTGAGCCATATTGTAGCGAATGCCATGGGTAGTTCCATGAAAATTACCAGCGGTCCTGTATTGGAGAAGCCAGGGGATCTAGCCGGGTTACTTACCAATCTTCAAAAGGGTGATGTACTATTCATAGATGAGATACATCGACTGAGCCCGGTGATAGAGGAGTATATGTATTCGGCGATGGAAGACTATCGTATTGATATCATGATTGATACCGGTCCCAATGCTCGTTCGGTACAAATAGAACTAGAACCATTTACCCTGATTGGTGCTACAACCCGTAGCGGATTACTTACGGCGCCGCTTCGAGCTAGATTTGGAATCACATGTCGTTTGGAATATTACACAGCAGAAATCCTATCCACCATTGTAGAGCGCAGTGCTGACATTTTAAAGGCCCCCATCCACGATGAAGCCGCTTTTGAAATTGCACGTCGCTCAAGAGGAACCCCCAGAATTGCCAATGCACTATTAAGAAGAACCCGAGACTTTGCACAAATCAAAGGAGATGGAACCATTACGCTAGATATTGCCAAATTTGGATTGCAGGCCTTAAACGTAGATGCTGACGGATTGGATGAAATGGATAACCGTATCTTGAGTACCATCATCGATAAATTTCGTGGCGGACCCGTTGGTTTAAATACGATTGCTACGGCGGTTGGCGAGGATGCCGGAACCATCGAAGAAGTATATGAGCCATTCCTTATTCAAGAAGGATACTTGCAACGAACGGCTCGAGGACGCGAAGCAACGCATAAAGCCTTTCAACACTTAGGTAAGCTTCCACATCAAGGACAAAACCCAAGCCTTTTTTAAGCTCATTACCCTCCCCTATGTTTGAAGAAGAACTCATTTCAAAAGCATCTGAATTAGGGTTCTTAGCCTGTGGGATTGCCAAAGCGGAAAAACTTCAAGAACACGAAGATTCACTCCATGAATGGCTTAGAAATGGATACCACAGTGAAATGGGATATATGGAACGAAACATAGAAAAACGTTTGGATCCAAGAGAGTTAGTAAAAGGAACAAAATCTATTATATGCCTTGCATATAATTACTTCCCAAATCAACTTCCCGATACCACCGACCCCAAAATTGCCAAGTACGCCTGGGGAGAAGACTATCATCGAGTTGTAAAAGATAAATGCTACGAGCTACTCGATTGGATTAAATCCCAACATCCTACGGTTCATTCCCGAGTATTTGTTGACTCTGCGCCCGTGATGGAAAGGCAGTGGGCGCAAAAAGCAGGCATCGGATGGATTGGAAAAAACAGCTTGCTTCTTCGTAAAGGTTTGGGTAGTAATTTCTTTCTTGCCGAAATATTTCTAGATTTAGAATTGAATAATAGTGAACCCTATTTGACTCAACATTGTGGAGATTGCACGGCTTGTATCGATACTTGTCCCACTCAAGCTATCGTTCAAGATGGTGTTATTGACTCTAACAAATGCATCTCTTACTTGACCATCGAAAAACAGAGTGAACTCAATCCTCAAGAAAAAGAGATGTTAAATGACTGGGTCTTTGGCTGTGATGTTTGCCAAGATGTGTGTCCATGGAATCGATTCTCTCAACCGCATCAAGAACCTCGATTTACTCCATACTTTTCTAACAATCGAGATATTAACTGGGTTGAAATGAATGAAGAACAATTCAAAGATATCTTTGGAAAAAGTCCGCTTACGAGAATGGGATTCGAAAAGTTTAAACAGCTATATTTATTTCAGCAAGGGAAAGCTTAGGGTAAAAGTAGTACCCACATCCATCGTAGAGTTAAACATGATGGTACCACCAAATTGATTCACTATTTTCTTAGAAATCGCCAATCCGAGACCCATACCACTATTCTTGGTTGAGAAGTTAGGACTGAATATCTTTTTGTAGAGTTCTTCGGGTATGCCCTTTCCATTATCTACAACCTGAATAACCACTTTAGCATCTTTGATTTCAGCGAGCACCTTCACCTGTGCCACTCTATTATCGGGAATGGCTTGTAATGCGTTTTTAAATAGGTTGTTGAATACCCTACCCAATTGATGAGGATCGGCATTGATCCATATTTCCGAATCAGGAAGATCCATCGTGATTTGCTGACCCATTTCTCTTTCCATTAATAACTTAGCATCCGTCAACACCAATTTAAAATCTATCACTTCTATTTTGGGTTCTGGCATTTTTGCGAATGAGGAAAATTCCTCTGCCATGGTACTCAAACTATCAATTTGGCGAATCAATAATTGTATTGTTTTAGTAATCTTCTCCTTGATGTTGTCATCGTTACGTTGGATTGAATATTCCAAATGCTGTAAAGACAAACGCATGGGAGTTAGAGGGTTTTTGATTTCATGTGCAACCTGCTTTGCCATTTCCCTCCATGCACCTTGACGTTCTACTTCGGATAGTTTATTAACACTATCATCCAGTGCATCAATCATTTTGTTGTATTCCCTAACCAATAAACCAATTTCATCGTTTCGATACCATGCAATTGGTTCATGTTTTTCACCTAATTTCATATGAGAGAGTTCATCACGAATATGGAGTAAGGGTTGGGTTATTCGTTTTGATATAATCGCCGTAACCAAAAACACCAATAGAAATACAAGAATAAATAAGTTCAAGATGGTCACCGTGTAATCAGAAATATCTCTGTACAAGTCAACGCGGTTAGAAAAGTAAGGAAGATTGAGAAAGCCTCTTACCTCTAAATCGTTATCTGTAATAATTGTATATGCTGAGATATAGGTTAAATCCGATATTCTCTCCTCACCAATCACACTAGATGACTCACCTTTGGTAAGTTGATTATACATGATGGGATTCATGTATTTTGAGCGGAACCTTTCATTGTATAATCGGGGGTTAGTGGAAACAATCAAATACCCCTTTTCATCATAAATATTAATATCGGTTTGAAAGGACTCTGCGAGATTATATATCAAACCAACTTGATTCTGATTAACCAAGGCGTTTAAGTTACTCTGCCCAGAAATACGATTAGCGATTTGATTGGTAGTATTCAATAATTTCTGCTCTTGCTTTTTGGCATTATTAATCGTGAAATAATTGACCGTAAAATAGAGTACCAAACCAAAAATCAATACCAGTAGCCAGATAATGTACACCTGTAAACGTCGAGAAATAAACCATGTCTCGCGCTGAAAACTTGAGGAGAACAATAAATTATTATCAGAAGAATGTATTCGCTGCCAATATTTTGGGTTTACTTTTAGCTTCCAACGTCCTTCAAGCCACATAAAAGAGTTTAACAATACCGCCAACAACAATCCAAAAAGCACCATTAATGTAAATTGAATAGAGCTCACCAACCAACTCTGTTTAGGCTTAGTAACCACCACTAAATTACCGTAAGCATCTTCAGTAATGTTGTGATGATACTCGGGCTCCGTATATGAATAATCACCCTGAAGTTTGGTTGGCCAATTATAAATTCTATTGTAATCGTACTCGCCAAAATGCTTAGAAAGCCTGTTTCCGCTATAAATGGCATACGAATAATTGTTGCGGTGTAACAAATCTTTTTCCTTTGAATTTGTTAATACATCTGATAATCTACCGTTCAACGCTTCCCCTGTGGGTGATAGCATAACGAAATAAGTTGCCTCAATACTAGAGTCATTATAAATTGGAAACTTCCCCATGTATGTTCCAGACAACCGCCTTTCATTCATCAAGAAAAACTGAAGGGTTACTTTATTCCCCGCCTCTCCTAGATACATAGAATTGAGTGTTCCATACTCCACTTGTTTATCTGCATTAAGAAATTCTCCATTGGCATTATAACCAAATAACGAAACAGAATATTCATCTAATAAATCTGGGAAATACTGCTGTTTTATGGTGGCTTCCAATGCATCTCCTTTTTCTCCTCGAATTCCGGATTTATACAGTATTGGAAGATCTCTTAAAAGAGCTTTTTCTGCGTCTAAAAGTAGAGCTTTGATTTCATTATCTGGCTCAACCATTAGGGTAGAAGCAAATAGCTTACGTTCTTTAAATTCGACCTTTTCAAGGGTCTTAGAAAAAACAAAACCCAATAAAAAACATGGCAAGATGACTTCCGTAAACCACCGAATTGTTCGACCGCGATTTGTTTCCCACATGAATGGAATCGTGAAAAATATGCCAACAATAGCCGTTAAGGTAATATAGTGCAAATGACACCCAGCTATAGAAGCAGCAACGCTAAGGCCGAACCAATGTATTGGAAAGAAAAAGGGTAATTGCCCTTTGATTTTGGGTTGTTGATTCAGTTTTAGAATCCCATGAAGCAGTGAAAAAGCAGCTACCAATTGCAATGCGATAAGAGAAATACTTAGAACTGACTCCCATGAAATCAACAGCAACTCGGTGAATCGAAAATGAATCTCGGTATGTTCGACAAAGTACTCTGATAATCGCCATGAATAATAGAATAGAACGTAAGCACCGATACCAAAAATGTTAGCGAGAAAAACCTTCAGAAATTTATCACCTTCCTTTACCCTTCGCTGTGATTGAAAAATCAGAAAACGAATAAACCAAAGCCCGACACCCGCCCACATTAGCGCCTCCCCGAGACTATTGTAAATCACATTAAACTGAAAAACATTAGAATTGAAAAGAGTAGAATGTCTTAGACCCTCTCCTAATATGCCTTGATTTAACGAGATAACATATAATATCCATAAGGCCGCATTTAGAATAGCGTACTTCTGTGTATGAAGTTCGAGTCCAAAGAAGTAAATACCCAAACAGAGAAGGATAATACCGATAAAAACAAGACCATCAGGAATCCAAAATTGTTGATAATCAAATAGCAAGAGATATAATTTATCTGTAATTGCTGGTCCATCCATTTCTGTTTGAAAGACCATAGGTGAAGACCCTTCTAATGGCGCCTTACCTAAAAACAAATCCAATGATTTCTCCCAAAATTTAGCTCTATCAACAGGAGGGAATTGCGTGTTGAATAGATTTTCAGCAAGCGCTACATCAAGGGAGTCATTTGAAATATTCCATACCCCTATATACAGGCCATTTTGCTCAATTATATTGAATTGATTATCACCTTGGATATCAATTTGATAACGACTACTTGTCCAAACTTCCGGAATGCCCCTTCGGAATCGAATACCTTCCAGTTGGTTACTCTCGCACCAAACTCTAAACTCAGTATTACTAGATTTAAAAAGCTTGTTTTTATTTTCTGCAATCCGTTTGAATACATCCTGTATTCGTTTTTCCGTTTGCTCAACTAAATCCGTTTGCTTTAGAGGTATATTTTTTCCTTCGCTCTGATACCTCCATATACCTATCGATAGGGTTAAAAAACCTATCAAAATCAACAATATGGCGGGCTTAAATCTCACTACATATAAATGTTAGGCAGTAGGTAGTTTTTCACGTAGTCAGCAATCGCATCGTGGAAGTTCCAAAATTCTTTTTCGTAACCCGATTGGCGAATTCTCTCCATACTTGCTTCCGTAAAATACTGATAATTCCCACGAATGTCTTCAGGCATTTCTATAAACTCAATGTTCGGATTTTTATCCAAAGCTTTAAAAACACCATTGGCTAGATCCAGGAAAGTATGTGCACTACCTGTTCCTAGGTTATAAATACCAGGGTGTTGTCGATGATGCATAAAATGTAACATCACAGAAATCACATCCTTGATGTAAATAAAATCTCTTTTTTGCTCCCCATCGGCATAATCATCACGATAGCTTTTGAAAAGCTTCATACCACCAGATTCGCTGATTTGGTGAAAGGCATGAAAAACAACACTAGCCATTCGTCCTTTATGATATTCATTGGGTCCAAAAACATTAAAAAATTTAAACCCAGCCCAAAAAGGCGGAGTTTTTTCTTGCTCTAACACCCACTGATCCACAATGTGTTTACTCTTACCATAAGGATTTAAAGGTTTAAGGTGATTTAGTGTAAGTGGTGAATCATCGAAACCATTGGTCCCATCACCATAAGTAGCCGCAGAAGATGCGTAAATTAAAGGGATCGAGAATTCCGCACAGCACTTCCATATGGATTTGGTATAATCTATATTGAGGGATTCAAGTGTTTCCCAATTAAATTCATTGGTTTTGGTACGTGCACCAATATGGAATATAAACTGAATACGCGAAGCATGTGTGTTCATCCACTCCAAGAATTCCGAGCGTTCTACTCGTTCTACATCTTTAGTTTCTAAATTTTTCCATTTCTCTTCTCTGGAAAAATCATCTACTGCAACGAGGCTACCATAACCCAGGTTAGATAACTCGCCCAATAATGCGGAACCGATAAAACCGAGTGCCCCCGTAACAACTATCACAGAACAAAAATAGTTAAACACCGCTGTTTAACCCCTTATTGACTTAATTTCGTTTTAATGAGCCAAGAAATCTCAGAGCAACAGGCCATCATTGGTAGTAATCAATATACGGAAGAAGTTCAGTTTCAAATCGAAAAGGACTTTGGTTCGGCGGGATTTACATTCAAAAAAAGCACATACTCGACGTTGGAGACTATGATACCAGAACTAGCTGCAGGCATTGAACATATTCGCTCTAAAGCAAATAACCGCTGGATGCAAATTGTGTATCGTGTGGACCTAACTGAAAAGCAATACCATTTTGTTCGTCAGTTAGGCGGAGATAGCTCTGAAAATCTAGCAAAAGCCGTCATACTAAGATCTTTTCAAAAGGTTCACACCCGAAAAAATCCGCCAATTTAATTACTTACTTGTTTCAATCTGGTAGTGCTCGCCAACAAATTGCATTAGCTCAGCCACGTAATTGGTAGAAAAATCAAATTGGATACCCGCTGACTTGAAAATATCCGGAATACTTTTTGTGTATCCTAGCCCCATGAATGATTTGTATCTTTCAATAGCCTTGGATTTATTCTCCAAAAAGTTCTTCCATACACCTACCGCTCCTAACTGAGCGATTCCATATTCGATATAATAAAACGGCACCTCAAATAGATGAAGTTGGCGTTGCCAAGAATAATCCAATGCATCTTCATGCTCGGAGTAGTCAACCTCACCTGTTCCAAAGCGTTTTAATAGAGATTTCCAATATACTTTTCTCTCTTCTCGTGAATGGGTTGGATTTTCGTAAATCCAATGCTGAAATGCATCAATGGTCGCAATCCAAGGCAAGGTAGAAATAACACCCTCTAGCTGTTCTACCTTTGCTCTTTGTAATTCCTCCTTCCCTTCAAAATAAACATCCCATTCCGCCATACTCATTAACTCCATACTCATGGATGCTAATTCTGCGACTTCACTTGGTGTATCTTTAAATCCGTTCAATTCCAAGGGCGCCATTTTAAAACTGTGTATGGCATGACCCGCTTCATGAAGCAAGGTTTCAACATCCCTTAGGTTCTCGGTAGCGTTCATGAAAATAAATGGCATGTTGGTTTTTGCTAATGGGTAATTGTATCCACCAGGAGCTTTACCCACTCTACTATCGAGATCCAACAATCCTTTTGACTTCATGGTTAACAGACATTCACCGAAGAACGGATCAAGTTTTTCTAATACTTTGATTCCTTTATCAAGTAACTCTGCACCACCTTTAAATGGGGATAATGGAGCTCTATTCAAAGGATCAACCTGCGTATCCCATGGTTTTAATGAATCAACGCCCATTAAGGCTTTTCTTCTTTGATGTACATTTTTCAATAAAGGAACGACCTCTTTTTCTATGGCTTCGTGAAACTCCTTACAATCTTGTGCTGAGTAATCATACCTTCCTAAGGATTCAAACATGTAATCCCTGTAGTTATTAAAACCCGCATTCAAGGCTAACTGATGTCTTTTTGAGATCATTTGTTCAAAGATTTCATCGAGTTTTTCTACGTCTTGGATTCTCCGTTCTTGGATTTTTGACCAGGCTTCTTTTCGCTCCTCACTATCTGTTTTCATGAGGATATTCGACGCTTTCTGCAAAGTTATTTCTTCACCTTTCCAGTCAATGCTCATCTTCCCCTGAATACCTGAGTATTCCTGCGCTAAGGTGGCTAATTCAGATTGAATAGCTACATTTTCCTCTCTGAATAACTTTACGGCTGATTTCAATCCTCTTAAATAGATGAAATATCCAGCATCAGATTCCAATGATGCCGTGAATTCTGAACCGACAATTTTATTATTGAGTTTATCTTCTAACGGGGCTAGAACGGGTTGAATTTCTTGTACGAATTTCAAATACGCCTCCTCGTGATCCTTACTTTTGGTATCACAGGTCATGCGTATATATCTCCATGCCATATCTTCAGACACAAAGCTCTCTAAATCACTAACGTGTTTTAGAAAAACTTGAAATTCCTCGGCACTATTTAACTCTCTTTCGAGTAATTCCTGAAAAAAGACCGAAATATCCTCAGGTTTCTGGACAACTAGTCCATTCGGTATAAATTCTTCCATATTAACTGCCCATCTTACGAGGTGCAGAAGGCTTAGATTTTGCTCCTGACGCCGTTTTTGTAGCTGTTTTCTTTGCAGTTGTGGTGGTTTTCTTAGGACTAGCTTTTTTCTCTGTTACTTTTTCAGCAGCTTCTTCACCTCCTGATTCATCTTCATTTAACTGTTCCGCAAAGTCCATTTTACCATTCAGCATATGATACCAAGAAAACAACTTCTTCATATCACTTGGGTAAACGCGATCGCGATCGTAGTTAGGAAGGGCTTTAGCCATCCATTCTTTTGCTTCGTTATTATCCAATTTACCCGTAGGAATGGCTTCTCCCCCCTTATCTAGCTCATGGATATTATGAAAAACCTCGGCAAGTTTAACCTCTCCATCATCTGTAAACATAGAGATATCTGCTAAGATGCTTACCCTTTGTCTCAGGTTAGAAGCGAATTTCTTACCATCTGCCACTGATTCTAAAATCAATCCGGTTTTATTCTGGCCTAACACTTTGTGCAATCCAGGCATTCCAGTTACGGATACAATGTCTTTCAATTTCATCAAAAGCAAATTTCCGCAAAACCTTTGTCATTAGCAACTGCTTGATGGTTTCTAGTTTCTGGTTAATGGTTTTAGGTTCTAGGTCACTAGTTTCTTGGAACCAGAAACTTGGAATTAGGAACTTGAAACTAGTTACGAGGAACCAGAAACCATAAAAAAACTATAAGTTCCCGCGGTTGGCTTGTTCGCGTTCTATGGATTCGAATAGGGCTTTGAAATTTCCTTTACCAAAGCTTTTTGCTCCTTTTCTTTGTATGATCTCATAGAACAAGGTTGGACGGTCTTCTACCGGCTTGGTAAAAATTTGTAGTAAATACCCATCAGGATCTCTATCTACGAGAATATTCATTTTACGGAGGTCATCTAGATTTTCATCAATTTCTCCGACACGATCCAAAACATCATCGTAATAGGTTTCTGGTACATACAAAAATTCGATCCCTCTTCTACGCAATTCTCCTACTGTCTCTATAATATCATGAACCTGTATTGCAATGTGTTGCACACCAGGACCTTTGTAAAAATCGATGTACTCCTCGATTTGTGATTTCTTTTTTCCTTCTGCTGGCTCGTTAATAGGAAACTTGATCCAACCGTTTCCGTTGCTTACCACTTTACTCATCAAGGCACTGTATTCAGTGGAAATATCTTTATCGTCAAAAGTCAACAGTAGTTTGAATCCCATCACATCTTCATAGAATTTCACCCACTCATTCATTTGACCAAGTTCTACATTTCCTACGCAATGATCTACGTATCGTAAGCCAACAGGAGTCACATCCATTTTATGTGCCGGCTCTTTGAAACCCGGTAAAAACGGACCGTTATAGTTCTTTCGTTCTACGAATTTATGCACGGTTTCACCGTACGTGTAAATACCAGATATAACCACGGTACCATGCTCATCTTCAAAAGTGGTAGGCTCCATGTAGGGCTTTGCCCCTCTTTTAACTGTTTCCTCAAAACTTTTGGTAGCATCATCTACCCATAAACTCAAGAACTTTACCCCATCACCATGCGTACGATGGTGATTTGAAATATCTGAATCATCGGTCAAACTCGTGGTAAGGACCAAACGGATTTTTTCTTGTTGTAATACATAACTAGCACGGTCTTTCACGCCCGTTTCTGGGCCTGCATAGGCCACCAGTTCGTATCCCCAGGCGGATTGGTAATAATATGCACTTTGCTTTGCGTTACCCACAAAGAATTCGATGTGGTCTGTGCCATTCAAAGGTAGAAAGTCGGTTGCGATCGTTGCTTTTTCCAATACGTCTGTTTCCATGATTCAAAATTAGGAATTTTTACTCATACCCAACGATGACTTTCATCAGTATGGATCAACGTCAAAATCCACCCTCAACCCGTTCATTCCCTTTTCTTGCAGTAGTATATGATATCTGCTAATCAAAAAATCTTTGATTTTGGAGGCTGATTTTTCAGCTGGATCGAACTTCACCAAGAATGTCCTGATGAATTGATTCTTAACCTTAGCCACGGTAGGTGTAATTGGTCCTAAGAGCGAATCAGCCAGGGCATTCTTACATAGATTATTGAAAATCATGGCACTTTGTATGACCACTTCTTCTTCTTTATGTCTTAATCGCACTTCAATTAACCGCCCATACGGAGGATAATGAAAGGCCTTTCGGCCTTCTAAATCCGCATCTGCTAGTCCAACAAAATTATTCTCTTGTAGTGCTTGAAATACATGGTGATTGGTTTTATAGGTCTGTACGAATACTTGACCTTGTTTAGAACCTCGCCCTGCCCTACCTGCTAATTGGTAGAGTTGCTGAAAAGCTCTTTCCTCAGAACGAAAATCAGGAATATGAAGGGCAATATCTCCGTCCGGAACTGCGATGAGAGACACATCATCAAAATCAATTCCTTTGGCTAATAATTGCGTACCCACCAAAATATCAACGGATCCTTTTTCAAAATCGGTAATAATTCGCTGAAAGTCGCTCCGTTTTCTGATGCTTTGTTGATCAAAACGCGCAATTCTTGCATTCGGAAACATGGTTTCTAACTCCTCCACCCATTTCTCCGTACCGGCTCCTTTTAGCGCGAAATCCCCACCGCCACAACCGGGGCATATTTTTGGCATATCCTGCTGATACCCGCAATAATTACAACGTTGGTTAGAAGAACTCTTGTAATAAGTCAATGTGATATCGCATTGCACGCATTGTGTATTGTAACCGCACAAAGCACACTGTATATAAGGTGCATACCCCTTACGATTATGATATACAATGATCTTTTCTTGTTTCTTTAGCGCTTGCTCAATCGCTTCTTTCAGCGGGTCGGACAGTAACCCATCGTATCTGTTTTGTTGCTTTAATTCTTTCAGATTCAACCAATTCCACTCCGCAAAATTTCTATCCTCATAGCGTTTTGAAAGCTCTACTTTCGCAATTTTACCCATCAATGATTGTTGCCACATCTCATAGGATGGAGTGGCAGAGCCCATGAATAATTGGGCGTTGTGTTGCTTGGCCAAGAAAAAAGCAGCATCTCTTGCGTGAAAATGCGGTCTCTTTTCAAATTGCTTATACCCAGGCTCATGCTCTTCATCGATAACAATTAATCCAAGGTCTGTGAAAGGCGCAAAAACAGCGCTTCGGGTACCAATGAGAAATTGAATTTCGCCTGTCTTAATTTTTTGATACAACTCTGTACGCTCCGATGTTGAATAGTAATGATGCCATACCCCGATTTCAACATCCAAATACTCACTGATACGAGTTACTAAATTCTCGGTAAGAGCCACCTCCGGTACAAGGAATAAAACCTGACGACCACTTTCTAGCACGCGTTTGGATTGCTCAATGTATAGAAGTGTTTTACCTGAACCAGTAACCCCATACAACAAAACGTGCTTACCATCATCGATCGCGGTGGTAATCTGCAAATTGGCATCCAATTGTTCTGGGGTCAACTCATATGAATGGCCTTTACCCTCTGTTGATTGATATAGTTCTACTTGCTCCTTATAAAAGGTCACTAATCCTTTTTTCTCTAGTGCCTTTATGGTCGTACGTTGAAGATCATTTTCCTTACAGAAAACCGTACTTTGCTGAGGAACCCCACCTTTACCCAAAAGTTTGAGCATGACCTCGTATTGTTTGATGGCGCGCTTTTCTAACTCTTGAATGATCCGATTGGCTTCATCGTCTTCATTCCAAATATCTGTTGCGGCTATCATCTCAACCATTTTAGGTTTGTAGTTTTGTTTGAGTTCTTCCTCCATGGTGATGATGCCTTTCATGTACATGGATTTGATCAGCTTCATCACACTTTTCTGATCAAGAATTTGCTGTACATCTTCCACACGAATGCCCTTATCATTCAGAAGTGCCGCTAGGATTTGATTCTCTTTATCATCAAGTTCTACCACATCATCGGGATGAAACTCTGGGTGAAGTTTAATTTTTGTTTGTGATTGTACCCGAAATCCCGCTGGTAAGGCTACTTGCATCACCTCTCCAAGTGGAGACATGTAATAGCGAGCAATCCAATTCCAGAAGTCCCGTTGAGACTTACTCACTATCGGCTTTTCATCTAATAACTCGAGAATATAATTGGCCTGATATCCTTCTGGGGGATGCTCTCCTACTTCCCAAATAATTCCAGAATACACTTTTTTCACGCCAAATGGAACTGCCACCCTTAAACCGGGTACCACAAACTCATTCCATTCAAACGGAATTCGATAGGTGTATAGTTTGGGTAAAGGTAAAGGCAATAACACCTTCGCAAATAGTGTAACTCTCTCCACGGTTAAAAACAAATTTAAGGCTTGCTTCCCGCTCTGAGAAACTTAAGGCGCAACCTTATCGTATAGAAATAATAAGACGTATCGATAAATGATGATAATGAACAACCCGGACATCAATGCAACAACGAATAATTTTTGAAGACGCAAGCACCACTTCTGAGTTATATCCGATTTAGACACCAACCATACGATGCTATTCAGCCATGTCAAGAGAAGTGCAATCCCGGTTATGGCGATGATATCGTAAGGTTTTTGATTGGATGAAAACGGCCAAAAAGTTGATATCAAGGTAAACACTAACAAAGCGGTTGATGTAAATAGTAGAACCCAACGTTTAATTTCGTTAAGTCCTGTTACTTTAACCACCGTATGGTATCCAAAAATCAAATTCCCTCTGTGACCCGAAACATCTTTTAGAATATCTTTAACGGTGAGCAAGGTTAGAAGTCCAGTAAAGAGAGTGATCAAGCCTACTTTTGGCATGGAGAAATGAATCCAAATTGCTACTAACGGTGCAATGGTGAGCATGCCGGCACTCAACTCCCTTAAAAAAGGCTTTTTCTGTAGTTTATGTGAATAGAACCAACCAAAAAACTGAATACCTAGAAAGAACAAGGCCGCTTTTACCGAAGCTAAAACAGCAAAAACCAAACCGATTGTATTAAAGAGAATGTACAGGTTTGCCAAATGCGCGCTCCCAACCGCTTGGCTCATTAGGGCCATACCTGGTTTGTTTACCCAATCTTTTTCTTTGTCGTAGAAAGCATTGATTATAAAGATACTAGCTACTGTAAATATAGTTGCTAAAACCATTCCGTGAACCGTCGTATCGGTTAGAAAAAACCAAAAGGCTAACTTTTTAGATTGTTCACCGTGTTGTAAAAGGAGGATATATGCGGACAGGATATACTGTGAAACAGCTAATAAAATAAGGTTGTACCAACGGATAACTCCGAGGAAATAAATGAATCTTAATATACTCCGATTTGAGGAGAACGACATGCTTACATTTTATGGATCACCTGCAAGTTATGGCCTTCCAACATGGTTTTTGCTTTCTCAAGATCTTCAGTAAACCCAAGCACAAATCCACCGCCACCACTGCCACAAAGCTTTAAATAATAGGCATTAGTTTCCAGTCCTTTTTCCCATAACCTCTCCACATTTTTTGGGATCATGGGTTTAAAATTCTGGAGGAATAGTTGGGATATCTCTTTCACGGAATTCACCAAGGGCTTTACTTCCCCTTTGAGAAAGTGTTTCACCGCGCTATCGTTATGTTTCTTCAACTCCGTTCTAACCATATTCCTAAAACCTTCCTCTTTAAGCCTTTCTAAGAAATGCTCAACCAGTCCTTTGGTTTTACCCGCACTACCGGTATTAAGTAAGAAAATGGCTCCCTTACCATTGGACTGCTCAACGGGCAAACCAACCGTATCTAACTTACCTTTACCTTTAATAAGAATGGGTAAATTCAAATAACAGATCATGGGGTCTAGGCCTGAACTAGTACCATGGAAATAACTTTCCATGATAGCCAAAACATTCTTCAATTCCGCCAAATTATCCCCGATCATGATATCGTTAGAAGTGATAGGAGTAACAGCATATTTCGCGTAAAGCGCAGCCACTAATGCCCCAGAAGAACCCACCCCGAAACCTTGCGGAATACTACTATCGAAATACATACCCGTCTCTAGATCTGATTTTAGTTGTTGGATATTAAACTTCACGGGTAATTCACCCGTAAACTGCATTTGCTCTAAATGCTTAGTAAATCTCAGAATACTCTTATTCGAACGTATTTGTATATCCGTTGGCTCTTTATCAGGTACTTCAAATTTACCTTGGAATTGATTGTAAGGAATACTGAGACCCATAGAGTCCTCAATGATACCGTACTCTCCAAATAGTAAAATTTTAGCGTAAAAGAGCGATTCGTTGATCATGGTTACAGTTTAATCGGTTTACCTCCCGTATCACTACAAAGGTACAATCCATTTTGGCAATAAGGTAACAGCTCGGTGTTGATAAAGTTTTGAATTTGTTCATGATAACGACCATCATACAGCAAATGGACATTGGCACCTGCATCAAGGGTAAAACACATCGGAATAAGGGTTTCATTTCGATGTTTCCAAATCTTTTCTATTGCCTCTATTGTATTGGGCTTCATCAAAACATAATACGGGATGGATGACATCATCATGGCATGTAATTGCAATGCCTCTGACTCCACTATTTCAATAAATTGTTGAACATCACCCGTTTTAAATGAGCTCAATAACGCGCTTAAACTCTTGTGCGCCTGTTTATATCTCGCATTAGCATAGGCATGTTCTTTAAGCAAGGCATGTCCAGCAGTGCTACTCACCGACTTCTCGCCATCTTCAATGATTAAAACGGCGTCTTTCCAACCTTGAAGGTTTGAGTGTATGTATCCAGAATATGGAATAGCAAAATCATCCGTCGACTCCAAGACTTTCTCAAATTCTCCCCATAAACCAGGTTCATTGTACACGCTTCTACATGCACTTCCACTACCTAAACGAGCGAATTTCGAAGCCTTTTCCCAAAATACGGGGTCTGATTCTTCCCATTGACCATCTAGCGCCACCAAGCACGAAGCTAAAGCGCCAAATCCAGCGGCTGAGCTGGCTATACCTGTTCCATGTGGGAAATTATTTTCGGAGTAAATCTCAAAATGATGCTCACTTATCCACCCCAATTCTGGAGTTACCCTTTTTAAAAATGTTTCAATCTTCGGTAAAAACGAAGGTTTTTCTTTGTTTGCTAAATAAAATTTCACCGTTGGACTTTCACCATTTACCACCGGAGAAATAACCATCCGAGTAGTTGCTCTCAAATCGTTTAACGTCCAACTGATACTAGGATTTGCGGGTAGTTGTGTTCCACTTTCCTTCTTACCCCAGTACTTCACTAGGGCGATGTTACTCGGACAGGAGTATTTGACTTCTTTATTCACTGCTTTGCAATTACTTCATTCCAAGGTTGAATATTAAATTCATTTAATTCAGCCTCGTATTGTTCTAAAAATATTTTATTCACCAATAACATATCACCTCCCCAAGCACCCAACCATTTGCAGAGTCCTCTAGGTATCGCTTTTAACCCAAGCGTTTCATAAGGACGTTTTAACTCCAGTAATTGAGATAATAGGGTTTGATACATTTCCAATCCTGTTTCCAACACCATGGTATTATTGGCTTCGGCGATCAACCGGCTCACATGTTCCAATTGGCTTTTATAAAATTCATCTTCCCAAAGAAGGTCCAATTTATCCGAAACCTCTTTACTGCTCTCTCGAGAATCTATTTTACTCCCTATAAATGCAATGTACCAATCAGCGGTTAGTTCTTCGGATATTTCCCATTGACGGAAGTGAACCGAATCATTCACTAATGAGAAACGCAAACTCTTTCCCACTTCTGCAATCGCCACATCATAACCACTTCCACCAAATACTTCTCGTTGAACTTGAAATGGATCTAACCGAAAGAAGCGTGATATCAATGAAATAAAAGTACTGCTACTACCTAGTCCAGCATTACGATCAAATTCCAATCGCGTTTCTAAGCGATAGGACTTTCCTTCTTGCCAAAAATCATTCCTGACCATTTCCATGATCTTCGACAAAAAATCAGCATCATAGGAAGATTCAATCCACTTAAATTCAAGCAGGTCATAACTCGCACTCAACCATGTTTCGCCTTGATGGTTCGCAGCGTTATAAGTGAGTGTAGGTTGTGTATCTTTTGGGGTATCGTACACAAAAACATCCAGCCATTGGCCTTGTTTTGTGGGGAAAGCAAATGCCTCCAATCCCTTTAGCACCGCATATTCCCCGGTTAGCATTACTTTGCCCGGAGCAAAATAACTCTGCATTACTTTTTCACCTTTTGGTCAACGGGAATACCCCTAAGTTTTGAGAATATCTCCACGGCAGCGCTAAAACTCACCACTTTGTCTTTAAAGTATTCAACAATTTGAGACTTTTCGTCTTCCGTAGCCTCTAGTTGATTCAAAATATTCAACAGATGCATTTTCATGTGCCCTTTTTGAATTCCTGAGGTAATCAAAGATCGCACAGCAGAAAAATTCTGTGCCAAACCTGCAACGGCAATAATCTGCATTAATTCTTCTGCATCTGGATTACCCAGTAATTCGTGGGCGAATTTTACCATGGGATGCAAGGAAATGATTCCCCCTACGGTTCCTACGCTTAAGGGTAAATCTAACCAAAACCGGAAGGTTCCATCAATGACCTCGGCATTCGTTAAGCTTCGGTATTGACCGTCACGTGCTGCATATGCATGTGCACAGGCTTCTGTGGCACGAAAATCGTTTCCAGTCGCAATGATGACCGAATCAATCCCGTTCATGATTCCTTTGTTATGCGTTACCGCACGATAAGGTTCTATCTGAGCAATTCGTATGGCCCTTCTGAATTTTTCAGCGAACTCTTCGTTTGAAATTCCACTACCCTCATTGATATCCTCAACTGCACACGACACTTCTGCTCGAACTACACATTCTGGCGTGTAATTACTCAAAATACTCATGACGATTTGAACATTCCCTGCTAAGTCAGATACCTCTATGCTTGATTGCCATTCCTTAGCGATGGTTTCCAAGCAGCTATTGATAAAGTTAGCACCCATTGAATCACGGGTATCAAACTTCACGGCCAATTGGAAATAATCAGTTTCTAATTCAGACTTATCGATTAATTCAATATCTAAAACTCCCCCACCGCGAGCACGCATGTTTTTGGTAATCTCATCGGTAGAAGAAATGAGATTTTCCTTTTGATTTGAAAAGAACGAAGATAATGAGGCGTGATCTTGGCCGTCCCATATAAAGTGAACATGGCCCACTTTGGTCGTGCTCAGTACCGTTGTTTTAAAACCACCACGATCTAACCAAAAATTTGCTGCTTTTGCCGCTGCCGCCACTACACTACTCTCTTCGATCGCGAAAGGTATAGTGTACATTTTTTGGTTGATTTGAAAATTAGGTGCAACCCCAAAAGGCAGATAGTAATTACTTACTGTATTCTCAATAAACTCATCGTGTAATTTCTGAACTTCTGGAAGTGCATGCCAATAGCCCTGTAACATTTGAAGGCTTTCGTTTGGTTCGTCAGAGAAGTTTTGTACCAGCCATTCCATTTTGGCTTGTTTACTCAACTTACTGAACCCTTTGATTGGATCTACCGATGTATTTTTCATTTTCTAATTTGCAAATATTGTTGACACATTTTCAACCCCTCTATTTGAGCGTCAACATACTCAAATAAATCTTGCTCACCCAACAAGGCATATTTAAGAAACCCAGAAGCTTGGGCGTAAATCGCAGAGGTATTGATTTTCTGCGTGTAGTAATACCCATCCATAAAGTTTTTAATTCCTCCGGAAACGATAATATGCTTCGTTTTGATCTTATCGTTATTATGCTCCAAATATTTATTCACACAATCCGACATTTCCTCGGCTGTATGGCCGATGTGAGTGGCTGGTTTCCATTCCTCCTTGCGGATATCGTTTCTCCTGTGGTTCTCTAGAACGGCAAAATTGGTTCCGCCGAAACTACCAAAATCAAAAGCTTCCAATGGAAGCTGCAATAAAGTTTCGATTGATTTCGGACCGAAACCTTGACCTACTTCTTTAACCATAATAGAAGTATCCAACAGATCAATCGTGCGTTTTATGGTATCAATCGGAGGATTCTTAAATTGATCTCCTTCTGGCTGAAACCATTCTTGCAAGGGGTTTACATGAATAATCAAACCATCGGCTTCCAGGGATTTTACCAACTCCACCATCCTATTTGACAAACCTTGCTCGATGTATTCCTCGATTTGGGCTATCCCAAGATTGGCGTATAATGGTTGATCACCAATAAGATGTCTGATCTGAAAGTCTTTGGCTGACTCTTTTTCTTCGATTACGGGTCTACAAGAACCCAATCCCATTCCCAAACCGTATTCTCGAGCTACTTTGGCTAAGTTTTGATTAATCAACCCAGCCTTTTCTGCACCACCCGTCATACTACTAATCCAAATGGGAGCTCTCATGGTTTTGCTACCTATAGTAGTTTCCGCTAATTGAACCTCAGAAGGCGAAGGAGCAAATAATGGTTCGTAAAAAAATCGGCCATCGTTTTGGGCTAACTGAGATTCAAACGCCAATTCAATGTGGTCGGATTTTCTTTTGTTGAGATTTGTAGGTTTCAATGTTTCACAAAAATAACAATTTTCAGGGGGGAAGGTTTTATTCGGTTACTGGTTTCTAGTTTCTGGTTTTTGGACTTGGAACAATTCTGTTTGGAAGTTAGGGTGTTGGGGTATCAGGGAACTTGTATATCGGTTTAATAGAGTTGAAAAACGTTTGGACTGCGTGGTTTAGAGGACTAGGAACCAGCGACCAGAAACCAGCGACCAAAAACCAGAAACTTGGAGTCAGAGTTTCGGATTGTTCTTGTGTCGGGTGGCGTCGCGGGTGGTTTTCTTTTCAAAATTGGCTTTTACCGCTTCTTCCAAATTGACGCCCGTTTGATTAGCTAAACACGTAAGCACCCATAATACATCTGCCATTTCATCGGCAAGTTGGGAAGATTCATTTTCTCCTTTTTTGAAGGATTGATCTCCATACTTACGTGCCATTAAACGCGCCAACTCTCCCACTTCCTCCATTAGAATGGCCGTATTGGTGAGTTCAGAGAAATAGCGCACGCCATACTCTTTGATCCAATCGTCTACTTTTTGTTGGTAGTCTGATAGACTAATGGGTTTCTCCGTCATTATTTCTGTAGGATTTGTTCGTCAACCCATCCTTTCCCCCAGTTATCCATTTCTTCCTGCGTCCACAGAGAAGGGAAAGAAATAATTCGCTGGAACTTCGGAGGTAAAAAGCGCTGCCAATTGGTTCCACCGGTAGCCGCTACATCGCTTCCCTTGGAGGATAAATAACGAACCGCAGATCTATAATGAGATAAGCGCCAATTCACGTTAAGATAAACGTCTAAGGTTTTGAACTTGTTCTTAAGAGTATCGCTTAGCGTACCAGCTTTTATCAAATGCTCCACCTGTTGGTTTAGGTTGGTGTTTTGCCATTGCTTTGCCCAATCCAGAAACACTGTTTCATAGTGATCTTCAAACTGACGTAAGGTCAGTGTCTTCTTGCCTGAAGACTCCTCTATTGAACCTGATTTCCAATAGATATGAGCATATTTTTGATCTAAAGATGTGAGGTCTTTTTCACGATCTTGACTGTGTACCAATTGATCTAAATCGGTACATGCCATTTCAATTTTTCTAAACTGTGCACTCTGAAATCCGCTGGCTGGCAGCAAAGACATCCTGAATTTCAAGAACTGCTCGCTTTGCATGCCGTCAATCATGATATCGAAACTATCAATCAAGTTTTTCAAATAACGAACAATCCGATCAAGTTTATCTTCCCAAAGATTTTCTTCAAGTGCACCCGTTGACATTTGCTCCAACTCATGTATGATGAGCTTGAAGTACAACTCCGTAATCTGATGATAACCGATAAATATCATTTCATCTGGAATATCCGTCTTGGGTTGTTGCAACGACAGCAAGGTATCCACCGCTAGATATCGCCAATAAGGTTCGTAATTGTTATAGAGTAAGCCTTCGAGATAATCTTCTATTCGCTGCTGATTTTGATCAAACTTATCTTGAAGTTTCTCAAGTAATTCTGTGGCTTTTGGGGATAAATTCATGTTAATCAAATGGTGATTGAAAATCGCTGAACGAAGTTAGGTGTTTATCTTTTTCTGATAATACAGGATCTGCAATACCCCACGGAATTTCCAGTTCTGGGGAACTCCATAGGACTCCACCTTCACTTTCGGGATTATAATAATCCGTGCATTTATATGTAAAGATGGTATGATCTTCCAGTGTAGCAAAGCCATGTGCAAATCCTGGAGGAACATAAAGCATTTCAAAATTTTGCTCGGTTAAATCGAACACTTTAAATTGTCCAAACGTTGAAGATGATTTACGAATATCCAGTACCACATCGCGAACAGCACCGTTTATTACCCGGACCAATTTACCTTGAGCGTAAGGCGGTGTTTGATAATGCAGCCCTCTTAAAATATTTTTTTGGGATAAACTTTGATTGTCTTGAACGAATTCCAGATCCACCCCAAACTCCTGCAATGCATCTTTCCTAAAGCTCTCAAAAAAATGCCCCCTGTGGTCTTGATGCACCTTCGGTCTGATATGAAGAACACCATTTAAATACGAATCTATTTGCATTTACAACGTTTAACGCGTAAAATTACATATTTTCGCAGTATTCACATCTCACAAGAAACACACACCCTTTTAACATTAAAATATCATGAGCCCTGCAAACAGACAAAACCGAACCTTGCTTTATTTGCTCATCATCATTCTTCTCATCTTTAATTTAGGTTTATTCTACCTATGGCAAAAAGGAAAAGAAGAAAGAGAGCTGGCGAACAAACAAAATACAGAGCTTGAAGCAGAACTACAGCGTAAAGCAAATGCCATCGCAGCAGCTGAATCATTGCTCGCTCAATACCAACAGGATTCTGCCACCATGGCGGAAAATAACCAGCAGATGTCGGATGAGTTAGCAAAAAAGAAAAGTGAAATTGCTCGTTTAACCTATCTTTTGAAGAAAGAGAAGTATGCCAATAAACAAACGGTTTCTGAACTAGAAGATAAACTTTCAGACTTAACCAATAAGTTAGCCATCCTAGAAGAAGAAAACGCGCGACTCAAAGAGTTTAGCGATAGTCTCCAAAATGAAAATAAAACCTTGTATGGTGAAAATACCCAATTGGCATTAGAAGGCAAAAAGCTGAAGAACCTAGCAGCTCGACTTACCACTTCCGAAATCAAGGTAGAAACAGTTAAAAAACAGTTTCTCACGGGTAAAGAAGCTACTACTGTTAGAGCTTCACGTGTGAAAGCCTTTAAAATCAATTTCAACATCGCTGAGAATAACATAGCAGAAGCTGGACCGCGTAAAGTATACATCAAGGTAACAGGTCCGGAGGGAACCACCATGCAGAATCCTGGACAAGGCGGTGTGGTTGACTTAGCGGAAGGAAAATCAACCAAGTTCTCCTATTCTACCGAAGTTCTATACGAAAATGGAAATAAGGAGGTAGCGGGAATGGTTTGGGAACCTTCTAAGAAATTGACTGCTGGTAAGTATACGGTGCAACTGTATACCGAAGGATATCTAATGGGATCCTCAGCGTTGACATTACGCTAAGGAATCCCACCACAACAACTGAAAATATATAGAGCCAACCTTATTCTGAGGTTGGCTCTTCTTTTTCCTCCTCTTTATTATTCTGACGTTCATCTGCCTCTGCAATTTTCTCCTTGGCCGGATTCACAATGGCAGGGTCCGTGAAATTTTCTACAATGGTATTCCAGGTCACTTTCGCATTAAAGTCATCGTTCTCTTTCGCGAACGCATCACCCAGTAGCAGTAGGGCTTTACCTACCCATTCATCGTAACCATTATAGTTTTCTAAGAGTGCATAACAGGACTCTTTTGCTAGTTCTGTGCTATCGATATCGTAATATACCTCAGCTTCTAGATACTTGGCCTCGGCAGCAAAACGATTATCATTCCCTTCATAAATACTGCGTAATTGAACCAGTTTATCTTCATATGACATGCTTGAATCACTATTACTTTTATACACAATAAGTTTGGACTGATACTTCAAATCAGCGTCAATGGTTTCGTCATTTACCACTTTAGAAGCGATGCGATTTAGTCCTTCGGCATTACCCGAGCGAGAATAACAATACATCATGGATTTCCACGCTTTGCGTTGCAACTCCTTGGATCTGGTTATTTCTTCGAGTATCTCTAAATACGTTAGAATGTCTTCGCATTTTGCATCGTTACCATAAATCTTAAGTACAGCCAAGGTGGCGTCTTCTTTATAGTCACCAGAATTCGCAACCGATACTTTTTTATACGCTTCAAGCGCTAACTGAGGCTGTTTATTCTGTTCGTAACTCATTGCTTGATAATACAAGGCTGGGATCACGAAACTTCCATTAGGCTTTTCATCTAAATAACTATTAAAAGAAGAAATCGCTTTAGGGTATTCGCCTTTATCGTAAGCATTAATGGCGGTTTCATACATCACACTATCCTCTCCAGAAGATGAGATTCCACCGCGGGTTGAAGCCCACTGAACATAGTTCTTAGCCAATCCTTCCTCTGTATATATGGTTTTCACCATATCTGCTGCAGATTGAGCATCTTGCGTACCTTTAAAATCATCGTACAACTTGGTGTAAGCATCTACGGCTTTTTCTATTTCCTTTTGGTTGTAATAGATCCTTCCCAGGGTACTGTACGCTTTTCTTGTTAGCTGAGTACCTGGGAATTTCTCTAATATCAAGGTGTAATACTTTTCCGCCTGTTCAAACTGCTTCAACAACATATATTCCGAAGCTACTTCGTTGTATGCATCCAAGGTATAACGACTTCTTGGGTAGGCATCTAGCAAACGCTTGAGGGTGGTGATTTTCTCCTCCGAACGCTCGAGTAATCCGTAAATCAAACCACTCTGATACAAGGCATAATCTGCATCTCTACCCTTCTTTCCTGAAACGTAGGCATACGCACGTACCGACTGTTCTAAATTTCTTATCATTAAGTAACAATCTCCCATCCTTAAATACGCATCATGAACAAAGGACTCTTCGTATCTATCTTTTGCTACTTTCTCTGTAAAATTCTTGAAATACGTAGCCCCCATCGAGTAATTCTTCTTCTTGTAATAGATATAACCTTGGCCGTAATACGCATAGGCAAATTCCTCGATTTTATCCGATTGCGGCATGTCGATGAAGTTTTTGAACGCAACTAAGGATTGATCTAACTCATGGGTTTGGAATAGCGTCTCCGCCTTCCAATAAGTACTCTGGGCCGCAAATTTTTTATTGGCTTTCTTCACACGGCATTTGTCAAATAACTCCATGGCTTCTCTAAATCTTCTGCTTTTGTAAAGTTCCATACCACGAGCCAATGAGACCTTTTGATACACTTCCTCTGTTTGTGGATCTAGATCTTCTATACCTTCTAGTATCTCTAATGCTTCACGGTACTTATCCGTATTCAATAATAACTTGGCTTTCAATTTAGAAGCCTCTTTAGCCTCAGGAGTGCGAGGAAACAGACGTACGTATTTATCCAATAATTTGGTAGAGTTCGCATCACGCATTTGCACAGCGATTTTGGCCTGAGTGTACAACGATATTTTCGCTAATTCCTCGTTGAATCCCGTTCTCCACACTTCTGAGAAAGCGTAGGAAGCCTCTCGGTAGTTTTTCATTTTGAGCAGGGTATTGGCTAATTCATAACTGGCCAATTGCGCTAAACTATCGTTATTCTTCGCCACTTCTCTGAACCAAGGCAGGCTTTCATTCAACCTATCCGACTGTGCGTAGGCATATCCGATTTCAAATTGTTGCTCTTTATCGAGCTTGTCTAATCTCGGTTGAATTTTCTCGTAAAACTCCGCAGATTTATTATAGTTCTTGATTCTGTAGTAACACTTGGCTTTGAGTTCAAAAATTTCTTTAGCGGAAACCTTTTTGGTTGATACTAATGCCAATTGCTCTAGTGCTTCATTGTATTTAGAACGTTGATATTGAACCTGCGCCATGTAGAAGTTGATTTTTTCAAATCTCTTGTCTTTTATTTCTTGGAAGGAACGAAACGCTTCTTCGTATTGCTCTTCCATCAAACTGGCGTAACCGTAGTAATAGTATCCAAATTGGCGGTATTTATTTGGAGAATCTACCACTTTTTGAAGCCTCTCTTTGCCTTTTTCATACTGCTTTCGTTGAACAAAACAGAAGCCCATTCGGTAATTAAAACGCATACGATCAGATGGATCAATGGTTTTTTCATTCACATCACGGTAATAGCCTAGAGCCGCAGAATAATATCCAGACTCGTAGTTAAAATCTGCTAAAGCAAGATTTGCTTGATTTGCCCTTGCCTCGTTTGGGTGATTGGCTAAATAGCTTGTCAAAAAGGGTTCTGCATTCTCGTGTCCCGCATATAGCTTAGCCATAGCATGATAAAAACGAACGTCGTTATTCAAACCGATGCTTGGATCTTCTTTAAGCGCCGTTTCAAATTGAGCGATGGCTGCATTGAACCGACCTTCTTGATACAATTCCTTTCCACGTTTGGCATGCACGCCTGGGAAGGAATTCACAGGATGCGGCTGTGCGTTAGCATTTAAAAGACACGCAAGGGATATAACCAGGGCACAAAATCTCATATAGCAAAGCTAGGCTTTGAGAAAACGCGCGCGCGAGGCAGTTGCTAACAGCCGAAAGTCCCGACAAATAAAATGGTCAGTTCTACTGATAGGCTATCTTTTTAAAAAACTTAAAGAAAGTGGTTGCTATAATGAATTCATCCCCTTATTTTTGCCCCTCGTTTAGCCGATAAGGTTAAACGGAGAGGTGGCAGAGTGGTCGAATGCGGCGGTCTTGAAAACCGTTGACTGTCAAAGGTCCGGGGGTTCGAATCCCTCCCTCTCCGCACTAAATGCCCCGATACGGGGCATTTTTTGTTTAGCGAGTCTGTGCGCGAAGCGAACAAGTGAGATAAACGGAAAATGAACCGTGCGACGTAGGAGCTGGACATTAAGTTTGCCACTCCAAAATGGGATCACGACCGAAGGGAGTAATCCCTCCCTTTATTTTGCAAATTTTACGGTATGATGGACTTTATCAGCCGTTTTATAATCCAGAATATAAACTGCGTTGGGTAAGGAATGCGTTGAAATTTTTGATTGATTCTCAACTGAAATCACGTTTTATTCAAACGTTCATCTAATTTGGTTTTCTAAACCCTTTTACTCACATATCCCGGCAGGAATATGTTCGTAAAATTACTCCTAATTACCTAATAACGATAGACCCATTTACTAAATTCGCAATATGAGGTTATCTGAAATCAAGACGGCGCTAAATTATTTAAAAACAATTGAATTTGTCCTTCCAAACAGGGATGCGATTCCTGCCCATTTTCATGTAACCGAAGTTGGCTTAGTCAAAAAACATTTTATTGATTGTGGTGGAACTGTGAGGAAAGAAGAAGTCATCAACTTTCAACTATTCACGGCCACCGACTATGATCACCGACTGAGCGTTGAAAAACTCCAAACCATTATTAAAGACTCCGAAGAATTACTACAGCTTCCAGATGCTGAAATTGAAGTCGAGCATCAAGGTCGTACCATTGAAACCTATAGACTTGCCTTTGTGAATGGTCAATTTCTACTCACTGCAAAACAAACCGATTGTTTAGCGAAAGATAAATGTGGAATCCCTACCACAAACCAAGAGCAATCGAATGCTTGTACACCCGGTTCGGGTTGTTGCTAGTTAAGGTTAGCCACAAAATCGAGGCTCCCATTTTAGTGTATTCTAAAAGGAATACATAATTCCTTTGAATTCAGAAATCAAAAAACACCTATCACCCTAAGCTCAACACCAAATTCAAACGGGCTTAATGGTTTTACTCTTACAATTCACGACCTTTGCACCTTCAAAATTATAAGGAACCATTTACATGAGACCATATTTAAAGCTATTTGATTTTCAACAATCCGTTAATTATAAAAATGAAATCCTCTCGGGCTTAACCGTAGCCATGGCGTTGGTGCCTGAAGCCGTTGCTTTTGCCTTGATTGCGGGATTATCGCCACTAACGGGATTGTACGCGGCCTTCATGATGGGTTTGGTCACATCTGTTTTGGGTGGACGTCCTGGAATGATTTCTGGTGCCACAGGCGCGGTGGCCGTCGTTTTGGTTTCTTTGACCAAGTCTCATGGAGTTGAATATGTATTTATTGCGGTAATCCTTGCCGGAATCATACAATTAGCTGCCGGAATTTTACGTCTCGGAAAGTTAATGCGATTGGTCCCCCATCCCGTTATTTTTGGGTTTGTAAACGGTTTAGCCATCATCATTTTCAGCTCCCAATTGGTCCAATTTCAAGATGGAGATGGAAATTGGTTAACGGGGAATGCGTTGTATTTATTTTCTGGGTTGGTTGCCTTAACCATGTTCATCATTTGGGGCTTACCAAAGCTCAGCAAAATGATCCCTGCCTCTTTGGTTGCTATTTTAGTGGTTTTTGGAATTGTATTTTTCTTTGATTTGGATACCAAAACGGTTGGAGATATGGCATCCATTAAAGGAGAATTTCCACCATTCCGTATCCCAAATATCGATTGGACCTTGGATACTTTCATGCTGGTACTGCCCTACTCTGCTATCGTAGCGGGTGTAGGATTAATAGAGAGTTTATTAACCCTCAACATCGTTGATGAAATCACCGAAACCCGCGGCCGTGGAAACAAGGAAGCAATTGCCCAAGGATTGGCAAATGTACTTTCAGGATTATTCTCGGGAATGGGTGGTTGCGCCATGATAGGACAATCACTCATTAATATCTCTAACGGAGCTAGAGCCCGTTTATCTGGTATTGTTGCCTCTGTTATGCTGTTGGTATTTGTGATGTTCGGTTCCAGTTTAATCGAGGCTGTTCCTATGGCTGCATTAACCGGATTGATGATCATGGTTTCACTGGGGACTTTTGAGTGGGCGAGTATCCGTACCTTTAACAAAATGCCAAAGTCGGATGTGATTGTGATGGTTTTGGTAACTTTAGTAACAGCCGTCCTGCACAACCTTGCATTGGCTGTTTTAATAGGTGTGATTATATCTGCCCTTATTTTCTCTTGGGATAATGCCAAGCGCATTCGAGCACGTAAAACCATCGATGATAATGGTGTGAAGCATTATGAAATTTACGGACCACTTTTCTTTGGATCCGTTACAGCTTTCAACGAAAAGTTTGATGTGGCTGATGACCCAGAAGAAGTGATTATTGATTTTTACGAAAGTCGCGTGGTCGATATGTCAGCGATAGAAGCGCTAAATAAGATCACCGAGCGTTACAAAAAAGCCGGGAAAAAAGTACATCTCAAGCATTTAAGCCCTGATTGCCGAACCTTACTTTCAAACGCTGATGAAATCATCGATGTAAATGTGGTAGAAGACCCGACGTATAAGGTGATGTTCTAGATGGTTTCTGTTAGCTGGTTTCTGGTCACTAGTTACTTGAAACAGGAAACTAGGAACTAGGAACCAGAAACTAGGAACTAGAAACCACGAACTAGAAACTCTTCAATCGTTTAGCAAGTTGAACAAGTAAAATGAGTGCAGGAACCTCAACTAAGGGGCCAATGACGCCAGTAAAAGCTTGATCTGAGTTAAGGCCAAAGACTCCAATGGCCACTGCTATGGCCAATTCAAAGTTATTTCCAGCTGCCGTGAACGCCACTGCCGCTTTTTGATCATAGGGTGCGCCAGCCCATTGGGTAACGAAAAAACCAATGACAAACATCAACGCAAAATAAATCAATAATGGCACCGCGATCCTCAACACATCAAACGGAAGCTTTATTATGTTATCGCCTTTTAATGAAAACATCACTACGATGGTAAATAATAATGCGATCAATGTAAGTGGCGAAATTTTGGGTATCACCTGATCTTCGAACCAAGTCAACCCTTTAAATGATATACTCAACTGCCGGATCAAAATACCCAACATAAAAGGGATTCCCAAGTATATCAATACACTTTTGGCAACCATACCTATGGAAATATTAATGACCATACTTTCCATACCGATGTATTTGGGAATAATCGTCATAAATAACCAAGCATAAAAGGAATACGCAAATACCTGAAAAACGGAGTTCAAAGCAACAAGCCCTGCTCCATATTCTTTGCTGCCATCCGCCAAATCATTCCAAACCAACACCATCGCAATGCAACGCGCCAATCCTATTAAAATCACACCCGACATGTATCCTGGGTAATCACGTAAGAATAAAATGGCTAGTACAAACATCAGAACAGGACCGACCACCCAATTCAATACCAATGAAACCCCTAGAACCTTGGTGTTCTTAAATATTTTGGGCATCAAGCGGTAATTCACCTTGGCTAAGGGAGGAAACATCATGATGATAAGTCCGATAGCGATGGGAATATTGGTGGTACCCCAAGACATCGCGTTCAAACTTTCTGACATCCCCGGAAAAATTGCGCCTAAACCCACACCAACTGCCATGGCAAGAAAAATCCAAAGGGTTAAGTATCGATCTAGGAAACTCAGTTTTTTCATTTTCTCAATTCGTTAATAATATGTGTTAGCTCGGTTTTTATTTCATTACAACAACGATCGTAAGCTTCTGCTTCCATCGAGGTATCATCGGCGTATTTGGGATCTTTATAGGTCAATGAAATTCGATGTTTAGCAGCAGGAATATAAGGACAATTCTCATCCGCATCCCCACAGGTCATAATCGCCAAGTAATCAGGAATATCATTCAAATCATCAATGGTTTTTGAGGATAATTTCACGTCATGGCCTTCGTATTTTAAATGAAATGCTGGATTATTTACATCATCTGTTTTGGAAATCAATTTAAATCCATTTCTCAACAACGAATCTACCGTACGCTGATTACAGGCTGTTTTTTCAGTACCCGCTGAATAAACCGTAATAGGAAAGTTTAACTTCTGGGATAACACAGACATCCAAGCTTGAGAAAACTGACTTCGGCGGGAATTGTGCGTGCAGATAAAACAAACATGGCTCTGAGTATTATTCTTTAAATCGGCGTTTATCGCATCGATCATTTGTTGAATTGACAGAATTCTATCCATACTAATTACTTTTCTTGGCCTTGATAAATCTAGAGACGATAGCCGTTGTGATGACACCTACTACTGGAGCAAAAACTACACTTTGAATCAGGTAATTCTGAAAATTGAAATAAGCCTTAGCGTCCTTTAATGTCATTAATTCATTATCAACCGAATACTTGATTACGTTTTCAAAAAAATGAGGTGTGATATAATCCAAGGTGATCCATTGATTGAATGGGACAAGAATCGTCACGAATAAGGTCATGATCAACCCAGAGATGAAGGATTGTTTATACGTGATTTCCCCATTGTAATGAATATCCCGTTTCTCACGTAGAAAAAACACATACACTAAAATGGCTGGTATCGCAATCAAATTGGTCAAATAAGGGTGTAAATCGATATGACTATCATGTAACCCACAGGCACGTTCCAATGCCATCCATAATAGACCCATACCTGTAAAAATAAGGGCCCATTTAATTTCTATACGTCGAGATTTCACACCCCAAAAATAAAAGAAAAAAGTCGCTAAAATAGCGGCTTTTTTCTTATTAATACAATGTTAACTCCACATTATTGAGATGCGTACTTCACATCAAAACGATCGAGGTTCATGACTTTGCTCCATGCCGCAATGAAATCTTTAACGAATTTCTCTTTGGAATCTGCTTGAGCATATACTTCGGCGATTGCCCTTAATTCACTGTTTGAACCAAAGATCAAATCTGCACGCGTTGCTGTCCACATCTCTTCACCCGTTTTACGGTTTGTAGCGGTAAAGGTGGATTTGTATTCATCGTTGGCTTTCCATTTAACATCCATATCTAAAAGGTTCACAAAGAAGTCATTGGTTAACACACCCTCTTTATCCGTGAAAACACCGTGGTTTGAACCATCGTAGTTTGCACCCAATGCACGCATACCGCCCACAAGAACCGTCATCTCAGGTACCGTCAAGGTTAATAACTGGGCTTTATCGATTAACAATTCCTCAGTCGTTAGGGTGTAATCTGTTTTTTGATAGTTTCTGAATCCATCCGCCATAGGTTTCAAAACAGCCATACTGTTTACATCGGTTTGTTCTTGACTCGCGTCCATACGACCTGCGGCAAACGGTACGCTGTAATCGAAACCGGCAGTAGAAATGGACTTCTCTATGGCTGCATTTCCTCCAAGGACAATTAAATCAGCAATGGAAATTTTCTTGTTCTCTTTTTTGTGGGACTTATTAAAACCAGCTTGAATTTTCTCGTAAACGGCAAGTACCTTATTCAGTTGCTTAGGATTATTCACCTCCCAGTTTCTCATAGGCTTTAGACGTATTCTTGCACCGTTGGCTCCTCCGCGGTTATCCGATCCTCTAAAGGTAGAGGCAGACGCCCAAGCAGTGCTCACCAACTCTTCCGTGCTTAAGCCTGATGAAAGAATTTCAGACTTCAATTGATCGATATCGGCTTGATCAACCAATACATGGTCCACTGTTGGAATAGGGTCTTGCCAAATGAAATCTTCTTTGGGTACTTCAGGGCCTAGATACGTTGAACTTGGACCCATATCTCTGTGTGTTAGTTTAAACCAAGCACGACCAAACGCTTTGGTGAATTCTTCGGGGTTTTCCATGAAACGACGTGAAATATTCTCGTATGCTGGATCAAACCTCATGGATAAATCCGTTGTCAACATGGTTGGCTTAAGTTTTTTATTTTTATCGAATGCGTGAGGAACTTCAACCTTTGAGTTTTTTGCAACCCACTGATGTGCACCTGCTGGACTTTTGGTCAACTCCCACTCTTCATTGAAAAGTGCCTTGAAGAAACCATGACCCCATTGAGTTGGTGTGGATGTCCAAGTTACTTCTAAACCAGAAGTAATGGCATCCTCACCTTTACCGCTTTTGTATTGGGAAGTCCATCCAAATCCTTGCTCTTCAATAGATGCAGCCTCCGGTTCTGGACCCACATTACTTGCAGGACCGGCACCATGTGTTTTACCGAATGTGTGTCCACCAGCTATCAATGCAACGGTTTCCTCATCATTCATACCCATACGACCAAATGTTTCACGAATGTCTTTTGCCGCAGCCACAGGGTCGGGGTTACCGTTCGGTCCTTCAGGGTTAACATAAATCAAGCCCATTTGTACGGCTGCCAATGGATTCTCTAGTTCTCTATCGCCTTTGTAACGCTTATCTTCAAGCCATTTTGATTCAGGGCCCCAATAAACATTACTTGCCGGCTCCCATACATCTTCACGACCTGCACTAAATCCGATAGTAGAGAAACCCATATTCTCTAGCGCAACGTTTCCAGCTAACACCATCAAGTCGGCCCATGAGATTTTGCTTCCATATTTCTGCTTAATCGGCCACATCAAACGACGAGCCTTGTCTAAGTTGGCATTATCCGGCCAACTATTGATAGGTGCAAATCGCTGCTGACCTTCTCTTGATCCGCCTCTTCCATCGCCTGTACGATAAGTTCCTGCACTATGCCAAGCCATGCGAATGAACAAAGGCCCGTAATTACCAAAGTCAGCAGGCCACCAGTCTTGAGATTCGGTTAAAACCTTATTGATATCGCTCTTCAAAGCATCGTAATCCAATGATGAAAAGGCCTTGCGGTAATCGTAAGTATCCCCCATGGGATTGGCTTTTTCAGAATTCTGACGTAAAACGCTAAGATCTAATTGATTTGGCCACCAATCTTTATTGGTTTTGGCCTTTCCCATGTTCCGTTTATCAGGGATACGTGAATCGCTAAACTTAGATTGGGTACTAGCCGTTTCACTACTACCTGAGCCCTCTTGCTGCACATCATAATGAAAGGGACATTTCCCACCACTAGAGGACATGTCGTGCTGTCCAAACGCCGTAGCCATCGCTAAAACGCTTAAACCTAATGTTGTGTACTTCATATTTTTCTTCATTGATTTCAGTTTTGTGAGTATCAAAATTAGAAGCGACATTTGTTCTATAAAAACGATATTTTAGATATTAATATTTACTCTGTCGATGTTATGAATTTTCAGCAAATAGATTATATCCTAGCGGTAAAAGACATGGGCAACTTTCTAGATGCCTCGGAGTCTTGTCATGTCACCCAATCTACCTTGAGTACCATGATTGGTCGATTTGAAAAAGAAGTGGGTATTTCAATTTTCGATCGACACTTCAAACCGGTGAAAGTCACCAAGGAAGGCGAGATACTGATTCAACAACTAAGAATTATAAAAAAAGAGGTGGAGACTTTGGCTGAGCTAAGGGACTCTCTCAAAGGAGAATTAAAGGGTGATGTTTCCATTGGCGTTATTCCTACCATTGCTCCATACATACTTCCAGGATTCTTGAACAATTTTGCGAAACAGCTACCTGATCTGCATTTCTCCGTTTCAGAGACACCTACCAAAAGTATTGTTGAATCGCTTAAAAAACGAGAATTAGATATTGGCATATTGGCCCTTCCCATTTTGGATTCTGATTTAATTGAAATTCCATTATACCAGGAGCCTTTTGTGTTATACGATTGTTCTAACAAGAGACTGCCTGAATCACCGAGCTTATCGGATATTGATATCGACCGGTTGTGGTTAATGGAGGAAGGGCATTGCCTCAGTCAACAGGTGATTCAAATCTGTGATTTAGACAAGAACACAAGCATTAACAGAATGAATTTTAAATTTCGTGCGGGATCGGTAGACAGCCTTATTCGTTTTGTAAAAATGAACGAAGGAGTCACTTTATTACCTCTACAGGCCACAGAAGAGTTCCCAGAAGAAGAAAGACGAAGAATCCGGCGCTTCCAATCACCCGAACCCTCTCGATCCGTAGGAATGATTGTGCACAAGCACTTCGTAAAACAGAAATTACTGGCAGAAATATCGAAGCAAATCAAACAAAAATGGTCGAGTGCTAAACCATCAGAGAAATATAATATTCCACCCTTCCAACCGCTTACTTAAGTGACAAGTGTCATATTTCAATCCGTTTGAATTTGGTATCTTTGCGGTTCTATTTACGAACCATTATGTCAAAAATCATTTATACCCTCACAGACGAAGCCCCAGCATTAGCAACACATAGTTTTTTACCCATTGTAAAACGCTTTGTTTCTGAAGCTGGAGTTGAGATAGAAACAAGAGATATTTCCTTATCAGGGCGCATATTATCTCAGTTTCCAGATTATCTAACCGAGGATCAACGTGTAAATGATGCACTACAGGAATTAGGGGAACTAGCAAAAACACCAGAGGCTAACATCATTAAGCTGCCTAACATTAGCGCTTCTATCCCTCAGTTAAAGGCGGCAATTAAAGAATTGCAAGAAAAGGGTTATGCCCTACCTGATTATCCATCCGATGCTCAAACGGATGAGGAAAAAGACATCAAAGCAAGGTACGACCGTGTGAAAGGTTCTGCTGTAAACCCTGTACTTAGGGAGGGGAATAGCGACAGAAGAGCCCCTGGAGCTGTGAAACAATACGCAAGAAAACACCCACATAGCATGGGTGCATGGTCAGCGGATAGTAAAAGCCATGTTTCCTCCATGTCAGAAGGTGACTTTTACGGTTCTGAAGTAAGTAACACCATCGAAAATAAGTGTGAAGCCAGTATTGTGTTCATGGACACGGCAGGTAATTCCACAACCTTAAAAAGTGGGTTAAAACTCGAAGCAGGAGAAATCATTGATGCATCGAAAATGAGCATTAAAGCGCTCAAATCATTCCTTTCCGAGCAGGTAAAAGACGCTAAAAACAAGGGAGTACTCTTCAGCCTACATATGAAAGCCACCATGATGAAGGTGAGTGATCCTATCATTTTTGGAGCAGCTGTAGAAGTGTTCTTTGAGGATGTTTTTAATGAATATTCAGATGATTTAAAATCCATCGAGGCAGATGCCAATAATGGTTTAGGAGACATCTTCAACAAGATTGATAAATTACCGTCTGATAAAAAGGAGAAAATCGAAAATGCATTGAAAGACGCGATTGTTCAAGGTCCGGCATTGGCGATGGTGAATTCAGACAAGGGAATCACCAATCTTCACGTTCCTTCCGATGTCATCATTGATGCTTCCATGCCAGCTATGATCCGTAATAGCGGACAAATGTGGAACAAGGAAGGCAAGTCTCAGGATACCAAAGCCATCATTCCAGACCGCAGTTACAGCGGCGTATATCAAGCAACCATCGATTTCTGTAAAGAAAACGGAGCGCTTGATCCTACAACCATGGGATCTGTGAGTAATGTAGGATTAATGGCTAAAAAGGCAGAAGAATATGGTTCACATGATAAAACATTCCAATTAAACGAAGCAGGTACCGTTCAGGTAGTTGTAGATGGAAAAGTAATATTGGAGCAGCAAGTTGAAGCCAGGGATATATTCAGAATGTGTCAAACCAAAGACGCACCTATTCGTGACTGGGTTGGGCTCGCTGTTCGCCGTGCGAAAGCAACTAAGGTTCCAGCTGTTTTTTGGCTAGACGAGAATCGCGCTCACGATCGCGAAGTGATGAAAAAAGTGGAAGTTTATCTCGGCGATCATGAAACCGAGGGCTTAGATATTTTTATTATGGCTCCGATTGAAGCCACTACCTTTAGCCTCGATCGTATTGTACAGGGATTGGATACCATTTCTGTTACAGGTAATGTACTACGTGACTATCTAACTGACTTATTCCCTATTTTAGAAGTAGGTACCTCAGCCAAGATGTTGAGTATTGTACCATTGATGAATGGTGGAGGTCTATTTGAAACGGGTGCCGGTGGTTCTGCACCAAAACACGTGCAACAGTTGGTAGAAGAAAATTATTTGCGTTGGGATAGTTTAGGTGAATTTTTAGCACTGGTTCCCAGCTTGGAGCATTTTTCAGAGCAAACGAATAACAAACAGGCGAAAGTCTTGGCTACCGCCTTGGATAAAGCAAACGCTCAATTCTTAGAACAAGATAAAAGCCCTACAAGACGACTTGGAGGAATAGACAACAGAGGATCTCACTTCTATTTGGCGCTTTATTGGGCAAAAGAGCTTAGTGAACAAAACGAAGATATACAGCTAAAAGAAACCTTCACCCTTTTAGCAGAAAAGCTAAGTGCATCTGAAGAACAGATTGTGAATGAATTAATTGATGTTCAGGGATCTGCAGCAGATATTGGAGGATATTACAAGGTAGACGAATCGCAATGCACTGAAGTGATGCGTCCTTCTAAAAGCCTGAATGCTCTAATCGGATAGACGGTGTGATTTTTGGCACATATGCTTCCTCGGCAATAAGTTAAATTGCCAGTCTCAAAAGCAACGGAAAAAGATTTAGATGAACAAGGTGTTAACAGGAGGATTGGCCCTTTCTATTGGATTAGGATTGATTGCGATATTTGTTGCACCCTTCATTCCTGGTTTGAACGGAGTAATTATTGCTCTTTTACTGGGTATTTTGATTCGAAATTCAATCAGCCTACCTCAGTATTTTGAAGAAGGGATTTCATACAGTAGCACGAAGTTCTTGGAAATATCCATATTGTTTTTGGCGCTAGGAATTGATTACAATCAAATTTCAAACCTTGGTTTGGTAAGCTTCGTTGGTTTATCCATCATGGTTTTCATCATGCTTACGGTCACTTATTATATGGCAAAATGGTTCAGGTGCCCAACAAACACAGGTATTCTGGTTGGATTTGGTACCGCCATTTGTGGATCAAGTGCGATAGCAGCATTAGCACCTACCCTCGAAAATAGCGAGAAAGAAGACGTCGCTATATCTATGGCGGTGGTGAACCTTTTTGGCACCCTAGGTATGATAGGGCTACCATTGCTTTTAGGGCATTTAGAATGGAATGATACACAAATTGGCATGATGGTGGGTGGCTCTCTACACTCAGTTGGAAATGTTGCTGGTGCAGGATTTGCAATAGGCAAAGACGCCGGTGACGTTGCCATCACAGTGAAATTAGCCCGAGTTGCACTATTAACCCCCGGCTTAATCTATCTAAACTTCCTAAATCAGAAGGGAAAAGAAACATCGTCAAAAAACGCATTCAAACTACCATGGTACCTGATAGGTTTCATCGCAATCTCCATTATTAATTCGGTTGTTCAGATTCCAACAGAAATCCTATCACCTCTTAGTCAAACCGGGAAAATCATCCTAACCGTGGCCATGGCGGCTATTGGATTAAAGGTGAGTTTTAAAAAGCTACTTAATGTTGGAAAACGAGGGTTAAGATTTGGCTTGGTGTCATTCTTTGTTCAGATGTTTATCATGTTAGCCATTATCACTTGGCTCATTTGATCACGTAAAAACGACTAAATTCGTGAGGATTTGATTCCTCAACTTAGCCTACAAATCACAACCATAATCCTCAGCCTATGGCTTTGGTATAAATGGGATTCTGCGGAAAATCCAACAAGAGGGTTAACCATCGGAATGCTCATAGGCTTCACCTCCATTTTCTTATGCGACATCTTTTATGACGACTTTGTAAATCTTTGGGATGAACGATTTCATTCACTCGTGGCCAAAAACATGCGTGAACATTTATTGCTCCCGAGCCTATACAAGCAACCCGTACTGGGAACTTACACTTTAGATTGGGATACCACCACCGTTTGGCTGCACAAACAACCCTTCTTTTTATGGTTAATGAGTTTAAGCTACAAACTATTTGGCGTGCATTACTGGACTGGCCGATTGCCATCGGTATTGTTAATGGCATGGTTATCGTTCAAATGGTCGCAAGTTCTAAAAGAGAATATTCAAAATAAAGTCTTGCGACTTGGACTTCTGTTTAGTCTATTAAGCAGTGTTTTCATTCATTTGCTGGTGGCTGGTCGGATGTCTACAGATCATAATGATGCGGTATTTTTTGCACTGGTTTCCTTATCGTTTTTAACCTTGTTTGAATTCCAAAAAAAAGGGGAACAATCAAAACTTATTATGGCGGCTATTCTCAGTGGATGTGCGGTACTCACAAAATGGCTTCCCGGTTTGATGCCATTGGGTTTTTGGATGGCTCGAATTGTTTTTGATTTTGATTATCGAGCTCAATATAGAGTTAAAGACCTTCTTATATATTTGAGTATCGTATGTGTCATCGTACTGCCTTGGCAGTTGTTTGCATGGACGCAATATCCGGAAGCTTTTTCTCAGGAATGGGATTATAATACCCGACATTTCACCGAGGCTATTGAAGGTCATGGAGGGGAATGGTATTACCATTTTGTTCAAGCGCCCTATTTATTTGGATGGGGCGTTAGCATCATAGGAGCCATAATCTTTTTGATCGCACTTTACCAACGTAGCTACCTTGCCATAAGTCTAATAGTAATCGAAACTTTCTTTGCATTTTCCGCTACTAAGATGCCGAGCTTTACCTTGATTCTCTTGTTGCCTATTTTATTACTCGTTGGCCTTCAGATTCAACACCGTCCAAAGAAACTCATGATTGGTCTGAGCATTTTAATGATTCTTTTTAATGTTCGTTTTGACCTATTCAATGATGCTTTTATAAACGAGAATCAAGCTCATTATCGAGAAGGTATGTCTAACAACAGAAAAACCTTCAAGCAATTGAATCTCACATCGGATATGGTAGTTTTCAATGCCAGAAAAAGAAGCCACATAGAATGTATGTTTTACACAGATGCCACCGCCTACCCTTTTTATCCTTCAGAATCAGATATTGACAAGGTGCGAAAAGCAGGTATGATACCTGTTATTTTTGAGTTCCCCCAAGATAGCTTGGTTCAAAAAGAAAAAGGGATCAAAAAGATCCCTTTAGAATTATCATTTTTCGAATAGATTAGGACAGCTCTTCTATCTCAAATCCCACGCTTTTTACGGCGCTTACAACCGCATCATCAGAAACATTATCATCATTCACGGTTAGGATACGGTCATCAGATTCAAGATCAACTGACCAGCTTTGTTCTTTAAGGATTTCATTAAGCTTGGGTGTTACTTTTGATAAGCAACCGTTGCACTGTATGGTGGTTTTAAATTTCGCTTCAGACATGGTGCAAAATTAAAACGAAAAAAACGAGAGGCATTGTTTTTAAGGACTCTTCTGATATAGTTTAATTATCCTCCGTGTGCGATATCCATACCATGCGCTAGAATTGAGCCTTTCATCGAGTTCATACACATCACAGGAATTAATTCTTTATTGGCGATCAACACTTGTTCGGATTCCCCCATAATTAATGAGCTTAACTTTCCTTCTACGGAAGTCATTACTACCAATAAATCGGCATTTACTTTAAGACTGTAGTTAAGGGTCTCATCTACAAGGCCTTTATTCTTTTTTTCTAACTCAACGATGGTGTGTTCCAAATTATTCTCAGAAAGAAAATTGGCTGCATATTTAATATTGTTACGCATCGAGGCGGATGTAAATTCATCGGATTCGTAATCTGCGATTATATGAATTTTTGATTTGAAAAGATTTGCTACTCCTAAAATTGCATATAACTTTTGTTTAGATTCTTTTGAAAAGTCTAAGGGGATTACAATATTATCAATTGTTTGATTTTCCTTAGGTGACTCTTGCACCACTATGTAGGGGATATCGCTCTGTGTAATCACTTTTAGTGCATAGCTACCTACTACTTTTTGAACCCCACGAACACCATGGGTACCCATAATTGCGATGCCTGCCTTCGTAAGATCTGCCACTTCACCAATTTTACTCAAATAATTCCCCTCCGCAACAGTTGCTTTTGTTTGTATCCTATTTTCCGTCTCGTTTTTTAAAGCGATTTGCTCTAATCGTTTTCTTGCATCTTCCTTATCGTTTTCTTTTTTTACAATGTGTGTGAGAGTCACGTTTAATCCAACCAATTTCGCAAACAGATTGGCATGCTGTAGAGCAAAATCAGCCACTGGGGTAAAATCATGTGGCACTAAAATTGTTTCGGATTTCGAGAAGTCTTTCATATTTGTACAAAGGTTGATAGGTTAAAGTGTTCTAAAATGTCACTACACAAACATAGTTCAAATCATCCTAAAATCACACTTATTAACCTACACATGCGGAAGTTCTTCAGTCTACAAAGTACATTTTAATCAGCCCTTTATTTTTTGCCTCAATTTCGCCTCGATACGTACAATTGAACTCTGATTTTATTAATTCGTAGGTTGTTTCAGATATATTTATCCGACCTGCTTCACTATTGCTCTCCATGCGGGCAGCAGTATTCACTGTGTCACCCCAAATATCATAAGCATATTTCTTTATCCCAATGATTCCTGCTACAACACTCCCAGTATTTATTCCCACACGGATATCAAATAATCCTCCATTCGACTTACGCTCGGCTACAAATGCTACGATATCCTTTGCTGCGTTAATTATTTTTAAGGCATGCTCATTATTTTCGGCCGGCAGTCCACACACAGCCATGTAGGCATCTCCAATGGTTTTAATTTTTTCAATACCGTGTTTTACCATAATACGATCAAATTCAGAGAAATAACTATCTATTTCGGTGACTAGATCTTTAGGGCTCAAGGTCTGGCTAATCCTAGTGAATCCCACAAAATCTGTAAACAATACCGATACCTCCTCGAAATGCTTTGCCTCTGCAAACCCATTTTGTTTTAATTCGCTGGCCACTTCCTCTGGGAGGATATTTAGCAATAATTCATCCGACTTCTTTTTCTCGGTACTGATAACTTCTAAGTTGTCCTGAACTTCTGCGAATAGCATAGAGTTTTCAATGGCAATTGCGAGATATGCCGATATCGATTTTAGTACACTTATATCATACTCAGAAAATGAATCTGTATTTTCTACTGATACACAAAAGACCCCCACCTCTTTTCCTTCTTCACCAAGGGCACATGAGAAATATCCTCCGGGTTTAACTCCCCCAGTAGTTTCTATTGGTTCAAAAAAATACTGCCCAAAGTCTTCGGATACATTTTGTATGAGTACATCATCTGATTGTTGTGTCAACCTCATAAAACGATCCATTTGCAAAACAGAACCCATATCTGAGATCATATTGCTCCCAGATTTATCGATGCTATAAACTCTTTGTGCTTCTCCGGCTTTCAGTATGACCAGCTCAATTTCCTTTATCGTAAAATTCGAAGCAATTAAATTAAAGACATCCCTAAGCAACACATCCAATGATAGGTTGGATGCGAGTTTCTTTCCCATCTCTCCTATGGCACCCAGCTGAGAGATTGCCAATTCCATATCTTCAAGTTGAGATGATAATGATTGTTGCTTTGATAGCTCATCTTTTGCACTTGACGCTTGAAGGTTCGCTTGATTTAAATCATTGATTAATTGATTAAAATACCCGCTAACTTGTTCCAATTCTTGGTCACCTGAGAATTCAATTCTCATAGGTTTTTCCGAAGACAAGGAGCTTTCCATTTTGGATAATAACTCCTTTAGCTTTTTATTACCGAACATGTTATTGTTTCAATAGGTCCTTAACCTGGTTAAGGTGCTTATCCTTTTTAAATTGTCGTTTATTTCTTCCCCAATTTGTGAAATAAGAATGCGCAGTTAAAAATTTGACCTGAAGATTATTCCAAGCATCTTGATCACTCACAACACCTAAATACTGTAGCTCTTGAAATAATGTATCTCCGATACTGAAAAAGTCATCACGACCTAGGTAGTCTAAATCCGCATCACAAATGATCTGTTCTAATTTATTATTGGGTGATTGCGGAATTTTAGTAGCCATGATCATACCTTTAATTATTTTAATCTGATCAACGCTGTAATTTAAATCCGGTAAAACTTCTTCCGCTATCTCACATCCACGCTCTTCATGATCTTGTCCCGAAATGGTAAATCCTATATCATGAAATAGACAAGCCGTCTTTAATAACGTTATTTCTTCCTCGTCCGTTATCCCCTCAAAATTTGCAATTTTCTGAGCTGCTTCGAGAACATCTAGAGTGTGATGCTTCCCATGATAGGAAAGATATTCTGGGAGCTCCTCACTGAGTTTTTTTAACGAATATGATTGGGCTTTTGTATAGTTCATCTAATTTATTCCCTCTAGTTTTATGAACAAAAGCAAGTTAAGATAAAACGAACGCATTTTTGAAGCTTCCAACAGGCTTTTTAAACACATTCACCTCAGATGTCCAATATCATCGAACCCGTAGGTCAAGACTTTTTTGTAACCAACACTAAACAACATTTGTTGCAAAACATAACCGTCTGGGATGTACTGGTATTCAATGATGGAGGACAAATCATTAAATCTCTTGGCATCATTGTAATAATCAGAAATAAAGCCGCGATAAGATGCATTTAATGTAACCTTATCGTTTTTTAACGGCAGCTCAATACCAAAACCCAACGCATAATAGGGTTGATTGACATTTAATAGATCTGTGACCGACTGAGTGGAATATAATGGTTCGTTATTCCTAATGGATTGATATTGATTAAATGCTTTTGAAACCTGTTGATATCCACCACCTACCTTCAGCAAATAATTGACATTCTGCTTTTCAAATATGAAACAATTACTCAGTTCTATACCTTGAAAATTCGCCGAATGATCCGCCTTGTAAGGCACTCCACTCATGTCAATAAATTCTTCAGACAACCGCGAATTCCCCGATAAATAAGAAATGTATACGTTTATTAAAGGGTTAAAATGATAACCTAGGCTGAAATTATATTCAAGACTTGGCGTTGTTCGGACATCACTTACGGGCTGATTTTCAACTACATGAAAATAATTAGATATTGCAGTCTTACTTGAGCTTTGTACACTCATTCCAAAATCCAATACCCAACGGCGTTTTATTTTAATTCCCGTTAAGTATTTTGTAAATTCATACGGATCTAAACCGGGATGTTCCTTGTATTTTGGATTCAATCTCAGCAACCCTTCAACGGCTTCTCGTGCGACCACTTTATTCCCATCCAATAAGTAGGTAATTCCTCTGAGTCGCTGAAACTCCATCTTATCCTGCCTGCTTAAGTTAGAATAATTACAACGGCTTAATTCTTCTTTTGCCTCGGTTATTAATCCATTCTCTAAATTCTCTGACACATCAATTAATGCTTGTTGGGACGCACTTATTTGGCTTAAAACGGGTATTATAGTCATAGCCGCTAGTGTCAACAAAATAGATATTTTCAACTTTACCATTTTGATTTTCTCCTTTCAATTTGATAATTGATGTTGATGATATAACCCAACCCAATGGATAAGTTATTTAACTGTATATCGTCATCCAAATAATAGTAATCATGCAATAATTGAGGATTTGTGTATCGATTATTCGCATTAACAGTGTTCGTAAATCCGTTCAAATAAGAACAATTCAGGACAACTGACCCTTTTCTCATGTTGTATTGTAGACTCGCACCAAATAATCCGCCAGCATTCCATTTCATTTTCCGCTTATCCGCGGAAAAACTTCGAATTTCTAAACTAGAATTATCCGTGTAATTTATAGAATTGATGCTGTTATTTGATTGATATAGATAGCCCACAAAACCACCTATATGTGCATAAAGGGAAATTTTTTTGGCCTCCAATAATTTTAACTTATAAAAAATTGGGAAATCGATGTAATTGAAACGCTCAGTAAGATTAATGCGAAAGTCTTGTACCTTATATTCAATGGAATATTCTTTGATCGCATTTATAATGGAAATACCAATGCCCGATCGGTTACTAAAATTATAACCACCGTCAATACTAAAAATCATGGTATTTTGACTCGAATAAGATTTTGAGTTCCGAGCTATGGTATACACTTTTGTTGCTTTTGCGTAGGTTGTATTCGAGCCAATCGACAAGGATAAACCAAGATTCAGTTTTGGAATTACTCTCAATTTCCTGAGCAATACATTTAATTCATCCGGGTCTGTTATGGGATTGAATTTATAGGTTGGATTCAATTCTAACATATGCCGAACGGATTCTATTGCAGCATTATTTTGTGCGAAAGCTAACTCAGATAATGCTTTCAATCTATATTTCTGAAAAAGAACTACGTTACTAGCTGAATCACTGATTTCCTTTGTAATGTCTAAAACTTGAGAAAACGCCCCGTTGCTATAACTGCTAGCCGCACGCGATAATAATACTTCGTCATTCGTTTGAGCATTTACATTAAGTCCAAACGATAAACTCAATATCAAAATCAAGTTTATTTTCATCCATATGTTCAGTTTACTCTCCAATATATCTAACTCTTTGCGCCTCAGAAAGTGGTTCAACTTTATATTCTTCTAGATCTTTTTCTAAATCTGATAATCGGATTTTAAACTGCTTGACTTTTCTATCTCTACCTGCAGAATATACTTTGTCATTTGTCGATGAAATCGCAACATCGTAAACCCAAGACTTGTGATGACCTATCTCTAATGGTGATTCACGTTTATTCTCCAAAGAATAAACCCTCACGAGTCCATCAAAGGATGCTGTAGCTAAAAATTTACCGTTCTCGCTTACAACCATATCTGTGACACCTGCGGTGTGCCCAGGAAAGTCAAATTCTATTAAATCTTGCCCGAGATAAATTTGTTTACATTTACCCTCAGTTGAACCCAAGTATAAGTATCCCTTCTTGATACATATTGAATTCACCATTCCAAAACCAGCATAACTCTGAACTAATTTTGGGATTTTATCGGACAACGAAAGTCTAAGAATTTCACCTTTCATAGATGAAATAAACAAGGTAGATAGAGATTCATCTGAAATGGTAAAAGCCGAAATTCCCTGGCTAATATTTATTCGGCTTAACTCATTCCCATTATTTGTCAATTGAACAACTTCTCTATTTGTGGCATAAATTATATCCTTGTTAGATGAATGAATATCAATTATCCCACTTTCGCTTGTTGCCACTTTTTTAAGGGTCGATTTGTCTAATTGACCGTTTGTTTTATCATATGCTATAGTGTAAACCTTATTCTTGTCAGCCAGTATGGCAATGGAATTTTCATCTTTCAATGCAATCACCTTATACAATGCCGCACCTTTTATCACCACAGTAGATACAACATTTTTTGTTCCATTTGTTACCACATGTATACGTCCATCCAAACCTACTGAAATCGTATATTCCTCCGTTACCAGAATACTTCTACATTCCATTGTATGAATAAAGTTGGTATTGTAGTTTTCTCCTGTTTTGGACAATTTAGCATCCAAAAGGGCCCCATGAATATCTCTATCAAACATTGGTCTACCGGAGGATCTAAATATGTTCAATGCCTCGCTAGCTAGCGCTACTTTAAGGCCTGATTGATTTCTAGCATTTAATAACTTAGATTTTATTGCCACTGATTTTGAGAGAGCATAATTTTTACTCTTTTGCGCTTTTGTTTCAGAAGCTACGGCTTTTTTCAGTGCTTCTTCTCTTTCCTTATTTGCCTTCTTGGCATCCTCCAATGCTTTTTGAGTGACTTCTCGTGCCTTCTCCGCTTTCTTTTGCTCTGATTGAGCTAACAGCCGTTGGGTGTTAGCAATTTCTTTTTGAGCTAACGCATTTTTCTTTTGGTTTAACGCATTGATTCGCTCTTGTTCAGCTAAATCCTTTTGTTCTTCCGCTTTGAGCTTTTGAATTTCAGCAATAGACTTTTGCTTAATTGCATTTTGTTTTTCAATTTGAGCAATTTTAGCTTGTTCGTTTGCCTTTAGACTAGATTCTTCAGCCTTAATCGTTGCTTCATCTGCACTGTTTTTTTGCATAAACGAAAAAATGGTTAGCCCCGCCATTAAGATAGAACTTCCCGTAAGAACCGATTGAAATACCCTCTTTTTCCGTTGTTTTTCGGCAATCTCAAATTCAGCATTTTGTTTACTTGCTTTGAGGAATTGAGTAGCCGAATTATAATCTTCGTTATAGAGTTCAGACCACTTTTTTGTGTGCCTAAGTTCATTTAACCACGATAACCCTAATGCTAGGTCTGGGTCACGCCATAAACCAGATTTCCCTTTTTCAAATAGCTTGGCACTTTCACATAATCTATCATATAAGCCTAAACTATCTTGTTCCTCGTCTGCCCATTGAATTAATCTTGGCCATACACGCATCAAACTTTCATGAGATATATCTATGACGGTATCAGAAACAAGTTGCACGTTGGAAGGAGGCATAATGAATCCCCGATCTGGAAGACGAAAGGAGTCAATTATCGGAGTTAATTTCTCAGTTTCAACTCTTAAAATTTCTGATAGAACATTAAGCTTCGTTGGTCTTCGAACACCTCGATTATCGGCACCTTTTAACGTAAGTGTTTTAAATAAATTTTCAATGATCGCTGTTTTTTCAGTATCAAACTCAGACACAACTTCTTCGAGGTGATTGGACATGGCCGCATCAATACCGCCGATCAACTCATAATGCTGAATATCTATCGGTACATCCTTGTCACTATTTGTGTGACTCTCCCATGTACTCCAAAGGCGATTCAGTAAATGCTGAAGGATAGGTAATAAATCTGTTTTTGTGCCTATGGAATTCAATAATTTCTGCACCAATCTTGGAGAAATCTTGGCGCCCGCAAACTCCACTGGTGCCTCAATAATTCTTTGTAACTCCTTTCGGTTTAATCTTGGCACTAAAAATTGTGCGTCATTAATTGCCTCTGGTAATCCATAAAATCGTTCACAATCGCCCAGAAAGTCGGAGCGGATGGTCATCATTACGTGAATATCCACGCTTCTTTCTGCTGATGCCTCAAGTAACAGATTTACAAAGTGTGTTGCCTCTTCAAAATCCGACCCCTCTTGTTCTGATACAAATCTGAATAATTCTTCGAATTGATCTGCCAGAATAAGTAATTTACTTCCATCTGCTAAAAAAGGACGTACCGCTTGAATCAAGCCTTTGGTATTTTTTTTAAATACGGAAACATTTGATATTAATTCTGCCTTATCTTGTATAAAAGATTGGCTTGAGAATATGGAATCATACAGAGCCTGTACTGGGTTCGATCCTGGCCGCATGGTACATATATGCCATTTCTCTTCCGCATTGCTTTTCAATTTAGGTAGTATACCAGCTCTAACCAAGGAGGACTTTCCTGAGCCCGAATTACCCACCACACAAACAAATTTGCGGGCATTTAATTTTTGTAAAACAGTATCAATGTGAGATTCTCGACCAAAGAATAAATGGTATTCATCTTTCTCAAACGGTCTTAAACCTGGAAAAGGATTTGTTAAACTTTTAGAATTTGCCATTTTCTTGTTTGCATTTGGATACTAAAATATCCGCACCATACTGATTTGAACCAAAAGAGTTTGTCCATCCTCCCAACAACACCGTTCCGTCGGAACACTCAAAAGCTGAATTATAGGATCCATATTGGAGATTATTTAACTGCTGAGTCCAGAGCATATTCCCATTTTTACTCAAACAAACAGCAATTGGTTGGGTGTTTTTTGAACCATTAAAAATGTATCCCGTGAGATAAATCCTTCCACTCTCTCCAACATGAATAGACTCTATGGTTACAGGTTGAGTTAAACGAAGATGTTTTTCTAATAAGAGCTGCTGAGTTTCAGATTCAAATACTCTCAAAGTTAAATCGCTACGAAGAGATCTTGGACGATCTGCGGGGAACGACCATTTTTTTCCTGATTTATAATGCGGACCACTAACCGTAATAACATTATTTTCGGTTTTCAACCAGGCTTGTGTAATTCCTTGATTTGTTTTTTCGCCATTGTAATGATCGAACAGTTTAAAATCGGAAATTCTGGTTTCCCTAACCTTATTCCATAAAAGCTGGTCATCCCTTTTTTGTCGTACGGTATAAATCCCAAAAGCTGTATTACTTTGGTCTGAATAAGGAGGTAATATAAAATCTCCAATAACCTTGTAAATTCGATCTTCTCCATCATTTTCTGCCTCTGAAAAATCATACACTGCCCCATAGGTCGGTCTTATAGAATCCTCGAATAAAGAAGCATTCAATACACAGCCCGGCCATCCACTACCAGGCCAGTTTTCATCATTTGAGTTAAACAACCTCAACGTTCTTTTACTATAACTTCCCTCTAATGAAATGACCATTGATGAAACATCCTGATGTAACCATTCGTTGGGATTTTCCTCAACCAAGGACTCGTCAAAGCCGCTTTCGGTTAATATTCTAAAACCTCCAATTTGATTACCCGTTTGGTCAATCTCGTAGAATCCAAACTTCCAAAGTCGTGATCCAAAGAGCCTTCCATGTATTCGCAAATTTCCACTTGGTAATTCACTTATCAGTGCGCCTTGAATAAAATTATGAATATTCAATCGTTTACTCTCTGTTAGTTTCCCCTCAAGATCAAAGTGTTTTACATAAACTATTTGGAACCCATATCCAGCATAGCTCGTGTCTTCTGTGGAAATAACAAAAAAACCAACATTGGGTATCTCTTTGATGAAATGCCCTTTTTGATTACCCTCATTGGGATGTACTTGCAAGAAAGTGGATTGTTTCATTGGGTTGACCGATTCGGTTCGCTTACAGGACCAAAATATTATCGAGATTACCCCGAGCATGTAAATCCAATGTGTACGTGAAAAAATCATTGTATCACCTCCCCTTTTTTATCGATTTCCAAGCTAAAAATATCCTTAAAACCTGTCCGTGTATCCACAAGATCACCAATAATTTGATACCCTCTATCGTTGGAATGAATTTTCCATGGTATTCCATTATAGCTAGTAGATGATAAATCCAATTTTATTTGTTGTGAAGGTGAACCAAGCTCATCCAAAATCAAAACATCGTTGTTAATATTTCCATTCTCCAAGTATGCAACAGATAGTACGCAAGAGTCTTCTATATGCACATCATTTAAATATGCCTGATCATATAAAAAATCATATTCTTTCTCCCACTTTAATGCACCTGATCCACTCGTACAAACTCCAAATAGATAGGCTTTTGAATCCCCAAATGACTGGTCTTGAAGACGTTGTCCAAAAACCAATATATCTCCGTTTTTGTGTATCAATGTTTTCGTATTCCATACATCAACTTCCCGATAAAATTCAGGACCCCAGCCCTTGAAAGATGATTGTTTTACAAATTCTATGTTGACACTGGCTTCCGACCCATTTTCAATAAAAAATGAATTTAACGCCAAGTATTCATATCGCCCTCCAGCCCCTGAAGAAATTGATTTGGTAAGTAGGACCTCAGTCTCACTCAACTGATTTATTTGAATGCCTTTTTCCTCAAGGGAAAATCCATTAATCAATTTTGACCACTTACGAATACCGGTAATACTGTAGCAGGCAATCAATGACTTTGAGGCTTTGGGGCTACTTTGACTAGTACCTACTACACCTATTAATGAATCATTCAGGAAACAAATACTTCTAAACTCATCTTGATATGGCCCCTGAATGGTATCCCACCAAATCAATTTTCCTTCATCATCACATAAACCTACCAATGCATCGGTGGTACTACCAACTTCACCATTGAAATTTATTTCTCCAGCAAACGCAATATTGGACTGGCCTACCTCAACATCATTCAATACGACATCCGCATCAAAACCGAGGGGTAAGTCATCTAAGTCAAATGCCGATTTCTTTCCTAATAAAGCTGTGGAATTATCATTCAAATTTGAACCTCCCCAAAACCAAAAATTGGTAGGTTCCTCTTGCTCAATGTGAACTCCATGAACCGTCCAATTTAATGGTAAACGAAAAATTTTGAACGGCGATTCACTTCCCTTGGTTTCTAAGGCATCTTTTTGACATCCGCCTAAGAGGATGGTTAGGCAAATGAGTATAAACCTATGGTTCGTGATCCACATGTATCATCAAATGAATTTCTGACGACTAGTTATTCGTTATGATTTTACTAAACGTAGTTTGAGCGTTCTTCCAATTAACACATAAGATCAATAAATGGTCAGCGCTCCACTTGTCTATTGGAATTTTATTTGTTTTTGGTTCTTGAATAGAGCTTAACAACTGACCTGTTGAATTATAGATATCGATTGACTGAATAGAATTTACCCATTGGAAGTCAAATTGAATTTCCTGGATATCTCCTACAGGATTAGGATAAAACGAAAAATCGCTTTCCATAAGATCCACTCTGTCCATTACACCATGACATGGCCAATTAGTGTAATATTTTCTCAAATTCCAAGGCACACTCCAACATGGGTAAACATAAGATCCTCTTGCTTTAGCGTACCAGTAACGATCAGGATCAGGATTATCCGTGCTGTGAATAGGTTTTAATAAACCATCAGCCATAGGAATATTTCCATTCTCATCCCCGCCTAAACAATAATTTCTGGCGTTATAATCATTCTTCCAAAGTAGATTTCCTAAGGCATCTATTGTTCTGTAATATACATATTCATCGTATGCATCATACATTACATACTTAGCCCAAGTATCGTTTACAAACTGAGTGTTCGTCATATTCATTACTTCACTAGCAAAATAAATATGACCATCTAATGTATCCGTTGGTATTTCAAAAAAAGCCTTATTTGAATCCGGCACACCAATATGCTCGTAAAAATCAATGGAGAAACTAGGATCAAACCAATGCGTTAAATCCCCGACAATTGAAACATACTTCATATCGTCTGGAAAAGCATCCAATGCGTCATTCGTAAATACGGGTTTACCACTTTCTTCCCATGCTCCACCTACCATGGCAGGGCCAGAGTGATCGGTAATTAAAAAACGACCATTTTCACCCCAATTTTCATATATGAATTTCTCAGATGCCACTTGAATAGCGCGAGCTCCTCCCCCCATGAACGAACCAATAATACCTACCCTTGTTGTATCCACATACTGAGAAAAACTATCAATTAATTGATCTAACGTTGCTTTACAAAGTCCAAATGGATCGGAATCATTTAATTCACCTGGGTTGTTATATTGTAAGGTAACATAGCAATATCCTTGAGAAGCAATGCGTTCCGCTCTTTCCTTATTGATACTGTAAAAAGTACTTGGTGATAAACGCGAATCTGAATCCCATGGAATGTAAAAAATAATAGGAGCTTTTTCATTTAGTTCCTCAGGAATTGTAATTGACGCCAATGCTTTTTCGTCTGTGTAATAAACATCCCAATTTGGAAGTACTTCGAAGTTAATAGTCTTCGGTGTATATGCCCCAGGACTTCCGTACCCCTCGGCAATTTTTGGTACAGGGCCTTTAAATTGAGTTTGCGCCTGAGTAATGAGTGCGAATAGACATGAAATCGTAAATAGTAAGAATTTCTTCATTTGAGTGATGGAATAGGATAAACGCAAGATAATAATAAAATTTATTATCACATTTTATTTCAAATATTAAAGTCTTTTTTACGAAAATTTAATTTACAGCTTCAACCACTTCAGTCTTAAACTATTAGCCACGACAGAAACCGAACTAAATGCCATTGCCGCACCGGCAATCATGGGGTCCAAGGTAAACCCTGTAAATGGATACAATACCCCTGCGGCAATGGGAATACCCAATACATTATAAATGAATGCCCAAAATAAATTCTGTTTGATACCACCCACGGTTTTCTTGGATAGTTTTAGCGCCTTCGGAATTGATGTTAAATCTGAATGAATCAGGGTCATTTGTGCCACATCCATAGCAATATCAGAACCTTTCCCCATCGCTATGCTCATATCCGCAAGAGCCAAGGCCTCCGAATCGTTCACTCCATCACCCACCATCGCCACGGTTTTCCCCTCTTGTTTTAATTGCCTGATATAATCGGCTTTTTCACTTGGCAAGCACCCGCCTTTATAGGCTGTGATTCCAACCTCATGTGCAACATACGCTACTGTATGTTGTTGATCCCCTGAAAGCATTACTACATCAATTCCCATTTTCTGAAGATCATTGATGGCTTCATGGGATGTTGATTTCACCTCATCTGAAATTTTAAATACACCTTGACACGTTTCGTCTAGCGCGGCAAAAATAAAAGATGAACCAGCTTGATCGTGTTCTTGGGTCCACGAATTGACCTGTTCTGGAATGTTAATATTGTTATCTTCTAAGTAGCGCTGATTTCCCAATCTGAGGAGGCCGTATTCACAAATCCCCGATACGCCCTTTCCTGTTTCACTGTTAAACTGATTCACCTCAGAAGCTGTTATTTCTTTCTCTTCTAATCCTCGAACCAAGGCGCGTGCCACGGGATGTTCGGATTTCTTCTCAATTCCAAGAACGAAAGGCAATAGATGGTCTACTTGTTCAAATCCGAAGTACTCTGTTAATATCGGCTCTCCAACAGTAACGGTACCGGTTTTGTCTAAAATGACCGTGTCTATTTTATGTGCTGTTTCTAAACTTACTGCATCCTTGATAAGAATTTGATTTTCAGCACCTCTACCCAGACCAACCATCAAAGCAGTGGGCGTAGCAAGACCTAAAGCACAGGGACAAGCAATAACCAATACGCTGATGGCATTGATCAAGGCATGTGAGAATATGTCCTCAGAACCTAAGAAAAACCAAAGAAAAAAGGTCAATATTGATATGAGTACCACGGTTGGGACAAATACCGCGGCGATCTTATCTACCAATCGCTGTACTGGCGCCTTACTCCCTTGAGCCTCCTTCACCGTTTGAATGATTTTCGAAAGCAAGGTCTCCGAACCCACTTTTTGTGCTACTAGCAAAAATTGTCCTGTTTGATTTGTGGTTCCAGAAAATACCTGATCTCCTTGTTTTTTCTCAACGGGAATTGGTTCACCCGTGATGGAGCTCTCATCCACGAAGGATGCACCATCCTGAACCATACCATCTACGGGTACCATTCCTCCAGGTTTGACGCTCAGTATATCTCCTACTTTCACTTCGCTGAGAGGAATATTCGTTTCCTGACCTTCTTTGCCAATAAGGAATACTTCCTGAGGTTGAAGTCCCATCAGTTTTTTAATGGCTGTTCCCGTGCTGTATTTAGCCCTTTCCTCTAACCACTTACCGAATGTTATGAATGTAATGATTACCGTTGCTGCCTCAAAATAGACATGAGGTTCAAGTCCTTTGGATAGCCAGAACTTAGGAAAAATGGTATTGAAGGCACTAAAAAGGAAAGCAACTCCTGTACTGAGTGCGACCAATGTATCCATATTTGCATACCCCTTGGATGCTTGCTTGTAAGCACCGATATAAAATGATCTTCCAAAGTAAAACAATACCGGTACCGATAAAACAAACGATATCCATTTACCTGCCTCCCAACCCATAAAGAACATGCCAAAGACAAAAATGGGGAGCGTCAAGATGCTCGAAGCAAGCAATCGCTTTTGTAAATCCTTGGAATAGGCCTTACGAAGTTTTTCCTGCTCTTCTTCCGCGTGAAACTCATCCAGTAATAAGTCGTAACCAACAGATTGCAATGCTTTCTGAAGTTCTTCTTCTGCCGCATCGTATTTCACTAGCACCGAGTGTGTAGCAAAATTCACAGATGCCTGTTTAACGCCGCTTGTATTTTTCAAAATAGACTCAGCACTTGAAGCACAAGCAGCACAAGACATTCCCGTAACAGGAAAGGTGTTGGTTTTCATTAATCCTTGCCCAAAAAAGCGTTTAAATCCTCGTTATTACCGTACAGCACTATAATGTGATTTTCCTCTAACTTCCAGTCGTCTGAAATCACTCCTTGTATTTCCGATACCGATCGTGTTTTACCTAGCACACTCTTGACTTCTTTCTTCTTTATGAGTGTAACTACCTGTAAATTATAGGTCTCACGCCATTGAATACTACCCACAGTTTTCCCGATGAATTTCTTGGGAACTTTCGCCTCAATTAACGAATACTCCTCATTTAATTCAAAGGAATCCACCACGTTACTCAAGCATAGTTTTTTTGACCAACGCTCTGCCGTTTCTTCTTCTGGATGAACAATTTCATCAACCCCTATAGCCCGCAATACCTTTTCGTGCAATGGATTGATAGCGCGACTAATCAAACGGTTGACCTTTAAATTCTTAAGCATGGCTGTTACCATAATATTGGCGCCTTGATCTTCTCCAATAGCCACAATGACGATGTCCGTCTCTTTCCAAGGTAAACCTTTCATCGTGAACTCATCGGTTGCATCCATGCAAATGGTATGAGATAGGGTTTCTTTAAGGTTTTCAACCTTTGATTGGTGATTATCCACCCCTATCACTTCATTGCCCATGGCCGTTAATTTTTCTCCCAACGGTGCTCCAAAATTTCCCAAACCAATGATGATGTATTTCATAATGTGCGTTAGTTAATCGTTATTTCTTCTGAGGGATATCGATAGTTTTTCTCCCGTGTTTTCTTAAAAAAGGCAATAATCAAAGTTAGTGCACCTACCCGCCCAATAAACATAAGTGCCATGATGGTGATCTTAGCTGACGTACCCAAAGAAGCAGTTATTCCTAAACTTAAGCCAACGGTTCCAAATGCGGATACTACCTCGAAAATCAGGGACTTTTTAGATAGCGTTGGTTCAAATATCGACATTAACACGATGGCTGTGGATATTACTACTATCGATAAAAATACCACAGCAAAAGCTCTTCTCAAGGAGTTTATGGAAATCTCTCTTCTGTACACCTCTATCCTATCCTTTCCTTTGGCCAAACTGATTAAATTCATCACCATAAGTGCCAAGGTACTTGTTTTTATACCTCCACCGGTTCCTGCAGGAGATGCCCCAACCCACATCAAAAAAAGCGTTAGCAAAATGGCTGGTGTGGTCATTGACATCAAATCAACGTTGTTGAAACCCGCTGTTCTTGGAGTCGTTGCCTCAAACAAAGCTGTAATCCATTTACCCATAAATGAATGTCCCTGAAGCGTATGATTATACTCAAATGCGAACATCAAGAGTGTAGACAAAAAGAAGACTATGAGTGTCGTCCATAAATTAATTCTCGAATTAAGATTTAAAACCCATGGTCTTGTTATCCTTTTGCTTTTCTTGAATAACCATCGCCTCATTCGATATCTGAAATAAGTCACCGTATTAGCAACTATGGGGAATCCTAATCCACCGAAAACGAAGGTCAATATCACGATTACCTGCAAACCATAGGAAAAAGCAAATCCCTCACTATTGAAGCTTGAGGATAGCGTAGAAAATCCAGCATTACAAAAGGCAGACACCGCATGAAAAACCGAGAAAAACAATTGATCCGTCCATGTTTCAAAAAGGCTAGCATCCAGAGAGAAATAAATGGAAGCAGCCGAGAACGCCTCTACAACCAAAGTGATACCAAAGATATATTTGAGTGTTTGGAAAACGTCAGAAAGTCTATTTGATGAGTTGATATCACTTAATGCTAATTGATTCTCGTAAGATGCTCCACCCTTAAATAGATAAGAGAAATAACTCGCAAACGTTAAAATACCCAATCCTCCAAGTTGAATTAAAACCAATACAATGCTTTGACCCAATTGAGTAAAATAGGTCCCAGTGTCAACCACCGCTAAACCTGTAACACAAACCGCGCTGACAGAAGTAAATAAGGCGTCCATAAAATGAATACCTGAATGTGTTGCTCTCGGCAACATAAGGGCCAAAGCTCCCAGTGTAATGATGATCCCAAAGCTCAGTACAAATACCAATGCCGGGTGAACCTTTCGAGATCTGTAGTTTAAACGAATTCTAGAAAGATCAATTAAAAAGACCACCACCATGACTACTTTAATTAGGAACAAATGAGCCATTTGCCCACCGAACATGGTCATATCTTGGTTAAATGTGGGAGTTACAGCAATCCCGAAAACCATAACCTTCCATATGGACTCACCCAACCATCTTTTCCAGCTAAATCCTTGTCCCCACAAACGATACAATAAAATAATACCAGGAAAAAAGTGCATCGTCAGTATAGCCGAAAATGTGGTAAATTGTTGTGATTCCGGCCATTGTGAGCGAGTCGATTCGAAGCCCCAAATGGATACCCAAAGGCATATCCCCAAAGAACTGAGGACCAATTGAAACCAACGCGCGTAGGTATAAAGTGATTTATCTACTTTTAACTGGGGCATTACTGAATTACATGAGCAAGATAAACGATTGCATAACTCAAAACACAAGCTATGCCATGAAAATTCAATTTGGAAAACAGTGATGTCTTCGGTTCTTTTTCGGGTACAACCAGTAACCCTACAACCCAAAATACAAAACCTACTGCTAAGTCTACCCAATCAAATCTACCATTTGCCCAATGCGCAAATTGAAACCACTCAAAACCAATGACCAAAAGGACCGGTACAAATTTCAAAGAAATCTTCAATCGATTCAGACCCAAATAATAGCGTTTGGAAAGGAGGGTTATAGCTAGCACCCAAAGCGCTTCTGGAAGGGAATAAACACCAAAAGACCCAAAATGTATATTTTGATTGATCCAGTCGCGGATAACCCAATATGGAGCGTCACCTATGGCAGCAATAACCAAATGATTGACGACCGTTTGCTCCGTTCGGTAAAACAAATAGACAAACAAACTCACCAACAGCGAAGAAACGATAAGGATGTACTTGGTTCTCAAACCTTCAACAAAGTTACCCAATTGAAATAGGAAAATCGACCGAAAGCCTTCATTTCCATCCATCGCCATTTACTCTGATCGATATAATCTGTTATATAAAAGGGCAACTTAACCCGAACTAATCTCGAAAATATACCCAGAAGAGCATCTATTAACTTGAACTGAGTGGAATCGTGATTGATGATTATGAGTGTTCCCTCGGGTTTTAGAACGCGGTAAGCTTCGTCTAGAACACTTGTTGGATCTCTTACCACCGATAAGACATGGGCTAAAATAACCATATCGAAAGAGGAATCTGCTAGAGGTAAAAGATTACATTTTGATAATAAAATATGCTTATTGGGATATTGTGACTTCGCATAATTCACCATGTAATCGGAAGTATCAATACCCGTTAAGCTTACATTATTTTCATCGATATGCTTCCACCAAGCACCCCTGCCCATGCCAAGATCTAACACTTCCTTTGGAGATTGTTCATTTACATATTCAATTAAGCGCTGTTTGGAAGGCATCAACCATTTGTCTATTAAAATATATAATGATCCTAATCGATTATAGAACCTCATGTTTTCTTTTTAGGATATACAGTTGGCCTGCTTCCCCCTTGTTGACTAATGAAGAAAGCGAATAAAGTGAATCGATGCATTCATAGTTAACATTAACCCTATTTACCAATTGGGTAAACCGAAAAACTTGCGCACTGTCAGTCAATGATTTGGTCAAAATGAATTCAGGCGGACTTTGTAAAAAATCCTCACGGAATTTATCTCGATTAGCAACCAAATGTGGTTGATGATTATCCTCGAGGTTATAGAAATACACATAGTAAGGCACTGGGAATTTCCCCCATGAGGATAGGTGACCATACACATACCAGCGACCTCCATCTTCGTGGTCCACGAATACCGATGAACCAGCTGGTATTTTTTGTTGGATCATATGGGCTTCCATTCCAGCATTACCTCTATCGGGTTCAGAGTGTATTTCGGAACCGTAATTTTTGGCCACAAATAAGGATAATATCACAAAGCCAACCGTTTGGTTATTTGGAATCCGGAAGAGTGTACCCAAATCCCAAAGCGCTACGCAGAAGCAAAAAATCACAGAAAAACCAAGGGGGATAGCGTAATGAAAATAAAACTGCGGGCCCAACATTAAAAACAGTAACGAAGCTACTAATGCACTCCAACTTAAACTCACGACAGGAAGATTGCTGAAATGCTCCTGGTATTTCATTTTTCTATACACTCCCCAAATGACACGGATGGTTAGGTACAGGCAAAGGGTGGTAAATATCCATTGAACGGATTCTCCACCAAACCACCGAGTGGATGTCAGTTCATGCAACTTAGACAATCTCTCACATACTTTTTGCCAGCTTACCGTGTCACCACCTGCGTAGGCAAATGCCGATTTCCAATACATCCATATTGCTGAAAAATGACCTTTGAAGACATAAATAGTCAAAAACGCCCCCCATGGAATAGAAATGCTAGAATGCCAATACAGAATAGATCTGAAAGAAATTTTTTGTTGTAGGAACCAATATCCCCAAAATGGCAAAACAAAGAAGATGAATGGCTCCTTAATAAATACGGCGTAACCGAATAAAATCCCTGAAACAACATAGGCAAGCTTGTTCCTTGGTTTTACGATGATAGCCAGTGCAGCGATGATCAGAAACATCCCCCACTCTTCTGTGTAGGCACCTACGTAAAAGACTTCCCATGTTTTCAACCAATGAAACAAAAAGACTAGACCCGTTATGAACCAAAGCAAGCCGGGAGTCTTCCATTTGTGAATAACGAGAATCACTGAGAGTGAAATCAATAAAAATCCTAAGGTAACCCACTGAGGGTAATCTACATATACATTAGATGAGATTCCTTGGACCAATGCGTGAATAAAGAAAATACCTGGTGCTTTATTATCCCATACATTTAGGTATAATAAATCATGTTGTAATACTCGCTGACCAATTGCCATGAAACAACCGGCATCGCTAAAAGCAGAAGCTCCGAAATATCCTTCCACGTATTGGAAAGCCAATAAAATGATGGCTCCAAAACCAAAAAGTCTCATGAACCCTTGTTTACCAAGTCGAAGCATTTTCAACGCAAGTTTATGGTCATATTGGTTAAAATCCTTGAGAAATTCTAATAATTCTTATTTTCCCCGAAAGGTCCGCAATTGTAAACAATATATTTGTTAGCATGGAAACAATAACTGCTTTACCCTGGTGGACTTGGCCCATTGCCATTCTCCTTTTGATCGGAATCAAAGATGTATTCTTCAATAGTAAACATACCATCAAGCATAATTTCCCAGTGGTTGGACACATCCGTTATCTACTCGAGAAAATCGGGCCGGAAATGCGCCAATATATTGTGGCAAACAACCGCGAGGAATTGCCCTTTAACAGGAGCGAACGATCATGGATTTACGCGAGTTCAAAGCGAGAAAACAATTACGAAGGTTTCGGTACAGATAAGGACATTCATTCTCCAAATTTTCATTTCATCAAACCACAGATGTTTCCATTTCGAGTTCAAGCGGGACACCCAAATGAAAGCGATCCTGATTTTTTACCTGTTGCGAAAGTGATTGGAGCCTATCATAATCGTAAGAAACCATTCCGTCCAAAATCTGCTATCAACATTGGAGCCATGAGTTATGGATCATTGTCGGCCAAAGCGGTAGAAGCGATGAATGTCGGTAGTCTAAAATCGGGTTGCATCCATAATACGGGCGAAGGTGGGTTATCTATGTATCACAGCAATGGTGCGGATGTTATTTTTCAGATTGGGACTGGATATTTTGGCGTTCGCGATGAAGACGGGAACTTCTCGTTTGACAAAGCAGAAAAAATCGCGGAGAACAACCCATTTGTTAAAGCCTTTGAAATCAAACTTTCACAAGGAGCAAAACCTGGAAAAGGAGGCGTTTTACCCGCATCTAAAATATCAGCAGAAATTGCTGAAATCCGTCATATTCCCAAAGGCCAAGCCGCGCTTTCTCCTCATTATCATTCTGCGTTTTCAAACGTAGATGAATTACTAGCATTCATTGAAGAACTTTCTAAACGCACAGGTTTACCCGTTGGAATTAAATCTGCCGTTGGAAAGTTGGACTACTGGCATGAGCTCGCAAAAAAAATGAAGGAGCGAAACGTTGGTCCTGACTACATTGCCATTGATGGTGGCGAAGGGGGAACGGGAGCAGCTCCTCCTAGCTTTGCGGATCACGTTTCATTGCCTTTCTTTTATGCCTTTAGTTCGGTATACCGTGTTTTTCAGGAATACAATATGGAAAAAAATATCGTGTGGGTTGGCTCTGGTAAATTAGGTCTACCAGCTAAAGCCATCAAAGCAATGGCCCTAGGAGTAGATATGATATATGTAGCCAGGGAAGCCATGATGTCCATCGGTTGTATTCAAGCTCAAGTTTGTCACACTAATCGCTGTCCCGCTGGCGTGGCTACCCAAAACAAGTGGCTTCAAAATGGTATTCACGTGCCAGAAAAGTCAGACCGGTTAGCACAATACATGAAAACATTCAGGAAGGAAGTGATTGAATTAACCCATGCTGCTGGTTACGAACATCCCTGTGAATTTAATACCTGCGATATCGATATTAGTATGGGTGACTCCAATACAACCCAAACCATGGAAACCTGTTTTGGCTACACCAAGACTCCCGTTGAGTTTAGTGGAATGCACACCCTAAAAGACTAGAATTAAGCCCTGAAAACTGCCGTTTATCGGATTTTTTGATACCTTTGCGTCAATGATTTCGACCTTCGAAGTAGAAAATCAAAACCAAGAAGGTGATTTATGCCGATCGGAAATACCTTTACTCTTCGATCGAAAAAACCCTGCTGATGTGGTAAAACAGCCCTACTTTTCTTTGTACAATTCTTTGTATAAATCGCGATTTGGCGACTTTATGAGTTCTCCTACGCGCCATTCAGTATTCTGAGTATTTCAGTTTAATCAACCAATCAACACTTTACTCTGAGAGAAGTATCAGAGCCTTTTATTTTTTGTTTAATCCAATTATTAATTATGTATTCCAGAAAAATTACATGTAAAAAACTACTGAGGATGTCCTTAGGGATAGCTCTCGGCTTGTCGCTGAACACAGCGAGTGGCCAGGTGGCAGATGCCACAACAACAGCCTCCGATACCATCGGAGAAACAGAGACCATCGGAGAAGTCGTTGTTACGGCACTTGGTGTGAGCCGTGAAGAGCGGGCACTTGGTTACTCCGTTCAAAATGTGAAGAGCAAAGATATTTCGTCTGTGCCTGCCACTAACGTTGTCAATAACTTAAGTGGTAAACTTTCCGGAGTTTACATCACCGGAAGTTCTTCCGGGCCAACTGCCTCTGCGAATGTAACCATTCGTGGTGCAACGAGTTTGAATGGTAATTCACAAGCACTATTCATCGTAAATGGTGTACCTATCACCAACGGATTGTTTTCTCCTGGTGACGGTTTGAATGGCTCAACTACCATTGACTTTGGTAACGCCTCACAGGTGATCAACCCGTACGACATTGAGTCTGTTTCTGTATTGAAAGGACCTGCTGCGGCCGCATTATACGGTACGCGTGCAGCAAATGGTGTGATCTATATTACCACTAAAAATGGTAGCAAGGCAAAAGGATGGGGAGTAAGTGTGAATAGTAACGTATTTTTTGAGAGCCCACTTAAGATGCCCGATTATCAAAACGAATATGGGTTTGGTGGATACGGTAAATACTCTTACAACGGTGGATCAACATACACGGGCAATTATTACGATGCCTTCGGTGAGAACTGGGGTCCACGTCTTGACGGAACACCTATCAAGCAGTTTAATTCAGACGGGCAACCCATACCGTTTGATGCAGCTGAAGGTAATATCCGTGACTTCTTCCGTACGGGTGTAAATGCTACAAATAACATTGCGATTTCTCATGGTGATGAAAACGGTGATTTCCGCCTTTCCTACACCAACCTAAACCGTACAGGTATTGTTCCAAATACCGACCTAACCCGTAATATTTTGCAAACCTCTATTGGTCGTTCATTCAAGGATAAATTAGATATCCGCATGAACGGTATGATGGTAAACAGCGGTTCAAGTAATGTTCCAAACGCAGGTTACGACGAGAGCAGTAGTATCATGTACTCTTGGTTATGGTTCCCGCGTGGTGTGAACATAGCAGACATGCAGAATTACTGGAAGCCTGGGCAAGAAAATGTGCAACAACGTTATGTTGAAGAACTTTGGGGAAACAACCCATACTTCTTGGTTAACGAGAATACCAATAGTTTTGATTCACGTAGAATCATCGGTGATATCAACGCGACTTATCACTTCAACGATAAGCTAAACTTCCGTTTACGTCACGGGGCGGATATGATGAACGACATTCGTCAGTACCGCCGCGCCACATCTACAAAAAGTGTGGCATATGGTAGCTTCAGGGAAGATCGTATCGCTTTCTCTGAAAGCAATACTGAGGCCTTGTTGTCTTGGACCAACTACGATAGAGAAAATGCGAATAACCCATTACGCCTTGATTTGAAGGCTGGTGGTAATATCATGATGCAAGAGAGTTCATCTCTTATTGCCAATAACCCACAATTGTTACAACCTGGTGTTTTCACCCTAACAAACAACCGTTCATCTGTTCAGACAGAGAATCGTGTTGCGCGTAAGCAAATCAACAGTTTATTCGGAGTAGCCAGCATTGCTTACAACCGATACTTATACGTTGACTTGAGTGCACGTAACGATTGGTCTAGTACCTTGCCACCTGAAAATTCATCGTTCTTCTACCCATCCGCTTCTGTGAGTTTTGTACCGACAGAATTGATGGAGCGCAACCCAACGTTGAACTTCTTAAAGGTACGTGCTGCATACGCAGAAGTAGGTAGTGATACAGACCCTTATTTATTAAATAACACCTATAGCCCAGAGCCATTATTTGGAAGTTCACCTGCATTCGGTATCAACCGTTTTGCAACCAACCCAAACTTGCTACCTGAGCGCACATCTAGTTACGAAGCAGGTCTTTCTGCAAAATTATTCCGTAACAAGATTGGTGTTGACTTCACGTATTACTCGATGTTAACCAAAGATCAAATCATCTATTTACCTGTTGCAACTACAACCGGTAGAAGCAGTCGTTTGGCAAATGGTGGATCTATTCAGAACAACGGTATCGAGCTTTCTATTAATGCTGACGTAGTGAAAAACGACAAGTTTGTTTGGAACACACGTCTTAATCTTGGTCGCAACCAAGCAGTGGTTGCTAGTTTACCTGATGGTGTTGAGAACGGTTACCCCATTGTTGCAGACATGTATCCAAATGATGGAGGATCTGCCGATATGGAATATGTAGCGGTTGAGGGAGAGTTGTTAGGACAAATAAAGGGTCTTACTTTCCAGCGAGATGCAGATGGCAACATCATTCACAAAGATGGTCTACCATTGATGAGTAAAGAGAAAAGCACTATTGGTTCATACCAGCCTGACTTCAGAATCGGTTGGATGAATAGCTTCAGCTATGGCCAGTGGCAAATGAGCATATTGTTTGATGGTCAAATTGGAGGTAAAATTTACTCTCGTTCGCATGCACTTTACAACACAGGTGGAGCCATCACCAATAACGATGATCCATTGTTAAACATGAGCACTTTAGACGGTCGTAGAACCTACAACATTTCATATGATGCCAACGGTGAGCCTGTTTACGATTTAGTAGACGAAGGTGGTGTTTTAGGTAAAGGTGTGATGTATGATGACCAAGGGAATATCGTTCAAAACGACGTTAAAGTACCTACTCGTGATTATTTCTATGCCTATTATGGAAACGGTTTCAATCGGGATAATGTAGAGGCTGCAACTTATGATGCATCTTACTTAAAGCTACGTGAGTTACGTGTTTCTTATGCGTTAACCAGTGAGCAAGCTAAAAAGATTGGATTTTCAGGCTTAACCGTTTCATTGGTTGGACGTAACCTATTACTATTCACAAATGTTCCATCTATTGATCCCGAAACCTACAGCATTCGCGGTGGTTTATTCATTCCAGGATACGAGAGCACACAGATGCCATCCATCCGCAGTTTCGGTATATCTCTAAACGCAACACTATAATTACAGCAACATGAAATTGACAATTAAATATACAGGTCTACTACTCGCTGCAGCATTAACGTTTTCTGCATGTGAGAAATTAGAAGACGTAAATAAAAACCCAAATGAACCCGAAGCAGTAGATGCTGGGGTGTTGTTTACTTCATCCATCCGTTCCAGTTTGACAACTTCTGTGAATCAAAGTTACCTTTTGGGAAACTGCGCAGCCCAATTAGCTGCAAAGACTGTCAGAACGGAAATTGATGCATATAATTGGAATTCATTTACCAATGTTTGGGAAGGATATTATAACTCGTTATCTAACCTAATAGAAGCCGAAGTCGCAGCAAAAGAAGCAGGTAATGAAGCCATGCAAGGTGCCATCAAGGTGATGAAGTCTTGGATGTTCTCTCAGCTAACCTTAGCTTATGGAGACATTCCTTACACCGAAGCTATTCAAGGAGCAAGTGATCAAAATTGGTTCCCAAAATATGACTCACAAGAAGATATCTTGATAGGTGATGCTGGATTGATCAAAGAACTGGAAAGTGCGACTGCTCTTTTATCTGGTAGTGGAAGTATCGAAGGTGATATCCTGTATTACGGAGATGCTACAGCATGGACTAAATTCGCCAACAGTTTGAAATTACGCCTATTGATGTATGTTTCAAATTCTGTTGATGTCACCACTGAAATTGATGCATGCATCAGTGCTGGTAACTTATTTGAATCCAATGCAGATAATGCAGCGTTGGTGTTCACTGGAAACTTCCCTAACGAATTCCCATTGGTTCCAATGAAGGAAGGTGATTTTGATGCCGTAAACCTAGGAATACGAGCCTTTGAAGCCATGAGCGAACAAAAAGATCCAAGATTAATGGAGTATGCACGTCCTAAGAATGTGGAGGCCATGATGGCATCCGATACCGTTAAGGCTGTGTATGGTGGTGCCGTGAATGGTTCCGAGAATACCGATGTTTGCCCAAAGGACGGTTCAAGATTAGGCCTGCGTTATTATAACTACCCTGGGCATCCAATGGCAGATGCCATGGCTAATGGAATCATCATGACCTATGCTGAAGTTGAATTCTTGATTGCGGAGGCTGCTCAAAAGGGTATTTCTTCGGAGGATGCTGAAGCTCATTACAAATCAGGTATTCAAGCTTCAATTGAGCAGTACACTATGGACTACGATGCCATGGGATGGAATGATTTTAATGACTTCTATACCAATGCAACAGGTGTAAGTTATGACGGAACATTGGCTAGTCTGTGGAAGCAGAAATGGCTTTCTATGTTCTTCAGTGGATTAGATCCCTACTTTGAACTACGTCGTTGGTTACATGAATCTGATTATGTGTGGGCTGACCTAGGCTTTGTAACTGCACCATGTGAAAACACAAACAACGATATGTTACCTATGAGATTCCTATATCCAGGTAATGAATCTAGTTTGAATCCTGACCATTACAAGGATGCTGTTTCAAAACTAAATGAAGGGAATACTCAAAACTCAAAAATTTGGGTGGTTTCTAAGTAACAGAGATTAAACACAACATAAAATCAATCACTTAAGCCAAGAGCATGTTGCTCTTGGCTTTGTGGTTAACGAACATAACATGGTTAAAAAAAGAAAAAGATCCGACCAAAAAACGCTTTTCAATGCTGCTATCAACCCTCCAGTTTTTATTGGCTCATTGATCATTCTCATTATCGTTATTTCGTCTACGTTATATGTTGGTACTCCAATGGAAAAATGGTTTGCTGAGGTTCAAACGAGCATCAGTAATGCCACTGGGTGGTTCTTTATTCTTTTGGTCAATGCCTTGTTATTCTTTTTGATTTATTTGTCTTTAAGTCGATTTGGACAAGTTCGGCTCGGAGGCAAAGGTACTAAGCCTGAGTTTTCCAATACATCATGGTTCGCCATGTTATTTTCTGCGGGTATGGGAATTGGGCTACTCTTTTGGGGTGTTGCAGAGCCCATCATGCATTTCAACGACAACCCACTGGTAAACAATAACGATGCTGTAAAATCAGCACAGAGTGCCATGGGGATTACCTTTTTGCATTACGGTATACACGCTTGGGCTATTTACGGGACCTTGGCTTTGGCCTTGGCCTTTTTCACATTCAATTTAAAACTCCCCCTTACCATTCGAAGCATTTTTTATCCCTTATTAGGCGATAGAATCTATGGTTGGATGGGTGATGTGATAGATATTGTTTCGGTGATCGCCACCATTGTGGGTTTGGCAACTTCCTTGGGCTTCGGAGCTCAGCAGGTAAATGCGGGATTGGAATATTTATACGATGTTCCGTATTCTAGGGTTACCCAAATCGTCATCATCGCCGTGATTACCATTTTAGCCACAGGTTCACTATTGGCTGGTTTAGATAAGGGAATCCGAAGACTGAGTGAGTTAAACATTGGCTTGGCTGTGGCGCTGTTATTATTTGTTCTATTTGTAGGCCCCACGAGCTACTTGATGAAAGGATTCATTCAAAATTGTGGCTATTACCTCGACCACTTTTTTGCTTTAGGGTTTTGGTCGGAATCATACCAGGGTGTAAAAAGCCCCGATCATTGGCAAAACAGTTGGACCGTATTTTATTGGGCATGGTGGATTGCTTGGTCTCCTTTTGTTGGGATTTTTATTGCACGTATCTCCAAGGGTCGTACGATTAGACAATTTATTTTCGGCGTACTTTTGGTTCCCACCATCATTACGTTTCTATGGATGAGCGTATTTGGTGGAAACGCACTGTGGTATGAGTTATCTGGTGATCACTCTATCACTCAGGCAGTGCAGGACAACGTAGCCACCGCCATTTATAAATTACTCGAAAAACACCCATTCGTAACCCTGAGCTCAATATTAGCTATTTTATTGGTTGCTAGTTTCTTTGTTACTTCATCGGATAGTGGATCAATGGTCGTTGACACTTTAACCTCTGGTGGTCGACATGAGGCGCCCAAAGTGCAGAAAATATTCTGGGCAAGCATGGAGGGTTTGATTGCTTCCATTTTACTCTTATATGGTGGACTAACCGCTTTACAGTCAGCCACAACCATTACAGGATTGGCATTTGCGCTAATTCTCGTGGTGATATGTATAAGTTTAGTGCGATCACTTCGCACTTACTGGGAAGAAAATCACGGAGGTGATTAATCTTCTAAATAACCAAATTTGCCGTCGTTAAAGTCATTGAACGCTTGAATAAGTTCGTCGCGGGTATTCATGACAAATGGTCCGTGCGCAGCAATGGGTTCCTGAATTGGTTCGCCGGATAGCACCAATACAACGGCATCGGATTCTGCCTCAATTTCAAACTCCTCTCCGTTCCTAGTAAACAAACAAAAATGATCCTGTGGAACCTTCTCCCCATTGATCTTAACGTCACCTTCTATCACAATGGCTGCGGTTGAATAATGAGCAGGAAACTTATATATTGCCTTTCCGCCTTTATTGAGTTTCGCATTTGACATATGCAAAGGCGTAAACGTGCTGGCCGGACCTTGATGATCATGGTAGTCACCGGCAATGAGCTCAATATGCCCCTCACCATCGTTTAAATCTATTTTGATCATATCTGAATTGGCTATGGCCTGATATTTAGGCTCAGTCATCTTTTGAGCAGCTGGTAAGTTCACCCACAACTGCACCATTTGAAAATCGCCACCAGTCTTACTGAACTCTTTTTCATGGTACTCTTTGTGGAGCACTCCTGAGGCCGCAGTCATCCATTGTACATCACCTTCACCTATGATACCACCACCCCCACTGCTATCGTGATGCGCAACTTTTCCATTGTACGCTATGGTGACCGTTTCAAATCCGCGATGCGGGTGCACCCCCACACCACGTGGATTGTCACTTGGTTCGAAATAGTGTTTCGAATTATAATCCAACATGATAAATGGATTCATCCGGTACATATTAATCCTATCACCATGTGGGATAAAAGTATGCACTCTAAAACCATCCCCCACAAAATGCGGCGCTGGAGGTGCTAATATTAATTCTATTTCCTTGGTTGACATATTTGTTCAAACAAACTTAATACTTTGTATTGCGCGAACGTAGCTAAAACGATAACTTTGTTCATAATGAGGACAAAAACTTTTTACCTAGCGGCTATGACTGGTGTATTTGCGATTTTTAGCGCTTGTGGATCAAATGGTTCAGAAACTGAAAACACAGCAGAATCACACCAGCATCATCATGAAAGCAAAGATCCTTCACAGATGCAAGCATCATCAGGACGTGTATTTTTTGCGAAACTCAGCGATGGGGATACTGTAAGCAACCCTGTAGCCATTGCCTTTGGTATAGAAGGGATGCAGGTAAAACCAGCCGGAAGTATAGAAGAAGGAACAGGTCATCATCACCTATTAATAGGCAGTGATTCAATTGCTACTGGTGAGGTTGTTCCTGCCAATGAAAAGCATATTCATTACGGCGGCGGACAAACCAACGATACCTTAGATTTACCTTTGGGTGAAACCAAAATTGCACTTCAGTTTGCCGATGGCGCACATGCGAGTTACGGCAGCAAAATGAGCGCGTCTATTACCGTTTACGTGAAATAGTTCGAATAGCTGCTAGCTACTGGCGACTGGCATCTAGCGTCTTGGAATTGGTTCGTTAGGAAGTTAGGGTATCAGGGAACTTGGATATCGGTTAAAAAGCGTTTAAAAAGGTTTAGTCTACGCGGTTTAGAAGTCTAAAAACCAGCGACCATAAACAGGAACCAGGAACTAGAAACTATTTAGAATCTCCCGCAAGGACCAAAACGGTTCCGGATTGATGGATGATGCGGTTTCCAGTTACAGACTCGTCAAACACCACTTTTATTTTATACACGTAAGCTCCTTCAGGTACATAAGAACCGTCGGCAAGTCGTCCGTTCCAAGCAACATCGATTGGGTTTTCAGCAAGTTTTTCGCCCCAACGATTGTATATACTGTAGGTTCCTTCCTTAACCAAACAGCTCGTATACTTACAATCTGTTCTTGGCATCCACTCATCGTTAACCCCATCGGCATTCAAGGGTGAAAATGCATTTGGAACACATATCTCACAATCACAATTCACTTCATATACATTAACTACATCCGTTCTCTCTCCGCAACCGTTTGAAATGGTTCTGAGACTGACGGTTTGTGTGCTGTATACATTGAGTTCTGGGCCATTATCTCCTGTACTCCATTGGTATGTAAAATTACCAGGCTGCTGTTGGGTACCTTTGAGCGTGAACAACCTCCCGCGGCAGTAATATTCGTTATCGTTTAAAACCTTAAGCGGGCGATATTCTCTGTAAATGGTAAAAGTATCAAGCGAAATACCACAAGCATTTTCTTTTTTAACCCAGTACTTACCTGTGTTGCTTATCGACTTATATTTAGCATTATCGCCATCGCTCCAAGTTACTTTAGAATAGATATCCCAAACGTCTGCAATGTGCGTGAAGGGCTCATCACATACAATTACGTCCGTTACGTTGCTGTTGGGCATTGGGCAATATCTACAAGAAATAGACTGCTTAAACGTATAAGAGGAATTATTATTTGAAGGAATCTCCAAACGTTCCGCACTAGATTCTGCAAGTTTTGCAAGGCGGATTTGCAATTGTGTATCCCATGTGCTGTCGATGGAGTTTACTTGGTTCGTACAAAAGTTCTCATCGCAAGGTTTGGTCATGATGAGTTGAAGGTGAGCCGTATCTTCTGCATTGTCTAAACCAATGATAGCCAAACCTCCATCACGCATCGTGGCAACTGTATTGATATTAGCATTCAAATTAAGTCTACCAATCGTAGATTGAAAGCGGACACCTCCATTATTCACATGATGAACAAACTCCACATTTCCCGCGGTATCTAACTGTGCAATCCCTTCCCACCAAGAACCATCTGTATGCTTCGTCCGATGGAGTAGGACCAACTTATCTCGATCAAAATAAGACCACATTCCCATTCCTGCTCTTTCATCAAATCGCTTTTGCCATCTGAGCAAGCCTGTTTGGGGATTTACGCAGGCCAACCATATCTGTGGAGATTGACCCATCCTTAAATCAGTTCTTGATCCCGTGAGATACACATTAAATGAATCACCATTGGGTGATAGAACGTGATTTACCTCATAACGTATGGAATCGTGTTCGGTTTGAAAATGAATTTGTTTACGAACTTCTCCAATGCTATCGATGAAGGCAACATAAGGTTGGGGCTGCGAGTATAAAGCCGGGTTATTCCTGTCGGCTGTCGTATATGTACCAACCGCAACATATTGATTAAGATAATTGGTTATATCTGAGTACTCGGAAACATAAGAAGTAAATGTAGAAGATGGTAAATAATCCTTGTACCTTTTAAGAAAGTCTACTTTTCCAAACCGATTTAGTTTGACTAACACAGGATAATCTCTAATCGATTCTTGCACAAAACCAGTGATTAATATCTGACCCGTATCATCCACATGTGCTCTAGTAAAAACCGCATTCCGCGGTGCTCCTGGTATATCTTCAAGTCGGCGGATCCATCTAAGGTCGCCATTGAAGTTCAAATTGGCTACCCATGGCAAGTGTCGAGTGTCATCAATTTTACTCAAACCTGTAACGATAGCTCCCCCATCATCGGTTGAGGTAATTCGAACCGAAAATTGTGCATCATTGGCATCCGTACCCATTTGCTTGACCCACTCAAGCATACCCGTATCATTGAAACGAGCCACGAGCACATTGCTATCGTAATGACCGACAGCCCATACCCCATTAAAGTTTTGAATTATATCCGTAGGGACAAATGATTTACCCCATCCTGAGTCTAAGGTAATTTTCGTTTGCTTATATACTTCGGGATAACCACAATATACCTGAGCATCAGAGAACTCACTCTGGAAAAGAGTGGCGACCAACAAGAATAACTTAACTACTTTTTTCTGCATGAAATCTAGCCGGGTGCAAAGGTAACAATCATATACTTACCTACATGCGTTGGGTACTATATAGACCACTATTCGATGCACAATGTTGTTACAATTGATAGTCTTAGATAAGAATTCATCGATTTTAAAAACCTCAAAAAGGCATTAAGCCAGTTCGTGAATCAATTCTTCGTGCTTTCGTAGGCGAAGTATGACCATTTTGCTTGTGGGTGTATTACTTTTTTCTGCAACACTATCAATAGGGACTAGCACGTTAGTCTCCGGAAAGTAAGTAGCGGTGCAACCTTTGGGGATACTAAAAGGAATGATGATGAAGTTTTTTGCTACCCGTTCTCTGTCGTTATGATGATTGAATAAATCCACCCGATCGCCTCCTTTAAAGCCTTGATCTTTTATGTCATACTCATTCATAAAGATGACCCGACGCTCATTGCTGATGCCCCTGTAACGATCATCCAGTCCATAGATGGTGGTATTGAATTGATCATGACTTCTCAAAGTTTGCATCATTAATTCACCTCCTTCCAAGTGAATGGGTTTCACATTTGCCAGGTTGAAATTTGCTTTCCCCGTGGCGGTATTATCAAAATTTCCTTCTCTTGAGGAATTGGGCAAATAGAATCCGCCTGGCAACCTAACCCTATCGTTATAATGATCAAATCCTGGAATGGTTCGTTCAATGTCCCAACGGATGTTATCGTAGCTTTCCATGTACCATCTCCATCTCACTGGTGATTCCTCCCCGAAATAGGCATCCGCCAAATGACACACAATCATGGGCTCACTTTTGAGATTTTCGCTAACAGGCTTCAATACCCCTTTTGACATCTGAATCACGCCCATGCTGTTCTCGGTGGTTACGAATTGTAACTCACCGTTCAGGTAATCGTGGTCGGTCCGTCCGAAACATGGAAGTATGAGTGCTTCTTTTCCAGTTATCAGATGACTGCGATTTAGTTTGGTTGAAACTTGAACAGTTAGCTCGGTTTTTTCTAAAGCTTCAGCTGTGTACAGGGTATCAGGAGTGGCTGAAAGGAAATTTCCACCCATTGCAAAAAACACCTTCACCTTTCCTGAATGCATGGCTTTAATAGAATCAACCACATCGTATCCGTGTTCGCGTGGTGGAGCAAATCCAAAATTTTCCTCAATCCGATCTAACAATGCCTTTGGTGGTTTCTCAAAAATCCCCATCGTGCGGTCACCTTGAACATTTGAATGTCCACGCACAGGGCAAGTTCCAGCGCCCGTTTTGCCGATACTTCCTTTTGCAATAAGTAAATTCACCACCTCTTTGATGGTATCTACTGCATTTTTATGCTGGGTTAAACCCATTGCCCAACAGGCAATAATTTTCTTCTTGTGAGCAATGGCTTTGACCGTTTTGTATATAAGTTCGCAACTTATTCCTGACTGGTCAACAAGGAAATCAAAATCTAGCGATTGAATGTGCTTTTTCCACTCATTAAAACCGTAGGTTTTGTCTTCAATAAACTCATGATCGAAAACCAAACCAGGGTTTGCTTCTTCTTCTTGAATAAGCAAATAAGAAATCGCTTGTAGAAGTGCTAGATCACCATTGATCTTCACTTGTAAAAATATATCTGTTAGTTTGGCTTTGATTCCTAAAGCGCCTTTAACCGATTGAGGATCTTTGAAGGCAACGAGTCCTGTTTCAGGCAATGGGTTTACAGAAATAATAGTGGCCCCATTCGATTTCGCTTTTTGCAAGGCACTGAGCATCCGCGGATGATTGGTGCCAGGATTCTGTCCTATAATGAAAATCACTTCTGACTCATAAAAATCCTCTAGCTTCACACTCCCCTTTCCTATCCCTAAAGATTCTCCGAGGGCAACTCCACTGGATTCGTGGCACATATTGGAGCAATCGGGCAAATTATTGGTACCAAACTGCCTTACAAATAACTGATACAAGAAAGCGGCTTCATTCGAGGTTCGACCTGAAGTGTAGAACACAGCCTCATCCGGATGATCACATGCTTTAAGGCCATCGGCAACTTTTTTAAATGCCTCATTCCAGGAAATGGGTTGATAATGTGTAGCCCCTTCCGGAAGATACATAGGCTCTGCCAAACGGCCTTTTTTACCTATTTCATAATCATTGAGTTCCGCTAACTCAGCAACAGAATATTTTTCAAAAAAGGTTGCTGTCAACTTCTTACTCGTGGCTTCCTCGGCAATGGCCTTCGCTCCATTTTCACAGTATTCACCTATGGAGGAACGGTCATCATCGGGATCTGGCCATGCACAACTCGGACAATCAACTCCTCCCTTTTGATTTAGGTTAAACAGCGCTTTTAATCCACGAGCTGGGCCCATTTCTGAAAACACATGTTGAACAGCCACCTTTACTCCCGTAATTCCAGCAGCCGCATCCGAAACATCGTGCAGCCTTAACTTTAGTAGTTTTTCGGGGTTTTCAGGATTCGTGAATTGTCTTTTCTTACCCATAAGAATTCACTAGCAAACGGCGTTGGGATTTGGATAATTATCGCTTTGATCTTCAAATGTGTTATCCAAACAAACAAAATCCTTTTCTACCAATAGAAACAATTCAGTACCATTGGGCAATATTTGAATATGCTGGAATCCGACTTCGTTGGACTCAGTCCATTCATCTGCTATGGATTTGGGCATGAAAAAGATGATTTCATTTTCTGATTGATTCCATTCAGCCGCGAGATGTGTATAATCCTTCGATCGTTGTAAACGGTACTTAAATACCCCACCCATCAATTCTGTTTCGGAGGTATACACTCCGTTTATTGCAAAATTATCAACCTCGGTTTTTGTCAGACGAAATCTAACAGAATTTCCCTTGATCCTAATCTTCATGCTTCTTCGAATATACTAATCAAAATTGAATCCTTTCCACTGAGGAGTATACGTTGAATCGATTGGATTTCAAAAACCCAACCAGAGTAATGCCATACTCCTCTGCAAGTTCAATGGCCAACGAGGAAGGAGCACCGATAGCGCATATCATTCTCACCCCTGCCATGCTTGCTTTTTGTACCAATTCAAAACTTGCCCTACCGCTCAAGAGTAACACACCATTGAATAATGGCCAATGATTTGAATCACACAGCGCACCAATGAGTTTATCCAATGCATTATGTCTTCCAACATCTTCTCGAAAGTCTACCAATGCCCCTTGCAAATCAAACCAAGCAGCTGCGTGGATACCTCCCGATTGGTCAAACCCTGCCTGTACTTTTCTCAATCTTTGAGGCAATTGAGACAACAAATCCTGTGTAATTTGCCATTGTTTTTGAGGAATAACTATAGGGCAGACGGATTTCACTGCTTCTATGGAGTTTTTACCGCATACCCCACAGCTTGAAGATGTATAAAAACTCCGTTCTAACCGCTTCCAATCAATGATGACGTCATCGTTGAGTTTTACCAAAACTTCTGCATTTTCGCTCTCTTCGTCGATCGTTATCTCCAGAATATCCTCGCGTAATTTTATCACTCCTTCGGTAAATAAGAACCCAGAAACTAAATCGATATCGTTACCTGGTGTCCGCATGGTAATGGACAAAGGTTTTGAATCAAATTCCCCATTTTCATTTACAGACTGCACCACGATAGAAACCGGCTCCTCAACGGAAACCAGATCCTTTACATGGGAAACATTTCCATCTGAAAACCTAATTATTTCAACGGGCTCTATATTGTATTTGGTCATGGGGTGTATCGAAGCTCTTTAACTCTTCTATATTATTGGGTTTTAGAATAACAGGCTTCCTTGATGCCAAAAACTTCCTTAGGGAGTCGTTTCCATTATTGAACCAATCAAATATATGCCTTAAATCGCTTGAATGGTAAATCGCACACAGCGGTTCTAGTATATCTGATGTAGGATTCTTAAAACAAACCGACTGATTCCGAATCCGGTAAGTTTGCCATAAGTCATTAAGTGTTTCCGTTTGGAGCAGTGGGTAATCAATTCCCAAAACAAAAATACTTTGATCTGGGTATTGTGACACGGCAGTCAATAAACCGCTAATGGGGCCATGGTCTTTGAATTGAACTCCATCTGGTAGGATATCTTCATCGGTTAACTGGGCGTCGTTACTATTGATGACTACCCTCGAACAAAAATGGCTCAGTTGTTCTTGGACATATCGCCATTGCGGCTTATCGTGGTACTGGATAAGTGCTTTGTTTTTCCCCATTCGAGATGACTTCCCGCCGGCAATTACTAGGCCCATTAATTCGGTATCCCCGTCAAACCAAGGTCCTTTATTGATGGTCGCATCTTGCAGTTGATACTTCTTGATGGCCTCATTTAACAGTGTATTGCGGATAATCAGAATCAGGTGGGGACGTTGTCGCCTATTCTGATATTCCGTTAAGAATGTGGAGAACGCATCATGGATACCACGATTTTGGTTTACTTCAAGTTTACCAATTTCATCAATCACGATATATTCCTTTTCCCATTGATGTCCAAGTGACATCATTGCTTTTTCCCAAATGCGCTTATCAAAAACAAATCGCCCTACTGCTTCTTGAAATTGCGGTGGTATTTGATCTTGTCGTACTTGCAATCGATGATACGTATTGGAATGCGCATCCCACAATTTTCGACTGTCCGATGTTGATCCTGGTGTCAAAAAGCCGCCCACTCGGATTTCCGGGTTGTTTTTGATGAATCGTTTTATCAAAGTGGTTTTACCCACTCGAACAGGCGCGCTTAAAATATGGATCTCACCTTTCATCGTCCATGTGTACTCGTTTGGCAATTAATAACTCCACTCCTTTTAAATATCGATCAGGGCGCCATTTGGCTTTCTTTGTTAGTTCCAGGGCTTGAGTGTATTCCGTACGCAGGGAGATAAATTCAGAGGTGATTTTTGCCACATCCGCAGCATAACCTTCGTTTTGGGTTTGCTTTTTTAACCACCATTTGAATAAAGGATTGACTACGCCAAATACCAATATTATCGCAGCAACGCTCCTTATTAAAATGTAAATCAAATTATTCGTATCCTCCTCGATCACAATAAACACCCCTAAAATACCCACCATCATCATTAAGTAATAGAGGAAAAATATGGATTTAAAACGTCGGGGCTTACGAAGGGATTCGGATTCATCAACAAAAGAAACTTCTTTTGCCCATCGTTTTTTATTCAGAGGGAGTCTTTGCCGCACTCCACCAATCCAAATCCCTAGAATCAATCCCCAAAAAGAATAAAGCAAAACGTAACCCAATATATAGTTATATGCCACGTTACTTTCTACTTGAAAACCAAAAGAATCCAACACAGATTTGGAAAAAGAATCAAAGGCCTTCCAAATAGATTCACCGTACAAGATGGTCATGATAATAAACTTCTGAGAAGCCGATTCGATCATCGACACGATCGAAAACAACAACACCGCAATTCTGAAATTCTTCACTAGAGTAAAAAACAAAGCAGCGGCTATACCCTGAAACGCAACCGCCAAATATGCCGGTGGTGGAGAGTGCGGACTTGCACCAGCTTTCACTAAAATCACATAAAATGTGGCTTGTAAAATAGTTTTGACCTTGTTCGTGGTGTTTAAGCTCATAACCGCCAAAATGATCACAGCCGAACCACCGACCAAAAAACCAGTAAGAGGAACCCTAAGTGCATGTAAAATCCCACCCAATGTCACTTCCAGGAACGCCCAAATTGCCGTTAATTGAAAAATATTACTCGAATTTGATTGGTTGGTCATTTGAATCATCACAAAACTAGGGGTTCGAGCCGAAACTTAACAGCAGATAAAATTTGTATCGAATAATCCTTGAATCTATGGATTCTATGACTTGTGGTACAAGAATAGAGTTGAAACCATCGATCTTTGTGACATGAAATTTTCTAAATTATTTTTGCTTGCATTACTGGGCACAGGCCTTTTGGCTTCATGTGGTGGCTCTGAAGAAGCCGCTCCGGCTGAGGAAACCTCCACAGAAGAAACTTCAACCGCTTCAACAGAGAACAATGAAGAGTCTGCGTCTTCTGAAGAAGGTATTTCTCAAGTTACCATCGAAGCAACAGACGACATGAAGTACAACCTTAAAACCATTGAGGTGAATGCTGGTGACCAAGTTGTACTAACGTTAATAAACAAAGGGAAAATGCCCAAAGAAGCCATGGGTCATAACTGGACACTACTCAAGCAAGGTGTTGATTTGGAGGAATATTCATTGGCGGCCGCAAAGGAAAAGGATAATGAATTCCAAGTTACAGGAAGAGAAGGCGATGTGATTGTACATACTAAATTACTTGGACCTGGCGAAAGTGAAACCATCACATTTACAACTCCAGAGGTAGGAACCTACCCTTTTGTATGCACATTCCCAGCGCATTACGGAATGATGAAAGGTGATTTTATTGTTAAGTAAATCAAGATATTTGACAACAAAAAAGCCCGCTTGTAAGCGGGCTTTTTTGTTAAAAGGTGCATGATCTTCGGTTTCGATTCAGTTGCTCACTTACCCTGAGCGATCCCTTTTCCGCATGCACAACATGCACTTGTTCGTCATGATCATCCATCAATAGAGTATTCTTTAATTTCCATTTAAACGCACTATTCTTTAAAGGGTTGGTTAACTCCAAATAAAACCATGTGGCATCTTCTTCTTTTTCGTAACCAACAAGTTGCAGTTTGGCTGGAACCCAGGTATGTGGTAAGCTTTCTGTTTTGTAGATTAGTTTTACGTATTCCAATAGATACGCTTCCACTTGTTTTTTTAATGAATCGGAAACATCTAATGGACTAAAGGTGATACCTTCTTTTAGTAATGATTTTTGAAGGTCATCAGTAAACACTCTAACTTCCATGTTCACTTCCTTTCCTTGAATGATTTTAACCTGAGTGACACCAACATAAAATGGGTGCATGGCAGTAGAAACCATCCAAAGCGTAACCAGCAGAGCAAAAAAATGTAGTTTTGTTCTCATTATTTGACACGAAGGTAAATTCTTTCAAACATTGGATACCATCTTTTGGATAAAAACAGGCTTTACCCATATACTTGATTTTAATGGATATGACCATATGTTATTTCTCTGGATGACCTTTTTAACCTTGGATCTAAAAGAAATCAAATTCATCCTGATTAGAATTACGGCTTTTACCATTGCTCATTCAGTAACCCTTGCACTTAGCGCAATGGATATGCTACGTACCAATTCCTCCTTGATTGAGATCCTTATCGCCGTTTCCATACTCTTCGCTTCAATCATTTCCGTAGTAAAATCGCGAAAATACGCCCCTCTTCATCCTAAAGTTGATCTAGCGCTCATAGGAATTTTCGGATTGATACATGGTATCGGGTTTTCCGGCTTATTAACTTCCCTACTTGGTACAGGCACATCGGTTATCCAACCATTGTTTGCCTTTAATATTGGATTGGAAATAGGTCAAATCATTTTCATCATTCCATTGATATTGTTACAGTCTTGGATGAGTCAAAACAAGACGACTTGGAAACTAAAGTATTTACAAATAGCGAGCATTGCCGGTGTTGTTGTTTCTATGATGCTAATCGTCTCGAGACTTTAATAAAGACCGTTCCCTTTTTATTATCTTCGCCGCTTATGTCGAGAAAAATCATTTCTTGTTTAATCGTCTTGGTATCGGGCTCGTTTGGAACTATTCTAAATGCTCAGAATCTAAAAAACAACCCTACCTCGAATCACGGTAATAAATTCGAACAACTGGGAAGTATCCTTGCAGATCCAAGTGAATACCGAAATGCGGCTGGTGCTCCAGGCCATAAATACTGGCAACAAAAAGCAGATTACAAAATCAACGCCAAGTTAGATGAAGAAAACAGAACATTATTCGGCGAAGAGGTTATAACCTACACGAATAACTCCCCAGACCCATTAAGCTATTTGTGGTTACAATTGGATGAGAACCAGCATGACCCTAATGCTGAGAGTAATTTCTTCAACGAAGAAAACTTAGGTAATAATCCATTTAAAACAGATCAAACTATTCAAGCGGAAAAACTTGAGGTGTTAGATATTGAAAATCGTTTGAAAGGGTATGGCGTAAAAATCCAACATGTATTCGATAAAAAAGGGAATAAACTGCCCTACACCATCAATTACACCATGATGAGAGTTGATTTACCTATAGCGCTGAAATCCGGTGAGTCTTTTACCTTTCAAGTAAAATGGCAATATAAAATACCAGAGAGAATGAAAATAGGTGGACGTGGAGGTTATGAGTTCTTTGAGGAAGATGGTAATGACTTATTTACGATTTCTCAATGGTACCCGCGCATGTGTGTTTACAGTGATTACCAAGGTTGGAACCATAAGCAGTTCACAGGAAGAGGTGAATTTGCTTTGGTTTTTGGGGATTTCGAAGTGAATATGGATGTTCCAGCAGATCATATCATCGCTGCAACCGGCGAATGCCAAAACTACAAGCAAGTATTAAGTAAAAGTGAATACGAGAGATGGCTAGAAGCGAGAGAATCCAATACCCCCGTTCAGATTGTAACATTATTAGACGCTAAAAGCAAGGAAAAACAACCCAACAAATCAGAGAGAAAAACATGGAAATACAAGGCCGAAAATGTACGAGATTTTGCCTGGGGAAGTTCCAGAAAATTCACATGGGACGCCATGGGTATTGATTTAGACGGCAAGAAAGTGATGTGCATGTCATACTACCCCAAGGAGTCTTACGCCTTGTATAATAAATACTCAACAAAAGTTGTAGCACATACCATCAAAACGTATTCTAAATTCACCATTCCCTACCCTTACCCTGTTGCCATTTCGGTTGAAGCTTCCAGCGGAATGGAATACCCCATGATTTGCTTCAACTATGGAAGAACGGATAAGGAAGGTAATTATACCGAAGCAATTAAATACGGAATGATTGGTGTAATCATCCACGAGGTGGGACATAACTTTTTCCCCATGATCATCAATTCAGATGAGCGTCAATGGAGCTGGATGGATGAGGGTTTAAATACCTTTGTGCAATTTTTAACGGAACAAGAATTCGATAATAATTATCCATCAAGAAGAGGACCAGCCCATAAAATTGTGGACTACATGAAGCTTCCAAAAAACCGACTGGAACCTATCATGACCAATTCGGAAAACATCATAGAATTTGGTCCAAATGCTTATGCGAAGCCAGCAACGGCTTTGAACATCCTGCGAGAAACGGTCATGGGAAGAGATTTGTTTGATTTTGCGTTCAAAGAATACTGCAACCGTTGGGCATTCAAACATCCGCGTCCTTCTGATTTCTTCAGAACCATGGAAGATGCTTCAGGAATTGACTTGGACTGGTACTGGAGAGCTTGGTTTTACGATATTGAACCCGTGGATATTTCCTTGGACTCTGCTTGGGGATTTCAAGTTACTACACCCAAAGTAGTCCCTGTAAAAATGGATACGAGCAACGCCATTCAGTTAGAGCGCATTGGAAGAAGAAGAAATGGTAGGCCCGTGGTACGCGAGGATTTCAAACATATCTCACAGCTAAGAAACAAAGCCGAAGGAATCGAGTTTGCTGTTGATGTGGACACTACCCTTCGCGATTTTTACTATTACTACGATGAAAATAAAGATGATTATCTCATCCAACAAAGGAATCAGGCCTCCACAAGCGGGTTAAGAGTTCGTAATCGTTTTAATAAATTAGCACCGTTAACCGATGGCGAACGCAGTCGTATTGATGGCAACTATTACTACCAGCTGTACCTCAGCAATAAAGGTGGTTGTGTAATGCCGGTCATCATTGGTTGGGAATTTGAGGATGGGAGTAAGGAGATTGATTATATCTCAGCCTACGTTTGGAGAAAGAACGAGTTTAATGTGAGTAAAGCCTATGTCAAGCATAAAAAAGTGGTGAAGATTACCTTAGACCCAATGAAGGAAACTGCAGATATCGACACATCCAATAACGAATGGCCTAAGGCTCGCGAGATTAGTCGATTTGAGGTATTCAAAGCCAAACAAATTGAACGCGAACCAAACAGCCCAATGAAGCGCTTAAAAAACAAGCGTTAATTAGTGGTTAAAAAGTGCTTTGTGCAGAGATATCGTTAAATTTGCGAAAGCATTCTTCGCCCAGTTAAAAAACTAGAGTGATTTCCTTCAAACGTATCTACGAGCGTATACTAGATAAACTCACCCATCTTCCAAATGATAAATGGAAGCTCAGTGTTTTAAGTGCCTTACCGTTTTGGGTGGGTTCATTTGCAGTGGGTTTAGTTGCGGTTTTTTACGCTCAATTGTTTGGATGGGCAGAGGAAATCTTCATTTACTTAGTGGAAGAAATACACTATTGGATGTTCTTGATTACACCCATACTTTTTATTGGTTCATTTTTATTGGTTCACAAGTATGCTCCTTACGCCAATGGTAGCGGTATCCCGCAGGTAACTGCATCATTAGAACTCATACAAAATCGTCGGTCTAATAGGGTAATCAAACTCTTAAGTTTACCTATCATTTTGGTAAAAGTGGGATCGAGTTTTCTGATGGCCTTGGGTGGTGGAATCATCGGGCGTGAGGGACCAACGATTCATATAGCAGGATCTATTTTCAAAAAGATTTATGATATTTTACCTGACTGGTGGCCCCGTATTTCCCCAAAAAACATGATCATGACGGGAGCGGCAGCAGGATTAGCGGCGGCATTTAACACCCCACTCGGAGGATTGGTCTTTGCTATTGAAGAACTGACCAAAACACATTTTAACAACTTTAAACACTCCATTTTTATTGGTGTGGTAATCGCAGGTATTACCGCTCAAAGTACCGTGGGTAGTTATCTTTATTTGGGATATCCCTTAGCCGTTAACATTGGTTACGGAATGGTTTTCGCCGTTGTATTATCTTCATTGATTACCGGTTGGTTCGCAGGTGTATACAGTCGTTGGGTAGTAGCATTGATTAGTTGGAGGAAGAAACTCAACTTCAATAAAACCTTGTTATTCCTTGCCGGTATCTCTGTACTCATCACGGCGATGGCGATATTTATGGATCACAGAATTGCAGGCCCAGGTAAAGAAATCATACTTGGCTCATTGTTTACCTCTGATAAATATTTAGAGTGGTATGTTCCGATTGGTAAATGGGTGGGTTCCGCATTATGCTTTAGTTCTGGTGCTGCTGGTGGTGTTTTCGCACCATCCTTAAGTATTGGTGCATCTATTTCTGCTGCCATCTCTGGAATCTTAAATTTAAGCCCTGATAATACGAATTTATTGATCATGACGGGAATGGTCGCTTTTCTGACCGGGATAACCCGCAGCCCATTTACCTCAGCCATATTGGTACTCGAAATGACGGATAGACACAATCTTATCTTCTTTTTCATGCTTGCTGCTCTGTTTGGTAGTATTGCTGCGAAATCCGTATTCCGAAAGTCATTGTACGAACATATCAAAGAAGGCATCCTTCACGATTTCCAAAAAAAGCAATAAAAAAGGGCCTGTGTTAGAGGCCCTATATCTTGTGGTTATAGTATTTATTACTGACCCTGACCTAGGGAAAATGCGTCCCTTCCATCGAAAGAATATAAGTTCTCCGTTTTGATGCTGTCAATCTCATGCTCTTCAGCTCCAGCCAAAATACCGACAATATCCTTCTTCGTGAGGTTATACCCTTCTACTGGTTTATATCGACAACGCCAATGATCTGTGCAGAATGTTTCTTCAAATCCATTGGGCCATACTTTGATACCTCTATTAGTAATCATCGATAATTTGATATTGTCAGATTCCAAAGGACTCAACAAAGCCGCTAATTCATTGGCATCCGTCCCATTCCAATCTACAAAAACATCCACCCCTTTCAAGAGCTTTTCTTGTTGAGGCTTCTTTTGATATTTCGGTAAGTTCAAAACCGCATCTTTTTTGTATTCAACCGGCGCAAACATCTCTGGCATTTCACCCAAATTGGCAATTACAGCTTCAGCAAACTCTTGTGTTCCGACCTGCTGTTTACTAAGGCCATCCTTGTAAATATCAGCAGTGTGAATTCCTTCTTCTAAGGTTCTCAACCAAGCATTTTGAATCTTTTCTGCGATATGTGTTTGACCAATATGATTTAACATCAAGATGGCTCCTTGAATCAATCCTGATGGGTTAGCGATATTTTGACCCGCTATCATGGGTGCAGAACCGTGAATAGCCTCAAACATTGCACAACTTTCTCCGATGTTAGATGAGCCACCTAATCCCACAGAACCTGTAATTTGAGCTGCAATATCGGAAATCACATCACCGTACAGGTTGGGCATTACAATCACGTCAAAGTACTCTGGAGTATCCGCAACTTTTGCCGCTCCTATGTCAACAATCCAATGTTCAGTTTCTATGTCTGGATATTCTTTCGAGATTTCATCAAATACCTGATGAAACAATCCATCGGTTTGCTTCATGATATTATCCTTGGAGAAACAGGTTACCTTTTTACGTCCATATACTTTAGCGTATTCGAACGCATAACGAACGATTTTTTCAGTCCCCGGTCTTGATATCAATTTCAAGCACTGAACGACCTCATTGGTTTGCTGATGCTCGATTCCCGCGTAAAGATCTTCCTCATTTTCACGGATGATTACCAAGTCCATATCCGGATGTTTAGTATCCACATATGGGTGTAAACTAACACAAGGGCGAACGTTCGCATACAAGCCGAGAGCCTTACGCATACTCACATTCAAACTCTTGTAGCCTCCACCTTGAGGGGTGGTAATGGGTGCTTTCAATAAGACCTTATTTTGTCTAATGATGTCCCAAGATTCAGATGAAATACCGGAGGTATTACCCGACAAGTACACCTTCTCTCCTACTTGAATTTCATCGATTTCAATTTCCGCACCGGCGGATTTTAGAATTTTTAACGTGGCGTCCATTATTTCAGGACCTATTCCATCGCCTTTGGCCACGGTTATTCTCGTATTGCTCATTCCTTTTTCTCATGACAAAAATAGTCAACCACCAACAAACTACAAGAGAAATGACGCACTCTTATATCAGGTGAGAGTAAGTTATCCAATAACCCTATTTATTTTGGGGCTTCCATACAGAAAACAGGAGGCTCCCGGCGAGGAGAGACACGATCACCAATAGATTATGGAAGTGATTAAAACCCCATGCATGGAAATGGTCTTCAAAAATCATTTTACCTCCAATGAACACGAGAATAATGGCTAGGCCATACTGCAAGGCCCAAAATTTATCTATACCATGTCCGACTAAAAAATAAAGACTTCTCAATCCTAGAATAGCAAAAATATTGGAAAAGAAGACCAAATACGGATCTCTCGTTACGCCAAAAACTGCAGGCACACTATCAATGGCGAATACTACATCGGTCAGTTCGATTACCAAGAGCACTACGAATAATGTGGTAACATGTAGTTTCCCATTTTCCCGCACAAAGAAATGTCCTCTGTCTTGCGATACCGAAGAAACAGGGAATAAGCGTTTTAAGGTCTTCATAACTATGTGATCATTGGGGTCAAACTCATCATCTTCTGAATCAAACAACAACTTCACTCCTGAATAGATCAGAAGAGCTCCGAATAGATATAATACCCAATGAAATTCTTGAATTGCAGCACTTCCCAGAAAAACGAATAAAAAACGCATCAACATAGCCCCTACTATGCCATACACTAAAATCTTTCGTTCATTATGCTCTTTGACCTTGAAGGATTTAAACACCAAGATCATTACAAAAAGATTGTCAACACTAAGCGCGTACTCCAAAAGAAAACCTGAAAAATATGCTCCAACCGATGACCATTGAAAAGACCTCAAAGAAGCCTCATAATCATCATTCAGTTTAAAGCTTGGCCCATATAGTTTTTGATACTCAACCAGCCCGTTCAAATTATGTATTTCATGAATGTGGGGAATAAGAAAAAACATGGCAACCACACTCAATAAGCCCAATAAAAACCAGCTTAAGCTTCGTTTTATACTCTGTTTGAGAGATAGTTTGTCTTTATAGCCTCCCGTGAACACACCTAGGTCGAAACTCAAAGAAATGAGTATAATCAACAAAAGCGCGATAACCACGAAGCCTGATTCCCACATACACTGCAAAAAACGTATGAATTATTGGTAAAACCATAGTGGCTGAGTTAGATTTGTTTCATGAAGAAGCGACTGAGAAATATTCTTATTAGAATTTCATTCGGGATTGCATCCGTAGTTGGATTGACCACCCTATCGTCTTATACGCCAGAAGAGGGAATGTTCCCTTTGAATTATCTGAATATTACACAGTTAAAAAATGCAGGCCTCAAGTTGGATGCAAAGGATATTTTTAATCCTGGAAAAGTATCCCTCACCGATGCCTTAGTAAAAGTAGGTGGTTGCACGGGGTCGTTCATTTCCGATAATGGTTTGATTATTACCAACCATCACTGCGTATATGGAAACGTTGCTCGATTGAGTACTCCAGAGCAAAACTACCTTGAAAACGGGTTTGTGGCTAAAACGAGAAAAGATGAATTACCGGTATCGATGCCTTGTAAAATAACGCAGAGCTACGAAGATGTATCTGATCGTGTATTAAAAGGCACATCTGAGGCAAATACCCCAGCAGAAAGAATGAATATCATAGCGGGTAACATTAAAGGTATTGTCGCAGAGGAAAAGCTAAAACACCCAGACCTCGACATTCAGGTTTCAGAAATGTTTGTCGGAAAAAGTTATACGCTATTCAGATATATTTACCTGAAAGATGTTCGATTGGTCATGGCTCCTCCATTAACAGTGGGACAATTCGGAGGTGATACCGATAATTGGGAATGGCCGCGTCACAATGGAGACTTTTCATTGGTTCGTGCTTATGTTGGGCCTGACGGAAAACCAGCTCCTTACAGCGAAAACAATATCCCATATACTCCCAAAAATAAGTTAAAGGTTAACCCGGCCGGAACTCAAGATGGCGATTTTGTTTTCATTATGGGTTATCCAGGAAGGACATTCCGTCACGAGAGTGGTGCCTTTCTTGATTTTCAGAAAAAAGTTCAGCTTCCAACCATACAATCATTCTTCAAGCAGTACATCGACTGGATGAAGCAACTGAGTGCAAACGACGAAGGGAAACGGTTATCATTCGCGAGAAATATCCAATGGATGGAAAACGTAGAGAAAAACTACAGGGGTAAAATGCAAGGTTTGAGAAGAACTAGAATTGTAAAAGACCGAATTGATCAAGATATGGCCTTGAAGACGGAATATAAGAAAGGAACTGCCGAGGGGAAACATGCCAATGAAGTAGTAGCACGTATTCATAAAATCTGGTCTGACCGATTAAACTATGGTCCGTTGTACTTCTATTCCGGAACTTTCACGAATCAATCGGCATACTTTAAGCTTTTTGATTTAATGAATCGTGTTAATCTACAAATTGAAGAACACCCAGAGCAAAAAGATTCTTTCATGATCACGTTCCAGAACAGAGCAAAGAAGATCTTTAAGCCTATCGATATAGAACTAGAAAAGAAAACGTATAAAGCCTTAATCAACGGTATACGTAAATTCTCTTCCTCGGCTAACGGACCGCTTACTGAAAAAGAAATAAGTAAAATTTCAAATAGTAAATTATGGGATGCCGATAAACTAAACGTATGGATCGAAAAGAATCCAAAGAAGTTGTTGAAGTCTAAAGATATACTAATCTCTCTTCATAAGGACTTACTTGTTATCCGCACAATGGCTATACAAAAATGGAGCGCTGCGGAACTTGAATTAAAATCATTGATGCCCCAATACATCAATTTCAGAGAAGATTATTTAAAGTCACAGTTTATTCCTGACGCCAATAGCACCCTTCGACTAACCTATGGCTACATCCGGGGTTATAGCCCGAATGATGGTGAGAATCATTACCCTTATACCTCCTTAGATGGCGTTTTTAAAAAAGCCAATACGCTACCTGATTACCGGCTACCAAAACCGGTACAGGATAAACTAAGGCAAACCAATGTTCCGGGAATCTTTAAAGATCCCAAAACCGGTAAAATTGTTGTAGGCATCTTATACAATATGGACACCACCGGAGGTAATTCAGGAAGTCCTGTATTGAACGATAAAGGAGAATTAATCGGTATCAATTTTGACCGTAGTTTTACGGCAACCATCAACGACTACGCCTGGAATGAGAAATACTCAAGAAGTATAGGTGTTGATATACGCTATGCCCTCTATGTATTAAAGTACATAAGTGAGGCAGATGATATCATCGCTGAAATGGGTGTAAATCTGTGAGTTTAGTCACCAGTTACAAATATGCATTTTAAGAACTTTGTGACATGGGAATTTTATCTTCACTATTTGGAAGCAAAAACAAAGTTGATTTGGGCGAGTTGATTGCCAATGGCGCCCAAATCATAGACGTTCGTACTCCACAGGAATACAAGGGAGGACATATTAAGAAATCAGTCAATATTCCATTGGATAAACTCAATGATCAATTAAAAAAGATTTCAAAAAACAAACCTGTAATCACATGCTGTGCATCGGGAATGAGAAGCGGTTCTGCCAAATCTATCCTTCAAAAGGCGGGATACGATGCACATAACGGTGGACCTTGGACTAACTTAAGAAAATACCAGTAAATCATGGGTAGTTTTAAAAAGATCATCTCTCAGGATAAACCGGTACTGGTTGACTTCACCGCATCATGGTGTGGACCATGTAAAGCCATGGCACCTATATTAGATCAAGTTAAAAATGAAGTCGGCGACAATGCGAGCATCATAAAAATTGATGTTGATAGAAATCAACAAATCGCCCAATCACTTCAAATACAAGGTGTTCCTACCCTTATTTTATATAAAAACGGGAAACAACTTTGGAGACAATCTGGAGTTGTCCAAAAAGAAATGTTGGTCAACCTATTAAACCAACATTCCTAAGATACTATAGAGCAAAGAAAAAGGGATGCAAAAGCATCCCTTATTTATGTCTAATGAATTTCGCGATTATTCCTTATCGCTTTTATCGTCTTCGGATTTTGTTTCTTCTTTCGCTGCTTTCGGAGATTTCTTAGCTTCTTTTGGCGCTTTCTCAGTTGCAGGTGCTTCTTCTTTAGTAGCTTCAACTTCTACCACCTCTACCTCTTGGTCTTCGGTGTTAGCAGGTACTGCAGGAGCCGCTTTCGCAGTAGATTTACCACCACGACGTGAACGACGGGTGTTTGATTTCTTTTTGTCCTTCTTGAATCCATCAAAGAATTCATTGAAATCCACCAATTCAATCATTGCCATTTCCGCGTTATCACCCGCACGATTTCCTGTCTTGAGGATACGCGTGTATCCACCAGGACGATCGGCTACTTTCTCTCCAACAACCGTGAACAATTCATTCACCGCGTGCTTATCACGAAGGTAAGAGAATACTGTACGGTAATTGTGAGAAGAAGCATCTTTACTGCGTGTTATCAAAGGCTCAACGAATACACGTAATGATTTTGCCTTCGCCACGGTAGTAACGATACGCTTATGTTTGATAAGAGAAGATGCCATATTGGCTAGCATAGCTTTCCTATGGGAAGCTGTTCTGCTCAAGTGATTAACTTTTTTTCCGTGTCTCATTCTGATTAGTCGTCGTTAAGGTTGTATTTAGCTACATCCATTCCAAAGTGAAGACCACGATCACGAACAAACTCTTCAAGCTCCGACAAAGACTTCTTACCGAAATTTCTGAATTTGAGAAGATCTTCAATGTGGTAATTCACTAACTCACCTAAAGTTTTTATTTCTGCTGCTTTCAAGCAATTGTATGCTCGAACAGAAAGATCCAAATCAGCCAGAGGAGTTTTCAAGATCTTACGCATTTGTAGGAAAGTCTCGTCAACTTCTTCGACCACTTTAGAAACTTTGGTTTCAGGCATGATATTCTCATCACTGAAAAGCACAAAATGTCCAATCAATATTTTAGCGGCTTCTTTCAACGCCTCTTCAGGGTGAATACTACCATCTGAAGTAACTTCCATTACCAACTTTTCAAAGTCAGTCTTCTGCTCTACACGATAATCCTCAATATCAAAACGTACGTTCTTTATTGGGGTATAGATAGAATCTGTTGGAATCATTCCAATCGGAGCATCTTTTTGCTTGTTTTCCTCGGCCGGAACGTAACCACGTCCTTTGGTGATGATCAATTCCATCTCCAAATTCACGGTAGGATCCAAATTACAGATAACGTGATCTGGGTTTAGGATAACGTAGTCGTTGGTATAACGTCCAATATCACCTGCAAGGAATTGATCTTTACCCTTGATAGAGATGAAGAGTTTTTCTTGTTCTTCAGTTGATGTATTTGACTTAAAACGTACTTGTTTAAGGTTAAGTACAATTTCAACTACGTCTTCCACTACACCTTTGATGGTGCTGAATTCGTGTTCAACGCCTTGAATTTTAACACCAGAGATCGCATAACCCTCTAAAGAGGATAGAAGTACACGACGCATAGCGTTTCCGATAGTCACACCATATCCTTTTTCTAATGGAAAAAATTCGAACACACCATGTGCGTCGTTAGATTTGGTCATGACTACCTTATTTGGTTTTTGAAATGGTATAACACCCATAATTTCTGCGAGATTTTTATTACTTACTGTATAATTCGACGATGAGCTGTTCCTTGATATTCTCTGGGATCTCAGAACGCTCTGGAAGGGAAACAAACTTACCTTGAAGCTCTTTATTATCCCATTCTATCCAACTGAAGCGTGAACCGCTGATACTTGCTCCTTGAGCAACAACTTCTAAAGACTTAGAACGCTCACGAACAGCTACTACATCACCTGGACGTAAAACGCAACTTGGAATGTTCACCACCTCACCATTCACGGTGATATGACGATGCGAAACCAATTGACGTGCTGATCTTCTAGTTGGAGCAATACCCATACGATAAACGGTATTGTCTAAACGAGACTCAAGAATACGTAACAAGTTTTCACCTGTAACTCCTTTCTTAGCCGCTGCTTTTTTGAATGTATTACGGAATTGACGTTCAAGTACACCGTAAATGTATTTCGCCTTTTGTTTCTCCGCTAACTGAATTGCGTATTCTGATTGCTTAGGTCTTCTACGGGCGTTACCGTGCTGACCTGGACCGTAATTCTTGCGCTCAAGAGCTTTATCTCTTCCGAAAATAGGCTCTTTAAAACGACGGGAAATTTTGGATTTTGGACCTGTATATCTTGCCATTAAAGTACTCTGTTACGTTTATTAAACTCTTCTGCGCTTTGGTGGACGACAACCATTGTGAGGCATTGGTGTGATATCTGTAATAGAAGACACCTCAATACCAACAGCTTGTAGGTTACGAATAGCACTATCTCTTCCTGAACCAGGACCTTTAACAAACACCTCTACTTTACGTAAACCAGCATCGTATGCAACTTTACCGCAATCCATTACTGCTACCTGTGCAGCATAAGGAGTGTTCTTTTTAGATCCACGGAAACCCATTTTTCCAGAAGAAGACCAGGAAATAACCTGCCCTTCCATATTGGTTACCGATATAATAATGTTGTTAAAAGTCGCCCTAATGTGCACTTGCCCCAAGGCATCAACTTTAACTTTTTTCTTACTAACTTTCTTTTGAGCCATTACTTAACGCGCTTATTATTTCGTTACTTTCTTTTTACCAGCAACTGTCTTTTTCTTTCCTTTACGAGTACGAGCGTTTGTACCTGTCTTTTGTCCACGTACGGGAAGTCCCTTACGATGACGCTGACCGCGGTAACAACCGATATCCATCAAACGCTTAATATTCAATTGAACCTCTGAACGTAGCTCACCTTCTGTTTTCATATTCTCGGTGATATAGCCACGGATGGCCGCTAATTCATCATCGTTCCAATCGCTCACCTTCTTGTCTTGTGAGATTCCTGATTTATCCAATATCTCCGCAGCTTTATTACTACCAATACCATAAATGTAGGTAAGGCCTATTACGCCGCGCTTATTCTTAGGAAGATCTATACCTGCTATTCTAGCCATGTGTTATTATCCTTGACGTTGCTTAAATTTTGGGTTTTTCTTATTGATCACATACACCTTCCCCTTACGGCGTACGATCTTGCAGTCCTCACTGCGTTTCTTAACTGAAGTTCTTACTTTCATATCGGTTAATTCTTGTATCTTAAGGTAATGCGTCCCCTTGTTAAATCGTACGGTGACATCTCCACTTGCACTTTATCTCCTGGGAGAATTCTGATGTAATGCATGCGCATTTTACCAGAAATGGTAGCAATAATTTCATGACCGTTACTCAATTTCACGCGAAACATCGCGTTAGAAAGAGCCTCGGATATTACACCATCTTGTTTTATTGCATCTTGTTTGGACATATCAAAAGGGTTGCAAAATTAGTTATTTATTCATTAAAAATCAACATTCTGTGTTTGACCGGTCATACGACCTTTCAACTTACCACCGCCACTCATGAATCCATCGTACTTTCTCATCAACAAATAGCTTTCAATCTGTTGTAACGTATCCAGCACAACACCAACCAAAATCAGTAGGCTTGTTCCACCATAGAATTGTGAGAATTCTTGGTTCACATTGGCTTGTACAGCAAATACAGGAAGTACTGCGATCAGGCTGATGAAAATTGCACCTGGCAAGGTAATTCTCGTGATTACTTCATCAATAAAGTTGGCGGTTTGTTTGCCGGGCTTAACTCCGGGAATGAATCCATTGTTTCTCTTCATCTCATCCGCCATCTGTACAGGATTAAAAAGAATCACTGTGTAGAAGTAGGTAAATACGATGATCAAGAAAACCAAAAATGCATTGTGCCAGAAACCATAAGGGTTCATTAAACTCATCAACCAACCAGGAGCGGTTGTTTCAGTGTAGAAACTACCGATAGTCGCTGGTAAGAATAAAAGGGCTTGTGCGAAGATGATCGGCATTACACCAGCCGCCAAAATTTTGATAGGTAGGTAATTTCGTACTCCACCATACTGACGATTACCCACGACACGCTTCGCGTAATTTACACTGATTTTGCGGGTACCTTGTGTCAGCATAATTACCAACAGTACGACTAGGAACCAAATCACCATTTCCACTAAGAACAAAATAGGACCACCTTTGGTCAAGCGGAATAAAAACTCTCCTACCAAAGCAGATGGGAGACGAGCAATAATTCCAACCATAATGATCAAACTGATACCATTACCTAAACCTCTATCTGTGATTCGCTCACCCATCCACATAGTGAACATGGTTCCAGCAGTCAACAAGAATACGTTGGTAATTAGGAACATACTTTTGGACATCACATCACCGTAATTGAAAAGCAGCGCTCCTTGGTTACCAGGAGTAGAAATAATATTGTTCAGATATGCATATGCCTGAACAGAAGTAAAAATGATGGTTAGTATTCGGGTATACTGGTTAATCTTACGACGGCCTTCCTCCCCTTCTTTCTGAATCCTTTGGAAGCTTGGAATCGCAATGGATACCAACTGCATAAAGATAGACGCAGAAATGTAAGGCATGATACCCAACGCAAAAATGGCACCTCTTGCGAATGCACCACCTGCGAAGGTATTGATCAATCCTAAAATATTATTCTTGGTTTGACCACGAAGACCCTCGAGCATTTCAGCATCAATACCAGGCAAGATTATATATGATCCCAAACGGTATATAACCAAGAGCAACAAGGTATACGTAATACGCTTGCGTAACTCTTCAATCGCCCAAATATGTTTGAAAGTATCGAGGATTTTCTTCATACTACTTCTCGTTTACATGGGCACTACCACCCGCTTTTTCGATGGCTGCTTTAGCAGATTCACTGAACTTATCAGCATGAACCACTAAACCAGATTTCATTTCACCACGACCAAGAATTTTGTATAACTCGTTCTTACCGATAAGGTTCTTACCAATTAAAACCTCACGGTCGATTTTTGTAACCTTCAATTCATCAGCAAGACCCTGCAATACATCCAGGTTGATTGCAGCATACTCCACACGGTTGATATTCTTGAATCCACCCTTAGGAATACGACGTTGCAAAGGCATCTGACCACCCTCAAAACCGATTTTTCTAGAGTAACCGGTACGAGACTGTGCACCCTTATGACCCTTTGTAGACGTTCCACCACGGCCAGAACCCTGACCACGACCAATACGCTTTCTTGTTTTTATGGAACCTGCTGCGGGTTTTAAATTACTTAAGTCCATTAGAGATTTTCAATTTTTAATAAGTGTTGAACTGTACGAATCATTCCTTCAATTTGAGGATTAACCTCAACCTCACGACTCGCGTGCATTTTTCTTAATCCTAAAGCCTTCAAGGTAGCTTTTTGGTTTTTAGGGTATCCAATACCACTTTTAACCTGAGTGATTCTAACCTTTGTCATTTGCTTTATCCGTTAAATACTTGTTTAACACTAATCCCTCTTAACTGGGCAACTGAAATCGCATCGCGCATAGACGTCAATGCTTTGAATGTTGCCTTTACCACGTTGTGTGGGTTAGAAGAACCTTTAGATTTTGCCAATACGTCGGTAACACCTGCACTCTCAAGGACTGCACGCATTGCACCACCTGCAATTACACCGGTACCCGAAGAAGCTGGACGTAATAATACGCGCCCCCCTCCGTATTTACCTAATTGCTCGTGTGGCACAGTACCGTTGATCACGTTCACCTTAATAAGGTTCTTTTTCGCATCTTCGATACCTTTATTGATTGCTTCAATCACCTCACCAGATTTACCTAAACCATGACCTACGGTTCCATTACCGTCACCTACAACTACTAGTGCGGTGAAGCTAAATGTACGACCACCTTTGGTCACTTTTGCTACACGGTTAATGTTAACCACTTTCTCTGTTAAGGTGATATCACCTGGACGGATACGTTGATTGTTATTCAAATTTGACATTTTCGTTTACAATTAAAATTCAAGCCCTCCTTCACGAGCTCCATCAGCTAAACTTTTCACACGTCCGTGATATAAGTAACCACCGCGATCAAAAACTACACTGTTAATACCTGCAGCTTTCGCTAGTTCAGCTATTTTCTTTCCTACCATTGCAGCTTTTGCTACTTTGGTTTCTTTTGCATCGGATATCTCAGCCACACGGGATGAAGCTGAAGCTAACGTTACACCCGCGGTGTCATCGATTAACTGTACGTAAATATCCTTATTACTTCTGTAAACGCTTAAGCGAGGACGTGCGGCGGTACCGGTAACCACGCCACGAATACGTTTACGAATCTTATTTCTTCTAGATACTTTAGACTTTACCATGATTTACGATTATTTAGCCGCAGATTTACCTGCTTTCTTACGTAAAACTTCACCCGCAAATTTGATACCCTTACCCTTGTATGGCTCAGGTTTGCGGAAAGAGCGAATCTTCGCTGCTACTTGACCCAGTAATTGCTTATCGCAGCTGGTTAGTGTAATGTTTGGGTTTTTACCCTTCACCGTCTCGGTTGCTACTTTTATCTCCTCAGGAATTTGAAGAACGATTTTGTGAGAATATCCCACAACAAATTCCACAATATTACCCTGGTTTGAAACCTTGTAACCTACACCGACTAATTCTTGATTAACTGAGTGTCCAACAGACACGCCAACAATCAAGTTGTTCAACAACGAACGGTATAGGCCATGAAGGCTTTTATCCTGTTTGCTGTCGCTTGGGCGATGTACTGTCATCACTCCTTCCTCATGCTTCACTTCAAAGTGAGCTGGGAATTCTTGAGACATTTCTCCTTTTGGGCCTTTTGCCTTCACTAGACCAGGGGTAATGGTTACCTCTGTACCTTGTGGGACAGCAATCGGCGCGTTTCCTACTCGTGACATTTACTTAATTGATTTATTTTATTGTACGTAACACAAAACTTCACCACCAATACCCTGCTGGCGTGCTTCCTTATCGGTCATAACACCCTTAGAGGTGGTGATAATCGCAACACCTAGGCCATTCAATACACGTGGAAGTGTTTTCTTGTCTGCATATTGACGCAAACCAGGAGTACTCACACGCTGCAATGATTGGATAGCACTTTGGCGGGTTTGTGGGTGATATTTCAAAGCAATTTTTATTACACCTTGCTTGTTTTCGGTATCCTCGAACTTATACTTAAGAATATATCCCTTTTCGTATAAAACGCGGGTCATTTCCTTTTTAAGGTTGTTCGCTGGTATCTCTACCACGCGGTGATGCGCTTTAATGGCATTCCGCAAACGGGTTAGATAATCTGCTATAGGATCAGTCATTATTTTTTACTTTACCAACTTGACTTAGTTACACCTGGAATTTTCCCATCGCTCGCCAGTTGTCTGAACTGGTTACGGCAAAGACCAAATACACGGATGTATCCACGGGGTTTACCAGTGATTTTACAACGATTTCTCAAACGTACAGGAGAAGCGTTACGTGGTAACTTCTGCAATGCATCATAGTCACCTTCAGCTTTCAACTGGGCACGTTTTTCAGCGTAGCGTTCAACTAATTTTTCACGCTTGCGCTGTCTTGCTTTCATACTTTCTTTTGCCATGTATTAATTCTTTTGGAAAGGAAATCCGATTAAACGTAATAATTCTAAACTCTCTTCGTCTGTTTCAGCAGAAGTCACAATCGTGATATCCATACCTGAAATACGATTTACTTTATCGATATCAATCTCTGGGAAGATGATTTGCTCTGTGATACCCATGGTAAAGTTACCACGACCATCAAATCCTTTTGCCATCAATCCCTGGAAGTCACGTACACGCGGTAGAGACACGGAGATAAATCTATCAAGGAAATCAAACATCTTCTCTTGACGAAGGGTTACTTTACAGCCAATTGGCATATTTTCACGAAGTTTAAAGTTCGAAATTGCCTTCTTGGATAATGTAGGAACCGCTTTTTGACCAGTAATTTTGGTCATTTCTTCAACAGCAGCGTCTACTATTTTCTTGTCGTTCACAGCAGCACCGATACCTTGGTTCAAAACAACCTTGGTGATTTTAGGTACTTGCATGGAGTTCTTATAATTGAACTTCGCTTGCATAGCTGCAACAACCTCTTCAAAATACTTTGTTCTAAGTCTAGGTGTATAGCTCATTATTCTCTAATTCAGTTATTTAACAAACTCCCCAGATTTCTTAGCTACACGCTGAAGTTTACCGTTTTCATCGGGCTTGCGACCAACTCTTGTTGGGGTGCCATCAACTGTCAACATTAAATTTGAAATATGTACGGGAGCTTCAATTTTATCGATGCTTCCGCTGGTATTTTGAGCAGTAGGCTTGCGGTGCTTTGTAACGATGTTTACACCCTCGATCAACGCACGTTGATCTTCAGGATAAACCTTCAGTACGCGACCAGTCTTACCTTTGTCATCACCAGCTATTACGGTAACGGTATCGCCTTTTTTGATATGTAATTTCATTCGGTTTGCCATTATTTATAACACCTCAGGTGCTAGAGATACAATCTTCATGTATTGCTTATCACGCAATTCACGAGCAACAGGTCCAAAAATACGGGTGCCTCTTGGCTCGTCAGCGGTATTCAACAATACACAGCTATTCTCATCAAAACGGATGTAGGATCCGTCTGGACGACGAACTTCTTTCTTTGTGCGCACAACTACGGCCTTGGAAACGGTACCTTTTTTGATATTACCTCCTGGTGTAGCATGCTTTACACTCACAACAATCTTGTCACCGACACTCGCGTAACGACGACGAGTACCTCCAAGAACACGGATACAAAGAACTTCTTTGGCTCCGCTGTTATCGGCTACTTTTAATCTACTTTCCTGTTGTACCATGATTATTTAGCTTTTTCAATTACTTCCACCAATCTCCATCTCTTGTTTTTACTCAAAGGACGAGTTTCCATGATGCGAACAATATCATTCTGACCGCACTCGTTCTTTTCGTCATGCGCTGTGAATTTCTTGGTCTTTTTGAAGTATTTACCGTACTTAGGATGCTTTACTTTACGTACCACAGCTACCACAACGGTTTTATCCATTTTGGAGCTACTCACGGTACCCACGATTTCTTTACGTGCGTTTCTAACTGCTTCCATTATTAACTTTCTTTATTTTCTTTTTGTGCAGCTGCCTCCTGAGACGCATTTCTGCGAAGGTTTAACTCCATCATTAATCTCGCGATCTCACGACGAGTCTCACGAAGCTTATGTGGCTGATCAATCGGAGAGACAGCGTTTTGAAACTGCATAGTCTGATAACGCTTACGCTCCTCTTTGTAACGCTCCACCAATTCCTTGTTTGGAAGTTCCTTAATTTCTGAATAGTTCATTTTAACTTTCTCCGTTATAATCTGGTCGAACTGTGAACTTGCAAGAGATAGGAAGTTTCTGGGCCGCTAAGCGTAATCCTTCTTTTGCAATATCGTGTGGTACACCACCTACTTCAAACATGATGGTTCCAGGCTTAACACGCGCTACCCAATACTCAGGTGCACCCTTACCCTTACCCATACGAACTTCTGCAGGCTTCTTAGTTACTGGCTTATCAGGAAATATACGAATCCATACCTGACCTTCACGCTTGAGGTAACGAGTTACTGCAATACGAGCTGATTCTATCTGACGAGAAGTAATCCAATGGGGTTCCATTGATTTCAAGCCAAAATCACCAAAATCAATACGGTGACCGCGACCAGCAATACCACGTACACGTCCTTTCTGCTGTTTTCTAAATTTCGTTCTTCTTGGACTTAACATTTATTCCTAATTAATTGTTACGACGACGTCTTTCACGGCCTCCGCGAGAACCTCTGTCCCCACCACGACCTCTTTTTTCTGTTTCAGCAACAGGAGAAAGGTCTACTTTACCGTAAATCTCACCGCGACAAATCCATACTTTAATTCCGATCTTACCATAAACGGTTTGTGCCTCAACCAAAGCGTAGTCAATGTTTGAACGCAATGTATGTAAAGGAGTTCTTCCGTCTTTATAGATTTCTGAACGTGCAATTTCAGCACCATTCAAACGACCACCAATTCTCACTTTGATACCATCTGCACCAAGCTTCATAGTACCCTGCAATGCATTTTTAATCGCACGCTTGTAAGAGAAACGATTTTCAATCTGTTGGGCAATATTCTCACCCACCAAACGAGCATCTAATTCAGGGCGCTTAATTTCATTGATGTTAATCTGAACGTCCTTACCCGTGATTTTTTTGATTTCCTCACGAATTGCATCCACTTCCTGCCCGCCTTTACCGATAACGATACCTGGACGAGCTGTATTAATGGTAAGTGTAATACGCTTTAATGTACGTTCAATTACAACTTTTGAAATTCCACCACGTGGGATACGTACACGGAGATACCGGCGGATTTTTTCATCCTCAACCAATTTATCACCGTAATCTTTTCCGCCATACCAGTTGGAGTCCCAACCGCGGATAATTCCCAATCGTAGTCCTATAGGGTTAACTTTTTGTCCCATTCTTATGCTTGTTCAGTTTCAGTTTGACTTACTTTACTATCGATCACTAATGTCACGTGGTTCGAACGCTTACGCATACGGTAACCTCTACCTTGGGGAGCTGTTCTTAAACGTTTCATTGTGAATCCTCCGTCTATGGTGATTGACTTGATGTACAACTCACTATCTTCGATTCTACCGTCTGCGTTTGCAACACCCCAGTTAGCAATTCCACTCTTCACCAATTTGCTCAAGTAGATTGCGTACGTAGGACGTTGGTTCCATTGAAGGATATTCAATGCCATTTCAACACGCTGACCGCGAATTTGATCTGCTAACAAACGCATTTTGCGCGGAGATAGCGGACAATTTCTTAATACTGCTTTTGCTTCCATCTTATTTACCGTGACCTTTATAAGTTCTTGTGGGAGCAAACTCACCGAACTTGTGACCTACCATATTCTCAGTAACATATACTGGAATAAATTTATTTCCATTATGAACCGCAAACGTATGACCTACGAAATCTGGAGTAATCATAGAACGACGCGACCAAGTCTTGATAACAGACTTTTTATTTGCCTCGTTCATGGCTTCCACTTTCGCCATCAACTTGATGTCTACGAAGGGTCCTTTTTTAATTGATCTTGCCATTATTATTCGTCCTTATGATTTATTTGTTACGCTTAGTTTTACGTTTTTCGATGATTAAACGAGATGAACTCTTATTAACCGAACGAGTCTTCTGACCCTGAGAGTAAATCAAGTTACGTGAACGTGCTTGACCACCTTTATTACGGCCTTCACCACCACCCATTGGGTGATCGACAGGGTTCATCGCTGCAGGACGAACTCTTGGACGGCGTCCTAACCAACGGTTACGACCAGCTTTACCTTTAACTTCTTGTTGGTGTTCGCTATTACTCAAAGCACCGATAGTAGCTAAACATTCGCCCAGTACAAAGCGGCTCTCACCTGATGGTAACTTAACCGCAACATATTTTCCTTCCTTCGCCATTAACTGTGCGTAGGTACCAGCAGAACGGCAAAGTCTACCACCTTGACCAATTTGAAGTTCGATGTTATGAATCAATGAACCTAACGGCATTTCTTTCATTGGCATCGCGTTTCCGGTATCAGGGATTGAACCAGGTCCTTGGTTTACCTTTTGACCTACTTTAAGACCAGCAGGAGCCAAAATGTAACGCTTATCACCATCGGTAAATTCTACCAACGCGATAAAAGCAGTTCTGTTTGGATCGTATTCTATTGTTTTTACCTCACCTTCAACGTTAGAGTTATTTCTCTTGAAGTCGATGATACGGTAACGTCTTTTGTGTCCTCCACCGATATGACGCATGGTCATTTTACCGGTATTGTTACGTCCACCTGTTCTCTTAATTGGAGCAAGTAAACTTTTCTCGGGCTTATCCGTAGTGATTTCATCAAACGAATTTGCAACACGTGTACGTGTTCCCGGGGTAATTGGTTTTAATCTGCGTACTCCCATTTCTTAAACGTTTTCGTAGAAATCAATGTTAAACCCTTCTTTTAGTGTTACAAAGGCCTTTTTATACTTCTTCGTATAGCCGGAGATTTGGCCTGTGCGGCGATTTCTGCGCGCTTTCCCCCGTTGGATCATGGTATTTACTGATGCAACCTCCACACCGTAGAAATCCTCAACAGCTTTTTTGATTTCGTCCTTTGTTGACTTGTGATCAACAACGAAACCATACTGCCCTTTAGATTCCATCAAAGTGCTTGATTTCTCAGTTACCAATGGCTTTTTTAATATCATTTTTGTAAACTTTCTTGCAATTTATTAAGTGCACCTTCTGTTAGGATTAAGCTCTTCGCTTTTAGCACTTGGTAAGTATTTAAATCAGCCGCTGCCATCACCGTGTTCTTCGGAATATTACGACCGCTTAAGTATACGTTCTTATCATTCTCTGGCGTTACAAATAGAGTACGTCCAGTTAAATTCAACGCATTCAGCATGTTCTTGAAATCAGAAGTTTTCGGAGCATCCATTGTGAAATCCTCCATTACAACTACTGACTTGTCTTTTGCTTTATAGCTTAGTGCAGATAAACGTGCAACACGTTTTAATTTCTTATTCAATTTGAAAGAATAATCACGTGGGCGTGGTCCATGAATTCTAGCACCACCTACGAAAATACCACTCTTCAAAGAACCATGACGAGCGTTACCTGTTCCCTTCTGACGGTATATCTTACGAGTAGAACGTGAAATCTCAGAACGATCCTTTGATTTGTGCGTACCTTGACGTTTGTTAGCCATGTACTGCTTTACATCCAAGTATATCGCATGATCATTCGGCTCAACACCAAAAATCTCCTTGGGAAGATTAACAGAACGTCCTGTATCAGCGCCTTCTCTATTAATTACTTTAACTTTCATTGATTATTTCTCGATTACAACAGTTGAACCATTATGACCAGGAACAGAACCTTTTAAAACTAAAAGATTTTTATCTGTGTCAATTTTCATCACAACCAAGTTGAACGACTTAACACGCTCACCGCCCATACGACCAGCCATACGCGTTCCTTTAAATACTCTTGATGGAAAAGCACAAGCTCCAATAGAACCCGGCGCACGTAAACGATTGTGCTGACCGTGGGTTGCTTGACCAACACCACCAAAACCGTGACGTTTTACAACACCTTGGAAACCCTTACCCTTAGATGTACCTACAACGTCAACAAATTCTCCTTCTTCGAAAATGCTAACATCAACAGTTCCACCTAATTCTAGGTCCGCATCGTTATCACGAAACTCAACCATTTTATACTTCGGATTTGTCTTTGCCTTTGCCGCATGACCTTTGGCAGCACCAGAAGCACGACGCTCCTTTTTATCACCATAAGCCATCTGAACAGCGTTGTATCCGTCTTTTTCTAATGTCTTAACCTGAGTAACAACACATGGTCCTGCCTCAACAACGGTACAAGCAACACGCTTTCCGTTTGCATCAAACAGACTAGTCATACCCAACTTTTTACCAATTAAACCGTTCATTTTTCTTACAATTTAATTTCAACCTCAACACCACTAGGAAGTTCAATCTTCATAAGTGCGTCTACGGTTTTTGTTGAACCATTAAAAATATCAATAAGACGCTGATAAGTACAGTATTGAAACTGCTCACGTGCTTTCTTATTAACGTGTGGAGAACGCAAAACAGTGAATATCTTTTTGCGTGTTGGTAGAGGCACGGGTCCACTCACTACTACCCCTGTCGTGCGTACCGCCTTTACGATCTTTTCTGCTGATTTGTCCAACAGATTGTGATCGAAAGACTTTAATTTGATTCTTATTTTCTGACTAACCATTGTAGTTATTCTAATTCTTATTAACCGTTAACCTTTTTCAAAACCTCTTCAGCAATGTTCTTAGGAGTTTCAGCATAATGACTGAATTCCATTGTACTATTCGCACGACCAGAAGTAATGGTTCTCAAGGATGTAACATATCCAAACATTTCAGATAAAGGAACTTTTGCTTTCACAACCTGTGCGCCAGCTCTTTCATCCATTCCCTCCATTTGACCGCGTCGACGGTTAAGGTCACCCATAACATCACCCGTATTCTCATCTGGAGTAACAACCTCAAGCTTCATGATTGGTTCAAGTAAAATTGGACCACAGCTCTTTGCAGCTTCACGGAAACCTTGCTTTGCAGCAACTTCGAATGATAACGAATCCGAATCCACTGGGTGGAACGAACCATCAAACAAACGAACCTTCATACGGTCGATTGTATAACCCGCTAAGATTCCGTTCTGCATTGCCGCTTTGAAGCCTTTCTCTACAGAAGGAATATATTCTTTTGGAATAGATCCACCTACGATTTCGTTTACGAATTGTAGACCTTCACCTTTCCAATCTTCATCTGCTGGTCCGATTTCAAACTGGATATCTGCGAATTTACCGCGACCACCTGTTTGCTTCTTGTATGTTTCACGGTGGGTATTGTTACGTGTAATAGCCTCCTTGTAGTTAACCTGAGGAGCTCCTTGATTACACTCAACTTTAAACTCACGCTTCAAACGATCAACAATAATATCTAGGTGAAGCTCACCCATTCCAGAAATCACCGTTTGACCTGTTTCGTCATCAGTATGAACTTTAAAGGTAGGATCCTCTTCTGCTAACTTAGCCAAAGCCATACCTAACTTATCTGTGTCTGCTTGTGTTTTTGGTTCAATTGCCAAACCAATTACTGGATCTGGAAAAACCATGCTTTCCAATACAATCAGATTCTTTTCATCGCAAAGTGTGTCTCCAGTCTTGATATCCTTAAATCCAACCGCAGCACCTATATCACCAGCACCCAAGAACTCAATCGAATTCTGCTTGTTCGCGTGCATTTGGAAAATACGGGATATTCTCTCTTTATTACCGGTACGCATGTTCTTTACATAAGAACCGGCATCCAACTTACCTGAATAAGCACGGATAAAACACAAACGTCCAACGAAAGGATCAGTAGCAATCTTAAATGCCAATGCAGAAAACGGCTCATCGTAACTTGGCTTGCGTGTGATCGGCTCTTCTGTATCAGGATGAGTTCCTTGGATATCTTCAACATCCAAAGGACTTGGCATCAACTCCATAACCATATCCAACATGGTCTGCACACCTTTGTTTTTGAACGCAGAACCACACATCATGGGTACGATTTTCAAATCGATAACCGCCTTACGAAGACAATCAAGAATCTCACGTTCAGTGATACTGCCTGGATCTTCAAAGAACTTCTCCATGATGGTATCATCGTATTCAGATACTGCCTCTAGTAACTTCTCACGCCACTCTTCAGCTTCAGCAACCATATCTTCAGGAATATCGATCTCCTCGAACGTCATTCCGAAATCATCTTCATTCCAAACGATTCCACGGAAATTGATCAAATCAACTACCCCACGGAATTTATCTTCAGCTCCGATAGGAAGCTGTAAAGGAACTGCGTTACTCCCAAGCATGGATTTAACCTGACTAACCACATTCAAGAAATCAGCTCCAGAACGGTCCATTTTGTTAACGAAACCTATTCTAGGAACATTATAGTTATCGGCCAAACGCCAGTTTGTTTCAGATTGTGGCTCAACACCATCCACTGAACTAAATAAAAATACAAGTCCGTCTAATACACGAAGTGAACGATTCACCTCTACCGTAAAGTCAACGTGACCTGGAGTATCGATAATATTAATATGGTATTTCTTATCTCGGTAATTCCAGAAAACTGTTGTGGCCGCAGAGGTAATCGTGATTCCACGTTCCTGCTCTTGCTCCATCCAGTCCATGGTTGCACCACCATCGTGAACCTCACCAATTTTATGATTTACACCAGCGTAGTAAAGAATACGCTCTGTAGTCGTTGTTTTACCTGCGTCAATGTGAGCAGCAATACCAATGTTTCTAGTGAATTTTAAATCGCGTGCCATTTAGATTAAGCTCTAAAGTGTGAGAATGCTTTGTTTGCTTCTGCCATTTTGTGAGTATCTTCTTTCTTTTTCACTGCAGCTCCCTCACTCTTTGATGCTGCGATGATTTCTGCTGCCAACTTTTCAGGCATACTCTTTTCGTTGCGCTTACGAGCGTAACCAATCAACCACTTCATTCCCTGAGCTACTTTACGCTTCTGAGGAATTTCTGTAGGGATCTGGAAAGTTGCACCACCTACACGGCGCGCCTTTACTTCTACAGATGGCATTACATTGTTCATAGCTTTACGCCATGTCTCAATACCTGGTTCTTCTTCTATCTTCTTTCCAACAATATCGATGGCAGAGTAAAAAATCTTCAAGGAAGTAGATTTCTTACCGTCCAACATCATCCCGTTTACAAAACGAGTAACCAACTCGTCGTTAAAGCGAGGGTCTGGAGTTAAATGACGTTTTTTAGCGCGCGACTTTCTCATGATATTCTAATGTCTTATCCTTTTTTAGGCTTTTTAGTTCCGTACTTACTTCTTCTCTGATTTCTACCTTCAACACCAGCGGTATCCAATGCACCGCGTACAATATGGTAACGAACACCTGGAAGGTCTTTAACTCTTCCTCCACGTACCAATACAATACTGTGCTCTTGTAAGTTGTGACCTTCACCAGGAATGTAAGCATTCACTTCTTTACCGTTGGTCAAACGCACACGAGCTACCTTTCTCAAAGCCGAATTAGGCTTCTTCGGCGTAGTGGTATATACACGGGTACAAACTCCCCTTCTCTGAGGACACGAGTCCAAAGCAGGAGACTTACTTTTAGTATCCATCTCCTTGCGTCCTTTTCTAATTAATTGTTGAATAGTAGGCATATTTTTTCCCAAAAAGGACGGCAAAATTACACTTTTCTTTTCTCAAAATCAATACACTAAAGAAAAAAAAGCATGTTTTTTCACCGATGCCCCGTTTTGACCATTTTTACCGAATAAATCGCAATTGCGAAGGGTAAGATCATATGGTTTCATAAAACGATGTTTATTTTTGAGATTCGATGCAACTACCGATTCGTTAGTCGCGTCTTTCTGACACCTTATATATGAAGAACTCTATCCTATCACAAATCCATATACGGACCACCATAATTGCACTAATTATCCTATCTGTCAGTATCACAGATCTCATCGCTCAGGATACACCAGAGGGACGTAAAGGCGTTGTGTTTGATGAACGCGAATTCAACTTTGGAGAATTGAAGGAAAGTATGAAGTTTGCCACCCACCGATTTCGATTTAGAAATCTCACCGATCGTGCAGTTCTCGTTAATAAGGTAGAATCTAGTTGTGGTTGCACCTCTCCTACTTGGAGCCAAGACAGCATTCAACCTGGTGAATTTGGTTTTGTAGATGCTCGATACGAAACGACCAATCGTATCGGAAAATTTGATAAAACCCTCACAGTCTACACCAACTCTCCTGTTAGTCCCATACAATTTCTAGCAATCAAAGGTGTTGTTTTAAAACCAAAGCCAATACCCAATAATTTCAAAATTCCCAATTTGGGTAGATTAGACTTTGAGCGAGTGAACGTGAGTTTTGAACCCCTTTATGATAACGAAACACCCACCAAAGAAATTCGCGTCATAAACTCCTCAGATTATACTTCCTATTTAAATGTAATGGTCCCACACAGGCTTCCAAAGTATGCTACGGTTGAAGTACCCAAATCATTGGAACCAGGTGAAGTTGGAAAAATAAAAATCACCCTAGATGGTGCAACAGCACCCGGATACGGATATGGCGAATTTGAATTAGCCATACAATCTAGTAATAGAGGAACCCCAATGGCTAGTTTGCGTGTAAGCTATCAGAGAAAGCAATTTTTCCCAGAAATGAGCAAACGTCAATTGAAAAGGGCTCAGAAATTAGAAATCAAAGAAGGCTCTATCGATTTTGGGAAACAACGTTCAGGCGGTTTTCTCAACGGATCTTTTAGTTTGAAAAACACGGGAAAGAAACCTCTTATCATCCACCAAATGAATCCTGATTGCCCTTGCATACAATTGGAATACAATAATGCGACACTCGAAGCAGGAGAAACAAAAGCGCTTAATTTCCGATTTGATACCGTTACTAAAACCGGTAAAAAGTCAATTGGTATCCGAATTGTATCTAACGATCCGAGAAACCCCGAACAGTATATTTGGGTAAAGGCAGATTTCCCAACCAAATACGATTACGAATGCCCTACTTGTCCTAAAGATTAATTTAGGTTGTGGTAAACGTTTTGAACGTCGTCATCACCTTCTAGTTTTTCAACGAGGTTCAATATTTCTTCTGCCTGTTCAGAAGTTAATTCCACATATGAATTGGGAATGTATTGAAGTTCGGCATTATTCACCTCAATATTCATTTCTTCCAATGCTTTTTGCATGGTACCAAAGTCATTGAAGCCTGAATACACGTAAACCTCTTCTTCATCGATGGCAAAATCATCCAATCCGAAATCGATAAGTTCTAACTCAAACTCATCAAGGTCCTTTCCTTCTAAATTTGCTTTTGAAATTTTAAACACTCCCTTACGGGTAAAATTGAAGTCGAGCGAACCTGTTTTTCCTAAAGAGCCGCCGGACTTATTAAAGTGCATTCTAACATTTGCTACCGTCCTAGTGGGATTATCTGTAGCAGTCTCAACAATAACACCAATTCCATGAGGGGCGTATCCTTCATAGCGCACTTCTTCATAATCACCCTCCGTTTTACTTAAAGCGCGTTTGATAGCGGCTTCCACACGGTCTTTAGGCATGTTCACGGTTTTTGCGTTTTGCATGGCCACACGCAAACGAGGATTGTACTCAGGGTTTTCCCCTCCCATTTTTACCGCTATTGCTATTTCCTTACCTAGTTTGGTAAATTGTTTAGCCATCCGATCGTAACGTGCAAACATCTTGTGCTTGCGTTTTTCGAACATTCTTCCCATTGCCGCAAAATTATTGTTTTTTCCCATTGCGAATGGAAAAATCAATTCTTATCCATTTTATGGATTTACAAAAAGGTCGCAATCCGTTTACAAAAAGGAAATATATATTGGATATGTTCGAAGCAAACATCAGAAATATGAACAGCGCTCCTTATTTCGGTAAATTATTTTCTCAGGGATTTCAGATTGGATTTGTTCCCATCAACGTTCTGAACGTTATACCCAATAACACCCCGGTAAAAATCATTCAAGCCATCTATTACGATGAGTTAGGAAATGAACAAATCACCGATGCTGAAGAGCTCATTCAGAACAAATGGCATCTGTGGCTATGGATCCACGAGCATGAAAACCTTAGCTATATTGAGTTTTGCATACCAGGCAGTGTAAAATGGGAACTTCATCAGAACGATCTGAGAATTAAATGTGAGCACCGTGCAACACTCATGTATTGGGTATCGGCTATTTTGAATGATCTCAAGCTTCCTGTTGAGGAAAGTGTATTTCGAATGCTAGCAACTCCTGGTGAATCAAAACTACTACTCAATCATTATTTGAAACACCTTCAGTTGAGTTAAGGGGCTTTAAGCCGAAAGGTCCCATTTGTTGATTTCTATTGCTAGCGATAAAACGGCTCATTAACTCCTTTAGTTCTATCCCAGCATGCTTCATAATGGCTGGAATCATGCTCTTTTCGGGGTGTCTTTTTTCTTTCTAGGCATATCATTCGAAGATATCATTTCGACACCCCTAATTGTTACCTAATTATTAATAATTTATTTATTAACAGTCACTTGCATATCAAAATCCATCCCTCGCCTTCCTCAAAAAGTATAACTCACATTAAGTGAAATATTCCTCCCTGCAGAAGTCAATCCACTGGCAAAAACCCGATACCTTAAATCCAAAATATTCTCAACCGCAATACCAAATTTCCAGTATTTGTTGATTCCGTAACCACCGCGAAGGTTCCAAATACCCCAAGCTGGATTGCCTTCAGAATTGACATTCCCTACCCCGTTTATAAAACCTGGAGTATACTTGAGATTGTCCTCTCCACTGATTGAATACTCTTCTAACGGTTTATCTCCATTAAATAAATATTGGCCCTCCAACCAAGCCAATCCACGTTGCCAACGCAAGGAAGCCTGACCGTATAAAGGTGGAATATGATCCAATGGTTGCTCCAAAATATCGTTCCCAAACCGAACACGACCTCGGGTTTCGGTGATTGAAAATTTTGCCGTCCACGATTTCAAGAATCGATACTGAATACTAGCAAAAAATCCTTGTATATATCCATTACCCACATTTTGAATCTGGTAAATTGGTGTCATGATTCCGTCCCATTCCAGAGAATCCTGTCCGGCTACTTCGCCAAAGGCATCTGACATCAAATCCTGTATCCACGTGTGATAAACTCCGGCCTCGATGTAAATCCTCGAGCGAAACTTATAGTTAACATTTAAATCAAATGTATACGCGAACTCGGGTCTTAGGCTCGGAGAAGGGAGAAGCAATTTAAGCCCTCGTTGAGACTCAAACACCTTTGACATATCGTCGATATTTGGATTTCGGAATGCCTGATTGAATGAGGTTTTAAGTAGCATATTTTCTTTTATCTTTCTGATAATCCCCACATTAAAACTTGGAGCAAAATGAGAAAAAGAGATATCCTGAAGCGGCAATTCCCAAGGATTCACTGTTTTATATGCTGCATTTAGCATGTAATACGTTAATCTAGCGCCCATCATCACGGTGTAATCTCCCCAATTCTTTCGCCAATGTGAAAACAAAGCGGTGGCTTGAGTTATCCCAAAAGAATCGGCATATCTCGACTTACTAGTGATCTCTTTTTTAGTGAATTGATCAATCGAGATTCCAGAACTTTTGACATGATTGAATACGTATTCCATTCCTAATCTAATATCCCAGTCACGCCAATCATCTACCCGATCGTAATTGAAGGTACTCATGTTGATTTGATCCCGTTGTTTTCTCAAATTCGGTTTGTTAAAAGCCCTCGATACCCGACCGACATCAAATCGCTGGTGGGCAACTCTGAATCGTTGTTGATGTTCAATGGGTTCGTAAGTATAAGAGAGCAATGCCCGATTTTGGGGTTCATACGACCAATAACCGTAATTGAAAGCTGTGTAATTTGGCCTCGGATCAATGATATCAGGTGGCGCGTAAAATTGCATCCTATCAAATCGAGGTATTCGCGGAGCAAATGAACCCTGTAGGTTGATGATATGCTTCCCTTTATTCATCCAGATACCTTTTAACAAAACATCCGATTGAGCATATCCTGTATGAGGTTGAATCTTCGGGTCTGGATTGATTAATATAGAATCATAAAATAATCTAGACGGATTTGATAAGGGTTCAACATAATACGGTTGCAGTCCAAAATCATCATCGAGTTTGGTGTAGGAACGACTACCCATGCGTCGATCACCCCATTGTGAATGTGTGAGATTCAATAACCATCCCCAATCGTTTCCTCGGTATTCCAAAGATGTATTGGCAATGATTCCGCTGGTTGCACTTTGGAATCTGATATTCGCTTTGGGAATCCATCGTTCTGAACCATCTATTTTGGGGTCGCGGGTTTTTAAATACAATGCTCCACCCATGGCATCTGAGCCAAAAAGTGTTGACCCCGAGCCAAAATTTACTTCCATTTTTTCCAAGGAAAATGGATCGATACTGATGATATCTTGCAAGTGACCCGAACGGAATGTGGCATTATTCATCCGAATTCCGTCTATCAAGATCAAGACACGACTCGCCTCAAATCCTCTCAAAACCGGGCTTCCACCTCCCATTTGGCTTTTTTGAACAAAGACCTTTCCGCTCTGGGTTAAAGCATCTGCCAGGGTTGCTCCTTGGATTTCTTCTAATCTCTTGGAAGAAATAACTTCAATTTCTTGTACCGATTGCGAGCGTTTTGCCCCATATCGATCGGCACTAATTAATACTTCTTCAAAGGACTCTATTTCTGTTGAGTCTTCATATTGTGCAGTGCACCACAAGCTCCAAAAAGCCATGATCACTGCGAATGATTTTTTATTCATTTAGGAAAAGCTGTTTTAGTTTGAAAATGTAGAAATACTACCGTAGTCCACGGTAAATCGAAATAACGTAATCAAACGAAAACTTCAGGTGGAGGTGTAGGTATTTCAGTAGATCGTGAAATTACCTTTAAAAATGTTGCAGAGGGGAATTGTTTCCCACCAAAAAACAGTCGACTATTCACCTCTTCCACGTGTGAGTAAACCCATTTAACCTTGCTTACGGCTAGGGGTGGCAAAGGCACATCCCCCGAAGATTTTTGAATATTGTATCCCATCTGGATTAAGAGGGCCTTTTCCTTTTTGTCATTAAACGCAACAACATGATAATATGCTCCGTCCTTTTGGACCTGCATTAAATCGTATCGCTTTCCGTTGAAATCGATTTCATCGCCCGTTTTTAGATTGGAATAATGGGATACTGGAAGCAAAAAGGATTCTAGATTTTGTGATTCATAATGCTCAAGCCTCAGATTCGTTTTCATTTGTTTCCGCCAATCATCCAACTGCTGGATTTCCCAGAGAGGAATCAGGCTCCAGAGAAGCATAACCATTGCACTTATTACCGAAAACGCTTTGCGCACAGAACAAAGCTATTGAAATTTGAAAAAACCTTGCACTTTTTTTGGCGACCTTTGTGTAATGAATGATGTTTTTGTGGTGGATATTCTTCGCACTCCAATTGGGAAATTTGGTGGAACATTAGCGAATGAACGTCCGGATGATCTTGCTGCTCACGTAATTAAAGCGCTGATAAACAGAAACCAACAGGTTGACTGGAATGCCATAGATGAGGTCATCCTAGGTGCGGCTAATCAAGCCGGAGAAGATAATCGAAATGTAGCACGTATGTCCTTATTACTCGCTGGTCTTCCCGAGCATATACCTGGTTACACGGTGAATAGATTATGTGCATCGGGTCTACAATCTATGCAAAATGCATTCATGGCCATTCGAAGTGGTCAAGCAGACGCCATTATCGCTGGAGGAACGGAGAGTATGACAAGAGCACCGTTTGTTATGGCAAAATCAGAAAAAGCTTATTCGAGGGTTCCAGAAATCTATGATACCACTATTGGTTGGAGATTTACAAATTCTAAACTCTCTGAATTACATCACCCATACTCCATGGGGGAGACGGCCGAAAATGTAGCAGAAAAATACAATATTAGTCGCGATCGTCAGGACCAGTTTGCTTATGAATCGCAGTTAAAATGGTCACAAGCCAAAGAAAGAGGGGATTTTCAAGATGAAATCATCCCTGTATCCATTCCTCAAAGAAAAAAGGATGATATCATTTTTGATACCGATGAACATCCGAGACTCAGTACAATCGAGGTTCTTGGAGGATTAAAACCTGCATTCAAAAAAGACGGTACGGTAACGGCTGGTAATTCTTCAGGAATTAATGATGGTGCTGCTGCTTGTTTGATTGTTAGCGAAGCATTCTTGAAACAACACAACCTGACGCCCATAGCAAAAATCAAAAGCATTGGTGTGGCCGGAGTAGATCCTGCATACATGGGAATTGGACCTGTTCCAGCTACCCAAAAAGCTCTTAAAAATGACCAAATAGAAATTGGTGATATCGACGTATTTGAGTTAAACGAAGCATTTGCTGCTCAAGCCGTCGCATGCATGGATGAACTAGCAATTGATCCTAGTAAAGTGAATAATAATGGTGGAAGTATTGCCATCGGACATCCACTCGGAGCAAGCGGTACCCGGATCAGCGCTACACTTCTTCACCAAATGAAGAAAAACCCAAAACTTAAGCTAGGATTAGCCACAATGTGTATCGGTGTTGGACAGGGTTCAGCTATCCTATTTGAAAATGCTCAATAGATGAGGTATCGACTGGATTTACAATACGATGGTACCAATTACCATGGTTGGCAAATCCAACCAAATGCCTTAACCGTTGAAGAGGTCATTGAAAAAGCATTACATACCATTCTTCGAGAACCTGTTGATTTGATTGGTTGTGGAAGAACGGATACAGGTGTACATGCCAAAGCATTTACTGCTCATTTTGATTTCCCAAGCGAAATCCAGCAAGAGAAAACTCTACACTCGCTTTTATCCATCTTACCTAACGATATCGTTGTTCACAACATAAAACCGGTTGAGGATGATTTTCATGCTCGATTTTCTGCTTCTACTAGATCGTATGAATACCATATCCTGAGAAAGCTTGATGCGTTCAAAAGGTATCATTCTTGGTATTATAATCAAGAACTCAATAAAGAAAAACTAGCGGAATCATGCATCGATTTACGAGGAGAACATGAATTCAAGGCCTTTTGTAAAGGAGAGCCCTCTGGCGGACATTACCGATGTGAAATGTTTAAAGCAGAATGGGAATTTAGCGATCCCAATCATTGGATACTTCACCTTACCGCGAATCGTTTTTTACGGAATATGGTTCGCGCCATTGTGGGGACACAACTATTGGTTGGAAAAGGACAAATGTCTATTGAAGAACACCGTCAATTGATTGAAACAGGAGACCGCACGCAAGCAGGCATTTCTGTTCCCGCTTGCGGTTTACATCTCACGAAAATCGAATATTAATCCAACCCGATTTTACGAATAAAACGATCAACCGCTCTCTCTCCAGCAATGGAAACGGCAAAATCTCTAGGTTTGACTTTTCCGTTTGTTTCTCCCATTATTTCCAATAACCTATCGTCATTGGTATAAATATTCACCATGTAGGGACGAACATAGAAATACACCTTATTGTCTCCATCATCGAGGTAAATGTGCATTTTCTCTGCCCCTCTCCTCGCTTCCATGTACATGGTGGCTGAAATATTCTTATTCATTGGGATTCCGAACATGGATACAAGGGTTAATTCTTTATCTGAATACATTCCACGCGCCTTACTATCCCAACGGAAGGATGCATTGGTGAAGATGAAATTATAATTGGTTTCATCTTTACCAGAAAGTAAATTCATATTCCCTTTAATTTGCTTCTTCGTTTCCACTTGCTCAATCATTGAATTCCTCAATTTTGTATCATCAATTAATTGATGCAAATCATTTTTGAACTTATCCGTATCGATATCCGCCTCTCCAACATCTTCTCCCAAGAACAACTCAGCTAATCTCTTTTTAAAATCCTCATGCAATGGAAAATCCATGAGCATGGTTAAATCAAATACAAACGAAGTATCCCTCGGTGCCAAATCGGCTGAACCTGCAGTTCTGAATTTTACAAAATCCGACTCTACGCCAAAGTCCATTATTCCTTCCGCATGAATGCTGTGGTTTGATTCATTAAACTGAAGAAACCCTCCACGCTTTGCACCTTCTCTCAGTCTCGCCTTGTTGCCGGTAAAGAAACTTTCTTTATCGTGATCCCAAAAAAGTATTCCAGTGTCTTGGGTGACATCGTTATCAGCCAAACGTCGTTTGGTTGAGTTGAATACCGGATAAATGTGCGAAGAATCTTTGGCTACGTGTAAACCAACAAACATCCGGGCACCACCGATATTTTTCGGTGGATTCATGGGTATGACCACATCCGCCGGATTGACATCACCATCAAATTTACACCAAGCCGACTCTCTCATAAAACTGAAAGAATGATCTGTTTTGATTAACCCCCTAAATCGTAACTCTTTATTATTAGATACCAAATGTGTACTACCCTTGAACTTGATTTTTGTATCGAGTGTAAAATCGTTCTCCGCTTTTATCCCTCCGAAAGCATGGAGTAATCGAACCCGTCGGTCTACAATCATACTATCAAAGAATAATTTCTGATTTTTCCCAGTTTTTGAAATGTATTGATATTCACCGCTTGCACCAATTCCATATTTACCAAAAATCTTGGCTGTAACCTTTTTGATGTTATGGAATTTATCCTTTCTGTTGGCTACGATACGAGCGTCAAAGACCGTGTCCATATTAGCACGCTCTCTGATCGTTACCTTGCCGTCTGAAAGGAACAATCGTGAATCTGCAAAGTCAATATGAGGTATTTCTGAAACTTTTAGTGTGTAATCTTCCAAGCTGTACAACCCTTTTCTACCCTCAAAATGCAGGCTATCTTGCCGTTCATTGATACTCATAAAGTCAGGCGTAATACCTGCCATCGTACTTCCCACATTTGCAGAAATGGTTTTAGCATCCATCTTCCATATATAATCGCTCAGATTAGTTTGGTACATATTGAATGGAAACTTGGTAATCTGTCCTGGAACATTTGACCTAAAACTACCCACCCGGCTTTGGAAGTCCATTTCACCATTGATATTGTTAGAGGCAAATGCCATCTTCGATGTGTCTTGAGTGTATATCCTCAAATTAGCCTGTTGGGCCACTGATTTTTTCGGTTGAAGATGCATTTCACGGCTTTCAAATTCCGCTAAATCCCATTTCAATAAACCATCACCTAGTAATTTCCTTGGTGATTGTGTGGTGGTACCACGAAAATCATGTGCTGCCGCAAAGGTCTTCATCGGCCACTCTTTGGTTGTAATCTTGTATTTATCTTGATACGGTAACCAAGTGAGTTCTGCATTTTGTGTATGAGCCTCGGCATACAGCGTACTTTCATTCAAATCATATGTATTGATCGGGCCCACCGTACTATCGGGAAGCATTAATATCCTAGAAAACTTCGTTTTTGAAGTTTCATAGTCAATGCCACCAGTCTCACCATAAAAACCTACTTCGGATAAGTTCAATGTCATATCTCCCTTGCCTTTCCCTTTATACATAGGTAGTCCGCCAGCAGGCGTGGTTTTTACAAAACCTAAGCTGTAATCTGGTTGAATGTATACGTAATGTCTAAAGACCGGAAAAATATCTGCTGAATAGAAGGTCCCATCAAATTTCAAACCGTCAATAGTAAAATTATCTAAGCTATCGATGGTAAACGGGTCTACGGTAAATTTGAAGCGATCCGCAATATATTGCCCACCATGGATACTTGGTTTATCGTAGAGCACATCTCCCCCGCGGTTTGACTTAAATATGGGGTATTCCGGATAATCAATATTACCTGATTTGTTGTTGGGTTTATCAATAAACAATGTACCACCAATATTTCTAAACACAGATTTAACCGGCCTTAAACGGACTCCGGACTCGTCGGGGAAATACATTTTCATCGAATCAATCACTTCAAAATAAACATCAAACCTTGGGTAGTTAAAGGTGTATTTATCTCCATAGAACTCAAAACGTCCAGCACTTACCTTTCCTCCAAATTCAAGCGTCCTGTTTTTTGTTAATTTGACTTGTTGTTCTTTAGGCACCACATATACGGTTTGAGAATCGGAGAAATTAAAGGCCGCCACACCTTCAATATTCATCTCATTGGAGAGAATATTCAATGTAGCATTAGGTCTAGCAGCAATCACACTCGATAATCGAATGACATCATAATCTTTGGATTTCTTATTACAGTAGATATAGTTGAACAGTTTATCCGTAATCCTGACCGTATCATTCTCAAAATCAAACACAACATACCCATTATCGTGTAAATCAATGAATGGATGCTCCATGGCATTTGGAACGCAATCATAATATTCGCAATACTCTTGTAACGTAAAGGTGCGCCTCTCTGGCGTGATATATTTGGCTTTACGCTCTCTTTTCCTTTGGGATAAGCGCGCTGCGACTTGCTTAATTCTTTCATTGTCTCGGGGCTTACTCAAGTAAAGCTTCTTTAATAATTTCTTTAAATCTCTTTCTAATGGATCTGGGGGCATTCTTAAGTAAAACCTATAAATCAATTCTAAAGGATTCGCGGGTAATACGCCTTGAATTTTATCGTAATAGATCTGACGGTAGAAGTCATTTGATTCGAAAATGGCAGGTTTATCGTTGTTGAAGTTATCAAAGTCCACAAAAGGCTCATCGATTTTCCAACGCATGGTTTGTACATCGATGCTCATATTGTGATAATTATCCTCAAATACACCTCGCATTAATCCGTCTTCCCCTTTTTCAAGTACTAACTGGTTCTCTGCATAATTGAAACTCACATTTATGGATGGATGAAAAATCGTTGCGCCAGAATCGAGATACATTTTAAACTCAATTTTTTCAGCAGAGGCGATCCCATTAGCAATACGGAAGCCTTTACTTTTAAGCGTAGACTTCTTTTTATCCTTAAAGAAAATATCGATGTAAGAAGGTTTCCCATCTACTGTTGCCGTGTTAATCACATTGCCTAAAAGTGAGAATCCCCCAGTAAAAACGGACTGCTTACCCACGATACCTTTAATCTTTAAATCGTTTTGGAAGGACACAAATTGAGGAAACTTTGACTTCCTTTTTAATGCTTCGTTGAAAAAGTCTTTTAATTCATCCTTGTATGAACCGGCAACGGGCATTTCAAAAAATCTTGGATAATGAAATAGTACGGTATCCACAGAATATCTGAAATCATCCAATTTAATAGCGAATTCATTGAACGAAATTTTTGTATTTTCATTAGGAAACTTTCTTGAAAGGCTTGTCTCACCTTTGGCTCCTTCCCATAATGGTTCTAAAGGGTAACATACACCTTTTGTAGAAATCTCGATGGTATCATTTATGGCCACACCTCTAAGTAAGATATCATCAAAGACAATGGCTAATCGCTCATTTTCAAATTTCATATGATACTCCGTGGAGTCAAACTCCCAAAAACGATCACCACGCTCGAACAATCTGTTATTGTACAACAAGCCATTGGTCACTTTCAAAAAAGATAGAAAGTCCGAATTCCCTCGGGATACCAATTGATCTGCGATAGCCTTCCACTCCCCCAACAATTTATTGTCTAAACTCTGTGTATAGTCCTTGTAAAAAAGTAAAAAAACAGGTGTTAGATTCATCCTCTGTTCCAACATTTTATTGGATATCTTAATCAGATATCGTTGCTGTTCTGGATTATACTTTCCGTTAAGCCAATTGAGCTTAAACTCTTCAAACTCTTTTACAACTTTTCTATCCTTGATTTGAGAATATTTTACTTCTAATTCGGCAATAAAAGTGACGGGGTCATTGCTAAATCTCTTCACATCTTGACCATAGGAAAGTTGCATCACAGACAACAAAAACATACTGAGGCCAAATCGCAATAAACGGAACATAGGGTGTAAAGTTAAAACGAAAAAAAGCGCTGAGCATTACCCAACGCTTTAAGCTAAGAACATTCCTTCAACAGTCCTTTAAACCGCTGCTTGAATTATTTCAAAAAAGTCTCTTGCTTTTAAGCTCGCTCCGCCGATTAATCCACCATCTATATCCGCTTGAGAAAACAATTCTCCAGCATTGCCTGGTTTCACACTTCCACCATATAAAATACGAATGGTATCGGAAATGGCTTTACCGTATTTCTTCTCTACTTGCGCGCGAATGAAGGCATGAACTTCTTGAGCTTGATCTGAGGAAGCAGTTTTACCCGTGCCAATTGCCCAAACCGGTTCGTAAGCAATAACAACATTTGACATTTCATCTGCTGTGATGCCTTCCAAACCCTTATTTAATTGGTCTTCTATTACTTCAAAATGTTTCTCTGACTCACGCTCCTCAAGCGTTTCTCCAACACAATATAGGGAGGTTATTCCCTCTGAAACTGCACTTTTTATTTTTAATGAACACTGCTTAGATGTTTCATTAAAGTACTGACGACGCTCACTGTGACCTATAATGGCATGTGTAACCGATATGCTCGAAAGCATCTGAGCTGACCATTCACCGGTAAAAGCGCCCTCTATTGCCTCGTGAATATTTTGAGCTCCGATTTGTACATCTGTACCTTCTACGAGTTTGGCAGCAGATGCCAACGCTAAAGCAGTTGGACAAACCACGATTTCCGCCTGACTCTTGCGAAATTCATCCCTAACGATGCCCCTTATTTCGGTGATCAATGCCTGACTTTCCGTCAGATTCTTATGCATTTTCCAATTACCTGCTACGAGTTTTCTTCTCATGCTGCAAAGTTAACCTTTTCCCGCTATGATACCGCTTCTACCCAAGTTAATGCAAGAGCCAAGTGTTCTTCTTCATTAAGGTCGGAGTTATCCAATATTCGGTAATCATCATTCATGGTTAATGGACTATCATCTCTCTGAGAATCAATTTGGTCTCGATTTGATAAGTTCTCAGCCACTTCCTCCAAGGTGATATCACTACCTGCTTGTACTAACTCCTTGTATCTCCTTTCGGCGCGGATTTCAACGGAGGCCGTCATGAATATTTTCAGCTCTGCCTCAGGGAAAACAACCGTTCCGATATCCCTTCCATCCATCACCACTCCTTTATCTTTACCTATCTCCTGCTGCATTTTCACTAAGAAACGACGCACTTCTGAAATCTTTGCCACGTGGCTAACGATCCCTGCAACATCCATTTCTCTGATTCTCTTTGAAACATTTCTTTGATTAAGATGTATTTCAAATTGATCAGATTGTGCGTTAAACTTAAAGTCTAACTCAATACCTTTTAGCTCACTACCAACACGTTCAACATCAGAGACAGGAATATCATTTTCTAACAAATACAGCGCTACTGCCCGGTACATGGATCCACTATCGATAAAGATATAATTGAGTTTTTTAGCTAGGCTTTTCGCTAGCGTTCCTTTCCCACATGAACTGTAGCCATCGATGGCTATATTAATTTTTTTCGTCATTAATTGTAAAAACTTGGAATTAGAGACAAGCTTAAGGTATTGGTATTTTGACCTGGGAATAAACTTGCACTCGCGTACGTAAGGTGGTATTTCCACACTTTGATTCTGATACCCCAGCCAAAGCCAGCTAATCCACCGCGAATAGAAGGCGACATCTCCATTCGACGCTGATGATTGTAACCAATTAGAACACCCAAATGTTTACCCAAAACCAATTCTCCACCAAGAGATAAATGCCTCATGGCTTTCTCTCCAAAAGAAGCCACTTCATTTTGTATTGGGTTTCCATTTAAGTCTAGTTGACCCGTTCCCAAATATTGGTTGTAGGTTATATCCCATTTTTGAAGCGTATGCAGAGTTGCATGGAATCTAAAGGGCATATGTAAGGGCTTGTAAGTCGCACCTAATTGAATGTTAAAAGGTAAGGGCTCGCGATCGGCACCTCGGTATGAAATCAATTGCATTCCCAAATTTTTCACCACTAATCCCCAATATATCCCAGTATCTGACCGAGAATAGTGAGCTCCAAGGTTAACAAATGCCGCAGTGCTGACGTAAGGCCCTAAAACCGAATATCCAAAACCGAGTTGGGAACCTACATCTAAACGCGGTATTACTTCTCTCGCATAGCCAAGAGTGAATTTCATATCATTCGCCATGATATCACCTTGATAGTTCCCCCCTGCATCATAGCCCTCCATGGTACCATAATCTAGATACTGAGCATGTAAAGAAAGGTTATGATTGCCAATCGTATGAGCATATGCCGCACCACCTTGCCTCACTCCTGGGGCTATGCTGCCGAATGTTGCCCCATACTGACCACTCAGTTCTTTGTTCAGTAAGCCCGGATTATTGATCGCAAACTGTACATCAGATAGCGGCGAAGCCAAAAGGTAACCACCCCATGCCATTGATCGAGCATGTAAAGGAAGATCAAAAACAGACATTACACCCGTTCCTCCACTTTGAGCAGTAGCATTTGAAACCCAACAGACCAAGGCACATATAAATGGGGTGAAAAGGCGGTTCATGTTTTGCAAAAATAGGGTTTATTACGAACTTTGCGCCGAGTGAAACGCGGCGTCATATTTGGATTAAACAATCTATCAGAAAAAGGTTTTGTGGTAACACAAGGCACATTTGACGGCGTTCATAAAGGGCATCGAAGCGTACTAAAGCAAGTGGTGGAAAGAGCAAAAGCTCAAAATGCCCCAAGTATGTTGATCACTTTTCATCCTCATCCTCGAACTATAGTTCAGCCTAAACAATGGAATCCACAAATTTTAAATTCCATTGAAGAAAAGAGTAATCGCGTGCTCCAACAAGGAATCGACGTGGTTTTAGTTTTGGAGTTTACCAAAGAAATTGCTGTGTTATCTCCCGAAGAATTTGTGAGAAAAGTTCTATTGGAGGCCATCGGCGTGAAAGAAATCGTTGTGGGATATGACCATCGTTTTGGGCATAAGAGAGAAGGCAACTTTGAATTATTAAAGAGCCTTGGTTCGAGTCATGGATTTGGGGTTAGTGAAATTGCCGCCAAAGAAATCGATGACATCGCCATTTCTTCTACCCGAATCAGAAAAAGCCTTACCGAGGGTAACTTAGGATTATCAAACGATTTACTTGGTTACTCTTACCCCGTTTCCGGTACCGTCATTAATGGCGAAAAAAGAGGACGCGAAATTGGGTTTCCTACAGCCAATATACAGGTTGAAGAGCCTCTAAAATTAATCCCTCCAATCGGGGTTTACTTTGGAATGGCAGCATTTGATGAAATAGAAATCCCTTGTATGGTCAACATTGGAAAAAAACCGACTGTTGGGGATTTTCCATTAAGTGTTGAAGCCCATCTATTGGATTATAAAGGTGATCTATACGACAAACGTCTGGAATTACGCTTGATGAAATACCACCGAGCTGAAAAGAAATTCGAATCTTTGCAGTACCTGATTAAACAACTCCATGAAGACCAAAAAGATGCTACGTTATTTTTCAATCCTATTACTGGGGTTGCTAACTAAGCCATCTTTTTCGTTTTCTACGCACACTGCTGTTCCAATAGATACGTTAGATAAGGCAAAAATTGATAGCTCTTTATTTAACATAAAATACCCAGAACTCGCACTCGACTATGCCATGAAGAGCAACCGACTCAATCCCTATGGGTTTGAAGTATCATTGCTAGTAGATAGCATTTGTCTAACTCTTACGGATACAGTCCATTGTTCTTTTCATATGCCGAACCTAGGTAGAGTGAATTCTACATTCGGTTGGCGTGGAAGACGTGTACATTCTGGCATTGACCTACAACTGCACTGGGGTGATACCGTTAATGCTGCATTCGATGGAGTTGTAAGAGTTAGTAAATACGGTAGAGGCTACGGGAATTATATTATTATCCGACATGAAAATGGTTTAGAAACACTCTATGCCCATTTACAAAAACGGTTTGTTGTTAAAAACGATACGGTTCATGCCGGTACTTTAATTGGCCTTGGTGGAAGTACGGGTAGAAGTACGGGAGCGCATTTACACTTTGAAACACGATTTTTAGGCAGGCCTATAGATCCAGAATTATTTATTGATTTCCAGCAGAATAGATTGAAACAACAATCGTTGTTTATACATGCTGAAACTTTCGACGTCCCAAGAAGTAAGCGAAGCAAACGAATGTTTTGATAAAAATGCCACTATTTAAGGGTAATCGATGAGGTAAGCTTAAATTTGTAGTTAGCGTGAGCATTTCAGTAGAACATCTGAGTAAACACTATGGCAAGCAAAAAGCCGTAAACGATATCTCATTTACTATAAAAACAGGTGAAATTGTTGGTTTTCTTGGCCCTAACGGCGCGGGGAAATCCACCACCATGAAAATTATTACAGGGTACATTCCTCCGACTACTGGTGGAGGTAAAGTTTGTGATATAGACATGGTTGAAGACAATTTGGCCGTAAGAAAAATTGTAGGATATCTTCCAGAGAACAACCCGTTATATCCAGAGATGTACATCACCGAATACCTGCGCTTCATGGCCGGTTTATCAGGTGTAAAGGAGACTAAAAAAGCCGTAGAACAAGCCATTGAGACCACGCGCCTACAACCCGAAAGACACAAGCGCATCGGTCAGTTATCGAAAGGATATCGTCAACGCGTTGGCTTAGCTCAAGCCCTTTTACATAATCCTGATGTTTTGATTCTCGATGAACCCACGAGTGGGCTTGACCCATTGCAGGTAGAGGAAATGCGAAATGTGATCAAAGAACTAGGCAAGAATAAAACCGTAATGCTTAGCACGCATATCATGCAAGAAGTTGAGGCCATGTGTTCTCGTGTTATTATGATCAATAAAGGAAATATCGTGGCTGATGATTCTATTGAATCATTAAGGGGCCCACAAAACGAACCCCTCGAAATCATTTTTAAACGATTGACAAGCAATGTGGACGCTATATAAACGAGAAATTCGGAGTTTTCTAGGTTCCTTCATTGCCTATATTGTAATGAGTGTTTTCCTTATCCTTACTGGACTGTTCTTATGGTTTGTGAGTGGGAACAATGTCTTTGACCTGGGTATTGCATCGTTACAAGTGATGTTTGATATCGCTCCTTACATATTGATTTTCTTGGTTTCTGCGGTTACCATGAAAAGCATCTCAGATGAGAAGAGGCTGGGCACCATGGAAATTCTTACGACCAAACCCATCACCGATACAGCCATTGTATTGAGTAAATTCTTTGCCTCCCTCACGCTTATCGTTTTTACGTTAGCACTGACTCTTGTGTATGCTTTTACGATTAATGAATTGGCATCGCCGGTCGGAAACGTTGACTGGGGCTCCATGATTGGTAGTTACTTCGGGTTAGTTTTACTTGCATCCTGCTACACCGCTGTTGGTCTCTTTAGTAGCTCTATCACAGATAATCAAATTGTTGCTTTATTGGTTTCCATGTTGATTTCATTTTTTTTCCTCACGGTTTTACAACTTTTGGGAGATGTAAGTTGGCTGGACCAAATCGGAAGAAGTTTATCATGGTTCGGACTTGAGTTTCACTACGACTCTATCAGTCGAGGTGTCATCGATACTAGAGATGTGGTTTATTTTTTAGGGTTTAGTTCCGTCTTTTTGGGATTAACGAAGTTGGTTCTTGAAAGCAGAAAGTGGTAATGAAAAAGACAAACAAACGACTGCAATCTTACCTCAACTTACTGACCGTGCTTATCATGGTGATAATTGCCAATACCCTAGGCAATATCTATTACCAAAGGCTCGATTTAACCGAGGAGAAACGATTTACGCTGAGTGAAACCAGTAAAAGACTCTGTGGCAAACTTGATGAAAAGCTTTATATCAAGCTGTTCTTAGATGGTGAAATGTCGGCGAAGTTCAAACGGCTCAAATTAGAAATACGGGATTTAACCTTAGAATTTAGAGAAGCAAGTGGACAGCAAATTGAATTAGAAATCATTAATCCATTTGATGACGTCAAGGAAGGTGAAATGGAAAAGATGCTACAGGGTTATGTAGAAAAAGGCATCAATCCAGTTAGAGACATTGATCGCGAAAATGCGGACGAAACAAGAATCAAATACCTTTTACCTGGCGCTGAGATTTTTTATGGAAACAAAAGAGCTAGCATCAATTTCTTTGAATACGATGTAGCCCTGTCTCCAGATGAAAACATTTCTAAGGCGATCGATAATATCGAATACGAGCTAGCCAATGGCATCAGACAAGTTTCCACAGATAAGAGTAAAAGTATCGTCGTGGCGGACGGTAGCGGCGAGATGATTGGAGCGGATGTCTCTAGTTTTGCTCGAGAATTAACGAAATACTACAACATTTCCGCCTTAAACATGAATTTCTCGGACCCCAATGCAGCAGCGCCTTGGGCCGAACAAATAAAACAAAATCCAGAAAATGCGGATCAGGTATTCATTAACGGTTTGCACCGTAGATTGAACCTGAATGATTTATTGATCATCGTAAAGCCTCTTCAAGATTACAGCAATCAAGAACTATACTTAATTGACCAGTTCATCATGAGTGGGGGGCATGTGATGTGGATGATTGACCCCGTACATATTGAAATTGATAGTTTCAGAAACTATAAACAAGTATTGGCGTTAAATCGGGATATTGAGAATATTTCTGCTTCCTTATTTCATTATGGAGTAGGATTGAAAAACACCTTACTCACAGATCTAAAATGCAACCGTATTCCTATACCTGCATCAGGAAGAATGGAATTAGTAGACTTCCCCTATTTCCCCATCTTTGGTGACAATGAATCGTCGCATGTTATCACAAAGAACATTGGATCCGTGTGGGCTCAATTCCCTGCCACATTAGAACCTAAAGTTCGACCCGAATTGGATATTATTCCATTGCTAACATCTACGCCATACACAAAGGTCATCACAGCTCCTGCTCCGATTGATCTGGAGTCCGTGTACATGCAAATGAGAAGCGCAGAATATCGTGAAAGCATGAAAAATGGTGAGCACATTTCTGCTGTGTTGATGGAAGGAATGTTCAAGTCGAGATACAAATTCATGAAAAAGTATAGCGATGTACCTTACTTGGAAAAAGGGAAAAGTAAAATGATTGTCATCGCAGATGGAGATATTATCAGGAATCCTGTCGATAAAAATGGCCGGGGCTATCCTACGGGTTACGATAGAATTTCTCAGTTCACGTTTGCTAATAAGAAGTTCTTATTGAACTGCATTGATTACCTCATTGATGATAATGGTTTGATTGAAATCCGCTCAAAAGAGCGCACGGTTCGCTTACTTGATCCTGAAAAAAGCAAAAGTGAAAAAACATACTGGCAATGGTTTTCCATGTTAATGCCGATCGCTCTGATGATTATTTTAGGTATCGTAAACTATTTCATTCGCAAACGACGTTATACCTAGTAGATTTTTATGTACGAATTCATAGAAGGCAACATAGAAAGTTTAAGTCCCACACATGCCGTGTTGGAATGCGGCGGAATAGGGTATTTTGCTCATATCAGTTTAAACACATTTGAGGCCTTGAAAAATAGTCCTCGCGTGCGATTGTTTACCGAGGTGGTTTTCAAAGTAGAAAATCAAAGTCCTGTAAGCACTCAAATATATGGTTTTGCCGACCCGGAAGAACGCCGAATGTTTCGCTTATTAACCTCCATCAGTGGTGTCGGAAACAATACCGCTATCATCATGCTTTCTAGCTTAGATGCAGATGCATTGACTCAGGCCATTCTCAATGGGAATGTTGGCCTTCTGAAAAGTATCAAAGGAATCGGAGAAAAAACAGCTCAACGAATTGTACTTGAGCTACGCGATAAACTCACGGGTAAAAAGATGTCCCAGCCTTTGATCGACAGCTCAGGAAATCATGACTTTATAAGTGAAGCATTAAACGCATTAACCGTATTGGGTTATAACAAATCAAGTGCTGAAAAAGCATTGTTAAAAGTAAGCAAAGAATTAGGGGGTACTGCTACCGTTGAGGAGCTCATCAAAAATTCCCTAAAAATATTGTAAATTGCGGGTTTACGAGGATTATAGGGCGGCCGTTTTGAACGTATTGAGGAAACATTCAAGATTGATTTTTTTAAGTATACTGTTCCTGTTTTTTGGAGCCAAACCTCTCGTTTCCCAAACAGATAGCACCAAATTCAAAATCAAACCCTCTGGAGAATCCAGCAACAGCAACAATAACTCAAGTAATATTGATCTCCAAGATCCTCTAGAGTATACTTGGAAATATAATCCGAAAACAAACCAATACGATGCCTATCGACAATTGGGCACATTGTGTTATGCCACTGGAAAGAGCTTAACGGTTACGGAATACTTTCAATATCAATCCAAGCTCGAAAAATCTAAATACAACCGCACCAAATCTCAAAATACGGACTACTCCCAGGCCATCACCAAAGGAGGCATAACCGACTATATTCAAGCGGAATTGAGCAATCCGGCCATCTCTAAGATTTTTGGAGAAGGCGGTGTTGATTTTCAACTTACTGGGTCCGCTATGGTAAAGCTCGGCGGTACCATTAATGAATACCGAAATCCAAACTACAGCAAACGCCAACAACGCTATTTTGTACCGGTTTTTGACCAACAATTACAAATTGCAGCCAACGGTAATATTGGAGAATTCGTAAAACTTGGTATCAATTACGACACCGAGGCCCAATTTGATTTTGACAATCAGACAAACCTCGGTTGGAAAGGTAAACCAGACGGTATACTCAAAGACGTTCAAGTGGGTAATGTCAATCTTAATCTTCCTACTCAGTTAATCAAGCCGGCAAATAACCTATTCGGATTTGCTAATACCATGCAATTCGGAAAGACTACGATTAAGACGGTTTTCTCACAAAACCGAGGGCAAAGTACCGAAACCGTCCTTAAAGGAGGGGCTCAGATGAACGAGTTTAAGATCTCGGCGGATAATTACGATCAAAACCGACATTTCTTTCTTTCTCAATTCTTTAGAGATAATTACGACGAATCACTTAAAAACCTACCCATTGTTGCGAGTGGCGTAATCATTAACCGTGTGGAGGTTTGGGTAACCAACCGAAATGCCAATGTAGAAACCCCAAGAGACATCTTATGTTTTATGGATTTGGGTGAAGCCGATCCTTATCGAGATGCACTAGGTGGAACTCCTGGTGGACCATCGGATCGTTACGCAAACGACCTGTATAATCTCATCGAAAACAATGAAGGGATGAGGAAATTAGGTACCGCAGTAGATGAAACCTACAGCTTATTCCCCTATTTCGAGCAAACGGTTGACTTTGATGTATTGAATTACGCTCGTCAGTTAAAGAATACAGAGTTCACACTGAATCAGCAGCTAGGTTACATATCACTGAATCAACCGTTAAATAACGACGAAATTCTCGCTGTAGCCTTTGAGTACACCTATAACGGTACAACCTATCAGGTGGGTGAATTCTCTAGAGATATACCACCAGGCGATCAACGCGTATTGCACCTGAAAATGTTGAAAGGCAATACCATTAGGACCCAATTACCTATTTGGGACTTGATGATGAAGAATATCTACAGCTTAAATACGTACTCATTGAGCTTAGAAGATTTCAAATTAAATGTAATCTATGCGGATGATACGAGCGGAGCGGATTATAACTACTTGCCGATTGGTGGAGCCGATGTTCCCGCGTTAAGTGAAGGTAAACCATTGATTCGCGTTCTAGGATTAGATAAACTTAATCGTCAACAAGAAGCTAAACCAGATGGTATATTTGATGCTATAGAAGGCGTTACCATTCAAAAGAAAAATGCTCGCGTCATATTTCCTGTGGTTGAACCATTTGGAGATTTCCTTCGATCTCAATTCAATGGTAGGAATGATTTAGCCGATTTCTATTGCTACACCGCTGTATACGACTCAACAAAGTTTTTAGCCAAGCAAGACGTAAAACACAATAAATTCTTCCTTCAGGGATCTTTCAAGAGTAGTAATGGTGCAGAACTTTTCCTCGGAACCACCAATCTTCAACGTGGATCTGTTCGTGTAACCGCCAATGGTAGACCGCTACAAGAAGGAATGGATTATGAGGTAGATTACGCTATGGGGCGTGTTCGAATTATTAATCAAGGTCTTTTGCAAGGTGGAGCTGAAATTCGAGCTTCTGCTGATGGTCAAAGTATGTTCAACATCCAACAGAAGACATTACTTGGGGGACGTATTGAACACAAGTATTCAAAGAATTTACAATTTGGTGGAACCGCTCTTCACATGTACGAGCGCCCTATCACCACTAAAACGAACTTCAATGAAGAACCCTTGTTAAATACCATCATTGGAGCTGACCTTGCCTATTCTTCAAAATCGAGGTTCCTCACAAAATTGATAGATAAAATTCCATTTTTAGAAACAAAGGAAGTATCCAATATC